>Ga0209125_1000007_pt1 | contig 456318 bp, 403 predicted proteins | sample BarGraIncub1131A_FD_184503 | JGI IMG/M metagenome (GOLD analysis project Ga0209125, IMG submission 184503) | Arctic peat soil microbial communities from Barrow, Alaska - Barrow Graham LP Incubations 11-31A (SPAdes) (version 2) | ecosystem: Environmental > Terrestrial > Soil > Wetlands > Peat...
TGTATATTTATATAATTCTTTTGGAAACATGGGAGAAACGAAATCCCCGATGACCAATAATTCTGCATCTTCTTTAGATAATATATTTACTGCATTGATACAGGCTTTAGTGAAGGCTATTCTTTGTTTTGTCGGTCTTTTCGTGTTATCAGTAGTAAACCCGTAAAACGTTAATTCCTTAATGCCGGCCTCTTTGCATAATTTAAAAAGTATTAAGCCTGGATCTAAGCCACAATCATACCCTTTTTCTTTTGTCATTTTATTGGCTTCCGCCCATCTTCTGTTTCCATCAGGAATTATTCCAATGTGTTTCGGTACTCTCATCACTATCGCCTTATGAATATTGTTAACTATTAAGAAAATTTTAATCTAGTATTTGTTTTTTCGCAGACAGAAAAGGGCGGTGGACTACCACCGAATGCATTCTTACAAATAAAATAGCCATTAATTGGTTATCAAATAACTTTGAATCAGCTTACCAGACTTTCAGTTTGAGTAATCAGATAATTCTCAATACCCATTTGCTCAATTTGTGCACGTTGTATTTCTGCCCAATCCACATGGCCTTCTTCCATTTTAATTATTCTTGTCAACAGGTCAACAGTGCCTTGATCATCTACCTCACGAGCAAGTTTGATAGCGTTATTATAATCATTTACAACTTCAAGTTCATTGTTGTAATCGTTATTAATCATTTCTGAAACAGTTTTACCAATCTTTATCGTATTAAGTTTTGATACTGTTGGTGAACCTTCAAAGAAAATGATTCGCTCTATAAGCCACTGAGCATGGTACATTTCATCCATAGCCTGTTTCCTGATAGACATATGAAGTTTGCTATAGCCCCAGTTTGCACACATTTCAGAATGTACCATATACTGGTTAGTGACAGTAAGTTCATCTGCCAGAAGCGAATTCAAGACTGTAAGTAATTCTTTATTCCCTTTCATGTTTGTTCTTTTTTTATTTATATACAATAATATTTTGAGTGAACTAAGTTAAGCAAATATAATCTTATAGGCGTTATATAATTTTTTTTTTAAAATTATATAATTCACACATTTTCGAGAGGTTTGCACTTTTTAGACTTTAGATGATTGAAAAAGGAATGAGATAACCCAATAGCTCATTTCAAATGTGCGAATAAATGCTATCTGCTGCCGAAGATGTAATGGGTCAGTCTCCATTGTGAAATATTATGTGTAAAGGACTGATAAATAAATTAAAAAGTTAAGAAAACCTCGACTTATTGTATGAGTCCCCTCTTTTTTTGGATGAAATCAGTAAAATGGTGGTTGAGCGGAGCCGAAACCACATATATTGTCATTTCGACTTCGCTCAATGACCAGGGGGGAAAATCATGCAGCTTTCGAATTGCTGCAGGAATATGAACAACAAGTTATTATAAGCAGAATATTGAAAAGCGATAAAATATAGTATCGCCATAAAGTCCTCAATTCCGAATTAATGATGCCGGATGAAAACGATAAAATTTTCACCGTCAAAGTCTTTTAGAACATATAAACCCTACGATTATTTATAAAAAGAATCTTTAATTATATTTGTATTGGTTTTGTATTAGACATTCCATATAAACATGCCCAAATTGGACAGTTATTTATGAGTTTGTCTTACTTAATAAAAACGTATTAGCATAATAATCCACATAATCTCAAATTATGAAAGAGAATAAAACATGTTATGTTTGTGATAAAATAGCAACAACAAGAGAACATGTTCCTCCATTATGCTTATTCCCCGAAGGGAAAGATATAATAGGATTAGACTTCCGGCAAAATTTAATTACCGTTCCATCATGTGATGAACATAACTCTAAAAAATCTAAAGACGATGAGTTCCTTATGGTTTCAATTGCGGGTATTTTTGGTAATAACCCTTTAGGATATTTTCATGCAGAAACAAAAGTGAACAGAGCACTAAGAAGAAAGAGTAAAGACTTTCTTAACAAAGTAATACTAAAAAATTATAAATCAGGTGAAATTGAATTATCTTTTGGAAAAAAACAACCTATTATTTACGGTAATCCCGATTTGAATAGATTAATATGTTGTTTTAAAAATATTGGCTATGGATTATATTATCACGAGTTTCACCATTCTTTCAAAGGGGAAATTGAAGTTTTACCAGGATTTCTAAAATGCGACGATAACACAAATACACTTGTTAAACTAATTAACAAAAAATTTGAAGTTGATGAAAAAACAACTGGCGTAAAAGGTGATAATCCATCAGTTTTTTGCTATCAATTTTGTGAACCAGATCAATTTGGATTAATAGGCTTACAAATGGTATTTTATGGGGGTACTGTTGTTTATATTGCTTTTCGTCCCGAAGGAGCACAAAAACCTTTTGATTTAGCTATAGCACTTATGAATAGTGGCATTCCGACAACAATAAATATAAAGGGTGCCAAATTTGAATTCAACAAGTAAATATCGCAAAGTGTGGTATAACAATTGCCGATACAGCAAAGACTGCATCATCCTTTGTAACTGGACAAGTGATTCACCAAAAACGTCATCTATTGTTTATACCACCAAACGTTAGGTCACATTTTGAGCACCCTTTTATTGACAACACTTAATTACAATATTTAATATGGATTCACAAGAATACACTATGATCATAAAAAAAATGGTTGATAATAATGAACTTCCAAGATTTGTATATAAGTTTACTTCCATAGACATATTAATTGTTATATTGAAAAAAGGATGCATAAAGTTTTCAAAGCCATCAAGTTTTAACGATCCTTTTGATTGTAATATTACTATTGATACAAATAATACAGATGAAGAGGTTCATGCCTTTGTTAATGACATAGCAAATAATAAAAACTTAAACCAAGCAGATAGAGAAACTTTTTTATCAAATATGCTTGACCCAAATGAAAGATTTCGAATAACAAGTACTGCAATAAAAAAAAGGATAGATTCACATGGATTATCATGTTTTTCAAAATGTAATAGCAATCTACTGATGTGGGCTCATTATGCAGATTCATATAATGGAGTATGCATTAAATTTGATATTTAGAAGATATTGATTTTTTCTATCTTCCTTTTCTTGTTAAATATGAGCCTAAATATCCTGTATTTAATTATTTGAGAGATGAAGACACGCTTTCAAAGCTTATAGTAGAAACAAAATCAATTGCTTGGGAATATGAAGAAGAATTTAGAGTTTTAAAAAGGAATCCTGGATTATACAATTTTAATAAAACAGCAATTACTGAAATATATTTTGGATTTCGCATCGATGAATGCAAGCGAAATCGAATAATTAAATTAGCTAAATCAAAAGAATATACAGATTTAAAGTTTTTTAGGACTGAGATTATGAAAAAAAATTTTGGTATAATATTTAAAAATTTATAACGATTATTCAACCTAGAGTAGATTGTTTATATTTGGATTAATAGTTAATCGGAATTTCTGAACTTTATTGAAAACTCTTCAATTAGTTTAATGATTTCTGTCGGGAGAACTCTCAATGAACTTTCAATGATAGAATCAGGAATCTCTTTGTAAAAAGCTTCAGCTATTCCACCTGTAATACAAGCAATTGTGTCGCTATCTCCTCCAAGAGATATCGCTAATCTGATTGCATTTTCAAAATCCATACTTTCCAGGAATGCAATGATAGCCTCCGGGACTGTGCCTTGACAACTTTCATCAAATCGAAAAGCAGGTCTTATTTCTTTTATGCTCCTATCTAAATTATAGTTAAAAGTTTGCTCAATAAATTTTTTTATTTCAAGCTTGCTTTTACCCTTTCGAGCTAGGAAGATTGCTGATGCTGTTGCTTGTGCCCCGTTAATTCCTTCAGGGTGATTATGAGTAACCTCTGCACTTCTTTTAGCTTGGGATAACACTTCATCAAGGGAATCGTAAGCCCATCCAACTGGACTTATACGCATTGCAGAACCATTACCCCAACTATTATAGGGTTTAGGGTGATTGTCTTTTATCCAGGATGCAAAATTACCCCCGTAACCTCTGTTTGGAAACTTCCTAGCATAGGTCTGGTATGCTTCAGTATAATCTATTTGATGGAGAATACTGTCCATAGTTGCAAATGTCAGTACGCTGTCGTCAGTAAAATCGGTATTCTTACCAAACATTTGAAATTCAGTTGTTTTTACATTATTCCATTCATAAACAGAACCAATAATATCTCCAATGATAGCTCCTATGATATATTTCTTCTTGCTAAAGATCCCGACATTTATTGATGCTTCACCCAATTCAGAACCATCATCCACATCGAGTATTACTTTCTGAACAACAATGCCACCAAATCTTGCTTCATCTGCATAACATTCAATACATTCAATATAGCAAGTATGACTATTGTAAATTTCACCGGTGTCGTTATATTTTGCAGAGAAGCCACCCGAAAAATCAAGGTTATAAAAAACGAGTCTCCTCCCATTAATATCTGTTACTTTACTTGCACATTTTGGACATACATACCAAGGATATCTTTCATATTCCGCAAGAGGGGTTCCACAGAGAGGGCAAGAGTGTTTGTTGTTCTTTTTCATATTTGATTATTTCAGTGAACTAGTTCCCTATAAAGAAAACTGTGCAGTGTTATTTACCGATTATACAATGGTTTCAAGTTAGGACGACCCCGTGAAGCTAATTTAGGTTAATTCATATTATCTAACTGTCATTTGCATTCACAAGATAGATATTTAAAAATTTCAAGAAAAAGAAGTAAAAAAGCAATTAGACTTCCACAGACAGTTCCGTAAGTCAAAACATTATTATTTCTTATTGTGATTTTTTCAATCCGGTTTATTTTTGCTCTATTTTGTTCTTCTTCTGATTGGTTTTGTTTATAAGCACCTTTTGTTAAAAACATTTGTCCTTCAAAAGTTGAATAGTATTTACTATTTGGAGAGCCAATTTGTTTATCAATATAGTTGTCCTTCTCAAGTTTTAATAGAATTTCAAAAAGTTCTTTAGAATTATTATCAAACCCATTGTCTTTGTAGATTTGCCCGTCTGTTCTAAAAGGAGGGTTGTCTGCTTTGCAGATATATTCTAAAATAGTGTCAATTTTATCAAATGGAGTTTTACCTTTCATCATATTGTTATTAATGATTTGTTTATCCCTTTTTCGATTGTATTTATTTAAGTTGCTAAATTTAAGTATTTAATGCAGCTTTTTGATTAAAAAAAAGGACTTCATACCGAGTTGTGTGAACAATAGGAAGTCATAATTATTATGGGTGTATTGTTACACTGTAATTATTTCAATGTCTTCAATTTCAGATCCTGTTATTTTCAGTAAAGTAAAATCATTGTAAGTTAGTTTGTCTTCCCTATAATTATCAAAGTCATTAATTTTATTGAAATCCTTCCAAATACCTTTATTTAAAGGTTTATCAGTTGGTTTAGTAAGCATACCTGTCCTTATAATTGTACCATAGATAAATTTATTATCTTTCTTTAACTTGATTTTTAAAATTTTGTCCGTTGAAAGATTTGAATAGTCACTTAAATTAAATTGTTCCATTTTTATTATTTTAGTAATAGTTTATATTTCAGGAATAGAAACCCTGCATTATCAACTACTTGTTTTTCAAATTATTAAAAAGACCTAACGGCACGAACGGAGTGGGTAATGTCTTTGTAATGGGTTGTTTGTAAACCACTGCCAGCGAATGCTTGGACCCATGCAAGAACATCACTAGCTTCGCTGGAACTCCAATAGGCGTTGCTATCTTGAAAACCACCAATAATCAACTTATTGATGTATAGTTTGTATAATTCATCTTTACTTGGTAAATACCAATCTACATAACCACCTCCGTTATAACCTCTACATAATTGTGCTGCATATCCATAAACAGTATTCCCTTGACTTAAAATAATGGCTCTGGTATTTGCACTTCCTGAACCTAATACTGTTGCTGTTGCACCAGTAGTGGTATAACTCCCATTGTACCATTGTTCTGTGTATGTTGCTTGGTCACTTAGTGCAGCTATTAATCCGTGAGTTTGGCTTGTAATATATCCAGGGTCGCCTGATTGCAAAATATAAGCCACTTTACCCCCTTGATAGCTATCACCAATAAATAATGGAGTTGTTGTAAAACTCACCTCATTACCATACACTGTACCCACACTATTTGTCGCATAGGCTCTTATATAATAAGTAGTACTATAAGTAAGCCCTGTTAAATTGCTGTTAAAATTACCAGTGGCTATTCCATCTGAGGTTTTGGTGATTAACGCTGTTGTCGGTCCGGTTGTTGTATTCCAACAAACTCCACATGCTAAAATTGGTGTACCACCGTCAGATGTTATATTTCCTCCGCAAGTTGTTGTTGTCGATGTAATGACTGAAACCATATTGGTGGTTATTGATGGTAAAATAGCAGTTGTGGTTGCAGTTACCTGATTTCCATAACCTGTTCCAACGCTATTAGTAGCATAAGCTCTAATATAATAAGTGGCACCTGGGTTAAGTCCAGTTATATTGCTTGTAAAGTTACCTATACCTGTTCCATTAATTGTTTTGGTACTTAATGAAATAGTGGGTTCTGAAATTGTGCCCCACACAACACCCCTTGCAGTTATAACAGAACCACCATCTGATGTGATATTACCACCACTACTGGCGGTTGTGGATGTAACAGAAGATAAATCTATAGTTGTCAAAACTGGTGCCAAAGTTAAAGTTAAACATATTATCTGACTACTGTAAGTCGTTCCTACCGCATTAATGGCATAAGCCTTAAAATAATAGGTAACACCTGGCTTTAATCCTGTAATGGAACTCGTGAAACTTCCAATTCCCGCACCATCACTAGTTTTGCTATCTACTATTGTTGGGTTCTGGTTGACACTCCAACAAACTCCACGGGTGGTAACAGCAGCTCCACCATCTGATGTAACCTCTCCTCCAGATATGGCCGTATTTGCTGTGATATTAGTTACTGTTGCAATTGTAATGGAAGGAACTGCCTTGGGGGATTCTTTTTTGCAACTAAACGCTATTGTTAACAATAGTCCGGAGAGTAGTACCGGGTAAATCGCACGATTGATTTTCATGGATTTGGTTTTAGGATTAAGTTTCTATAAAAGTATTAAATTGATTTATGATTATGAAAAAAAAACCAAATAATAGGCAGTTAAATATTACTTTCAACCAAAGTACAAAATATAAAATAGCCTTTAGTAATAGAATTGAGCAATGGAAATGGTTTTTTATTTTTCATTGGCGTTGAATTAGTAAACTCCTTTATTTTCTTTATACCCCCTTATTACATTTCTGTACATCACAAAAAAGAAAATATCCAAAATAAGGAAAATAGTAAAAGTAGTCCATCCTTCTAAGGTTGCCGCTATCAAAACAGTAAATGAGCAAATTATCATAAATATTAAAAGCATGACTTTTGCTAAGATAGGTTTTTGGACAACTGGTTTTGGAATGTCTAAACCTTTAGTTATTTCGTTAACATGATCCATTGAGGTTTTAAGTTCTGTTACATAAAGCGATTTACAAACATTAACCGCTTCAAGTTTTCCTTTCAGTTTTGCGGTTTCAATAATTTGTGCATCTTTTTCGGGGTCTGATTTTATGGTTAAATTTGAGTGAGGTCTTACCGGATAGGTAACTTTTTGTTCACCTGGGTTAAATACATTCCCACACGCCAAGCAAGTAATTTTTACTTTGTTGCTGCCAATTGTTCCTGCGAGTAGTCCTATGCCTCCGGTAAGTAAACCACCTACTACTGCTTTTTTACCGCTAAACCCTTTTTTGTTTGCTGTGATTTGCTCTGATCCACATTTAGGACACTTGATATTTTCCATATTAAATATTGATTGAGATTAAAAAATAAATTGATTGCAGTATTATAAAGGTTTAATATTTATTTTTAATAAAGCAAGTAAATCCTCAAGTTATTGTATGAACCCCCTCTTTTTTTGGATGAACCGCACATTTATTTTTTTGAAACCTCAAAATTGGACAAATTTTTAGATCGATTTGAACCTTTTTTTTTAGGAATAACAACTTATGTTACCCCAATTAATATTTACACTGAACCCTATTTGATTCTAAGAAATATTTTCCATCTGGAGATACCTGTAAAAAGTTGTCTTTCCAATACCAAGACTTTTATAAATATCTGCCGGTTTCATTTCCCCTCTTTGAGACATACTTTTAACCAGTGCCACTTTTGTTAAATTATCTTTACTTAATCCACGGACTCTTCCTCCTCCGGGATTACGAAGTTTCATAGCAGCTATTCCTGCTCTGGTACGTTCAGTTATTAACTCCCTTTCAAACTCCGCAAAAGAAGCGAACAAGTTAAACACTAATCTTCCTTGAGGAGTTGTCGTATTTATACTATCACTTAAACTTACGAAGTCAACATTTCTTTTGTTGAAGATGGCAACTAAATCTACCAGATGTTTTAATGACCTTCCTAGTCGATCAAGTTTCCATACAATAACTGTATCTCCAGATCTCAATTCTGAGAGCATAGCCTCAAGTTCTGGACGATCTTTAACAGCACTCATTTTTTCTTTGTAAATTTTTTCACACCCGGCAGTTTTAAGTGCGTTGAGTTGAAGATCTAAATTTTGATCTTTAGTAGAAACTCTAGCGTATCCTATTATCATATTAGTTCTATTAAAGGGATTTTATGGAACTTATTAATGGAACGAGATAATGGAACTACATATGGCCACTTTTTAGTAGATTTTTGTAGTTCCATTTAACGTTCCTTTTTTGGAACTATATTTCCATGTCTTCACAGTACTTGTAGAACATTGTTCTTGAAAAGTCAAATTCATCTACAATACTTTGTTTAGACTTTCCGGATTTAAGTCTTTCGACTATTTCTTCATGGAGAGATTTAATTTCATCTAGTTTACTTGGAGGGGAGTTAGAAACAAGTCCTTTTTCCTTACAATATCGGTAAACTGTCCAAAATGGTATTCCTATTTTTCTAGCAACAACTCTTATACTATTTCCCTTCTCAAGAAAGGTCAAAATCTCCTTCTCTTTTAAAGGGTTTATATTATAGGTATTACTATCCTTAACCTTTGATACTTTAGTTATCTTGGAGACAGGCATTAAAGCATAGTAACGAGCATGTTTCTGAGGACCGGTTTCCCAAATTAGATTGAGATCAGAAATATTCCTGTAGTCAAAATCCTTATAACCTACAAAGTAACCTTTTCCGGGTTTAAGTTGGCCCATCATGTCTTCAAGAATAATTTTAGCAACGGGAATTGTGTCCCATTTATCGTCTCCCTTAACTCTTATAATTAAAGAATCTCCAGTGTCTGTTATTTTGTTGAATTCTCCTTTATATTTGAAGTATCGATTAGTTTCAAGTTTAACCTGAGATCCAGCAACTACTTCTTTAGAAAGAACAAATAGTTGATCTCGTTCCCTTTTATTAATCCTATTCAATTTAAAGGTATAGGCTGTCTCTATTTCCCGAAGTTTTGCTTCTTTATTAAGGGCAGTGCTATTCTTAATGGTTTCTTTTTTTAGAGTTGTCTCATTGTAGAGTTTATTCCTCTGGCTTTCGTACTTGGACTTTACTTTTTTCTTTTTTAAGGCTAGAGTTCGATACTCTTTATCAATTCTATTCTCCGTCTTTTTGACAAGTTTCGTGTCAGAAAGTACCATGCTTGAGGATGAAATGTTAGCCCTTTCCGGGAGTTCGTTATCTTCAGTAAATTTATTCTTCTTATTGAATTGACCACCTTTCCTTCTGGAGAGTAATTCAGACCTTGTACCCCATTCGAGGTTCTCAGCATTAAATTTTGAAACGTCGTCTTCTTTAAAGAGTACTTGAGTTAATCCCTTTGGATTAGGTAGGAATGCAGTTGCTACTAGTTTATGGATAGGATGTACTCTTTTAGTCCCTGAGAGAGAGAGAGCAACTGAATAATACCCATTAGCTATAAATGGTTTCAGTTCTGCCTCCACATTGTTGTGCAATGACACCACTTTACCGTCTTTATACAGTTTATAGTGTTCATCGAACCCCGGAATAAAGATCCAATTAGTTTGATTACTGTTCATTATTGTTGTATTGAAAAATTATAATGTAAAGGTATGACATTATTTCGTAATATAGGTTAACCAATGCATAAAATATTCAATAAAAAATCTTAATATTACTTTAACAAGCCTATTTTTGTTGTTTATAGTTTGTATAAATAACATTAAAAAGTAATCGAGTATGTAAATAAAGACATACTTTTACTACACAATAATCATAGTACTAACCACGACTACAACTTAATGAAATCTACTGAAAAAGAGATAGTTCAATTTATGAATGAACTGCTTGGAAAGGCATTTGTATTGTCTACTGCACTATTCTCACTAACTGGGTCTGTTGAAGACCAATCAATACAATTCAATATTCAAGAAGTTAAAACTTCGCTAGTTTCTCGAATGGACAAAGAGCTAGAGTATGTTATGTTAGAAAATAATAAAAACGAAAGGAAAAAATGTTGTTAAGATCTACTATCATTGAAGAGACTCCCTTACCTATATTATTAGGTAAACTTAATTCACAAATACCAAAAATAAAGGGTATAACCCTACCGGATCGATTAGACCCAAAAGAAACTGCTCCTGAGTTTAAGAATGCAGGAAATCTTTGGTATAATGATTCACAGCACATTTATTTCAAGAGAAGTACTCTTACACCTGTCATTTCTGTCACCACACTTTTAAGTGTGTTGTGTGAGCCCTTTAATGAAAACTTGAAATCCTTCCAATGCGCAAATAAGGATTATTACACATGTGACAACCTTGATGTAAGCAATTGGAATCTTATTTCGATATTAGAACGTCAAGAGAGAATTCTTAGAGCTTGGAAAATTACAAATGTTACCGGAACAACTTACGGTTCGATGGCACATTTAATTTTTGAACATGGAGCAAAGAATAGAAACCTTCCTGCAATCGATACCTATAATTATGGTAGAGATAGGTTCCAACTTGACCATCCAATTATTCAGTACTTCCTACAGGACTTACTTAATAATTATTTCCCCAAGTTCGCTTGCTTCGAAGTTTTCACAGAACCCTTACTTCATTTGTGTGAGCTTATCGCTGGCCAAGCAGATCTTGTGTTGATTGATCACCAGAGGAAACTTATTCACATCCTCGATTACAAAACCAATAAACATAAACCAGGTTCCCTAGAGGATAAGAGTTATGGTAAGTTCAAGTTTATCATCCCTCACGTAAAGGACCACTCGATCACCCATTACCAACTACAACTTTGCCTATATCAATTAATGGTACTCCAGTTGTATCCCGGTTATGGACTTGGTAGTAACTTCCTTCTTTGGGGTAACAGGAACACAGGTATGTTTGAAACTATTGAGATCAATCCTATGGATCACTACAACGATGCTATGCTTATATACAATTACCTTGAAGCAAATAGAGGGCAGATCTACAGCACTGCCCAACTTAACTAAAAAAAAAGCCCCCTGTAGACGATTGCTACAGGGGGCCGTTTGTTTACACCTTAATTTTATTACTCCGCTATTTCTGCAACTGGTTCATCCATTTTCTCTGGGACTACTTCAGGTATTAAAGTAACACCTAATGAGGCATGATCTTTAAATGGGCTTGGATTCTGCCCAGTTGGAGAAATATCAGCAAAGTTGGCTGCAAACTCTTTTCCTCCAGTATAATTGACCTTGTTCAAAATATGTTCGTGACCTAACTTGATAATACCTTCCTTTGGTTCAGGATCGACTTCTTCCCTTGTCTTCACGATATTGTTAATACTCTGAATCTCTTCTTCAGTAAGAGGTTCAATTGGTATCAGGTTCTCAGCAGTGGGTGTAAACTTGTCTCTTGGGAAACCTTCGATGTCGTCTGCTGTGGGAGGATCAATCGTCTCCAAATCTTCAACAGAAATCTCCACTTCCGGAGATTCAATAAGTTCTTCATCAATGTTGAAGTTTGCTTCGATCACCTGATCAAGCATAGCGAGTAGCTTTGTTGCATCTACTCTGCATCCGTTTCTACGGATAAATTGGATAAATTGGGTTTTGTCCATTTAGTTATTTGATTTAGGTATTGTTTCTACTACTGCCCTTCTAAAGAGTTGTTGTACTCTTCCATCAAGGGAATTAAAATTGTCCGGAAGTAATCCAATGTGTAACCCATCCAAAATTATTGCTACGTCTTCAATAGTTTCAATAGCACTTGGATCTAGCACATACATGATGGACTGTCCTTCTAATAGAGGAACTTCGATGGTTTCCTCGATTACTTCTACTGGAACCTCTTTTTGTTTGGGTTCAGGTTTTGTTGGCCCCATACTGATTACCCGGCCAGCTTTCTTATCTGTCATTTGTCTCTGGTTTTATTGATCCTCTGTAGAATCGATTACAATATAATTAGGAGGAACTTCTTCCTTCCTGTAAATTAGTATTAAAGTGTTGGGAAACTTTGCCTGGCAGGTCTCGGAGTTTTCCCAAAATAAAATTTGGGGTATGACTTTATCGGACTCTGTTACTTTTCCCGGTTGACCTTCATCAAACTCAGGTTGATAAAGGTGATCTGCGTATACAAATGGAAACATCTCTACTTCTGTTTTTCCTTCGTTCTCAATTATATAATTCTTAACTTCTACAATGAAATCAAGTATCTCGTATGCATTCTTAACGTCCATTTTCGTATGATTCTTTGGATTGTCAGTCATTTTAACGAGAGTCATTATTTGAGCATCGAGTTTTCTGAAGTTGATTATTTCTGTTAGTTTTTTACTCATTTATTGATAGATTATATTTTAGAAGAAAAAGGGGAAGTAACCACTCATCCCCTTGATCAACCTTTCAAAATCCCCTCTAAGAGGGAATGTTATTGTCAAATTATAGGATTACCCACACTTGGAGTAACCGCAGTTTTTACATCCGGTGCAACCGGCTTCTCGTACCAACTTTTTCCCACAGGTAGGGCATAATTCCCCAGTGTCGGTAGCACCAATATATTTGGCAAGCGTTCTACTGATAGCTCTGGCGAAAGATGTAACATTACCCGGAACCTTATTAAGTTGTTCCACGATGAATGCAATGTCTGTTCCTTGCTTAAGTCCGAGGACACTAATCATTCGGGTCAGTGCTTGCTCTTCGTCAGAGAGGAAATGCTTTGCAATGTTTCGAATAGTGATAGTATCTGTAACCAGATCGTACCCCTTTTCAGTTTTTACAAGTGTTCCTTTTGTAATGGATTTAGATAGTGAGATATCTACTGGTTGAAATGCGAACACCTCAAACGGCCTTCCCTCATCCAATCCTACCAGTACTATCCAATCCTCTCCTTTTACTTTGATGGAGTTTATGTCGCAAGGTACCTTCTTAGGTCTCTTCTTGGTATTAGTAGTACAAGGCACATCGGGTGTATCAACAGCCTTTAGAACTGCTGTCATTGTCCCTTCACGGTAAGAAGTTAGTCCTTTAATTACCCCTGATTCCCATGCATCCATGTACATGTTTTTGAAATCTTCATAAGGGTAATCATTTGGTAAGTTGATAGTCTTACTTATCGCCTGATCAACATAAGGAGCAATCGCCTTTAACATGTTGATGTGGTCAGTTACCGTAAGAGTAGTTGTTGTTGCAGCCCAATCAGCTTTTGGATCCCACTCACCACGAGCCTTGAGTACTCGGACAGCATAATCTTCAACTAGAGTCTCCTTTGTATATCCCCGGTCCTTGTCCCATTTATAAAGAGTTCCATTTTCAGTCTCCCAGAGATGTACATTAACGTCTCCTTCTCTACCAATGGTAGGCCATAACGGATAAGTAGGTATACCTTTAGGTAAAACTTCAACTGCTGATGTGCGAATATACTCCGGCATGAATACAGGTTCGCAACCGCCAGACACACAATTGGCCAGTATGCCAGTATTACCATTAGGAGCAAATGCAAGTAAATGAGAGTTACGTAATCCATGTAACTTAATCAATTCCATTGTTTCTTTAGAAAGGATCTTATGGTAACCTCCTTTAAGGAAGTTTTCATAATTCCACAATGGGAAAGCTCCTTTCTCTTTGGCCAGTAAAGCGGATGCTTGGTAGCACAAATTGGCGTACATGTTTTCAAACTCACTTGCTAACTGGCAACCCTTCTCCGAACCATATCTGACTTTCATCATCATCAATGCAGACCCCACTCCTAAATTACCAAGGCCAAGTCTTCGTTTATTTTTGGCCTCAATGATTTGCTCAGGTAAAGGTAAGTAGGTAATGTCAATAACATTATCTGCCATCCTTACTAGAGTCGGAACATCCCTATTTAATTTTACGAAGTCCCAATCACTTAGGTCTGGAAGAACGTACTGAGTACAGTTTATCGACCCAAGTAGACAGGCCCCTCCAACTGGCAATGGTACTTCTCCACATGGATTTGTTGTATTAATGAATTCAATCTCAGTAAGATTGTTCATCCTATTAATAAGGTCAATGAATATCACTCCGGGTTCATTGCGATTGTAAGTTGCAGACATAATCAAATCATAAAGTGCCCTTGCTTTAAGGGTTTTATAAGTGTCATATTTTCCTCCAACTTCTTCCCAGTGATCCCAATTCCCATCCCATTCCTCCTTATAAAGTTCTTTTTGTGTTTCAAAGGAAGGATAGTACAGTATCCAATCTAGGTCCTGTTGTACGGCATTCATAAACTGATCGGTGATCAACGCTGACATATTGCATTTAGTCAATCTCCCTGCTGTTTGTTTAGCTGTTATGAACTCTTCAATATCAGGATGATGGACAGACATAGTGAACATTTGAGCACCTTTTCTATTCTTCTTCTTACCCTTGTCTGACTCCATACCAGATCCTTCTGTAATAACTACAGACTGTGTGTTCCACATTTCAAGCATCTTTACAGCACCGGGAGTTGTACTTCCTATGCCGGCAATGTACCCACCACGAGGTCGAAGGACATCTGCACACATTCCATAACCACCTTCAGATTTAAGGATGAGAGCTTGATGCCTCAATGCTCGAAGTATTCCTTCCATTGAGTCTTTATCTTTGCCGGGAACACCATCTGCAAAGCAGTTGAGTAGGGTAGTGCTCTCATATCCTGCGCCAGCGTTGCTGAGTATTCTACCTCCAAGGATAGCTTTAAAATCCAGTAATAAGTTAAAGAACTGAAGTTCCCACTTTTTCCTGTCTTTCTCTGATGCAGCAAGGGATCCAGCTACTCTGCCCCACATACCTGCAACACTTTCACCTTTATGGCTATAGGTCTGATCAAAGACTTCCATAGAGAAGTCGTTAAGAGGGATTTTAATCGCCTCTACGTTAGTCGATTGTTTCATTTATAAAAAGTAAATAGTAGTATTAAAATTCGTGATTACGAAGTACAAAGATACTACGTTTTAATGATTGCATACACATTAAAACGTAGTAACAATATACTTTTTATTGGGGGATTATTCCCAGATTTTTCAATTGGAATAGAGACCTAGCACAAGCCTCAACGTCTGCCAAGGCATCGTGAGCGCCATCGAACCCAACTCCAAACAGTTTTGTGTGGAGTTCAGTAAGTGTTGGCCACTTATACTTGCCATAGTTACCAGGTAGTTTACAGAAGTCAGTACTCATTTCTTTTGTGCAGAGTTTGTCGATCTTCTTACCAACTACGGCATTGAGCCTTATAAACTCTGCTGCCATGATTTTCTCATCAAACCACATGTTATGAGAAACAAGGTAGTCTGCTTTCAGGATCTTGTCTGCAAAGTCAGGAAGGATGTACTCAATTGGAATTCCAAACTTCAGGTTCTTTTCATGGGAGTAACCATTGTCGATCCAGAACTTCTCTGTTGGCATGGTCCACCCATTAGGTTTAATCAGTTCACACCTTTTATTAATAGCCACCCCTTTCTCATCGTAGAGAACCCAAGCTAACTGAATTAGTCTCGGGATCTCATGGATGTTATTTGAGTATAGTGTTTTGATGTGTTTGGGGATTTTCCCGGTTGTCTCCGTGTCGTACACAAGGTATGTTGCCATTATTCTTCTCCTTCCTCCTCCGTTGGTCCGTCAGTTTTAAACTCTTCAACTGTTACAGGTTCAAAATGTCTTTCACAATGGGGACACCAGATACGTTCTTCCTCAGCAGTCCCAATATACTTACTGGTGTTTAAACCAACCCATGCTTTTATATGGACATCAGTTGACCCACATTTAGGGCAACAGTAATAATTGGAATCAGCTTGTTCAATGATTGAATCTTCGCACTCTTCCAGTTCATCACCAGAGTAAGGATTGAAGATTGCAATTGACTCTACGGCCTCAGCCTCAACCATAAATAATCCTTGATCTACGGAGTAGTAAAGTTCCATTTGGAAGGTAACCTTTGGTATCCATTCCCTTGCCTCAGCTTCTTCCCATCCCTGCCCGACTAATTCATCGACCTTTGCTTTAAAAGCAATAGGGAACTTTTCTTCAGAGAGGAATATATCAATGACTTCCTCTGTACCTGCATTATTCTTTTTCATTTTCTTTTTTCTCTTTAAGTTCACTAATACAACCCATTACAAGCCAGTCAAGAGCGTACTCCACCATTTCCTTTAACGGAGCCTCAAGAGAGAATTCCTGAAGGTAAACATGGTCATTTTCTCCTAATGCAGTCCAAATATCTTCCATGTCAGAATCAAGGTTTATTCTGCCTTTGTAAAGAGTTAGGAGCATATACTCACCTGCATTGTGGGTACTGGCAACTCCACCATCTTCTACCAGGATGTCGTGACCATCATCACTGTGAGTATCAAAGACACGGTAGTTAAACCCCAATTGCTGAGTAGTTGGTAATCCATTCTCCTCATTAGGGAATATTTCTGTACCGCCCCAATCCATGTTATTGATGAACTCTGCAAGTTTTTCATCTTCTGTCAGTTCAAAATCATCCTTTACTTCAATCTCTTCACCTTTCTCGAAAGGAACTTCTGTGAGAAAGTATACATCCCGGTTAACAAAGTGCCATCCATTTGCAATGGGCATACTCCCATCACAATTTAGTCTTGTCCAGACCCGATTCACAGGATGTGTTTTTACTTGAACAAAGTCTGCACCGTAAGTTTCAAACGCCCTCGGACAACCTTCATCATCCAGTATTGGTTTATACTTCTCCACCCACTCATCGAAGGTTAGTGTAACTAACCGGGTTTCTTCTACTGCTTTAATCTCTTTCTGTGTACTCATTATACATTATTTGTAAATCGTTTGTACTTAATTTTCTGTATTGTCTTGGAGTATGACAGGAGCCTTGTGATAGAAATTCGATGATCCGTTTTCTCTCATCTAGCCTTGTCCATCCGTCAACTCCGATAGTAAATAGATAGTCTTCTTCCATAGATTATTCTGTTGTTTTGGTTGGTTTAATTTATTAAAATATCTTCTTCAAACTCTTTCTCAGTAACATAGTAACAGTAAGCGAATAAACGGTGCCTACCAGTGGTAACATAGAAAATGTTATCTCTCCGATATCTTGTCCAGACTCTCTTTGAGTCTTTATGAAGAGATCCCATATCCAACATTTCAGAAGTGAACTCTCTTAATCCACCCTCATCATCAGTACATGGGTTAAATTCTTCAATCCACTCCAACATGCTCATTCTACGATGATTTGGTCTCTCAACTTTAGGTTCAAGTTCAGGAGCATGTTCTATTATGACTGAAAAGAACTTGTCGTAAAGGGAAGTGTACCATTCGAAGTCAGCAGTTCCGTGAACTTCACAAGGCACCTCATCAAGTGCCATGTCCATAAGAGCTAGGCTTCTTGCCAATTCTTCAGCATTAACTTTTAGTATCATTGTTAAAATTTTCAAGTTTATAATAAATGTAGTCTTCGATAACTTCATCCCAAGTTATAATAACATCGTCACTATATGCCTTGGAGAGTGGCTGGATCTTTGTATTCTCTTGGTCGAAGATAAAGTCCCAGTTGGTTTTCTTGTGTATCTTCTGGAATTCCCTTGCCCATCCAACGATGATTTCATGGGAATCAATGAAGTGCATTTGGTGTTTTACAAATAATGCATCTCCAATGTGGTAAGACATTATAGATGCAATCAGAACTAGTTCGTCTTTTTTAGTTTTAACGGCCATAAATATTTTAAGATTAGGTTTAGTTTGTAGGTAATAGACTCAAGTAAAGTAGGTTGCTCTTCAACCAACAGATCATAAGCAGACTCACAATACCTGCCCTCGCATAAAAACATTGAGGAGTTACTAGAACCTTCGATAATGTACGTCTCGCACAAGGCACACATCCTTTCTTGTTCCGCATCATTTATCTTGTTGGATTTATTCATTTCAAATTATTTGGTTAAGACTCCCTATTTCTAGGGAGTTTCGCTCATTAAGAGTCTCGTCAGTTAACCTTCTTTAACTGGGTTCATTCGTTCATTAAAGTACTTGCGTTTTGCATACTCCATGTCACGTTCTTGTACAAGGTTCGCAAACAGGCTAAGTAGTAAGTCTAAAACCTTTTTCCTAACTTCCATATTACTGCAAAGAATTTCATCATCAATCTTATGAATTTCCTTTGTTTCATTGAATAGAATTCGCTCACACTTTGTTACATCATAACTTGCTGATGCACCACCATTTTCAGCTTTAACAAAACCTGCATTGGAAGCTAATCTGCCTAGTTCTTTGTAATACTTTTCACAATCAGATCCTTCGTACTCTGGTTTCCCAAGGTTCATAAGGCCCTTCATCTGACAAGTGTCACTTACCTTCCTAATGATTCTGTCCTCTGGAAGATCCTGCATTCCTGCGTATTTTGGATCATAACACCTATCTGAATAGTGGTACTCACCAGTGGAAAGTATTTGAGTCTCGAACTTCTCAAATGCTTCTTGTGCAACCTGATTGAATGCCATTGCAATAAACAGGTTTTGAGCTGCGGTTATCTGCCCTCCGTTTGGACTGAACTTTCTTTCCATAGTTAGTTCAAATCTGAGAGTTCTCTGAGTCCTTTGAATACAGGGAACCTTGGAATGTTATTCTTCGTTTTACTGAAGAACTGAACGGTTCCAACCTTTCCAAGATACTGTTCACGGTTTTTGAGCATCTCGATCTTCTGAGGTTCTGAACATTTAGGAGTGGCTTTGAAAGACCTCCCATCAGCAGTGCATAAGACAACCCGAGCAAATTCAGGACGAGACTCCATTGGAATAACATCAAGGATCTTAAACTCATCGTCCTGCATCTCCTTTACTTTCAGCATCGATTGAGTTCTATTGTTCTCATAAAATGCACCTGGCATTCTAAGTACAGCTCCCTCAAAACCATTTGCAGTAAATGACCGGAATAGATCCATCATTTCCTGCTCACTGTGTACAACATATTGCTTGTGAGCAAAGATGTGGGAAGTTCCGAACTTAGTAAGGAACTCCTTGTAGTAGTTATACCGGGAAACAGCAGCAACAGGTTTGTCGAAGATCATATCGTAGACATGAAGTTCAACAAGTTCTGATACACCTGCATGGTACTTCTTTACTGCTGACTGGAGCATTTCAAACTGATCATCGTCAGTATTGTGGTTGTAAAGTTCACCATCCAATATGAAGTTCAACTTTGAGTTCATGTGGATTTGCATGGCTTGCTTCTCGATATGACTCATGGTCGTGATAGCTTTACCTTTTCGAGACTTCAAGGAAATAACTCCATTGAACGCAGTTAAGGTACACCTGTTCCCATCAAGTTTTTCTGATTCAAGAATTCCTTGAGAGTAGTCAACCTTGTGTTTAAAGTCCTCGTAGGTCTCGGCCAACATCGGACTTGAAGACTTGTCAATATTCTCACCAAGGAATTCCTCAATAAGGGTTAGGTTGCCTTCGATTGCTGCCGGGATCTCAACATAGAAGTCCTGTTCGATCTTCTTCTTGATCTCCCTAGACACCTCTAGTTTAGCCTGTTCTTCCGCACTAACGACGTTAGCTCTTCCGGTGTTCTTTTCCTTACACACCTTGTCATGGGTAACAAGTTTTCCTCCATACCTACCTGATTCAACAACCATGTGAGCACCGTCTGAGTAGACGTTTACAATTTTTACTTTGCCTTCTTTGGTAAGGCCATATAATGTTTTCATTGGATAATTTTAAATGTTAGATTTTCTCAATACTTACTATGCTCCAGCAGTACTCTGCTATTTTTGATGGTGAACCATCTTTTTTAGATTTAAGGAATGCATATATTGGTTCATAGTCATTAAGTAGTTTTATACCACCTATAAATAGGTCTTTACTTGACTTTTCGCTAAAACGTGTCTCCTCATGTACCCGGACTTTATCTCCTACCTTAACAGGTAATGTTTCGATATACCTCTTTTTTAGACTTCTTATAGCAATCTCTGCATCCTGAATAACCTGTTGTTGGGCCTGATAGAGTTCCCAATAAAGTTCCCCTGTCAAGGGTAGGGGAGTAGGATCTTGAGCTTCCTCTGCATCTAAATCCACTTCAAAGACTGCTCCAGTAACTAGATTAGTCACTTTAAAGAATGGAGGATTTTCAAGTTGACAAAGGTGAGCTTCTTCTGCTGCTGCTTTCGGACCTTCGGCCTCAAGGTCGATAGTCCATTCTACCTTATAAGGGTTCGTGCTCATATTTTGGTTTTTTGTAGATTACTACTGTTACTTTACAGTCTTTTAATTCTCTTTGGATAATACCTTTTACGATATTCCAATCACCACCGGCCAGACCACAACCGATTTGTGGAAGTCCAACTCTTCTGCCGGGAAGTGTAAAGTTTATCTTCCTCAAACAGAGTGTAAGAGCCTCATAGTCCAATTGTATCACCTCACGTCCATAGTTATACTGGGTGTATGAGTTTATCACGTAGATATCGTACCTATGGTCAAATGTTAAGTCTATCTGACCAAGTTTATTCACCGCACCTCGGTAGGCCGGTAACTCCAACGGTAATAGATCAACATTAAACTCCTTAGCCATTTCTACAGCAATTCCGGATCTCATTCTACATTGGCAATTACAGCCATGGGTAATCACATCAAAATGGCCAGTTTTAGTCATTTCGATGAGATCCCCTTCTATCTCTTGATAGTTCATAATTTATACAATAGTTTTAAATACTGAGTCACTTTGGGTTGCGGAAACTGTCATGTTCTGAGTTTTAGCAAAGTGTTCAACATATTCCTTTGTGGCCTCATCGACTTCTTTTCTCCATTTAACAACTCGATCATCTGAGATGTGAGCTATTGTCATGTAGTCGTTATGTTCTTCAAAGGCATTTGTCCAAACAGTTACACCGTTACCCTTGCAACCAAATCTTATAGAATTTAGAGGAATAAGCATCATGGTTAGTTCCTCCCTGTATGGCCTAGACCACCTTCACCACGGACAGTTTCTGTCAACTCCGATGCAGGTACCCACTTTACACGTTCATGTTTTGCGACGACCATCTGGGCAATCCTCTCACCATCCTTAATTTCAAACATTGTGTCAGAAAGGTTGATCAGAATGATCTTTATTTCACCTCTGTAGTCTGCATCGATTGTGCCGGGAGTGTTTAATACCGTAACACCTGTCTTTGCTGCAAGACCACTTCTAGGTCTGATTTGAGCCTCAATTCCCTCTGGTAGTTCAATGAACAAACCTGTCGGAATAACCATCCTCTCCAGTGGTTTAAGTTTAACAGGCATGAGTAGGTTGGCACGTAGATCCATACCGGCAGAATGAATCGTTTCATAAGCCGGCAATGCATGTTTTGATTTGTTGATAATTTTAACTTCTGTTTCCTGCATGGTTGTAAATTTCTTCGTCAATTATTTCTTTATAAAGAAGGGGTTTATCGAGTAGTTCCACACTATCATCGAGAGCTGTCCCCAGATCATGCTCTCTTTGTTCTTTAAGTGCATCTCTTGACTTATCTCCAATGGATGCAATTGCACCCAATTCAGGAGGAGCAATAATGTGCCGGTATCCTGAAAAGAATACAATGCACAGTTTATGCCTTGAGTAAGTAACCTTAGAGATGTATTCCAAAAGATCCTCTGTTGGAGGGTGTGTAAAGAAAACCTCAGTCCTGATTGCAGTTCGCATCAGGACTTTGGCCTCTTCGGAGAATTGACTATACTCACCTCTCAGAAATTTAGAGACATCCTCTGAAAATTTTTCTGGAATGGTGTACTCCAGATAGTATTTGCAACTGATGTTCCACACTCGTTTAAAGTGTTCTGGAGAGAGTATTGTCTTTATCGGATCAGGTTCAAAATACAATAGTTCTATAATGACACTTTTACAATCCAAGGATAGGTAAGTGTCAATTAGGTTTTTCGGTCCATAGGATCGTGTATTTAAACCTACAAGAGGTAGTATGAAGTAGTTAGATTTATTCATTTGAAATATTATATTTTAGGGTAACTACTTTGAGGGATAACTTCCCGGCAACATGTTTGCCTTCATCTCCCATGTCTCAAGAATGTGTCTCCATCCTTTGATGTAATACTCGAAAGCATTTTCATGGATAAGGCCAAGGTCTTTCAACTTGTCGAAGTTTACCCTATTGAGTGCCCATTGAACATGTTTATTCATGTTGAACCTAGTACCTAAAGGTGCTACATAGCTTCCTGTCGTACCCATAATAATATCCTCTTGAGATATAAATAGGTAGGGGACATAACACCCAGTTTCAAATGAAATTGTTGATACAGGAAGAAGTACCGATTGGTGGTTCCATTGATCCCTTGCTTCCTTTTCCGGAACACCTTTTTGAATAAGGTATTGGATCGCAGCCTCTCTATAGAATGCCATAGAACGGAAATATCCGTAATCAAAGTAATTTGTGTTTACGAAGTTTCTGGCCGGTTTTGAGTGGGACTTGATGTCAAGAATTACACACTCCTTCTTGTTGAAGTCAATGTGAATTCTATCAAACATACTCTTACAAAGTACAACTTTTCCTGACTCTGTTTTGTACTTCCACAATACTACAAATTCTGAATATGATTCTGTTGTGTCTGTTTTTGTTGGAGTAAGAGTATGGTAAACTGCATTGATATTCGGGTCCCGATCTAGTGCTGCAAACGCAGCTTTAATACGAACAAGAATTTTATCTGCATTACCTTTCACATACTCCACATCGTCAACGATAATACCACCTTTAGCTCTGATAACTGTCTTGTACTCTTCAAACTTTGCAAGTTTCCGGAAATACTCTGTGAATGAAGGTATCTCGCTCTCATACTTTTCAGCTTCCTTTTTGGCAGCAGTAATCACCTTATTGGCAGCAGCATTTGCTTTATTAGCATCTTTAGCTTTTTCCTCGGTAGGTATATTTGCAACTTCGACTGCCATAACTTCTTCAATTGAAGTAGCCTTAGTACTCATGTTATCTTTAACCATCATGTACGCAACCGCAGCAGAATGACCTTCAACCCTGCACCGTATCATGTCCTGATGATCTTTATTCAAAGATGTCTCTGGCTTTACTGGAATAAGGTTATTGCCAAAAGTATGCAGTTGGTTCAAAGAAGCTCCTTTGGTTTCCATGGCCTTGTGGATCTGATCACCAATAAAGGTAGATTCAGTCTTTCCACTGTCCCATGTTGGCCATGCTCCATCTGACTCTAAGTGGTTGATTGTAGTTGCGGAATAAACTCTTTCATTCAAACCACCTCCGATAAGAAAGTAGACCTGTCTGAGTTCTTCCTGTGTTAGGGACTCAATGGGTTTACCACTATCGATGATAGATTTTTGTTCTGGTGTAAGTTTTACACTATCGTCAAGTTTGTACATGAACCCACTCACATTATTGAGTAGGGTAGGAACTGCTTGACCGGGTAAATTTGGAATAATTGGTGGTGGGGCGACTGGCATCCTCATAGGAGGAGGCATCATATTTACTGTCATGCTGTTTGATTTTGAGTTTGTAAATAACTGATTAAGTCGTATAAGTCCTTTTGTGTGTAAACAACTACGATCTTAAATTTTTCTTGGGTTAAGAATCTTGCAAGTTTTAATTTGTTGTCGAATCCATCATTGGCAAATCCTTTAGCCTCTAAATAGATACCATAATCTTCAAGATAAAAGTCAACACTCCAAGTTTCAGGTAGTACCTTAGTCTCGATTAATGACTTTTTATTATTCTTATTGAAGTTTCTGGTAACTGCTGATTTAGCGGATTTGCCAACAGCTTTACGCAGACCACTCAACAACTCTGACCTTAGTTCTTTCGTGTACTCCAGATCGGTTGTAATGAAACTGGGTACAAGTATGAGCTTTTCAGGTTTGAATGTGTGCTTGATCTGGAACATGTTCAAGGTTCGATCTACCCATAACTCAAATATAGAGTCATAGTAAACACCTTCAGGATTGTCCTTCTTCCATTGTTTTAAATCATTGATTACTCTTCCATTTTCATCAACTTTTTTTGCGTTCTTTACTTTGGACTTTCCCTTTAGATCTTCAGGAACATTACCATCTGCAACAACTGTTTTTGCAACTTTAACTTTAGGCATAGATTAGAGATTTTGTAAGTTTTCTTGTTGGACGTTCCCCATATATGAGCCGGTAATCTGCGGAGTCCTTTACCGGGACTTCCATCTTTCCATGTTTCATAATTCGGGTGGTCGATACAAACCTTACAATTATCTCTTGGTTTGTGTGAAATGGGCTACCTTTAAGTTGCTTTCTGAGTCGATTAGCACCTTTAACTCCAGTTAGATCGGGGTCAAAAATGATAACAACTCTTCGATATTGTAGCATCCAAGTGATCCAAACGCTTTCTATGATATAACCTTCACCGTGGGGTGCTACCATATCTACCCATTCGTCAAGATGAGATTGCATAACTAGAATATCTTTCATAGCCTTAGTAACCACTAAAACATTATATAACTGCCTACATTGCAGGAATCCCTGCATATAGTAACTAGGACATTGATTGAAAAACTTTTTAAAATTCTCTTCGTAAGGTTGGTAAATTTTAAATCGATCTGCAATAATGTAAGCGAATGTTGTTGTTTTTCTGAAGTCTTTAATAATTAGACACCTATCATCAAGGAGGTACTCCATTGCTCTCGTACAGTATATTTCCAACATTTGCGCAGATACACCTAGGTCTGACCAATATTCTGTATGATTCTGTTTAAACTCCATAGTTTTAATGTTATACTTCAGAGTAGCGTCTACATCGGGCATTTTAATAGCAACCTTTTGTATTGGAGCTGTACCTAATTGCATAACATTTGAAATGTAGTTACATAATTCTGTAAGATTCTGGAATTTAACATTGTGATGATAGGACATGAAAAGTTCAACGAAGTGGAATACATTCCCTGCTGCCCCATTGAAATCTTTAAACATTAGTTGTCCCATCCATCTTGGAGATTTTGGAGGAAACACATTGAAAGTTGGACGAGGATCTACCCTTAATGGGGAGCAAAGTGTGTCGGTTATTTTGAACTCACCGCCTATAAAGAAACAGTAAATTGAATAATCGTCTACTCTCTCCAGTAGGTTCTCCATAGAAGGGTTTAATCTTACAGATTCCCGATTAATAGATCTTATAGACATTTTATTTCAAATACTTTAGTGAGATAAAGGGTGCCTCAAAAGAGACACCCTTTAAAATTAAAAACCGCTTATTGTGGTTGTTGCGTTCCGGGCTGTTGGAACGTAGGCATAGCCGGCATTCCTGTAACAGGTTGTTGACCTATTCCGGGGATTGCTGGACCAGTAGGGATAACACTTTGAACTCCGGGCATACCTGCCTGTACTGCACCGGGAACTGCACCGGGCATTCCTGTAGGCATTGCTCCGGGACCCGGCATTGCACCGGGAAGACCTGCACCGGGTAAAGCTGAACCCATAGGATTCATCATCATACCTTTACCGCCCATACCGGGAAGTTCATCTTTCTTCTGAGGAGTATCATGTCTTGCCTTAGCTCCAAGGTCATATTCAGTAAGTTTGATCTTACTTGCAGTAACCGGAGTTTCCCAACGCTCAATAAAATCCTTCTTAGGAAGGTCAGAATACTTTCCGTCACTGGTATAGGTAACCTTAATACGGAACCTGAACTGAGAGGCCAAACCCGCAATACCATTATTATTGATAAGTCCCACGAACTGATCACGCATCTGCTCATTGAACATATCCATGTTGGCTTTCTGACTAAGAACAGGAACGATCTGATCCATTGAAACGATACCAAGAGCCTTGTAAGGGTCAAAAATACTGTCTACCTGAGCAGGGTCCCAAATCTGTTCCAAGATTTCAGCAAATATATTTACCTGCTGTTGAACATCTCTTACGAGATCTCTTGAGGAAGTTGGATCATACTTCAATCTGAAGATCATAAACTCTGATTCAGCATATAAGCCTTCATTGTTCAATGCTGCAAAAGTCAAATACAATAAAGCACTGCTCACCAATGAGCCATCCTGCTTCTTGCGGATCTCACCGTCCACCTTACGAATTACCACTGGGAGTGCCTGTACTCCAAATTCCAATCTGCGTTCTGTCTGCTGTGCGTTAATCTGTCTTCTTAAACTCATAATGATTTAATTTTTAAAAGGTTTTGTGAAATAAAAAAAAATGAAATTGATTATTGGTTATTGGTCAATTGGTTTTAAATTAAGATAGGATGGTGACTTCACCTTCCTCATCAATCGAATGTTCAACGTTGTACACTTCGGCTGCTTCTGAGGTTTCCAAATAACCCATCATAGCCTCAGGTTTGAAGAACCTACCACCTAAAGTCAAGCATCTGGTATTACACATTTGCTTTGGCATTTTCTGCCAATTGTCTTTGCCGGTAAGTCCCATTTTCATTGCATCTCCCCAAGAGAAAGATTGCCTATGGTAGATAGTGTCTTTGGTCCTATCCATAGCACCAACATAAAGCCTTCTGATATCATCTGGCAACTCCCTAATTTCAAGAAGTTCCTTTTTGAATTTATCTAAAGCAACAAGGTCCACAAACTCGATTACAGTCTCGTAATCAACAGCATTCCCCAAGTTATCCATTACAGGAGAAAAATCCTTAACAACGTTGTAAGTGACTCCGAATTTCTTTAACTGTCCTGTAATTGCATGAACACCTAGAGTTGGACGACCTTGGATACTATGAATATTGTTCAATGCAGCCATAGTATTCAGGCCAATCTCAGATCCCATCTTCATAATCATCACTACCTGCTCAGGCGCATTGATATTCTTAGGACATAACCCTGAGTCAATCATCACCTTTGCAGCAGTTAACATTTGATCCATTGAGAACCGTGGACTGTACTCCAGAACACCTCTTTCATTGTCCTGCCTCACAAGTTCAGTTGATCTACTTTGTGGTTGTTGAGCAGCAGGTTTACTACGAGTCCTTTTGGGAGCTTGTGGTTTCTCCTGTTCCACAACAACATTTGCTTGGAAAAGAGGTGCTGCTTGCTGAACCGGAGCTTGGACCACTGGTTGCTGAACTTCCATTACTACCACAGGAGCCACTGGTTGTTGAATAACTGGCTGTACTTCAACCACAGGGGCTGTATACATAATCGGTTGAGCTTCAACTACTGGAGTTGCAACTACCGGGGCAGGTGCAGTAGGTGCCTGTACTGTAGGAGCAATAATACTGGGGGGTTGTACACTTGGAGCAATATTAGTAGAAGGCATTGGCATTGGAGGAGCAACAGGGGCATTAGGTACAAAAGGAATGGTATTTGCTCCTACCGTTGAGTTAAATAATGCTTCTGGTACAACTGCACCAGGAGTAGGGGTAACCGTTTGTACAGGTTCCGGTACTGTTGCATTTGCAAAGTTTAGTACAGGAGCTACAACCTGAGGTGCCGGTGTTTGATACTGAGGTTCGTCATTTGGAGTAATGGTTGGCATTACTGGTGGTTGAGGAACATTAGCATTGTTCAGCGCATTCATTAATGGGTTGAAAGGTTGGTTCATTGCCGGTGCTGGTGGCAATGGTGGTACTGCCAAATTCGGGGTTTGCATTGGTGTACTCGGTGTTGAAGGATTGTTGTTGTTCATTTATCTGTAGTTGTTTGAAAAATTTATAATGTTGAATAGTTTGAAAATAATTTGGTGCAGACGGTAGAGGACAGTCAAACATGAACCCGGATTCCGGATGAAACACGATTGGCATTGTACTACTGTCTAAACCTTCTGTGTTCCTCATTACGGTGCAAAACCGCAATCTTGGGATGTTGTCTGGTTCAGTTACGAAGTCTTTCACTTGAAATTCTCCATACTCGTTTAAGTCGCATTTAAAGGGATTGAACAGATGTAAAGCCACATCACAACCTTCATAGTAGATGCCAAATTCCCTGAAATCAGGGGTCATTTGAGATTTTTTGAATAGACCTCCTACTGAAAAAGATGGGACAATTATAACTGGAGCGATATTGTAGAATTCCTTGAAGTGCATCATAGTTTCATGCATCTTCTTGTGAATGTCATTATCGGCAAAAGCCATTTTGTTTTGTGATTCCAACTTTAATTTAGAGGCATTATCAACAACTACTATCATTTGAAGATGCTTATATTGAGGACTTAACTCGTACCTTTTTTCTCCATCCTGTTCATTGTATATTCCTCCATAGTTTATCATGTTACGCTCAACGTATTCATGTATCCTTGAAGGACTTTTAGCTCCACTGTGTATCTCCAGAACTCCTTTACTGATCATATCATCAAAGAAAGATGCAGCAATTTCAAGTTCTTGCAGAGTTTTACTGTCAATGTTGTACATCTTATTGTAATCACCATCGATAGTGTTGATGTCGATGATCTTACCGAAACATGCAGACATGTATAAACATATCCACTTTGCAGCCTTAACCTTCTCAGATTTATCCATATTAAAATAGAGTATCTTTAAAGGAGGTCGCATATCTTCAGGAGTACAAGCATACCACCACATCACTGAGAACATGAAATTAAGGTCTGTAAAGGACTTCTTTCCTGAACTTGGTCTTCCACTAATTACATAGTAAGTTCCTTGGCGTATACCATTAATTTGACTACTAAGTTTAGAGCTAAATTGAAAGGGAATACCATGAAATGCAGACACCCTGCTCGTTTGAGCCTGTTGTAATACTTTCTTAAATATAGACATGTTAAATCATTGTTGATCCTTGGAGAGTGCTTTTGGTTTGCTTGTACTGGAAGTATGCAAATAGTTGGTTGATGTCTGATGTTTCATCAACTATCCTTTTTGCCTCGCAATACCAATCATCATGCACCTTGAAGAAGTTAGCTTGTTTTGAAATATAGGTGTCTCCGTTTTCACGGATACCGTCTTTAATAAAAAGGAATGTTCCAAAGATATAAATGCCAATGTCCAACTTCCTTGCAATACTTGCAAAGTTATTCAGACCGGCTTCGTTTATCTGCCTTAGCCTGTTACCTTTATACTTCACTCCAAACAATTGTTCCCAACTTGAATTTCGATTAGCGTTATCGGTTGAAACAGTTGGAAATAAGTACATCCATGTAAAGTATAGGGCTGTAAGTGTTTCATCTTTGAAGAAAGCCTTTACCCTCTCTTCTTCATCTTCTGTAGGAGCTACCTGCAAAAGGAGTTTTTGAAGTTCCGGGATAAGTTTATTTAAAGACGGACATACTACAGGTTTTATTGCAGTACGTGGTTTCCCTAAATCTTCAAGGAGCTTATCGAGAAGTTTTATGTACTTTGTAGTGGGTTTACTCTGTATCATATACCCTTTATCATACAGGTCTTTATACTCGTCATTAGTCATGTGAAGTGGGCACTTTTGATTCTGCTCTGTATAGTAGAGAGAGACCACTTGGGTAGGATTTAATTTCAGAGTTAAGCAAATTTTAACTAGTTGTTCAACTGTCATAGGCCATTGATATAATATTGTTTATTAATGTGTTGAAGGGCTTCGCTCTGAATGAAAGATAATGCCCATGATAGATTTTTACAGTAGAGTTTTACTTCGTCTACTGTATAACAAGAGTATAGAATATGAATATAGGCCATTTGAGAAGGTTCCAACCTTACCAACCTACCAATGTATCCCTGAAGAGCATCAGTTTCAGAGCTGGAATAGCTCTGTACAATACAATGGTTTAAGTTCTCAAAGTTTACACCTCTATTGACCTTTTTACATACTCCTAACTCCCTTATTTCACCTGAATTAAATTTAGTTACAATCGATGAATCGTTTTTCTTCCCATGAAACCCATGGTCAGCTATAGAGTCAACATCCTCTGTAAGTTCGCTAAAAACAATAACTTTGTTTGAAGGGTCTTGCAGGATCAGTTCTTTTAGTTTTCGTGCATACGTGATGGAAGACTCGGAGGACTTCATCATTTTAACACGACAGTTTGGGTTTGCACCTGAACTCTCCCAATATTTCTTTATTGCTTTGTATTGATCAATTGACCCTCTGGCCTCGGTTACCATTTCTCGTGGAAAGGTTTTCCAATTAATGATCCTATCAAAGCAAACAGAAAGGGCATGTTCACATGATTTTATTTTATTTTCAACCCAAGCATATTTCTGAGCTTCCCCCATTGGGGCTGCTACTGTAGGAACGGTGAATAAAGGGACTTCATGTAAGGTTATGAATACTTTATTGATAACTCCGTCCTCTTGTGCCTGGCGCAAGGTATATATGTAGAAAGGTGGACGTTTGAATACATCTATTGCCTTTGATAACTTATCAGCGATCATTGTTCCGGTAAGACCGAGAAAGAACCTGAATTTGTTGTTTCTGAAGGCATTGATGTACCTTTCCTCCTTTGTAATACTAAAGTCTAACTCGTCTGCAATCAAAAGTCCAATTGACTTATTCCACTTATATGCGGACTGATAACATGATGCCTTTACTTTATGATTGCATCCCCACTTTTGCAACTCCTTCATCAACTCTGTATCCCTCAAGTATCTGGAATTAACCAAGACAAGAATAGGAATATCGTAAAGTTGAATATCGAATGCTTTAGCAGGATCTTCCATAATCTTGTTAATCGCCATTGCGATAATTCTACTTTTTCCTACCCCCATTGTGATAACAGCATACCCATAATAGTCGGGTGACCAGTTATCAACAACGGCATGTTGAACTAAGTTTCTGATTTCGTTGCCAGTCATTTAGTTTCTGTTGTGCAGTTTTTCCATAGACATCTTTACTGCATTCTGATCATACGATGTTGTTGCGTATTCAGAAGGTAAAACGGATAGATGGACAAGTTTGTGGGTTATTTTTTTGTGTATTGCCGTAAGTAATCTAATATTGGTATGGTTATAAATAAACCTGTGCATTAATGATAGCTGCAAATTCTCACTCTGTTGGGATAACTCCGAGATAACACTCTCGATACAATATCCCTTTACGTCTTCCTGAATTGTCATAGTTGCTTTTATATTATTACGGAGATTTAGTATACTCCAATTAGTCCTTCTTTTTGTTAGTTTGAGTTTGGGTACCTGTTCGTAGGGTAAACAGTTATCCATCCACATGAAAAAAAAAACGTACTACACTTAAAGTATCAAAGTGTGAACTTGAGATACCAAAGTATAGTACGTCTTATTGTAACGTAGTAATGTGAAAGATTCCTATTGTTTGCTTAACCATATTGCAAAGGTATAATAAACCATCGTAATACCACTAATGCAATCTATAAAATTTTTGATTATTTTGTCCAATGATCGGTGACTGAAATATCACCTTTGATTAAATGCCCCGGAACATTGGAACATGCAGCCTCTTCCATTAGAGCACACTGTATTGAAGGCCATTCGGGGATTATATCTTTCCTGAATTGAGTTAAGATAGCATCATGTAACTGGAAAATAATCTTTACGATATTTCCCCATCCATTCTCCTCTATTTTCCTTTTTATTAAGATGAGGGCATACTTAGTCTGATCTGCTCCTGAACCTTGGATTGGTGTGTTCTTACCTCGTCTTTCTATTGAGGCGATATCCTGTTCATTAACATGGTAAGTATTCCACTCTCCGTAGTACCTCCTTCTGCTCCATGGAGCCAAAGTTTCCGAATAGCCATTCTTCATTGCAAATTGGGCAGATACGTTGAGCATACCTTTAATGGATGGAAAAGCCTTAAAGTAAGCATCCATAATCTCCCTTGCTTCCGCCTTCGTTGTGTTAATCCTCTTTGCCAGAGTTCCAACTCCCATACCATAGGCAAGGCCAAAACTTACAGTTTTAGCGTGACCTCTCAATTGCTTACCTTCTGGTGTGGTAGGCTTAGTCTTTCCTTCAGGATCTCCTCCAGCTTCAGTCCACTTTTCAAGGAACGCTTTTGCAGCACTTACAGAGTGAAGGTCAAGATCATTTTTAATTGCACTTAACCACACTATCTCCTGAGCCATATAAGCGATAATAGCAAGCTCCTGACTCTTATAGTCAACCGCACAAAAATCCCAACCTAGTTCAGGAATGAATGCTTGCCTATATCGATTAAAGATGTCATAATCATCCGCAGGGATTGTCTGTAATCCCGGAGAGACTGCTATACGTCCAGTTTCAACGATCTGGTTTATCTTTCTTGGACGAACTTTTCCATCCGAATCAATGAAATCAAACCATTTTGCACCATATGTTGAGACTAACTTTTCCATTGAGATGTACCCCAAATAATCATCGATCATAGGGTGGGAGCACTTCTCTAGGAATTCATTAGCTGTACTCTCTAAATGAGGTTCAACTAATTGGAATAGTTTCAACCTCTGGGGAGGACTATTTAGGTTAAGTGTGACGGATCCTTCCGGTATCATCAATTTCTCCTCAATGAGAAAATCTCGATGGTTCTTTAACATGTAGTCGTTTGCCTTGCCATACTCCTTGTCAAGAAGGTTCTTAACAATACTATCGTCTGGAAGTGTCTTCTCAAATTTTTGAAGTGCCGGCTTTTTGAAATTAGCAAGTTCAGGATACAAGTGGGTTAGTGCTCTTCCTTTTTGTTCTGATGAATTCCAATTGATAGTGACTGCATCCTGAGATTGGAGTATTCCTAACATTTCACATTCGGTCTTTAACTCACCAGTTATATAGGAAAACACTTTTTGCCTGGACTTCTCGATTTGAGGTTTTGCCCATTCAATGTTGTCTTTCCATATCTCAGTGTCGAAACCAAATCCGTTGTAAGTTGAGTCGCCAAAAGCTCTAACTGCATTGTTTTCAAGCCAAATGGTGTTCAGTAGGAATTTAGTGTCCGGCCATGAAAGTACCAACTCTTTCAAATAACTTTGATAGTAAACGTCAATAGCGCAATAAATAATCTGCGCCTCGGTTAACATCTCTCCTGTAAAGGATTTCTGAAGATCCTTGTCGATCACGGCCCCACAATACTCTAAACAAGCTCCCTTATAATTGAAAACTTCCTGATTGATGTTCTTTCCGTTCAGTACTACTTTTAGGGCAAGCATTACATCCCAGATGTTGTCAATATCAATCCCAAGTGTGTGCTTTAAGGTAACATATTCAAATGCAGCATTAAAGATAACCTTGACTCGATCCCTCATATCCAGACATGCTTTCACATAATCTTTCATCTCAGGAGTAAAAGAAGCAAAGTCAAATATCCACTGAAACTGACAGTCGGTGGATCCAAATTGAACAACATACAGCTCTCTAAGAGTTACATCATCAGTAACATTTGTTTCAACATCCAACTGGTACTCCTTTGTTATAAGGAACCATTCATGGAATGCATTTAAAGAAACCTGTTCATAGTGTTTAGACTCTGGGTATTGTCGAGTTGAAACTAAGTAAATCATTAGTAGTGGTTTTGTTGTTGTTGATATTGGACTCTTTGTCCTTTCAATGGGTCCTGAAGTAGTACATGAAGACTTTTCTTTGGTCGTGAAATCGACACATAAAGAGATTGTAGTTTAGTCTTCAACGATGTTAGCTTTACTTGGAGGATATCGTCAGCCATTACAAAGACATGTCTCAAGGTTTGTCCTTGAGATTTGTGAGTTGTCATACAATAGGTGTAACTGATATTGTCAAAAGCGTGTAAGAAGCCGTAATAATACTTCCAATACTTAGGGTTATTCTTAGCTTGATTAAGTAACCTTGTTACAGTTTCACTATATAAGTGATCACTGTCTTGATGGTGTACAACAAGAGGAATGTCCCTACCTTCGAAATAAAGCTCATAAGTCTTAATAATTACACTAGTGGGTACAAGTGTACTTCCAGTATCGTAAGTAACAGATACTTTCTTCTCACCAATTGCAACCTCTCCAATTTGAAGTACTTCACCATTTAAGAAAACACTGTCCTTTGATGGTCGGTTCGTTATAATATACTCACCTGGATAGTACCTCATAGTAGGATCGTAGAACAAGTTCCTCAATCTTTCATTGATACTATCGATAACATTATTCCTATAAGCCAAAATACGAGTTCCTAGAAGGTCTTTTGTAAAACATTCTATTGCATCATTCATAAACTTGTACTCGTTATCGGTGTATTCAATGGAAGAATATTCATTAGAACGAACAGGACGATGGTTGTAGAAATGCCTTCCTTCAGTGTGCATCTTACCGTGGTAATTTAGGTAGTCGATGTAGTACCTATACAGAGCTGCTGTCTCTCCAATAATACTGTCAAATCGCATCGGAGTTTTAAGTTCAAAGGAATTTGTTATTGACAAAGTACTGGAGTCCCTATCTCCGTTATCGGGAGGAGGCAACTGACAGTGATCTCCCATGTAGATGATCTTACAATCAATAGGTGCCTCCTTTAATAGCTCTTTATGCTGATCATCAGAAAACATTGAACACTCATCTCCAATTAAAAGCCTTGCTGATGCAACTGGTGGTCTGAACCCATTTTCAAACCTACTGCTCTTAATGAATATTTCCTTACCATTAACTTGCTTAGGTGTTAAACCACAAAGTTGTGCGTAAGTGTAGTATTCAGAAAGCGTATCCCCACAACTGTTGGCTAGAACTGTTTTAGCAGAATGACTAACCGTAAATCCGAAAACTCCAGCTTTAGTTTTCACTCGCTCCATAACTTCCTTCATTACGGTAGTCTTTCCTGTGCCGGCAGCTCCCTTTAATAGAAATTCCTTTGGACTTCTTGGGTTCAAGATATGGTTAACCATAAGCTCTATACCTTCAAGTTGTTCGGAATTGTAAATTATACTCATTGTGATTTTCCTTCCCCGGTTAAAGGGGAAGGTTCGTACTTCTTTGTCATTTTATTTCCCCTTTTTCAATTATGTTAAGAATTTTCAACAATTCCTCAATAGGTAAAGAGTCTAATTGCTCTAACCATTTTGATCCCCTGTTGTCTGTGGCGGTTACACCGTAAGCTATCACCTCAGTAATAATGAAACCCTTCAATGAAACTAAAGGGACACGTAGAACGATATCTTTTTTATGGATGTCCTCGACGTAAACCTTGATATTTAAAAGAATGTCTCGCTTAATTGTCTGTATTTGAGTGTTGTATTTATCTGATATCATATTAATTTACTTTCTGCAAATATAGACTAAAATTAATGACTAGAATTCTGGACGATACTGTTCCTTAACAATACCTTTTTTACGAAGGAGTCTCCATAAAAAGTCCAAACCTTCAGACGTGAAGTAAGTTGTCATAGACCCTCTGGGAGACAACTTACGTTTGAAGTACCCTTTATCCAAGTAAGGCTGATAAGGAATTGCATTCTTCCCTAGAATCTTTATAGCACCGTCTTTAAGGAATTTGATAAGGTTTCCCCTACCAAAACCTTTAACACCAAGTACCTGAGCCACATCCCGGAAATCATATAAACCTTCCTGTCCGATCAGTTGATCATAGGCTGACACTTTGGGTTCGTCTTCGATCACCTTTGCTTCCAAAACTAACCTTGCCTCTTCTGCTTTCACATACAGGCCGGTATACTCAAGTAGTTTCTTAGCGGACTCCAAAGGATTAGATAGATTTGGAATGTCATTCGGTATACGAGATATTACCCCTTTCTGCATATACTCGTTGATCGTTTGCACAACCCAAAGGCCAAATGCAGGGGCCAGCCACATAGCAAAATAGGTAGCTAAATCCTTATGCATCCATGTCCCTTGCTCATTTCTTGCATCTCCTTGTTTTATCATAACTAGTTGACTGTCAATGTTGGGATTATTCTCCCTACATTGATTATCAAGAACATGCATAAACTCCTTTGTCGAAGATAATTTGAGATAGTCCTTGGTTAATTTGCCAAAAGGTTTAGCCATTTCAGTTGCATTGACCATTATAGTACCATCAACTGTTTTGAAGGTTACGCCACTTCCTTTGTAATCGAAGATTTGCATTGCACCTGGTAAAGGTTCCTCAATATGTTCCGGGAAAACTATAATCTCTTGTTTGGGAGATGAAATAGTAAACTTGAAGTTGGGAGTAACACCTCTTCCGAAAACTCCCTTGTAGACAGCATCAAGGCCGGTAATTTTAGGGATGATAAACTTCTCAATCCCTCTTTGGGTGATTTCCATACTTACTTTGATAACACCTTCAATAGTCTCTGTAATGGTCAGATAATCCTCAATTGCAGTGCCCTCTTCCTTAAGTAAATACTCTACTTCCTCTTTTGAACCAAACAGTCCGTTAAAGACGTTTGAGATACTTATTGTTGGAAGTTCGTACTTTCCTTCCGTAATAATGTAATTGTAATAGGCTGTTAAGAAATTACGGTAAATGTTTTCTGAAACAATGTCCATGTTAAATTAAATTAAGATTAATTAATGTTTTTTCTGCTCTCTGTATGAAGTTCTTTTGCCTGTAGAAGTGCCCTTCTTGACCTTCTACTCATGCGGTACTGTTCAGGTGTAGTGAACTTTTTAAAGAGTTCTGATGGTGCTTTATCAGCTTCCTGAATGATAATAGATGTTCCTAGTTCCACTGCTTTAGGACCACTTGGAACAAAGATTTTTGTTTGGATTCCGTTATTGCAGAATGCCTGTGCGATCATAAAGGCAAGCCCTTTTTCATCCTCAGTTCCAACAATGTAGACGTGTGCGATTGCCTCTTCTTCCTTTACTTTGACTTCGGGGACTACTTTCTTTGTTTTTGCCATTTTACCTTAATATTAAACCTGTTGATAGTGGATATTTGATTGAGTCGTGTGACTTGTAATCTCTGAGTTTGAAATCTTCGAATTTTATGTCTTCAATGGAATCCCAATCACTTGTAATTTCCATTGTTGGTAAGGGTAGGGGAGTTCTTTCGAGTTGATTGTATACTGCATCGATTTGATTCTCGTAGATGTGGACATCCTTCCCGGACCAAATGAATTCACCTGGTACAGTATTTGTCAACTTTGCGATAATCATTGTAAGGAGTGCATAGGAGGCAATGTTGAAGGGAACTCCCAAGGGAGTATCACAAGAACGCTGAGTCATATCACAATCAAGATAGTGAGTTGGAATGCCTTTTTTAGTTAGCCACTCACTTGTTAGGCCAGTACTTTTCAACTCATTTCTTAGTTCCTCACTCTTCATAGCCATGTCATACCGTTGTTCTGTGAATATTTCCCTACAATTGAACATGAACAGCATGTGACATGGAGGTAGAGCACCTTCATTTAGTTCAGCCGGGTTCCAAGCACTTACGACATTGTAGCGAGACTCAGGATTTGCTTTGATCCCTTCGACAACTCTAGTAATCTGATCAACTCCACCAACCCACCCTCTGCCGTCCTTTGATCCAAAACTTCTCCACTGATGGGAGTAGATTTTTCCTAAATCACCACAAGGTTGTTCAATTCCTTTAACTGCTTTTACCCAATCTGGGAACTCAAGAGTCATATCTTCAGCACCTACATTCTTCAGTCTCTTTTTGTACCATTTGTAGCCGTCTTCATTCCAGATGTTTACACCGTTTTTCACAAGGTAGTGGATGTTAGTGTCGCCTCTAAGGAACCACAACAGTTCATGTAAAGCACCATTGAAGAACATTTTCTTAGTAGTGACCAGAGGGAACCCTTTACTGAGATCAAATCGTTTGGTAATCCCAAACCTACTTATTGTCCGGGGCATGTTATCCCGAGCAGGTCTCTTCCAAGTGCCTTTGTCAAGCACTTCCTGCAAAATTTCAAGGTACTGTATCATAGTTTTAATTTATAAATTACAGACTTCCACCACCATGTCCGAAGGCACCAGTTGGCATGATCCAATTATTTGTAGTAACACTACCAGAAAATTCTGACACAGCCATTTTAACATACTGGTGGTTTTCCGGAATAAGTAGACTTCTACCCATTTGGGTTAACTCGTTTATTGTAAACTTGTTGTCAAGTTTAAAGTTTAAGTTCTCCTCAACTCCTGAAAGCATAGTGACAACCTCTGGACTTACCTCTTTTAAAGTGGCCCAGTGATCCTTTGAAAAGAAGATGCAACTCCTACAACTCAACCGGGGAAACCCAAGGTAGTACACTGGATGTGGCAGGATGCCATGTCTTTGTATGATATTCCACACCCATTGTTCGTTCTGATCAATGATCGCTCTCCAATGATGTACCAACCTTGATTTAGAGTTGGTCCTATGAAGTTCTGATTCATTGTACTTCGATCTTGCAGTACTCTCTTCTCGCCTTTCACCTGTTATGAACAAGATGCGCTTACCCTTCAAGTCTGGCATGTTATTAAGTGCTCTGGAGGCCACATCAATCTTTAGGTATGCAGAACACCACCTGGTAGTTAAAGATGCAGTCTTGGCCGGCCAACGAAGTCTAGTGGACTCCTGACCATAAGGAGAAGAGGGTAGGTGTCCTAAAACACCAAATCTTTCAAACCTAACATCATTAGTTCGCTGATTTTCACGGTGAAGTTCACCGTAGAAACCGTACTCACGCCACTGATAGGATAGGGGAATGTTTAAATGTTCAGCCAATTTTGCCACGTAGCCATCGGTTGACGGCCAGTCGAAGAAACTTTTATGAGTATCGTACCTTCCATCAATTGATTGGTGCCAAAGTTCCATTTTACTGGGATCGGCACCATTCTCAAGAAGATACAATATCATTGCGAGACTGTCTTTACCACCGCTTGTGGAAAAGATAAATTTATCGTAGTACGACAACTCCCTAATGATCATTTTGAAATATTTTGTGTATTGTTGATATATTATTACGGAGAAACAAAGTGCAAAGTAACGGAATAAAATTGGAATTACGCAACTTCTTCTTCAATATCATTTCTGGAGATGTGACAATACTGGTCAAGATAGTACTCAACTGTTTCCCAATTGAGATCACAAGCTTTACTTACCATCCTATCAAGAGTACTCCTGAATGTAGATCTATCATATAATCGATACTTTACAGGAATTTCTTTCCTGTGATCCTCAGGATCATATTCGTAACCTTCTCCTATTGCATCGGCCTCAAGTCTTCTGGCTTGTGTTTCAAAATCTGAAATTGCCCAACCACAGGTAGAATAGTCTTCCTCTGCTTTTTCTTCCAGATCCTTCTCAAGTTGCTTGAGAATTTTCAAAGCCTTTGTTACTGTTGCACTGCTTTGGTCCTTTAACAAGGTTTTTAATTCTTTTCGAGCTTTATTAAATGGTCGCATACTTTAATCTTTTAAAATTAGAATGTTATCACAACACTTCTTACCGGGAGCAAAGAACTCTCCACACTCCGGGCATTTGTGCATTGTGGTTAATTTTTCATAATTAGAGGCATTTACCATGGACTCTCCGTACCAAACGGACTCTTCGTACAAAGTGAAGTCAGGACGTTCAGAGTCCTCACGTTTTTCACACCTACAGATAAAATCGAGTACAGCTCCCAATCTAAAGTCACCTTCAAACACAGTGAACTTTTGAGTATCCCTTTCCCAAACATCAAATTGATTAGACCAGAATGAGTCAAATCCAGAACGAGAGGTGTAGTTTTCAGTTAAATACTGCTGATACAAATCTTTATGCTCATAGATGTACTCTGAGATCTTCTCGATGTTCTTTTTTGAGATCTTTACACCAATGTTAATGCTGTCATTGGTAAAGTTATAGTAAGCAGGAGACCAGATTTCTCTGTAAGTAATCTTAGAGATGAAACCTTCTAACCACCGTTCAATAACATTACAACAGGTTTTAGCTACTTCAACACGGTATGCAGCATAATCCCAATCATAATCGTCAAAAACAACATCACCGATCAAATTATTTTCAACTCTGATGTCGTTAACATTATCCATTTCAAGTTCCTCATTATCGCATTCGAAATGAGTACCATAGAATCCCGGAAATACCGGGAGCCATGTTTCGAGTGTAGGTACCATAGGTAATTAGTTTTCGGAAGGAAGAAGTATGGTTTTATTTATTAAAAAGAAAGTCAGAGCACTACCTCTAAAACTGGAATGTTGAATATTCTGTTTGTAGATAACGTTGTAGTTCCCATCTTCCATGGTTGCTTTACAAGCACTTCCGCTAACATGTTCAAGTTTCCAAGTCTGGTGTTCTTCAGCTTGAACTTCCGGCATGTATTGTACAGAAGCAATAATATCCAGAAACCAGTAGCACTCATTTGCATCAGCTACTGCCTTTACTCCTGAAGTTACCACTAGACCCATAGAGTAGTTATACAAACCATCGGCCCCATGAAGTTCTCTTGGAGTTTCAGGAATCTCTGAAGCTGAGAATAATGTGGAGTAATTCTCTTTTGAGTCGGAGGGAATACTCTTGGTTACATACCGTATCCTACTATAATCATTGTACTTAGGATTAATATTCTTCTCCAAAATGAATTTCTTCAGTTCTTCAGGCTCCATTCCTCCCAGGTTCAACTTTGCATTTCCCATGAACATATTGCTAAATACAGCATAGTCGTCTTTAATTGGGAGATCCCAACCTTCAAACACAAGGGTATCATTTTCAACCTTTAGGTAGTATTTTTTACGTTTGCCTTTTGGGGAGAAAATTACCTGATTGCTAAGGATGTCGGTAATCTTAATTTCACTCCTCACAGTATGAGCAAAACCGCTAATACTGAAAGTGGTAAGTAACATCCCAACCTTTAAATTGGGGATTGTGATTTGTTCTTTCATAAATTATACTGTTAGTAACAATTAGACATAATTATATTGAGCCGGTATTTCACGACTGACCTCAGTTATTATAAATTTTACTTTAAATTATTCTAGGAAGTACTCATCAGCGAATTCCGGGTACTCTGTTTCTTGAACAGTGTATTCCAGTAACTCAGCCAGAGTCTCCAATTCTTCTGCTCTCCTTATAAATGATAATGGGAGATCAAACGTATCTTCATCATTTACCTCAGATAAAGGAGTGTGGATTTCTATCTTATGTTTTAGATAGTCGTCTTTCGCCTCAATGTAAGATATCTGTGAAGTGCAGTGATTGGCATGAAAAATACAGTTACCACATCTCGAACCTCGTTCCCGAATCTCTTCTGCGACACCGCAAAGAAAGCATTCATCTTGATTCAAAAAGGTTCTACCCCATGGTTCTCTGTACTTTTCAGCCGTTTTGTGTAGTGCTTCCACCCACATCATTCTTTCGTCTTTCATGCGTTGCTAATATAGTAAAACGGAGATGTAAAATAACAACATTTTAATGTAATATGCAACGAATAAATAAACTAAGGGTGAAATTCTCTAAATCCTACTTCAAATGCTATTGGATCATGTTTTCTCATTGAAGTTCCATACTTCCCATATCGATGATGATTTTTACCTCCAAACCAGAACTCTTCCTTTGAAAGACTTTTTCCTATCTCATTAAGCCAATTTTCATAATTTTGTTTTGTCTTTTTCATTGGTGTTTACTTAGTTACTCATTTCAAAAATACATTCTGCAATAAGGGCAAGCTCTGACTCATCATTCCACCACTTTGTAATTTCTTCGGCAGGGTAGAATGCGGAACATTCTTCAATAGTTTTCTCTAAGGTATAATCATCCAGGTTTATCTCACAGCCATACACTTCAGTTTTTCCAGTCATAGGGTCAGAGATTCTGTCTTCCTTGAAGTAAAACTTACGTGGCCCCAGCACTTTCACATACTGTATACAGTCGGGATCAGTGCAAATCCAACCATCAGCTTCCATTTGTTCTCTTGTTTCTTTCATACTACATCAATGTATTTCTTGGTTGTGAAAATACTCCTGCGGAGTCCAAATACCAAACCAGACAAGTACTTATATGTAGTCCGGTTTTTTGCGAGGTTTCCTTCATTTGGTCGATTAAGTTTTGAGCTTCATCACCTTGATCAAAGAAGAAACCAAATATTGCTATCCAAGGTAGCCCATAGTTAAACTCAATATCCTTATACCCAAAACCGTTACTTTTCATAACCTTTTTACAGGATGAGGAAACAGAAGTTCGGATTTCTTTCTTTGTCATACTACATCAACTGTTTAAGTGAGTTACTGTCCATTATTGAAAGAAGTTCCGGACTATCAAAGAAAGCAGACACCTTATAAACAAGGTTTTGGAGATTGTCCCCTAATCCTTTAAAGAATAGTTCCCTTTCCTCTGAGTAATCAATAAAGACCCACTCGCTCTCAATATGCTCTGGACGGCCACACTTCTCTCCATTTTCCATAAGAGAGAAATACTTTAACCCATTACTATTAAGTTCCATGTAAACCTTATAATCAACTCCAAAAGCATAATCAGGAATCTTAAACCCACCATCTGAAGTGAATTTTCCACTCACACCTGGTTTTCTACCTTCTCGGGTCCTTATAAGGGTTGATGATGCAAATAATCTGTAAGCAATTACTTTTCGTTCAGCTTTAATCATTTCATGCCACTTTTGAAGAGCTACCAATGTGGCATTTTTTAACCCATTTTCGGTTGTGTACCCGAAGGCCGTCTCCGTCATAGAATACACTTCCTCCGGTATACCTTTAAATCGGAAACCTCCTGTTCTTGTATAGTGAAGTTCTACCTCAATAAGTTCACCTTTAACTTGAAATACTTCTTTTCCTACTTTCATCCTTTTTCGGTATTAATTACTTCACTTAAACCAAGACCAGAGTTAATTTCAAGTTTGGTCATTATCTCTTCCCATGTTAGATGAAGTGCAATTTTTGCCTCTCTAATATACTCAAGTTGCATTAAACCACTATGATCTAACCAATTATCATGGCCATTTATACAGTACCCATTTTCAGGATCTTCTTCATTTGTCAAACAGGTAAGGCAAACATCTTTTAAATTTTCCATTGTTATGCAACAAGTTTAAGTTCAGTTAATTCTTCAACTAATGCTTCACATAACACCATGGCCATAGTAGTCTCTACAGCATTACCTATGAACTTCTTCTGTTCGGCTTGTGTGCCAACCAGTATGTAGTCCTTAGGAAATCCCATGATCTGCTTTAGTTCGGGTATGTTCAACATTCTCATTTTAATATCAAGAAGTCCGTATAATGCCATAAATTCTTTTATGGCTACGGTTGCAGGAGTATCTGTAGTATAGATTTCATAGACTGCTGTATTCCCCTGTATCTTAATGAATGAGGGTACGTTGTCTGAGAGATCGGAACTACAAGTAACAATACTTGGAGGAGTCTTATCCATCCTTGCGATCAATGTGAAACATGGTTCATTGATGTCTCCTCCTTTACTGGTGTACTGAGGATTAAACAGGTATTGTGATTGTTGAATACAGGAAACAAGGTTCTGTTTAGGAACCACTGTTAAAGTAGAACAAGGTTCTTCAATATCCGATATCTGACCACCGCCAGAGTAAGAGTTCGCAAAGAATTGCTCACAATTCACAAGACTGTACTTTGGATTTACGGTAACAGCTCCAAGAGGAACGTCCACACCAGATGGCTTTGAATTTCCAAACTGTTGATCTATAAATTGTGCCTTTATAAGAGCAAGTCGATCCTTTGTAGTGATAGTAGGGGCCGGAGAGTCAACCGAAGTTACATTATCTCCAGTTCCATAGTAACCAGCAAAGAACTTTACGTCTACAAGGGAAAGCCCATCCTTTGTTCTTACTTTAGGAGAAGGTCTTTCGAGACTAACTACCATAGATTCAGGATTTCCTGAATAGTATTTTGTTAAGTAGTTTATCTGAGCCAGACCTAATCTGTTTTGTGTTGAAATAACTGGACAAGGTTCATCCACTCCCGGTGCGTTGTATTTTCCATTTTGACCCATGGAGCTATACTTTACCAGGAAGTGCTCTTTGCCACCGGCCACGAACTTCACTAATCCTGCGTGTACTCTTAAAAGAGTCTTATCGACAAGTGATTTCTTCCTGTCAAATATGGAGGCACCGCCATCTTCGAGATCTAAAACCTCACGAACAGGTTTCCACTTTTTCAGTCCATTTTTAGGGTTTTTAGAGTGCGTAGGGGAGGGAAACGCTATAGGGATACCTTCTTTAGCAAAGATGCCAAAGTACCTTCTACGACTAGTCCTAGCTCCAAAATCAGCAGAGTTTAATATATGATAGTCAAAGTTATAACCATACGCTATAACCTCGTCTCTCCAACGAGTATAGTCAATGCCGGCCTCTTTTGAAATAGGTTTCCCCGCATCGTCAAGTGGTCCCCAACTCATAAACTCTTCAACATTTTCGATCTGAACTAAGTCTGGATCTAGTGCCTCAATATACCTGAACAAATGCTCTGCAAGAGTACGACTATCTCCATCTCTGGGTAAACCACCTTTAGCCTTTGAAAAGTTGGTGCATTCGAGACTGGCCCATAGCACAAGTTTTGCATTTGGATAGGCCAATCTCATGTAAGCTATGTGGACAATCAGAGAAGTAAGATCCAATGTTCGGATATCTTCAGTAAAATGTAGTGTGAACGGATGGTTATATTTGTGGCTGATAATAGCATTTGCATCGTGATTAACACAAGCAGCTACAATAGCACACTTTTTACCATTATGTCTAGCCCTTTCAACACCAGTACTTGTCCCTCCGGCACCGGCAAATAAATCAACATAAATGAGTTTTACGGTTTCATTAACTGTGTATTGCATATTATCCTATATTATCTTTAGAATTAAACCATTTGATACATTGAACTATTGAAACCCAGATAGTTTCTTTTTTAGTGAGTTCCTCAAAGTCATAGAAAAACTTCTCTTTGTAACCCGGATTTCCGGTAAGTAGAACATGAATATGTGTTGATGTAATGTCAAAACAAATACACTTTGATCTGCTCTCAATAAGTTCCACTACTCTCATCATTGCCTCATAAGAAGTGAAGTATGGTAGGGTATGTTCTGTACTTATAACCTGTCTGCCTTTATCTGGCCGTTCTTTTTCCCAATAGGCGAGAGACCAGCTTTCAGGGATCTTCCTCATTGATGGGGTAATTAATTTGTACCCTTCGAACTGGGCAATTAGAGCATTGCCTTCAGCAATAACATCTTTATGAATTAATTTCTTCATGTTTCTGTGTGTGTTAGATAGAGGCCACCCGGTTAAGGGCAGCCTTCATTGATTAGTTAATTAAATTCAACTTTTCCGTACTCTTCGTCTGAAAGGGAGAAAATATCCCCACTCTCTCCATCAAAGTAAGTTCTCCCACCAAATGAAATTGGAAGTAAATAACAGCAATCGTCAGAGTAGTCAGGGTTTTCCGGACCACTTAAAATTCCAATGATCGTTTCCTCCTTAACTCCATTGTGTCTCAGTTCATGCTCGAACATTTCAACGAATGCTTGATAAGTATAGATACCATTATGGCCATCAACGACACATTGAAATGTCGTAGTATCCTCAAGTTGTATTGTGCTCACGATAATAGTTCCTCCTTGGTGATTACTTTAAACATTCCATAACTTATGTATTTACCGGGAATCACTGAACCTCCTTTAGTAAGGAGCCTACCAAACATACCAAGTTCCGAACCGTACTTTTTTAAAGCTAGGTCGAAGGCTTTGTCAAACGATAGTCTTGTTAATTTCTCTGGGAATAGTTTTTCCATTATGGTATCTCCACTTCAATGACTCGTAAATACAGGGTAAAACAACTGACTTCTTCAGTATTGAATGCATCTACAAATCCGGATTCAGTATAAACATTACCCTGTCTTTCAGCTTCAGTTATAAAACCTTCATCATCAAGATCCAGTATAATAATATCTTCATCCTCAAGATCATCGGGACTAATAAGATAATAGCGTTTTTCTTTCATAATTAATTACTCCTGTTAATTGATTCAATGTCTTCAATGATTTGCATAAACTCTTGACGAGTAAGTATAGCTTTGGTTTGAGCAAACTCGTTACTTGTGTACAAAGTGTACCCACCATTAGGCCAATTATTTGTCTGTCCGAAAGGAATAACATAAGAAGTCTTCCCAATCTGCTGACAGAAATAACCACTCCAATCTCCGGAAGAGGAACATGTATCAGTCAATTCCACAAACTTTACTGAAGGAAACTCACCTAGAAACCCTCTGGGAGCGTACCAACTGCCGGGAATATCCCATTCCCGGCTAATTAATCGTGATTTATTCATTATGCAGCTTTACGTTGTTGGACAATTTCACCATCAATATCATCCATCATGCCGTTTTCCTTTGGATCACTTCCAAAGAATCCCCAAGTGGAGTCTACTTCTTCACCTTCAGGGTCGAGTAATTGAAACCCATATACATCACCAGTAAGGAATTGATCGTAAACTTCAACCTCTCCTTCCAAATACGAAGTCAAACGCTTTTTAAGTTGTCTGGAGAAGATTTTTCCTCCGTACTCTTTTAAAGCTTTCTCCTTATCAATATAGATGTAGCCAACTTGACCACTATCCCATCGACAGGTGAATCCAATGGTGTTCATAGTAATTCCTGAATGATCGTACAGGTACAGTGGTAGGATTACCAGGTACTTTGTACAAACTTTTTCCCATGCAGCATTAATTGCATCGTCATACTCTCCCCAAACTTTCTTTTGTCTTTCAGAAAAAGTATAACCTTCCGCATATTTAGACCATAGTTTATCAGTCTCTTTATCAATGCGCTCTGTAAGTCCGGGATAATATTCTTCAATTAAGGATTTTCTGAAATCATCAGGTTCGGAATGATCATGTTTATCTCCAAGGTTGTACCTTTTGTGAAAACAGATCATAGTTCCTAGGTTATCCCATTCTGTTCTAGGGTTAGCTGGACTATCATCCTGAATGACCCGGAGAACGTTACCTGTGGTAAGCTGGTAATCTGTGTAGTCTCTCATTACAATAAATCTTTAATTGCTGAGTAACAAAGTTCTATTTCATGGTCTTCAGAACCACCATCTTCAATCTCGTCCTTACAAAGTAAGTATAGATCGTAAATGGCTTCCTTTAAATCAGGACGTGATGCAATAGTTTCCCTTATGTATTTCTTTAGGTTTTCCATTTTGATAAATTATTAAATGAGTAAATTAAGCTGCGAAGTTCAATAGTTGGGCGATCCTCTGTGACTCAGAAAATGGTACCCTATGACAGCCGGCTTTTAATGTTCCGTCTGCTGCAATTGAATCAATTTTCCATTTATTGTTACCTGAATCAACTACAAGTTCGTGAGTGAAAGGTTTGTTCTTATCCTTAACTGCAATGAGGAAGGTGAATAACCTGAGAGCCTCTTCAAAGTTGATCCATATACCTTTTGAGGTATTTACCATCTCAACCTTCTTCTCCGGGTTAACCGCAATCCTAAGGGCAACAGTATCGTAATCAGAGTAATTGTAAGGGAAACTAACTCTAAGATCTCCAGACTTCCATTTTTCCACATCAGCAACGTACTTCTTTCTACGTTCTATTGCTCGTTTCTTTTCTTCAAGTTTCCTTACTTTTTCAGCATTCACAAGTTTTTCAAGGTGAGCAGTTAATTTTACTCCGCTTATTCCTGAAATCTTACTAAATAACTCATTGATAAAAACAGTGTCGATATTTTGAATTTTGAACTCCATAGTATCTGTAAGTTCAAATACTTCCATATCTACAAGTAGTTGGAGTACCCAAACGTTCTTCATAGTATGGATGTCCTTTAGAACATCGAACCTATCCCTATACTTGAAAATGCTATTATCAAGCAAATGAGAAAGAATTGGTTTTATTTTAAGTTCTGAACGAAGACTGTGCGACACATTCAAGTCAAACCCTACAAACACATCCCTTAACTTGTAAATGGCATCTGAAACTTCTGAACGATAATCCCTTGATCTGGCCTTACTCTGTTTCTCCATTGTATTGATAATGTTATTACAACTTGAAGTAAAGAGAGATGAAATTGAATCGTAATCAGAGGTTTGGAAATACCTTATACCTTGACTTTCACTAATCCTGAAAAAATTCTTACTTGATAAATAGACTTTTTTTACATAACTAGGAATAGAGTGTGCTACTGTGTACTGATGTCCACTGGTAGTCGAACTGTAACTGTCACTATTTACAAGGACAATTCTCTCACCTTGGAAATTTGTGATCCATTTAGCTATAGGAAAATGACTTCCATAACTAAATATAGTGTCCCCATTAAAGTATAAGGCACCATTGGGAGTTCTAGCATTGTCTTGTGATTGATGTGCCCATAGATGGGCAACCATTTCTTTTGTATGAATGTATTTCATAATTTGATAATTTATAAAGTTAAATACGATTAGTTGTGATTACATCAAATCAATAATAATACCTTTCTTAACAAACTCAACTTTAATGTTTTGTTTAAGTTTAAGGTCTTCAATTGATGAGCAAATTTTATTCAGGTCGGGATTACCTTTATACTTAATCCTAAAGGGAGTAGAAGTGTAAAGTAAACAATACCTTACAGATGAGGCAATCTCGTCTTCAGGCACTCTATCAAGTTTTACTGTATTGTAATTCCGGGTACCTAATAAAAGGGTAAAACCCGACCCACACAGTAGACCAAATAGGAACCAAATTCCAAATTGTAGCTTGTTTAGTTGAAATTTTATTAATTGTTAATAGTTTATTACGGAATTACAAGTTACACTCAATTATTTAACCTTTAATAACCGCAAGCGGAGTTAGTTCTACTAATATCTTAACTAGATCACTTTGATTAGCCATGACCTTTTCAATTGACTTGTAAGCACCGGGAGCTTCATCAAGATCTTTAACAGAACGCATACCATGAATGATACCTTGTTCCTCCAGATCCCAGATTTCTTTCTCCAGATTGAGTTCCCGAGTCGCCTGACCTCTTCCCATTTTACGGCCAGCTCCATGTGAGCAGGACATAAAGGATTCAGGATTTCCTAGCCCTTCAACAATGTAGGATTTGGTACCCATAGAACCGGGAATGATTCCGATCTCACCTACTTTGGCCGATGTAGCACCTTTCCGGTGGACTATTACATTGTGACCAAAGTGGTTTTCCCACTGAGCATAGTTGTGGGCGATATTAATCATTGGATCATGCATAACACTTGTATCTATAACATCATAGAAACTTTCGAGAATCCTTTCCATCATCAGCTTTCTGTTAGCCAGAGCAAAATCAACACAATACTGCATCTCCATCATGTAGCTTTTTGCTTCTAAGGTATCTATAGGAAGAAAAGCAAGGTCTTTCACCTTGTCAACCTGAGAGTACCATAATCCATTGAGTTTTTTGGCTATACTGTTATAGTAATCTGCAACTTTTTTACCGAGATTTCGTGAACCGGAATGGATCATAATCCAGATAAAGCCATCATTATCTTTTTGAATTTCGATAAAGTGATTTCCACCTCCGAGTGTGCCAAGTTGCTTCATTGCTGAAGCCTGTTGATTAAACACAATTGAAGGAGACTGTTCAAATCCAACAACATTAGGCATTAGTTCCCAATCTTGACGTTCCTTGTGATGCTCAAACCCCACTGGAACACATTTCCTTATTAATGATAGGATAGCCTTTAGCTCATCTCTATCAAAATCCTCTACATTGAGGGAAGTTTTGACCGCACACATGCCACACCCGATATCCACGCCAACGGCATTTGGAATTACAACACCTGTAGTGGCGATTACCCCACCAATAGGCATTCCATATCCTTGATGGCTGTCCGGCATGATTGCTACATGCTTAAATAGAAATGGCAAGTTAGCCAAGTTCCTTGCTTGAGATAATGCACCGGGTTCAATATCTTCCAACCAAAATTTGATTGGAAGTCTTTCTGTAGAAACTACACTTTTCATAAATTATCTTCTTTTAATGTGCTTTAAAACAGTTGCTAGTAGTCTTTGTACTAAGATTTCTGGAGAGTCAAACAGAGATTTGTGAGGAGTATTTGTAGCTTTCCAGCCAGTGTACGGTATATCTTCCTCAATTTCCTCTAAATGGTTAAAGTGTTCAACATGACACTCAATAGCTCCAGTAGTCTCATTTTCCTGAACACCGTATACACGAACTTCGCAAACTCTATTGTCGTTCATCATATACATGATGTCGCCAATTGACGGAGTTCTTCTACGAATAATCGTACTTGTACCATTCTGGATTTCTCCTTTTTCGATGGATTTCTTCCTGTATGCTCTGGTAGTGACCTTCCCATCTTCGAGGTCAAGTTTCTTCTGTTCCCGAGATTTCTTATTCTCCTCTTTGTACCTGTTGTAGCACTCAGTTGCAAGTACTTGCGGATCTGGGATCACATCAGTCAAAACTGTGTAATAAATACCAGCTCTCTCACCTTCTCTGAAAATAAGTCCCTTTTCAGCCAGAACATCAAGTAAAGTAGAGGAGAAATGTAAGGACACTTCAGCATCTTTCAATAACTTTGTAATTGGTTGATCTTTAACAGATATACGCTTGTTTACTGCCGATCTTAGGATGTCTGAAATAACAGATGTTAGTCCTGTAATAGTACTCATATTCTTTGTAATTAGGGAATTAGGTGTTTCTTTACTTACTTTAATTAACTTTGCAAAAGTAATCTTTTTTATATTCTGACACTTGGGGTAGTCAGAACAAATATAGGTTGATTCCCCACCTTGGCCAATTGACTGCTTAACCATAGGTTTTCCACACTGGTCGCAAATAACATTCAAATTCGGATCTGAGGGTAGGCTACGGCCATCTTTAAACGTAGATTTTCCTCCTTCCTTAATGAGTCGCATACACCTAGGACAAGTAACTTTTTCAAGTTTACTTGCATCTAAATAGTGTTTGTAACCGCAGTCAATGCCCGGAGCATGGGCAACATTTGAGAAAAATAGTTTTCGTTTCATACTGGTTTACGTATTATACTTTTGGTATTCTTACATTTTGGATAGTTATTACATCCAAGAAATTGCTCTTTTGTTGTATGGTTCCGTTTTATTATAAATGGTGCCCCACATGAACAATATCCGTTCTGCCCTCCAATAGATTTTAATCGCTGAGATTCTCGCTCTGCTCTTGTGGAAAGGTTGTGTTTGTAACCTTCATCAACTAGTTTCAGACATGCGTAACAATCAACATCATCGATGAAAGTTGCATTGTGAACATGGAAATGTCCACATTTTACATTGGGTAAGTGGGAGAAGATGTGCTTAACTCTGTGATCAGGCCACCATACTTCAGCTTCGTCAGGTAGGCTCATTAGTAAGCTGTACTAAGTACTTGAACAAATTTTAAGGTCCCATTCCATTTTGGGGTATTAGGCCAGTACTCTTGGAGTTCGGCTTCGTAATCTTCAACATCGTCTTCATGGTCTTCCATGAACTGCTCTTTGGACATTGTGGCTAAATCCCAGATACGTCTTGTGGTATGGGTATCGTAACCACTGAAGATTACTCCAGTTTTATCAATTATTTCGCAATTCTTCATTTGATAGATTATTAGTGTGTGAAATTATTTGGGGGAGGAGAGAGATTCGATCCCTCTCCACCTAGTCTTATCGACTTATGTTCCTCCCCATTTTTTATTACTTAATATTGATAAATGGTATTGCACCACCTCCAGAATATGTAGGTAGTTCTCCTTTCCACTTTTCAATGGCCTTGTAGTTAACAAGTACTGGAGTTATTGATTGTGATATTAATTTATTTGCTTTAGCTTGGGCCTCTGCTATGGTAAGTAAAGCCTTGGCATCACCTTCTGCTTTTGCAATGGCTTGCTCTGCTTTTGCTTTAGTTGCTCTTACATCATTCTCGATCTTCTGAGCATCTTGTGTAGCCTTTACTTTTGAGTCAAGTGATTGTTTAACTGATTCTGGAATACGAATAGATCCGATCAAATATATCTTCTCTATAATAATTCCTGTAGCATCTAACTCCTTCTTAACTAATAGTTGAACGCTGTCAATTAAAGTAGATTTACCTTTTCCATATACGGATTCAACAGGCATTCCCCCGGCAACTTTATTCAAGTAGTTTCTTATGCTATTTCTTACAACTGTACCTCGTATTTCATCTTCACCTTTTAAGTATTTCTGATACATCTGCGGAATAAGTGCAAAATCATAATGCATTGCGATTCCTAAATCTGTAGCACATTCCATACCTTCATTGGTTTGGAAAGTAAACTCTTCGTTGGCATTTGATCCTTCTGACTTATCTTGTGTAAAAGTGTAGTTTACCTGATGTGTAGGGTACTTTTCCATGCTCTCATTAGGTCCTAACCAGTAACTTCCAACTCCAAGGGCAACTTTTTGAACACCCTTCTCAGAGCCATACTTTTTGATTACTACTCCACCGTATCCGGGAGGAACTGTTGAACAACTTGTGAAGGCTATTAAAGCCATTAATAACACTACTCCTAAGAGAAATTTACTGATGATTGGTTTCATAATTTTGTAAAGGGTTTTGAAATGATAAATGAATGAAAGAATTATCCCTATGATTAGGGCGACTCCTAAGAGTACTTCGGGTGTGCTTGGAGCACTGATTAGATCAGGGCAAATGAACCCTAATAATGTGACGTAGACAGCAATCCACGCAATCACTTTAAGTGTTGTTTTCATTGTTTATACTTGGTTTTGGTTATTGATTTCTTCCATTAAAATACAATTCTTACCTGGTACTTTTTTTGTTCCCACATACTCAATTACGAGTTGGAACCCTTTAGAAGTAAGTGCTTCCTCTACTTGTTGTTGACGAACTTCATCCAACAAATTGAAATCCTGAATAAAGACATATTTCAACTCAGGATTTGTGGAACTCATAAGGATTGGAATGATCTGAGTGAGTTCGCCAGTACTGAAGTATGGTTCCTTAAGTGGCCGGCCTTGTAACAATAGTCCACCATCATCACCGATAGTTAAATCAGGGAAGGGGAGTTGTTTACCTTTAATGTAGGCCAGTTGCCGGGCAACGACATCAGCTTGTTTCTCCTTGTTGTCAGCAAGTTCCTTTGTCTTATCCTCTTTGTTCTTAACTTTAACAAGATAAGCATCGTAATTTGCAGCAGCAATGTTTGTTGTTGAGGCTGTTTCCATTTTGGTATCAATAGCATCGATATCCTTATAGGCAGGATCTTCAAGCTTTCCTCTGTACTCTTGCCAAGCTTCCAAACTCTTTTTAAAGATTACTATTTGCTCCTGAAGGTTCTTAATAGTCACTTCAGCATCACTTATTGATTTTTCAGTGCTAGTGATGGTTGTGTCGGCTGTTGTAATAGCATCTTCCTTTTTCTGTTCCTCGGTATTGTGCTGAGTTGCTAATTTCTTTTCAGCAATAAGGTCAGCGATATCAACCGTTACAGCTTCCTCTACCACATCAATCTTACCCATATTAGTGAGTTCCCGATTGATCAAAGTATAGTCAGTTTTAAGCTCTGCAAGCTCCTTTTCAAAGGAAGCGACATCAATACCCAAAGCTAATGCTTGCTCACGTCCTGTAAGAGATATGAACCGTTTTGGAGCAATAAGTAGGATGTTAAACAGGGAGGACAACCACTCTTGAGATAAAGTAACTCCTGCCGGGCCTTCGAATGATAATGATGATCCAGTTTTAGTGAACTTCCTTTCTGCTTTTATCTCTCCAATCTTTTCATCGTAGATGGTAATTGTGGAAGTTGATGTTGCAGCTTTGTCACCGATAAACCTGAACCTTTCTCCGGTCAATACATTTTGTCCTTTTTGAGCAATGCCTTCTATTGTGGCCCAGATACCAGTCAGGCCCATGGTGGTTTTAGCTGATCCATTCGGACCAACTAGGTACGTCACATTATCGTCAAAACTGACTGAAATGTTACCATACTGGCCGAAGTTAACCAATGTTACATCTTTGATTTTCATAAAAAATTATGGTTTAAATTATTTGTGGGGGATACTGGGATCGAACCAATATCTACGGTTTAGTCACCGTTGCTCTGCCAATTGAGCGTTAATCCCCCGATTGAAAACTCTTTAGCTATTACACTAAAGAGTTTTGAATATTTATTGTTAATTGCTAATGTTTTTATTTTTTGTCCAGTTTACGTCAATTTAGTAGTGCTGAAACTCTATCCGTATTCAAGGACTAAGACTCTTTTTGGTCCGGGTATTCCTTGCTTAAGGGTTAGGTCTCTTATATGGGCTACTACATAATCTTCTGCAACTAATGAACAAATCAAGTCGGAGTAATCAAATTCGAAAAATCCAAACATAAATTTTAAGTTTTAAAGTTAGTAGTTCTGTTTATTAGCGGACTTAACCATAGTCAATGTGCAAGTCTCTGTAAGCATTAGTAGTTAGCTTAGGCGATATTGGTGATGGATACTCCATGATTAACATAATCGCTCTGTCTGCCAGGAAAATCCGTCCATCCCAAGGTTTTGAATCTGCGTAAATTAATACACACATAAATAAAAGTTATTTGAATAGTAAAAATGTTCCTATGAATACCGCAATACCTGTAATCAAACTTGATTTAACGGCCTTATTAGGAACTAGTTTCTTTTGGTAAACTTTCATTGCATCAGTGCCAGTATAGGGATTATGGTTTACAATCTCCGCATAAGGTTGTTTTTTAAACCACCCTTTGCTTTCCTCTCCAACTGATATTGAGTAGTCGTTTTTAAACTCTAACTCTGCACTGAACACCTTACGTCCTAATTTTATAGTACCTTGGATCCATTTCAGGGAGTCCTTGATAATATGCTCATAAATAGGCCACATAGTAACAGTTTCCTTTGAATACATTTTAGAAGAGTCGTAAGCAACCAGATTTTGAGTAGAATCCTTTAACTTATAATAGGATGTAGTTGTGACATTTAGTGCCAACTGTACATCCCGACCTTTACCTTGTTCTTGACCCACAAGTTTCTGAAGTCTTAACACTTCTGCATCCTTTGATTTCAATGAAAGGAAAGCTTTTGCAGACTCAGTTTGGATAACTCCAGTTTTTGCAACTTCTTGATTTAAAGCATTACGAGTCTTAACAAGAGTATCCGATAAATGCGAGTATGCTTTATTCAAACTAGTTTCCCGGTATAAAGCATTTGACTTAGAGTTAATCAGTAGGTACCCAAGGATAAAGACACCTGCTATCGCAAGTAACCCATAGGATTTGAATGAAGTAATGAGGGTGATTAGTTTCTGTTTCATACGTTGCTAATATAGTATTACGGAACAAATGTATAACAAAAATAAACAAACACAACTAAAATTCGGTAATTTTATTTAGATTAGTGCGTGTTTGGTTGTTTATCTTTTCAATCGATTTCAATACACGGCTTTCAGGAGGATCAACACCAAGGTAGGCTGGAGGAATACCAACTGCTTTAACAGCCTCATCCAACATAAATTCTTGTGCTCTGAGGAACTCCTCATGCGGTTGGTACTTAGATTTATTCTTCATCTTTCCAGATTTTCTTTATTTGCTTTACCACTCTCATACCAGTACGGAGTTCATTATACAATTCTTGTTGAGTAATTTTGGGATTAATATCCCTCAATAGGTTAGCTACGTCCAATAATTCTTTGAAACTTTGTTCATAGTTTTCCTTTGATTTGATGTATTGCTTATCCAAGTGGAACTTTATCAACCCCTTTAACATAGTCATAGAAGGTCTGTAGAGTACATTTGTCGTGAAGTACATCTTCATGTAGTGCTCAGGTTTAAACTTTACACCTTTACCTTGTATTGTTTCCTGTGTGATAGGCTCAACTACTTCAGGGATACTTGGCATCACCACATGTTTAACGTCTTCCTCAGAGTATAAAAAAACCACTTTTCGGGATGTATCAAGTAAGAGTTCATAGTAGGAATACTTCTCGATAAACTCCTGTTCACACAGATTTGCTAGAGGCAGTAAATTTGCATTCATTACGCCTAAATAGATGTTCTTTCGAATAAGGGTATTTACAACTTTATCTCTTACAGGCTTAACCAGGTAGGATGCTCCTCGTTCATCATAACCGGCAATTGAACTTTCACATAGGTTAACTAACCATGTGATAATCTGAGAACGGTACTGGAGTATTCTCTCACACCGGATTATCTGTAAAGGCATACAAGATTCGACATCTACCGGCATGTTCAAACTTTCCTTTTTGAGAAACTCAAACACTTTAACTGTACTGTTGAAGCTATAGTCAAACCCCGGAATTGTGTACATTGTGATTACCTTCATAGTTTTAAGTTAAGCTACTTCCCCTAGGAATGGGAATACTTTATCATTAAGATATTCCTTAGCTTCCTCTTTACTCATAGTGCAAGAGTAGGTACCAAAGATATTTAGACATCCCCAGTAACGTAATAAGCTAGACAATTTTTGTACAAAAGGCAACTCCAAGAAACCTTCTGTAGTTTCCTCTCCTACAAAAGACAGAAACCCTTCTATATCACTGTCTTTCGCCCACTCTTCTCCTTTCAGGAGTTTAGATATAAATACTTCATCGGAATGACCTATATCATACTCGTCTTCAGAAATTTGGTAAAGGCATAACCAATCATTAGGATCTCCGAACACTGGATTGGGCCTACAAATAAGCCCTTGCTCGAACAGACTGATTTCGAGATCTGCATCAGTTCCTTCCCATTCAATTTTATCCATTATAACGTTGGGTATTGGTGTGTAAAAAATTATAAGGTGTGGTTTAGTAAGTTTATAATAACTTACTATTTAAGGTGTTCCGAAGTTTCGGATAGGTAAGGTTAAAAAAGATGTCAGGGAAGTCACATGTTAACGATCCTTCCACTGACATCTTCTATTGTGTTTCCAAGTTTTGAACCGCCTTGACCTATGGTGAAATGGTCTATCTGCTATACGGCAGAAGTACCAATTCCTTACTTCATGGTGTCTAACATTTTCATTAAGGTCCAATCCAAAATACCAATCCCAAATAAACATTGTTTCCTTGTTAGGGGTGTTAAATTTACTAGGTTTCATAATATTTTTAATTATAAAAATGGAAGTACTAGTCTGAAAACCCGGTAACTAAAAATTTGGTTTCACATACAGGGCACTCGACTTCTTTACCAGTATCTTTATTGATCCCCAGTGTTAAGATACCGTAACCTTCAAACCATCGTTCATTATCACTATCATTAATTCCATAATCACAATGAGGACAATCGATGTAATAGGTAGTCATACTGGTGACTAATACTTTTGGTAGAGACTTGTTGCTAATACAGGTGTCGTCACTTCCTGAACTGATGCTTTCTTTATCTGACATTCTTCTGGAAATTTAATGTATGAGTATGTGTTTTTACATGCAGGGTAATCGACACAGCCTAGAAATCTTTCTCTAGTGTGTTTGTTGTGCTTATGTGCTAGTTTAGAGCCACAATTACATCCTCCAGTGAGGAGATACTGGTTAGCCTCAACTATAGCCCTGTCGAGAATGTCTTTATATTCTTTTGTGTGTTCCTTTTTGTAAAAGTCGTTTGACAATTTTTGAAGGCAAAAAGGACAGGTAACACTCTCAATATGCTCTGATTCATCATAGTGAGTTACACTACAATTCATCCCTAAAAGGTGTACTTTGAATTTGCTGCGTTTGAACCTCAATGGTTTTTCCATGGGTATTGAGTATTAAATTATTTTACTTGAAAATGCTCTGTCGTATCGTCAATAGAGGAAAAATGTGCCTTTGGGTGACCGGCTTGTTCGAACTCTACCAGACAACAATTAGCAACATCAACAAGGTACTCCTGATTTCCAGTTTCTCTGTAAAGTTCTGCTCGTCTGATAATAGCATCAACGTAGTCATATTTTGGTTTACCTTTTCCGTTAATCTTTCCATAACGAAGAGCACCCATAACAAGCCTACGTCTCATGTACTTTTCAAATTTTAAAGACCACTCAGTTTTCTCTAACTCCTTCACATCCTTAAATATAGTTATAGGAGTGTAATTTCCTTCAGGTACCTCCGACATCCCTACCATCCTTCGCCAAGCATTCATAACGTAAAACTCTCTACTTTCCATAATGCTTAATTTATTATACGGTTGCCATTTCAGGAATATCAAAAAGACCAGGTTCGTCAATAACCTTATCATCACATGCACCATAAGTGTTCTTATGGGAGTTTACCACACATATCCCACAATCAACACCTATCCGGATATCGTCAATTGGACTGTAGTGCTGACACGTAAAACACTCTTGGCTATTCGGCCACTCGATCAGTATTAATGATTTTGCCATTTATTAAAGTTTGTTTATTTCCTCAATTGTAAATGTTGGTAGAGTATTCGTAGCATGTTTAACATACGTCAACACCATTCCTCTTGCAATAATGTAACATGGAGTGGGTAACAATTGGTAGGTTCCTCTTTCTCCAGCCCAATGAATGTCTTTAGTTGCTAAGACCTCCTGCATTTCTGCTGATTGTTTTTGATTGCGGACATGCACTTTAAAGCAAACTAATTTAATTTTCTGTTTCGCCATTTGTGTGTGAAGTAAATTATAAAAAAAATAAAACACGAGCATACCCAGCCAAGTACAAACCCTAAAGACTATTTACCACCTCTTATAAAACTTTATCTTGGATTTGAAATAGCTTTTCGCTTTCAAATTTGAGATTTGATCAATAAGAACTTTCATGCTTAACCTTTAACCTTTTAACTTTAAACTTTTAACTTTCAACGATTTGGATCTGAGGGCCGTGTGGGTCCTTAGTGCCTCTGTTAGTTTAGAGTTAGGTTGGTGATCTTTCTTAACCTAGAAGATCGAAGGGGTAATGAAAAGGATTTTCGGGTAGCCCATGTTTTAATTTTAAATATTGTTAGTCAGGAATTTCAATCATTGTGATTGAATTGATCTCAGAGAGAATTGCATCAACTTCTGCTTCAAAAACAGCGATCTCCTCATCAAGTCTTTCGAACTCCACTTTGATGTTCAGAGGATCTACAAGATCAATGTTGTTGGACTTACGGAAAGTATCGCAAGTAGATTCGATGTTTTTTGGATCAGTCTTTGCTTCTTTACCATACATGGATAGAAGTAAAGATTGCAACTTATCCTCGTTGGCCTCGTTAACCCGGTTGATGCTTGAAACAGTGCTGTTGTACTTAGCCTTCAGCATTCTCACAACTTCTTTCTTCACTGAGATGGAGTTTCTCTGAGTGATTGCATCAGTGATGGTATATTCCTTTTCACCGATCTTCACTTTTGTTGTGCAGTTCGCAACCATGATAAGAGATTTAATAACCTCTTTCCTTTTGATTAAGGACATCAAAGAAGCATACTCCGATTTGACATTTTCACTGAATTTTACATCAGTGAACACACCATTTACAAGGCCATCACCTTGTCTTGATCCTACTGGACTGAGATCAGCTACTTTCTTTGTAATCTTTGAGTCGATTAGCTTTAATTCAGCTAATGCTCTGTGCAATGTTAACTTTGCCATAAACTTTGAAGTTTGAAAAATTAATAATTAATAATTTGAGGTAAGGGTTGGAGACGAACCAACCTCGGAGCTTAATGACCTCCTACCACAGCTTTATAAAAGCCTTACCGACCAATACTACTTGATATCTGAAAGCAGAATATCTTGAATTTGGATTATATTGTTCTTTCCTTTATCAATAAAATCTCGAATTTGAGACGTATTCACCTCTAAAGGTTTACCAGTTGTTCCGGGAGTAATCGTATAAGAATAACTGATTGTTGTGAAAGTAGGGTCAACTTCCAGAACCTTTGATAGAGTTCCCGGTTTAAGTTGAGATATTGTATCTCTCTTTACAATAGCATTGTTCTTATAGAAACTTACAACAATATCGCTTGCAACACCGTCACTGGATAGGTTCCATGGTGAGAATGGTCGCATCATATTGTACACTTGGTATGTTGTTTTGGAATTCAACTCTTCTTTCTGACAACTAATGAAAAGAAGAGGAATAAATAGTAATAGAAATAGTTTTTTCATGGTGTTTTATGTTTTGCAAATATAGTAATACGAATTAATAGTACAAAGCTTTTAAATTATTACAGAGTACAATTTTCAATCAAAATAATATAATTTCATATTTTGTTGTATCTTTGTTGTTGTAATTAAAAATATAAAATGTCATGGGCGATAAAGAAATTAAACAACTCACTAATTTAGCTATAAACCTGAAAAAGGAAATATCTAAGGAAAGTGCTTTAGCGACCTTCGTATCGGCAGGGATATTAAATAAAAAAGGAGATTTTACCAAGCCATACAACGATTTAAAAACGGTTGTAGTAGAATCGCGTAAAGCATAATTAATGTACAACAATCGAAGTAATTTAATTATAGGCTTTCACGGCTGTGATAAAACCGTTTGCGATTTACTGTTAACCAACCCAAATAATATTCAAATAAGTAAAAAACCGTATGACTGGCTAGGTCATGGTATTTATTTTTGGGAGAATAACTACGCAAGAGCACTTCATTGGGCAAAGGATAAAGAAAAAAGGGGTGAAATAAAAGAAGCAAGCGTTATTGGTGCTGTTCTTACTCTCGATGCTTGTTTTGATTTGTTAGACAGCAGATTTACGGAAATGATTGGCTCCTATTATAATTTAATGGAGGCTAATTATGAGGCACTTGGGGAAGAAATGCCCAAGAACAGAGACGCAAAAGCCGACGTTCATCACGACAAAATTCTACGTGTACTTGATTGTTCTGTAATTGAGTTTATGCACAAAACCATAGAGAAACAAATAAAAAAGGACATAGAAACTAAAGGCTTTAGTACCTATAAAAAATTCGATTCTTTAAGAGGTGTTTTTACAGAAGGAGGTCCTGCATTCGATGGAGCCGGTATTCAACTCAAAAATCATATTCAAATTTGTATTCGAAACACAAATTGCATAAAAGGATTTTTCTTACCCAGAAAAGAAGTTTAAATAATAAAAAAAGAAGTTCCACTTAGCTGTGGAACTTCTTTTTTTTTGTTATGAACAATTCACAAGAGAATTTCTATCATTATCAAAAATGCAGAAATCAATCAGTTGCGGTAAAAATCCATTAAAACTCTTATCCAGTATATTGATAGTCTAATACAATTGAGTGTTCATTGTCAATGAACATAGTTTTAAAGTGAACCCGGAAGGCCAGTTTTGGGTACATAAGCCTATTGTTTTAGAGTTACCTCTGTAATACGCCTAGGGCCAAACTCTTCATAAGTACTTTCAAACATTTCAACTTTAAGGGATTCTGGTTGAATTAAAAAACAACCTGCAATACCCTCAAAACTTCTGAGAGTTACTGGAGGACTGAATGCTACTAATGTAATCCCTCTTTTCACACCATCAATCGTAATGTTAATATGTCTGAATTCTTTGGCCATTTCAGGATCACCGGCATTGAATACCAATAATGCAAACTCTTCCTTACCGGCAAACTTTAAATTTGCTTGGTGGAATATTTTGAGAAAGGTTTCCATGGTACGTGCTTTACCTTTCATTCGTGAAGGTATCTTACATAACAGTTCAGCAACTTTAGATTTAGCCTCATAAGAAAGTACACTCAAAGGAATAAGAGCTTCAACAGCAGTAAACATATTGTAAGCTGTTATTTCTTTTTCTCTATTCACTGAGTACAGTAAATACTTACCGTGTACAGGCAAAGTACCCAGTTCTTCATTGGTGTATTCCCTAATGTCTTTTTCACGGACCAAAATTGCGGATTCTCCATCATTTAGTTTAGATAAATAGTGCTCGATTATCTTCTCTAGGCTGGCTTCTAACTGAGGTAATACTTCTTGTTTCTCAATCATTTGTATGTGTGTATTAAATTAAAACTTCAATTTTACAACTATACTAAGTATCTCCCCTTTAAGAGAGGAGATACCTTTTAAAAAATTATTCATCTTTCTTTGCTTTTGTCACAATGTAGTAGTCACAGTCAGTTAGTAATTTAACTATATAAGCAAGGTCAAGTTCTGAGAGTAGTTCATACTCCATCTTAATGTGTTTATGAGCTTCTTCTGGATCAATACAAAGTACTTCCTGGTGTTTAGGGAACAAAGCCACAACTGCCCATTCAATCTTATCGTAATCTGTGTAAAAACACAGGTACTGACTTAATGATGCTACTGGGTAATCTTTGTAAGGGAAGAAACTGATAAATTGCCCTTCCCTAAGTGTTGAGAGCACCGAGTCAATGAACTCTATAGCCTCATCCCTTAAATCTAATGCACGTTGATGTAATGTGTTTTCCATATTATTCTTTGGTGTATAAATTATAAATTATTTGCCAAGAGGGTAGGCTTCGAACCTACATGGGACAGGCTGGGGTCTGAGCCCATATTTCAGTATGCCTACTGCGTGTTATGCCAATTACTCACTATATGCCCCTACTTTCGTTAACGTCTTCATTCCGTCACCTCCCGAATTTAATTACATCTTTTCTTTGATCCTTTCTGCTTCACGTTGCTCCACCAGAGCCTCTAATTTGCAAACATCCAGTAGATTTGAATCGCCTTTTTTGACTGTTACCAGTTCATAAAGGCAAACTAGAAGATCCATCTGTTTGTTCGTGAATCCTATGCAAGCAATTCCTGCGGAGATCCGCATATAGTTGATTTTCTCCTCATGTGTTAGGGTAGTTTTCGACATAAATTTGTTAATTTAGAAGTTCTGTGAATGTGTTGTACTCTTCCCGATCCTTTGCTGCCTGATCAGCGAGATCGTTCATTTCATCGCCTGTATGCCCCTTTATCCACTTAATTTGGACTGATCCTCCTTGTATGGTAATCCTCTGTGCGATTTCTTTAGCACGTTGAACTAGCATTGCGATATAAGGCTCCTTGGATTTCCATGGCTTATCTGATCTTTGTTCTGATCCTTCAGAGAATTGCCAGAGACCATCGAAGCAGACAGCTCCTTTGTAATCCTGTACAATAAGAAGGTGTTCTGAGGTTTGACGGAACTCACTCAACGCCATAAGAAGGGCAGTCATTTCCATTGTTGGATTGGAGAATGTTGCATCTGGGTACCACTCAGCAAGTTTTACTACAACTGGAGACTTTTCAGTACCGCTGTATTTGTATAGCTTGCCATTTACCTTAGCCACAAACCCGAACCCAATCTTGCCAGTTCCTTTGATGTCGCTGCCATCGGAGTTGATCTGGAGACGATTCTCCTTTGTTGAATACATTGCCATTGTGTGTGTTTTTTTGATAAATTATTAAATTAGAGACGAGACAAGGAATCGAACCTCATACGAAAGCTGGAACATGCTCCATACTTTCACCTATACCCAGATACAGTATCCACCACCTACGGCTAGCATTTGTAGGTATCCTATTCAATATCTTTATAATTCTCGCCATGTTGTTGTGGATCTGACAAGATTCGAACTTGCATCCCAATAGCACCAAGCCATCGTCTTTATCCAGTTAAATATACAGACCCGGTTCAACAGTCAGGTTCTGACATCTGACTGTTTGATTACTCTCAAATGGATCTTTAGTTAGTAACGAATCATTGTGACCTCCTTTTTAGTTAATACTGTCATTCTTGTGGGAATTGAACCCACGACCTCCTTAATGGCTTACGCTTTGGGGTGCTCTACCTGACTGAGCTAAAGAACGAAGGGAGAACGCCCCTTGGAAGTTCCGTGACTTCCATTCACCCTGTTAATTCAGATCAAGGGGTATTCTGCGGACTAGGATGGACTCGAACCACCGACCTTCTGCCATGAACTCAAAAAGGTGCGACCTCTCCGAGTACTCGTGACCAGATGCTCTGCCAACTGAGCTACAGTTCCATTACACTAAGAAGTTTTACTACGAAGTGACCTTACTGTTGGTAGAATATATCTTTTCCATTTGTCAAGGATCAATTCCAAAAGACAAACTATCAGGTATATGAAACACCCAATCAGAAGTAGTAGTAGAACTACTCCAAATATGAATACTAGAATTTTAAAAGTTGTAAGCATAGGAAATGGTTTGATTGTGCAAAAATAGTAAAATTTTATTCATTGGCAATACAGTATTACGATAATAAAAAACAATGACACTATGAGCTTAGATTACTTCAACTTGTCTGAGGTTTAATTCTGTAATCGTAATGTCTCCATTTCCAATTAGGGCCACTTACAGTGTAAGAGAACCATTCTGTTGTTCGCTTAGACCTGAACTGAATGTTAGATCTCCTACCATCCAGTCCATTCCAAGCATCTCTTATTACTTTGCGCTCACTTCTGGGAGTCATGGTTTATCAGATTTTACACGATAATGAAAGTCCCTCCAGTCCCATATTGGAGATTCATTTTTAATGAAGTTCTTCCAAAGAGACTTACGAGCATCAGCAGTCTTCAATTGATATTGAATGTTGCATTTTGCACCGGAAAGGCCATTCCATGCAACTTCCACTTTCTCTTGTGGAGTCATAGTTTTAGGATCAACACGATAATCATAAGATAGCCAATTCCATTCTGGTGCATACTTAGTGTAGTTTTCCCAAACCTTTGTACTGATTATAAGGTACTGAATATTACACTCTGGTCCCCACTTACCATTCCATGCTGACATTACAGCAATCATTTCTTTTGTTGTCTTCATTACATTTCAGGGTTTATACGTAAATCCATATCATGCCATTGCCAAATTGGTACTTCAACTAGTCCACCGATAGTCCACCATTTAGCATCTGGACCATCTTTCTTAGACCTGTGTTGAATATTACTTTTCATACCTAACTTACAATTCCACTCACCTTCAACTTTGTTCCTTTTCATCAGGTCAACAACTTTAAGCCAAGTAGGATTGTTATCAAAGTATCTGCGGATAACTTCATCGGTGATTGATTGAGGGATGTCTATCTTATCGATTGGTTCATCCGAATGGAACATAATCACCTTAAATAAACCTATGGTTGACGATCTGATCAGAACTAGGTTCCCGGATCTCAATTGTTTCAGTGTAACCCTCTCCATTTTCCTCTGGAGCAAGTCCACAACCGGAACTAACCTCGTGTACCAATGCACTTAAAGTCTTTTCCAAGACTTCTTTAATGGCTTCTTTATTGGAGATTTCATCACTAAAGGTTAGTGTGACATCAAATACTACTGTTTTAACTGGTTTTATCATGTGTGTGTTAGTTTATTTCTTCTTAGCTTTTTTACGTGCTTTAGCCCTTCTTTCTGCACGAGTTTCTGGCATAAAGCCGGGCATTTCACAGATTGGCATTATAGTATTACGTAGAACTAATGACTCGTTTTGCTGTATCTCTTTCATAATATCTGAATTTCGTTTTTCATCAATAACAAGGATAAGTTTATCAGTGAGATCTTCCTTTGCAAGGCATATACTTCCAACAGTACCATGGCCAATGATTCCAATTCTATTCATTTTGAAATATTATTTGAGGTTGCAAATATAGGACTTTTAAACACTTCTGAAAGATTTTAGAGGATATTTTACTTCCACCATTGATATTGATCCTCCGTGGTACTTCAGTTTAAAAGCCTTTTCAGTTATTTCAGCAGTAAAGTCTGTGCCTTTTACTAACTCATAAACGAGATCTAATTTAGCTACAAATGCCTCAGCACAATAGTCATTAAAGAACTCATAGAAAGACAGAGTTATCCTGCCCATATTCTTTGGATGGTTGGTAATAAGAACAGTCGATCCATGTCGAGAGATACTCAAGTGTGGTCGCATCATACCTACCAATCGTACTGGTGCTTCAGCAATTTCATTCATTTTAATAAGTTTTTTAGTTTGACGATTAATGTGTGTAAATCAAACCACAATCACTACAATAGTGGTTTGATTAAGATTTTAAGTTTGTTTAATTCTGTAATTACACCACACCCAATTCCACTTAGGCGTAACAGCAGTCCAAGCAGTTTCAGGCTCATTGTCGAATTTGAATTCAATATTGGACTCTGATCCTTCAAGGCCATTGTATGCTTTTTCAATAACATTTCTCTTATTGATTTCATCAGCAACCGCACTACTCTTACCAGATCCTGCCGGTAATTCAGCTAATGGTGTTACTCTAAATTCAAGAGCTTCTATTGCAAAGAACCTTGGATATGGACAGTGTTCCCATTCCACATCTCCAGTCATTCTGTGTTGGATATTACAACATGGCCCATATAAACCATTCCAACCTTTTTCGACTTCTGCTATTTCTTGAGTTGTCATAGGTTTAGTCGTTGTCCTGTACTTCCAGACGTTCAGGGTCAATATCAAAATAATCACCATCACCGTCAACAACAATAATGTTTTCATAGCGAAAGCCATCAACCACTCCCATAAATGAACAGTTCCATAAATCATCACCATCAATAGGTTCAGGTACTAATACTGCATCTCCAACTTCGATTGGATATCCGTTTTTATCAAGCATTGGTTTAAATATTTAATTGCGTTTGTTAACTGGGAAATTCCACTTGATAACTCTAAAGTTACCCTTTTCAAGAACATTGATAAGTTCGATCAAATGTCCAATTGATAAAGCTGTTAACTTAATACCATCGTGGACATTTCCTTCGTTCCCATACTCCTGTCTCAATATAACAGTTCCATCTTTAAGAATACCATTGATCAACCTTCCATGGTCTTTCACTCGCACTTCAGACAGAATTCCATCATAGTCCAACTCCTTCCTGAAGTAGAACATCTCTTCTTCTCCCAGAGTATCCAAAGCACGTTGAATGTAGTTCAGAGATACTTCCGTTAATTCCTTTTGTGACTTACGAAGTCTCACCAAAAGGTCTTGGATTGTTTCACTCATGTTCATAGAGTTATTGAATTAAGGTTAATAGAAAGTTGTCCATTCCTTGTATCGCTAATAGAATACACATGACAGATACGAAGACTCCCAAAGAAACTTCAATCCAGTGTGTAAATTTCCACTTATACAGTCTCCCATAGTTGATTATTGCACTAAGGACAATAGAGCATACAATAAAAGCAACACCCAACATGTTTGGGGATAGTTCCATTACATAGTTCATTTTAATAAGTTGTTTTAGTTTAAAGTTCGATTGGTTCCTTCTCTCATTAGAGAGGGGCAAAGGTAATAATTAAAGTGTGTGAAAAACATCCCTCAGGTTCACATTCCTTCTCTCATTATAGCCCGAGAGCAGCACAGAGGTGTCCTGCAGGGTCGGGGTACTCTTTTATAAGTGAAACGTGTTGATTGAGATTGATCGTGTGTTAGAGAGAAGAAACAGGAGTGATCGAGGCATGGCTCCCGCTCGCACGACACGCACAAAATCTTTCTCACAACAAGACATTTCAAGAAATTGGTACGTGAAAATACCACATAATACTATATACACTTTTCCACGTACCAATCTTGTAAAAACTCTCTGTGATCCCTCTAATGAGAGACACTAATAAGAGACCCAATGATCATCCAATGGCCGGGAGTTCTCAATGATGAGAGACTCTGGCCGGGACTCTGGCAAATATCGAAAGGATAATTACTCCTCCCAACGTCAGCTCGCCATGATACTGACTCTTAATACAGACTCACTGTTCTGTTGCAGGATGTATACTTACCCTGATTGCCATTAGGCAATGTTATTTGTTCCGTGAGGTATTAAACCACAAACAGGAGGGATCATAAGTTCCTCCTGCTGTGGTCTGTTTCACACACACGAAACTAGGTCGCCAAACCTAAATGCTATGTGCTCCCGTAGGCCAACCCTGATAGACAATCAGGATTAGGGATTAGTACCATTGAAACATAATGTTCCTCTGGCCACATCATCGCAGCACGGTCAACTAACTACAGAGCTAGCAATTATGTCTTGTGTGTTGGTGATATAGTAAAACGAACCCCGGATATACCGGGACCGTTCACTTATTTGTTATGCCATTACTGTTTTCTTTGGCCGGCCACGTTTGTCGATATTCACGGCATAGGTTGCTTTAGGCTTTGAAACTTTCTTGGGCCTGATGTTCATTGCGAACTTAGCGACTGGAACCTTCTTTGGCCTTGCTGCAAAAGCAGTAAAGGATACTACTGTTAACAGCAGTAAACAGATTAACATTAAGAAATTTTTCATTGTATTGGTATTTGGTTATGGTTAAAGCCACATGGCTAAACTTTCAATTTAAAGCGTCCCTTCGGGCCGAGACTATAAAAGGAAAGGGAGCAACCCAGCTTTTGCCAGGTTGTCCCTTTAAACCATTTCACCTTGTCTAAGGGTATAGGCAACAGCTCCATTCATTATGGGTAAAGCTGTTACTTGGAAAGGTTTTTTATTTAGCTAACTCAACGGAGATCTTAAGACCTTCAACGTCTGCTGCTGCATTGACGGATGTTGTGGCTAGAACAAATACTATGCCTATAACTCCGCAAAGAATGTAAACTACTCTGTAGGTATGTTCCATGGTGATAATTGTGTAGGGAAATTAAAAAGAAAGAGAGCACCCTATAGAGTGCCCTCTCAACTAACAGGGATAAATTATTTTACCTGATTAGTCTTTCTTTTCGTCTGTTGTTTCGGTTTCAGACTTAGGGTCAGCATCATCAATGCCTTCAATCTTTACAGGCTGAATGACATAGGTGAAAGCATACCGACTGTTACCAGCATCACCCAAGAACAACTGAGGAATCCAGCCAGTCTTAGCCTGTGCTACGTACTCTTTGAAGTTCGTAGGAACAACTGCTTTGAAACCCTTCTCGTCTTTCTCAAGACCTTTGAAGAACGCCTCAGTGAAAGCGTCTTTGTTGACAATGTTCTCAACCTTCCAGCCTTTCATGATGCGCTCAACAACAACGATCTTCTCTGGTAATGTAACATCACCGTTCTTGAATTTCTCTCCAAGATAATCACCAAGACGGTGATCGGCAAAGTCAACACACTTCAGATCTTTGTTGCCTTTGTTGTGTACAATCCCTTCGGACATGATAACGCAATTCAACAACATTGGCAAAGGAATCTGACGAGCCTTTCCTGATACTTCGATATCAACTACAGGACATTCACCTGACTCTGCACTCTGCCATGGCTGATGTTGAAAGCCAGTTTCGTGGTCTGTGTCAATAGCCAAACCAATGATGAGGATGTCCTCATTTGCAGGTAGACGAAGATTTGCATTGATGTTTGGCTTGTTAGCCTTGAACATTTCGGGAGCTAAAATAGTAATAGCCATTTGTTTTTGATTTTGAAAGATTATAAAAATAGTGACCCTTAAGAATCCCTTCTTAAGCAGCCGTGGTTACAATGGTACGTCCCCTTTGGGGCCGGCCTATACGACCTTTAATTTACATCGGCTCTACGAGCCGAATGATGTCCGTAGGTAACGTTTAGATGCGCAAGCAGCTCACACCGGAACGTGACGTTTAGATGCGATACTTCGCAGCTCAGGTCCCTGCATGTAACTGCACAGCACGTAGATTCACGTACTGCACAGTAACACAGCAATGCCTCGTATTTCAGAGGCATTGCAAGGCGTTATGATTATTCAGTCTTGTTGTCGGTATCGCCTTCGGTTGAAGACTCTTCGTCAACGATGAACGGTTCAACGATGTGCGTTATCCATTTACGATAGGATACGTCTTCGCCATTGGTTTTCTTGAACACACAAGGAACAACGTCAACACCTTTATAGGCGATCTCGAATGTGGCACCCTTTCTGCCAAACATATCAAGAACTTTCGCTTCCATGAGAATGTCACGCATTGTATCAGATACTTCAGAGATTTTAATACCTCTTGGAGTACGTGAACGTGCAGTTACACTTTCAGGAAGCACATGCTTTCCGTTCTTTTTGAAGTATGCGGTGAAGTACGCATCGACAGTTACATCCTCATCAACGAGGACACACTCCATTGGAGTTTTAACGTTATGCAAGATACCTTCCCTTGCAATAACAAAACTCTGAAATTGAGGGAATGGCATTATGTATCCGTTATCAAGGATAATGCCAGTGCAATCATTTTTGCCCCAAGTCATTGGGGTTTCAGTATCTTCACCTTCTATGAAGATTTGTCTACCGATAGGTAGATTTATACCGCCAACTGATTTGGAATCACGGTATGGCTTCAGTGATGAAGCATCGAACTCTAGGTTCTTTTTTAATGTGGTCATAATGAATGGTTTTAAATTAGACATCCGAAGGTAACGTTTAGATACAACGAAGTTGTAGCTCCTTTGTATTCGGAATTTTTTCCAAGAGGATCTCCTTTTTATTTTGGACGGAAGGGCACTGGGTACCTTTCCCATGGAAAACCACCGGGGGAGTCTTTATATAGTGACCCCTCGCTCAAAAAATATATACTAAATTTTTTTATTACCTATACTTGCAGATACAGGAGAACTATTGCTTCATTCTTCATCTTTCCTTGCACTCGGGAAATCATGTGACGTACAGTTGCCGGCAAAATCAACTGCAATAATCATATTTGGAAAGGTTTAGTTTTGTGAGGGTTCGTTAATAACACGGTACTCTCTTTCCATCTTTTGACGTATACATTCTTCATTGGAAAGGGTAGGGGTTACCGAGGTTCCCCATCTGGTTACTTCATACCATCTATTAATGCACGTATTGTCAGGGTCAAGACAGTACTTCTTGACCACTGTTTCACGAATGTACTTAATATCAATCTCGTCCTCACCAACAGAGTAGTATACTGCTGTCATACTTTTCCAAGTTGAGTATATCTCAATTTTCCAAACTCGTACTCTTGAGATTGAAGATATTGGTATTCCACAACTAACACTATCGATCACTCCACGGTCACTAGGTCTGTCGTAGAGATCTCTTTGGCGAGTACCAACTGGGCCGATAAGTCTGTCTAAAATACTCTTCTTTCTTGGAAACGTTTCTGTCATTGATAATATGTTATAACGGTGTAATATACTACTTGATTAAGTTGAGTAAAATGCTACGGAAGTATAGGTCAAAGTATGTCAACATTAGAAATACAAAACCCAGAGTACCACAGTTTATGTTTTGATAAATAAAGTTATTGATGTCCATCTTCTTGTAGCTTGATATCCACGACTTGTTTATAACATTACGTTGAAGGAACCATTTAAGTTTCCGATCAACTATAGTACACCTTGCATCACTTAGGAGTGCGTAAAGAGTGATAAATGTCATTGCAGTAAGAGACTCCAGAGTGGCGATTAGTGACAGTGTGATGATTATTATTTTCATTGGTGGGAGATTAGAAAAGGCAATGGCCGGATAGATACCCAACCATTGCCAACGATTATTAACCGGAATATTATTTACCTGACAGCAGTGCCCAGAGTTTTGCAAAGAACCCAGTAGGAACTGCATCTGCCCAACTTACTGTAGTGCTAGGACTAGCAAGTTGTAACTCTTCCATAATGGTATGTTGGAATACTGCGAACCCGGCTTCTTTCAAAGCTGTTACAACTACATCACTAAGGTTGGATGTGAATGTCTTGGACAGTTTACCTGCCGTTGCTTCAACACTGATAGCCTCTAGTGCTGCATTAATCTCTGAGTTCTGTGATGTCTGTTGCGTTTGTAACGCTAGTGCTTTTGCTTCTTTTGCATTCATAATGATTGGTGCTTTGTATTTAATATTAAAGTAATTAGGATTATAATATGGTTCAGCCAATGTGATTGTTAGGAGTTCCCCACCTACAAATGCTTGTGGTGTTTTGGGCCAAGCAATATCCCCTCCTTCATGTTGTATTGGGCTTGACATAACTTATACAAGTTGTTTACCTTCAACATTTCTCTTCAGGCGATCAGCAGTCCGCTTATCCAACCACATCAGGGATTCCTCCATGTGTGTCAGGGCAAGTGCATTCTCACGACAGGGGAACTTTGCCTGTAGAGACTCCATACGATTGATTAAAACTTTCAGTACTTCCTCATTGGTAGTACCGTCATGGATTGTTACTAGTTCGGATGAACCGGGTGAAATTGGTTCCTTCTGAATGAACTGAAGGATCTGACCTTGTGCTTCTTTGTTTTCGAAGTTGGCCAACTCATAGTTATGGCCGGGAATGTTTACTTTCATGGTTTTACTTTAAGGAGTTTACGATTGATCTTGATAGCATGTCTTTAACTTGTTGATACCTAGGTAGCATATTATAAGAAACAATACAGGGATGTGTCTTACGTTCTGAGTCCTTTGCTACACCGTAGACCCAACCTTTCTTGACTTTGTGTTCGAGCCAAGCATTATGTTGAGCATCAACTGGAGCATCAGGATTGCTTAAAGTAAAGTTAACTCCCAATCTCATACTTTCCTTCTGCCACTCAGGGGCTTCCTCCCAAGGCAACTGGGAATTATCTCCATGTACTTCACAAAAAGATTTGTTTGCATCGTGGCAAACTTTGGCAATACGATCAACGTATTCTTTGTGGGTATTGTTTCCTGTCATTATGTTTGATTATTAGTGATTTATATTGTTACAGTTACAACAGTTACATGTGCAACTACGTTGTGTCGGGGGCTTGCGGTGGTTTACACTGTAGATACAGGCAGCCAACCAAACTACTAATAGAAATAGGACAAACGTTGACTTTAGTGTGTTCTTTGCTAACTTGGGAATTCTAATCATTTGTAAATCTGTTTAGTGTAAGTGGGAGACCGCAACAGGATTGATTCATTGTGCAGTGTTCAACCTTATTTTCAGGGATCACCTTTATGCCCGATTCCTGCAACTCACATAGTTTTACAACTTCATCCTCAGGAAATTCATGTAAACACTCGACACAATAAGCGCTCATCCTCTCTGTGGGATTGGGTTAATGACCTTTACTCCAAGAGTCTCCATAATTTTATACGGAACCGGAGTGAAGCAGGGACGTAGTTTCCTTAACAGGTTCTCTATGTTAGAGATGTCCTCTGCATTTGTGATCTCGGTGGATAGTTTCACATTGTCCAGACACATACCTTCGCAAGGGAAGTCCCTTGGATCATTAGTTTGGACACTAAGTTTTCGCTCCCCTTCTGAAGAAGCTTCAATGTAGACCTTTTTATTCTTGAGTGTTTTCATCTTTTGTTTGTTATTTAGTATAACTGGAAGATGAAATATTATAGTGTTCTTCGCTTATGTTCAGCTTGTTAAGTTGTAATCACGTTACCCCTTGTGAAATTACTTTCGGTGGAAGCGTTTTATTGTTTGCAAATATATTAAAACTTTATTATATTACAATACAAATTCGTGTAAAAAAAATTACAACGATCTAAATTTCTGAAACATGAACATCAGCGAACAGATTAAAAAGAGAGAAGAAAATCTAAAGTGCGGTGGTAAGAAGAAACCAATCCCCACTCACGCCACAGGTAAGAAGGTTTTTCCTTTGAAAAAAGGTATGCCCGATATGAAAAAGGGGATGCCAAATATGAAGAAGGAATGTTAACAGGGAGACTGGAAGTAGTACCCATTCGTGTTACTGAGAGAACTTTTCTTGAGCACTATTTAAAACTAAGAACTCGTGGGGCTGTCACTCTCACAGAATGCCTGGTATTATCAGAGATCCTAAAAGCAGGTTTATTGAATAGGGCAAATAGACCGTCTGTAAGAGAGGCAACAGGTTTAGGGGTATATAGTTTCAACAACACAATAAACGCTCTTAAGAAGAAGTCTCTGTTAGATTACAACAGGGTTAATAGGTCCTACGCATCAAAGTTTCCATATCCGGAGAATTTAGGTTGTCTAGTATTCAAATTTGATTTTATATAATGCATGAGATATGGATAAAGATAAATACTTTAAAGAAGGGGATGTTGTAATTCTACGACAGGAACTTCAGAATAGGCCGGTGATGATGGTGGATAAAATTGTTAGGTCTATGTTAAAGACTGGAACTACATCATTACTAGGCATTAGATGTTTTTGGTTCGATAAAAACGGATCAATTAACAAGAACCTTTACAGCTCGAAAGACCTCAGGTATGCAACTCCTGACGAAATAAAAAAGAAGAATATGGGTGTTTTTAAAGTCCCTAGCAGGATACACGAATTAATTGGTGTGTCGATTCCGAATGGAACTATTCATCATTCGGACAAGTTCTACTACTTCAAGTATATGAGCGAAGATGTTTTAAAAGGAAAGACCTACCTTGACTTGGTGGATCTTGTGTGTAATGAACTCGTTAAAAAGAGAGACTTTCCTGACTACGACTTCATATTTGATTTTAGTTACCCATGGAGGGAGGCTAAAAAGCCAATCACATTTGGCCGTATAGTATTCACAAGACAGGGTGACATAGACCTTACTCTATCTACGAACTACACTCGGGACACTACTTCCTTCCTATGGAAGACAGGTGCCGACATAGTTAAGTTTCTTATTGAGAAGAGTATGTTACACGATGTAGAGTTGTCCGATTATACCGGACTAGTGCCTACACTCTCACCAATAAAACGATCCGTATGAGAGTGCACATCTTCATAATGGAGGATAATGAACTCATACTCAATAAACCAGAGGTACTCCTACATCCAGAGTTTGCGGATGTATGGAGTGACCCTAGGAATATTAGTAAGGATGATCCTTCAGGTATAAAGAAAGGTTGGGCATACAACGTGTTCAAATACATATACTTGTCTTCAGATTACAGGTGTGATTATTCAAATGAACCTGACTCGATAAGGGAAAAGTATGCTAGGAATGACTCGGGATTACCAGAGTCTGACTTCATTGATCCTATAGTTCGAAATGCAAAGGCAAAGTACCAGAGTTTTGATTCAAGGATTATGAAACTACTGAACAGTTCTCATAAATTGGTTGACTCTCTCAGGGTGTATTTTGAAAGTGCCAACTTTACAGATGTCGATGATCATGGTAAACTTAAGTACAGTCCTAAAGAGGCCATGTCCAACATTGCCAATTTAGGTGATGCCGTTTCTGGGATACAGGATTTAGAATACCAGGTAAGTAAAGAACTCGAAAAAGAGTCTGCAATCCGTGGTGATTCTGAGCCGGGACTGTTTGATCAGAAGAGAAATTAAGTATTGTTTAATATCGTTTAAATATATAGCCAACGCATGAAATTAGAAGACAATAAAATGTCTATAACTTCCCTTGCACTTGAAGTAATGAAAACTCCAAGAGCAGTTAAGGATATTGTTATAGCACACAAGAAGGAGTTTGAGTTCTATGGGGAACTAGGTACAGTTACCGAAGATACGGAATTAAATAGGGACCAGATACTCTTAGCACTTTCAAGAATGTACATTTACCCTCCGGCCAAAGTAAAGATGATCAATGATCTTTTTCCTACTCCTGAAGCAGATAAGTGTTTAACATGTAAGCGGATTGAGAACTTGAAGGATGGGATTCTATCTCTATTAGATATCCCTATCAAACCACTCTTCACAAACATAGTGATTTCAGAGGCTGTCATAGAGACTTCTTCTGTAATAATTGTAGACACAGACTTCGAACAAAAACTAACAAGTGTATGATAGTAGAAAGATGGTTAGTACTTCCAGACATTCACTGCCCGGCATATAATGCTAAGTTTGTAAAGGCTGTTCTGCGGTACATAAGGCGTAACAGAATCAGAATTAAAGGTATAATCTTTACCGGAGATTTCATGGATCTTCCTTCAATCAGTGCCCATAATAAAGGGATGGTTGTTGGTATTAACCTTGGTAGGGAGTATGAGATGGCCAACAATCTGCTTGACCTGTTCGATGAAGCTCTGGGAGAAGGTAAGGAAAAGATCTTCCTGTACGGTAATCACGAAGGAAGGTTCAAACGTGAGAGTCTTAAGTTGGAAGTGTCAAAGTATGGCACTGCAATAAAGGACATCAGGGATGCGCTTGATCTGGATAAGAGAGGGTACACTGTTTATGATAACCCTAGAAAGAAAGCCTACCACATGTTAGGTGACCTTAAGTTAATCCACGGTGTTTATTATAACATTCATGCTGCAAAAAAACACTGCGAGGTATATAAATGCAATATCATGTTTGGCCATACGCACAGGCATCAGGTCTTTGATGAAGGTCTATACTGCGCTTATAACATAGGGTGGATGGGAGATCCGGAACATGATTTCTTTGATTATGCTGAAGAAGGTACAAAGTCTTACTGGGTAAATTCATTTGGGTTAGTTGATGTGTTCAAAGGAAAGGCCTCTGTTCAAGTGATTAAATTTATAAACAATCAGTACTTTATAGTTGATAGAGAGGTGTGTGAATAATGGCATTAGATAAACCAATATACAGGGTCCTACAAAGAAATAGGGAGTTCATCAAGGAAGTTCAAGGACTGTCCTCATTTGAGGAGATGATGGATCTGAATAAGGATAAGTGGCACCTGTCAAAATACAAGCCAATATCTGACAGGTTTGACCCTAAATGGTTTGCTCCTGCGAAACTAGATGCAGAAAAGAACAAAGGGAGTTATACAACAGCTCCCTTTGGTTCTGCTGCATATAGAGAATACTGGACAGAACAACTTAGAAGGTGCCGTGATGGTTACACAGTTCACGGATATTTCTGTCCGGGAGACTTGTACAACTTCCTAAACTTTTACGTGTTGCCGGTTGTGGTGACTGTTAACGGTAGGAAGGATCGTGTTCTGGCACATCCGCACTTCTGGGAAGCCCATTATTGTTTCGCTCATTACATCGAGTGGTGCAAGGCTTTAGAGAAGGATGCGGTATGTGTTAAACCCCGAGGTGTGGGTTGGTCTGAGTACGTTGCCAATATGGGGTGCAACATGTACAACTCTGTCGCCAATTCGGTGACTATGTTTTGTGCATCTAAAGAACAGTATCTTATCAAGGATGGTATCCTTAACAAAGCATGGAGAAATCTTGACTGGGTTAATGAGAATACTCAGAAGGGATTCAAGAGATTACGTCAGAATATAAATTCCAAGTTTCACAAAAGGGCATCCCTACTTGATAGGGAACGTGTAGAGTCCGGATGGCGATCAGAGATTATCGGACAGGTAATTGACTCCCCGGATAAACTCCGTGGTACTCGTACAAATTATCTGGTGTTTGAAGAGCTTGGTTCCTTTAGGATGTCCAAGAAAACAGTAATGACAGCCAAGGCCCTAACAGAAATTGGTGGAGAGAAGTTCGGTACCCTAATTGGATTTGGTACAGGTGGTGACGAGTCTTCAGGAGGTGAGGCACTCGAAGGTTTGATGGATATGTACTACAAACCAAGTGTGTTCAATATGCTCCCAATCAGACACAAGTTTACACAGGATGGGTCAATAGTCGAAACTGGTTTCTTCTTCCCGGTATATCTGTGTATGCAGAAGTACATGGACTCACATGGAGTTACGGACATTGAATTGGCCTACAATCACTATAAGGTTCATAGGGATAACTTTGAAAGTGAAGGTGCTGTAGAAGAACTTAGGAACTTAAAAGCAGAGTACCCATTCTGGGCAGAAGAGGCCTTCTTGAAATCTGGTACAAACATTTTTGACTCAATTAAGATCGCCAATCAGATGATCAGGTTGAAGCAAGATAAGACTATGCCAAAACCAAAGAGAGGTGAACTTCAATGGGTATATGCAAAAGGTACCAGGAAGATAACTGGTGTTGAGTTCATAGAGAACATCAATGGGCGTGTAGTTGTTTTGGAGGAACCGGAGAGAGATCCTAACGGTAAGCTATTTAAGAACCTGTACATAGGAGGTATTGACGGTATTGATATGGGTGCGAATAACTCCCTTGTTGGTGCTGACGGTTCCAAGTTCTGTGCAGTAGTTAAGAAGAAATACCTGTCTGCTGAGAAGACTGGTAACTTGTACGTTGCTTACTATTTGGATAGGCCGGGAGATGAGAGGGATGCTTTCGAGATCTCCCTTAAACTTGCTATCTGGTATAACTGTAAGTTCAATGTTGAACGTACCAAGAAGGAAGTAATCAGTTATTTCCGGGACAAGGGTATGTTACAGTACATGGCCAAGCAACCAAGTATCTGGTCAGGTGGTGTGGATGCAAGTAAGATCCCAAACATTTACGGTTCTCCTGCTCACGAGAAGGTTGTGATTCACTACAACAATAAGATCAAGGAGTATGTATGTGACTTCAGTGAACTTATCTTCTTTGAGGAAATACTAAAACAGTTGGGTGAATACTCCATTGAGATGAAACGAAAGTTTGACATGATCGCTGCCATGGGTATGTGTGAGATGTTGGATGAGGAGTATGATGCATCCGGGTTGGTTGCTAAGAGTACTCAGAAGGCAACTAACAATATGAGACTCTTTGGTTACTACTATGATACTGATGGGTATAAACAGTTTGGAGCGTTACCTGAAAGGGAAAGTTTCGAAACCCAGTACACAAAACTAGGATATGAGGCCCCTAAGGATCTGGACTCATTTGCAGAAGTACCACCTCTCAATTTTGTAGATCCTTGTGAGACGAACACAATAGGAACAACAGCACCAAAATTATTATTTGAATTATCGTTTTAATATATTGCAAATGAATAAAACATTAGGTATTTTCGTATCTTCTAAATAGAACAACTAAACAACAACGTAATATGATTAATGCTAAAGAGAATGTAGGGTCTGTAAGACCTCTCAGAGATTATGTAAAAGTAAAGGTAGAACTACCAAAAGAGATCAAAACCACATCCGGTATTGTACTCGCAAACAGCACAAAACTAAGTGAGTACTTCACAGACATTGAGATATATGAAGGAGAAGTTTTAGAACTTAGTCCCAACGCAGAAAAGAAATGTAATGGGTTCTTCAAGGTAGGGGACAAGGTTATTTTTGATCGGTTGTCCGAAGTTACTATTTCAACAGAAGGGGATGATTTCATCAAACTAGTTGAAGTAGGTATGCTTATTTTAAAGAACTCCGGTGAGTTTGCGGAATTCAATATTGACTCTTTTAAACCTTACAAGGATAGAGTTATTGTTGAAGTAGAGGCTTTCAGTAATATGACAAAAGGAGGAATTATTATCCCTGACACTGCAAAACGAGATAGTGTCTTGGATCGCAGTCTTCGTAAAGGGATAATTAAATCAGTTTCAGATGATGTAGATGAAGTAGTTGCAGGAGATAAAGTTATCTTCCACGATGCTTGCGGTGTCCCCATATCAGTAAGGAAAAAAGAATACAGAGTACTTGTCCGCTACGACTTAGTTGCGACTATAACAGAATAGAATCCTGATCCTCAGGGTTATTAGTACCCTTATACGAATAGTTTGCAGTAAGTGCAGGGAATGTGTATATGGTCTCGAAGGAGAGATCGTTAAGCATCTCCTGCACTTTTGGGTCATTAGAATATATCCCCAGTCCGTGCTGATCGTACCATTCAATAGTCTTGTTTATATTTTCTCTGTTGCTCATACCCATAGTTCGAAATATTATACTACAAAAGTAGTAGTTTAAATACCACACTTCCAACAATTACCGTATACTTTTTTTATTACCTATTTTTGAAGTATCTTGTTTTCTCGTTATAATATATTTGCAAATAGTAAAATTTATGACTATATTATAACCTATAACCCGAAAGCCGATGTACAATATTAACTCCATAGCCCTTAGCGATTACACTACAACCGAAGAAGAAAAGAAGAACGTAGACTACCTTGTTGGGTACACTGACTGGATGATTGCTGACCTTGTTTCGACTAATAGTTCTGCCAGACAGAAGTTTGCAAAGATGAGGGATATGTATGAAGGCATAAGAGATGAGAAGGAATTTAAGTATCTTACAGACAATAAAGGTATTGGCAATCCAGCCGAACTAAAATTCCGTCCTATTATTAGGAACAGGATTGATGTGATGATTGGATTACTGGCCTCTGCCACATTTGATTACAAGGTTACTGTAATGGATCAGGATACCCTTAGTGCAATGATGCAAGAGAAGGTCTTTGCTCACTTACAGGAAGTATACGCAGCTATAGACGAACATATTAAATTGTCTAAAAGCATGATGCCATTAGATCCAACTGCACAACCTGGTAACCCAACAACTCCATTGAATATTAAAAACCTCATCGAGGAAACCAAAGAGAAAGTTGATAGGGAGTGGAGATCTGTATTCGTACATACCTGTAACAATATGCTCAAGTATTTTCAAGAGGATATTGATATCGACATGCACCAGAAAAGGAAACTCCTGTTCGAGGATCTTTGTGTTATCGGTATAGCTGCCTACAGGGTCAGAGCCATAGAGAAAGGTAAACTTCCAGAGGTAGAAATTCTTATTCCTGAGAACCTTTATTACCATACTCGTAGAGACCAGCAGTATCTTAAGAATGCTCAAAGAATTGTATACGTTAGGTATATGACAAAGACCGAGATACTTACAAGGTACGGCCATTTGATGAGTAAGGAAGATATGGAGGATCTGTTTACACTTCCTACTATTACTAGAGGAGCTGCGATAAACAGTGCAGCTTTACTTGAACGTACATCCAGAGAACAACAGTTTAAAGGAGATAGGAAGACAATGAGAGAAGCTGACATTCATACAGTTTATGAATGCGAATGGATCGCAAATAACCCTTATGATATCGATCCTGAAGCCACCATGTTAAACCAACTTGTAGATGGTCCGGGTAAAGCAAATAAGAAACGATGGAGACAAGATAGGTATCAAAGTGTTCGCATAGAATCTGACATATACCTTGATATGGGTAAGAGTTCCTACATCGTAAGAAGTAAGAAGGACGAGAATGTTTGTCACACTACTTTTAACGGCATCCAGTATTCAGATAGGAGTGGAGATCCCTACTCATTATGTTGGAAAGCTAAGGATGTTCAGGATGATTCTGATATCCTAAGATACCATAGGGACAACCTTATCGCCAATAGTGGTGTGAAGGGATCCAACACAAACTACGATGCTATTCCTGAATTCCTAGATCCTGAACCAGTGACAAGGATTATGAAATACATGGCGTACAAAAAACAAGGTATTAGCCTTGTATCTGCTTCTCAGGATGGCGCAAAGGACTTTAATAATTATGGTGGTTTTGATGATTCACTTGATGGTAATTCTCTAAGTGCTATTAATGCAACCCTTCAGATGCTTGACGATGATGCCTCTGCAATCACCGGGGTAACACCGCAGATGATGGGTATGATCGAACAAAGGGAAGCAGTGAGTAATGCTAAAATGGGTGTAACCCAAGCATCCTTAGTTACTAAGAATCTTTTTGATCACCATGATATACTCACGAAGCACCTTATAACCGATCTTATTCAGGGGTGTCAGCTTACTTTGAACTCTGGGTACACTGGGTCATTTACGACTGCAAGTGGAGTGAATATGTTTAGTATCATGCCTAAGTATTTCTGTTACTCAGATTATAATATCCATGTAACCAGTTCATCCAACGAGTATGCAAAGAAAATGGAGATACGGCAAATGATCCCAATATTAATCAATGCTAAGATTATTGCTCCGGATGTTGTATTCAAGGTTCTGATGCAGGATAACGTTAGTGACATGGTGTACATTCTCGACCAGAGTATGAAAGAATCTAACAATTACCAGAGTCAGATTCAGAACCTTAGTAGTCAGAATGAACAGTTACAGAAAGATCATGCTGATGTAGTTCAACAACTTAAAAAGTTTGATCAGTTCAAACAGGAACTAGAGAGTAAGAAGCTTGATCTGGATACTTTCAAAGCTAAGGCCACTTATGAAATTGCTAAAGATACCAATGATATAAACCGGGAACACAAAGAGAGGGACATCGAATTGAAAATGGAAGGTATAAAACTAGAGAAAGACCAACTATACCTAAGTACTGGACAAGCACGTAAAATAAACGAGGACAAGATATGAACATAGTATTGAATTCTGACCTATTAGTGGTTAAAGGGATTGACAGAGAAGGGAAATTCTTTGTTGTCGAAGATAATATTGGGTTCTCCACTGGCGACGGTGTTCAAGGATTCAATAATTATAACACCTCATTTAATGATGGTCTGGACGTTCAGTACCCTAAAGTTGACGAGTTAGCATTAGTGCTTCTCGCATACTACAACTCCAGTTCAGGTATCAAGTTAGTTGTTCCTACAGGATCCCCTGTAGTGACTGCTTTGACTAAAGTATGTACAAACTACAACGATATAAGGAGAGTATTCACTTTCCCTATTGAGTTAGATGGATGGTACACTATCTACGCTATGGCAATCCCGACTGATAAAACTAAGTCTACCTATTACGATAAGGACACTAACCTCATCAAAAGTGATGGAGTAACTATAAGTCCTCAACAAGCACTCTCAATCTCCAGCATTCAGAATATCAGTATGGAGAACCTTTTTACTCCTCATATTGAACTTGAACTTGCAGACAGGATTGGAAAGTTAGCGGATCTGGGACTGATAAAGGGAAAGAACAGCCCTGAGTTCCACGACACGTTTAAAGCTATTTCTTATGTTGAGACTATGATTGTAGGTGCCAAGGTTAAGTTTGAAGATAGTGAAAAGAGCATCTCGCAAACATTAGTTGAAAGTGTATTAAACTCTAACCCATACGAATTCTGTTAATTATGGCACAAGCACTAGTAACGGTAGTTATCACTCCTTCCGGGTCCGGGACTGTAACAGGTGCCGGGTTATATGACATAGGGGCTACATTCACGTTAACCCCTACTCCTAATTCCGGGTACATGTTCGTTGGGTGGGATTGGGGACCTACGGATCAACCAACAAAATCTGGATCTAAAGGGCAGAGTTTATTACAGGATATATTGACCGGAGACACCCTTTGTACTGCAACATTTGTAGTGACACCTGTAATAACAGTAGTTGTGGATAGTTCCGGTGGGGGTACTGTAACTCCTTCAAATATACCTGTATATGGTTGGGGTAATTCTATTAACTTACTAGCCACACCAAACGCAGGTTGCAGTTTTGTGGCTTGGAAAAAAGCAGGTATAGTTGTTTCGACAACGGCAGCATATAGGGTTTACGTTGGTACCGTTGATGAAGAGTACGTTGCTTTCTTCAACACTCCTCATGTGGAGACTCCTCCCAGATTTCCGGGCGTATACCCAATTGCCAAGGAAGTGAAGTTGGAGATATCCGAATTCTTGATAAGGGCAAGGTTGAGATTATCAGATCTTGCAGTTGAGATAAATGAGAAGTCCATGTTTGGTGGTGATGTAGACGAACTTATTAGGGATGCAACAGTACTACGATGGTATATTCTAGCGGTCAGTTCTGATTATAATAATTGGACCGACTTGGAAATGACCCATAGGATCGACTACATTACAGATCACTACGATCTTATGGAGAAACCCTTGTATGGGGTTGACTGGTTGGATAAGTTCAAGCCAATAACTCCAATGATAATGTCTGGTATTGATGGTCAGGGTTCCCAATCTACTAGAGTGTGGAGAGTAGACTCTTCCTCAGATAGTGATTTGAGTATAGGAAACTTTGAACAGTTTGTAAAGACGGCTGGAAGTAATCAGGTTTATACAATGTCGAAACTTATTGAGGGCAAACAAGTAAGGTTGATTATAAAGGGTGAAAGTTTAAGTTCTAATCCTTTCCCTTCGTACTGTAGATTGGTTCAAGGCGACTTAAGTCTCTATAATCCACTTGCAGATAATGTGTTCGATCTATATGTAGATCGGGCTGTACCAGGTAGTGAGAGAGTATATGTCTCTTTTGTAAGTGGGGTAGGTCTCACAAAGAAAATAAAATCATTGATTTACGCAGCTTTTATATCCTAGCAATATGGCATTAAAATTTATAGTTGGAGTTGATGGAGAAAGCAGGTACCAGATAATAGATCAACGGTCTATACTTGTTCTGGGTCTTCCCGGTAATGAGTTTACTCTTACCAATCTCCTTTATGTATTCAACAAGACTCAGGACATAACATATTATATGCCGGTTGAAGGTGTAACATTATGTACTGTAGTAGGTGGTATTATAGCAATCAATCCATTGTTTGCACCAATAGATCCAAGGGACGAACTAATAATCTACTTGAATGCTCCTAGTAGTGGTTCCTCAGTATTAGGTACTTTGGATATAGCTACAATGGAAGGCACAGTAACCCTTCAAAAAGAAGGCATTGGTAATGCAACCAGTATAGAGTTACAGTTGGATTGGGAGGGAGTTAGTGAACCTTATGATGTGGAAGTCATAGTGAAAACGAGATCCGAGAGGTCTATGAAGTACACCTCACTTGATAAGACTATGAGGGGGATACTTGAAACTGAAGAAGGTAGTTTTGTATTTAGTCTGTGGAAATGGACTGCTGAAGACATTCAGTTGGAGGTAAAGAAAAATACGTGTGCCTCTGGTATTCTTACAGTTGCAATAAACACTAAACAATAAATCGAATGAAAGGAAGTATAGCATATTACCCACCTTTAGGAGCACAAGCCGGGGATGATGTCATTATCTCCTTGGACGAAAGAATTGAAACGTTGGAAACCATTAATACCGACAGTTCCTATGAACATAAACAAGATATCCCTAGTACAGTTTGGACATGTAATCATGGGTTTAATGACTATCCTAAAAGCACCCTAGTACTTGACCAAACTGGTGCGGAACTAACCGTTGGCAAAGAACATGTTTCATCTTCAGGGATAAAGGATAAGATAGATATAACTATAATAAAATTTAAGATACCTCAAAGAGGGGTTGCTTTTTTTAAAATTTAACCGCTAAAACAAATAATTATGTTGGCAAAATTAGGTAATGATTTAGACTTTTCACAGTGTCAGGCAATTAACATTGTCCTACACCAGTCAGTAACACCTCCCAATTCTCCAGTTGAAGGACAGGTATATGAGAATACCACCGACCATTTGATATACTACTACAATGGTACATCATGGGTAGATATCACAGGAGATGTTAAAAGTGTCGATAATTCGGCTAATGGAGGTTTAGTTGCTACTAACCCCGGTGGGCCAAATGTTACTCTCGCAATTAACGTAGACACGACTACGGTAGAAATTGTAGGTAACGTAGTTAGGATTAAAGACCTAGGGGTAGGGACTGCAAAATTAGCAGATAGTGCCGTAACAACTCAGAAAATACTTGATGCAAACATTACAAATCAAAAGATTGCAGATGGAGCAGTGAACGCCAATAAGCTCGCTTCTGATGCAGTTACTACCATTAAGGTACTGGATAAGGCAATTACATTTGCTAAGATCAATGATATACCTACTATGACTATTCTGGGTAGGGTTACAGCCGGTTCCGGTAATGTAGAAGTACTTACATTCAGTAATGACGGAACACTTGCTACGGATAGTGCAACTACAGTACTTACAGAACATGCCGTTAAAGTATACGTTGATGGTAAGATAGCTTCAATTGGAACTTTAGTAGGAGGTTTTGATGCTTCTTCTGTAAACCTTCCTGGTAATGCCGGGACTAAGAAAGGGGACTACTGGTGGGTAACTGTGGCTGGCACTTGTCAAGGTATTGTACTAAACGTTGGGGACGTTATCATTGCAAATAAAGTTGCTGCTAGTACTACAGTAGCAACTGACTATATCGCTGTTGAATCCAATAGGGATCAGGCCACTACTACTGTTTTAGGTCTAGTTTATCTTTCTACCAGCGCAGAAGCTATTGCCGGTACAGATACAGTGAAAGCCATTACACCTAAGGCATTGGCCGACTGGTTTGCTAATAAAATTGTACAGGCCACTGAGTCAGTGTTTGGGTGGTTGAAAATAGCAACACAGGCACAGGTTACTACAGGTACTGACGATACTACTGCTATTACTCCTGTTAAGTTAAGGACAGAACTTAACACCCAATTAGGATCAAGAGGGTACTCTCAGAATCTCCCGGCAACTGGTGCCGGTATAGATATAGTTATAGCTCACGGACTTGGTACTCCGAACCTTTGTGTTTCGGTGTATGATTTTACAGGCACTCCAATTTTACCTACTGTTACTGTAGCTCAGAGTACTCCTTACATTGTCACTTTAAATTTCAAACGGTCTATATCCGCTTTTGTAGTCAGTACTTCTGGTTACTATGTTGTTATAAAAAAGTAAATTAAATTATTATGATTGTTTCTGCACCTTTAATTTTAGACGATAATCTATTAATTGGCAGAGTCGAAGTAGGGAGCACCAATGATGTATTGGTGCTTGCCCCTACAGGCGAAGTCAGAAAACGTACCCTCGGATCCATGGCCTTTGGGTCAACCTCCGATTACGAACATTCATTAGGGTCTCCAGAATTAGATGGTTACGTTCTTTCTTCAACGTCTTTAGGTGTAAGGTCTTGGGTGCCCTTATATGGTAGCAGTGGTACCGTTACTTCAGTATCCATGACTGTTCCTGTTGGACTCTCTGTTTCAGGAACACCTATAACGAACTCTGGGACTTTGGCAGTGTCATTATCTGCCGGATACTCAATACCTACTATTGCATCACAGGGAAACTGGAATACAGCTTTTGGTTGGGGAAATCATGCAACCAATGGGTACTTAACAGGTATAACTCAGGCAATGGTCAATTCCGCACTTGGGTACACCGCTTACAGTTCTACTAATCCGGCAGGATACATTACAAGCATTACTAGTACTAACGTCACTATAGCTCTTGGATTTACACCATACAACAGTACTAATCCATCAGGATTCATAACTGGAATAACTTCCGGCATGGTAACTACTGCATTAGGATATACACCTGTTAGTGGTACCCCATGGACAAGTTTAGGTTATATAACTGGATATACTGAGACTGATACCCTTGCTAGTGTTACTGGGAGAGGTGCAACCACAACAACTGCAATTAATATTACTGATACAACACAAGCTAGTTTATATAATGTTGGGGCAATTAAAACATCTGGTGGTATTGCAGCAGTAAAAAATATTTATGCTGGAGGTGTTATTTATGGAACTGGATTTATGTCAACACATTCTTCTCTTCCATATTTCAATTTTGGAGATTCTGGTCAATATGGTAGTTTGCAATATGATATAAGTTTATCTAAAATTATATTCAAAGTAAGTTCAACTGAAGTAATTAGGTTTAATACAGGAGCAATTGAATTAACAAAACCTGTAACAGTTAGTGGTAGTTTATCAGCTTCTAATTTTTCAGGATCATCATCTGGAACTAATACTGGTGACCAAACCATACCTACAACCCTTCCGGCATCTGATGTCTATTCATGGGCAAAGTCCTCTTCAAAACCGGGTTATGCATGGAGCGAAATATCTAGTAAACCTACAAGTTTATCAAGTTTTACTAACGATCTTGGAAATTATGGAGGTTGGATAACAGGATATTCCGAAACTGATACTTTACAATCTGTAATGACACGTGGTAATGCTACAGGTACAACTTTAACTTCTTCTAGTACAGTTCCTTTTGCATTTATAGGTAATACAAACACAGGTACTTACAATCAAACTCAGATATATGTAAATCAAAATAATACCTCTGGAAATACATCTAATGGAATTGTAATTGAACGTGGCAGATTAGCAGATAATTCATCTGCTGAAATAAGATATTTTACAATTGCAGCAAGAGGTGGCCAAGTTCAATGGCAGGTAAATGGAGCAGGAGGTACTTGGCAATCAGGTACTATATCAGCTTCTAACTTTAGTGGGTCTTCGTCAGGTACAAACACCGGGGACCAATCAATACCTTCAAGTCTGCCGGCATCCGATGTTTATAGTTGGGCCAAAGCTTCCTCAAAACCCGGATACTCGTGGACAGAAATATCCAGTAGGCCGACTGCACTTTCTCAATTTTCTAACGATCTTGGTAACTATGGTGGGTTCGTAACAGGAACACCTTGGACTGGATATGGTTATTTAACTGGCACTCCTTGGACAGCATACGGATATATTACTTTACAAAATGCAGGTATTTCTGGAGCACCTACTTCTGGAAACTTAATGCTAGATGGAGTTCAAGGTTCAGGAGTAGTTTTAAAAGATGAATCTTCTGGTACAAGATGGCAACTTCATTCTCATGGGGATAGACTTAGAACCTACAATGGTTCTACTGAACTGACATTTGTCGCAACTGCTGATCTTGGTTCGATGGCTTACGCCAGTACTGGAAGTTACTACTCTTCCGGAAACCCTTCAGGATTTATTACTTCTTCAGGATCATGTAACTACTCTTCCAGTACTGGATCGGTTGCATGGGGAAATGTATCATCAAAACCTACCACATTATCCGGATATGGTATATCCGATTGGGTATGGGGAAATTATGGAGATATAGGTAATGTACCCGGTGTTTCAGGATGTTATTACTTTGCTGGTAGTTCTCCTATTCCCGGACAATCTGACGGTACTGTATGGTACCATGCTTATCCTGCTGCACCTACAACTTGGGGAAGTCAGTTAGTTCAGAACTACCGTGATGGTAGAATTTACGTCAGAGGTAGAAATAGTGGTTCATGGAGTACCTGGTGGACTGTTATTGATTCAGGAAATATAGGTTCTCAATCTGTAAGTTATGCATCCTCTGCTGGTAATGCTGATACGGTAGATGGTTGGCATCGTGATGATCTCAGGGCTTATAGTAACCTTACCGGGCAACCTACTGCTTTGTCACAGTTCACCAATAACCTTGGAAATTATGGAGGTTGGGCAGACTCAGGACACTCACATTCCGGGTACATGAACATTGCAGCTAACAGGTTATACGATAACTACACTGGTGATGCAATGTATAATTACAATGGGAGAATCTACAATGGATGGCTCAATGATACTGTAGCTGTAAACTACTCCAATAGTACGGGGTATATTGCTTGGGGAAATGTTAATGGAAGACCCGGTAGTTTGTCCCAATTCTCTAATGACTTGGGGAACTATGGTGGATGGATCACCTCAGGAGGATCCTGTAGTTATTCCTCAAGTTCGGGTAATGCTGATACAGTGGATGGTCAAAACTTTGCTTGGTCTAATAGAAATAATAATCCTACCTACTTATGGGGTGTTGACAATAATGGTGACAGTTACCTTGCATGGAGAGCAGGAATGAGTGTAAGTTACGCTGATAGTGCCGGAAGTGCAGGTAGTGCAACTAACTGTACAAATGCGAGGTACTATTACGATGAGTACCGAGGTGGTTATAGAGGTTCTTCAGACCTTTATGTATCTTACGCTTACAATTCAGGTTATGCAAGTTCCTCAGGTTATGCAGGTTCTTCTGGGTCAATCTCTGGGTACAATAACCCATCTACAGGTGCGGATGCTAACACTATCGCATATAGGGATGGTAGTGGTTATCTAACTGCTGTACAGTTTTACGGTACGTCAACAAAAACTGCGAAACATGATATTAAAGTGTTGGAGAATTTTGATGCTATAAAGTACAACAACAGTATAGTAATCAATACATACTTTTGGAATGGTTCAAATGATTTTGGACTTGGATTTATAGCAGAGGACACTCACTGGTGGTTATCAGGTAAAAAGAAAAAAGGTCATAATATAAATCACCATGTAGGGATACTTACACTTGCTTTACAACAGGTAGATGCAAAGATTGATAACAAGTATGCTAAACTTGAAAAGGAGATAGAAGAACTGAAAAAACAACTAAAACAATTCAAAGATGGCAGGAACTAACATACTCTGTACAGAATCTTTTTTGGCTAGTAACTTTGCTCTGAAATCAGGGAAAAGTTCTAACTGGGACAATACAAGGATGCTATCAGTATCTGAGATACTCCCTAAGTACCAGGTAACCGTTTCCGGAAATAATGATTCAGCACGTAGACCTAGGCAAAACGAGATAGTTGCTGTGACAGGTGCAACAAACTGGCAAGCACATACAATGCCTTACAATATGACAGGTGTAGCTTATGGGAATGGGCAATTTATAGCCATTACTAACAATGGAGGGGCAGGTTCTATATGGACATCCGTGGATGGTAATTATTGGGCATCTCAGTTAATAGGTAACACTTACAATTGGTATTCCATTGCTTATGGTAATGGGACATGGGTTGCAGTCGATAATACTGCACGTTGTATGACTTCAACTAATGATGGCCTATCATGGACAGTTCGTACAGCCTCCAATCAAAGTGGTACTATTCCAGGTATAGTTTTCTGTAATGGGTACTTTGAATTAAGTTATGCAGCAGGTAACTGGAATGGTCGATCCACTGATGGGATTACATGGAATAGTAGTTCTGGAGGGAATGCTAGTTGGTTTGACACAGCATACGGCAACAGTAAGTATGTTAAAGTAGGAATCGCAAATGGTTCTCAGTTTAAATCTTCAACAGATGGATTAAACTTCTCTGCATTGCAGAACCAGACATCCATGAAGAACCCTTACACTTCTATAGCATACGGTGCAGGTATATTTGTAGCCGTAGTGGACTACCAATCTACTTACTACTACCCCTCACTTGTAGGTAATCTAACTTCTCCGGATGGTGTAAATTGGACTTTACGTTCTAAGATCAGTTCCCCCTTTGATCCTACAATGATTAGGTACGGTAATGGTACTTTTGTATGTGTTGGGACTAACTCATACTATTACCAAACTATAGCAATCTCTACCGATGGTATAAATTGGACTCTGCAAGGGATTAGTTTAAGTGCCTTGAATGCTGTAGCTTACGGTAATGGTCTTTGGGTAGCTGTTGGGAACGGTAACGTTACTTGGGCAGACGGTTAGAAAGTATAATTTATTTTTAGTACATCTATTTTTATAATGATATTTTTTGTATATTAACAATCACAGCGAGTACGCAATTTTTGAATCAATCTTATAAACCTTAAACCAAACACAAATGGAAACACTATTCCAGAAAATTCAGCTTGTAAAAGAAGCTCTGCAAATGCAAGAGCAAATTCCATCAGTAGACAATCCCGCAATATTTACCATGACCCCGGTAATTACAGGAGACGATAGGAAGGAACTTATAACAGCTTACAAGACTATGTTGTTACAGTATGTAGCAGCTTAATTATCATTAACCTAGTTGAGGCTATTCAGTTAGCCTCAACTTTTTAATTTACATCAATATGCAAGAAAGTAAAATGCCTAAGGCCGTTAAGGAAGTACCAGAAGACGCCATTAAAAAAAGAGAATTGTCTACTCTACTTCAAGGACTTAAAGGAGTTGGTGAGCTTCAGGATAAGAAGTTCTCACTCGCAATTTTAAAGAATTTCAAACGCATTAACTCAGAACTCAAGGATCTCCATGAGATCAGGGACAAACATTCTGATAATGTGAAACTTTATATCGAACTTATTGATGCTCTTAAATTGGAGTATGCAAGAAAAGACAATGCCGGTAAAGTTATAACAGTCAACCAACCAGACGGAAGTGTTACCATTAACATTAAGGATGAGGTAAAGTATTTAAGTGCCTTAGAAAAATTGAAAGAGGCTAATCCAGAAGATGCTGCTGAGTATGAGAAAGATCAGAAGGACTATGAGAACTTACTTGACACCCCAGCAACATTCGAGATTTATAAAATAGATTATGATGAAGTTGTTCCAGAAAACATTAGCCCTTCACAACTGGGAGGCATAGATCCTTTTGTGATATACCCAGAAGACTAGTTTTATTTTTCAATGTTACTCAATAATCTACCTTCACCTACATCATAATTTATATTTAGATGTGGGTGTATTTTTCTACTCTTTGTAGGATATTAAATTAAAAAGTATTAAATTATACTGGTAAACTTAAACTATGAAAACAACTCTTATACTGTCTTTATTTGTAACACTTGGATACGTTATCCACTTCATAGCTAAGATAAGAGATGCTAAGACCAAACAAGAGGTTTTCCCTTATCGTAGCCAACTTATAACTTCGATAACTAGCTTAGTTGCGATTATCGTTACAGTTCCCTTTAGAACTCATCTTATAGCTTTTTTCCCCTCCTTAGGTGCTCCCGGAATCATAGATAACTATATCTTGTGGTTCCTTATTGGATATACTGGGGATTCCATTATCAAGAATGTTATGAAGTCCGAAAGAACCATGTTAAGTGTGCCCTCTACTGTTGAAGGTGAAGAAGAAACCAATAAACCAACTGATTAATCTTTAACAACTTAGAAATCAATGGCACCTGTAACTACAGATTCAAAGAATCGTGAATGGAAACTTAGAGACATTCTTACAATAGCAGTCGGATTAACAGTAATGCTATCTTGGGCACAAAATCAATTTGGAAACTCTGCTGAGTCCGCAACAAAATACTTGGAGTTAAAACAAGAGATAACTGAGGTTAAACAGACAGTCAGTAAGCTCGATGATAGGAAGGTTGATAAAGAAGTATTTAATATGGTAATGAGTAAACTTGATCAAATAGGTGTTAAGTTGGATGCCCATATTGCCAGTTCACACACAGATAAAAAATAAATTTGTTTTTAAGGTAATTATTAAGTATATTGTTTAATCGTTAGGATATATCAGCAACAAATGAAACACATAGTAGAAGGGTACAAGAATCTTATCTTGTCTATCGGAAGAAACCCTAGCCACTCTGTTGAAATTAGAGCTAAAGAAAGGTTGGATATATGTTACGATTGTACTGCAAGGGTTACGGTAGTCTGTTCAAAATGCGGTTGCCCTCTACCAGCAAAAGTGAGAAGTAATGAGGATTGTGGTTTAGATAAATGGCCTAAATAAAAAGGAATGACAGCAAGGGAAGTATATGAAGCCGTATTGATAGAAATGAAAAGGATCGGGGCACCGGATCTGATGCTTGATGAGTGGAATCACTATCTCAACAAGAGCATCTTTGAGATCTGCAACGAGAACTACAGGTCTATTGATATTAACCAGGAGAGTTCTGACGATGTTCAGGTACTCAAGGCTAGAACTGTACTTACAGGTACTGCCCTTTCACTAATTGGGCAACCTTTTAATGGAGCAACAGAAGCCCTATACCGGGTTAACCTTCCGGCAAATTACTTCCATTTATTGAGCTGTATTCTTACCTACTCAATAACCAAGAATTACAAGTGTTATGATGCCGGTAATAAATTAAAGGTTCCCACCAGAAGACTTACCTCCGATATGAGAGCTAACACCCTTCTGAATGACTGGACAAAACCTCAATTTAAAGTTCCCTACCACTCAGTATTCTCTAATGCAAATCAGATACTTGGGAACTGGAAAGCAGCAGTTGACAAGTACGATCCTGCAACAGTACAGGCTACAATCAACACCGTGGCTGGAAATACAGATGGTCACAATGCGTACATCGATGTAGATAAAGATGGTAAGTTTGATGCAGGTGACGTGATGTCCGGACCTATCTTGGAAATCAACTATGGTTCAGATAACTCCATATTCACTTTAGTAAGTGTTGACTTGGAGTATTACAAAATACCAGCCTTAGTCCGGTTAACAATGGACGAACTGGATTCAACCGAAGACAACTCGCAGATTATGGAATACTCTCATAATGTGTGCTTAGATATTATAAAGAAATGTGTGCAACTGTTACTCCTTCATTCTAATGACCCCAAACTACAACTCTATATGGCCGTAAATGGAATGGGAGTACAGTCTGCACAACAGCCCCAACAGATTCAGCAACAGCAGGGCCAAGCATAAGTATGACAGATGTTTAATAAATAAAAAGAGACAATGGATTTTGAAGAAATGTACAACAAGTTAGATGAATCTGAGGAGGGAAGTAAAATTCTAAACGCAGGTGACGAAGGTACTCCGGGAGGTTCTGAAGGGACTCCTCCGGAAGACAATGAAGAAGGTGAAGGCTCCGACCACCCAGAAGGTGAAGAAGGATCAGAAGGTGCTGGAGATGCTCCTCAACCTAGTAGTGTTATTAACTCCTTCCTTGAAAGGTATGGTGTTGAGAATGGAACTATTAGTTATCAGGATGGGACTACAGCAGTCTTTTCAGAACTACCAGTTGAAGAACAACTCGAAGTACTGGAGACATTAGCTCAGTCAACTTCTCCAAGTGTAGAGTCAGAATATGGCCTTGTACAAGAAGAGATAGACGTTCTCAATGCTATGAGAAACAACAACCTTACATTTGACGAGATCGTAGATCAGGTAGTTGCAAGTAGATTACAGGAGAGAGAACTTAACAGTCGTTTCGGTGCAGCTACAGACTTCAGTAAAGTTGCTACAGATGATATCTACAGGACGTTCTTACAGGAACAAAATCCTGAGTATACTCCGGAGGAAATTGAAGAAGATCTGGCCCTTGCCAAGGAGAATAAAACCTTTGATGTTACAGTAAACATTCTAAGGGGTAAGTATCAAGAGCAACAGGACAAAGAAAGAGCTACCTGGTTAACTAACCAAAAGTTCAATGAACAAGCCGAACTTGAGAACGACAAGAAAGAGATTGTAACTGCTGTATCAGGACTTACAGAAATAGCCGGTTGGCCTATTGACGATGATATGAAGAACGAGGTTCTTGAGGATCTGGTAGAAACAGATGCTAAAAACCAATCAAAGTTCATGCGTGAAGTCCTTAGTGATCCAATAAAAATGTTCGAAGCAGCTTGGTACATTAAAAACGGTCCGGCTCTGTTTGCACGTTTGGATGCCCACTATAAAGAGGAAGTTCGAAAAGCAAAACAAGGAACTCCGGCAACACCTAAGAAAGTGGAAGTGCAACCAGAGAGTCAGTCTTTCAATAAACGTAGACAACCTGAGATACAGCCACCACAACAGAACCCAGCAATCAAGAAAAATATACCTGAAAAGTTTATCAGTTTAGAGGATTTTGCAGGACAGTAGAAACAATTGTTAAATTAAATCAAACCAAATGAGAATTATTGATCGTGAAACCGCATCATTGGCTCTGAGTTCCTCGACTCGTACCGTGCAAAACTTCGGTAAACTGTTGAGTACAAAGCCTGAAAAATTAGGACAAATTGTCCACATGAAGCCGGACTTGTCGATTTCTATGTTGACCGATGCATTGCAGAATGTATATCGTCAGGAGAAACAGTCAAAGTCTACCTTCACTCCAATCAACGCTATGGCTGTTGAATGGCAAATTGACGTTAACTACATCCCTAAGGTACGTGTTACTGGGGCTATTTCCGGAAACGGTATCGGTGGAAAACCTGAGACCATTACTCTGGAGAAACGCTACTATGACCGCAACGATACCTTTGCTTTGGATAATCGTCAGCAGTTGTTTGTAATGAAGAACCCTGAGATGAAAGGCCCTACCAAGTGGGAATATACAGTTGTATTGATTGGTAATGACCCTATCCGTACAATTGATACTGCTTACGGACAACCAGGACGTAATACTCGTTATCGTTCAAATTATCACCCTGAACTTTCAGAACGTGGTTACACCAAGTTCACTTCCAATACTGAAACTCACCGTAACTACCTGTCACGTCACCGTGCCTCTGTAGATTGGTCAGCAGATTTTGCTATGGAAGAAGATGTTTATATTGCTGACGGTAAAGTTGGTAATGAAACCATCTACAAGATGAACAAAAAGGAGAAGGATTGCTTGGATCAGTACTTACTGGCTCGTGAGAATTCACTTCTGTTCAGCGAATGTAACTTCGACATCAATGGTAAGTGTTTGCTTCAGGATGAAAAGGGTAGAGACATCCCAATGGGCGATGGTATCCTTCCCCAGATCCAGAGAGTTTGTGACAAGTTCACAGTATCTAACATCACGACTGAGAAGTTCGAAGATGCTATGCAGGTTATGTCTGAAAAGTCTACTAAGAAATTAGGAAACACTTGGACTATCATCTGTAACGATAAGTTCTGGAACAAGTTTAACCGCTTGATGAGGAATGACCTTCGTTTCCAAGGAACCGACAATGCTTACTTCTGGTCTAAGACTGCCGGTAATATCAAGGTTGGTGCCACTTTCACTTCATACGAATTTGCAGGTAATACCTTGGTATTCATGCTTGATAGCACCCTGTCTTTGGAGTATGACGATAGAGCGTTTGCGATCATGTTGGATGTCGGAAAAGACGAAGTGTCAGGCCGTCCAAATATCGCAACCTTTACTCGTGAAGGTGCAGAGATCACTACTGGTAACTTAAATGGTATGGGTGGTGCATCAGGTAAAGAGTCTGGTGAAATTTCAACTTCGGTTCATGGTTCAAGTTACCACTTACTCGGTTATTCAGGAGCAGTAGTCTTCAACCCTTACCGTTCTTTGATCATCGAAGAAGGTATTGCAGCCTGAGTTTAGGTAAGTTTTTTATAAGTAGGGGATGAAATATTCCCCTACTATTTTATGTTACATGATAAAAAGTATTGTACAATGAGTACTGTTAAAAATGAATTGACTGGAGTAATCATACTTAAGTCCGTGTTCTCGAAGGAACGCAAAGTACACGCTCAACCTGCAAAGGACCTAAAAACTAACTGGTTCAAAGGGGTAGCGAGAGTGTCAGAAGATGAAAAGAAGAAATTGGATATGTGGGTAGACCCTGACGTAACGTTGGTTATAACTCACAATATGCAGTTTGATCTATCGAACAAGCAAGATAGACTTAACTGGAACTGGTTACAGTACATTCCGGACATTGCAGATTCTTTTGAAGCTGCCCAGATGTCTAAAACTGCTCTGTTCTATGTTGATAACATTGAGAGAGAGGCTAAGAAATCTATTGCAAAAGATGAACTTGTATTCACTGCTATGAGACACGTAATGGACGACAAACCGTCTAACTACGCAATTAGAGCACGTTTACTCGGTTTCAATATGGAAGGTGAGCAACCAATTGTTATCAAGGAGTTCTTGCTAAAACTGGCAAAAGACATTAAAAGTTCTGCCAAAGTTATCTCTGCTTACGAGTCAAACGAAACAACTGTTCAGCTTATCTTCATAAAGGCCACCGATAAGGACGTTATCAAACTTACTAACGGTGCATACATGTTCGGGAATATTGTTCTGGGTGTGACTGTTGATTCAGTCATTGCATTTTTAAAGGATCCTACAAATAGAGTTATTCTGGACGAACTCCACAAAGAGTTGAACCCAGAGGACTATATTGATCCTGCTGTTATCAAGGAAGCAAAAGGAAAGAAGTAATCACTTTGATCAAATTAATACTAACTTTTAAATTTTAATACCATGTTTACACTAGGGTATAAAGAGAATGTCATTAACGATGTAGCTTCACAGTTACTCGTTGTTGATGCAGCCGGTAACGCTGCAACTGTTGCTGCAAATGTAGCAACCGTAGTAGTACCTGGAATGGGTACTTACGAAAAAGCAAAGATGAGCAAGATTGTGCTCTCTCGTGCTGTTCCTAAGAAAGCAAAGATCGCAACAATAACTCCTGCTACAGACGTAGTTTTTTCGTCTACCGTAGAACCTGTGAACGTACAAGTTGCAATTGAAGTAAAATCTGCAAGACATGAGGCTGAATTTATTCAGGCTAAACAGTACTATGGTGAAACATACCTGTTTGATTTCACCCTTGCTGTCGGAGCTTCTAACACTGACTTCACAAACGCATTGTTTGCAGCTATTGATTTTCGTCAGAAATCGTACAATGATCTTCCTTTCTCTGTTACGAACAACGCAGGTGTACTGACATTTACCTCTAAACCGGGTAAGGAGCATATCGACTTCGATTTCCATAAATACACCAAACCGAAAGCAGTTTCGCTGCATGGTAGTGGAGAAGTTTATGGTGCTGTTACAACTCTGAAAATGACTGTAACTCAGGTTGCTGTTGAAGGTACAGGTCTTGGTGCATGGATTGAGCAGAACGTTTCAATGCATACTCCTGATCAGTGGAATCCTTATGGCCAGAGAGAGAAAGTTGACATCTACGGTAAGTATATGACTCTTGCATTTACACATTCATTTGTGTCTGATGCAGTTGCAGCTCCCGGATTTGTTGGTGAAACTTCTCAATCAGGGACTACTGACCAGATCATCTATATCAACGAGAAGGATCTGGCCAATGTTGGACTTGTAAGTACTATCGAAGCTCTTTTGGGTGTAGACGGTGCTGTTGGTTTCGACAAAGCAGGTACATTGGTTGCCGGTGCTGATGCCGGAGATAAAACAGATGCCTTTATTGCATAACAGTAAAGTAGACGTTTTATAGATAATTAGAATGCCCGGCCTTGTGTCGGGCATTTTTAGTTTGGATTCTATCATAATTTTAATTATATTATAACCTCGTAATGACATATCCCCAATACACAAAACATGGGCTGGACAGTAAGTAAAATAGCATCTACTATAGATAACAATGCACGTAACGGTGAGCATGGAGTAACGAACAGTGCAATACCTATTACGCAAATTGAGCAAGAGGTAATTACAGAGAGAATGAGTATTCTTTTTGAGGCCACTAGAAAGGGAAATATTCCTCTTCAAGGATTGTATCAAGACATAAACGGTATTCCGGTAGACAGTATGGATATAGCCAAGATACGTCAAGTGTCCTCTAGTCAGAAAGTAAAGCACTTTACAGTGCCTAAAATAGCCTCATTGTTTGGAGAAGATGCCATTGATTATATTGGGTCTCCTCTACGTGATGCGTTCTCATGGAAGGTCTACACAGATAATAGGTTTACAATGCACAAGTACAAGAGCGTTACTCACAGTAAACCCTTTGTATGGATAGACTCGTCTCCCAGAGAGGATGGTAACTATGATGCATTCCTGTTTAACTATCCCAAACTTATTCAGTTCATTTCAATGACTGCAATCTTTGAGAACCCTTATGATGTCTTGGATTACTCAGGTGGTGTAAGAACCGATGAGTTCCCTGCTCCAGAATGGGTGGTTGAGGAAATCATTAGTAGGTTGTCAAAGAAATACATCTATTTCTATCGTCAGTTAAATTCCCCAAGTCAACCTAATACTCAGTCGGATATCACCACCTAATCAATAACATAAAACATTTCAAGAATGCAAAATTCATCTGACATACCTCAGTTTACAATATACAGTGCTCTGGCAACCTTTGATGAACTCTTTGGAGTTAGGATAAAGGAATCCAGTTTTGACGAGTGGGCCGGAATAGCTTCAAAGAAAGTTGGTAAGAATGTCCGTAATGTTAAGTTGCACCAGCTTGTAAAAGAAGATGGGTCAGTAACTTTACCTTGTCGTGCATTCACTATAAGGGCAGTCTCTATTAATCTTCACAACTTTACTCAATGGGGAGCAGATGAAGCCAGTGGAAATATTAAAGAACTTACTCCAGGAGAGTATACATTTGATACTAGCCCCGGAATTACGGTTCCCGGAGAGTATGTTGACTTTACCATGATAGATGAATACACTCTTCAGGTTGATCCCCGGTTGGCCGGCTTCAGAGTCTACATATTATTAAAGGAGATCATTACTGACGGTGATGGTGAAGTACTCTATACAGAAAAGCAAATTGAGGCTATTGCATATTATGTTGCCTACATTATGACTCAGAGAGACATCTTCGCAGGTAAACATCCTTCAATGGATCTTCAGACTATTTTAACTTTGGCTAATCAGAAAATATCACAAGCCAAATCTCCAACATACATTACCGACAATCAGATGGATGCAATACTCAATGTGAAGACTTCATTTGGTAGAAAGTCGTTTAATCAAGACTATAAATCAGAGTAGTATGATCAGAAATCAACTAAAAGATGAAAGGAACAGGCCACCGTTGCGAATGCTCGATGATAAGGAGTTCTTCAAGCCAGTAAAGTACCCAACATACCATTGTGCAAACATCTATGATATATTTCCTGTAAATAGGGACTATAGCTTCATCTCCGGACTTATTGACTTAAACAGGAGGCATAAGACCAGTAATAAACGTGCCCTCGCCATAAAGGTGTTTCACGAGTTTTTACGGTCCGCAATAAATGGGATAATTGAGAACAATGATATGTTAATACTTCCGGCATTCAGTTCATGTATTTGTGCTGAAAGTATTCCAGATCAAGTTTGGAAGAACAGAAGGAAACGAGGTAAGTTCCGTCACTTTGATCCTATAACAACTGCCGGGAAAGTTTACGGTATAAAATACAGATTCAAAAAGAATGGTGAGTGTCGCAAGTATGAGGTTGTTCTTGATAAGGCAAGGTTTCAAAGATTAGTTGATCTTCAGAATTCTGGCAAGAAATACTTTGACCACGCAAAAAATTGGTAGTATGATCAAAAACTATAAAGACTATATTCCTGAGTTAAAGGAAAAATTTCCGGATATCCCCAGTGAAGTACTGGATGAAATTGTCCGGGTTGGAATAAGTGGTATACAGTACCTGGTAAACAGGGATCACGATATCTACATTGAGACTACAGGAACTAATACAGCGAACAGGTTCGGGCTTATCCGGCCAAAGTATATGTTCCTTAAGCGAAATGACAGGGCAAGAAAGAACTATTTTAGGTTACACGATTTAAGAAAACAGAGAGAAGATGCAGCAAGCTATTAATACTTTTATTGGAGGGATTGCTTCGGACTCTACACCAGTTAGCTCAAGTCCTCAGACATTGACGGATGCACTAAATGCAACCCTTATTTCCAATAAAGGAGACCAAGTTGAATATCAATCATTGAAATCCAATGTTCCTATACTCAATTCTAAAAGAGTTCAGTATGTTTCTACGGTCCCTATTGAGGATGTTCCAGTAGATAGAGGGAAGTCTTTAGCCAGTATTGAAATCACTGCTAATGATGAACTTCCTCCCGGATGTGAGGTACTGGTGTATGTTAAGTATTTGGGAATAGATATTCCTGAAGGGTATACTTATTCTGGTATCGAATTTAGGCCGGGTATGTTTATAAATGTCCCTTATGATCCAACCAAGACTGTTGAGTATGTTAGAGTAACTCCCCAAATACCTAGTGTTGTTCCGGGAACTTTAGTATTCTATTCTAAGGTTTATTCCGAAGAATGTACAAGGAACGATTGTGATCCTGATTCTGATGGATCTACTGTGAACTTTACTTCCATCGTTAATCAGTTCTACTCCCTAGTATCCCAAGAAGATGCAGATGATAAGGCAATTACATGGGTTAAGGCTGGTAAACAAGATTATGCAAATAATAGGGGAGTATGTGTTCTTAAACCTGTATTCTGGAATGAAGAACAATCTGCGATTAGGACTAAAAACGATTGTGGAGAAGGTGCTACAGGTAGTGAGGTTACTTTCATAGTTGAAGCAAACACTTTCAGTTCTTTTGTTGATCTAAATTCAGCAAACCGATTAGCACTTGAAACTGTCAATGCTGGAGCACAGGATTACGCAAATGCAAATGGTACTTGTATTCGACCAACTTTAACATTGACCTTCACTTCTACCAATGCAGATAATATTGGGGGTAATAATGGTACGGCCACTGTGACTGTAGCCGGAGGAGTAGGAAATTATAGTTACTCGTGGAGTAATTCGCAGACCACTTCTGGCAGTCCTTCAACATCTAATACAGCAACCGACCTTTCTGGTGGGACATCTTACACGGTTACTGTCATTGACGGTAATGGCGACACTATTACTGCATCGATATTGATAGGACAATCAACTTTTATATTTGATGCTGACTACATGGTACTGACATATCAGTTCACCGATGGCTCAGATTTAGATACTCGTACTAGGATTGTCTCCCCAAATGTAGGGCAGACAGAACAAATAGATTACCTTGGATGGGGTAGGCAACCAAGTTGGCCAAATGCAGAACCTTATTATTTGATATGGGGTGGTGATAATACCGGAACAGGTTACGAAGCTGTACTAATAGACCTTGTGAAGTTCAGGGAGCAGTACCCTGAAGAGACTCAAGTTATAGTTGATGCAAGGGCATTCTGGTACGGAACAGTTGGAGTCCAACCTGTTAATGTTGAGGCAACCCTTTACAAAGGTGGTGAGATGATTGCTCAAGGACCTGAGGGAACACCGGCACATAGCTTCACAAACCCAACGGCTGATGCAACTTATATTATCTCCTCTGTTTCTAAAGTAGTTACCGCAGCTTCGAGAGAAAACACATTTAGTGGTGAACGAATTGCAACACTTACCTACAACTTAACTACGAATACTGGAGTACTCGACAACAACGATACCGTAACTCCTTCAATATAAAAGAAAACTATGACAACAGACGAATTGAAGAATACCTTAACAGTTAGAGTAGGTTACTTTGAACAAGGTAATGTCGGGCTTCCTGCGGATAATAAAATTCTTGGTGTGAAGGAATATAACAATGTTGCCTATATTGTATCAGGTATTCCTTGCGCTTATCAGGTTAAGAAGTCCGAGACTAATAATTTTGGACCAATACCTTTTGATTCAATTAAAGAGAAGTACCCTGAACTATATTCTCCAGTGGCAACAGATGGCAGAAGGAACATCAACAATGAAAGTGTTCAAATAACCTCACCTTCTACTAGTACCCGGACATCCTACGAACTCTATCACAAACATAGTGCATCCGGGTTTGGACTATTCACCACAGGAGTTTCAGAGTTAGAGATGAAGTTCGTTCCTGTCTATACTGCTGAGATGGATGGTTCGTATATGTTTGATATGGAGGTCACTTCACTTACGGATAAGAAGAAACCAAACTTCCACAATGTAACTCTAAACCTTTACAGTGCAACTAATCAAGGTAGCCTGTTAGCAACTACCGGCTTTTTGGAAGGTAGGCACACTTCTATGATAGAAGGTTTCAGGTCTGTAACATTGAACCTTAAGAAAGGAGATAAACTTTACTACGGTGCAATAGGACAAGCTACAAATGGAGGTAGTATTGATCAACGTGTTTTGGCTTACTTTACAGTTACCAGTGCCCCTGTATCAAGAGAGATTTCCTCTATTGTAAATATTGAGGCACCAGTTGTGTTTCCGGCATCATCAAGGTTCTGTAGTAATGGAGGTTTCAGTATAGCACCTAAAATGTTAGGAGGTATACTTGATTCAGGTTACTCTATTGCCATTGGAGAAGGTCCCTTTATGGACACTAACGGAGTGTGGGATAGTAGGGTAGACGGTAACTACAACCTTGCACCCGGCACATATACGGTGTATATAAAGAAAACAAAAGGTATTTCAACATATTATCTAAGGGATATTGTAACCATTGGTTATGAGTCAAGTGGACTTGCATGTATTCCAGACCTTAACATCAATGTCGAGGTTTACGCCTTCACGGATGTTTCAAGTCCATTCAAAGCAAAACTATGGTTCGTTGACGATACCCCTAATTACTCAGGTTGGTTTAAATTTGGGTACACCATAAATGAAGTATCTTATCCAACTACTCCAATAATCCAACAGGAGAAAGCGATTCTTTTAACTATACCTCCTTTAGGTATTGGTACAGTGGTAGAGTTCTTTGTTAAGGAGGTTGCTCCAAATGACGGAGGGTCCTCTCATCCATTGGCTGATCCCGAGTGTTATAGAGAGTCCCGGTTATCTGTACCGATATCCGATACTGTAGGTTTAAACAACTATAACATTGAAGTAGGTACATACCCTTCTCCTAATTATGATAACCTTTCTTTGAAAGGTACACTTGAAAACCAATACAGGCCACTTAACAACTTTAATGGTGATGTATTTAAAGTTGACTCTCTTTTCATTTCCGGGAATAACTACCTTGACATGGAGATACAGCCAACTTACGATGGTTCCGCTAACATTATATTTGTTGAGGCTGGTGCTGCTCCAAGAATTGTAAACTCTGGTTTCACAGTTCTTCCAAATGGAAATTATGAAATCATCAATAGGAATACTGACAGGGACACCAACTCGTATAACTCCAGAAATGTAGATGTTAGTACACGTCTGTTTCAGTATGTAGAAAACATTCCAAAACTTGAAGTGTCAAAGGTAAACCCTTCAGGTGGAAAACTTGAAGTTGGCACTTATAAGTACTTCATAAAGTTTGGTACAGTTGATGAGAATGAGACTGACATACTTGAAGAAACTGGGTTAATCCCGATATGGCACGGTGATACCATTGGCTCAATAAGGGGTGGTAAGTCTGGTGATGTAACAACCAAATCAATCGAACTTACTGTTAAGAATATCGACCCTTGTTTTAACCATGTTGCACTTTACTTTGTAATTAACTCAGGGGACACTGCTAATGAACCAAGGGCATATAAAGTAAGTAAGAAATTCATTATTCCAGATGCTACTTCTGGGATAACGTCTGAGGTCACATTTACACATACAGGGTTTGAGGATCAGGTACTACTTAATATAACTGAATTATCCGTTGTTCAAAGTACGGTATCAGCCGTAGCCACAATTGCCCAGATACAGAATAGGTTATTTGCTGCAAAGGTTAGTGGTACAAATGTTGACTACAACAGTTTGTTTAAAGTTGGCTTGAAGGTGTGTACCTTATTTTCATTGGGTACGTCTGAGTTTCAATTCTCCAGTACACTAAATAAATGGCCTCTGAAAGTAGAGGACGATGGGAAACACAATACCTTGGATGAGTACGGTGTAAGGTTCATGGAACAGAAAACTACCAACAGCAAACTTCCTGACATCAACATAGATAAAGATCCACTAGGAACTGTTCTACTGGATGATGTAAGTTACAGTGAAGGTTTTTATAATCCCCTGTACGCTGAAAAGTACACCGGGTATTGGCCTATGGAAACCTATAAGAATGGTATTTGCTTTATCCTTGAAGGTAACGTGGTAACAAGTCCGGTTCCTGTAGTTGGGGCTGACTATTGTGATGAGACTCCTGTAAAGGACTCAACACTGGAACGTGAGACTGCAATATACGACCTAGATTGGAAGTTTGACAATACCCCGGCCAACTGGAAACAAGTACCTGAAGGTATAAACTTCAATAAGTTAGGAGTTACAAGGTTCCCTAAAAGGGTTAACTCAAATGTGATTTTCTATCCAAAATTCAAGTTCAATAAAACTGATCTGATCAATACAGATCCCGAGTTCTTTACAAGGGTTAAAGGATTCTTCTTCGTTAGGGCTGAACGTAAACCGGACATCCTTATGGAAGGTGCTTTACTTAACATGGCCCTAACAATTACTGAAGCTCCTGTATTCTCTTCGGATGGTAAAGGGTACCTAAATGCAAACGGTACACCGGCCATTGATATACAATCAAAGGAGAGGGAAGTACTATCTGCATATCCTCTTTTGTCCGGGAAAGGAATATTTAGTATAGAGTCCAGTGCAGGAGATCCTATTAAGGTCACCACTAAGACTCAACTGTCTAATGCTTCAGATCTGTTCATTCAACCCGGTTACTATGCAAAGTCTCAGTCTACTACTTACATGTACAAGTACTGGTTCAATAGTGGGGATGCCATTACAGACTCAGCTAGGGCAGCAGCCTCATTTAACGGTAATGCTTGTGGACTAGTCTCTTTAACAGAGTCAGAAGTTATAAACTTCTACAAAAAGAAGATTGTTTCGGCACTTGGTATTCCTGATGTGATCTACGATATCCATGCTTTAGGTGAGATGTCTACAGATGCCACACTTAAAAGCACTCCTGTCATTGATAAGGTAATAACTGACTACCTACAGTTTGGAATTGCTCCCAGATCAGGTGGTGGTTTCACTTCACAAATACCTTACAAATCTGGGTTTATAACCAAGGACTCAGTGAAGTATTATCCTACCGGGAATTTCAACCCATACATAGGGATTACTTCTACAAAGAGTCTTGTTGACTGTATTGTAAGTTTGTACCCCAATGTACTTGGAGCATTGGCAAAGGATGCGATTCAGAGCATGTATTCCTCCGATGAAGTTACTAACTACATTCCTATAACTCCCAGATATTCATTCGATGATTTCCAAGGTAAAGAAGAAATTGAGGTAGTTGGGTATAGGGGAGATTGCTTTGCAACAAGGAACATGTTCAATATAGCGAAGGCTCTACCAACAGTTACTATAAATCCGGCTTCAGACAATCCAGATTTCAGAGAAGGTGTAGGTAGTGTCGATGGTCAGTATAACTCATATAGAGCTGATGAGGCATCGTTAAACTTGTCGGTGGCACATGCATCCAACAACCTGTCGTTTGCTCGTCACCCAGAGATTGTAGATGAAATGGAGGCAGCCAAGTATGGTAAGATGCGATCATTCCTCCCTTATTTGGGAGCAAGTGATTTCAAACTCTATGTGGACCGTAATAATAAACTTCCTGAGACTTCAGGTTTCAATAAAGGTTATAGATCACATTTCAACGGTAGACTTCTAACAAGTGTGTCCTCTGACTCTCCCTACATTAAAAGTAGTGATGGTAACACGGTACTATTCTCTCAGGAGTATTCAGAGAACTCATTCTACAATGCTTACAGGGACTTCCAAGGATTGAATAAGAAGAACTACAACAAGGAGTTAGGGAGTATCACTAAAGTACTGAACTTTAATAATAACCTTATAACTGTTCACCAGAAGGGGATTACTATAATTGACGTGAACGGACAGACAGTTGTTGGGGAAAATAATGGGGGAGATGTGAACATTCAAAATGCCAGTGTACTAAACCCAAAAGCAAATGTTATTAGTTCGGAGTTTGGTTCTGACTGGATCAGGTCCATTGTAAGAACTGATAATTCAGTTGTTGGCGTAGATGTGAATAGGTTCAAGGTCTGGATGATCAAAGAAGGAAGACTGGAAATGATTTCTAATGGTAAGGTGAATAGACTCCTTGCTGGGTTCCTGAACGACTTCAAGGATAAGAAAGAAGTACCAGGTAAGTTGTACATTGCTTCATTCTACGATAAAACCAATAACGATCTTATCTTCTCGTTCTACAATGAAGACAGTAACTACACAGATCAACCACTACCAATGGATGTTGACGAGTACTACATGATGGAGTCGATGGGATCTGATGCAGATAGACAGGCTTGGGTGGATGATGTGTTCAACCACACTTCCGGCAAAACCACTGAGGAACTAAAGGACATGTACCTGGATGCAGTTGTTCGCAAGAAGGTGTATGAGAGGTATAAGGTGATCAGGAATAATTTCAAGAAGGTTAAGCACCTGACACTTGTATACAATGAGGACTCAAGCAGTTGGGTAACTAGATTGGGGTATTCTCCCGAATTTATGTTCAACATAAACGGAGGGTTGTACTCTATTAACAACGACTCTACTGCAATCACCTTTGACCAGAACCCGATAACCGTTAACGATAAAGGTAGAAAGTTGATATGGGATCATAATTCGATCAGTAAGAATGTCCCTACTTATGGTTCCTTCTATGGTAAAGCTCCTGAGTTCGAGTATGAATTCATTGTTGCTGAAGGCCCCGGTAAAGAGAAGATATTTGGAGCATTCCACATTGTAGGTAATGAGTCAGTTCCTTCTGAGGTAACTTACCAAGTTTCTGAGGATTGTCCATGGCTTAAAGTTATAGCAGAAACAAAGTACTTTCCTGATGCTAACTTAACAGAGTGGGGATACATTGGAATGTCCTATGCACTCCGGGAATTAGGTCATTCAGGTTTATCTGATGTAGCTGTAATCAACCCATACTCAATAATATCACAAAAAATATTTGATCGTAGGTACAATCCTATTTTTAGAGCAAATTATGAGTATCTTAAAGATGGGGGTGCAGTTTCAATTGGAAAAAATTTGAAACCTCTATACTTTGATGAGACTACTCAAAAGTTCCTAGCCAATGCTAAGAAATACTCACTTACCCATATTCAGGATAGATATTTGAAGATAAGGGTTAGGTATACAAATGGTCAATACACTTATGTAAAAGCAATAGTAACGGATATTAATTATACTTATTAAGATGGCAAACACAAGTAATTTTGGTACAGCCGGGTTTGGGGTTTCACTTTTTGGACCCCAACAACAGACTGTTTCATCGATAAACCCTCTCACAGAAGGTTTAAATTCTGGGATGCAAATGGCATCCGGACTATCTTCCTTTGTAAAAGATCCGGTATCAGCCGGGATAGTTGGAGGTGTCAGTGCTTTATGGGGAATAGGTAAAGGACTTATCTCCAAAAATAAAATGATAACTCAGAACAAGGATTTTGCAAATCAATTCATGGCCGGCCAACAACTATCACAGGACAACCTTGGATCTCAGTTGGCAATGCGGTCAGTGAATATGAACAGAGGGTACTTAACAAATTCCTCTAACGCTATGTTGACTGCAAGAAAAGGAGCTAAACTAGTACCTAGAAAGAAACTCATGGGAATCCCGGCACAAGAAGACAAGTCTGGAGACACTTCAGACAACTTAAAGGAAATGCTCTTACACCTATTGGTTGATGTTGCTTCAAAGAAAGCAAAAAAGAAAAAAGAATCCAAGGTCATTGTAAAGGAGCCAGAGCATAAGGATGCTCCAATTGCTATGCATAGATCAGGAGGTGCTATTAACATAATTCCAAAAGGAGTAATGCATGCCCGGAAGAATAACATTGGAGACAAAGGTATTCCTATTGTGACGGAAGGTGAAGGTACAGAGGTTACTAAAGTTGCTGAAATAGAGTTGAATGAAATCATCTTTACCAAGGAACTTACTGTTAAAGTTGAGGAACTTGTAGCAAAGTTTGAAGCTGATCCTGAAGACAAAGAGAACCTTCTCGAACTAGGTAAACTACTTAAAGACGAAATACTTAACAACACTAAAGACTGTCAAGGAGACTTACTATGAAACTAAGATCAATATGGGATTTAGATTTAGAATCTTTCGAACTTGAACTAGAGGACAAAGAATTCGAAGTCTTCATTGCAAATACTGACCAATCCAGAAAGGACGGACTATCAGTAGTTGAAGGCATAGACCCGGATGAAGGGATGTTATTTGTATTCCCTTCTCCCGGCAAACACCAAATGTGGATGAGGGACACTGACTATCCTCTGGATATGATTTTCCTAGATGAAGATTTTGTGGTTCTAGGAGTAGAGTCGGCACTTCCAGACAACGATGATCTTATAGGTAGTTGGGATAATGTGAAGTACGTTATTGAACTTCCTGCCGGATCTGCTGATGCTTGCGATATTCAAGAGGGAGATGAACTTGAGGATATGGAGGATCTGTTTGGATGTGATGAAGATCCCGGTGAGGCCCCTAACATGCAGGTTCTCGACCAGGATGGTAATGTTCAGATGGAAATTGTAGGAGGGGAACGTATCTTCTCTAGGATATCTACTAAAGCAATGGTTGAGAAAGCTAAGGCTGCTGAGACTGATGCGGAGCTTATTGATCTTGGTAGATATGTTGCAAAGGAAATCATAAAACAAAATAATCGGGAGACAGAAACTGTCCCTGAAGGTAAAGGTGCGGATTCATACGACCTTACTAAGGTTGGTACTGAGAACGAGTAGTATAATACATTCTCGTTTTAATATATTTGCAATTCTCAGTATTTATTACTATATTAAAGCTTGATCAAAAATAAACTATAAAAAAATTTAGTCATGACTAAAACGAATTATTTAGCAAAGTACGGAGTACGTAAATTTCAAGCAGGTGGATCTGCTCCTGATCCTTCACAAGGTGGCGCACCTGCACCAGACCCTTCACAGGGCGGTGGACAAGGTGGTGGTCAACTCGAACAAATGTTGACACAGGTGGTTCAAACGCAAGATCCTCAGATGGCCCTTCAAGTATGTAATGCACTCGCTCAGTCAATGGGCATCGGTGGAGCTCAAGGTGGAGGCGCGCCAAGTGGTGCTTCAGCCTCTAATCCAGACCAGCAGGGAGATCAACAATCCAGTACTCCAATGGGAAGATATGGAATGAAGGTGGCACCTGTTTTCGCTAAGAAACGCTAAGAAACGTGTTTTATTACCAACTGTCCGGGGAGTCAATTCCCCGGACTTTTTAATCTTATTATGGCTAAAGTAAATAGAACGAAAAGACTTGAAAAAGGAGGAACTACGCCAGATGCGTATACCTCCGGCAATCTCGACCTAGAATCGGCCAGAAACGGAATCACTAACGACACGACTTTATCTAACGGAAAAAAGAGAGAATATCTACATAGACTTGATAATGTTACAAAGAACATTACAGACTTGGGGATTGGTGTCCAAAAAGGTTCTGATGGTACGGCTTCAGCATGGAGATGGAATAATGGGAACAACGATGCTTCCAGATTTGGAGGTGTGACTGAACAAGATCGCTCTGGCCCATTTGAGGGTAAAGGTGTGCTTGGATTGTCTGGTGGTGGGTATGATAAACTATTGGACTACATGGTTTCTAATGGCCATGTAAAATACACTAAATCAGAACAACCTACAACACCTCCGGCAACTGAACCTCCTGTAGAAACTCCTAAAGTAGTGATACCTGCTACCCCTTCACCTACTCCTCCTCCTGTAATAGATCAACCTAAAAATGGTAAGTCAAAAGTTAAAGGAAACGGAAAGAGTGCTAATGGAAGTGGAAGTGTGGTAGTTAAAAACCACAATAGTTTCAACAATACTCCGGACCCAAATCAGGGAACCCCTTCAGACGGTAATGCGACCTTAGCACCCCCGGCAGTTCCTGCTATCGATCCGTCAGATATGGTTAAGTTGAGATCTTTATTCCCTATGGCACCGTATGCCTTAGATGGTTACAATAAGATCTACTTCGATAACGGTACTGGAAAATATTATGCATCTAAAGCAGATGGGTTAGAAAAGGATCCAATTTCAGGTTATAATACTAACTATAGAGAAGTTACTTCAAAAGGACTACAAACAGTTCAATTGAATCCTTCCTACGCAGAAAAGAACCCTAAGAGTTGGAAAGTAATTTATGATAGATCAATCAATGGTCCAATACAAAACAATGTTACTGACAACACTAAGGATTCAAATCTTGTAAATCTTATTCATAACACTAGTATCTATAAAAGTACGGAAGGTGGGAAACCATATACAGATGTATACAGGGATGCAGAGGCCAATTATATCCGTAGATTACCATCTGGCTCTTTCGAAGAAACTACCCCTAATGGTATTGTATTCCACGATCAATCATTTCAAGTTCCCTCTACATTCGTTCACGTATTCAACAAGGAACTTAGTGAAAAACATGCCAACATCTATACTGGTACTGATCCGAATGACAATACAAAGAACTACTATGCACCTTCTAAATGGGGAAGTAGTTGGAACAAACTTAAATACGTCAATGGTAAATTTATAACTGTACCAACTGACTACCATCCAGTGTCTACAAACTCACCTCTGGGAGTTGGTTCTGTAATTCTGGACCCAACAACACACTCTAAAGGTGGGAAGATTCTACTCCACTCCATTGGTGGGATTCTTTCAGGTATTGGTAAGGTTTTTTCTGACCCAACTGTACAGGAAGGTTTGAAAATGGGCCAGACTGCACTACAAGTCGCTACAACTCCACAACAAGTACAACCTGTCGAGGGTGTTCCAGATGCTGTAGGTGGTGTAGATGTAACCTCAATTGCCAATATTGTTGCAGGTATCTTGAAAAAGAAACCAGTAATGGCAGGTATTACTCCTATGAACACGATCCCTAGTGGTAGTATTCCTACAGTAAACGTTGGCCAACAACTTGCTCCCATGGTGGCCAAGAAAGGTGCAAAACTTGTTACAAGGAAAATAGTTAAAGGACAGGTAGGTTTCAAGACCCCTAAAAATCCGTTCCTTGAAGCTGCCGGATATGGTATAAACCTTGCACTTGGAATGCATCCGGGAGGGAACCCTGTTCCGGCCCCAGTTCCAGTGAAGCCAGTTACACTTTTAGACGATCCGGATTTTCAAAATATGGTAAAGACTGCAACAGCACCTGCTCCATGGAAACCAATTGTTATAAATCCAAATGAACCGGGATTAGGTTTAAATGCTCCGGCACTTGCTCCTCTAACTCCTAAACCAGAGTACCAGGTAGGGAATCCTCAAAAGAGTGTAATGGACAAACCGTGGGTAACTCATAGGGTGGACATCACTCCCGGAGGACAGAACCTTATTGGAAAACAGGACACTACTAGTAATGGTGTGGTAAATACTGCTAAAAACATTCTCAACAATGTGAACGTAGGAGATGTAATTAATTCTGTATTTACTAAGCCTAAGAGTGCTTCTATCCCTAATCGCCCACTACTTCAACAAACTCAACTTCCAGTAACTCCTATAACAGGGTTAAGTTATCAGGATGAGGCTCGGTTGAAGAATTCTGTTGCGGAAACAAGAGCATTGATCCCTAGATCTTCTGATATTGCATCCTCTATAGTTACTGGTCGTGCAAACGCTGCCGTTGCTTCTAACGTAATAAAGGGTGTCGCTGATGCAAACGCACAAGCTATTGGTGTAAGTACTCAGGCTCACAGACAAGACACTTTGAACAACATCCAACAGAAGTCTCAGGTCGATGCTCAAAATGGAGATATTACTTTCCAGAACCAGGCACAGGCAGCTCAAGGAAAACTCAATGGTGAACTGGCAAAACAGAAGTGGTTGGGAGATACTTTCATGCGATTGTATAACCGTAATATTATCAATTCTGAGAAGGGTACTTACCTTACAAAAGAGTTAAATGACTTCGATTATGGTAATAAGGTTCAGGATGCTAGGACAAACAATATCCAACTCCAAGACATGAACACCAAGAATGAGGCCAATGGGAATGCAATGTACAGCAAGTATATAGCAAATTACCCATCTGGGACTTACGAGGATTTCATCAAGTCAAAGGATGGAGCAATGTATGCCCATAATAAGGCGATTATTGAAGCTGCCATAACCAAGAATAGATCAAACCAAACTCAAGCCACGAGTGATTATAGTACTAACACAATGAATAGTCTTAGGAAGGACATTGGTACTGGAAGTATTGGAAGTATGTTCTTTAAGAAAGGTGGTCTTGTACCTAGGTTTAAATCAGGTGGGAATACTAACGCTGCTACTACCGAGGCCAAAGTAGTAGCTCTCCAAGCCAAACAGGAAGCTGCCTCCCGAAGAGCAGAGCAAAAACTTACCGGAGAGACCATGAGGCAAAATGCGGATGAGAGTCAGGTAAGGTACTTACATACTAAACGAATTACGGATGCAAATGCAGACTTCTTCCAACAGTTAGTTCCAAGACGTAGTAAGTAACAATAAAAAGGCCCGGTTAACATCGGGCCTTTTCTTTTTACATTTCCCAGTAAGGGTCTTTTGTATTATTGAACATTTCCCCTATTGTGTACTTGTCAATCATATACAAGAAAGGATATTTGTCACTGGGGGTCCTAAACGATATGTACTTGTCTTCTAAATTAAAGTGGATCTCATAGGAATTACCATTTCTGATAGATATAAATTCCCAGTACTTAGTATGTGGTGCATGTATTATACGACTCACTTTAAACTGTGTTTTTTTCCCATCTGAGTTTTCAACTTCTATAAACTTAAGTTCCCTATTCAACCTGAATATTGGAAAACCTTCTAGTTGTGTTGAAGGTTGAAAAGATTTACTGAATCCTGTATCGTTATTTAATGAAAACACAGACCTTTCAGTGGGGTAAAGAGTTAATTGAGCGAAGGAACTACTTACGATAGTACCTAGTAGTAAGAAGGTTAGGATTACTGACTTCATTTTTTACTAAAATATTTTAAGTTAGGTATCCTCTATATTAAGGACAGAACAAAGATATTCTAATTCTATACTAATTATAATTTTTTTGATTATAATTGATACTTGTAAATGTGAGTTTTTATTATTATATTGATATATAATAATACATTCCAAAAATGATAAACGAAACATTCCAAAAAGTACTTAAACTCCAACAAGGAGGTTACGTATATACTTCAGAAGCACTCCCACTTTCTGTTCAACAAAAAGAAATGCAACTTGATCCAAACAACTATGCATTAGGATCTCCCAGTGGTGCTGTTGCAACTTCAGGAAAACAGGTTCCTAGTGTGGATATGTCTGAACTTACAAAGCTAAAAGGTGATGAGGCAGATGTTCAAACTGTAATCTCAAAAGTTGACGACCTTCAGAATGAAATAGCCTCCCAAGCATCAATTGATCCAGATTACCTTCTTGAACAAAGGGGTAGGGACAAGATCAAAGAGCTTCACCTAACTGTAGCAACTGCTCAATCAGTAGTGAATGAAAGACATGATCGGAGAGAGAAGAACTATGATACTACAGTTAAGGAAAACGATGCAGCCGGACTATATACTGAAGATGAAAAAGGAAGGTACTATGCTAAGGACAATGCAACTGGAAAGGTTGGTTGGGTAAATTCGAATTTGGTGAATACTAATAGATCTAAGTGGACTCCAATGACTAACTCTGCCACAAATGCTCAAATTCAAACTGACCTTGATCTTGCAAAGAGTTCAGAAGCAAAGCAAGCAGTCATAGCTGCAATGATCACGACTAGAGGTGGTGAAAAACTAACTTCCGAACTTAGTGATGCTCTATCTAAAGCGAAACTAGATTCTTTTAGTGGGGACCAATTACGTGATGCTGCAACCGGAGCTGCAATAAATACAACAGACGGCACCCAAGGAATCAGAAAAGATTCCAGTTCTTCCAGTAGTAACTCAAAACAACTTCGTGCTGCTGTAATGGATATGATGAAGGGGACTGCACTTTCAGCTCAATCTAAACGAGGATTGAATCAGGCTGCTGATGATCAACTTGCTCAAATGTTTGAAGGAGATAAGGTAAGGAGTGATCTAAGGGAGAAGTCAATAATTGTTGATGGTAAAAAGTATAAGTTTAAGGACCTTGATACCATGCCAAACGTGAAGGTTCAATTTTGGAATCAGGAAAGGGAGAACTTTGTTTTCCAAAAACTCACCCTTGCTGCTGAAAAGTTCAAAGAGAACAAGTCTACTCACTCTACTTCATTCAGTAATCTTACGGCATCCGCAACAGGTTCAATGGTAAGCGATCTTGAACTTGCAAATAGTGGTTTAGGTACAAGAACTATGGAAAACACTAATGGTTTTAGAGTTCCCGGTTCTAAAATGGCTATTCCAAGTGCAGCTCTTGGGTCCTCAACAAAACCTGCAACTTTTGGCCAGAGTCAGTTAGGCAATGTTATTAATTTGGCGACACTTAGATTAACAAATGGGGACAAATTAAGTCAAAACCTTATTCAACAAGGGGTTACTTCTAAGGCCGTGTTCACACCGTTACTTGTAGATAGGAACAATGTTCCTGTGAACTATTCAGGTAAGAACTTTGAAAGAATTCAAAGGGCTATGGATAGTTATACACAGCAACTTAAATCTCTTGATAGTGAACGTAATGCGAACAATGGCCAGATAACTCAGGAACTTGCACAAAGGTATCGAAACCTTAACAATTCAATAATGCCTCACCTACAGGAACTTGTACCTGAGGATATGAAACAACAGGTTAGTTTCCAATGGGGAGTTTCTGGGGAAATAACAGTTCCTCAAGGAGGTCACTTAATTGGTAGTAGAGAGTTTCACGACTCCGCTACAAAGAGTACTCAAGTTGATCAGGCTACTTGGAATGAGGCAAATGGACTTAAACACGATGATTCAAGTAATACCCTTGTAACAGTTCCTTTTACGGCTGTTGCTGATATGAATAAAAACATTGGACATTTAGTTGCAGGTAAGGAAGTGAACTTCAGGGAAGCTCAAGCAAACACACCTCTTACCCAACTTCAACCTAACTACAGTCCTGCAATCGATAAAATGTTTGATGGAAGTATGGACCCTACAAGTGTTGGGAAAATTCCCGGTGGAACAAAACGTGCATTTCAATATTAAAAAATAAAACATAGAATGGATAGTACTAACGACACATTAGATCAAAGCAATTTAACTCCAGATCAAAGTAACTTAACTCCAGACTCTTCGGGAGTTACCCCTCCAGTTCCGAGTCCAGCTAAGGATAGTCGTCCTGACTTTATTATGAATACTTTGTCAGGTGATATAAAAGGCTTACCGGATGTCACTCAATCCGGGTACAGTGCTCAGGACTTTAAGATTCACGATAAGGATTATTACTGGAATAATCCTAAGACTCGGGATGTTATAAAGAATAAATTCGGTATCTCTGATTATAAAGAGTATACAGAAAGATACGGACAAGCCCTTGGACTGTACAACATGGCAGAGCAAGGTCAGACTTCGTTTGATCGTGGTTCTGAGTCAACGGTAATGGATTCTCCAGATGCCAGAAAGTACCACATGAAGATTAAACACGGTCCGGAAGCAGTGTACACTGGGACTGATATAGATCATTCACTACTTTCTGCAAAAGAAGCTGCAATAGCAAAGGGAGTAAAGAAAGCCGATGGGTCTATTGATTTTAACTTCAATAAAAGTTTCACTGATGTAGCTTTTGGTAAAGGCTATGAGTTGGCATCTAATCCTGACGGATCTCCTGTTTTAGATCAGCGTGGTTATGGCGAGTTCAAGGAAATGGATTCCAGTAAGCCTGTAGATAACCCTGAGAACATCCTGAAACCTTGGGAGTCCGAACCTCTGATAGATACCTACTTAAACGGTGATGGTAAAGACGAGAGTGCTGTATCGACATTTACCAGAAATCTAGGTAAATTTGTACCTGACACTGCTGCTATACCTTTTGTCATGGATGCTACTGAGGGAGTTTTCCAGTTGATCAAGACCATCAACCATCTTACAGGGGACTCAGAGGGTGTCGATGAAAGTATGAATAAGAAGATCAACTATCTTAAACGGTGGTCTTTTGATCATACAATCGATGAGACTGCACATCCCTACCAAATGAAATCTATCATAGCCAACACCGCCAACATAGTTAGTATGTTAAGTGGTATGTCAGCAATTGGTAGGGCTGTAGGAGCTTCTACAGAAGGTGTCTTAGATCTGTTTGGAGCTGCTGCTAAAGAGAAAGGTGCCGTTAGTGCAGCTTCCGCAATCATTGGTAGTCAAGCTAGTTTATTCTCTATGGGTGCTCAAGCATCTGCCGGGTTTGCCGAAGAAGCTGAGAAAGCCGGTATCAATAAGACAGATGCTGCTTTAATGCACTTGGGAATGGTAGGTACTTACATGTATATCGGTAAACTATCAGAACTGATATATGGTCCTATGGTTAATAAGGTTGAAACCAAGTTGGTGAGAGATCAGATGATGGACTCTATTGGGTATCTTGCAAACGCTACTAAAGGTGCCGAAGGAGAAGAAGTTGCCGATATTGCCTCAAATAAATTTCTAACAAAGTATAGGGCTGCTAAAGACGAGTTGGCTAAACTTCAGGGAGAACTACCTAAGTTCTACGATACTGCTGAAGCAACCTACCATGGAGCAAAGGAAATGGCCCTTTTAACTTCTGCTGAACAGGCTTGGAAATCTTCGTACAATGTTTACCAGGACTACTTGAATAAAGGAGCTACTCCCGGTAAAGGTAAGTTTGAACCTGTAGATATGGATTCCTTTGCTGCAAAACTTGCTTCCAGTGCTTTCTTTGGAGGTCTTGGTGGTGCATTTGTAAAGGGAATGGGACACACTACACTAGGTAAGGAGTTCTTTGGGTACGATTCTACTATACCTTCATTGGGCAAGGATGCATTTGAAATGGCAGCCGATCCTTATACGAGTTCATTAGTTGAAAAGAATCTAACTGATCCGAACTTCAGTCTTGTGAAAAACAAAGGGTCTAAGAATGTAACGTACACTAAGGATGAAAATGGTAACTGGAAACCTCCTGTACCAGATAGTGTAGATCCTCTGGAAAGGTACTCTCAGAATGAGGTCAATCTGATGGTATATAAATCGTACTGGGAGTTTGCTAAATCTCAGGTACAACTTGCCACTCCAATGGAAAATGGAGGGATGTTAGATGCAGCAACTAGGAAACTTGTTGTTGATGGTGGCAAGGCTACATTAGAAGGATTTAAGAAAGATGCAGCCGATGCTATAAATAACCGGCTCAATTACACTCAAGATTTAAAGAAACTAACCGATCTTAAGGCCGAAGAAAGTTCTCCTGATCTGGATGCTCGAATTAAAGAGAAACAGGCTCAGATTGCTTTAAATGATAAATACCTTAGCGATCTCGTTACTGGTAGGGAGTCAACTCACTACTATAAGAAATCATTATTCGATCATCTTCCAACTATTAATGTGGATGCGAAAGGCAATAAACTCCCATCTACTCACCCTGATTTCTTCTCATTCGACTCCTACTTAGCTCAAGAAAAAGAGTATGCCTTGAATGTAGAGAAGGCAAGGACAATACTAGATGAGAGGTCTCAAGCTATTGAGAAGAGATCTAATGATGCAATGCTACAAACCAATGTGTTTGATGCTGATAAGATCGCAGGGAACAGTCCGATTAACGATGCTGCTAAAGCACATATTTCTAATCTTGTAAAGATCGAAAGAGGCTTTCAGGTAGAAAATGCAAAAATTGAGGCCAGAGATAGAATTTTAAAGAAGACTGGCCAGACAGAACTCACACCCGAACAAGAGAAGGCCATCTCTAAACTTAGCAGGGTTGATCAAGTACAAATGCTACTCCCAGATAAGGATGGTTTTTCTATCTTTGATGTTGACAGTACCCCAACTAAAAAAGATGGTGAGGAAGAAGCTGCCTATGCTGCAAGAGTTGATGCAACTAGAGTAAATGGGGAAACTGATAATGAGTTTATCAGTAGACTTGAGGCCAAACACTACCAATTACAGAATATAGAAAAGAAGAAAGCTGCATCTTTAGCAGATATCAACCCTACTACATATCCATTTGATGTATTTAAAGGAAACTTTACAGATACAATCCTTGATAATGAAGAGGCTGATTATGCTGTAAGGAAAGAAACGTATCACTCTGTAGATAAAGTTCCCTTAGCGATTAAGGAGGACGTACTAAATAAGATGAACTTCCTTGGAGCAGCTATTGAGTTAAACCCATTAGTTAGTGCTTTCAGGGAACAGTTTAAGGATCAATTAAATGACGACAAGGACAGTATAAGGCTAATATCCCCCAAGACAGTTGGGTTACGTACAGTCGTCTGGAAGGAACTAGATCCACTGAAACATAAGGAACTCCTTGATGAGGCTGCAAAGAGTGAGAAAGAAGACCTTGCAATATATGTAAAAAAGCTTGAGCAATTAGATGAAAGGTGGAAAAGGGCAAACAGGCTTGCAAAAGCGGATGATGCCAACTCATTTGATCCAATCGAGGCCACCAATAAGAAAAATGCAACTGTTCTAAAAAGACAGTTCACAGAGATTCACCAAAATGTTATTGCGAATTTGGGAATAACCGAGTTCCAATCTCCTGAACTTGAAGAGTTGGCCGGAAAACTTAGGGGTAAAGCTCCTATGGAGTTTCAGGAACGACAGTTGTTAACTACTCAATATTTTCAAGCACTTAGCAAGATCTGGAACAGTCCTGAATTAAGTAAGACTGGTCGGATAAGTAGGAAGAGTATTACAGATAAACTCGCTAAAGTCACAGGAATTTCTCAAAAACTTGAGACACTTCATGCTATAATGAAGTTAAAGTTTAATCTGGAGATAGACCACCTAAAGTTTAATGAGGACCTAAGTGAACTCATAAAAGAAAATATGGAGAAGGGAACCAATAAAGGTGTCTCTCCTACATTCGAACAGAGGGAAGTGATCAAACAACTCCTTAGTACAACTTTAACTAGACTTAAGGGTAAAGATACTACACTGGATGATTTTCTTGGTGACACTATAACCAAGATGTATGATCCAACTCAATTCTCTAAAGACTCTACTGTACCTGTATATTACAATGATTTCATCACCATGTTTGGTACGTGGGGATCTGGGAAAAGTTCATTCGTTCCTTGGTACTTTTTAGACATGTTAGGTAAGGAGTTGAAGAATACTCCTGAGGCCCCATCAGGTGTAATAACTGCTGCTAACATTGTGGCTCAAAGAGATAATCTTAATAAAAATTTAACTGATAGAGGTTTAACTCCTATTGAAATAGGGAACAATGGCAGTTTCACTATTGATGATCTTATCGAAGCAGTTCGTAACAGGGACACAAAATTAAATAAGGCTGCGATTGTAGCACTTTATGATGAGGCCACCTTCATCCCAAAAGATAAAGTACTTGAACTCCACCGTGAGTTGCAACAATACAATGATTCACGTAATACACGACTTCAGGTAGTGTTTATCGGGGACAATTTACAGGGAGGATATAATGAGACAACTCCTGATGAAGACGGTGCTCCTAGGGTTCAGAATATGAACATTGGTAACGATAGTTTATTCCCCGGCCTCATTCAGACAAATCGTTTGGAGTTCTCCCAAAGAACAGGTTCATTGCCTATTGCGGATTTCTTAGCAACCATGACTCAAAAGACTAAGAAAGGGGACTTTCAAAACCAAGAAGTAAAAACAATTTGGGGAACTGATGCTTCGGGTAAGTTGTCCGGTATGCGTATAGTTGACGGTAAAACCTTGACAGAGGATACTCCCGAAGGAGGTTTAAACTTATGGTTGCATAACATTCAAGAGCAAAAAGCAGCAAACAATGATGCTTACAAAGCAGCATACATAACTGACAGGGACTTAAGTAGCCATGAAATGCAAGCAATAGAACAGAGAATAAAAGACAAAGGAATGGGCGAGGACATCCTTATCGTTCCCTTTAACAAGGTTCAGGGACAGGAGTTCAAAACTATTGTTGTTGACTTTGGTAAAACTGGTGAGGCCGGTAAAGAGGAAGGTACCCTCATGTACGTCAACAAAAAGAACCGAGAACTTGAAAAAATCAGTTCAATTAGTACGGCAGTTTCACGGGTTGAAGATTTTGTCTTATTTGTTAACGATGCTGAAACAGAAAGTGGTTTCCATAACTCCAACAGAAACTGGTCCTCAGAGCAAAGTGCAGAGAGTATTAAACCTGTAGCTACTAAACTTACACCCGAGTTTTATAAGAAGAATACTGAGAACACTATTGAACAATTGGACAACATGATAACCATTTTGTCTGATGGTAAATCCGTTCCAAGAAAAGTTGTCTTGTCACAGGAAAATGCAGATCCAAAAGTACCTGGGGACTTATCGAGTAATAAGGCTTTAACTACCTATGAAATAGGAAAGGGGACAACTATCATAGAGGGTCTGTGGAATAAATTAGTTCCAGAAGGAAGCATTAATCCTGCTGATGCTGTAGTGTTCAAAGAACAACTTGACAATCAAATGGAGGAGTTCTCAAAACTTCCAACTGATGAGGTTAGGAGACAGTTTATAGCTGAGAATGAAATCATACATGAACTTAATAACTACCTACATGAAGTTTGGGGTAACGAAAGATGGGAAGAAGGTGACATATCACCATACCTTGTCGAATTTAGTGATCCAGACTTTAACTTCCCAGAGGCCGACTTCAATAGATTAGAGGATGAAGTTATTGAGTCAGAGACAATGGAAATGTTATCGTCTTCTGAAGAAGGCCCATTAGAAGGAGTTGCCTACGATCTTAGCGGGGAGACACTGGAATACATTGAACAAGAACTCCAAGATTGGTATGACGTAGCTCCGGAGATCGAGTTAATGTCTATTGACGATATCCCTGATGAATTCAAACCATCAGAGGGTGAGGAAACTGTTGATGTGGTTGTTAAAACCAAAGTTCCTTTAATTAAACTAAACCCTGTAAGTTCAGGTATCAAAGGACTTGAAGAGATAAGGACATCTCTAAGCACTTCATTGGATGGTTTGATCTCTGGTAAAACCACTACAGATCAATTTGTAGGTGAACTTGAAAGAATATTTGGAAAAGAAAATGTATCAAATATCCGGGAACTACTCAAGAACCTTCCTGTTAGTTCGGTTAAAGGCAGTAAGAGTAAAGGGCTTACATTTAGATACGATACAACCGGAAAAGACACAAGGAACACCCTTTCTATCTCTACCGATAAGGTACTGGATGCGCTTGACAACTTTACCTCAAATGGTAATATTGACGAGGCAAAAAGTAAATTCATTAAAGAGACACTTGAGAATGAACTTGTTCGAGCCACGTTGTCTTTATATCCTCCTGATCCCAAGTTAATAGACGATGTTCGTGTGAACATAACTGATGAGAAGGTTAAAACTCCTAATGATGTTTACAGGTTTATTGCTAAGGCTATAAGTGATCCTAAAACTATGGGAACTGTAGTTGACTCAACTTACCTGCGAGATGCCATTGACGAACTTTTCAAAGCGAATGACAGTGAGTATGCCGGTGTTTCAAAATTATTTGAAGATGCTTACAACAATTACAACTCAAAGGAGACAACTGCCAGTTCTTCAGGTAAACCTAAACTAAAGGACATTCCAAAAATACAGGTTGCTAAAATAGGTGTGAGCAAGTTAGATGCATTCAAAGGGACTTCTACCAATGAATTTATCAAACTTCAGGCTGAACAAAAATTACATGATCTTGAAGCACTCAGAAATAAAAAACTAGCCGGGAAAGGTAAAGCTCCTGAAGCAGATACTACAGATCCTAATGATAAAGTCGAGGGAGTTCCTGAAGATGTCGAGGACGACAATCAGAGAAATCTGAAGGACTCTTCAGATGCAATGATACCAACATATACTTGGGTTGTACCTAATATGGTGAAGACTAAGAATGTGGATGATTTTTTTGCAACACATGAAGTTAAGGCTAAGGTACTTGCTAAGATCAGAGACTATGAGACCCAAGGATCTAAGATATTCCTTAAGTCGGGTAACATCCTTAGGATGGAACACTCTACAGGAAAGGCTAAAATTGACTATCCTAATTTACTTAACCACGACACTCTCTACCTCACAACTACAGGTAAACGGTCAAATGGTACCACTTACGATATTATACTTGCTACTTTTCCTGTAGACACAACTAGGATAAAAGGATTTATGGATGTGGTCAGTAAGTCTGGAGGAATTGACATCACCAGTAAGTTTCTCAATGCTAGAGAAGGTGGTAAGGATGTTGTGGTAGGTGCCGGCAATCCTAACATTATGAAGAAGAAAAATGGACGTATTACTATCAAGGAATTGATGAATAAACATTCTGACAAACCAGAGGTAAACCCAGAATTACTTCCTCCTATGCACTTCTCCAAGTTGTTCCTTGACACAAGTACATCTGGAAGTGCTATACCAGTAGTATTCTATTCTTACAATAAGAGTAATATCGATATGCTACACAGTGAGTTCAAAACAGGAACACATATCAATGAGGCTTTCTTAAAAAGCAACGGTATTGGTAGAATTCCACTAGACAATGTGTCAAGAGGGTTAACTGATATTAAAGAGATGATACCTGTATTAGAAGGTGTAAAATCCACTGAAGTAATGTCTCCAAATACTAAACGTCAGTTTCTATTGACTGTTCGTGAAATGTACAACAATGCAACAGATGTCCCCTATAAGGCATTCCTGAGTGATCTACTTACTAAGTTCAAGATATATGATAAGGGTCTTGGTAGGCAAATGAGAGAAGTGAAAATTACCCAAGGTAATATGGATGCTAAACTTAAGACTGATGGGGCAGTTGATTGGAGAACTGGTGGTGATGGGTTTCTAAGTTTATTGAAAAACACTGACACTGCAATTCTTGAAAAGTTTGATTCCGAACTAAAGAAAACGAAGAGTTTTCCAAAAGGAATTATGGGCAATGTCGATAGGGACAGGATTGAAACTTTATCTGCACATAAAGGACTTATGGCTACAAAGGAAAGTGAAAGTTCACTATCTTTGTTAACTACTAACTATGGAAAACTTTCAGCTCCTGTTATTAAATTCAGTCCTGAATTCCTAAGTGACGTTACCGGATTAAAAACTAAACCAGACCCAATGCAAATTATCCCTCAGACACCGGGAGAAGGTGTTCCACAACCTAAGACTTCTCAAAACATAGAACTTGCAGCAGATAGTGCAAGAAAGGTAACTTTGAAAGGAATGTTACCTGAACTTATCAAACAGCATGTTGATGATCTTAAAGAATTAAAAGCACAGGCTGTAATCCTTGGGGATGATGATTTAGTGGCAACACTTACAGCAGATATACTTAAGGCCGATAAAGTATGGAGAACTGCTCAAAGGAATCCTGTTAAAGATGCCGGAACTGTGCTACATGAAGCAACAACTAATATTGGAAACATTCTTCCAAAAATAACTGGACTAGACCTTTCTCCAAATAGTGAAATAAGTAAATTACATCAACAACTTGTAGAAGCTACCAAAGTTGGGGATATAAGTACTGTTAAGAACTTAATGAGCGACATAGCCGAAGCAACAGGGGATCATCCTGATATAGCTAAACTTGTCACAAAAATGCTTATCTCACTTAAAGTTTGTTAATAATTAAAATCATAATACACAATGGGTTGTAACCTTGAAAAAACACACAGACTTCCGGTAATAACTGAAGTAAGGGAGGACGAATTGAAGTCCTCCCCAGATGAGTTAGCGGATAAAATTTACAACACACTTACCAGTATTGTCTCAAATGACGATACTGGTTTAACCGATCCTAACCTAGGGTTGAAGTTTGTTAAGAATGCCATAAGTACTGTTTATCGAGAGATGAATGGAGGTAAAGTGATTGACCCGGTTAGTCTCCAAAGTTACGTAGATGCTTACACTAAACGTGTTCAGAAAGGACTTACAGTAGACCCTGTAGCCGAACAGAAAGCATTTGCCCCGGACCAACCAATTCAACAAGATCCAAATTCAGATTTAGGGGATCCTATTGAAGAGTTTAAAAAAGTGATCAAGACTTGGGCATTGACTCCGGGAGACCTTGTAAACCACATGGAGTTCACCAGCCAGTATTACTTACAACTTGGGCAGAAGTTCAAACGTGAGTTCTACAATGCTGCTATCGCCAATGCGTACAAAGGAGAATTTTACTCCGATACCAGTAAGGTTTTAAATGAGCGCATACAAGCCTTTAAGCAAGAACTTAAAGATAAACTTGAAGCCAACTCCAGTTATGTTGATACGATCAACCAGACAGCTCCTGAAGCACTGGCAAAAGGATATAAGGACGACTCCCACCTTAAGGATGTCTACCTTACTTCTATGATCGATAAGTTCCTTCCGACTCTTATTAAGATACACATTGGAGAGGCAATCGACTTTAACAAATCTACTGGTGAATACTTCTACAAAACTGATACTGAATCAAGAGAAGGTTGGGAGGATAACGATGGGGTAGGGGTTGCCCTTGCTACAATTGCCGGTTTAACTAAGCTACACCTTATAGCCACTCCGGTACTTGAAAGGGTTTCAGAAGGTGTGTTCAGAGAAGTACCTGGTAAGTTCCTTACTCAAAATGCCATGAAGAAGATGATATCAAACATCAATACTTCTATTATGGTTAGTGGTAACAAAGACAGTAGAACACTATATACACCGTATATTGAAGATATCAAAGGTGCTATCTATAACTACGCTACTGCCAACAGTTCTAAACCTGAAGGTGGTGTGGCTTGGTCTATTTACCATAAATTCTTTTCTGATGCCCCTATCACTGTTCATGCAGAAGGTGGGTTAAGAGATTTCCATTCACTTACTTCCATTGCCAACAGGTCTGAGTTGTCCAAAAAGAAAAGCATTAATTCTATGTTGGTAAATTTTGCAGGTAATATTGCTCAAACTTCCAAATACGATCTTTTCTCTTTTGAAGATGGAGAACTTAAACTAACTCAGGGAGGATCTGCAACTAGAGAATTGTTAAAGGGAAACTCCAATAACATTGTAGATACCCTTAATAGTGAGGACACTCGCAAACAGATTTCAGGTGGGTTCCTAACTCCGAAAAATGCATTCAAAGGTACTCCAGACTTACTGACTATAGGGTTTGTCAAGAGGGGTGGTGGAAGTGCTCAGGTTTCATTTGAAGTGTCGAAGGTTGCTCCGGACAGTACACTTTCAACATTTCTAAAGGCTGATAGGCTGATTGGGGATGATAAAGCATCTTCAGAGATCCCGGCTTTAGACTCTAATGACTACAGTAATTTATTAGCCAGACATGGTGTCGTATTGTCGTCAGAGACGGTCTCCAGAATAATAAAGAATACAGACGGAACTCTAAACCGAACTGGAATTCAAAAGCTTAACGACATTCTAGTTAATCTGGTAGGACTGAACATCTACAATAAAGCGGTGTTCGACAAAGATGTTACAAGAGGAACTGCTATTCGTCATGCAATGGGGATTACCAATGATGTCAGATCCAAACTGGCAGAGTGGAACCCTGTCTCCGATGAGACTAAGAAGAACTTCCTATACCCTTCAAAGGTAATGCACTATGATTTCGATTTCTTAGCAGATGAGATTGACAATGTAAGTGATATCTATAGTGTTTCTAAGAACACAAATGCTGATGGAAATACTGTAGCATCTTATGGGTTAACGATGCCTATCCACAAATTTACTGGTAAGGTTTTCGATATTATGAATACTCCGGACTCCGTGCATTCTGAAAGTATCTTTAAAAGAGGACTTTATAAAATAACTACTTGGGGAATAAAGGATGGGTTCAAGAAATCTACCGATGAAAAAGCGGTATCCCACAAGAGTCTTACATACTTAGACAATGCCATCTTTGATATCTACGGTTTGTTTGGAACCCATGCAGTGAACACCGGATTTAAAGCTGCTCACCTTAATATTGCAACCTTCTCCGATGGTAGTTCTGTTGCTATACCGGAGATAACCAAAGGGGCAGGGACAGTAGATTTTCTTCCAGTACTAAATGGGAAATTAGACAATGCCTCTTTAAAGAAGGACTATAATAACTCCGTAGGGAGGTATTACCAAAAGGTAGGACAGAGTGTAGTTAATGAGTGGAAAAGTGTAATTAACAATATCAGAAGTAAGTACCCTGAGATAAACTTCAATGGTATTGAGAACGTAAAGACCTTAACTGATCTTAAGAAGTATGTCGAGACAGCAAAGATCCCACAAGAGGTTATATCAAACCTTGATGGTAGAGATGGAAAACTTGTTGAGAACCATGACTATGTTGTTAAAGAGATCACCGAGGGTAAGGTCAAATCCAAAATAATTGGTATCCGTGGAGACTTTGCTAAAATGGTCGAGATCCACACTCCTGATATTACAGGTGCGTATCCTAAATTGGATGCTTTTATGGATGATCAGTTAAAACGATTCATTTCGAACCTTACTTCCAGAGATACTATAGGACTTAAAGAGTCTGAAACTAAAGGCGCTAACATAAGGTTTAATTCAAAGGATATTGGTTCAAACTTGGTTAACGAGGCTATGGCCACAAGGTTTGGTGAAAAATGGAAATCCGGAGATGTAGTCCTAAAAAACGGTAATGATATCGAGTACAACCCTCTGTTTGAAGGTTACTTCTGGCATTACAACACTATCGCCAACGACATGATGCACATCATGCAGGGGAATATATTCCAGTACAAAGCTCCTAAGAGTACGGATGTACAAGAGAGTTCAAACTACACTCCTTTAAATGCCATGATGAACGATAGTTATGTGGACAGAATAAAGAGAAGCAAGTTACAGACAAGTTCTTATTATCAACCAATCCTAACCCGGCTAAATGCTCAAGGAACTCCTGTAGATACTTCTGAGAGTTATAACAACCTATTAGGTTCTTTCTCAAGGGTAGCATATTTCTCAGATACTAAGCTAGCTACCAATGTACTTTCGCTGTTTAAAAAACAGGATCAAGAAGTATATGATGGTGCCATGTTTATTACTCCAATGGAAAGACTTTTGATGTCTAATTCTTTTGGGGGTGCATACTCTGAGTTTAATTCTTCAATTGTCAAGAATATCCAAACAGACAGGGACCTTAGAAGAGGACTTGTCAGATTTGAGAAGAAAGCCGAGTATGAACTTACTCCTGAAGTAATGCGGTACTCTGAAGGTAATGGAAGGTTCGATGCTAATAAGATGGTGGAGATGTCCATGATGGTACAATTCCCTCCTGAAACTCGTATTAACTATACTTCAAGAAAAGGTATTACACTTGACTCAAGTAAAGTGTACAACAACTATCTGGAGATTTATAAAGACTTGGGTGGCCTTAGTAACCCTACAGTGTTTGAAGAACTTGTAGACATTAGAGCTACACACCATCCTATTGCAACTGCCTTTGTAGGAAGGATCGGAATTATGACTTCCGTTAAGACCGGGCAGAGTAACAACAATGGTAACATTGTAGACTTTCTTCATAGTGGTAAACAACTAAACCACATTGAATCGAGTAATGAGAACATGGGAATACAGCTTAATGCTTACCATGACCCAGATAAAGTTGAAGGTGGTGTGTCCCTCATATCACAGGCACTTAATGCAGTTCCGGCAGAAGGTAGAACTATGGGCGAGACCATGGCTTTATACAGAGCTATTGCACAACTATCTGATCATAAGTTTGCTAATGAAATGGTTCAACATAAAGGGGATAACGCTAGATTTGCAAAAGCTATCCTTACTAAGTATGCAGACACTAATGAAGAACTTGCTACATCATTTGTTGTGGATAAGATCCGCAGTGGAAAATACAGTTTTGACGATCCCCAGATACTCAGAATACTCCAGTCACAAACAATGTCAACCCTTGAAAAAATTGCTGTTAAGCATAAGTTCAACGGTGGACAGTTTGTAATTACCCCGATATCTGACCTTATAATGGTACATGAGTTCGTTGACCATACTGGTGTAAATCGAGTTATTATGCGACCTCAGTTCAAAGATTACCTGAATGAACGTATTTCAGAAGGGGAAAATGTAGACCACATTAAAGATACTCCTGCAAGAAACTTGAAGTACAATAAGTACACTCATTCCGATGGAACTACTTCTACAGATACTCCTGAATGGAAATTTCTCGAAACACTCTATAACTGGAAAAGTGGAAATGGAACTGCTGACGATCTGAAACTAGTACTGGAACAATTTAATGCACTATTTCCTGAAAGTGCAATGTCTATGGCAGCCGGTATGAAAAATGTTTCAAAGGAAATGATGAAGGTTGCAAGAACGTCCTTGTACACTAAGTTGGACTCACCTGAATGGACCGGAACACCGGGAGAAGTAATTCTTCCAATGTGGATGAAGGAAACCTTCAAATTACAACCCGGAGATCAGGTTGATACTATCCTTAATGACCCTTACTTTTTCCAAGATAGGTTACAGGCACTAGACAGTAATCTATCGGATGCCGATGCAGAGACTATGGCAATGCCCCTACGTAAAGGGTTTGAAGAATCCCTTCACGGTATTGTAGCACGTATCCCCGGATCAGGGAAACAATCTGATAACAGTTTCCGTGTTGTTGGGTTTATGGATGGTTATGGTAACTCAATTGGAGTTCCTTTCGAGTCACTCATTATAAAGGGAGAAGACTTCGATATAGACAAAGGTAACGTTCTTATAAAGGAATTTGCCAACAGTCCTAACAACCTAAACCATACTGGTATGTCGTACCCTTATAAAGTAGACAGCACTGGAAATGTACTTTCGAAAGCACAGTTCAAACAACTTTACCCTGAAGAATTCCAGAGTTTTGAGGATAGTTTCAAAGGTAAAAATGCTGAATGGTATGAGTCAGGAGTTAGGAACTTCATTGTAGACACTCTTTATAGGACAGGCATTGCTCCAAAAGTTGCACTGGAGAAGGGATCAATCGTAAATACAGATAGTTTGGGGAATATTGTTAAGGGAGAGAAGAACGAGATGTTCTTTAGTCCAAGTAACCCATTATCAACTATCATTATGGCGGTTATCAATCAGAGAGGTAAGCAAATGGTAGGTGTGGAAGCTACTGCTGAAAAGGCTTATTTTGCTATCTACTACTCTGCAATGAAACAGGTAATGAAGGAGGGAGGAACAATTATAAAGAACTCCTTTAAACCCTTCGAGGTTAATATTCCTGGGGGTAAAGACGGCAAAGATGGAATTGTCTTTAGCAAAATAGCTAACTTGTCTAATATAGACATACTTAGCCAGATGCATCCTGAGGAAGTCTTAGAGGTAAAGAAGGCTCTAATAAATGCAAGAAAAGATGGGGCAATCAAAAGACAGGCATGGTCAGAATATTCCGGTCTTATTAACGCTGCTACTGATAATGCTAAACTTCTCTATCTTGGTAGGTTGAATGCCGATCTTGATACAGGAAACTTCCTCAATGCTTTAGTGGCTGTAGGTTGTCCTATTGAAAGAGCTGTTGCTTTTATTACTCAACCCAAGATGATTGAGTTGCAGGAAAGGGCAAAATCTGAAGGGGTGTCTTTGAAACAAATTCTTGGCGATATTGTCTACAATAAAACCAAAGGTTATGAAGACATTATTAAGGTGTCCCGAATGGCAAAGGAGTTTCAGTTCGTTGGTAAATCCTTAAGTGTAAACACAAAATTCCCCAATAAAGGTGAGGATGTGTATAGTTATAGTCGTAAAATCGAGGACTTTATTAAAGGTGCGAAGGATCGTTCTGAGAATAGGACTAATGGATCTGCTGTAAAAACTCTTAGGGACTTTAACTTTACAACCTTCCTAAACAACCCTACTTATAGGGACAAGATGATTGATGCATACGATAGAATTAGAATTATCGTAAACCCCCTTAGAGTATTCTCAGACAATGAGCATTATCACTCAAACATGAAGTACTACCAAAAAGGTAAGGACATGATTTCTGAACTCTCAAGTACTGTTGCACTGACCCATTTAATTATGGACAAGTTTGACAAGGACAAGTTAAATGATGAGAACCTATTCCTTAGAGCTAGGCGTACTGCTGAAAAGTACCTTAAAATACTTTACTTCAGAAACCGCCCTGTGGATGTTCAGTACGATGATAATGATCCCAATGCAGTTAGAACATACAAGTTTAATGCAACAAAGAGTACTAATGAGTATGGAAACTCCCTTCAGTTCTTGGATCATTTCAGAGGGTTTGTAACCAAACTTAGAGAGAAGTACCCAGAGAACTTCTTTGTTGAAAAACTAGTTGCATCTAACTCAAGGGATACCCTCACTGGTAAGGATTTTACAGTCTATCGAACCATGGATACTAGGAATACTTCTGATGAGGTTATTATGATGCTCAAAACTGGTTTGAAGAACATTGATGTAAAGGACCAAAAGGTACTCTTCAATTACTCATTACTTATGAGTTCGTTTAATAACGTCTCTGGATCATTCTATGACCTGATGAATACTAACCTCCATCAAGATTTCAATGACTTCCTAAGCAGTGTTAGTCCGAACAGATTGTTTAAAAATAGTCAAGCAACAAATACTATAGTTTTAGACATGGGAGTACTGTCGGGTATGGTATCTGACCTTTCTCTCCAAGAGTATGAAGAAGTTAAATCACTTCCAAAAGCTACTGACTATACTACTCCAGATAAGGTAAAACTGTATAACAAGGACACTAAAAAATCTGAGTATTACGAGAAAGGAACTGACTACGATGAGACCGGGGAAAAAACAACTGTATATAAAAAGGTCAGCAATACGAATGACCTAGCCACTATTATGCCTTTTACAATAACGGACAAAGGTGAACTACAACTCAACTATTCAAAGACTGCTCAAAATCTTGACGATAATTCAGACAATAGTCACCTTATGGATGGAGATGAACAACCCAGATTTAGGAGAGCTAGTCTTGTAAATTCGCCTGATAAAAAACAGGATATTAAATATGGTAGAGAAACCCTACTTAAAAAGCAGGGTGTGTTCTCCGTAACTCCTGATAAGGCTGTGGATAAAAAAGCTATTACTAAAGCTGAACTGTCGAACAAGTATATCGGATTTGGAAATGAAGGTAGCTCCACTAAATTGTATGGTGATCAGATATACCTTAAACACACTAATACTGATACAGGTGAAATATCATCCGAAGCAGCTAGCATTGTTAACTCTGGGAAGTATACCAAAGATGATGTTGTGTTCTTATCTGCCAATGGTAAAAGGAATGGGGCCAAATCTTTGAAGGAATGGAACTCCAACATAACCCAAACAAAGACTGAGTTGAACAAAGCTATGGATGCTGGGGCAACTATTGTTAAGGATAGTGAACGGTACCTTAAATCAAACCCATACAATACAGGCGAGGTAGAACTTTCAGCGTATCTAAAAAAGAATGGTTATGTCTACAGTGAGCAACCTTACGATGGTCAAATCTTAGGTGTGTGGAAAAGTCCGGGAACAAAGATCAATGAACAGCCCAGTGAGGTTAAACTCTCACCTCTTAACTATGAGGAAGGTATGAACCAAGCTAACTCTCGGATTAGAGAAAACAACATTCCTCAGAACCTTCAAGGCGATACTGCAAATAAATGGGGAAAAACCCAAAGTGTTAATTCTGAAGTTGCTGCCAGTAAGTTAGGTAAGAATGCCTTCTCTATTGACATGATTGAGGCCGGCTTCAGAACACGTACAACTAGAAGTGGTAAGGAAATAGCCAAGTATGGTAAAATCGAGGGAGAGGACGGTGAGGATCGTTACGATCTTAAACCTGGTACCTACATTCACCAGTTTGGTAAGAGTGTTAATGGAACTACTAAGTCTATCCTCACAAGGGTAACTGCTGTCTATGATAAATCTGATCCAAGGTTTGAGGCTAACTGGCATAAAGAAGGTTGGTCCGCAAATGGTTTCGGTAAACTTAGTCCGGGTCTTGAGTATGCTGTTGAATTTGAAGTTGTGAAACCCAAAGAAGTTACACCTGAAGTTCCTAAAAAGGTAACTACAGAAGATGAAACAGGTAGAACGTTATCTCCTGAAAATGCTGAAGTCAACAAGTTCATAGATAAGAACAACAAGTTATTTTACTCTGTAGAACATGCCTATCAGTCGTTTAAAACTGGAACCTTTGACAATTCGATCTACTCTGATCCACGTTGGGCCAAAGGTGAGGTTGTTATCAATCCTGCCCCGGCTAAAACTGAAAATGGATTTAATGAGTTCCTACTAAAAAGATCTAAAGAGGCCGTTGCTAATGCTAAGAAGGAAACGATAAACTCACTTCCAAAACCTGTATTCTCGTCTGTTGATAAGCCTTTGAAAATCTTCACAGCAGGACACACAGCAACTGGTTATGACGTTGATGGGAAAACACCTATTGCAATGCCGGGTTATGGTAGTTTCGTACAGGCTCCAGAAGGTCGTCAGGGAGTTGATAGTGGTACTTATGAAAGTCCTTTAGCTCCTTTTAACCAAGGATTTAAAGACACTTACTTTGCAGACGATATAGTTACAGGCACTTCAAATTTTATCGAGAAGTATTCTGAAGTTGGAGTATCTCCTGAGAATAAATCACTGGCCGAGAAAATACTTGATAATGCGGACAGTACAATCCAGTCGTCTCAGGTTAAAGTGGTGGACTCACCTTTTATGAGACAGTATAACTCTGACCACGGCATACAAAATGAGTGGGTTAGTAAGTATGATCCTGAGTCAAACACTTTCTTTGTTATGGGAAATACCCCAACCCTTGACATAGAGAATGCATTCATCCATGAGTTGACTTCTGCTACAACCCAATCTGAGTTTAAAATCAACGAGGAGTTCAAAAGTAATATTGAGGAACTGGCTAGTGCCGTAGAACACACTCCTGCTCAGACCTTCCTATCAGATGCCCTCACGGATAAAAAATACCAGGAGTCCATAAAGGAAACTCCTTCTCCCTATGAGGGATCTGGAAAATCTGTTTGGAATGACTTTACTGAGACAGTAGGTAAGATATATGCAACAGTCTTTGGTCATACTGGGAACTTAGACAGTGTTCTTTCGGTTCCCGATGTATCTACAAAACCAGTACCTCAAACCAACTTCGATGGAGAGGAAACTCCTGTAGAGAAACCTATCGTAGAACACCACATAGAGCCTAAATCCAGTCCTATAGCATCACTTTTAGATAGTATTGAGAGTAATGAGTTCTCCGAAGATCCTATCAGTAGAGTGTCCAGTATTGATGGAAATGGACAGGGAGTAGAGTTCAGTAACAAAACGAATATTGTTGATGAGTTTACTTCCGGTGATCCAAAAACTTCAAAGATAGTTGCCGGTACTCAGGAAGAGGCCAATACTATTAATGAGCAAGTTCGTAAGAAAATGTTCGGTAATGATTTGGACACTATCCATAAAGGTGAGGTACTTACCGATGCAAACGGAGAAGATTTCCATGTGACAAGTGCTCGTAAATCCACTAAGACTATAATCTCCCCACTAAAAAAGGAGATAGATCTTTCTGGAACTACTTTAGAGACCAAGGATTCTTCAGGTAAATCAAAGACAGTCTTCCTTGCTGATGCAGATAGTTTGGAGATCAATGCTAAGGATCTGGATCAAGCTAAGAAATACTTTGAGTCGTTAAAAGGTATTCCTAGAGTTGAGAAGGAACTTGCTCAAAACATGGAGGCATTCTACAGTAAGTTCAGTACACTTGGAACTGATTACAACTTCGGATATGCGGTAACTCCTGACACACTTAAAGGAAAACATGATAACCTGTACATTCACGAAGACAGTATCTTTTCAGATCCTGATGTAGAGAGTCGAAATGTTCGACTCCATAAGGCCATATCCGGGACAAATGGTAAAGTAACCATCCTATCGAGTAGGTATTTCCCTAAGGAAGCAGATATCAATAAACCAAAGTATACACTGGTTAAAAGTGTCTCAGATGCTTCTGATCATGTGATCACTAACCGAGTAGGTCAGACATCCACTTTAAATAGTAAGATGCTTGGAAACTTCTCTAGGCTTGCAGGAGACACCTTCGGTGTAAAGGTTCGCATCATTACTAATGAGGATATCCTGAATGGAGACCTTCCACTATCCTTATTGGATAAGAAAGGATTTGCACATGACGGTATTATTTATATCAACTCCGGTCTTAATACCATAGATACTCCAATGCACGAGTTATCTCACGTATGGTTGAATGCAATAAAACCGGCTAAACCAGAACTTTACTCTAGGATAGTAGATACATGGGCCAAGACTGAACAAGGTAAACGGATCCAAGCAGAACACCCAGAGTACTCTCCTGAGATAGTCGGTGAAGAAGCATTTGCAGAATGGGTTGGAGAATCCTCTGATGGAACATTTGACATGTTAGGCAATCAAAATGCATATTTGAATTGGATTTCTGAGAAATTATCGTTACTTTCTCCTGGTGCAACTGCTGAGATGTCAGTAGCTAAACTTGCAAAGGAAATGATTGACGGTGGCAAACTCTCAGGCTATTTCGACAACCTTACTTCAGCCAATAGGGAAGACCTTAGTGACCTTTATGGTACTGGGTATCTGAATGAAAAACTCCAGAGCATTAAAGATAGAATGTATAAAAGTAAAACTTTAGAAAAAAAGTGTTAATATGGGATGTGTATTTAATTACAAAGGTTTAACGTTCAAGTCCGAAAAGGACTTGGACGATTACATTCTGGGGAACTCTCTGGGTGTAAGGTTTAGCGGTAAGACTCTTGCCGATCAAAAAGAGATAGTCGCTGCTCTTCTCAAGAACCATGCAGCAATCAATTTTGACGAGGGACTACATGAATACTCACGAACTGTAAAGGGCGAAAAGGAGATACTTGTTCCAACTTCAACTATCGTAAGTGCAATGTACCCATGGAAAGGTCCTGCCGGGGACGAGTCTGCTGAGAACCCTACTAGGGATGCAGGTAGTTACTTTCACTGGATGGCTGACCTTCTGTTGAAAAACATGAATGAAGGTAAACACCCTTTACAAGGCATAGACCTGAAGAAGAACGACTACAAGTATATTGACGATGTTCACAAATCTGAGTTAGAAGTACCGGCTTCAAAATGGCTAACATACCTTGAAGATTTGTACGAAACAACACTCAATCCTAAACTACCTGGTACTAATAGGAGGGAAAATGTTGTGTTGAGTGAGATCAGGACAGCATCTACCTTACCAATGACTTTTAAAGACATCAATGCACCACACGGTATCGGAGGTACGTTGGATATTGTTGTGGTTACTCCTGATGGAATAATCAACACCTATGACCATAAGTTCTCACTCCATGAGTATGCTGAGGCTGATAAAGGTACAGTTGAAAGCAGCAAGTCTCGAAGTAACAATTTACAACAGACCATATATAGGGAGTTCCTAAGAAGGGGAGATCCCAACCTTGATATGCCTTCCCTAACCGTAGATAAGAGTCACCTGTTTTTTGTTAAGTTGGATTTTGAAGGAGATGTTACTAAGAGATTAGGTGCTGATGGAAAACCTCTTAGAGACAGCACAGGTAAAGAAATTAAAACGATCAGTGACCTATCGAAACCAGTAATATACGACATTGACGATGCTAATTTTTTTGGTAATCTCTCAACAGTACACAAAGCATGGGTGGGTACAAATATACCACTTGATAAAAGTGTTGCTGATGTTGTTGGTGGTATCGAAGTTAAGGGATCACTAAACATTAGTTCCCTTGGAAGACTAACCGGATTAGGTACAACTATTGACAACTCCTCAAAGGCAAGGGCAAACAGAACCTATGTAAGAAATTTCAATGGTCTACACCATTACAATGATATTGCAGGATTAAGTGTAAGGTTTAAAGATCAGGTTGCATTAAAGGACACAACAAAAGTAGGTGATGCTGCACGTTTAAAAGAACTTGAAAAATACTACGATCTTATTCCAGACACCGGGTCTGATAATGTCGGTCAGGACTTTGCACAGTACATTAATTTTGGTCAATCCTCCTTCATCAAGACATCACGAAAAGATTATACTGGGAGTGATAAAACTTCCCAAAGAAAACTCCAACTTGATAAACTCACATCTGGTTTAAATGAAACTGATTTTGCAGTAGCTGCCAACACTTTGAAGGGATTTGAAAACTTTGGTAGTGATGCTGTAATTGTTTTCAGGGATTATGATCCAAATGATAAGTCTTTCGCTAGTGTTGTACTTTATAGTGTTGTAGATGGAGAGTCAGTGAAAGAAGATGTTATCGACAAGTCTGTTAACACCAGAGAACTCAAAAACATATTTGGTAATTCTGTTCCACTACATACGGTAAAAAATGCCATTGTAAAGGAAGGTGTTCAGACTATTCGTTTGTACGATAGGACTAATCGTAACGATAGGTTTATGAAAATGGGGATCATGGCAATGAAACTAAAGGAGGCCTTTCCAGACATCAAGATAAGCAATGTTATCGTTGGCTCCCATACAAACTATGAAACGCACAATCCGTATGTTTCCGACAGCCTATCCAATATTTTCAAACACCTGAAAGTTCTAAGGTCTCTGAAGACAGAGGGCGGTTCAGCAATAAAAGACTTCCCTCAGGAGTTCAAAGATCTTCTGGCCAAAGACGATCTACTAATTCCTGAGGACTACCACCAGAATGAAGTGTCCTTCCTGATCTCCTATTTGGCAAATGCTCACCAAACAGGTGTAGAGATTGAACATGGTTCAGCTTTAAGAGAAGGTAGGCCTAAGGTTGATGTTACAGACGTTAACCCTAAATTTGTATCGTTCATGGGAGAAGGGTTTGTCAGGAAAGTATTCGGTAATATTGATGCAATGTCTCCAAAACAAGTTCGAGATTTGGCGGATAAGTTAGTTGCAGATGATACTAAAAGAGATGATGTTATAAAACTTCTTAACGTTCTTCAGAGAAGACTTATGGGAGAGGACGTTAAGTCAGAGGCGTATATGAATACCTACGAGTATAAGTTACTGGCAAATGCTATTGCACACTACCATGGCATCCGTAACGATACTGAGAATGCTCAGGACATTGGTGGACTAAGAGAAACTTATGCCTCCCTTGCTGGTATGACAGGAGTTGGTATTGTTGACCAGTATATCCAAAGGATGAAGATAGCCTCCAGAATGGTTGAGAACGAGTTTAAAAACTCGTACCTATCAAAGAAGGAAGCGATATTCACAAAGGTTTATGGACTGGATAATATCGGGAACACAATTAGGAATTACACTCTAGGAGATACAACTACTAAGTTCGAACCATTACTTGAGAAAAGGGATTTTAAAATTCTTGGTAGTGAAAAGACAGAGAAAAGGTTTGTCGGAAGGTTCTGGCCAAAAGGATCTACTGAATATAATGCCCTTGATTCCGTTCAAAAGGAATTCATTGAGACATTCAATGCAGAAGTAAAAAAGAACCTCTTGAGAAATGCAACACCTGAACAGGCAACTCATTTCGAAGACTATTGGGAAGAAGGGTGGATACCCTTACTTAAATCCAGTATGAACAATATGAAATATAAGTTGACCCATGACACAGGTACTGGAGAAAGTTTCTGGAGTAAACTTGGAGCTGCTAAGGATCGTTGGTTAAGTCAGTACCAGAACTATGAGTCAAGTTTCGAGGCACTAACACATAACAGTAGGGATATCCCGGACTTCTTCAAGTTAAAAGGAAAGGCGTCTAAAAGTATAGAGACTAGGTACAAACGAATGGGACTTGTTCGCAATGAACAGAGTGAATGGGTAATTGACCCTACTGAAAAGTCCTATGTTGAGACTAACCTAGAACGTGTACTCGACACCCTTACTGCAAACAGTATTAAGGTTGAAGAGAACAGAAAGTTAATTCCTTTGTACCATGCTGTACGCCAAGTCTTGATTGCCAGTGGTCAAACTTACAACAACCGGAATGATTACAAGAACACTTTAAAGTACCTTGATGTTGCTGTAAAGGGATCCCTGTTTGACGAACACCAGGTCGGAGATCCTACACTTGAAAAGACACTTGTTGTTGCTGGTGGTTGGGCTGCATCTTCAATGGTATCATTTAGACTTAGTTCCGCAATAAAGAATATGATTGCAGGACATTTTATGACTTTTGGAGAGGAACTTGCAAAGGCATACGGAAGGGGAGATGCTGCCGGTTTAAAAGCCTACGGTAAATCTTACGTAAGAGCATTTCAGTTGATCTCCTCAGCTAAAGGAAGTGATGGTGCCTTATATCACGATATCATGTCAAATATGAACCTTGCTGATCAGGACGTAGAAAAACTATCCGGTGATGGTCGTTTTAAGATTGGTACAAGACACTTTACTCAGTTTGGTAGTATCGCCCATACAGCAGGTGACTACTTCCATAGGGCTGTTATGGTTGGTGCCAGAATGGAAATGGACGGTACTATTAAAGCTTATAAAAAAGTTGGAGATACTTGGGAGTATGATGAGAATTTAGATACTAGGTTTGATGGTCCGGATGGTAAAAAACGACTTACTGAGACAAAAGAAATTATGGCCAAGCAAGGACTCCTACGTGAAAATGGTACGATGAAAGTTCCTTATACAATGGAAGAATCGATGGAACTAAAGCATAAGGCCAACATGTTATTCTTCTCCATGGATAAGGTTGACCAAGCTCTGTATAAACAGTGGGCTATCGGAAGAACCTTTGGATCGATGAACGGTTGGTTAGCTTCTAAACTCGACAAGTGGCTTACAAGAGGACAGATCAATCCTCATTACTCCCAACAACGAACAAAGGAAGTAATGCATGAGGACGGAACTTCCCATACAGTAACCTACCATAATGAGGATGGTTACTTTGAAGGTATGTGGTATACCCTTAAAGATATGGGTATGCAACTCCATGATTGTGTAAAAGACAAAGATATGGAAGGGTTTGCGGAATACTGGAAAAACCTTCACCCAGATCAGAGGGGAGCTGTCATGCAGACTGCGTACTCTCTTGCCATTATCGGAGGACTTTCTGCTATTGTTGCCTCGATGTTTAACAAGCCGGGAGATAACAAGACGATGGCATTTATGATGTTGTCAGGATCTCTCGATGAGTCGTACCTGATAGCACAAGCACAGTCCATGTACAAATTGACTGCATCACCTTTTCCTATGCTATCAGTAGCTAGGAATACTTATAGTGGGTTACACCAACTATGGAAAGATGATGGGGATGCTGATAGTAAAGGATGGAGGGCAGTATCTTCCTTCTTAGGACCTTTCAAAATGGGTACCGATATTCAACGGTACGTAACCGAACAATCCAAATAAAAATGAAAAACCCTCGGAGATTACTCTGAGGTTTTTTTTTCATTTACTGCATTTTTGCTTTCTTAAGTATTTTAAATGCTACAATAATTTGCTTGGAGAAATCAATAGTTCCCTTATGGATTAAATTTTCATCAGTCATACTAATAAACTTTTTTGCTGTTCTGCCCCTTAAGGTGGGGGTCGAGTAGGCAAAGGCATTTCAACCCAAGCCTCTTTGAACATGTGGTGAACATTTGCAGAGATATGGCTTCTGTTATAAGTAGTCATTAATTTGTTTTGTGGTATTTATAGCCTGCTCCCGGAAACCAGTTACGGCCTCCCTATCATTAATTCAGTACAAACACACTCTCTCTTAGCACACGCTGACCTCATTATTCTTCCAATCTGGAAAATATTTATTGTATATACAAGAATTATTGGAACATAAGAGTTCAAAAACAACTGAGATTTACACACATGTAACTGAAAAAAGTTTTTAGAAAATAAAATCTCCTTTCGATGATTTGTAATATTATCTTTACAAGATAAATCTGATATCTAAAAGGCCTATCCACCCAAATTTCATTGCATAGGTCTGATTTTGTCAGGCGTATATATGAGTTAGCCGTCACTCTTAAAAAACGAGATGAATTCAAAAACCGAACAATATGAATTATAAAAAAGAAATAGAGAATTTTGTAGTTAAAGGGTTTAAGAATAACTTAATTACAGATAACAAACACAATTTTGTTCTTAAGAATAGAACGAAAAATTTCATAACCACTCCACCCAAAGAGTTTGAATATCACAGGTGGGCTGGAAGTTTAAAAAGTTCACAAGCTTTTGCTTACAATGTATTTTCTGGCGTGAACAGTAAACTTTTGGAGTTTGAATTTCACATGGAGGTATTCGACCGAGATGCACAAATTGATGTAAAGCTTAATAATGAAACAACAAATACAATTGAACTATTTGAAGTTAAGGCTTTTGAAATAATCCAATTAGGCAAAATTGATTTTAAAGAAAAATACTTTGATAAAACACAATACATGTGCCCGGCTATTTCAGACCCCTTTATTAAGTTTTTGAAAAAGGTCATTAAAAGTTTTGATGATCAAAAAATCTATGGCGGAGGGGTGAAGCAGCTTTGTAGTCATCTTCTTGGAATAATCAACATCATGAATAAGCCGGAATATGTTAACAAGAAGTTTAAACTATACAGTTTTTGTTTTGATAATCCGTTCTCAACCAGATTTGAGCAGGACTTGACGAACTATAAGGAGACTATTGCGAAATTTAAAAAAATTGTAGATGAATTTTTGAAAGATATTAAAGTTAATGAACGGGTTGAATACTTTGGGTTTTTATCTGCAAGTGAATACATAAATAAAAACGAGGAATTCTTAGGCGAAGAAAATTATAATTATGTAGTGAAAAGATATTTTTATAAGTATTGAAGAAAATCAGAAAGAGCGAATGGCTAACATGCGTTTTGCGTCAGACGGGTTGACGTTGAGACCATCCCAAAAGGGTGACCTCATTTTATGTCTTCATGGAAATGCTAAAATGAGAAAAATGGGGCTGGTCCCATTTTTCTCATTTCCATTATTGACATAGTGTACTTAGGGTTAAAAGACAAAATGAATTATTCAAATTTTTGATGGCTTTTAATTAATGTGCAAGAAGGATTTTCTTCCCGGTCGTTAATGTTTACCAATTTATATTGTTTTTTTACTTCAAATCCAATTGCTTGATTAACAACATCTAAACCTTTCTCTTCAACAGCCTTTAGGTAGTTGTACATAAGATCTTTGTCGCTTTGAATAATCAGAAAAACTTCATTTGTGATTTTTTTATTTAATTTTTCGATGGCTTTTTGTGCTATTACATCAGGGTTCATAGTTGTTGTTTTTTGTAAAACTAATAAATTTCCGAATGAAAGTTATCCATTCACAAAATTATTTATAAGCGCATCAAGTTTCTGATTGATTGTCTTTACCTTATTTATTATTGAGAAAGGGAACTAAAGAACATATTCAGATTGCAGAAATCATCCATATATTGATGGTATAACATTTTTTTCAATGGATTTTAAATAAATTATACGATATTGATATCCAAGGATGGGTAAAAATCATTTTATTATTTTTTATATAATCATATTATGTTGACATACAATTATATATGATATTTATATCAAAGAGTTAGAAGCTGCTCAATTCTTGAAACAATACTTTCCAAAAAAATACCTCTAAAAAAATAAAATAATTGACTTCTGGATTTATATATTTACATTTGTTAAGCTATGAAACAAAAAAATGCACTTTGGTTTGAAGATATACTTTCTAATCTATTCGGGGCTAAAACATATCCCATTAAGCTTATTTTTCAGACCTGACTTTAAATTGGACACTTAAACAAATAGGCGATAATCTAGTTTTATGAAAAACTTTTTATTATTTGCTATTGTTCTCATCCTTATGAGCTGTGGGGAAAACGAAATGCAAAAAGATGCAAGAGAGCTTGCAGAACTAACTTTGAAAGCAGTTCAAATCCAAAAGAAAATTGAATCAGGAGATAAATCACTTTTACCTGAATCCGAAAAACTTGGCACAGAATTAAAAACACTTATTGATGAATTTCAGAAAAAGTATCCCCTAGATGGAGGAGGACTCAAATTTGGCGCCTTATATAAAAAGATTTACAATGAAATAAGTAATAAACCAGAGGAGGTTGTTGATGAAGCAGAACCACCCAACCCTTTGGAAGACAAATTAATAGCTCAGACAAAAGAAATTCTAATGTCAAATGCTTTCTATACGGCAACAAACCAAGAATCGATAATAGTTTTTAATTTTAATGATACTCTCTTCACTTTTCGCGTACTAACCAATAATGGTATAGAATTAAGTAGAGCAATTGGGACATATGAAATATCTCCTGCAATTGATGGGTCAATTGCGAATATTAAAATATACTTGGAAGGTCCAATTCAAAAATCACCCTTATATTCAGATAAAACGGGTATTGGAACTGAACTTTTTTTGCGTTTTAATAAGGAATTATTACTTAAATATCCCTCTGAAAAATTAGTTTCTTATTTAGGTACGTTAAATATCTTGACGATGGGAAATAATAAACCCAATTATTTCCTTGTTGGACGAGATGTCTTTTATTCTTTAAAAAAAAATACACAAGCTGAAAAGGATTCTATTGTAAAAGCAGAAATCATAAATGAAAAGAAAAAAGCAGAATTAGAGGAGAAAAAAGCAGAATTAGAGGAGAAATTGAAAGGTTTATAATTATATTTTCAAATTATTTTGACAACCATAATTGTGCATTTGTATTTATAGATCACAACTCTATTATTAATTAAAAAAAAATTGATATGAAAAGTAAATTGTACATATTATTATGCATTAGCTTAATCTCTTTTTCCCATTCCTATGGTCAAGAAAGAGTTAATGAAAAAATACCAAAATTACAATTACGCATGGATGCTCAATCTGAGAAACTCACAAATATTTCTGGTTGGTCTAGGTTCGAAAATAAAGAAGAGAAATTTTGGAAACAATCTGATCTAACATCAAATAGAAGTTATTTGCCTTGTTGTCCTGATGCTGGCTTTGAATCACTTCAATTATTTAAATTTACATTGGAAGGCAAAATCTTTTATTTTTTGAAGGCAAAATATGATTCTACTCAAATTAAAGTTTTTGCTTTTACAAATAATAGCCTAGAGCAATTAAAGAAAATTGTAAATACAGCTGATGGACAATTCTATAAAGCTTTGCCTATAGAGTATTGTGAATATTATTATAAAATACTTGCAGTACCATTTTCTTTTGATCCCGAAGAAGTAATAAAAAACAAAAGAATGATTAGGCTTTTGCTTTTAGGAAAGGATTCGGACTCTACTTCAAATATTTGCAAAGGAGAAAGTTTCTTTAATATAAATTCTCAAATCTTGAAGGGTGAAAAGATTGTAAGATTTAATATTCTTCCTTGGGATAGAAATAATTCTACCACTTTACCTCTTACCAACAATTATTTTGAATTAAAAAAGAATGATTTTGATAAGTTATTTAATTTCTCTCCATATAGGGCAATCGTCAATAGGATACCGGTATCAGCCGACAATAAAACGGATATAGGTAATCAGGAGAACAGGGCTGTCAATCCTTATGGATACAATGTTGTCAAATTCAAATCTACTGACTCGACAAAGGTTCATTATAAAGAGACAAAAAACATCAGGCTCAATACCCAAACCCCGAAAGGACTGGCCTATGCCAACCAAAAACTCTACATCATATCAGATAGCCTGTTACAGGTAATAACAGTTGATGGCAAAGAAGTGATCAAAACAAAATTGCCTGCTTCGCCTACCTGCATAACCGTGACCGACAAGAATATTTTTATTGGTTTCACCAATTTCGTTGCCGGATATGATCTTTCAGGTAAACTAACCGGTAGTTGGACACCACTTGATAAAAAAACGTTTCTCACATCTTTAGCCGTGAAAGGGAAACTTCTTTTTGCAGCAGATGCAGGAAACAGAAGAGTAATCAGATATTCTACTGCTGGAAAATATCTGGATGCATTTGAAGGGAAAGCGAGCAAAGACGACACACATTGGTTCATTGTTCCAAGTCCCTATTTTGATCTTGCCTTTAACCACGATGGAGAACTCTGGGTTGTAAATCCCGGAAAGCGTGCATTGGAGCAATATCAGGATTCAGGAACATTCCGGACCTTCTGGACGAATGACGAAGAAGGAATAGAAGGATTTTGGGGATGTTGCAATCCCGCCCATATAGCATTTTTGCCAGATGGTTCGTTTGTAACGAGTGAGAAAAATAATGTAAGGATAAAAGTGTATAAACCATCCGGGGAGTTCAACAGTGTCGTAGCTCCATCAGAAAAGTTTCCTGATGAAGAGGTAGCACCCGATTTGGCAGTAACTTCAGAAGGTGATATTTATGCATTGGATTTTGATAAAAAAGTAATCAGGCTTTTTCAACATAAATAGAATGTAAATTGGGTACAAGAGAGGCATTTGAGGGAAATATGGGGGTCGAGTAGGCATGGACATTTCAGCCAATCCTCCCTGAACCGGTCGTGAACTCCCCCATTCATTCAGTGAATTAACTAGCATCACAAGAACATTCATTATGAAACGAAATTGAATTTCTTTTCTTCTGTAAAGTTTTTATTTCTAATTTTATAGATCAAACGTTGTATTTGAAATTGAATTCAATAGAACTAAAATTATGAAGAAAAAGGCATCGAAGGAACCAGAACTCTTAAACGACTACTCCCGAAGGAAGAACAAGGAAGGAGTGAAGGAGGTGTCAGAAATGTTGAAGCAACCATTGTCCTTGGAACAGGCAAAAGAGCAGACAGATATGGTTATGAGTTGGGTGGAAGAGACGAAGCACTCAAAAAGTTTGAAGACTATGCTAAGGCTACAGGTTGCTGGATAGAACAAATGAAAAGAAAAACCCTCTGATAAATTCTGAGGGTTTTTTCTTTTAAGCTGCTGAAAACTTATTGTCGTAATTCTGGAGTTTAGTATCATAACTATTCGCCTTGTATGCCGGGCCATTATATCCGGCTGCGAACCTTGCCCAATCTTTTACTCTAAGGTAGTTGATCAGATTTGTACTTGTAATGAAGTTAAGGAAGTCGTATAGTTGTTCCAATTCAGAAGCAGATTCCTCTAATACAAATTGTACTACAGTCTTATCGCCAGTGGAAATGTAATTACCTCCCATGATCTGAAACAGGCCCCAACTGGCAGACTTAAGGGCTGCCTCCCGGTTGATCAGGCTAGCCTTAGCCAATCGTGCATGTTCACCGGCACCACCAACATAATGCTCCTTTGTCCATATCTTATATAAGACATCCTCATTTCCGGCAACAAACTTATTTGGATCGATACCTACCTTTATAAGTTCTTTCCAGAAAATGTGTCCCTCAAATAAAATCTTTGGCCGACCATCGGGAAGGAACCCTGATCCACCTGACTCTACTGCTATTATAGATTGTATAGCAGATAATGAAATATTATACTTAGTTGCAGCCTTTTGTAATTGTTCTTTTGTCAGCATATTAAGTAGTGTTTCCACTTAATATACGAAAATTAAATAATATATCCTAGTAAACTACACTATTCCATTAACTTAAGTGTGTCTCTTTTTATCTTATCATCAATATGTCGGTACCTGTTAAAAGCTTTACTACCTTCTTTATGGCCGGTCATAGAACCTATTAAACTTGGGTCTTTAATTTTATCGTATATCCCTCCAATAAATGTTCTCCTTGCCATGTGGGATGAAGCAATACTATCAAGTGATTTGCTTACTAGTTTTTCTGTTACACTGTCCCTTACCATAACTTTACGTGTTAAACCTGCCATATTAAATATTAATCTTATTGCATCATTATACTCTTGTTTCGGAATAAATGGGAATAACTTTCCACTTTCAGTTTTACCCATATACTTTTTTATAAGCACCTGTGCGGTTTCATTTAATGGTACGCTTACTGTTGCTGGGTTTTCATCCTCGGTTTTACCTGGTACAAAATGTAGTACACCATCGATAATATTTGAATAAGTAAATTCGTACAAGTCACCAACCCTACAACCTATTTGACATTGGAAAATAAATATGTCTCGTTGTATCTCTGATTCTGGATGTTTTGTGAAATCGAACTTATATAAAGAGTTGCGTTCTTTGATCGTTATGTAGATTGGATCTCCGTACTTTTCAGATCCAATTTCATAACCTGTAATAACTGTCTTAACTTCCTTACCTTTTAGTGTAGTAATCTTGATCTTACTTTTAAATGGATCGTTTGCAGTTAGGCCACCGTTAATACAGTGAATCATAAAAGACCTGAATGCTTTCATTATATTGATAATTCTATTAGGGCCTCGTTTCAATGGTTTCCTTGTTTTACTTCTAGTAGAAGTCTTTACATAAAGTTTGGGAAAATCTGCGAACAGTTCATGCTCTACCTTAAGGAAGTCTTCAAAGTCCCTAATCATATCTCCAGTAATAGTATCAATAGAGAACTCAAAAGGGTAGGAGGAAACCATATTCATATACAACTCATACCTATGCATCATCCACCTCACCCCGACTACATGCCTCTTCCTAACAACAGAAACCTTTAGACCTTTTAAGTAATCATCATAAGTAGAAAAGAACGAAGATATCTCTAACTTCTTCTCAGGTTTAGCTACTTTTATTTGCTCTTTCTGGTTAAGTTTGGTTTTTGTCTTTGATTCTAAGGCAGGTTTAGGTACAGATCTTTTAGGGAAAGCTTCCTTTTCGAACAAGTCTCTAAACTTATCGTCAGAAATTAAAGTATCTTCTTTTTGGATTTTAGATATCAAATCTGAAGCAATCCTATCTAACCTACCCAGTTCAAAATTAATTGCTCTACCTTTTAAAAATTTCTTCTTATTTTCAGTAGCACGTTGATCCTCTTTTATCCAGAAATCAGGGTGTATTGTCTTTCCTGTATAGATTGCTATTATCCTACCATAAAGGTAACAGTACATTTTTATGGCCGTATCGGTAGTAGAATTTGGCCTTTTTAATCTAAAACTTGGCATTGTTGGCGTGTGTAAAACTTATTGTACTTTTGTTACAAAGGTATAGTTTTCTATAATATGTATTCTTTTGGGGTCAGAGTAAATTACCTGTAATTTTGGTTTTGCTTACTCTGTAAGGATTTCTGAATATCTTGGGGTCTGTGATTGGGGTCTGTCAAAAGTATCGTATGAATTGCTTAATGAGTATTACGAAGATATAATATACCTTTACGATTCTCTATAACCCTTGATATTACTGGATAGTTACATTTGTAACAAATTTAAAATATTAACAAGAACCCTATCGGGGTCACTAAAATAAAGCCAACTACTTGTAAATCAGTAGTTGGCTTTTTGCTTTTATAGATGTTTGTAAAACATTTGCACAACATTTTTTTAAATAAACCACTTCATCGGTCATGCGGCGTATCAATTTTGACCACATCGCCACTCCCTTGAATTCTTCATTATTTTCCTCTGCGCGGGGTGCTTGTTTATTGTGGTTTGGATTCTTCTCCTTTTTGGTTGCCACAATCCATTCCTTGAGGTCCTTGTCCCAATATCCCCTTTAACCGCCTACATTGCCGCTAAATTTAAACGGCCCTACAAATCTTGCCATTTTAAAACGTGTTGTGGTCGTCGGTGGGTTTACGTTTTAGGACGAACTTTTGGCGACCTGGTTTATCATTCAGTGTATTGATGATTTTGATTGACTTACAAAACAAAAATAATATATTGAAACCGAATTGTCAATATTATTTAACATGTTATTGGGTGACATGAGAAAAAATTATAAATATAAATTTGGAATATCTTTGAAATTGTAGTACCTTTATTTGCCTAAGGCTCCAACTATACGGAAGTTTTCTCAGATAGTTTTTTTCACTGCGGCGGATTAAAACATCCCGCAAAAGTTGTCAAAATTTCTACGTTAAATCCGGTGAATATTCCCTAAATACTCCCCTAATATCTCCATATGACTTAAATTGATGTCATTTCAGACTCAATTTAAAGCCATATTAAAGCCATGTCGGTGTCATATCATAATAGTTGGCACCAATATGGCTTCAATATGGCTTAGATATGGCTTCGATATGGCTATTAAGAGAATCATATGGAAATATTACCTATGTTATAAGGAAATATGATCGCCTGTTTTGGGGCAATAATCAATGTTTTTATTCGAAATCTTTATTTTTATCTAATCAGTCAGGGATATTTACTACAACAACAATTCTTCAAACACTTATTCCATACGACATTAAACTTCTATTGAGATTTTCACTTTTCCTCCAAGTCCTTTTTCCACAATATCAAATAGTGTGCTCAGTGTTATATTACTACCATTATTCTCAACCCGGGAAATATAAGTTCTTTTCTTATCAATGATAAGTCCTAATTCTTCCTGGGTCATATGTCGTGATTCCCTTGCTTTTTTTAACAACAGTCCGATTTTAAAAGATTCTGACTCTCTTTCAAGATTGTCACGTCGTTCTGTCCCTTTTTCTCCGTATACCTGATCCTTAATTTGTGACCAGGTCGTAATATCTTTGTTATTATTTTTTGGTTTCATAATACTCTTTCATTAGAATTCTTGCTTCGTAGAGTCCGCCTGCACCTACAATGAGTTTCAGATAGGTTGTTGGAATCCTCTCTAAAGTCTCAATGGCTTCTAATATTTTGAAGATTTTATACTGAACCTTTACAGGTTGTTTTCTTAAGAAGTCTTCAAAATAGTTTTTGTATGCAATTATTTCCCGGATTTTCTCCATATTAATAAGCTGTAAAGGTAACTTAAAAGTTACAATATTCCAAATTATCGATAACCGATCTCGGTAATTTTAATTCAACAATCCTTCAATCATTTTCTGCATTTTTAAAGTTCCGGGATAACCAGTGATTTTATTTTTCATAACGCCCTTTTTATCATAAAACAGATATGTCGGGATTCCGGTAAAATCAAAACTTTTCTGTAAGTATTTCATCTCATCTGAAGTCAGATAATATTGCTCGCCTCCAATCGCTTTGATGTTCATTTCCCATAATTTCACAGGAGAAGAGACATCGGTTAAGTAGACAAAGACGACATCTTTCCCTTGCATTTCATATTTGATTTTAGCCGATTGTTTCATTGCATTCATACAGGGACCGCACCAGGTAGCCCAGAAATCTACTAAAACCGCTTTCCCTTTGTATTTTGAGATAATCGTTTTCATCAATGCTTCTTTGGAAACTGCAGGTGTTTTGTTTATGACTGTTTTGAAATAGTCTTTTCCTTTAGCTAATTTAATGATCTCTTCATTTCTTTTCAAAAGAATTTTGGTAAATTCTTCATTTTTGAAATAGCCTTTGATATTTGCTATCTGTTTATCCGACAGTGGTTTTAATTCGGTATTAAACTGCAGGGCATAGGCATTGGCCGTCAACATATCATAGAATAAACCGGTATCAGAACCAATCAAATCGGCCATGGTTGTCTTGACTTCTTTCAGCCAATCGTTTACCGGGGTATCTTTTATCGCTGGAATATTCAATGTTTCATTTTTAAGTATTTTTGTCAATACTTCAAAATATGACATCGTGTACAGGTATTGCGGATCGTTTAAATTAAACGATTTCAGTAAAGCATAAAAAGATCGTTGGGGCTTTTGTGGAGTAAAATCTTCCGGATCACCTTTAGCTTTAAAATTATGGTAGTTCAGAGAAATATAATCGCTATAGGTAAGAAGGCATCCTGAAAGAAACTTTAATTTACATTCATTGGTAATCAGACTCAGCCCTTTTTTTGATAGTACTGTATCACTGATTGCTGTTTTCAAACGATTTACCATTAATTTATCGATAGCCAAATGACTGAATGCATCGGGAGTCAATTTATAATAAGGCTCATGCTCATTGGCGTCAAGGAAGTTGCCAAATATCTGTGAATAATTTTGCGTAACATCTGAAGAAAATTCAAAACTACTTGCAATTTTTGACTTTATCTGACCGGTCTTATCAAAAGCTATCTCTACTTTTGTGACTTCTCCCGGTATCAATCCTATAAAAATGGCATTTCGATTGAAATAAGGCGAGTTTATGGCACCTAAATTAATATTACATTGAACAGGAACCTCAAAACTAAAACTACCATCATCTTTCAATAAAGTTTCGAAGGTAACGGCTTCTGCAGTAACAGGGTTCGTTAGATACAATGTTATAGTTGGAATTTCTTCACCTTTTTTCAGATGATAATTAATCACCTGCCCGGTCACCTTGGCAATTCCTGCCTGGATTTTAGGATCGGGTAACTTGTCTTTACCGTTATGGATACAGGATAAAAACATTATACAAATTGCAGCAAGAAAAATAGGTTTAAAGAAAATGGTAAGATTTTTCATAAAGATGTTTTTTAAAGTTTCTAAAACAGATTTATTCTTTAGTCGTAATCATTAATATAATTAAGAAACTGTTTAAATTTAGTTTCTGTTTATTCGTTGGACATGCTAAACTCTGCTAACACTGCCTATTTGCATTACGTAGAGACGCAATATTTTGCGTCTCTACAATAGAAAAAACACTTCCGCCCGTTCTTGAACTCCAATTGGAGAAAATTTAAACAGTTTCTAAACATTCTAAACATTTATGAATGGTAGTATAACTTGATTTCCCGGTAAAAGTAATTTATTTATTTACTTTCATCAATTATTTTATGTCTTTTTTTATAGTCTGGTTTTGTCTTTATTTCTAATATTATAAATAGCTTTGGTTTTTACATTCTTCTCTTTATGCTTAGTTCGTAAAAGATGTATACTAAAAACTGGTGGCTTTCGAATATGTCAAGGATATCAGGTTTAATTATAAACGTCGCCGCAATCTCATTTCAATTCTTTCGAAATTCTAAAAAAGAAAGTATTATCTTCAAAGAAATTTAACACGGTAAAAATCAACTTATAGTTTCTTTATTTGTTAAATTTGTGCATAATAATTTCATGTCATGGAAGCAAATAAAAATTTTAGCGGTATTTGGAAAAGTAATGAACATACTGTTGATATTGATCTTTCATTAATCATTTTTGCTGATGATGGAACAGATGTTGTTTATTGTCCTGCCCTTGATATTAGTGGCTATGGTTTGAATGAAAAAGAAGCCATTGACTCCTTTAAAATTTCACTTGGAGAATTCTTTCTATATACATTCCATAAGAAAACTTTTATTAGTGAATTGAAACGTTTGGGTTGGACTATAAATAAGAATAGTACTATGATCCCACCTACTATGAGTAAAATGCTTGAAGAAAATAAAAACTTTAGCAATATTTTCAATAACTATCCTTTCAGGAAAATTAATGAACAATTTTCACTCCCTGCATAAATGGCAAGGTTAAAGAATATACCTCTTAAAACAATTCGGGAGTATCTTATTTTGAAAGGACTTAAACATATAAGAACAATTGGAGGTCACGAAATATGGGGAGGAAAAAGCCTTCAGCGACCAATTGTATTACAAACTCACATTAATCCTGTGCCTGAATTTATTGTTAAACAAATCTTACGTGCTTTGAATGAAACTGATGATAGTCTTTTTGGATTTTTACAATCATAACATTAACAGCCTGTTAGCACCATTAATTCTTTCTTTAAATTCTTTCTTATTATTCTTATTATTGTAATTATTGCATTAGCAACATTTTTGTCAATAGCTCAGAAGCCATCGCAAAGTGAAAGTGATCTGATGCACTTTACACGTATACAAGAAGAATTTATTCGGTTCAATCCAAACTATTTTAAGATGAAGGCTGAGCGGGTTTCGAGATTGCATAAATTATATGCCAAAGTACAAGAACAGGAAATAAATGGAATGAATACTGAATGTTCATACTGACTATCCAATTGTAAATCCAAGTAAATATTTTTTGCACCGCATCTAAAATTATATACTATTTTTATGAGTCCAATTATTGAGTAAATTTGTAGAGATGTAACAAAGCTATTGTTTAATTATTTTTAAAATACAACTAACCAGTTATTTAATATTTACATGAACAGGTTTTTACAATTAATATACTAATCAATGAATCGAAAGATAATCACAGGTATTGCATCTTTTGGAATGTCCGGAAAGGTTTTCCATGGACCATTACTGACAAATCATGATGGATTTCAACTGAAGACAATCGTTGAAAGAACAAAGAATGAGGCTGCTGCATTGTATCCCGGAGTAGAAATTATCAGAGATTTCGACTCGATGCTTCAGGATAAAGAGATCGAACTCATAGTTGTAAATACTCCTGATCATACACATTACGACCTTGCATTGGAAGCAATAAATGCCGGAAAGCATGTGATTGTGGAAAAACCTTTCACACAGACACTTGAACAGGCATATGCTTTAATTGAAGCAGCCAGAGAAAAGGGTGTCATGTTGAGTGTGTTTCAGAACCGGAGATGGGATGGTGACTTTTTGACTGTACAACAAATCATTGAAAATAATCTTTTGGGCAAACTGGTAGAGTTTGAATCACATTTCGACAGGTTTAGAAACTACATTCAGGCTGGTACCTGGAAAGAAAATGCAGATACCGGAACCGGTACACTTTATAACCTTGGATCTCATTTGATTGATCAGGCAGTTGTATTATTCGGCGTTCCGGATGCTGTGAATGCTGAAATCAGGATATTGAGGCCAGGTGGCGAAGTGGACGATTGTTTTGATATCAGGATGTCATATAACTTTATCAAGGTCACGCTGAAAGCCAGTTACCTGGTCAGAGAACAGGGGCCTAAATATCTCCTGCATGGCGTAAATGGCTCTTTTGTTAAATCAGGTCTGGATGTTCAGGAAGATGAGTTGAAAGCAGGAGGGAGGCCGGGAACTCCAGACTGGGGAGCTGAAGGTGAACAAAACTGGGGGATGCTCAATACCGATATTGGGGATTTGCACTATAAGGGTAAAATTGAAACATTACCGGGCAATTATCTTGCTTACTATGATAATATTTATGATCATATTGTTAAAGGAAAACCTCTTGCTGTGAAAGCTGAACAGGCTGCTGAGACAATTAAGATCATTATGGCTGCCTATAAAAGCAATGAATTGCATCAGACAATCCGGTTAGCTGATATGTAAAACCTTGAGAAGCTAGCGGAGACGCAAGATATTGCGTCTCTACGTGTGAGTTCGTGGCCATTTGTACAAACGCAGGATTTTGCCTCTGATTGTGTTAATTGGCGTTTATTTGTAGAGACGCAAGATATTGCGTCTCTACGTGTGAGTTCGTGGCCATTTGTAGAGACGCAAGATATTGCGTCTCTACGTGTGAGTTCGTGGCCATTTGTACAAACGCAATATTTTGCGTCTTTACGTGTGAGTTCGTGGCCATTTGTAAAGACGCAAGATATTGCGTCTCTACGTGTGAGTTCGTGGCCATTTGTAGAGACGCAATATTTTGCGTCTCCAGGTTAAGTTGATAATAAATAACAATCAACAACTGGTTTAATAAACACATGTATCTGATTTTAAAATTGTAAATTATAATAAATTAACTCACAAATAATATTGTATTTCAAAATAAACAACAATCAAATTACAAACAAATGAAAAGATCATTATTACTATTAATCGCAGTTTTAATGTTTGGAAATTTCCAGACTGCCTTTTCGCAGAAAGCATTGAGTGACAGTGCCCGCATGGCGTGGTGGAAGGATGCCCGTTTCGGAATGTTTATTCACTGGGGTATTTATTCTGTTCCGGCCGGTACTTATAATGGCAAACAGATTCCCGGTATTGGAGAATGGATCATGAACAAGGGTAAAATCCCAATGGCTGAGTATCAGAAATATGCTGCACAATTTAATCCTGTGAAGTATAATGCCGAAGAGTGGGTGAAACTTGCTAAGGAAGCGGGAATGAAGTATATGGTCATTACTTCCAAGCATCATGATGGATTTGCAATGTTCAAATCTGACGCCAGTAATTTCAATATAGTAGATGCAACTCCTTTCAAACGAGATGCAATTAAAGAACTGGCTGCTGCTTGTAAAAAATATCACATGAAACTTGGTCTCTATTATTCTCAGGCACAGGATTGGAATCATCCCGGCGGAGCTGCTAATGGTGGGCAATGGGATCCGATGCAAAAGGGTAGCATGGATGAATACCTGGATAAAATAGCCATTCCACAGATTAAAGAAATATTGACAAAATATGGTCCTATTTCTGTATTGTGGTTTGATACTCCAACAGATATGACAAAGGAAAGAGCCGAAAAGATACTTCCTTTGCTGAAGCTTCAGCCCAATATCATCTGGAATAATCGTTTGGGTGGTGGCTATTCCGGTGACTTGGAAACCCCTGAACAATCTATTCCTTCTACAGGCATTCCCGGCAAAAACTGGGAATCGTGTATGACCATGAACGACACCTGGGGTTATAAAAGTTATGACAACAACTGGAAAAGTACCACAACAATAGTCCGAAACCTGATTGATATTGCTTCTAAGGGTGGAAATTATCTGTTAAACGTTGGACCTACCTCAGAAGGACTGATTCCTGATTCTTCGGTTGTTAGACTGAAGGAAGTTGGAAAATGGCTTAAAACTAATGAAGAGGCTGTCTACGGAACTTCGCACAGCCCGTTTCCTTATCTGAAATGGGGACGTTGCACACGCAAGGGTCAGAATTTGTATCTGAATGTATTCGAATGGCCTGAGAACGGACAACTGATAGTGCCTCTCGGAAATAGTGTTACAAAAGCATATATGCTTGCAAACCCCAAAGAGGTATTGAAGACGGTAACTGCAAACGGACATCTGATTATTACGGTTCCTAAATCAGCATCAGATAAAATTTCGACAGTTATTGTCATTCAGATTAAAGGCGAACCTGTGATTGAAGCAGCACCTTCAAATGGACTGAAGGGTAACGCATCATCATTTGAAACGGGATTCGAACCTTTTAAAGCATTTGACGGTAACACAGAGACACGCTGGAAAGCCTCACAAAACGAAAAATCAGGCTGGTTGGAAGCCGACTTTGGAAAACCTGTAAAGATTTGTGCTATTGCAGCTCAGGAAGGTGGAAGCTTTGAAAAGAACATCACCAAATTTCAACTGGAATATAAAGTCGGGGATGAGTGGAAAGTGATCGTTACCGGTAAAACAATTGGACAGGGATTTCTGAAAGCCTTCCCAACTGTTGAAGCCCAACAGTTCAGGTTGAATATACTTGAAGCAAAAGCAACTCCGTTTATCAGTGATATGCAGCTTTATAAAGATATGTAAGGTTATTTCTTAAATTGAAACAGAAGGTGTAATTGTAGCGACGCAATATTTTGCGTCGCTTTTTTAAGAGGATCTTCAATTCCGGAGACGCAAGATATTGCGTCTCTACTTGTTTGTATACCAGATTATGATGAATACTATCTTTTGAGACAGTCACTTTTTTTAATATCCTTTAATTTATTTTGTTGGTCGTTTGTGGGTGCCAAGTTTCATTATCATTCCAATTCCAAATGCCTCCTTGACCTGTAATCGGGGACCTGATCCGGTTAAAACTTTAATCCCATTTTCCATATTATAAATCGGAATCATGATATTGTCATCATACAAAAATCTGGAATTGAGATTAGTAGATATCATGCTGTTGATCACAAAATTAATATTGGTTTCCAGATCAACATCAACATTCCATTTGTTATCTATATTATCGTCCATGTAATTATCATAGAGGTTCACTTTTGAATCAACAATGACATTTTTCATAATTTCATATTTGACTTTAGCATTGACTAATATTCCAAGTTCAGGTTTAATCGGGTCTCCCGGGATCAAAATATTACCATTTGCATCCTTAATGGCTTTTTTTACGCCAAAAGCACCAGCATCAGCCAACTTTTGGTCAAGCACAAAAGTGAACTTACCGGATGCAGGAGACATAAACAATGAAAAAAACTTAGTTGGTTGATAGTCCATTCCAAATGACAAAGAAAGATATCCGGGAGCGAAGAAACGTGATACCTCATGAATTTTGTCAGGATAATTGTATCCGGGACCAAACTGAGATTTTAAACTGACCAGAATTGAATAATTCCATTTTTTTACAGCCTGATAATTTAATTTTGAGTTAAATTCTAGTCTGTCCTCCATTTTCATAACACCTTTTTCTTTGCTATCGATCAAACCATAGCTGAATGCGCCTGTGTTTTCAAAGGTTAAATTACCTTTTTTGTAATAAAGTGAGGGGAAAAAACTGGCTGTTCCCGAGAAGGCACTTTCACCCCCAGCGGCCCAATTCGTAAATGAGATCTGATTGAAATTCAGATTAGTAATAGCTAAAAACTTCCAGTTTTTAATTTTCGGCTGCACTTTGATCGTGTCGATAAAAGAATCATCAGGAGGACCTGTAAAAGCTTGACTACTAATGTATGTTGTAAGGATTAACGCAAGGAGGTAAAATCTTTTCATCGTATCAAATCAGTTGTAGTTATCGAAGTCCAAAATTAAAATATTTTGACTGAAAACAATCAATTTTCTTGCCAAAATCCTTCACTTAATTATAAAACTATAAAATAGTTTTTATATTGTTCATCGATGTAAATAATAAATAATCTAAAGCACAAAAATGAACTAGTTTCCGGTTCAGTTGTTCTTTGTATTCTTTATTGAAATTCATATATTTACTTCAAATTCTGATTACGATGGATCAAGCTTCAAAATTATATCAAACAGCCTTTTTGCTGGCAATGATTACGATTATTTTTAACATTCTGGAAGGATTGGTCTCGGTTTTCTTTGGAATAAAAGACGAAACCCTGACTCTTCTTGGTTTTGGAGTGGATAGTTTTATTGAAGTTTTATCAGGAATTGGCATTGCGCATATGTTGATCAGGGTGAAGAATAACGGCAATGAAACGAAAGATGAATTTGAAAACAGGGCTTTGAAGATTACCGGTGTTTCGTTTTATATTTTGTCTGCAGGATTAACTTTAACCGCATTTTATAATTTGTACACCGGCCAGAAACCAACAACTACCCTTTGGGGTGTAATCATATCCGTCATTTCTTTGTTGACAATGTGGATGTTGATCAGAGGCAAACTGAAAGTTGGTCGTGTATTGGGCTCTTCATCGATAGTAGCCGATGCGAATTGTACAAAGGTGTGTATGTATATGAGCGGTGTTTTGCTGGTCTCTAGTGCTGTTTATGAATTGACGCACATCTCATATATCGATCTCATTGGTACTGCAGGTATAGTCTGGCTCTCTTTTAAAGAGGGGCAGGAGTGTTTTGAGAAAGTTAAAAACAAGGGCGTTTGTGCCTGCGGGCATGAAAACTGTAAAGTGTAGTTTCTGTTTCGTTTATTTTTTCTTCTGTCTGGATGCACCTCTTGAATATGGAACTGCAGATTGGACAGCAAACTCGTTGCGAAGAAATTTATAGTAACCCGCAATTGCAATCATGGCTGCATTATCTGTGGTGAACTGAAATTCGGGCAGAAAGACTGTCCATCCTTGTGTTTCCTGCATTTTGAGCATGGCATTTCGTAAACCGGAATTGGCAGATACGCCACCTGCTATTGCAACCTGCTTGATCCCTGTTTGTTTGACGGCTTTTGAAAGCTTATCCATCAAAGTAGATACGATAGCGAATTGGATTGAAGCACATAAATCTGATTGATGCTTTTCAATAAAATCAGGTGTCTCTTTTAAACGGTCGCGAAGGAAATAAAGAAATGAGGTTTTTAATCCACTGAAACTAAAGTCAAGCCCCGGGATAGATGGTTTTGGAAAGGTGAATGCCAGAGGATTTCCCTCTTTGGCATATTTGTCGATGAAAGGGCCGCCCGGATAGGGTAGGCTCATGATTTTTGCAGACTTATCGAAAGCTTCTCCGGCAGCATCATCTATGGTCAGACCAATCACTTCCATTTCAAAATAATCACGAATGATGCTGATCTGTGTGTGGCCTCCGGAGACGGTCAGACAGAGAAAAGGAAATTCGGGAATCAATCGGTTTCCTTCCTGATTTTGAATAAAATGTGACAGGATATGTGCCTGCATATGATCGATCTCGATGATGGGTACATCTAGTCCCATCGAAAAGGCTTTGGCAAAGGAAGTCCCAACAAGTAATGATCCCAATAGTCCTGGTCCCCGCGTAAAAGCAACTGCATTTAGTTCTTTTTTATCGATTCCTGCTTTCTTGAGGGCTGAAACAATGACCGGAATGATATTTTGTTGATGTGCCCTTGAAGCAAGTTCAGGAACCACACCTCCAAATTCTGTATGGACAGATTGATTCGCTATTACGTTGGAAAGCATCTGGTTATTGCATAGAATCGAAGCAGATGTGTCGTCACAAGATGATTCAATTCCAAGAATATATGTTTTATTCATCACTTTATTCTCTTAATAATTAATAAAAACTGGCTATTCCGGTAAAAAATTGCCATATTTGTAAACTGTTTCCGGGACCGATTATTCCTTTATTTTTACCCGAAACCCTATATGAATTCCAAACCAAAGGTAGAAGGCAAAGTTACCAAAAAAAGATACGAAGTAGTTCACAGAATTGTGGACATTGTCGTACTGTTGCTTTTTATTTTGTATGGTGTCTTCCGTTCAGCAGGTGTTCAAACATTTCTGGTTAAGCGTGTTACATCCTATTTGTCCAGGGAATTAAAGACTGAAATTTCGATCAGTGGAATTGACATTTCATGGTTTTTTAATGTTGCTTTGGAAGATTTGAAGGTAAACGATCAGAATCACAAAAGGATCCTCAATGTCGACAAGCTGGTTCTTGGTGTTGATCGTCTGGGGCTTATCAAACATACCATCCTATTTAGTTCGGTCAGATTGGTCAGGGCCGATATAAGAATGGTGAGATCTGCCAAAGACAGTACCTGGAACTACGCCTTTCTTATAAACTATTTTTCATCTGGAAAAGTTCAACCCAAAACAACAGCCCCTTCAAAGCCATGGAATGTTACAGTTAAGGCTGTTGATCTGATGGATTGTCGTTTCATGTTACAGGACCTGACCTCGGATACTGTCTCTAAAGGCATATGTTTCAGTAATCTGCGCTTTAAGAATGTAAATCTAAGGGTTACCGGTTTACGAACAGTAAATGATTCTATATTTGGTAATATCCGTGATTTTACTGCCCTTGAACACAGTGGTTTTAATCTGAAAGAATTCAATACGGTTATCAAATTTTCACCTGTCAACATAGTAGCCAAAAAACTGCATTTCATCAGTAACAGATCGGATGTCAATATGGATCTGGAATTTAAATATCGTGATTTCAGTGCTTTTAATAATTTTCTGGATAGTGTTTCCATCAATTCGAAGATCAGGTCTTCACAAATAAACATGGAAGATATTGCATATTTTGCTCCTGATCTGATGGGAATGGATGATCCGTTAAAGCTTGAGGGTGAACTAAGTGGCAAGATCAATAATCTTCGTTTAAAAGATTTCAAATTTGAATTCGGAAAACAAACCAGGTTTGACGGGAATATTACGATGAGCGGTCTGCCCAATATTTATGAGACCTTTGTTCATTTCAATATCAAAGAGCTCAAAACATCTGTTGCTGACCTGAGGAAGTTTAAGTTGCCTGATGGGAAATCCATTGAACTGGTGCCTACCTATGATAAGATCGGTTCAATAAAAGTAAAGGGATTTTTTACCGGTTTTTACAATGATTTTGTTTCATATGCCGACTTTAAAACCGATGCAGGAGAATTTTCAACTGACCTTGCCGTAAGAAAAGGGGCTAAACCCATTTATATATCTTACAAAGGGAAACTGAAAGGAAGAAATGTTGAAGTCGGAAGACTTTTTTCCATCACTGAAAACATTGGACGGTTAAACATGGATCTGCAGATCGAAGGCAAAGGCATTGACATGGCTAATCTGGATGCGCATCTAACCGGTACTGTTGATTCGATGGAATTCAGAGGGAATAAAATTGATAATATTGCCTTGAGTGGTGCCGTTAAACAAAAGGCGTTTTCAGGGATGGTTAAAATTCGTGATGCACTTATCAATCTTGACTTTAATGGCAAGGTTGACATGAACAGGAAGCTGCCATTATTTGATTTAACAGCCTCTCTGAAAGATGCACAATTGACCAAGTTGAACCTGATCTCAAGAGACACTTCAGCAACCCTCACGGCGCACATGAACCTTAACTTTGAAGGTAATAATTTTGATAACCTCCTGGGAAAGATAGTTTTCGATAGTACGCTCTATACAGAGAATGGCAAATCCCTGCCATTGAAAAGTCTGGTATTAGAGACCAAGGCACTACCAATGGGTGATAAACAGGTTTTGTTACGTTCAGATTACCTGGATGGAGACCTTACGGGTATCTACAAATTCACCCGTTTTTACAGTTCTTTAAACCTGATCTTAAACAAATATCTGCCATCGTTAAAGCTTTGGAATGCAATTGATCCTACCGATCAGTTCCCGCAAAATTACTACTATTACCTTACAATTAAGGATCCCGATAGGGCAACTGCAATATTTTTACCCAACCTGAGAATCGCTTCCAATACAACAATAAAAGGATCTTTTTCAGCACCTGACAGAAGTCTGATCATAAATGGCGATGCTCCTTCTCTGGTCATAAACGGTATGCGTTTCAATGATTTTTACCTGAAAGGAACTACCTCTAAAAATCAGCTTTTCATCAATACCGGGGCTACACGCATCGACTTTAAGGAAAATAAAAATGATGAAGCGGCTTCGTTGGGAGTTGACAGCGCTCATTTTCAGGCTACAGTAGCGGGTGACAGTATCAGATACCGCTTAAAATGGGATGATAAAGGAAAGATCGATCACAACAAAGGAGATATCTCAGGATATGCTGCATTTCATTCATTGTCAAGGATTAACCTGGGTGTCACCAGGGGTCGCTTTATGGTAAATGACTCATTGTTGACAATTAATCCGGGAAATTCAATTTCCATTGATTCTTCCTTGATATCAGTAGATAATCTTGCATTTTCAGGCATACATCAACGGTTGTTGTTGCAGGGAAGTATTTCCAAAGACCCCGATCAGAAGTTGAATGTCTATTTTCAGCAGGTTGATATTTCAGGATTGGATAAATTTATCAACGTTTATGGAGTTGATATAAATGGTGTAGCTGATGGATCTGTCAGTCTGATGAACCTTTATGGCTCACCGAAAATAACATCAAATCTCAATATTCTGGGGTTGACATACAACAATGTTAAGTTGGGTGATGCCTCCATCCGATCCTCATGGAATGATGATGAGAAGGCGTTGCTGGTCGATATGCATGTCATTGATTTGTCAAGCCCTAATAACACCGAACCACTGAGTGTGACCGGGACATTTCATCCTTACCTGGAAACAGATAATTTTAATTTTGATGTCAAACTCAATGATCTGCAACTTCATGCCATCAATCCATTTCTGGACAGCTTTATGTCTGATTTGAATGGTTTAGTAAGTGGCGATTTACAATTCCTGGGACCAACAAATTTTCCTTATCTTAAAGGTGTTGTTACAGCTAAAAAAACTTCTTTCAAGATTGATTACCTGAATACAAGATATAAATTTGAAGATAAAGTGACCATTGACAAGGATGCTTTTCGTTTTGAAAACTTCGCCGTCAAGGACACACTTGGAAACACAGCTATCGTTAATGGCGAAATCCGAAACCATTCTTTCAATAACTGGGCTTTAGATCTTTCCATTGCTGCTGATAAGTTTTTGGGATTCAACAAGGCCTATTCCTATGACGAAATGTATTATGGTAATGCCTATGGATCAGGGCATCCGGCAGTAAGAATTACAGGTCCTGTCGAAAATCTTGTCTTTACGATCAATGCAAAAACGGAAAAGGGGACCAATATATTTATCCCTTTAAATAATCCCGGTACTGTTTCAGAAAACGACTTCATTACTTTTATCAACAAAGCAGATACTTCAGGGGCTACTGCCAATTCACCTTCTTCATCCTACTCCGGACTGAGTATGAATATGAATTATGAAGTGAACGAAAATGCCGCTATTCAGTTGTTCTTGCCCTATGATATGGGAAGCATCAAAGGCACCGGGAAAGGATTGCTGAAAATGGATCTTGATAATTATGGTGAGTATTCTATATCCGGTCTCTATCAGATTTCGAAGGGTACATTTGATTTCACAATGCCAAAATATACACTTAAACGAACTTTCGATATCCTGGATGGAAGTTATATTCGCTGGAATGGAAGCCCTTACGATGCTACAATCAATATGACTGCTGCATACAGGAAAGATGTTTCCCTTTCCAGTTTACCCAATAATGCATCACAATTGACACAGCAGCAGTTGGCACAAAGAATTAAAGTGAATTGTATTATTTCTTTGAAGGATAACCTGTTTAAACCTAAAATTAAATTTTCAATCAATCTACCGGATGCGGATGAGTCTACAAAAAGAACAGTATTTAGTGCGATAGATACTACGAACGAGGCAGAGATGAACCAACAGATGATCTCCCTGCTTATGGTAGGCAGTTTTAGTCTCTACAATGAAAACAAGACACTTGCATCATCATTGAGTTCGCAGCCTTATGAACTGATTTCGGGTCAACTAAATAACATGTTGTCGCAGATCAGTAGTGATTTTGATATCGGATTCAATTATCGCCCGGGTGATAACATGACCACCAATGAGGTGGAACTGATGCTTTCCAAGAAGCTTTTCAACGACCGGATGCGGGTTGAAGTCAATGGAAACTTTCCCACTTCGAACAATAATATTAATAATACTCAGCGATCGAGTAACCTTGTGGGCGACGTAAATATTGAATACAAACTGACCTCCGATGGCAGGCTGATGCTCAAGGCTTACAACAAAGTAAACAGAGACATCATCGACATATATGCGCCTTATAAGCAGGGAATAGGTATCTCTTGGCGCAAAGAATTTGATTATTTCAAAGATCTCTTCCGGAAAAAGAAGAAATTAGTTGTCACACCACCAAAATAAAATTGCTATTATTTTAAAAGGTTCTGTAGTTCATTGTGGAATATTTTCAGCCCTGAAAGGGCATGATATATCAGCACAGGGCGAAGCCCTGTGAACTGGGGTGTCCCAATAATCAAGCCCTGTAAGGGCGAAATAATTGATATTCAATTCTCTTGCGCCCTTACAGGGCTAATGTGTTATTGTATTCATGTCACAGGGCTTCGCCCTGTGCTGATATATCATGCCCTTTCAGGGCTCCAAAAATGCTTTTCATCCTTCTTCTTTTTTTTAACTTTAATTAACGCTCTTTATGGTAACTATTCTGCCATTAGGGCGTCATATGTACAGAAGAAAAAGAACTATCATTAAAACCCGGTCTTCATAGTGCAATTATTAAATGAAAAATAAAAATATTTAAAGAAAATCATTTTCTAAGTGTTTGTGTTTGCGTACTACTCATAGTAATGATGATTTAAAATCCCCTGTTAAGGGGATTTTTTTTATTTTCGCTTCATCATAAAGTGTACTTTCATATCGTCATTGAAAACAATTGCATGAACTTTACAGTCTACAAATCCTCAGCAGGTTCTGGAAAAACTTACACGCTCGTCAGAATATATCTGAGTCTGATTCTGAAGCAACCTGAGAAATACAGGCATATACTGGCTATAACCTTCACAAATAAGGCTGCAAATGAGATGAAGGAGCGAGTGCTCGATCAGTTGAGGATCATGACCAACTGGAAACCGGAAGTACGTGTTCCCGAAAACTCCATGATGCATCAGCTTGCTGTTGAACTGAAGATGGAATCCGCTGAACTCATCAAAAATGCAGGCCGTGCCCAGGAACTCATCCTCCATGAATACGGGAACTTCAGCCTTGGAACCATCGACAGTTTCATGCACCGTGTAGTCAGGACTTTTGCCCACGACCTACAACTCCCTGTCAATTTTGAAGTAGAACTGGAAACTGATCTGTTGCTTAAGAAAGCTGTTGATTTACTGTTGAATGCAGCCGGATCCAATGAAGCATTAACACGTCTGCTCATGGGTTTCATCGAGCAGAAAGCAGAAGAGGAGAAAAGCTGGCAGATTGAAAATGACCTTTTCCTGATCTCCCGATCCCTGTTTTATGAAAACGATATTCCCTATATCAATTCATTGCAGGAGCTCACCAAAGATGATTTTCTGGCTATTATCGATAAGATCTATCTGTATCGTGCCGATTTTACCACTAAAGTTCAGGTAACAGCACAGGCTGCTTCAAAAACTATTAACGAACTAAACATCCCCGAATCTTCTTTTTTCCAGGGAACGCGTGGATTGCCTTCCTGGTTCAGGAATCTGTCAAATGGCAAAATTGATAAGTTAACGCCTTCAGTTACGATTTCAAAAGCAATCAACGAAAACAAAATGACCGGGGGGAAGGCTTCAAAGTCAGATCAACAGGCCATTGAAACGATCTGGCCTGAACTGGTGTCGCATTTTGAAGCCCTTAAGCTGCTTTCAGAGCAAGGATACAGTCGTTATGTTCTTTATGGTCTATTGTCGCGGACGATCTACCAGATGGCCGTCCTGCATGAGATCAACGACCATCTGAAGACGATACAACTCAACAAAAATGTTGTACCGTTGGCAGAATTCAATAAACGAATAGCCCAGGTGGTCATGCGCGAACCAGCACCTTTTGTCTATGAGCGATTGGGTGAAAGGTTTCATCATTACCTGATCGATGAATTTCAGGATACCTCGGTAATGCAATGGCAAAATCTGCTTCCATTGGTTGACAATGCACTGGGGAGCGGTTTTTATAACCTTGTGGTTGGCGATGGTAAACAATCGATCTATCGCTGGCGTGGGGGAGAGGTCATGCAGTTTGTAAAGCTTCCCGAAGTTGACAATCCAACGGAATCTCCTGAAGTTTTCCAACGACAACAAAGTCTTAAAAGAAATTATAATCCTGAAAAACTGAATCGTAACTTCCGTTCCAGGATGGAGATCGTCGATTTTAACAACAACTTCTTCTCCTGGATTGGTGCGCGACTTCCTGAAGATATTAAAACCGTTTACGATGATGTTGCCCAGGAAGTAGATCAGGATAAAACGGGTGGGGGAGTAACCTTTTCGTTTTATGACAAGAAGTTATCCGAACTGACCGTTGAAGAATACAATCTTCAACAAATCAACGATATAATTGCTCAGCTATTAGAAAAAGGATATCTGTACAGCGACATTGCTATTCTTTGCCGGGCAAACCATAGAGCTTCTGTGATCGCCAACGATCTGCTTTCCAAAGATATTCCGGTAATCTCCTCCGAGTCACTTCTTTTATCCTCTTCTCCGGTGATAGGTTTCATTGTAAACTTTATCAGGTGGATTCAAAATCCGGAAGACGATGTTCTTGCAACTGCGTTGATTACACGTTTATTGCGTCAGGATGTGGATAAAACCAAAGATATCCACGCGATACTTTCTTTGGTGTCCAAAAAACTATCAAGATCATCATCACTTCAAAAAGGAGTGCCTGAAATACTTGCAGGATTGGGTTATAATTTCGATTTTATCCGGTTTAGTAAGCTGCATCTGATCGACTTAACCGAAGAGATCATCCGGATCTTTGGCTTAAACAAAACCGATGATGCATTCCTCCATTTCTTTCTCGACGCAGTATTGAAGTTTTCTACAGACCGGAAAGAGAACAGTTTGGCTGACTTTAGCGACTGGTGGGAAGAGAAGAAGGACAAGCTTTCACTGATCGTTCCCGAAGGAGTTAACGCGGTAAGAATCATGACTATACACAAGTCGAAGGGGCTTCAATTCCCCATCGTGATATATCCTTTTGCATCTGAAAGCATCAATAACCGAAACGATCTGAAATGGGTTTCGCTCACCGATGAATATCTGCCCGAGTTGCCGTCGGCATTGCTCCCATTGAGCGATAAACTGCATGGAACAGACTTTGGCCTGGTATATGATCTCGAAATGAGTCAGAAAATGTTGGATCTGGTTAACTTACTGTATGTTGTGATGACCCGACCCGAAGAACGGTTGTATGTCATCAGTGAAAACTATGAAGGCAATCAACCCGATAAATCAATCGCGGGTTTAATGAAGGGATACATGCTTGAAAACGAGAAGTGGCCTCTCTTTGGTGAATCGGCATTGTTTGGATCGCCCCTGTCCGAAAAGAGCGGTGGAAATTCTGAAACAGTACCTGTTCCAGTCATTGAACCAATGATCTCTTGTGACTGGCATGACCGCATTTTATTGAGTCGCCGTGCCCCCGAATATTGGGAAACCGCCAATCCTGAACACGCCCAGGCTTATGGACAAATGGTTCACCAGCTGTTATCTTATATCAAGTCTCCAGATGATTTCGAAGAGGCAGCAGCAAAGTTTATTGATGAAGGACTTTGCACCCAACAGGAAGCTTTACATCTGATCAGGTTAGCCTCTAAATTGCTGATTCATCCCGTTGCAGGTGACTTCTTCAAGCAGGGCATTGTAGTGAAAAACGAATCAGAAGTATTGATGCCGGACGGGAAATCGTATCGGCCTGACCGGGTGATCATTGATGGCAACAGAGCGGTTGTGATTGATTTTAAGACCGGAAAACCATCACCGTGGTATCAGAATCAAATCTCAAATTATGCTGCAATTCTGGAGCAGATGGGATATGAGTCAATTCAAAAATACCTGATCTATGTCGATGAGGAAGTGACAGTTGAACAGGTAAATTAACGTAAAACATGAATGAAATTATTCCAAAAATAGGAGCTGAATTATTCCTGAAAGAGGCAGGTAAACGGGTTATCCTGGATGTCCGTTCGCCTGCCGAATATGAGAAGGGACATATCCCCGGAGCCTATTCTTTTCCATTGTTTACCGATGAAGAACGGGCCGTGGTGGGCACGCTCTATTCGAAATCAGGACGCGAAGCCGCATATTTTGCAGGACTCGATATCGTTGGTCCTAAAATGTCAGTGTTTGTCAAAAAGGCTTTACGTCTGGCACCAAAACATAAACTCCTGATCCATTGCTGGAGAGGAGGGATGCGCAGTGCTTCGATGGCATGGCTGTTGCAGTCTGCCGGTTTTGATGTCATGATACTCGAAGGCGGTTATAAAAAATATCGTGCTTACATCAGAGAGTCCTTCAATATCCCCGTGAAAATGTTGGTGTTGAGTGGGATGACAGGATGTGGCAAAACTGAGATCTTGCATGAAATCAGGAAGAGAGGGGCACAGATGCTCGATCTTGAAGGTGTTGCAAATCACAAAGGATCAGTTTTTGGTCACCTGGGGCAAAACCCACAACCAACCACTGAACAATATGAAAATAACCTGGCACAGATCTGGCGGACTTTTGATTTTTCAAAGCCCTTATGGATTGAAGATGAAAGTCGAAATGTAGGTTTAGTGAGCATTCCGGATCCTTTGTATGCCCTCATGACTAAAGCTATCGTTATCCGGATCGACTTTCAAAAGGAATACAGGGTAAAACGATTGGTGGCCGAATATGCCGGCATCAACGATGAAGAAATTGCATTGAATCTGCAGAAAATAACCGATTCGCTGGGACATAAAAATGTTCAGGATCTGCTGCTTTTGTTATCAACACAGGAGTACACAGCCTTTGCACATAAAATCCTTGACTATTACGACAATTCTTATGATTATAGTCTTAAAAGAAAAGCATTTTCAAGTATTGAGTCATTTTCCCCACAAGGGATAACGCCTGTTGAGCAAGCTGCTGAAATACTTGACTTTTCAAATAAAATTTTAAATGATGTTATTGAATATGAACGATAAATTACGACTTACACAATATAGCGTTGGTGGTGGATGTGGATGCAAAATATCACCGGCAGATCTTGAACAAATCATCAGTAGCTGTGAAAAATCACAAGTCATTGATGCTCAGTTATTGGTCGGCAACGAAAGCATGGACGATGCTGCCGTGTATGACCTGAAAAATGGACAGGTACTCATCAGTACTACCGATTTTTTTACTCCTATTGTTGATGATCCCTTTGATTTTGGGCGCATTGCATCAGTAAACGCGATGAGTGATGTTTATGCCATGGGTGGAAAACCCATTTTTGCCCTTGCCATATTGGGCTGGCCACTTGCAAAACTATCTGCAGAAACTGCTGCCCGGGTCATCGAAGGAGCACGTTCTGTCTGTGGCTCGGTGGGCATCCTGATTGCCGGCGGACACAGCATCGACATCCCCGAACCCGTCTTTGGCTTAGTGGTCAACGGGTTGGCTCCAATAGACTCTTTTAAACAAAACAGCAAGGCAACGGCAGGTTGTCGTTTGTTTTTGTCAAAGCCTTTGGGGATTGGCGCAATTTCAAATGCAGCCAAAAACAGCAAAGTAAAACCATCTGATTACAATGAGTCGGTAGAATGGATGACCCGTTTGAATACGCTCGGACCTGCAGTGGCAACGCTGAAAGGCTTGACAGCAATGACCGATGTCACCGGTTTTGGTTTGGGTGGTCACCTACTCGAAGTCTGCAAGGGGAGCAACCTGGTTGCCGAACTCGATTTTGATGCCTTGCCTTTGCTCAATGGGTTAAAGGAATATATTGCACAAGGATGTATTCCCGGAGGTACACGACGAAACTTCAAAAGCTACGGCCATCTCATCGTACCAATGGAAGAAGAACGCAAAATGATCATCTGCGATCCCCAAACAAGTGGCGGTTTATTGATGGCCGTAGAACCCGACAGCATCCCTGAATTCCTGGCCATCGTAAAACACGAAAATGCCTTCGTAAAGGAGATCGGATTTCTGGAAACCAGAAAAGACGAAACTGAATTGATCAGGTTCAAAAAATAAGAAATTGTTTAAATTTGCCCGTAGGGCATTAATATCAATAGAGAGATCATCATCATTTGCCTTTTCCCCGTAGGGGATCAACCTTTAATGTTAATGCCCTACGGGCAAAAAAGGGAGGGAGAAATGTATTTCTATTGATATTAATGCCCTACGGGCAAAAGAAAAACAAAAATTAAACAACTTCTAAATAATTTTAAAATTAGTAGTTACAGACATTCAATTATTGTCATAGCCCCGGCTCCCTTGTTCCAGGAAATGGTTTTATTCGTCACGTCAGTCGCAAATTCGATCCCCAAGGCAACCTATATTTTCTGACAATTATAGAGAAAACCTGGTTTATTTTGTTCAAAAACTAGAAACTGTTTAAATTTAGTTTTTGTTTATTCGTTGGACATGCTAAACCCTGCTATCACTGCCTATCTGCATCACGTAGAGACGCAATATTTTGCGTCTCTACAACAGAAAAACCGCTTCCGCCCGTTCTTGAACTCCAATTGGAGAAAATTTAAACAGTTTCTAACAAAGTGAAAAAACGTCGCTAAAAGTACTTTATAAAAAAAAATCTGGTCTGAATATTTTTAGGCCATTTATGGATCATTTTTGGATCATTTTTTGAATATTCTCGGAACACCCAGATTTCATCGGTAAACCAGAGGTAATTGAGGAGTAAATCACTTGTAGGCGTCTCGCACATGTCTCGCAGGTGTCTCGCACATGTCTCGCACATGTCTCGCTCTAATATGTGCGAGACATGTGCGAGACACCTGCGAAATAGGTGCGAGGCACGTGCGAGACAGTTAGAAGTCATTTACCAATGGTTTACTACTGGTTTACCGGAGAAATCTGGGTGTTCCAAGAATGACCGAAAAATGGTCCTTTTATGATCGTTCGAGTATCGAAAAAAGATCCAAAAATGAAGTTTTAGATAATGTATTTTCAATCGGGTTATTTCGATCGGGTTATTTCATGAATGTTCTATTATGAATACTGTTATTTCACTTTAAGAATGTGTTTTTAAAAAAAAAGGAAATAATGCTTTTTGCGACTTAAAATTAAATATATTTTGAATTACATCAAAAATAAGGGGGTGTACATCAAAAAATATCATTTTATTGGTTATTTTATAAATATAAAACGTACTTTTGCAAAATAATATACTTTTTTACATATTTTCAGGGATTCGTTACTCCTCATCCCCAACTAAAGACTTACTAAATGTCACGCTAGTTTAAGTTTGATCGAAATCTTTTAATTCGTAAAATTCATAGATCAAAACATAACAAAAAAATAATTTTAATATGATTTTTTGTCAATCGGAAATATTATATTTGTGAGAGACTAAATATTATTTTTAGGAAAAATCAAATATTTGCTTTCCGGAATAATAAAACAAATTATTAAAAATCTTGTTTTCATTTTAAATAATTATATTGATGGGGTATATAAAATTTGATAAGAGCCAGTTAGTGAATTTGGAATACTCTTTGAGGAAAGAGTTTTTACGTTCGAACGAGACTGGTGGATATTCGTGTTCTACTATTATCAATTGCAATACACGAAAGTATCATGGATTGTTGGTCACTCCCCAACCTTCCATTGACAATGATAATCATGTTTTGTTGTCTTCTATAGACGAGTCAATCATTCAACATGGCGTTGATTTTAATCTTGGAATTCACAAATACCAGGGTGACATTTATAATCCAAAAGGACATAAGTATATGATTGATTTCTCTTCAGAGCCTATTCCAACCCAGACATACAGGGTGGGTGGTGTTTTGTTGAGCAAGGAAATTGTAATGTGTACAAAAAGCAATCTGTTGATTGTTAAATACACGCTTCTGGATGCACATTCTCCTACGAAATTACTTCTCAGGCCCTTTCTTGCATTCCGCAATGTTCACAAACTGAGTAAATCAAATATCTGGGTTGATTCGAAATATGAGAACATACCCAATGGCATTAGCATGCGGATGTATTCAGGATATACCCCATTATTTATGCAGTTCAGTAAAGAACTTCAGTACACGCATGTTCCTGACTGGTACTATAATATTGAATATCTGAAAGAACGCGAACGGGGTTATGATTGTCATGAAGACCTGTTTGTCCCCGGTTTTTTTGAAATGGATATTGAAAAAGGTGAGTCGGTTTATTTCGCAGCCAGTACCGAATTACAAAATCCGTTGAATCTTGAGGAACTGTATAATGAAGAAATCAAAAGTCGTATTCCAAGAAATAATTTCGAAAATTGCCTTGAAAATTCAGCGCAGCAGTTCTTTGTACGTAATGGAGAAAAGGTAGAAATCATAGCAGGATTCCCATGGTTTGGTCGTTGGGGACGTGATACATTTATAGCTTTACCCGGGCTCTCATTGGCTCTGGGCGATCACAAGACCTGCAAGGATGTGATAGATACCATGTTGTCGGAGCTACACGGACCGTTGTTTCCAAACATTGGAAGTGGCGATCAATCTGCTTATAATTCTGTTGATGCACCGCTTTGGTTCTTCTGGTCTTTACAGCAGTATGCAAAATACACCAATACACAAGCTTCGACCTGGACAACGTATGGTGAGAAAATGAAACTCATTCTCGAAGGTTTCAGGAAAGGCACCCTGTACAATATACATATGCAGGAAAATGGTTTGATCTGGGCTGGTGAAATTGGAAAAGCGCTCACATGGATGGATGCCGTGGTCGATGGCAAAGCGGTTACACCCCGTATTGGAATGCCTGTTGAAATCAATGCTTTGTGGTATAACGCTGTCATGTTTAGCCTTGAAGTAGCAAAACATGCTGAAGATACAGCTTTCATAGAGAGCTGGCAACCGATAGCTGATGGAATCCCTCAAGCATTTTTAAAGACATTCTGGGACGAAGAGAGAGGATATCTTGCTGATTATTTTGGGACAAAAGCCCATTGGCAGATACGTCCGAATATGATTTTTGCTGCCTCGTTACCCTATATGCCTGTCGAAGAAGATATCCGTATAAAGATTGTGGATAAAATCAGAAAGCAATTGCTCACTCCGCGAGGTTTGAGAACACTGTCGCCTGAAGATATTGAATACAAGGGATTTTACTATGGTGACCAGGCTACCAGAGATAAGGCATATCATCAGGGAACGGTTTGGCCATGGCTTATCGGTCATTATGCTGAAGCTTATCTCAAGATTCATGGAAAAGGTGGTTTATCGCACATTGAAAAGATTTATCGTGGTTTTGAAGAAGAGATGTTAGAACATGGAATTGGAACTATCAGTGAGGTATTTGATGGTGATCCTCCATACAGGGCTGCAGGAGCAATTTCGCAGGCATGGAGTGTTGCCGAGGTGATAAGGATGGGAACGATCATTAAACAATACCTAGATTAAGGAGAATACGACAGAATTTTTTGAATTGATTTGCAATTATATATAACTAAAAGATGAAGTTATGAAAGTGCTCATGTTTGGCTGGGAATTTCCTCCTCATATTACCGGAGGATTAGGAACCGCATGTTTTGGTCTGACTCAAGGATTGAGTAAGGCAGGTGTTGAGGTGCTTTTTGTGGTGCCAAAAGCCTATGGAGATGAAGATGAGCATGCCGTTAGACTTGTAAATGCAAGTAATGTTAAATTACAACTTTCTGAAACACACGGAGGAGTACATTGGGAAAAAGTTACTTTTATTGAAGTAGGTTCAAATCTGATGCCTTATGTGGGACCTGAAGATTTCACCAAGGTAATGGAGCTTTCAAAATTGAGAGGCTATGCCAAGACATCTTCTGTTTTTCAGGAAACTTTTGAGTTTTCCGGAAAATATGGTACAAACCTGATTGATGAAGTGAGTCGTTATGCACTCATCGGAGCTTCACTGGCTGAAAACAACGATTTTGACATCATCCATGCGCACGACTGGCTGACTTATCCTGCCGGTATTGCGGCCAAACAGATCAGCGGGAAACCATTGGTTGTTCACATGCATGCAACTGAGTTTGACAGATCGGGAGAAAATGTCAATCCTCAGGTATTTGATATTGAAAAAAGTGGGATGGAAGCAGCTGACAGGGTAATCACCGTCAGTAATTTCACGCGAAAGATCGTCATCGATCGCTATGGTATTGATCCTGCAAAAGTATTTACGGTTCATAATGCTGTTGAACATTTCACCAAACCTGAAATGTCGGATATGGATCGTAATGTTGACGAGAAGGTCGTGACTTTTCTGGGTAGGATAACTTACCAGAAAGGACCGGAATATTTTATTGAAGCGGCCAATAAAGTTTTAAAGAAAGATCCTAATGTGCGTTTTGTAATGGCAGGTACAGGCGATATGATGCATAAAATGATTAGACGCGTAGCCAGGCTTGGAATTTCAACACGTTTTCATTTTACCGGGTTCCTGAAAGGGGACGACGTCGATAAGATGTATGCATTGAGCGACGTATATGTGATGCCCTCTGTTTCAGAGCCCTTTGGGATTTCACCATTAGAGGCTGTAAGATCTAATGTTCCAGTTATCATATCCCGGCAGTCGGGTGTTTCTGAAGTGCTTACACATGCTATTAAAATTAACTTCTGGGATGTCGATGCACTCGCAGATGCGATATATGGGTTGTTACATTACCCGGCAATAAACACAATGATTGAAAAACATGGTCCTGAAGAATTAAAAGAGATGAAATGGGATCGTGCAGCTTTGCTGGTTAAAGATATTTATTTACAGGTTGTTAAAGAAATTTGATGTTATGAGATCCGTTTGTTTCTTTTTTCAGGTCCACCAGCCATATAGGCTTCGTACCTATCGTTTTTTTGATATCGGAGATAATCATCATTATTATGATGAGTACCTTAACCGTTCGATTATTAACCGAGTAGCCGAACGCTGTTATATCCCCATGAATAATCTATTAATCGGTTTGATTCAGAAGTATGGGGATAAATTTAGGGTTAGTCTCTCTATAACAGGTACAGCAATAGATCAGATGCAACAATATGCACCTGCAGCTTTGAAAAGCTTTCAGGAACTGGTTGCAACCGGAAATGTTGAACTTTTGGCAGAGACCTATTCTCATACATTGGTTTCTCTTAAAAATGAAGATGAGTTCAAGTCACAGGTAACGAAACACTGCGATAAAATAGAAGAATTGTTTGGTCAAAGACCGACTTCTTTTCTCAATACCGAAATGATTTACGATGATGAAATTGGTAAATCGGTTGCGGATATGGGTTTCAAAGTAATGCTTACCGAAGGTGCAAAACATATTCTTGGATGGAAAAGCCCCAATTATCTATATTGCAACGCTATAAATCCACGTTTAAAAATACTTTTACGCAATTACAGGTTGAGTGATGATGTGGCTTTTCGCTTTTCTGAAAGGAAATGGAACGAATGGCCACTTACAGCAGACAAGTATGCAAATTGGTTAAAGGATGTTGGCGATAATCAGGAAACAGTAAATGTTTTCGTGGATTATGAAACATTTGGAGAACACCAATGGAGTAGTACCGGAATATTTGATTTCATGAATGCTTTGCCTGCAGCTGTCTTTAAAAATACAGATTTTGTATTCTCAACACCTGCTGAAGTAGCTAATAAACTACAACCAATTTCAGCTATACATGTGCCTCAACCCATATCATGGGCCGATGAAGAAAGAGACACAACTGCATGGCTTGGAAACGATTTACAGGACGAAGCATTTGACAGTCTGTATTCGATCACTGAAAAAATTAAAAATGTAGAGGATCCTTCCATATTGCGTGACTGGCAATATTTGCAAACCTCAGACCATTTTTATTATATGTGCACAAAATGGTTCACTGATGGTGAAATACATAAGTATTTTAATCCATATCCTTCACCTTACGAGGCTTTTATGAATTACATGAATGTACTCTCAGATCTTATGATTCGTGTTGACAGGTATCTGTTGAATAAAGAATCACTGAAACCGAAAGGTGAAACAGTTTTGTTGGGTACAGAATAAACTAACTATTATAATGATTTATTAATCAATTTGTTAATAAAAAACAAATTGTCATTGTTATTACTTGAACGCTCGAATATTAAAAACATTTTAGTAATGAATTAAACTATAGTTAAATCGATCTGTTAAAAATAAGGGTGGTATGAATCAATTTCTATTCATATGCGAGATTTAATTGTAAGACTTAAAATTAACGAAAGCTATAAAAAATGTCAGACCAAAATTTGAATAAAGCGGATTACCTTTTTGAGGTGAGTTGGGAAGTATGTAACAAAGTTGGTGGTATTTATACTGTAATCTCTACTAAGGTTCCCCAAATTGTTAAAGAATATCGGAATAATTACATTCTTATTGGTCCGGATGTTTGGAAAGAGACTTCTGAAAACCCTGAATTTATTGAAGACAAAACTTTGTTGGGGGCATGGACAGAGCAGGCTGAACGGGAAGGATTACATATTCATACCGGAAGATGGAACATTGAAGGAAAACCGGTAGCCATACTGGTTGACTTTACACCATTCTTTCAGGTGAAAGATAAGATATTAACCGGATTTTGGGAGAGATTTGGACTGGATTCTATTTCAGGAGGCTGGGATTATATTGAACCTGCTTTATTTGGTTATGCCGCAGCCAGGGTGATCGAGAGTTATTACAATTTTTACCTGAGTGCTTCTGATAAACTTGTTGCTCATTTTCATGAATGGATGTGTGGGGGTGGTGTTTTACATCTTCGCGACAGGGTTCCACAGGCAGCAACAGTATTTACCACGCATGCAACTGTATTGGGACGTACAATCGCAGGAAATCATCTTCCTTTGTACAGCGATCTGAAAGTATATAATCCAGATCAGATAGCCCGTGAATTTAATGTTACAGCCAAATTTTCACTCGAACGTTCAACCGCTCAGCAAGCCGATGCCTTTACGGTTGTAAGTGCTATTACAGCTGTAGAGTGCACATATTTATTAGGTAAGTCGGTAGATCTGGTGACTCCGAATGGTTTTGATGATTCATTTGTCCCTGCGGCGGATTTATTTGATGATGCCAGAGTTCAAGCCAGGGCTACATTATTGACTGTAGCTGAAGCTGTATTAAATCGGAAAATTGATCCTAAGGCAATTTTAGTAGTCAACAGTGGTCGTTATGAATTCAGCAATAAGGGTATTGACCTGTTTATTGATGCACTGAATCTACTTGACAACGATGCTGAATTAAATAATGAGGTCATCGCTTTTATTACTGTTCCTGCAAATCATACCGGTCCCAGGAAAGAAGTTGTCCAAAGACTGGCAGATGGAATTTCAGGTGATAGTATTGAAAGGGAATATCTTACGCATAATCTCTATGATGCTGATAATGATGATATCATTAAACGTCTTATCAGCAAGGATCTTTTAAATCGAACCGGTCATAAAGTTCAGGTCGTTTTTGTTCCTTCATATTTGAATGGTGCAGATGGTGTTATTAATAAAACTTACTACGAATTGTTGATTGGTTTTGACCTTTCTGCATTTCCATCTTATTATGAACCATGGGGATATACACCTCTGGAAAGCATTGCATTCCATGTTCCAACAGTAACAACGAACCTTGCTGGTTTTGGCCTCTGGATGAAGGAATATGCCAAATCACAGGAAAATGGGGTATTGGTACTTGACAGAAATGAAACCAACTCAGCTTCTGTAACATCGGGCATCGCCTATTTCATTAAAAACTATTCGTTAAGCAATACTACACTCAGGAATTCAATGCGTCAGTCTGCATATAGACTATCACGACTGGCTCTTTGGGAACACCTTCTTGAATTTTATAAGACAACTTATTCTTTGGCACTTGAGAAATCAGCTCAACGCATTGATCAGTATCATTTGAAACGTCCGACCGAGAGTGGGGAACCTTATGCATTTGTAAGGGCGAATAAACCAGAATGGCGTAAATTCAGAGTAAAACCTGAATTTCCTGAAAATCTGGTCAGATTGCAGAAACTGGCTCAAAATCTTTGGTGGTGCTGGAATCATGAAGCACGACAATTATTCAGTATGGCTGATCCCGAATTGTGGGATGCCGTGAATCAGAACCCTGTAGCATTGCTTGAGCGCCTTTCGTTTAAGACGATTAAATTACTGGAGAAGGATAAAGTATTCATTCAAAAGCTTGATGAGGTATATTCTCATTTTGAGGAATATATACTGGAAGCTGAAAACAAACCTGCTTTACAGGTGGCATATTTCAGTATGGAATTTGGTCTCCATGATTCAATTCAGATTTATTCGGGAGGTCTTGGTATTTTGGCCGGAGATTATCTGAAAGAAGCCAGTGATTCCAATTTTAATATGATTGGTGTAGGTCTGCTTTACAGATATGGTTACTTCAAACAGCAATTAACGATTCTGGGTGATCAGGTAGATTCATATTCTCCACAGGTGTTTTCTGATCTTCCGCTAAATCCTGTTTACAATGAAAATGGGGACTCTCTAAAAATCAGTATTGTTCTTCCCGGACGTAATCTTTATGCAAAAGTATGGAGAATTGATGTTGGAAGAATCCCACTTTATTTGCTGGATACCGATATATCTGATAATAGCGATTTTGACAGGAGTATAACCTACAAACTCTATGGCGGAGATTGGGAAAACCGATTCAAACAGGAGTTATTGTTAGGAGTTGGCGGAATCAGGTTATTGCAGGCTTTAAAAGCCAAACCGGATTTGTATCATTGCAACGAAGGACATGCAGCCTTTATTGGTGTTGAAAGACTTCGTACACTTGTTCAGGAGAAAAAACTGACATTTGCAGAAGCATTGGAGGTTGTTCGTTCTTCGAACTTATTTACTACACATACACCGGTTCCGGCAGGTCATGATGCTTTTTCAGAAGACATTCTTCGTACATATATTCCACATTATGCCGATCGCCTGGGAATCAGTTGGGATGCCTTTATGAATCTGGGACGATTCGTGGAAAATAAGACCGATGAAAAATTCTCTATGAGCGTACTTGCTGCTAAATTGTCTCAGGAAATGAATGGTGTTAGCCAAATACACGGCAGGGTCTCGCGTGAATTGTTTGCCCCATTGTTTGATGGCTATTTTGCCGATGAACTGTATATTGGCTATGTTACCAATGGTGTTCATTATCCTACCTGGGCGGCTTGGAAATGGCAAAAACTTTACGAAAAGGAATTTGGAAAACAATTCCTCACTGATCAGTCTAACATGGAGCATTGGAAGAAGATTCATAATGTGGCCTCTTCCACAATCTGGGAATTGCGTGATCAGCTTCGGAAAGAATTGGTTGAATTTATCAGGATAAGAGTGCGTAATGATATGACTTTACGCAAAGAGAGTCCAAAACAAATTTTAAAGGTTGCTGAATCTCTGGATCCTAAAGCACTCACAATAGGATTTGCCCGACGGTTTGCTACCTACAAAAGAGCTAATCTGCTTTTTAGCAATCTTGATCGTTTATCTGAAATATTGAACAATAAAGCACGTCCAGTACAATTTATTTTTGCAGGTAAAGCGCATCCGGCTGATAAAGCAGGACAGGATCTGATCAGAAGGATTGTAGAGATTTCAAGACAACCTGCCTTTACAGGTAAAATAGTATTTGTAGAGAACTATGATATGCAACTGGGACGAAGGCTTGTCCAAGGTTGTGATATGTGGCTCAATACACCTACGCGCCCACTTGAAGCTTCAGGAACCAGTGGCGAAAAAGCGGTCATGAATGGTGTCTTAAATTTCAGTGTTCTCGATGGCTGGTGGGCTGAAGGTTACAGGGAAAATGCAGGATGGGCTTTACCTGAAAAGGATACTTTTGATAATAGTGCTTTTCAGGATGAACTGGATGCAGAAATGATTTACAGCTATTTTGAAGACGAAATCATACCAGCTTTTTATGACAGGGATGAAAAGGATATTCCACAAAACTGGGTCAATTACATTAAAAATAATATTGCAGAGATAGCACCAAGATTCACGATGAAGAGAATGCTTGATGATTACATCAACCAATATTATATGCCAATGTATATCAGACAAAAAATGTTGGCAGATGATAATTTTGAAAATGCGTATGAAATAACAGCTTGGAAAAGAAGGGTATTGAGAGTTTGGGATTTCATTACATTGGTAAAAATTGAAGTACCTGATCCAACAACGGAAGGAGCATTGAAACTCGGTGAACGTTATTCTGTTGGAGTGACACTCGATCTTAAGGATTTAAGTTCAGCTGATGTTGGTGTTGAAATCATTTTTGGAGATAAACACGATAACAGGATCGATCGAATCATCGAAGTTATCGAATTGCTACCCGATAAAGAAGAGGGCGGAATTACACATTATAAGGCAGATATCGATGCAAGTAGTACCGGTTCCTTTGAATTTGCATTCAGAATCTTCCCGACAAATCCGCTATTACCACATCGCCAGGATTTCAATCTGGTAAGGTGGATGTAATTCTATTCATCATTTTTTATAAATTTGCAGGCTCAATCTTTTTTTAGATTGGGCCTGTTATTGTATTAAAAATAAATAAAACGGTTTAATATGAAGTTATTGGAAGGAAAAACAGCACTCATTACAGGTGCATCGCGCGGAATTGGTAAAGCTATCGCTCTGCAGTTTGCTGCCGAAGGCGCCAACATTGCTTTCTCTGATATCCGTCGTGATGAAAACATGGAGAATCTTGAAAAAGAACTTCAGAATTTTGGTGTTCAGGCTAAAGGATATGCATCAGATGCAAGTTCTTTTTCTGACACAGATAGAGCAGTTGAGGAAGTAGTAAAAGACTTTGGACGAATTGATATACTTGTCAACAATGCAGGTATCACTCGTGATAATCTATTAATGAGAATGACAGAAGCAGACTGGGATCTGGTCTTGCTTATTAACCTTAAGTCTGTTTTTAATCTTACCAAGGCAGTTCAAAAAATCATGCTCAAACAACGTTTTGGCTCAATTATCAATATGAGTTCTGTTGTTGGTGTAAATGGTAATGCTGGTCAGTCGAATTATTCTGCTTCGAAAGCAGGTATGATTGGATTTACTAAATCCATCGCTCAGGAATTAGGATCAAGAAATATTCGTTGCAATGCAATTGCTCCGGGATTTATTGAAACAGAAATGACACATAAACTTCCGGAAGATGTCAGAGCTGAATGGGCAAAGAAAATTCCATTGCGCAGAGGTGGCAAACCTGAAGATGTCGCAAATGTCTGTGTCTTTTTGGCAAGCGATCTGTCTGCATATGTTACAGGTCAGGTTATCAGTGTTTGTGGTGGCATGAGCATGTAATATTTTACGATAAAGACTACGGGATTTGTTGAAATATAAGGCCTTCATTTTTAATCAGAGGGCCTTATTTTTTGTAATTTAGGATAAATGTTCATTTTTTCAATTGATCAACATGCTTGCTTGTTGATCTAAATTGATTATTTTTGCGCACAAATGCTAAATAGTATCTCTTCTAATAAAATTAATTCAATTTATTGATATGAGTTTTCGGATTATTGTATTGGCTAAGCAAGTGCCTGACACACGTAATGTTGGCAAAGATGCGATGAAAGCAGACGGGACAGTCAACAGAGCTGCCTTGCCAGCCATTTTTAACCCTGAAGACCTTAATGCACTTGAAATGGCATTAAAGGTTAAAGACCAGATAAAAGGAGCAGAGGTGATAGTTTTGACAATGGGACCTACACGGGCTGCCGAAATTATCAGAGAAGCCATGTATCGTGGAGCCGATAAGGGGTATTTAATTACAGACCGCAAATTTGCAGGTTCTGATACATTGGCTACTTCTTATACACTGTTTCTCGCTGCTAAAAAACTTTTGCCATTTCAGATGGTAATTTGTGGCCGTCAGGCTATAGATGGTGATACGGCTCAGGTAGGGCCTCAGGTTGCTGAGAAGCTCGGAATTCCTCAGATCACCTATGCCGAGGATCTGGTTTCAGTGACTAAAAACAAAGTGGTTATTAAACGCAGGTTAGAGCGTGGAGTTGAAACAGTAGAATCTACTTTTCCTGTAGCAGTGACGGTTCACGGTTCAGCTGATAACTGTCGTCCACGTATTTCAAAACTTTTATTGAGGAATAAGCATTCACGCACAATTACTGAACTTCAGACCGAGATCAAGGATTATACAGAGCTTTACGCTCATCGTCCTTATCTTACAATTGATGAATGGACAGTTGAAGATCTGGATGCAGAAGCTATAAAGCTTGGTCTATCAGGCTCTCCCACAAAGGTGAAAAAAATTGATAATGTGATTCTGGTTCATAAAGAATCGACTGTGTTATCCAATGACGACCGGGAAGTGGAATCACTCATGAAGGAATTAATTGAACAACATATTATTGGATAATAAGTTGCGTCGCCCGCATTGTATAATCACCAAAAAATTGTAAAAGTGAAAAGCGTATTTGTATATTGTGAGATAACTGAAGAAGGCAACGTAGCTGAAGTAAGTCTTGAATTACTTTCTAAAGGTCGTAAGCTAGCCAATGAACTATCAACAAGCCTGGAAGCTGTATTGATAGGACATAACATCAAAGGTCTGCCTGCTCATATTTTTCCTTATGGTGTTGATGTTGTTCATATAGCCGATCATAAAGAACTTTTTCCATACCGGACTCTGCCACATGCTGCAGTAGTAATAGATTTATTCAATAAAGAACATCCTGAAGTTGCCTTATTTGGCGCTACTTCAGTTGGAAGGGATCTTGCTCCCCGGGTTTCTTCAGCTATGCAATGCGGTTTAACTGCCGATTGTACTTCACTGGAGATTGGGGATCATTTTGAAAACAAGACACAAAGGGAATTTAAAAACCTGTTGTATCAGATTCGTCCTGCTTTTGGTGGTAATATCATTGCAACAATTATTAATCCCGAAACCCGCCCACAGATGGCAACAATTCGTGAAGGGGTTATGAAGCAGGAAATCGTTGATAAAAATTATTCAGGGAAAGTTAATAATATTGATGTTTCAATAATACTGAAGGATGAATATTTTGCCGTTAAAATCCTTGAAAGACATATTGAACAGAGTAAAATAAATATTAAAGGTGCTCAGGTTGTTGTTGCAGGGGGATATGGTGTAGGATCACCTGAAAACTTCAGACTACTCTTTGAACTGGCAGAAGTGCTGGGTGGAGAAGTAGGTGCAACACGTGCTGCTGTTGATGCAGGATACATTGAACATGAAAGACAGATTGGTCAGACCGGAATCACTGTTCGTCCTAAACTGTATATTGCATGTGGTATCTCGGGTGCTGTACAGCATCGTGCAGGAATGGATCAATCAGCTAAAATCATTTCGATAAATATCGATCCCAAAGCACCGATAAATGCAATTGCCGATTACACAATTATCGGTAGTGTTTCAGATATCGTTCCCAAAATGATTAAATACTATAAAGCAAATTCAAAGTAATTTAATCAGGTTTTATCTGAATATCAGAATTAATACTGTAAAACATTGAAGTTATGTCAAATTTCTATACCGATAATGAAAACCTGAAATTCCATCTTGAGCATCCTCTGATGGAAAAAATTGTTCGCCTTAAGGAGGATAATTTTATAGAAAAAGAGCTTTATGATTATGCTCCTCTTGATTATGAGGATGCAATTGACAGCTATAATAAAGTATTGGAAATAGTTGGTGAAATAGCCGGAGAGACTATCGCTCCAAATGCAGAATCGGTTGATCATGATGGACCTACTTTGGTTGATAATGCTGTTCAATATGCACGCGGAACTCAGGAAAACCATGATACGCTTGTAAAAGCAGGGTTGGTTGGCATGTCACTTCCCCGTAAATATGACGGTTTAAATTTCCCAATGGTTCCCTATGTAATGGCTGCTGAAATTGTGTCACGTGCTGATGCAGGTTTTGCCAATATATGGGGATTACAGGATTGTGCTGAGACAATTCATGAGTTTGCTTCTGAAGAGCTCCAGGCTGAATTCCTGCCAATGTTTAATAAAGGGGCTACTGCTGCAATGGATCTGACAGAACCGGATGCCGGATCTGACCTTCAGGCCGTACAACTTAAAGCACATTTTGATCAGGCAAAGGGTGTATGGGTTTTGAATGGTGTCAAGCGTTTCATTACAAACGGTGATGCAGATATCTCTTTGGTTCTGGCCCGTTCAGAAGAAGGAACAAATGATGCCCGTGGTCTTTCTCTGTTTGTTTATGATCGTCGTTCAAATTGTATGTCGGTACGCCGTATTGAAAACAAACTGGGAATCAAGGGTTCTCCCACCTGTGAACTTGTTTTTAAAGATGCTCCTGCAAAACTTGTAGGCGATACAAAAATGGGTCTCATCAAATACGTTATGTCATTGATGAATAGTGCCCGTTTAGGTATTGGTGCTCAATCATCAGGTATTGCAGAGGCAGCCTACAGAGAAGCAGTAAAATATGCTGTAGAACGTGAACAGTTTGGCAAAGCTATTATTAAATTCCCTGCTGTTTATGAGTTATTGACTAATATGAAGGTGAAGATCGATGCAATGCGTACACTTCTTTATGAAACTGCCCGTTACGTAGATGTTTACAAAGCATACAGTCTTCTATCAAAAAAACGCAAACTCGAACCTGCAGAACGTGATGAGATGAAACTTTATACGCGTTATGCAGATGCATTTACTCCTTTGCTGAAATTATTCTCCAGTGAATATTGTAACCAGATCGCATATGATGCGCTTCAGGTTCATGGCGGTACAGGATATATGAAAGACTTTCCAATAGAACGTCTTTCACGTGATGCACGTATTACTTCAATTTATGAAGGTACTTCACAGCTCCAGGTTGTAGCTGCTATTCGTTTTGTCGGAAATGGTACTTATCTGAAAATGATGCAGGACTTTGCAAAACGTGAAGTGAAAGCTGAATTTGAATACATGAAGAATATGTTGGTCAAAATGACAGATCAATATGGTAAAACCGTAGAAAAAGTTCAGGAATTAAATGATGCAGAGTATTTTGATTTTCACTCACGCAGGTTAGTCGAAATGGCCGGAAATATTCTTTCGGGATATCTCTTGCTTGATGACTCAAACAGAAACAATAAGTTTAGTAAATCGGCTGAAATATTTATTCGCTTAGGACGTTCAGAGAATGTTCAGAAAGTTAGTTTCATCAATTATACTAACCCAAAAGATCTGAGTGATTACAAATATTAAATCATAATAAATGCTGAAATGCCCCTTGATTATTGTTGTCAAGGGGTATTTTTTATATTATTAAGACTTTTTAGTTTCTGATTAAAGGTCTGATGACATCAAGCAATTCGCTGAATATCATTGCAGTTGCGCCCCAGATAAGTCTTTTACCTATTTTATAACAGGGTATATCGGGTAATATTTTCTCACCTACTTTTAAATCCTGTATAGTAAACGCATCGTGTTTTAAAAAATCTAAAAGATGGCAAGGAATAATTTCTTTTATCTCAATAGGATCAGGAACAAACACGGGTGTAACGGTGGTATAACCTACAACTGGATAGACCAAAAACTGACTCGGTGGAATAAATAGTGGGGTTAATTGGCCAAGTATGGTTACTGTTTCAGGATTAATTCCGACTTCTTCCCGTGCTTCACGCAGAGCGGTAGCTATAAAATCCACATCATTGATTTCATGTTTTCCACCTGGGAAAGCAATCTGATTGCTGTGAACACCATCATATTCAGGACGAAGAATAAACACCGTAGATACCTGATCACCATCAGGCCATAATAATATCAGAACAGCACTATCTCTAACATAGGCACCTTGTTTTGGGATTCTGAGTTCGATGGGGCGGTGAGGAGGAGCCATTTTACTCTGTGAACGAGTACCTGGTAAAGGTTCAGTCAATGCTTTTCTGATCTCATTCAGAAAAGTATCGAATTGGGTCATATCTTTTTTTGTTTCCATTATGATTGGATAGAACAAATTTCGTTAAAAATAGGTTTTAAAACTATAAACGATAAGTCTAAATTGTTTTTTAAACTATCTTTATTGAGGAAACCGGTGCATAAAATTATGATAAAAATAAAGAAAATAGCTAAAACAATTGATATTATCTCAGAGAACGGAAATGAGTTTTCTCTTGTTTTATTTAATGATGATTTCAATACATTTGAATATGTCATCGAGACGTTGATGGAAGTTTGTGATCACAATGAGGAACAGGCATATCAATGTGCCCTCATCACACATCACAAGGGAAAATGTGAAGTTAAAAAAGGGTTTAAAGATGATTTAAAAAATCGTTGCTCAGAATTGATTAAAAAAGGATTGAGTGCTGAGATATTCTCAAAGGGTTAATTATAAAGCAAACCGGAAGAAGGTGCTTTATATTCATTTAACAATCTATTGCAATTTAGTAGATTTGATGTTTAAGACCAATCAATAAACAAGTTACAGCCAATGAAAAGGAAAATAACTGAGGAAGAACGCAAGCTGATTGCATCTCATTATAAAAAGTTAATCACTGCCTGTGATTTTGCAACACCAGATGAAAAGGTATTGATCAGAAAAGCCTATAATCTTGCTTTATCAAAATATAATGATCGTACTATTGATACAGGTGAATTTCAAATGGCACATACTGCCTCAATTGCAACTATTGTTGCTTCTGAGATCGGATTAAAGGTTTCTTCAGTTATTGCAACGCTTTTACAGGATTTAGAGGATGATAAAGAAAAGGAACTCCTTGAAATAAAAACTGAATTTGGAGAAACAGTTGCTAATCTGGTTGAGTCATTGCATAAAGTTTCAACACTTCAAACTGAAAAAATAGAAAACCAAAGCGATAATTTCATAAAATATCTTCTCAGCATTGCAGATGATGTCAAAGTTGTTCTGATCAAACTAGCAGACAGGCTTCATTACATGAGAATGCTTGATGCACTACCAGAGGCAAAACGGACTAAGATTGCTTCTGAGACTAAAAATCTGTATATTCCATTAGCACATAGACTTGGACTCTACAAAATCAAAATTGAACTGGACGAGTTATCCATGAAATATGGCAATCCTAAGGCCTATTTTGAGATACTTAAAAAACTTGAGGCAACAAAGTTGCAACAAGAAAATTATATGAAGGATTTTATTGAACCAATTACTGTTGAATTGGAACTTTTGAAATTCGATTATGAAATTAAATGGAGAACCAAGGCTATCTCTTCGATTTATCAAAAGATGCTTAAACAAAGGGTATCCTTTGAAGAGGTATTTGATATTTTCGCAGTTCGAATTATTCTAAACAACATTGGAGAGGATGAGAAAATAAATTGCTGGCATGTTTATTCAATAATTACAAATCTCTATAACCCAAGTTTAGAGCGGATGCGTGATTGGATAACAAATCCCAGAGAAAATGGATACGAGTCTTTGCATACTACGGTTTTAGGTGAACAAAACAAATGGGTAGAAGTACAGATTCGATCTAAGCGAATGGACGAGAATGCAGAAAAAGGTTTGGCAGCACACTGGCGTTATAAAGAAACAAAGAAAAATATTGAAAATGACAGCTGGTTAGATCTCATTCGGGAGATGATGGAAAAAGAATCTTCTGGAGAACTTAACCTCTTAGAAGGCACTAAAATTGAAGCAAATACCGATAAAATCTATGTTTTTACTCCGCAGGGAGACCTTATAAGATTATCGGAAAACGCTACTGTTCTTGATTTTGCATTTGCAGTTCATAGTAACATTGGAACACATTGTACAGGAGCACGGGTTAATGGACAAATTGTCCCTCTAAAACACGTTTTGAAAAATGGAGATCAGGTGCTTATTTTGACTTCAAAAAACCAGAAACCCAACATGGATTGGCTTAACTGGGTAAATACATCCAGAGCCAAAGCTAAGGTTAAAAGAGCTTTAAAGGAAGCTGAATATAAAAAAGCTGAAGAAGGAAGAGAATTGCTGAAACGAAAGATTGGTCAATTAAAACTTACTTATACCGATGAATTGGTTCAGAAACTCTTTACCTATTTCAAATATTCAAGTGCATTAGATTTCTGTCAGGCTATTGCTGATGAAAAAGTAACTGCAATTCAAATTCGAGATGCGCTAATAACACCTGCTAAAGAGGAGGTTAAACTTCCGACACCCAAAATAGCACCTCCCAAAATTGCACCTACAGAATCAAGCCATATTAAAAACCATAACCTGATTATCATTAATGAAGATTCAGGTATCGAACATTATAAACTTGCACGATGCTGTAATCCTGTGTTTGGAGATCCAATCTTTGGCTTTGTTACGATAGGAGAGGGAATTAAAATCCACAGGGATGATTGTCCAAATGCTCGTCAAATGATCAACCGGTTTGGATATAGGGTTGTCAATGCAAGATGGATTGAAGCAGAACCAGGGCAGATTTCAATGTTTACGGCTGATGTTTTGATACAAGGCATTGATCAGCTTGGCATTGTAAATGAGATATCACGATTGATTTCAAACGAGATGCAACTCAATATTCGTTCCATTACGATTGAATCAAAGTTAAACGGACGTTTTGAAGGTAAAGTAAAGGTGGCTGTTCAGAACACCAAACTCCTTGATTTATTGCTGACTAAACTCCGTAAACTAGATGGGGTTGTAAAAGCTAATTGGATTCATAGCAATGACTGATAGTTTTAAAAATATATAAATTCTTACCATTAGATTTTTAGCCACTGTTTTGTTGTGATCTTCCAATAATGAACCCGATTCATTTTATGAAATTAAGTGTGCTTTCTTCTTTTGTCTTCATATTTCAATCTTTCTCAGATGAATTTTATTTGTAATATGATAAAGTTTAAAGAATGAGATATTATTTTAACTTTTCATGTTAATAACATTAGTAATACTTTAACTTTTACCCAATAAACTTAGGGCGTATGTTATCATCTAATTATAGAAATTCAACAATCAATTTATTATTATTATTGACGACCAAAACTACACATTGTGAGAAAAGTAATTTTATGCCAGGTATCAAAATCAAAATTTTTATTTCTTTTGGGTCTGATGACCTTTGCGATACTACAATCAGTTTATCCTCAATCACAGAAACCAGTCGTCATCAGTGGAACTATTTATGAGAGTTCAGCTAAAAGTCCTCTTGAATTTGCTTCAGTCTCGTTGCTGACAGTAAAAGATTCTACACTTGTAAAGGGCGGGATTACAAATTCCAAGGGTATTTTTAGTTTTAATAATGTGACACCGGGCACTTATAAACTGAGACTTTCTTTTTTAGGTTATAATACAATTCGTAAAACAGTTAATATTCAAAGTGCTTCCGGGATTCAGAATCTTGGGAATTTTACTTTAGAAGAAGGTAAATCTCTCATGAATGAAGTAGTTATTACAGCTACTCTTCCTGTTCTTGTCAAAAAGGACACTCTCGAATATAATGCAGACATGTTCAAAGTCGAGAAAAATGCTGTAGTTGAAGATATGCTAAAGAAATTGCCTGGTGTTGAGATTGATGGTAGTGGGAATATTAAAGCTCAGGGTGCTGATGTTACAAAAGTATATGTTGATGGTAAACAATTTTTTGGAAACGATCCATTGATTGCAACTCAGAATTTGCCCGCAGAAATGATCTCAAAGGTACAGATCATTGACAAGAAGTCCGATCAGGCTGAATTTTCAGGAGTAGATGATGGAGAGGTTAATAAGATTATTAATATCGTTACCCGTCAGGGATATAAACATGGTAGTTTTGGTAAAGCTTCTGCTGGATATGGAAGTCTTGACAGATATGATGCCGGATTGATGTTTAATAATTTCCAGGGTGACAGACAGTTTTCTGTTATCGGCATGGCCAATAATACCAACAACTTACGATTTACACTTGATGCCGGAAATAGCTTGAATAACAGAAGAGGTAGTACTTTGTCATCAGCCAGAGGTGGCCGTATGGGTGGCGGTGGATTTAGTGCCATGTCATCAGCCGGAAGAGGTATGGGACAAAGTGGAATCAGTATAACTGATGCTGCCGGTATTAACTTTCATGATAAGTTGGGTAAGAAAATAGAATTTACTGGCAGTTATTTCTATAATTATAACGATAAAAACACGAGTTCGACCACTTTAACACAAACACTGAAAGCCGATAGTAGTATTTTCAGACACGATACTTCAAGCAACTATAATACTACAAATAACCATCGTATCAATATGGAATTTATATACCAGATAGATTCCCTGAATTCGATTCTTTTCAGACCTGCTATAAGTTATGCTTTGACAAGTTCAGAAAGAGCTTCTAACAGCATCACATTGGGACAGACGGGTTTTAAACTCAATGAATCCAATTCGGTTTCTAACAGTGATGGTTCAAACTGGAATTCATCTGGTTCTTTACTCTATCGCAGGAAATTCAAAAAGCCCCGCAGAACATTTTCACTTAACTTAACAGGAAATCTGACATCGGGAAATACAGACACATACCAAATATCAAATATTTCAAAGTATGTCACTACGACAGGTCTGCCTTCAATAGTAAATACAAATCTATTACTTAACAATACTTCTTCAAGAAATGGATTCAATGCCAGGGCATCTTTTACTGAACCACTATCACTCTATAAAACGCTTGAATTGAATTATTACTACAGTAAATCTTACAATGCTTCGCAAAGAGCTGCATTTGATTACAATGAGCTGAATAAAATGTGGGACAGACCTGATACTGCCTATTCAAATAAGTATGATAATTCATTTATCAACCAACGATTGGGTATTGCATTACAGACTCATAAAGAAAAATTAACCTATACATTGGGTGTTGGAATCGAATCTTCTGAGATCTTGAGTAAGACACATGTTATGGATACATTATTCAACAGGACACATAAAGCAGTTAATTTTTCGCCAACAGCAAGTGTGAACTATGCCTTTACAAACAGAAGAAGGGTAAATTTTCAATATAAAGGGACAACAAATGAGCCTTCAATTGATCAACTTCAACCCATTGTATCTGATCCAAATTCATTGACGATCCGTAAGGGAAATCCTGATTTGAAATCAAGTTTTACAAATGACATGAGCATGAGTTACAATGATGTGAATATGACCACTTTCGCAAATTATTTTGTAAATGTTCAATATAGTGGTGTATTGAACAGTATATCAAATAACTATATTAACGGTCCAAACGGTGAACAAATTATTATTCCTGTCAATGTTAAGGGAGCATATGATGCTTCAATAAATATTGGTACCGGTATGCCTATTGCAAAAAACAAGTATTCGATTAATACTTCTGGTAGTTTGAGATGGAGTAATGATGTGAATTATGTCAGAAATTCTTCAATTGCTTTAAATAATAATACTGTAGTAGATACAACAAAAGCTTCTCAACTCAATACAACCCGTACTTTAACTGCCGGATATAATCTATCTGGTAGTATCAATGGTAAAGTTGTTATGTTTACATTATCAGGACGTGTAAATTACAATCGTGCATGGCAGAGTGTTCAAACCTCCAATACAAATATCTACATCAGTTATAATATGTTGGGCGATTTAAAACTTATACTTCCAAAAGGATTACTGATTGCAACAGATTTTCAGTATAACATGAATACTGGTTATGGTAATGGTTACAATAAAAATTATGCCCTCTGGAATGCATCCATCTCAAAAGATTTACTCAAGAATAAACGGGCTCAGATTAAAGGTCAGATTTTTGATATCCTGAAACAAAATCAAAGTATCCGCAGATCTATCAATGGGAATAATATAACGGATTCACAATCAACAATACTTCCTCAATACTTCATCATTACGTTTACTTATAATTTTAATAACTTCCAACAACCAAACAATAATCAACGCAATGGTGGCGGAATGCGTCAACGTGGTGGTGGTGGATTTGGTGGCGGTGGCGGCGGCGGAATGCGAGGCGGCGGCGGTGGTGGAAATCGTGGCGGTGGTGGTGGCTTTTAAGTCATTCATTTTTCCGATTCAAACTTACTTAAATTAAATTCAAGGGGTTGTTTGTTGTTAAAAACTTCAAACAACCCTTTTTAAATAATTCAAAAACTTATTTGATTCTGAATGAAAATATAAAGGTGATATTTTAAGATAGAATTATTTATCGGACAATCAATGTGATCACTATCGAAGATAAATCAAATTATTGATCAATTCAAATTAAACCAGTCGAATTGAGAACAGTCTAATACAATATTCCTAAATGGATTAATTTTAATGATAAACATACAATTGTGGATGTAAAAACTTTACGTACTACTTTATTATTTAAATTTCTATTATTTTTTATCTGTTTTACGACTGTTGGTCTGATGCAATCTTTATATTCACAGGTTTCCAAACAGGTGACTATTAATGGAACTATACTGGATAACAGCACTAAAACCCCACTTGAATTTACATCAGTTGCTTTACTGACTTTAAATGATTCATCTCTTGTTAAAGGCGCAATTACAAACACAAAAGGAGATTTTGTTTTCAAATTTGTTAATCCCGGGATCTACAGACTTAGGATTTCTTTTTTAGGCTATAATACAATTCGAAAAATAATTACAGTTCAAAATACGGCTAATAGTTTACAAGACTTAGGAGATTTTCTTTTAGAAGAGGGAAAATCAATGATGGGCGAAGTAATTATAACTCCGGATCAACCGGTTACAATTAAAAAGGATACAGTAGAATTTAATGCTGACATGTTTCAGGTTGAAAAGAATGCAGTAGTTGAAGACATGCTTAAAAAATTACCCGGAGTAGAAATAGATGGAGAAGGCAAGATAAAAGCACAGGGAATGGATGTCACGCGTGTTTTTGTTGATGGTAAACCATTTTTCGGGAATGATCCTTTGATTGCAACGCAGAATTTACCGGCTGAGATGATATCTAAAATCCAAGTCATCGATAAAAAATCGGATCAGGCAGAATTCTCAGGTGTTGATGATGGAGAAGTAGAAAAAATAATCAATATTGTTACAAGAACGGGATATAAGCAAGGTGTCTTTGGAAAATCTTCATTCGGTTATGGCAGTCTGGACAGATATGATGCCGGAGTTATGATGAATAAATTTTCTGGTGAGAAACAATTTTCTGTTTTAGGAATGTCGAACAATACAAATGCTCAGAAATTCACATTGGATGCTCTCAATTCATTGAATAACAAAAAAACCAGTACATTATCAAGTTCCCGTTCCGGACGAAATGCTTCAGCAGGTGGGGCAGGAGCCAACAGAGGATTTAGTTCTATGACTTCTGCCGGAAGAGGTATGTCGGGAAATGGAATCAGTGTTACGAATGCAGCCGGAGCAAACTATCATAATCTCATTGGACTAAAATTAAACGTCACCGGTAGTTATTTCTACAATTCAAGTGAGAACCATAACAATTCAACAAGCCTTGTTCAAACTTTTAAAGGTGATACCAGCATATATAAAAGAGATACATCATCTACTTATTCAAAGAATATTAATCATCGTATTAATATGGAGATTGCTTATCAATTTGACTCATTGAATTCGATAGTGTTTAAACCAAATATAAGTTTTGGTATTACAAGCACAGAAAGGGCTTCGTCGAGTGTTACAGTTGGAGAATCAGGCTTTCGGCTCAATGAGTCGAATAATGCCAATAGAAGCGATGGAATAAGCTTAAATTCAACATCGAGTTTGCTGTATCGTCGAAAGTTTAGAAATTCAAAAGCCACCTTTTCTATCAATATTGGGGGAAGTTTGAAATCAAATAATTCTGATGCTTACAGAAAATCATTTATAAAAAGATATGTTACATCAACCGGAAAACCAACGATAGGTTTAACAGATATTTTTACAAATAATAATTCTTCGGGCTCCGGCTATAATGCAAGGCTTTCTTTCACGCAACCAATATCCTTGTATCAGAGTCTGGATTTGAATTACTATTTTAGCCGCTCTAATAATCAATCATCAAAAGCAGCATATAAATATAATGAGCTCGACAGCCTTTATAACATTCCGGATACAACTTATTCAAATCGTTTTAGCAATACTTTTACCAATCAACGTCTTGGGATTAGTCTTCAAACAAAACATGATAAACTAACCTATACATTCGGACTGGGTATTGAATCATCACAAATTGAAAGTAAAACCATTCTGTTAAACAGGCTTTTTGACAGAACCCACAAATCATTAAACTTCTCGCCAACGGCATCTCTCAATTATGCATTCACAAACCGTAGAAGGTTAAGTCTACAGTACAAAGGCACAACAAATGAACCAAGTATAGATCAGCTCCAACCCATCATCACAGACTCTAATTCATTGATTACACGCGTTGGAAATCCTGACTTAAAATCGAGTTACACGCATGATCTCGTTTTTAGTTATAATGATGTAAATCCTAAAACATTCACTAATAAATTTATTAATATTCAGTTTAGTAGTGAACAGAACAGTATTTCAAATAACTATACAAATGGATCAAGTGGTGAGCAGGTAATCATGCCGGTAAATGTGAATGGCGCCTGGGATGCATCAACAAGCATTGGTTTTGGAAAATCATTAGCAAAAAACAAATACTATGTCAGTTCTTCTGCTAATGTCAGATGGAGTAATGATGTGAATTATGACAGAAACAGTGCTTCTTCACTTACAAACTATAACCCACTCGATACAGCATCATCAGTTCTCAACACTACAAAACACTTAATAGCAGGATATAATTTACAGGGAAGTATGAATACCAAATATCTGATGTTCACGCTTTCCGGAAAAGTGAATTATAATCATGTATGGCAGGCCAAAAAGACAAATGCACCAAGTGTATATGCAAGCTATAACCTGTTCGGTGATATCAAACTATTCTTACCATGGGATTTGATGTTGAATACGGACTATCAGATAAATCTGAATTCAGGTTATTCGAGTGGATTCAACAAAAATTATGCACTTTGGAATGCATCAGCAACGAAAGAATTATTAAAAAGCCGAAGAGCACAACTCAAATTCCAGATTTTCGATATTCTTAAACAAAATCAAAGTATTCGAAGATCTATAACTGGTCGTAATATATCGGATACACGTTCAACGATTTTACCGCAATACTTCATTTTTACATTTGTTTACAATTTCAAGAACTTCAAACAGGTAAAAGGAGAAAATAAACAAGGTGTTGGAAAACAGAATAAAGCAATGCGTCAAATGGGAGGCGGCGGAGGAGGGGGAAAGAATAAAAAGGGATTCTGAAATTGAATTACCTGGTTTTTTGTTCCTTTCATTGTACGAAATATTTAGAAAAATATTCATAAATAATAACATTCTGTTTCATTTTGCAGTACCTTTGATTAATTAATAATCTTTTTAATGATTAACATCAAGTCGTTGATTTGTTTCCAACTATTAATCAATTGATATCATGATTTTTGCATCAAATATTAAGCTTTTAAGAAAGAGACATAAACGTACTCAGGATGAAGTAGCAATTGCTCTTACCATGAAGCGTTCTACTGTTAGTGGTTATGAAAATGAAGTTGCACAACCTGGTATCGATATTCTTATTGCGTTTTCGAAATACTATAACATAGCTATTGATACGTTAGTAAAAGAAGACTTATCCCTACTATCCGAAAGTCAACTTATTCAGGTTGAACTTGGATATGACACTTTTATCAATGGGGGGGAACTAAGAATTCATGCTACTTCTGTTGATGCAGATAATAATGAAAATATTGAACTTGTTAACGAGAAAGCCTCTGCAGGTTATCGTGCAGGTTATGCAGATCCCGAATATATCAGGGTATTACCTACATTTCAAATGCCATTTTTGTCACGCGAAAAAAAATATCGTACTTTTCAAATCGTTGGGGATTCAATGTTGCCAATCCCAACTGGTTCCTGGGTAACCGGTGAATTTATTCAGAACTGGAATCTGTTGCGGGATGGTCAGGCATATATTATCCTCACTATTGAAGATGGAATTGTTTTTAAAGTTGTCGAAAACCATATTAAAGATGAAGGTAAACTAAGGTTATATTCATTGAATTCTTTATATAAGCCTTATGATGTTGATATTAAAGAAATCAGAGAGATATGGAAATTTGTACATTTTATCAGTTCTGAAATGCCTGAAACCAATCAACCAAGACAAAATCTTGAAAAAGCTGTCGCAGATATTAAACGTGATGTTGAACATTTGAAGCAATCTTTTGGATGTTCTGTGATCAAAATGGCTTTTGACGAATCTTAAATCATAATAATCCTTAATTTTCAAGTAATTATTTTTGTAACAAAATTCTTTTACTATATTTGCCTGACACATGATAGGCTACCACTTAATTAACAAAAGTTATAAAAAGGAGGATTATCGAATTTTATCTACACTTAATATCCCTAATATTAATGCAGGAGGTAACATGAGTGCCAATCTTGTTTGTGATCAGGTTCTGATAAACCGTTATTTAGCGGGTGATCATATTTGTCTCGAAGAATTGATTGATCGTCATAAAAACAGAGTGTATGCATACATTCTGATGGTAGTTAAAGATCGTCACTTAGCCGATGATATCTTTCAGGAGACCTTTATCAAAGTAATCAATACTTTGCGTTCAGGACTTTATAAAGAGGAAGGTAAGTTTATTCAGTGGGTAATGCGTATTGCACATAATCTTGTAATAGATTACTTCCGGAAACTTAATCGAATTCCATTTGTAGATACCCAATCGGATGAACACGAAGATATTTTTGATAATCTTCGAATGACTGAAGAGTCAGCTGAGGATAAAATGATCAATGAACAAATCTATGATGATGTCCGTAGGTTAATTAATTTACTTCCGCCTGAACAAAAAGAAGTATTATTAATGCGTCATTATTCTGATATGAGTTTTAAAGATATTGCAGAACTTACAGATGTAAGTATCAATACTGCACTTGGAAGAATGCGTTATGCTTTGATTAATTTAAGAAAAATGATCAAGGAAAATGATATTACGCTTACTTTTTAATCAATTATTCTAAATATTTCTAAAAGTGGATGCAATAATTTGAACATAGGTGACGTTTTAGAATAAAAATCTATAAGACGTCCTAGCCTATGCTCAATAATGATACACCTGAAGAGACAAATGATTTTAAAGACTTGAAGATTGCAGACCATTTTTCTTTAGCAACATTAAAACATGGTCCATCAAAGTTTTTAATTAATAGGTTAGTAAATTATTCACTGGCCTTACAAGTGATTCATACCAATAAAGCAGGTATTTTCTACTACATTCTAAATTAAAAAACATTGCTTTAAGTAAGGGCTGTTCTGAAAAGAGTCAGCCCTTTTAAGTTTAAGGGTTAACCAGATTAATTATTGTTTATTTTGAAAATGAACAGAGAAGAAAAGTTTAAAAGATTTATAGAATATTTTTCGGTTAATATGCCTATTGCAAATACTGAGTTATTGTATGGATCACCATTTGAATTACTTGTTGCAGTAATACTTTCTGCGCAGTGTACAGACAAAAGGGTAAATATTATTACTCCGAATTTCTTTAAACAATTTCCTGATCCCGATACTTTGGCAAATGCTCAAATAGAAGATGTATACGGGTTGATAAAATCTTGTACTTATCCAAATAATAAGGCTAAGAATTTGGTAGGAATGGCTAAAGGACTCATAGATCTGTTTGGTGGAGAAATGCCTTCAGATGTTGAAGATCTTCAAAAACTTCCCGGAGTTGGTCGTAAGACGGCAAATGTTATTGCCTCTGTAGTGTTTAATAAACCTGCATTAGCTGTCGATACACATGTTTTTAGAGTTGCGGCAAGAATTGGTTTATCGGTAAATGCCAAAACACCGTTGGAAACAGAGCGCCAACTATTAAAATATATTCCCGGGGAACTTATTCCAATTGCGCATCATTGGCTGATATTGCATGGCCGCTATGTGTGTGAAGCCAGAAAACCTAAGTGCTCTGTTTGTGGATTGAAAGATTTTTGTGATTATTACAATAATAATTCATTAAATATTGACAAGATTTAATTAGTATTGTAATAAATGTTTAAACTATAACATCATAAAGTTGTTTAAACAAAATGAATTAAAGACTAAATAAAATCACACATGACAACATTAACAGAAGGCACACCTGCTCCAGATTTCACTACTGTAGATCAAGCAGGAAACACTATTACTTTGAGCAAATTGAAAGGACAAAAAATAATTCTTTATTTTTATCCCAAAGATGATACCCCCGGTTGTACTGCTGAAGCTTGCAGTCTAAGAGATAATTACACACTGCTTAAGGAAAAGGGATACCAAATTTTAGGTGTTAGTCCTGATAAAGCTGCATCACACAACAAATTCATTGACAAATATCAATTACCTTTTCCACTTATACCTGATACTGATAAAATAATATTAAATGCATATGGGGTATGGGGTCCTAAAAAAATGTTGGGAAAATCATATGAAGGTGTAATTCGCACAACATTTGTTATAGATGAAAAAGGAATAATACAAAAGATCATAACAAAAGTTGACACAAAAGATCATGCCGGTCAGTTAGTTAAAGAACTTGCTCTTTAATGATACATTATTGCTAAAAATATTGTATCTTTGATTCAGACACATTATTAAGGTATCATACACTGAATCAGAAAATAATTAAAAAAGTAATGAGCAACGTTAACTTAGAAAAACTTAAAGCGCTGCAACTCACGCTCGATAAACTCGAGAAGACTTACGGCAAGGGGACAGTCATGAAGCTGGGTGATTCTCCCGTAGAAGAAGTTCCTGTTATATCTTCGGGATCAATAGCCCTCGACGTTGCACTTGGCGTCGGTGGTTTTCCAAGGGGACGAGTAATTGAAATTTACGGTCCTGAATCATCAGGTAAAACAACATTGGCTATTCATGCCATTGCAGAAGCTCAGAAAGCTGGTGGTATCGCCGCTTTTATTGATGCAGAGCATGCTTTCGACAGAAGCTATGCACAAAAATTGGGAGTTGATATAGATAATCTATTTGTTTCTCAACCTGATAATGGTGAACAAGCACTGGAAATAGCTGATAACCTTATCCGCTCAGGAGCCATCGATATTATTGTCATTGACTCAGTCGCGGCACTTACTCCAAAGAGTGAAATTGAAGGAGAAATGGGTGATTCTAAAATGGGATTACAAGCAAGATTAATGTCACAGGCATTGAGAAAACTCACAGGAACTATCAGTAAAACAGGTAGCTGTTGCATTTTCATTAACCAGTTAAGGGAAAAAATAGGGGTTATGTTTGGAAATCCTGAAACAACTACCGGTGGTAATGCACTTAAATTTTATGCATCAATACGACTAGATATCCGCAAAATCAGTCAGATCAAAGACGGGGATAACCCAACGGGTAACCGAGTTCGGGTAAAAGTGGTAAAGAATAAAATTGCACCACCTTTCCGTCAGGCTGAATTCGATCTTATATTTGGTGAAGGCATCTCGAAAATTGGTGAAATCATAGATATTGGCGTCGATAAAAATATCATAAAGAAAAGTGGTTCATGGTTTAGTTATGGTGATACTAAACTCGGACAGGGAAGGGATGCTGTTAAGAAGCTACTCGCAGATAACCCTGAATTGGCAGATGAACTGAGTGTGATCATACGCGAATCGTTGAAGGAAAAAGCGAATTAAATATTTTATATTCCTAATAAAAAAGAGGTAGTCATATTTGACTACCTCTTTTTTGTTTTATGAAAAATATTAACAATATCAGTGGTTTAATTATAATGTTTAATCATTTCAGATAGATCTTTATGAAACTCAGCAGTAGCTTCTATCATGTTAGGAAAACAGAGGCCTAACCTGTAAGTTAAATCAGGATCTGTATTTCCATCTCTTAAAGCTGAAGCAATTTTTTCAACTTCTCTGGCTAATTCAAACAGGGCAGGAGCCGAGAAATTTGATACAACACCTTTTAAACTGTGAGCATTAAATGCCAATCCTTTATAATCGAGCTCAGTCATATTTTTTTCCATTTTTTCAATCCTGAGCGGGTATTCTTCGAAGAAAATATTTATAATTTCTACTACAACTTCCCGGTCAAAGACCTTAAAAGTATCTATAAACAGCTGTTTGTTGATCATAATAATAAAAGTTGAAGGTTTTTTTTCCGATCTAAATTTACACAATTTATTGCATGTAACAGTTTCTATTTATTTATTTATTTGTGATGAATTTTCTTCAATAGATTTACGTTTTTGGGCTTCATCAATATCTTTCTTTAATGCGGTTAATTCGCAACCACCACAGTCTGAAGAACAATCTGAACAACCACTTACAGGTTGTTTGATTTTTTTTACAACCTTAAACAAAATAAAAATGATAGCTGCCAGTATGATGAGGATAGCAATTATTGTCTGAAATAGCTGTTGATTTTCATGCATAACTTAAAACTTTAAAATACTTTGAATAGGTGGAAAGGTCATTGATACAGTTAGATAAGCAAAATATCCATTTATGATACAGAAAAAAAGAGACCATATCCACGCAGGAATATGTGTTTCCTTTTTAAGATTAGCTGCATCGCCAGCTGCTGTTGGATTCTGAATACTGATTTTTAATAGTATAAACCCTGATATGAATGCATCGGTCAATAATAGTGATGCAAGGAAGACCATCCAGGCATTTAGAATTTTAAGGGAATCTAATTCAACAATTACCCCTCCAGCAATTAAAAACATGATCAGCCAAAAAATCCCATAAAAATTTCTTACGAAAAAGATAAGACTGATGACAGCAAATAACATGAGAACTACGAGTGCCAGTGTATTGTATTCGTCTTTAATTAGATAAAATATAATAAATGCAATTAGTGCTGAAAAAGGGTAACCTGCAAATGATACCAGTAATCTTGGTATTTTACCTCTTACCTTGGTTACAGTTACACCAGACATATCGCTAAAAAGGTTGATCTTTACGACCTCTCCACTAAGGAATAAAGCCATGAAAGCATGTCCACATTCATGAATCATTGTATTTATAACTCTGAAAAACCTGCCAATATATGGAATACGCGTCAATATCATTGAAATGATAATCAATATATAAAACAGCTGTTCCTGCGTAAGTTTCATGACTAAATTAAATAAATATTCCACTCAATTGATAAAACAATAAAGCCATAATATAAGCTGCTCCGGTAGTGTAAAACATTGAGAACAGCGCCCATTTTAAAGCTCCTGATTCACGACGAATACTTGCAATAACTGCAATACATGGAAAATAAATAAGAATAAACAACATGAAGCTAAATGCAACCCTTGGTGAAAACACCTTCTGTCCGGCTTTCTTACCGGTTTGATAAGTCTGATCCTGCATTTTTTTAATCTGGGAAGTTGATACATTTCCTGAATGCAAATCAGTCTGATAGAGAACACCTAAAGTACCGACTACCACTTCTTTTGCAGCGACACCGGTAATAATTGCAACACTCATTTTCCAGTCAAATCCTAAAGGCTCCATCACGGGTGTTAAAAATTGTCCGATTCTACCTATGTATGAATTTTGTTGCCTTACACTCTCTTTTTCAAGATAAATTTTATTTAGTTTCTCTTTCTTGATTTGATTTATGACTTTTAAATTTGTGTTTTGCGTAAGGAATACTTCGTGCGAATATTGTTTATTTACCAAATCACTTTGGCTTTTATAATGTTGTTCTCCTTTAAATTCACGTGGAAAATAACCAAGAGCCCATATAATTATCGATGCAGTCAAAATTATTCCACCAATTTTTTTCAGATACTGTTCTGCCCTATGCCACATATGCTTAGATAATGTACGGATCGTTGGCATTCGATAGGGTGGGAGCTCCATAACAAAAGGAATATCTGCATTAGGAAACAATACCTTTTTAAAGAAGAGCGCAGATCCAATGGCTAATATTACACCTATCATGTAAATTGAAAACAAAATTGTTCCCTGATAATAAGGGAAAAATGCACTGATGAGTAATATATAAATTGGCAAGCGGGCACTACAAGACATGAATGGTAATATAAGCATCGTAATCAATCTGTCACGACGACTTTCAATAATTCGGGTCGATAAAATAGCAGGAACATTACAGCCAAAACCCATCAATAAAGGGATAAATGACTTTCCGTGTAGTCCGATTTTGTGCATAGCTTTATCCATTATGAAAACTGCTCTGGCCATATAACCGGTGTCTTCCATTAATGAAATAAAAAGATACAACAAAAGGATGTTAGGCAAAAAGGTTAATACTCCGCCAACGCCTCCAATGATTCCCTGAATGATCAGATCCTTGAGTATCCCTTCTGACATCGACTGATTGAGTTGGATTGAAACAAAATCGATAAATACCTGAATCCAACTCATAGGGTAACTCCCTAATTTAAAGGTTCCAAAAAAAGTCAACCACATGAAAAAGATAAAAATAGGAATTCCCCAGAGTTTATGAGTAATAATAACATCAATTATTTCACTTGTTTTCCTCTTTGTGACAGGATTTGCCTCTACAGTTTCTTTTAATGCTCCTGCAATAAATCCGTATTTTGCATCTGTAATTAGGCTTTCGGCGTCTTCATTAAGTTCTTTGAAAATGTATTTTACCTCAGAATCTCTTGTTTTTAAAATCTGTTGTGCATTTGAACACATACCTATTTTAGTTTCTGCAGCCTTATCCAGTTCTAATAATTTAATAGCAAGAAACCTTGAAGATATGCTATAGTAAAGAAATTCATTATCCGGGATACGTATTTTATCTTGAAGGGAAAGAATACTTTTTTCAATTTGTGTTCCGTAATTAATGTGAATATGACGCAAGGTCGTATCGCGATCCTCATAAACCTGAATGATTTTATCATACAAGTCATCAAGACCTTTTCCTTTGGATCCAACTGTTGGCACAAAAGGAATACCCAGCAAATGGCCGAGTTGATCATAATCAAGTTTATCACCACTGTTTTGATGTTCATCAAACATGTTTAAAGCACCGACAACTTTAATATCCATGTCGATCAATTGCGTCGTCAGATATAGATTGCGTTCAAGATTTGATGAATCAATAATGTTAACAACAACGTCTGGTGACCTATCGGCAATATACTCCCGTACAAATAGCTCTTCCGGAGAATATGCTGTAATTGAATATGTTCCGGGGAGATCGGTTACAATAAATGAATAATCCTTATGTTTAAAGTGAGATTCTTTAGCATCAACAGTAACGCCACTATAATTTCCAACTCTTTCCTGAAGTCCGGTTGCATAATTAAAAATGGTTGTTTTGCCTGAATTAGGATTTCCAACAAATGCAACATTAATTACTTTTCTGGAAGCATCGGCTTTTTGATAGAGTAAATCACCGGCAAAAGTTCCCATTGATTCCGACTGATGCGAAAGAGCTGCTTCAGACTCAGTAACAATCTCAATCATTGATGCTTCACTATTACGCAAAGTGACATTATACCCCATGATATTGTATTCGACAGGGTCTCTCAAGGGGGCTTTTTTGACTATTGAAATTTCTTTTCCAATTACAAAACCCATTTCCAGAATACGTTTGCGGAATGCTCCACGGCCTCTTACTTTTGTTATAATGGCCTTTTCACCTTTGTTTAAATCGAGTAGGGTCAAAAGTTCGTTATTTAGATTGGTTTTAAATTGCTGCGAAAATAGTTAATTTTATTGGTTCTTAAGCACTAATCATGAATTAATTATATATTTTTTTGAAATAGTTGAGATCTAATGAAATTACCACAATTTAATTTGTCTTTTTGTAATACAATATTGAGAATAAAAATCAACACGCCATGCAAAATAATATTTTCTTATATTGCAAATAACAATATTAACAAAACTTAAATGCCAGATAATCTGAATAGATAATATAATTATGATTAAATTACTCAAATAATTCCTTGTCAAATATTTTTGAACTAACAGGATATATTAAAAGGTGCAATGCCTGAAGTGAAGCAATTAACTTAGGCCCCCAATGTTTTTCAAATAATGTGATACACTCATTAATGGCATTTTCTTTTGCGCCGATAGATGGTTTCTGATATAACATTATAAAATCTTTTATATCCTGATAAACATCTGTAAGAAACTCTGCCAGACTGACTTTGACTGTGACATCTTTTTTTGGGGTCACATAAAACAGATCTCCGGTAGAAATCAGTTTCTTTAAAGCCTGGTATGTTAACTCATATTGTTCTTCAGTAACAAACCGTTCAGATGCATCGGGATTTGAAGCCGCAACTTTTTTTAATAAACTTGCTTTCAAATAAAGTAAGGGGAGAAGACGATGTAAGACAGTTAAAAAATCAGATTTATCGTATTTCTCTGAATTATCAATCAATAAACATAATTCATTGCCTATTGTCAATACTTCTAAAACGTTTTTATTAAAAACGGGCTCGTTGGGATCAATTTCCATAGTTGTTAATATATTTTCATGCAAAGATACACTTGATTATTCAAAAGAAATAACCTGAGGCTGTTTAACTGTGAAATCAGAAAAACTTGCAGAAGGAACGTCTGAAACATCAACAGAAAAACGATTCGATCGTTTCGGTTCAAGAGGATAAAATGCAAAACGCAATTGAAAGGTATTAAACACAAGGTTTTCATTCTTAATACGTATTCCTATTCCCAATCCCGAGTACATTTGTTGATTCAGGATTGACTTGCTTTCAGATCCGATAAACCCAACATCTAAAAATCCAAAGGTAGAGAACCGGAAACCAAGGATATAAACAGGGGAGAACATAACAGATTCAAAGTTCATGGATAACTTTTGAGTTCCACTTAGCGTTTCACTTTTTAATCCCCTGATCCCATATTTATCATTAATAATGATCCGTTCTGAGCCACTGAGATTTAATCCACGAACATAGGTTAAGTTGATGTAATGACGGAAATGATGTGTCCCATGCGTGTATAGTTGAGATGCCAGACTCAGTTTTGATTTAAGAATTCCATCTTCGAAAACTCCGGAATGAAGATATCCACCTGATTCAATTGAATAATTTATATAACCTAAATCGTTTATTCTGTTGCCGGCTGAATAATATGCATCAATATAATAACGATTATGCAATTCTTCAAATGCGTAACCACCCTGGATACCAAATAATTTCCCAAAAGGAATATCTTCTGATGAGCCATAACCAAACAAAAGATTGTCACGATAATAGGCATTTGATGAATATGATAGTCCACTGATCAGAATTGTTTGATTCTTAGCTTTTAAATAATCGGTTTGGTTAACAATATTACGATAGCCATAATGAACTTTATCCATACTTAAAGTAGTTACTAACCTGTTGTGATGTGTTGTGTCACTTTTTTGCGATTTTAACGGAAAAGCATAACCCAACCACGAATTAAATAAATCAAAGTGACTATTCATCAAAATGAAATCATTTTCCCTCATTGTCTGATTATTATATGAAAATGAAAGACCGCCAGCTAATCGTTGAGTTGTTGTGATGTATTTTCGACTCAAGTCGAATCCGATTGATTTATTATCGGTGTAGTTAGAATAGTTTAATTCACCCGACATGAATGGGCCATCTATATTTTCTATTCGATAATGTCCTTCCACATATCTAAACTGTTCCTTTTTCATCGGATCAATACGAAACATATTGCTCTGGCGATGGCCCAAACCCCATAAATTAATATTGTAAATACCAAGTTTTGTGCTACTTATATTCATAGGTTGAACAATGATTCCTACAGAATAAACATCTTGAGTCAATATCACAATATCAACAAAATCATTATTCTGAGAATCTGGAAGTAAAATAAATTTCACATCATTTATGTAAGGTAGTTCCCTAATAATGTGTTCATTTTCAGCAAGTAGAAAAGGATTAATGACATCACCTTCTTTTTGAAGTATTAGTTTCCTTAGAACACTATTCCGGGTGTAAATATGAATTTTATTTGCAGCATTTTCAAACCAGTTTGAATTTTTTTGGGTTGAATCATTCACAGATTGGCCAAACACATCTAAACTTATGAAATTAATACTCCTTATACGTTTTCCTTTGAATTTCAAAAAACGGATATGACTTTCCTGGGGAATTTTAACATGATGACTTGTATCAAAAGAAATAAAAACCAATCGATGAAGTTCGGTTAATAATTTACTTTTCCAGGCCCTTTGTTGAAGATTATTATAAAATAGCTTAGTGTTTTTCTGTTCAATGGAAATAGTGTCTTCTTTTTCTACAGGAGGTTTGATCTGAGCGTACAAATAAGACATAGAAAAGCAGGCCAGAAAAAAAAGGCATAGGGTTATTTTATATAGATAATGAGGTAATTCATGCTTTTTCATACCCTAGCAAACATATCGTAAAAATCGAATCTGTTATAACAAAGATACATTATTCAAGAATAATACCTAAAGTGTAGAAAAGATACTGAAAAGAAAATGGTATTATTTAGAAATGTCGATAATTTATTTTTCCAAAAATTCTGTTAAATAAAATGAGTGTAAGATATCAACAATCTTATAAAATTCTGTTTGATAATTTATTGAGACTTATTATTTTGAATTGAATACTAGTCATCTATGTATTAATTAACTTCAGAAAATATAATTAATTTTCACTCAAAATGATTTAACAAGTTATTTTATGTTTTATTTTGAAAGATTTTCTTCAACCATTTTTCAAAGATTTCGACAATTACCTTTAACAATTTTTAGAATATACCTAAAATGACCAGGACTTATTGGTAGGTTATTATTAGCACTAAGGTATTTAACCGTAGTTTATTTGGTGTCAGCTAACCGAATCAAACCCCAATAAGATACCTGACAAATACCAATAAATTACCAATTAACCCCGGTCGTTTCCATAATTATTGAAGCGATATCGGAAAATACTTAAAACAATGTCCGGAAATCATCTAAATTTCACCAAACCAGTCATTTTCTGTTTTCTTGTTTGAGAGTTCCACTCTCAAGATTTCTGATTTTCGATAGGTCAGGAAAAAGAGGATAGCCTAAAAACAAAAAAAGTCGCCTGAAAGGTGACTTTTTTTGAACTCCATTGTTGAGATTAATTTCTTGCTTCCTTGATACGGGCTTTCTTGCCGCGTAATTGACGAAGATAAAAAAGACGAGCTCTTCTAACAATACCACGTTTATTGACAACTATCTGATCAATCAAAGGTGAATTAACCGGGATAATTCTTTCAACCCCAATACCACTAGATACTTTACGAATTGTAAAGGTTTCAGTCATGCCTGAACCAACACGTTGCAGGACTACACCCTGAAACTGCTGGATGCGTTCTTTTTCACCTTCTTTGATTTTATAATGTACTGTGATTGTATCACCAGCTTTAAATTTAGAATGCTCACTTTTAGGGGTAAAAGACGATTCCACAAAATTAATTAATTCCTTCTTGTTCATTACTTTATGTATTAAGAGTTCACACTTTTCAAAAAAGAGTGCAAATATACGCCTAATTTCGGATAAAACCAATGCTTTTTTTAAAATATTCAGCTTAACTTATTGTACTACTAAACTGTATGTTTTCAACTAATGAATCCGTGTCTTTATGAATTATATTCAAAGATTAGTCGTTAACTTAAATGGCTAATAATCACCATTTATTAAACCTGGACGGCGTTCTTGTGTTCTCTCTATACCTTTTTCCAGCTTCCATTTTATGATTTCCTTTTCATTTCCTGAAAGCAATACATCGGGAACTTTCCATCCATTATAGTCTGAGGGTCGTGTATAGACTGGTGGAGAAATCAGATCATCCTGAAAAGAATCAGAAAGCGCTGAAGTTTCATCATTCAGAACACCCGGAATTAAACGGATCAGACTATCGGCAATAACAGCTGCTGCAAGCTCACCTCCCGATAAAACATAGTTTCCAATAGAAATCTCCTTTGTGATAATATGTTCCCGTATGCGCTCGTCTATACCTTTATAATGACCACACAACAAAATGATGTTCTGAAACCCTGACATATGATTTGCAACTTTCTGATTGAGTAATTCTCCATCTGGGCTGGTATAGATGATTTCATCGTAATGGCGTTCAGATTTCAAAAGATTAATACAGTCAGCGATTGGTTGAATCATCATCACCATTCCTGATCCACCTCCAAATGCGTAATCATCCACTTTTTTATGCTTATTCTGGGTATATTCTCTTATATCATGAAGAAAAATTTCAACCAGCCCTTTTGCTTTGGCTCTTTTAATGATCGAATGATCAAAAGGACCTTGAAACATTTCAGGAAAAATAGTCAATATATCAATGCGCATATAAATAGAAATTATAATTTGCAAAATTACGCTTTATTTCAATTTTATTTCCCATGAAATCAAATGACTTTGCAATGACGATTATCTATTTCTAATATTTGTTTTTAAAGGGAAATATAATACCAATTATTAATATCCCGCTGAGAATTGCATAGAATTTTATGTTCTGACATTTGATAGCTTTTAGACAATTCCTGTTAAGATGTATTTTCGACAATATAATGTGAAGTAGAGATTTGTGTCGACTTTCATTAAATTTAAAAAAAGATTATAGATTGAATAGGAGAGATGATATTTAAAAGTGTTTTAAGTACAACATACGAGATACACATGTAACCAATTAAGCAACAAAACGAATAGTTTACATGTGTATACGCGACTACATATGGATACAAATGTGAATATGTTTAAAATATAGCAATATAAGCCTTAAAACAAGATTATATGACTTATTATCAATATGTTATAATTTATGATTAAAGTAATGATTCTTCATTGTCAGTTATTAATAGTTGTTTAAAATGAGAAATAATATAATATATAATGTACTATAATGTAATTAGATACGAAATTGAATTAAACTATTTATTCTTGATTTAAAAACAACTTAATAAAGATACAATTGTGAATAATAACAAATTTGATATTTGATTTGATTTAGTGTATATTTGTAATCAAAGAAAATTAAAGATATGCTTGAAAGAATAAATCTCATTTTAAAATCAAGAAATCTAAATGCTGCTCAATTTGCCGATGAGATAGGTGTACAACGATCCAGCGTTTCCCATATACTAACTGGTAGAAATAATGCCAGTCTTGATTTTTTACTAAAAGTACTGACCCGCTATCCGGAGATAGATACTGATTGGCTGCTTACAGGTAAGGGTGTTATGGTTCGGTCATCTTCCTTAAGTTCTAAGAATTTAAGTGAAGCAAAAATGAATGAGACCACTAAAGCTAAATCAATCCCTTCGATAATGGATATTCCTGTCGATTTATTTAGACAACCGATTGATATCAATGAAGAAATTAAAGAAAAAAATATTGTCAAAGAAGAAAAAAAACCAGAAATTGATGATCAAAATCAACTATTTATGAAAATTGAAGGACAACAAAAAATGCCTGACGAAATGGTAAATAAAACCATTTCAGCCAGGCAAATTAATAGAATTGTTATTTTTTATTCAGATAAAACTTTTACAGATTACAAACCTGAAAATTAGTACTGAAAAATTTCAATGTCAGAAAAGAAGAAGTGGCTTTCAATTAAAGCATTTTCATCGCTGTCTGATCCGTGAACAGCGTTTCTTTCCATATCAATACCATACAATTTCCTTATTGTTCCTGCATCTGCTTTTTCAGGATTTGTTGCACCTATGATCTTGCGATAGTCCTCTACAGCATTATCCTTCATGAGTGTGGCTACAACAACAGGACCTGATGTCATAAATTTCACCAAACCATCGAAAAATGGTTTTCCCTGATGAATCGAATAAAAAGCTGTTGCTTGATCTTTGGATAAATGCAACATTTTTATTGCAATGACCTTAAACCCATTATCTGTTATATTTGTCAAAATGGGCCCCAAATAATTCATTGAAAGTGCTGACGGTTTTACTATGGTAAATGTGATTTTTCCTTCCATTTTTCTGTTTTTTAACTTTTAATACACTTTGATACATTAGATTTACGAATGCGCTGAATTTCTTATTAACTTTGCCTTGAAAAGATAAAATTACTCATTTTTTAAGCTCCTTAATCTTGAATCAACAGATTATTGTAAATATTAAAGACCGGATTTTACAAGCAAGTAATATTGTTATTGTTACACACACAAATCCTGATGGTGATGCTATTGGTTCGTCTCTTGGTTTTTATCTTTTTTTGTTAAAATTTAATCCAAATGCAAAGATAAAAGTCATTGTACCCAATGATTTTCCATCTTTTCTTAAATGGATGCCAGCTATCAAGGATATTCTGATTTATCAGAATAACGAAAAAGCTTCAATATTGGAAATTCATGAAGCAGATTTATGTTTTTGTCTTGATTTTAATTCGCTTAAACGAACTGATAAACTATCTTCATTTCTTGAAGTCTCAAAAGCATATAAATTACTCATCGATCATCATCCTCAACCTGATACTAATTTCGATATAATGATTTCCAACATTACATCATCATCAACGAGTGAATTGATATATGATGTTATCTATGCATTGAGTGGAAAGCATGGAATGGATAAAGAGATTGCAAGTTGTTTATATGTTGGAATCATGACTGATACGGGTTCTTTCAGTTATTCGTGTCGGAGGCCGGAAACCTATCTTGCTGTAGCTGAAATGATAAGAATAGGAATTGATTCAGAACTTATTCATCGTAGAATTTACGATACCTATTCTGAGAGCCGGATGCGATTGCTTGGATATTGTCTGAGCGAGAGAATAAAAGTGATGAATGATTTTCACACTGCTTATATCTACCTTACACAAGATGACTTAAATCGTTTTAACCATCAGAATGGAGATACTGAAGGGGTTGTGAATTACGCTTTATCTATTGAAGGGATTGTTTTAGCTGTGCTATTTACTGAAAAAGAAGATAAAATCAGGATTTCAATGCGTTCAAAAGGTGAATTTTCGGTAAATGATTTTGCAAGAAAACATTTCCAGGGAGGAGGACACAAAAATGCTTCAGGTGGCGATTCGTTTATTTCAATGAAGGATACTTTGATTTACTTTGAATCAGTTCTCGAAAATTATCAAGATGAACTAATAAAGGTCAATCTAAACGAGATTAACGTAAAGGTTTAATAAATAATTTTAAAATATTGAATATAAATGTTTTATGAAATATTTTTTCTCAACATATCATTCTATTAAAAGCAAATAATTTTCTTAATGTACATTTGTATACATGAATTTTCAATTAAAAACCAATTATAAACAATCAATATTATTGAATAACCAGTTAAAAACAAATAAAATGAGAAACAATTTTTTAAAACTTGTCTGTGTGACAGGGGTAGCATTGATTGCTTTAGCATCATGTTCTTCAAAATATCCCGGGTTTAAAAAGACAAAAGATGGAATGTATTATAAATTCCATGTTCAGAACAGCGATTCAGCTTTAGCAAAGAAGGATGAGATCCTGACTTTGTTCTTGAAGTATAGCTACAGGGCTAAGAATAGTTCTAAGGATTCAACTATTTTCACTAGTAAGGGAGAAATGATGCTTCCATTGGGTCCTTCAGAATATAAGGGTGACATTTTTGCCGGTCTTGCTATGATGCATAAAGGCGATAGTGCTAGTTTTATGATTAATGCTGATTCATTTTTCATGAAAACAGCAAGGATGCCACAACGTCCACCATTTATCGATAGTAATAGTATGCTGAGATTTGATGTTCGCATGATTAATCATCAGACAAAAGAAGCTATGGAAAAAATAATGGCCAAAAAACGTCAGGATGCAATGGCAAAAGAACCTGAACGCATTGCTAAATACTTAAAAGACAATAATGTTACAGTTCAACCTACAAAAGACGGACTATATGTTATTGAATCTGTAAAAGGAAAAGGTCCAAAACCAGGTCCAAAGGATTATTTAAAAGTAAATTATAGCGTTTCAACAATTGAAGGGAAACTATTTTATTCTTCTTTCAAGAATCCTGAACCTCATGTTATGCAAATGGAAGGACAATTTGAAACACCAGGTTTAAAAGAAGGTTTAAGCTTATTAAGCAAAGGAAGCAGAGCAAACCTTGTATTGCCCTCTAAATTAGCTTTTGGCGAAGGAAACAATTCTGTAGAGCCATATACTCCGCTTTTATATGATGTTCAACTTGTTGATGTTGTATCGAAAGCGCAGTATGATAAAGAAGCTGCACAAAAAGCAAAAGATGCTGCAGCACTTGCTGATAAAGCTAAAACTCAGGAGCCTGTTGTTTTACAAAAATACCTTTCAGATAACAAAATTACCGTTAAACCTACTCCAACAGGTCTTTATTATGTAGAAATAAAAAAGGGTACAGGTGCAATGGCTGCTAAGGGAAAGAAAGTAAAAGTGCAATACGAAGGTAAACTGATGAATGGTATGATCTTTGATTCTTCCAAAAAATCAGGTAAGCCATTTGAATTTGTTCTTGGACAAAACCAGGTTATTCCAGGTTGGGATGAAGGTATCGCCAAGATGAGTGTTGGGGGCAAAGCAAAATTAATCATTCCTTCAAGTCTTGGATATGGTGCTCAGGCAAATCAAGCAATTCCTGCTTATTCAACATTGGTTTTTGAAGTTGAATTACTTGATGTAAAATAAAATTATTGTTTAATTCTTTAAATAAAAAAGCCTTTTAAGTTACTTAAAAGGCTTTTTTATTGTTATATTTTATATTTAAAGATCAAGTTTATTGATCAATGAAAGTAATTCATTTGGCTTAAATGGTTTTGATAAGAATTCATCCATTCCTGCATTTAAACATTGTTCTTTATCTCTTTCGAGTGCAAAAGCAGTAACAGCCATTATTTTTATCGGTGAGCGATTATTTTCCTTTTCAAGATTTCGGATATTCTTAGTAGCTTCTATACCATCCATAATTGGCATTTGGATATCCATTAGAATTAAATCGTAGATATTTTTCTGATACATCTCAACAGCAATTTTCCCATTTTCTGCTAAATCAACTTTATGACCTGTTTTTTCCAAAGTTGCGATTACTACTTTTTGATTTAGAAAATTGTCTTCTACCAATAAAACATACAGTGAACGGCTTACCACATTTTGTTTAATCTCAGGTTTATTTACTTCTGTGGGAATTGCAGAAGTAACAGGGATAGAAAACCAATAAGTAGTTCCTATAGGATCCGTATTATTTTCAAAACCAATTTCACCTTTCAATAGCTTAATAAGATCATAAGCAATTGAAAGACCCAAACCCGGACTTATAAATTCATCACCTAGCTGAGTAAAAACGGCTGAATCTTTAAAAATTACTTTTTGTAACACAGGAGATAATTGATCTCCGGTATCTCTGATTTTCACTAAAACATTGAACTGTTTATCTTTGACAAATTTGATTTCAATAGTAACAGAGACGAAACCTTGTTTTGTGTTTTTAATGCAATTGTTAATAAGATTAGTCAATATTTGCTTTATTCTTTCTTCATCGCTTAATAATGACTCAGGTAATAACTTTGAAGATGTATAATCAAGATGTATTCCCTTTTCCTGGGCGATTGGCGACAATTGATTTATAACATTAGAAATCAAAGAATTAAAATTGAGTATATTATAATTCAATGTTATCTGTTTGGTTTCAATTTTAGAATAATCAAGGATATCGTTAATTGTACTCAACAAACTATCACTTGAATTTGCAATTATATCAATGTATTCTTTCTGTTCAGGAGTTATCTGTGTCTGTCTAAGAACATCTATCATTCCGATTATCCCATTCATCGGAATTCTGATTTCATAACTCATATTTGAAAGTAAACGTGAAAGATGATTTTTTACTGTAAGTACTTCATTTTGTGACTTAAGGTATTCATCTTCCATTTCAATCCTGTAAGATGTCAGAAAATCTTCAAGATATTTTATCCTGTTTTGCAATTCTTCAATTTCAATTTTGAGATCTTCAGCTGACTTATCATTTGGATTCAACATACCCGAAAATATTATGATTTATTAAATTTACGAAGGTTTTTATTTATTATTGTAACAAGTCGGTTTTGATTAATTGGTTTTGCAATATAATCATCAAAACCTGCTTCAAGCAATCGTTCTCGATCTCCTGTCATCGCATAAGCCGTCTGAGCGACAAAAGGGATCATATTGTATTCTTTCCATTTATCTTTAACAGCATACATCAGATTGATTCCATCCCAGGGAACAGGAAGATTAATATCAAACAACATGATATCGAAGATTTCACCACGGTTAAACGATTCTTCCAATATCTTTAAAGTTTCATCACCATCAACAGCCATTGTGATTTTATATTTGCCCTGTAGCATGCTTTTGAGAACCAATCGATTCATCCTGTCATCTTCAACTGTAAAAATATGAATATCCTGAAGTTGAATGGCTTCTTCAATAGTTGTTTCTTTTGAATCTTGTAGTAGGGATTTGGCTGAAATGACTAATTCAGCAGGTAGATAAATCGAAACCGTAGTACCTATTCCCTTGACAGATTCAACAATTATTTCACCTTTCATCAGATTTACAAGACGTTTAGCTAATGGCAACCCTAATCCTGCTCCCTGATAAGCACGAGAATATCCGAGGCTCTCCTGACGAAATGCTTCAAAGATATTGGGCAAATATGTTGAATCAATGCCTATTCCTGTATCTTTAATGCGAATATAGACTCGTTGCTGTTCGGGTAAAAATCCACTCGAAACATTAATAAACCCTCTTTCTGTATATTTTACAGCATTATCAATAATATCTGTAATTACACGTGATAAATTGCGTTCATCAGCAAAAGCATTTGGAGTTTCGAGTGTCTGAATATTCAATCGCAGCCCTTTTTCATTAGCCTTAAAATTATATAATTCAGAAACCTGAGATACAAGGAATGGAATATTACAAGGTTTAAGCGATATTTCGAGATCATTTGCCTCAATACGACTAATATCGATTATGTTATTGAGCAAATGTAACAGCCTTTCACCGGATTGCTGAATTCCGTTTGCATATTCATATAATTCCTGATCTTCCATCCTTGAAAGTTCCGCTTCCAACAAGGAGGAAAAACCGATAATTCCATTAAGGGGGGTACGTATTTCATGACTCATATTTGCCAGAAAAGCATTTTTCAGATAATTTGCATCCTCTTCTCTTTTTAAGGCGATTTTAAGTTCGGCATCTTTTTTCTGTCTTTCAATAAGTTCATTTTCCAGTGCATTTGTCTTTGCTATAACACGTTCTGAAATGAGTTCATCGGAGTTTTTTAATTGATATTGAGTCGATAATAACTCTTTTTCCAGTTCTTCTATTTTTTTACTTAATTCTCTTTCTTTTTTAACACTTTTAAAATGAGAAATGAATATGTATAAAATAAGTGATATTATAATAACCGACAACAAGAGTAATTGAAGATCCATGATTTAGGGGCTTAGTATATGTATTCAAAAAATGTGATCTAATTAAATTATGCTTTAAACAATGTTCATTAATAATTTAGAATATGTAATGATTTATCGATTGTAAAGATATCAAGAGTTTATGACTTTTGAAGCTATGAATACCTTTTCCAAGGCATTTATTGCATACCTGTTTATCTGATTCTTGTCATAATATTTTGCAGGGCTCCAATCTTTAACAGTAAATCCATGATTTTTTAATCGGGTCAGATAATCTAATCCATACAACCTTACATGATCCCGTTGGCCATATTTTAATATCCGCTTTTCATCTGAGTCTGCGTTATTTTCAACGGTTTGGACTAATTCCGAAGCAATAGGGACTTGAATAATAGCCCATCCACCTGGTTTAAGTATTCTATAGATTTCATTTAATGCTTGTTTCTCATTTACAATATGCTCAAGTACATGATTGCAAATGACAACATCAAAACTGTTATCAGAAAATGAAAGCGAAGTAAGGTCTAGTGATAATGTGTCTTTGGCGTAATAATATCCATCATACCCTTTTTCGAATTTATCCCCACAAGTATATGTAATATTTGATAACTTTTTCAGATATTTCTTTAGAGATGGCTCAGGTGCAATGTGTAAAAGTGTAATATTGGGTTTAGAAAGCAATGCATTTGAAGTAAGGTAGTAATAGATTAATCGGTCACGATCTGTAGAATGACAACGGGGACAAAGCATATTGGCTCTGCGTCCTCCGCCGATAATTTTATTGTCTTTGAAAAAAGGAAGATTTTCACCTCCAGGTTTAAGTTTACGATATTTTCCACCACAAAAGGGACACTCAAAATCCTTTCCGCTAAGGAACAAAGATTCAATAGATTGTTTTGCCTCCTTCAGTGAAACTACAATTTGATAGGGTATCAAATTTTTTATCAAAGCTTTCATAGATATATATTTACTTAGTAACAATCATTTTAAAAGATCTTTGTATTTCTTCACCCTGGATTTTTACAAGATACAATCCTTTTGTAAAGAAAGTATTATTTACCGAATAACTATTTTCAGTAGAATTAAATCGCTGAATACCAGAATCAAAAGCACAACTACCAATAGTATTGTAAATTTTTATTGATAACAAAGATGGCTTTGTTAATGAAAAATTAATTTTAAATTGACCGTTATTAGGATTTGGAAATATATTGATATCAGTTACGTCGTTTTCGTTTTTGATAATTCCTACTCCGGGTGTATATTCATAAGCACCTTTATCATAATTACCAGAAGCAGGATATGGTCGGGGATTATCCATGATATCAAAAGTGACGCCATAAGTACTTAGATCGACCCCTTTATCTTTTGCTTCGGAGAAGAAAGTTATACTATAGTCATCATGAGCAGGGTCATTAAATAGGTTTGGTGATTCGGTTACAGTATTTTTAGTGAGATTATAACTATTATCTAAATTAGGATTTTGAACATAAACCAATGCGTTTAGATATGGGTTGGGAACAATTATAATATTATTGGAAGCCCTACTCTGAGATATAATATTAATAAAATAAATTCCATAGGTCTTTGGAGATATAATAGTGTTGTTTAAAACATAAACCCAACCAGGATTGGTACTGGCTACAGTATTAACAAAAACTCCATGTTTGTTCTGACCAGCGACACTACCCTGACCAGGATTTATAATTAAATTATTGAATATATTTATTCTACCCTGACCAAGAACTTCGATAGCATCTCCATGTCCATTGATGATTTTATTGTTATAACAATCAAAATTCTGACTTCCCCCACCAATGAGTATTCCACTCATTTGATAAAGACTGTCGGCCTGACTATCTCTGGATAATTTATTATTATAAACTTTAGCAGAATCAGAACATCCTATTTGGATACCATCCCACCCTGTGGAATCCACAATATTTCTATAGATTTTAAGGTTTTTCAGTAAATGAGGATAGACCGTACTATTTAAGCCATTGCAGTTTATAACATATCCGTCTTTAAATTTTGAACTTCCCACATACATGCCTTCATGACCAATCTTATGAATAAACGTATCATGAATAAATAAATCTCTCATCACAAATGAACCATATTGAGAAGAAAACACACACGAAGGATCAGTTTTAGCCATTATCCCAACATAGGTAACGTTTTTTATTTCAATATTTTCAACTTCAATACTGGTACTCAGATCATCAATTGATAGCCCAATTCCACCAGTACTTAGTGTAGTGACAATATCTTTTATTGCTATTCCATAATAGTTGCTGTTGTTTCCTTTTCCAGTAAATTTTAAATAATTGCATCCGCCTAATTTGACTCCATATGCAGTATTTCCGGAAACGATTACCTGTGGACCTCTATTGATTACTATAATCGGTTTTGACTTAGTCCCTGTGATATTGCGAATTAACAATTGGTAGTATTTTCCTCCTGTAATTGCAATGGTATCTCCTGGAATTAACCCTGGAATTGTCGCTCCGTCAATTATTGTTGTGATATTCGATAATGGAGGCGTAACAATATAACGGGTAATATTTTGAGTAATACCCTTGGCAAATCCTGAAAACAAAAAAACAATTAATAGGATATTTTTTATCATATATTATGTTCCTCTTTTAGCCCTTTCCCAATTGACGGATTGTTGTTTTGTAATATAACGTTTCAATCCTAAATAAATTGAAAGATTCATAATAAAAAAATAATAAGGAATGAACAATACTTTTACTCTCAGCTGTTTGTTTTCCAAATACCAACCTGTCAATGCTGAAGTATAAAAAACGATTTGACACCAGAAAAGAATTGCATACAATGATAGGGAAAATAAACCAGTATTGATGATCAGTATCAGATTTAAAATAAATATTAGAGGTAAGCTAATAGGAGCAAGTGTCCATCGAAGTACCCTGTGAGAAATGTATTGAAAAGATAAAACACCATATTTGAAAATGTTCAATAATGGATATAAACGTATTACTGACTGAATTCCACCTGCAGCTATGCGAACTTTACGTTTCATTTCTTCTTTAACATTTGAAGAAGAAGTCTCCATGGCATATGCTTGCGGGCTATATTGAATTGTGTGGCCGTTCATCGCTATCCGAAGAGAGATTATAAAATCATCAAGAAGGGTATCAGGTTCAACGGGTTGAAAAAGTTCAGTTCTGACTGCAAATAATTCACCTGCAGCTCCTACTACAGAATATAACTCTGCATCCCACTGTTTCAGTTTGGACTCATATTTCCAGTAAATCCCTTCTCCGGCTCCTGCTGCAGAATCCTTTTCTTTCTTAAAAATACGTTTTTCGCCTGAAACACATCCAACCCGGGGTTTATTGAATAACCTTACAATTTCACGGATTGATTGTTTACCAAGCAAAGTATTTGCATCAGAAAAGACAACAATAGGAGAAGTTACGTATTGAAATCCTCTGTTCATAGCACTTATCTTTCCATTTCGGGCCGGTTCATGCAAAACAATTATATCATCATATTTTCTTAATAAATCAGGAGTGCCATCATCTGATCCATCTGTTACCCACATTATTTTCAACTTGTCCTTTGGGTAATCAAGATTATAAGAATTTTCGAGTTTCGTTTCAACGAAATCTTTTTCATTATATGCAGCAATAAATAATGTTACCTCAGGTAATTCAGTATTTGAAGTAGCTTCTTCAGATTGTTTCACAAAAACACGTTTCACTCTGACAATGAGATACAATACAATTCCATAGCCAAGATATGCATAGAAAACAATGAAGATAAGTGACCAGAAAATGATTTTTATTGTTAACATATTTTTGTTATCTCTAATTATTTTAGACTTTTTCCCACTGATCATTTTCAAAATTATACCGTCGGATGACTTTAGCCGGATTACCAACTGCAATACAATGAGGAGGCAGATCACGTGAAACGACACTACCTGCCCCAACCTGGGTTCCTTTTCCGATTGTCACACCAGCCGTTATTACAGAATTTGAACCTATAAATACATCCTCTTCAAGTACAACTCCTTCACCTCTGATATCAACAGGTTGAGTTCTTGAATTCCGGGTACCATCCTGAAATCCATGATTAAACCCAGCCATGAAAACATGTTGTCCTGTATATGATCCATTGCCCATCCTGACTGGTCCAATGATGACTGTTCCAATACCAATGATAGAATTATCCCCAATAATAACATCTCCTGCACCATTGTTTATAACAGTGTAATCTTCAATCACTGTATTTGATCCAATATCAAAATGGTGATAAGGAAAGACATCCAGGCGCGCACGAAAACCAATCTGGCTCTTTTTTCCTCTTTTATGAAAAAAGCGATTTAAAAATAGCCTCACCCAAATGCGAGGGCGGGGGTGATTCTTTGGAACAATTAACCATAATGCCAATTGTCGTAACCTGGGATCAGTCTTTATTTTTTCAATGAAGTTCATTTCTTTTCTTTATTAAGTTAAGATGACTTTATTTCCATTTTCTTTGATTCAACAAGTTCTATAGCCTTATATATTTCGGCAACACTATTTTCCCAGGTATGAGTATGCGCAAAGGTTTTGCGTGCTAATTCCTTTTCTGCAGAATTTTCAGTCAGTGCACTTTCTATCTGAACTAAAAACTCCTGATTGGTTTCCGCCAATAAGCAATATTCAGAGAACACACTCATTGCATCAGTTTTTCGGGCAACGACGGGTTTACCCATTGACAAATACTCATCTATTTTGCGAGGATAATTTCCAATTGTTTCAGGTGAAAGTACCTGAGGATTAATTGCAACATCAAAATATTTCAAATAAGATGCAAGTTCTTCCTGTTTACGTTTGCCAAGAAAAAAGATATTTTTAAATGTGTGCAGATCGGAATTCCGGAAGTCATCATCTTCCGGACCAATCAAAACAATACTCCATTCAGGTTTATGGGTTGCCAGATATCTGATGCAACCAATGTCGAGCCTTAAACTCCATATTGCGCCAATATAGCCAATTACAGGGTGTTTTATATTCTGTAGATCAACAGGTATTTCCAGATTCAACGTATCATCATACAAGCCGAAATCACAACCTTGCCCAACATAATATGAATGAGGGTTTTGTTTTAAGCCGGTATCACGCAATAAAGTTGAATTTGCCGTAATCAGGTCTATTTTCTTCATAAGTTTTGATTGAATCCGTTCTCCATGACGAACCCAATATTTAACAGAAACCATGTTATCCCGAATATAATAGACATATACAGACGGATTAAGTAGTTCCTTCAAATAGAAACTGCGATAGATATCGTTATCATTAAAAAGAATAAAGTCTTTAAACCCTAGTCTTTCAATAGCGCTCAAAATTTGTTTTGCGAATCTTTTATTATTGATGTAGTTCATAAAATCAAAAAAGAAGTTAGGTCTTAATTGACTTATTGATTCCTGCATACATTTTGGAGTTAAAACCCACATATTGGGTGATACTTGTTGCATATCTTCTTCTTCGCCCTTGAGTACCTTAATTCTTTTTTGAATAGAAGGGCTATTCTTTTCTCTGATAGCTACCAATCTGTTAATGGGATAGTTTACATATAAAACACGATTATTTTTAGCAAACTCCTGTGCAATATTTACACAATTGCTCCCTAAATCCACGTCCCATGGTTGTAACCCTGTTATGACTATATCTCTGTTTTTAATCATAGTTTTCAAAGGTTATGATTTCTCATTTAATACATTTTTATAAATCTCCAGTACCCTGACTGCCATTTTTTCCCATGAAAATAGAGCTGCCTGTTTAAAACCGGCATCACGCAATTTCATTCTTAATTTTTGATCTGAAAGCAAATGCTCTATAGCATAAGTCAGTTCTTCTGGTTGACGGGGATCAACCAAAATTGCAGCACTTCCTGATACTTCAGGCATTGATGAAGTATTTGAAGTAATAACAGGAATTCCACATGCCATGGCTTCGAGCATTGGAATACCAAAGCTTTCACGCAACGAGGGATATAAAAAGATATCACTTTGATTATAAATGGCAGGCAAATCAGTATTGACTACATATCCCGTAAGATGAATCTGATTGATGAGTTCTGGTTCATTGATATCATTCAGGAGTTTCACAAGTGCTTCGTGTTCATAATCTAACATTACCAGTTTATGAGTAGGTCCATTCTTTTTGAGATAATCAGCATAAGCGATTAGAACATTCTTTGTGTTTTTTTTAGGATCAGTATTTCCAAGAAAAAAGAAATAGCTATCAGGTAACTGATACTTTTTTTTAACTTCAGACAATATATTATCGTCATAAATGGGTTTGAAGTAATCATTTACCCCGTTATACACTGCAACCAGATGACCGTCTTCAGGCCAGTTAAAAAAGTTTCGAATTCTCTCTTTTTCAAATTCTGATACAGTTATAATTTTTTTACTATTTTTCAATGCCGTAGGGACCAATAAGCGACGATAAAAATTCCCAAATCGTTGATACATTGTAAAACCTGTACTAAAAAGGCTCCAACTTTCAAGGTATATTATATCATGTAAAGTGATTACTAATGGGATAGAGCATCTAACAGGCGCTGTATTACTTGTGCAATGTAACAAATCACATCCATATTTATTCGCAGCTTTGGGAAGCACTACCTGTTCCCAGTAAGGATAGGATCCACCATCTAATTTCACAATTTTAAAATTAGATGTTTCTTTCAAACATGCTTCATCTTCATCAGGTTTGACAAAAATAATGTATTCATTTTTTTTATCAATAATTTGAAGATTTCGGATTAGTTCCAACGCAACCATATCCATTCCATGTTTTTTCCGCCTGAAAAGTCGCTGACCTTCTATTCCTATCCTCATCGGTTTATGATTTTAAAGTTGTTTTTGATTCATGTTCAGTATGAATAAATTTTCGGTTTGCTCTTCTTGATTTAATCAAAGATACAATCATCCAGAAAAAACCTTTGGGTAAATCAAATATAACCTTTAAAGTTTTAAATGTATAAAATTTCAAAGGAACTGAAAAGAGAAAAATCAGTACAGTTATTACTAAAAGATAAAACCATTCTTTAGTATTACCAATATTAGTAGACTGTACAAACAGATTAATCATTATGACTACCCCCAGCAATAATATTCGGGGAGGAAGAATAAATTGAAATGCCTTATTAAAATATTCTATATTTCCCTCTGTGATCAACAATCGTAATGATGGAAGAAAATCGCGTCCAAAGTAATAAAATTGTGCTGAAAGCCATCTTCTACGTTGATTTGTAAACCTATAAGCATTCTGAACTTTTTCATCAAGTACAAATGCATCAGGCAGATAATCTATCTTTATTTTTTCACTGGCAATTAATAGTTCTAACTCTTTATCAAAACCTCCAACCGCACTAATATTTAACATGAGTCTTTTGAAAAGCCTGTAATCAAAACCCATAGCTGAACCAATTAAGGCTGAAGAAAGACCCGCTGCCCTATGTCCTTGTCTGAAAATATGATTATTAATTTCTTCACTGATGCCATCAAGTAATGCAAAACTGGTGTCACTGTTTTTTGCAACGCGATGCCCCTGAATTACTTTAAATCCATTTGCAAAGCCAAGATTCATTTTAGTAAGGAAATCTTTGGCCATCAAATTGTCAGCATCAAGAATAATAACAATATCATAATCCTCTTTGATTTGACTGCAAGCAGCATTCAAAGCTTTAGATTTTGTACTGTCTGAAAAATTAACCTGAATCGTTTCAATTGGAAATTCATTTAATGAATCAATTGTTTTCTCAGATAGTGAATCTGCAATTACTACAATTTGGAACTGATCAATTGGATAATCTTGTTTTAATGCATCTTCAACTACCTCAAGGATAACAACATCTTCTTTGAAAGCAGGGATTAAGATTAAAACTTTCCTGTAATAATCAATTTTTTTTGGTGTATCAATTTTACGGAATATACCAATTATCGCGAAATACAATAAATAGAGTGCAGTTATATAAAAGTATATTAAAACCGTCCATTCTAAAATCACTAACAATACTAATAGGATATTCATATTACTGGGCTTTAAGATTATGATTATCGTTTTCGTTATAACTGTGGGTCGTATGGACAAATCCTTTTCTTGCGTGATTAATTTTTGAAAGAGAAACCAGCATGAGTAAAAAACCTAATGGCAAATAGAAAAGCGCATAAAGTGTTTTAAGATTAAAAAGCTTCCGGGGCACTGAAACAAATAAAGTAAGTACACACAATACCCATTGTATTGTCCATGCGTAATTCCAACTTATTGAATTGAATATTAAAGATAAAATAACAATAATAGATAAAAAACCTAATACAAAAATTCTTGGTGGGATAAGATGTTGTACAATTTTATCAAAGAAGTCAATATTACCATTGAATAGTTCCTTGAATCCTTCACCCATATAGCTAGTTGCGTAATTTAATTGATTCGCAATCCAACGAGTACGTTGAGTTACAAACACCTGACTTTTTGTAGTTTTCTCATCATAGACAAGGGCATTATCAAGATATTCAATTTGAATTTTTCTTTGAAGCAATTTGTGTTCAAGTTCTTTATCCTCACCAAATGATTCGATTTGTCCCATAAGGTTTTTGTAGAGCTGGTAATCAAATGCCATACCAGAACCAATTAAAGCTGCTGAGAGGCCAAGTTTTCTATGTCCTCGTCTGAAAATATTATTATTAATTTCTTCACTCAATGCATCTAATATTGCAAAATGAGTATTCGAATTTTTAGCTAAACGATGACCCTGAATAGCAATAAAACCATTATTGTAAGCTTGATTCATTTTGGTGATAAAATCAGTCGCCATTATATTGTCAGCATCTAATACCAAAGCAACCTCATATTCATCAGTCAAATCTTCCATCGTTTTATTCAACGACTTAGCTTTGGAACTTTTTTCAAATATCACCTCATTTACAATAATAGGAAGTTCCTTTAGTTTTTCAATGGTTTCTTTTTTAAAGCCATCGGCAATTACGATTACGTCATAAAAATCATGTGGATAGTCCTGATCAAGGGCTTTTCGTGCTACATCAACGATTACATTATCTTCTTTATAGCCGGGTATAAATACAGCAAATTTTCTATATTTATCAGAAGATGGAAACTTCGCCGGTTTATAAATTATTCCCGCAACAGCAAATACAAACAAATATATAGTGCCGCACGCCGTAAGTAGAAATAGTATCCATTGCAAGACATTAAGAATAGTTATCATAGTGTATTGATTTAAAGCATTGGATTTTCATGTATCTCTGGATTAAAAAGATTTTTCAGATGCCAGCCAATGGCTCTGTAATATGCATGGAATAACTTAAAATTCCCTTTCAGTAGATATTTCAAAGCATTTTTAGGGATGGCAATAAAAAACTGATAAATAATAGCTTTGTGAAAAATTAAGCCGTTTAGATTTCGTCTCATAAAAACCAGACGATTACGATTCAAATAATAAATTTTCATTGCGCTCATCCTACCAGTTGAGATACTTTCGCGGTGATATACTAACGAATTGTGAACAAACCAGATTTTGTAACCGGCTTTTTTAATTTGTTCACACCAGTCAGCCTCTTCATAGTAAAGGAAAAAAATGTACGACATCATTCCAACTTTCAGGATCATGTCCATTGATACCAGCATTGCAGCACCATGGGCATATGGAGTCTCACGGTCAGTATCATATTGACCTTTATCAACCTCATTAAATCCAATCGAAAAATTTCTAAGCGTATATGGATGCATCGCTGTATACCCTGCATATTGAATAGTATTTGGGGTATGAAAAAATCTTAGTTTGGGACTGACAACTCCAATCATTGAATCAGATTCCATTTTTTCTATCAATGGTTCTAGAAAACCGGGAGACACCATTGTATCGTTATTCAATAATAACACATACTTGCCTCTGGATTTCATAATTCCAAAATTATTGCCGGCAGCAAACCCATAATTAATAGGATTCATTATTAAATCTACAGAAGGGAAACGTTGTTTTATGATAAGCGGAGAGTCTTCTTTTGAAGCATTGTCCACAACAATCACTTCAATATTCGGATATGTGATCAGGTTCAATGATTCTATCATTGAACAAGTAACTTCCGATTGGTTATAATTTACAGTTACAATTGAAACCAATGGATAATAACGTCGTTTTACCTGATTATACATATGTGTAATTTATTCGGAGAATCAGGCTCTAAGTTACAAAATAGTCCTGTATGTGCAAGAAAAAAACGTATTGTTATTCAGTATTTTCATAAACACTTCTGGAAAACAAATGTGTAAGATGCCATCCTATTGCCTTACAATATGCTTTTAATAAATCCGGTTTTCTTTTAAGTATATACGTGAACATATTTTTGGGGACAGCTACAAAACCCTGATAGATGATTCCCAAAGGATGATTAATACCAAAAGTATTCCGACGCATATAGAGTAAACGCCCACGGTTAAGATAATATGTTTTTAATGGACTCTCAGGTCCCGTTGTGATTGAATCTTTGTGATAAACTACTGAATTGTGAATGTACCAGATCTCAAAACCTTTTCTTCTTATCCTTGCCATCCAATCCATTTCTTCATAATATAAAAAGAAGATGTCTGCCATCAATCCTACTTTATTTATTACATCTCTTGATACAATCATAGCCGCACCAAAACCAAAATCAGTAAGTTTGTCAATATCAAACTGTCCATTATCCTTTTGATTAAACCCAATGGCATGTTGTCTGATAGTAATAGGGCTCATTGGTTCAAATCCCGCATATTGAATCATATCAGGATGATAGAAATAAAGTATTTTAGGACTCACAGCTCCAATTTTTGGATTAGTGGTCATCTTCTTGATCAATGGCTCTAAAAAACCGGCATTAACCTCAGTATCATTGTTTATAAGTAGAATATATTCGCCCTTCGACTCACGAATTGCCAGATTATTCCCACCAGCAAAACCCAGATTTATTTCACTTAAAATAAAAAAAACTTCAGGATATCGTTTTTTGATAGGGGAGGGGTCATCTTTAAAAGAAGCATTATCAACAACAAATATCTCAATATTTGGATAAGTAATTTTACGCAATGATTCCAAAAGCTGGCAGGTAATCTCCGATTGATTGTAATTAACAGTGATTATGGATACAAGCGGAAATTCCTGATTTGGCATGGTTTTTTATATTAATTGCTGTTGATGAGTACGAACCAAATTATGTATTAAGACAATTATACTCAGATTGCATTCGTGTTTTTTTCTACTTTTAGCTTCAAGAATTCTTCGTCAAGTTTAGGCCCTAAAAAAACGAATGCCATTGATATGTAGATAATAATACCTGTTGGTAACTGTCCATAAACTCCGTTACCATATGAGGCACCCATAATCCCTGCGATACCACAAATAAAAGCACTCAGAATACCAAACAGTTCGGGATCCCTTATCTTAAACATTAAAATATAACATCCTTTTAAAACAATAAAAAAGGTAATTGCCAAATGCAGTATTAATCCAACAATACCTTGTTCAGCCCAGATTTGAACATACCAACTATCAGTAGCAATCTGAGCAAGGAAGCCCTGCGGTGAAAATCGTTTTCCCCAATCACCTGCAGATCCGATGCCACCTCCAAATGGTTTATCTGCCAGATAAACACCCAGCAAAGCTCTATTTTGTATTCGAACTTTTAAAGAAGCATTGTCCTGAGGGAAAAACGCTGTTCGCATTCGCCTGATATATTGATTGCTTTCACCAATGGTTGTAAATCGAAAAAAAGCATAGAACAGAAAAAGGATAAATCCACCACTAAAAATGACAAAGAAATTTTTCCTATGTATGAGATAAAGTGCTAAACCGATACCTGGAACGATAATTGCTCCTCGGGTTCCAGACACCATCATTCCATAATATCCCACCAAAGCGACTATCAGAAAAAATATTTTCTCTTTTGGATCTTTTAAATGAAAAAACAAAATTGTCCCCAACACACCTGCGTGAGCCTGGGCTGCACCAAATTGTCCTGCGTCTGAATAGATCCCCCAGGCACGTAATTCGCCCATAATTAAGTGGGTGACCGCTCCTCCGGTATCCAGCCAAAATTGTTCAGCAGAGTCTGGTCCAAAATTCATTTGTTGAAAAGCCTTGAGACTACTTAAAATTGAAAAGACACCCCAAATATATAAGAAAATCTTCAAGTCTCTCGCCTTATTAAACAACAGGAATATAAGAGGAATAAGAAGAAACATGTAGAGCGACATGCCTCGCATAGCATAAAACCATGCTGTCCGACTAAGTGCCTGTGGGTTAGCTATCTCTCCGATCGAATAGAGAAGCCAAATAAGAGACAGTAAAACCAGATTGTTCTTTAAAGGTTTTACAGATTCAATATCAAGCTTTTCATTAAAAAATTTAAAAAAAAGTGCAATATATGTTATGACAAGGAAAAAATCTATGCCTAATCCAAGGGGGATATTTCTTATATATCGTGTTAAGCCTATGGCAATAAAAGCAAGGACTAAGACTGTTATTATACCTAAACGTGGAAATATAAAAAACCTGTTAAAGTAAATCAAAATTGGTGGCAAACAAAGTAATATCAATGCAGACTGCAGACCGCCGGTGGCAATAATATAGCCCAATAGAATTGCTGAAAATATCAACAATGCTATCACAAAAGGATCATTCAATTTATAAGATCCGGGCTTATTGGTCAAAAGTCTCATTAATAATAATTTATCTTTTAAGTATTGTGGATAAGTCAGCAGATTTTATCATTTGGCGATAGAATTCAATCCCTTTTGTAAAGATATGACTAAACTGAATAGGTATTTCTTGCTTTACATAGGAAAATCCGATTATCATTCCAATAATTGTCGTTAAAATTGTTGCCCCTGCAACCATCATTAATTGTTCAATCATCGTTACTCCCGGAAAAAATATGGGTACAACAAATACAGCAACGCAATCTCCAAGTATATTGGCTATCGCCATGAAAATCACTTTGTAAAAATTAAGTTTAGGTCTGTTCACACTGTCCAATACAACACCGGAAAATCTGTCGAGAGGTAGCAAGAGTCCGTATAAAATGAAAATCTGATAAACTGGTACAGCAGCTATATATTTTGGACCTCCAAGAAAAAGCACAAAAAAGTTAGAGAATATGAATGCCACTATAGCAAATACAAAAAACATATAAATTAATGGACCTGTATATTGGTAAAATATCCTGGTTACTTCAGCAATATCACCTTTAATACTGGCTTTCGACATTTTAGGAAAAGCAGTAGCCAGGAAGCTTCGTAAAGGAACTTCAAGTAACTCAGTAAGTTTTAATGGAATATTAAAATAAGCAACTCCTATAGGCCCAAGTATCGGGCTTAATGTTATTATAAAGATATCAGAACTTTTCAAGAGGTTGCTTCCTAAAAGGGTTCCCATCGTAAACTTCCCAAAATTGATCAGTTTCTTGTTCGTTTCTCTGGTTGCTTGACGAAGATATTTTAATCCATCCCAATGAAATATTATGGTTAAAAATGAAGTGAAAATGTTAATTCCTAAATAAAAATAGAGGATAGGATAAAGGCCAAGTTTAAGAAAAAAATAATTAACAAGAAGAAACAATACAAAACCACCATTTGAAACAGATCTGATCAGCAGAATCTTCCCAAACTTCTGATCAGCCTGTAACACTGTAATTGCATTGTTAAAAGGTAAATTTAATACTGCTAAAAGTGGATACCAAGTGAAAAACAGACCCCATCCCGAAGCCGTAAAATGATCTTTAAAAAGCAAATTGGACACTATAATCAGAACAGACAATAATATTGTCAAATTTAATCCGATAAGCCAGTTTGAACCAATGAGTCTATGTCGTTCATCGCCTTCAGCTCCTGATAAGAAACGAATCAGGGCTGTACTTGTGAGCCCCGAACGAAACATCTCAACCATATTACCGGCAGTGATAAAAAGCGTCCAGATACCCCATTCAAAAGGAGGAAGCGTACGGGCCAGAATGAAAACACTCAATAATCCCCACAGAGCCAGAGACATATTTCCAGCCAGAGATAATATGTTATCATTGGAAATAATTTTTTTGATATTTATCATCCTGTAGGTAAACGTTAATCTTTGAATTTAACCTGCAACCTGAAAGGTGCAGTTAACCAACGCCATATTCCACTTTTTTGGGTGTGTAATCTGCTAAAGTCATTTATAATGTCTTCTAATGCATAGAGTTCGGCATTGTTTAAAACAACCAAAGGTTCATTTTTGGTTACAAGCTTTAGATTTTCCAGGGCCTTGATGTCAGATTTTCTCCAATGGTCTGTTGCATTTACAAACAGAATCGGAATATCTATCGATTTCATCAGATTAATAGGATATGCATGATGTACTATTGAAGGTAATTCGAATAGAATATAATCATAACCATAGTTATCTTGTCGAAGATTTTTGTCACCCAGTAATTCACCAATACTCTCAACTTCTATAAAATGGTTGTCAATTGTATAGGTATAACTGTAATTGTAGTCATCGTTTACATTTTCATAACTATCTTCAAATCTGTAATTGATTGATAAGATCCTTTCATCAGTTGCTCTCAACCTGTCGATCAGGTTGTTTGCAATAGTAGATTTTCCCGTTTCATGGTTAGTGCTGAAGAACATGAGCAACAAGGGTTTATTTCGTTCTTCGGGTTTCATGAGTGAAGTCTTCAACTTAATATTTTGCAATAATAAGTCTGTAAATCGTTGAGTAATCAAATTTAAGTCAGCTTTCTTATACCCAGGAATAATACGGAGAAAAGCACTTGCAAGTTTAAGACCGGTAAGTTTTTCAGCACGTTCAGGTGTTTTGATGCTATCATCAAAGTATTCAAGAAGAAGAACAATAAATGCTACCATTAATAATCCAAGTAACAAAGCGGCCAGAATAAGCAATTTCCTTTTCGATGCCTGTGCTTCTATTGGATAACTTGGATCATCAATGACCTTCATATTGCTTGACATCTCAAGATTCTGTTGTCGCAACTTAGCCTGGTTCAAAGCACGTTTCATTTCAATATATGACTGTTCTGCCACACTAATCTGCCTTTCATAACGTTTAGTCATTGCACCGAGAGGAGCAAAGATTGAATATGTTTTTTCAAATTCCTTCAAACGATTTCTCAGTACATTAAGGGCGGCTTTTGATTCCTCATATACAATGACATTCTTTAACCAGGTATCCAGGATCTGAGCAATGGGAACACCTTCGGTTGTATGTCCATATAAATAAAGCTGATTAACATAACTTTTGATCTCATCCTTGAGTTTTTCAGTTTTCGCAGTCAGATCCTTCACCTTTTGTGCCTGATAAGGATCATAGCCGAGAGCAACCTTGTTCAAATCTAATTTTTCAGTATAAGAAGAAAGTTCATCCCTCTTAGCCATTATCTTGCTGCTCTTGAGATAGATGCTGTCTTTATTAGCCAATTTGGATTCCATGTTACGTATGGCAGCAATAGATCCACTGTTTGTCACCAATGTATTCTGAATCTCTCTTTCCAGGGCATCCTTTTCAAGTGCAATAGACTTGGACTGCTCGTAATAGTTGATGATTTTATTGTTTTGATTCAAACGCAACAAACGACCTTCCTGGTCATTAAGGTTTGTATATGCTTCAGCAACTTTCCTCATAAAGTATTGGACAACTTTATCGGTATTATTTACCCTCAATTCCCTGTACTGGCGAATAAAAACATCAGTCAATATGGCCAAAGTGTTTTGAGCGATTCCCTGATCATCAGATTTATAGGTTACCTTGACAAGGTCAGAATTTTGAATTCTGTTCGATGAAAGATTTGAAGTAATGGCATTGATTGAATAGATCGGACCTGAATAGTTGAGCAATTCGAAAACATAATTACTGTTATTCTTGTGATAATAATTCATTAAGTTCGTTACCGTCTTTTCGTAATCGTCACTATTAATTCTTTGTGGCAAAATAATTTCCTGAATATGTTTTCGGATTGGATCTACTGCTTCAATAGATAAAGATTTATCAGAATCTGTTGACTCCGTGTTTTTCTCAACCAATAAATTGTCTCCCGGTGAAACCTTATTATCAATCAACGAATTGAGTTCCATCAAGTTTTCAGTAGTCGTATTATATTTTGCAGCTATGGTTGACAGATCTTCATTGGGGAGCACGGTATGATAAGTATTGCCCGATTCAGTAATTCTCTTACAAATCAGTTTCATCCCCGGTTGGATTTCTTTGGTCTGCATCTCATTGATATCCATCAATTCAGATACCGTCAAATTATATCGGCTGGCAATAGATTCCAAAGTTTCACCTTCAGCCACAATATGAAATGCTGGTGTTTTTTTTAAACTATCGACTTTTGTTTGTGTAGAAATATCTGGAGAAATCGAAGAAGGACTTGTTCCAGGTTTGGTTTGGTTATATTTTTTCTTTAATTCTAAAAGTTTATTTTCTTCATTTTTAATTCTCTCAATTATTTCACGTTCTGCACCACTCTTATTATATTTGACAACTAAATCTCTTACCTCTTTAGGCGTATTTTGATGAATGGCCTCGTAGTTTTTTTGATTGATATACCTTGTATCGTAATTCTCGAGCATCAGATGCTGCGCCAATAAACGAATAGATGTTTCTTCAATGACTTTGCGTGAACTTAAATAATTTACAATCTGATCAAATTGCATATTTGTCCCCATGAAGTCAATATTTGTATTTGAAGTCGACTCGAGGTTATACCCAGAAACAATACCGGTATAGATTATTGTTTCAGATTGATATGTTCTGTCCTGATTTCGAGTGAAATACCAGACTGCAGCTGCCAGAATTACAGGTACGAGTATAAGCAACAATATATGTCGCTTTAGAATTCTGAATAACTGGGAGATATCCATTATTTCAACTCGTTAATTAGTTTAAATTTCATACCTGTCATTTCTTCAAGTAACTGATAATTCATGCTGAATTCAGATTTATATTGCTCGTAGTCATTGGCACCCCGGATTTGAATCTCTTTTAAACGTGCATATTCAGCAATCTCAATTTCTTTGTTCTGAAATTGTAAATCAGCCATCTGCATCTGAATTCTTGTATATTCCTGATACTCGTTACTGATTTTCATCTTATTTTGTGCCTGAATCATTGCATTATAGTAAAGGATAGTTGAAAGTCTTGCTTCATTTGCCCGTTGGTCTCTCAATGCCAATGACATTTCAACTTCCTTTTTAGCAATCATGATCTCATTAGGACGCTTCAAAATCGATGATAAAGGAAAACGGACAAAATAAGAAATAGCATAATTCCAACGTTTGGAACCTGCATTGTCATATACTATTCCTGCATTACCTCCATGTACATTCATATAATCGCTTGTCAGCCAGTTTCCCCAACCACCATCAAGATTGATTCCAAAATATTGTGTCCATTCTAACCTTGCTCTTTTGATCTCATATCTGTTACGCATTGCGTGTAGTTCTTCATAATTTACCTGGGCTGCATGAACGACAGCAGAATCGAGCAAAACGGATAAAGGAGGCAAAACTTCTTCAACATTACTGGTTAATGGATTGAATTTTTGTTGTCTATTGGGTTGTTGGGCACTATTAACCTGTGCATTGCCGCATAAATTTGCAAATGATATAATTATCAACAAAATGATTGAACCTAAATTATATTTTGTAAATAAATATTTAACCATAATCAATTCTCTTTCTTCCTTAGAAAAATAAGGGTTTCACAAATAACTCAATTACTTTCGCTACGAATTTAATAAAAAACCCTTGTATACGAAAAGGGTTTTAAATAATTTTATCAAATACTTATTAACAATTTCAGTCAAAGATATTAACCGTTTTCATACATTCTCTTTCTGAAATAAAGCAGGAACAGTACGTAAAATTATAAATATATCCCCCCAGAAAGAGTTATTTCTTGCATATTGATTGTCCAGTTTCTTACGTTCTTCCTCTGACATCGATTTTTTGCCTCGCTTGTTAACCTGCCAAAGTCCTGTGATTCCGGCCGGTCCGAGAAATCGTTCTCCCCATTCATCAGAAGTTAACATCTCTGCTTCATACAAAGGCAGTGGTCGGTTACCCACAATAGACATGTCTCCTTTTAATACATTTATCAGTTGAGGTAATTCATCAATAGAGGTATTGCGGATAAATTGTCCTATTTTAGTAACCCTGGGGTCGTCTTTAATCTTAATAAATGAAGATTTGTTTTTCTCTTTTTTCTTGCTCAGATACTTATTTTCACAAATCCGTATCCCTTCAATAAATAAAATTGATGAACATGGATGCCCCAAATGATTACACTCTTCACAAAAAGTGTCTAATTCGGTGATCTGTGGTTCTGTTTCATCTTCATCGGTATATTGATTCAAATGCATCAACTCTTTTAACATCAAATCAGATCCTGTAAACATCGACCTGAATTTGTAAAAATTAAACACCTTATATCCGGTACCAACCCGTTTTGAGATATAGAATATCGGACCTTTTGATTCGAGCATGACCAAAAAAGCAATTGTAAGCAATATTGGTGAAAGAATGAGCAAAGCTATACTGGCAACCAGGATATCGAAAGACCTTTTTGCCCGAGGAATCCTATAATCTTTAACTGGAACTTCTTCTTTAATATTGGATTGATAATTCAATTTGTACCAAAAAAGGAACTTGATCCTTGTTATTAATTGATCATTATCAAATGGAGTTGTAATAAAATCATCCAGTTTATTGGCATAAGCAGACATACAGGCTTCGGGATCTTCTTTATGACTGATAACAATAAAAGGTTGTTTTTTAATGATCTTCTTTTCCTTAAATAACTTGTTGATCTCAATGGCGTTGATACCAGGAGTGTACATCTCACATAAAACAACATCAACTTCTCTATTCTTTTCAGTCAACCACCTTACTGCAGAGAGACAATTTTCTTTAATTTCTACCTTAAAAAAACCTTGTTCAATGTGTTGATTGAAAATAGTTACATCTCCTCCAATGTATAGAATATTAAAGTGATTTTTTTCAGAAATCTCCATAAATTACAAGTTACAAATTATTTATGAGATAGGAGTAATTCAATGCGAAGAGCCAGTTCTTCAGGATTAAAAGGTTTGACTATATAATCATTCGCACCCAGTTTCAGACATTTAACTTTTTCTGCTGTACTTTCAATTCCCGAAAGTACTATTAGTGGAATCTCTTTAAAATAACCGCTTGCTCTTAATTGTTTGACAAATTCATAGCCATCAAGATTGGGCATTTGAATATCTGCTACTATTAAATCAGGCATATTGCCTTCCTGTAGCCAGGATAGTCCTTCCAATCCATCATTTTTAGTAGTGACAATATATTCTTTTAAGAAATTTTCGAGCAAAACTCTAATCGTCCGTTCATCATCGATAACGAGTATTTTTTTCTTCATAAATAAATAGTGGTTAGAAACAGACCAAATGCACTTTTACTTGTGCAAATATAATAAATAATATAGTATTCCAAATATTTAAAATGTCTTCCCACTATTTTATACATCGTAAATGGTTAAACTATTATATATTAAACCGTTATTAATTTTAATATACACCAAGTTTTAAATACAATTTTAAGACCTTTAACAAAGAATATTTTAGATAATTTAAAGCAAATAAAATCCCGCTCAAGATTAAATAAGCTGATCACTCCTTTGCTTCATTAACATATTTCTGATATGCAAACATTTCGTCCCGTAATCTGGCCGCCTCCGAAAAATCAAGTTCTTTAACTGCCTTTTCCATAGCCCTTCTGGACTGATTGATCAGTTTTTGTAATTCACTTTTTGACATATAACGTACCACAGGGTCAGCCGCTACGTTTATCTCCTCCTTTTCGACATAAGCCATTGGTGATTTTGCCCTTGAATCTGCTACAACCGTCTGGCCCATTATACTTTCCGTACTACGGATTATCTGCGTAGGAATAATCCCATGCTCTTCGTTATAAGCAATCTGGCGCGATCTTTTTCTATTTGTCTCGTCTATTGTGCGTTGCATACTGTCCGTCATCTTGTCTGCATACATGATCACACGACTGTTTACATTTCGCGCAGCACGTCCCGCTGTTTGTGTTAGTGATCGTTGAGACCGGAGAAAGCCTTCCTTATCGGCATCCAGTATTGCAACCAAAGAAACCTCGGGTAAATCAAGTCCTTCACGCAAAAGATTGACACCAATCAACACATCATAAACCCCAAGTCTTAAATCTCTTAATATCTCAATACGTTGCAACGTATCGACATCACTGTGGATATATCTGCAATTTACCCCAATACGAGTAAAATAACTACTCAGTTCCTCGGCCATCCTTTTGGTCAATGTCGTTACCAAAACTCTCTCTTTCCGCTGAATAGTTTTGTCGATTTCATCCAGTAGATCATCGATTTGATTGAGGCTTGGCCTGACTTCGATCCTGGGATCCAGTAAACCTGTAGGACGAATTAACTGCTCTACAATAATCCCTTCGCATTGCTGCAACTCATAATCTGCTGGAGTCGCACTCACATAAATGGTTTGAGGCGTCATCATTTCAAATTCATGGAACTTCAAAGGCCTGTTGTCCATTGCAGAAGGAAGCCTGAATCCAAACTCAACCAAGGTCTGTTTTCGCGAACGATCTCCTCCAAACATGGCCCTTATTTGTGGAATGGTGACATGACTTTCATCGATCACCATCAGAAAATCTTTAGGAAAATAATCGATCAGACAGAACGGTCTTGATCCGGGATTACGTCCGTCAAAATACCTGGAATAATTTTCAATTCCCGAGCAGTATCCCAACTCACGCATCATTTCCAGATCATAACTAACACGGTCTTCCAGTCTTTTGGCTTCATCGTACCTGCCCAGTTCTTTGAAGTATTCAACCTGCCTGACCATGTCATCCTGAATATCCATGAGCGATTGTTTCATCTTGTCTTTCGATGTGACGAAAATGTTTGCAGGATAAATAGCAATATTTTCAAGAACCTCAATTCGATAACTATCTGTGGGATTGAACGATTCCATGCTTTCAATCTCATCTCCCCAGAAGACGATCCTATAACCAATATCTGCATATGCAGGATAAACCTCAATGGTATCGCCTCTGACCCTAAATTGGCCCCTGGTCAGTTCCAACTCTGTGCGGGCATACATTCCATCTACCAGACTGTAAAGAAGCACGTTGCGTGATATGATTTGTTTTGTGGTCAGCTTGATGACATTATCATTAAAATCTTCGGGATTGCCAATACCATAAATACACGAAACCGAAGATACAACAATGACATCGCGTCGCCCTGACAACAAAGCCGAACTGGTACTCAGACGCAGTTTCTCAATTTCCTCATTGATAGATAAATCCTTTTCAATATAGGTGTTGGAAGAAGGAATAAATGCCTCCGGTTGATAGTAATCGTAATAAGAAACAAAATACTCAACCCTGTTTTCAGGAAAGAACTGTTTGAACTCTCCATACAATTGAGCTGCCAATGTCTTGTTATGGCTCAGTATTAGCGTGGGTTTGTTGATTTCCTTGATGACATTTGCTACAGTAAATGTTTTACCCGAACCAGTAACACCAAGCAAAGTCTGGTAATTATCACCACGACTCAGTCCCTCAACCAGTTGCCGGATGGCTTCGGGTTGATCGCCGGTAGGTACATAATCAGATGTCAACTTAAATTCCATGTAATTTAGAGTCTTTATAATTTAACAAAGTTAAATCAATTTTCACTTTTTGTAATGAATTTTGTTGGAAAACAGTTTTAATACCCCCCGAAGACGCTCATATAATTCCCATCAATCAGGAAAACTCACCGATTATATGTCGAATCTTTCCCGTGTTTATGCCGTATCAGCTTATATGGTTTAAATACGGCATAAATACGGTCCAGATACGGCTCGGATACGGCATTGAGGACAATTATCCGGGAATATTCCGGGGATATTATGAGTATATTTGAGTCAGCTTATAGCCTGATTTTTATAAAGGTACAAAATAATTTATGGATTTTTCTTTTTTAGATAAAAAAATATTTTAATGCCTTTTTTTTATCATTCAAGAAGTCAACTTTTCCATCATTGTATTTGAAAGTTGTTTATTGTGAATGGATTTACTGAAATTATCTGATTTATTATTCCAACTTCAAAACCGCTGTCACCGGGTTATGATCGCTCATTTTGGTTGGAATAACTTTATAGTCCAGACTCTTAAATTGTTTGCTGTGAAGAATATAATCAATGCGGAAAGGATATTTGCTTTCGTTATAGGTCTTAGCAAATCCGGATCCATTTGTAAGGAATGGATCTTCAAGGTTTTTTGAAATAGTGCGATAAACATAAGAAGCCGGCGTATCATTAAAATCGCCACAGAGAATGACAGGGTAGGGGGTGCTTCTGACAAACTCAGCAACCTTGCGGGCCTCGGGAGCGCGACGACGAAGCGCCCATCTCAGTTTCCATGCAATTCTGCGGGAATCTTTTTGGATGCGTTTTTCATCAAATTGAGTGAATGATCTAGGTGCACTGAGAATCACTTTTTCATCTTTATATAGGGCATAGGATTGAAGGTGGATGCTGATAACTCTTATTTTTTGGTTGCGATAAAGAACATCGGCAGAGAGACAGGTATAGCCACTGTCGACAGCAATTGGTTGGGTTGTAACAATTGGATATCTGGATAAAATCCCGACACCACTAACTGAAATATTGTCAGAATAAACCGAATAATTTCTGTTTGCTGAAAAAGGAAGTTTTAACAGTTTCTGCAACCCAGAAATACTAAATTTTCCTTCAAATGGTAGACTATAATCCTGGAAACAAACTATATCTGGATTTTCGTTTTTAATAAAGGCAAATGCTTTCTGCATGAATACATCATGATTAGCCCCATCTGTATGATTGAATTCACACACATTAAAGGTCATGACTTTAAGATCTTCTTTGGTCTTTGTATAATTATCAGAGACATGAAAATTGAAATGTCCCCTAAATATCATGAATCCCAAAACAAGAGGAATTACAGAAAGCAGCCAAAATTTACGGCGCATCAAAATCCAGAGTGCCGTGAAGCCAGCATTTGCAATATACAATGGCAGATAAATCAATCCGAAGAAACTAAAAACCCATACTTGATCCGTTGGAATAACTCCGGCCAATAAGGAAAAAACAAATGCTGCCAGGACAAGAATATGACCAAACAAAATTAACCCTGTAAAGAGATTTGAGAAATTTGATTTTTTCTTTTTGGACTTTATTGGAGCTTTACTCATCGAATATATTGGGTTAAAACTTTATATTTAGACCTACCGATATCGGTTCTGAAAATAAAGATGTTAATATTATAACTGCATTTTGTATTAAATGTTTTATTTATTCTTGACAAGTGTTGTTGTAATAGGGAAATGGTCTGAAAGATCCTCGTTGATTACATTGTATCTAAACGCTCTGAAAAAGTTGACACTGTGTAATATATAATCAATTCGCATAGGAAAAAACAAATTTGGATAGGTACCACTCATGCCAGAACCTGATTCACAAAAAGAATCTTTGAGTTCGGTAGTCAGTTGGTTGTAAACATACGAAGCCGGGGTATCATTAAAATCTCCACAAAGCACGACAGGAAAAGGTGAAGATGCAACATATTTCCTGACGGTTTCAACCTGTTCGGCTCTTCTGGCAAAAGCACTGCTGATTTTCTGGAAAATTCTTTGTCCCTTTTCAACTATATTTTGCCTTTCAATATATTGATTTCCAATATCATTTATAAAAAGATAGTCTTCCTGCCCGAAATGTAAAGATTCAAAATGAATATTGAAGATGCGGATGGTATCACGTCCCTTACAAATGTCGGCATACTGAAAGTAGTTATTGATACTGTTTGAAAAAGGAATCCGCTGTTTATTAAACATCGGATATTTGCTGTAAATCGCCATTCCCCACTCCTTTAATCCCTCCAAAGATTTGAAACTGGCTACAAAACTATTATGGAGGTTTTCAATATTATTCATCGTGTCTTTGACATCAAAACCTTTAGCCGGGTTCGAATAATATTCCTGAAAACAGAGTATATCAGGCGATTGCTCCTTGATCATTTTGAAGATGCGACTTCTGGTCTTGTATTTTTGGGTGGTTTTCCACTGATATAAATCGAAAAGTCTCACATTGAAGCTCATAAATTTTAGCGTATCTGAGCTTTCTACAATTGTTTCACCATTTCTAAAACGAAAATGTGTTCCAATATGACCCCAACTGACCAGTACTGCAAGTAAAGAACCTACGACCCATTTTCTTAGCAAAAAGATCCAAAAAAAGATAAATAAGATATTGATGAGTAACAAAGGAATATGAACTAATCCCAGAAAAGCAATAAACCACATTCTATCGGGACTGATAGCCCCGGCAATATTTGACAATATCAAGGCTCCTGCGGCAATGAAATTCACTACCAGCATCAGCTTTTCAGGTACTCGGGTACGAATACTGTAGATATTGTTCTTGATTTTATGTTTCACAATCAGTTGTTTGGATTCTGCTTGCTCGACCTGAAAAGAAGTTCCTTTTCTTCCTTTGTCAGACTCGAATAACCAGACTTTGAAATCTTCTCCAGAATTTCATCGATTTTTTCCTGTTGAAGCTTTTTATTGATATTGTATTCATCGTCGGTTACAGGCCGCTCGTTGTGATATACTTTAAATTTTGTTTTGGGTTTTACACTGAAAAGAAAGTGAAGATACTTTGAAAACTTCCCCATGAAACCACTTTTGTTTTGTTGTTTCAGGTAAAATAATGTGTATAAAAGCCCCCAAGCCATTCCACCAAGGTGAGCAATATGACCTCCTGGATTATCAGACTTGATGAGTAAAAAGTCAATCACAATCGTGAAAATTGCAATATGTTTCAACTTGATTTTTCCAATAAACATCAGATAAAGTGGATAATCTGGCATAAGTGTTGCAATGGCTGCCACAATGGCCATTATAGATGCTGATGCACCCAGCGCGTATGCTCTGGGAATACTGAACTCAAATACAGGGAAAATATTATAAGCTGCAATAAACAATAATCCTCCGGAAAGTCCTCCTAAAATATAGACCCATAATAGCTGACGGCCTGTGAGATAGTCTAAAAAGATTTTCCCAAACCAATATAGCCAAAGCATATTGAATAAAATATGAAAAAAATCAACATGAAGAAACATATAGGTCATAATCGACCATGGCTGTAATACAAACTGACTGACAGAAGCAGGCAGAGACAAATATCCGATGAGGGATTCTGCCTGCCCTGTTTTTGTCGTTAGCCAAAATAAAACACTTAGAACTGTGATAAATAGCCAAACAATTGTGTTTATGGCAATCAGAATTGCCAGAACAGGATATTGCTTACTAAAGCCTTTCCATCTGTCAACAAGAGTTAGTTGTGCATATTGATTATTGCCAAAGGTCATTTTTCCTGCGGTTTTGTCGTTTCCAAATCAATATTAATATGATGCCAAAAATCATGCCACCAAGATGAGCAAAATGTGCTACTCCTTCATTCTTATTGAATACACCTGAATATAATTCTATCGCACCATATCCAATTACAAACCATTTAGCTTTAATGGGAATAAAGAAATAGAGATAAATGAGTGTGTTGGGAAATAACATTCCAAAAGCAAGCAGTATTCCAAATACAGCTCCGGATGCACCAATTACTACAGGTGCATTTAAAATTGCAGTCTTGTATTCCTGCATCATTTCAACGGAAGATTTGATAGCGCTATAATCATTTGAATTTAATGCAGAGACAATCTGAGCGTTAATAGAAATGGCATTTCCCTTATCCAACAAATTAAAGTTAGAAATATTTTGAAAATTAGTGTAGGTATCGATTGATGGATGCGCTATAAATGCATTGATTGCATCCAAAGCGGGTGTAAACTGAAAGTACCAGATTAGATAATGAAACAATGCGGCACCAATACCTGTAAATATGTAATAAAACAGAAATTTCTTGGGCCCCCATACATTTTCGAGCAAGTATCCAAACATCCACAAAGCAAACATATTAAAGAGGATATGTGTGAAATCACTAGGATCATGCATGAACATGTAAGTGATAAACTGCCATGGTCTGAAGCTTTCTGATGCCCAATAATGTAAACCGAATGTGTCGACCAGATTTATTTTAAATGCATTGCCCAGTGCAAATGTTGCAAGGTAAAAGATCCCGTTTAATATCAGCAAATTCTTAACTACTGGTGGGAGAATGTTAAATCCTTGTGGACTATATTGTGATTGATTCATGGTTCGATTTACAATAGTTATTTAAATAGTTCTGACAATTCACCAACACTTATAATTGACAAAGTGGGTCTTCCTGAAGGTGATTTATCTGGTAATGAACATGCAAACAGTTCATCTATGAGTACCTGCATTTCTTCGATCTGTAATTTCTTGCCCGGACGGATAGCCATATTGCGTGCCATAGCCCTGATCAGTCCTGACCGACGATCGGATCTGAAGTCGAGCATATTTGATTTATACGATTCCAAAATCCCTTCTATCAGATGGATAGGATCTTCATTAGGCATTTCGGCAGGAATACCCTCGATTTTGAAATGATGCTCACCTATGTCTGTCAAATCAAAACCAAGTAGATAAAGTTCACCTTTCAGCTCATGAATCAGTTCGGCATCAGAAGGCAAAAAATTAACCTCTGTTGGAAACAGGAGTTGCTGAGAGGCACCACGATGATTTTCAATGGTATCCATCAATCGCTCAAAGAGAATCCGTTCATGAGCCAGTTGTTGATCGATAATCATTAAACCTGATTTTACAGGCGTTACGATAAACCGGTTATGCAGTTGGAAGAAATTATTGATGTCAAACAGAAGAGATTCGTTTTCAGTTTCTGTTTCAATCATTTGCTGGCTATCGACTGAATCCAGTTTTATGATTTGCTCATCATTGAGCTCTGTTACAAAGGAATAGGGGAGCCTCCCTGAAAATCTGTTAGATAAATCAGGTTTTTGCTGAACCGATGGATTAAAGGGATTGTAATCGGGTTTAAGCGTAATAGTGGGTTCAACAACAGGTTTATTGCTCGGAAAATAAGGGATATCAAAAGGAGATTCATTTTCAAAGTCAAGCTTAGGTGAGAGTGTAAACCTTCCTATACACTGACGGATCGTAGATTTGAGAATGGAATAAATATATTTACTATCGAGAAAATTTACTTCAGTTTTGGTTGGATGGATATTGACATCAATGTTTGCAGGATCTACCTCAAAGTTTAAGAAATATCCGGGGAAAGTTCCAGCAGACATTAATTCCTGATAAGCATCATCGATAGCATGGTTGAAATAGGCATGTTTGATGAATCTTTTATTGACAAACAAAAACTGTTCTCCTTTTGTTTTCCTTGAAAACTCAGGCTTTACAATGAATCCTGTGATATTAACCAGTCCGGATTCCTGTTCTACAGGAAGCAATCGTTCATTGTATAATGAACCGAAAAGATTCACAATCCGTTGCTTTAGGCTGGATTTTGGCAGTTGATAAACAGGTTTTCCATTATTGAAAAGCGAAAAGGCAATTTCAGGATAGATGAGAGCAACACGATTAAATTCATCCATAATTTTGGAAAACTCAATCGTATTGGACTTTAAAAAATTACGTCTAGCAGGGATATTGAAAAATAAATTCTTAACTGTAATACTGGTCCCACTTTCACATGCACATGGTTCCTGACTCTTGAACTGAGCACCTTCTACAAAAAGGAGAGTACCCAATTCGTCTTCCTCTCTGCGTGTTTTCAGTTCGACCTGGGCAACAGATGCAATCGAAGCGAGCGCTTCACCTCTGAATCCCAGTGTGTGTATTAAGAAAAGATCATTGGTTTCTTTTATCTTGGAGGTGGCATGTCGCTCAAAACTCATCCGGGCATCGGTAACAGACATTCCGCATCCATTATCAATAATTTGCAATGAAGTTCGTCCTGCATCCTTGATAATCAGCTGTATTGAAGTAGCTCCAGAATCTATGGCATTCTCAAGAAGTTCCTTAACCGCAGAAGCAGGACGTTGTACGACTTCTCCGGCAGCAATTTGATTTGCTACAGCATCAGGAAGTAAATGAATTATATCAGACATGCATTTTGGGTTCGGGAATGAGTTTATAGTTTTAACAACAAATTTACCGAAATAATCTATACTGCCCTATCATTCCTTGATTTTCGATAAGGTTAATTATCTGGTTGGGATTGAACCAATGAATATCAGGATCTTTTCTAAACCAGGTAAATTGACGTTTTGCATAATGCCGGGTATTGTTTTTAATATCTAAAATGGCCTTTTCAAGTGTGATATCACCATCCAGATATGCAAATAACTCTTTGTAACCGACAGTATTCAAGGCATTGTATTGCCTAAAAGAAAGCAAAGATTTCACTTCATCCAATTGTCCCACTTTCATCATGCGATCAACACGCAATTCTATCTGATTGTTCAAAACAGACTTTTCTAACTCGATACCAATCTTGACAATATTGAAGTTTCTTTCTTTTTTAACCTTCATCCTGAAATGAGAATATGATTTCCCGGTTTGTAAACAAACTTCTAAGGCACGCTGCAGCCTGACAGGGTTTTTTAGATCGACTTCTTTATAATAGACAGGATCGAGTTCCAGAAGACGTTGCTGAAGAACCTCAATGCCTTCGTTATTCAATAATTCATTTAACTGATTGCGTATAACAGGATCTGTGTCAGGCATATCATCAATACCATTGCAGACGGCATCAACATACAATCCTGAACCTCCAACCATCACCAGATTGGGATGGGTAGAAAATAATTCGGGAAGGAGTTCAAGCACATCATTCTCATACTGAGATATATTGTAGCTTTCTGTTACAGATTTATTTCCAATGAAGTAGTGTTTCACCTGTTCTAACTCCTCAGGAGTTGGAACAGCAGTACCTATTTTCATTTCCTTATAAAACTGACGACTATCAGCAGAAATTATCGGACAGTCAAATTGTCGCGCTAAATGAATACCCACGGCTGTTTTTCCAACAGCCGTGGGTCCCACTATGACAAATAGTGTATGTGGTTTGGTTATTATATTACTCAAATATAGTTTCTTAGGCTGAACGATTTACCATTTAGTGTCATTGTTAAATCCAAGTGAAGCCAAATCGTCATCAATTATTTCACTGGATTCCTCTTCGTCGTCATATTCCGTTGATAAATCATCGTCCTCATCAGGCAAAGGAAGAGAATGATCTGTCAATCGGAAAGGCAATATCAATTCTCCCTCTTTCTTTACACATCTTGGATATTCAACACCACTGACAGCATCAAATATTTTGAATAATTCGATAAAAAAAACAGTAGGTTTTAAAAAGTCATATTCTAGTAGAATTCGTTGTGCAGGATCTTCAACGAAATCTTTGATCTTGGCATTCTCCATTGTAAAAGTTGGAAGCTTTTTAACAGGCTTGCGAAACTCATCTTCATCATCTTCAATTATAGGATCTGCAATCGTTTCATCCTGCATATCGAGCAGCGTAATTTCTTTTTTTTTGCGCCATTTAGAGTCGCAGATAAAAAAAGAAGCCAACTCATTTCCTTGAAGCGTAACGGTTTGTCGGATTATGTTGTAAAACTCCTGAAAGGTCTGGTTAGACCTTATTTCGTAGTCACGGACGAAATCATCCTGATCTTCAACAATCACCCTGAATTTGTAAGTGTGCATATTCTTTCAGTTTTTTTAGAGTCTGAATTTGACGATTAAATTAGTGTTTTATTTTCAAAAAATCAATATTTCTTTAAACATTTATTGGACTGATTCCCAGTTTTTTTCCTTCATGGATCATTAAATCATAAGCTGCCTGGTGCTCATTTGGTATAATTCCATCCAGAATTGCCTCCCTGATTGCAGTTTTTATGATTCCAACTTCCCGTGAAGGATTCAGTCCGAAAATTTCCATTATTTCCTCACCACTGATAGGTGGTTGCCAGCTTCGAATCCGATCCTTTTCTTCAATCTCTTTAATCTTTTCTCGAACCAATTCGAAATTCCGAATATACTGATTGACTTTTACAGAGTTCATTGATGTTATATCAGCTTCACACAGCATCATAAGATTGTCAATATCTTCATTTGCATCAAAAAGTAATCTTCTGATTGCAGAATCGGTAATACCATCTTCGCTCAGAACAATTGGGCGCAAATGAAGTAAAACAAGTTTCTGAACGGTCTTCATCTTCTCATTCAACGGGAGCCTGAAATGTTGAAATATCCGTGGAACCAACTTAGCTCCCCTTACTTCATGTCCATGAAAAGTCCAGCCAAGTTTGTCATCATATCGTTTTGTCAGTGGTTTAGCAATATCGTGCAACAGGGCAGCCCATCTCAACCAGAGGTCATCCGTGTTCTTTGCCAGGTTATCCAATACCTGTAAAGTGTGATAGAAATTGTCTTTATGTTTTTTCCCATCCCGTGTGTCTACACCTTTAAGTGCTACCATCTCAGGAAAAAAAAGCAACAAGAGTCCTGCTTTGTCAAGTAATTTGAACCCGACTGAAGGTTTGGGTGAAAGGATGATTTTATTCAGTTCTTCGGCAATGCGTTCTTTTGAAATGATGTTGATTCTTGCAGCATTTCTGATGATTGCTTCAAAAGTCTCATCTTCAATAATGAATTTCAACTGTGCAGCAAAACGAATAGCCCTCATCATGCGCAATGGATCATCTGAGAAGGTAATATCCGGATCGAGAGGGGTTTTGATTAATTGTTCCTCAAGATGTGCCAACCCACCAAATGGATCGATCAGGCTACCAAAATCTTCTTTATTCAGACTGATGGCCATCGCGTTGATCGTAAAGTCTCTCCTGTTCTGATCGTCTTCCATGCTCCCCGTCTCAACGATCGGTTTCCGGGAATCCAGCCGGTAACTTTCTTTTCTGGCACCAACAAATTCTACCTGCCACTTTCCATAGTGCAACATAGCGGTACCAAAATTACGGAAAACACTTACATGGGTATTCTTACCGATTTTGCGACCTACCAGTTCAGCAAGTTCTATTCCGCTCCCAATAGTCACAATATCAATATCGGTAGAAGGTCGCCTTAGAAAGAGATCGCGGACAAACCCACCTATCACGTAAGCCTTGAGATTGGATTCTTCTGCAGACTGTGATATGATCGAAAATATTGGATGTTTTAAATAGTCTTTCAAATATGCTGTGTTTGAATGTGCAAAATTACTAAAAACGGATGAAGCCTGAAAATGTTAACTTACCAAATTTGAATGTTTGCAATAGTAAAGGCGATCAACTGATCGCCTTTACTATAACGTTTTGAATATTAACACAAAAAAAACTGAATAATCTTAATTGACACGGAGTTTTTTACCCAATTGTAACAGTTTATTTTTCTTAATTCCATTCAATTGACAAAGTTTAGTCGTTGTAATTCCATATTTTGAAGCGACTTCAGATAATGTATCTCCCTTTTTAACAGTGTGAAATTTCTTCTTTCCAGATGAAGCCAAGACAGCCTTAGTCTTTTTGTTCTTGCTTTTTTTATCCCCTTTAACAACCAGTGTTCTTTGTTTGCGCTCAACTTGAGTTTTACCTGATTTAGTGAATGTAGCGTGAGAAATGAACAATGTGTCACACAACAAAACATGATTAACAGCATCGACTATGCGTTCAGGATTAAATGGTTCACCCTGATATCGCGTTTCAAAATGTAAGTGATCAGTTGTTGCCCTTCCTGTTCGTCCACCCAAGCCGATTAAGTCACCTGCCCGGACCAGATCATTCACTTTGACTTCAATTTTAGCAAGATGTCCGTATAGCGTTTCGATCCCGTTATAGTGTCTTACAACAACACAATTTCCATAACCACCATACTTGCGGGCCATTCTTACAACCCCATCAAATGCGCATAAAACAGTATCGTTGTGTTGCAATTTGATATCAATACCCGTATGAATTCTACGACCTCTGTATCCATAAGGAGAAATTACCTTGCCCTTATATGGATACACAAAAGGATTTTCATTGGGATTATTTAAAACAATTGTGCCGGAATCAACAAGGCTATTGTTTTCTGATCGTCCCGATCTTACATTTAATGTATCCCACTTGTCATTTTTGAGCAGTTCAGGTGGCATGAAGATAAAATCACCTGAGAAATATTTTCCTTTTGATGTGTCATTATGATGACGTGGCTCGAAATTTATTTTCTTAATAAAATTTGACGTATCGATTACAACAGTCTGTGCATGACATACATGACCAAAACCTGCAGTAATGAGTAATATCGAAATTAACTTTCTGGTATATGATCCAGTTATTCCCATTCTTTAATCCTTTTGCCTTATTTCAGTTTGAAAATGCTTAGATAGCATCTTGTTGAGAAACAAATATAGACCAATCTCCCCAGTAATATGGAAAAAGGATTGACAAATTAAGATTTTTTAACAATATGTGAACCGTTATTCATTGTCAATCTAAATCCTGTAAATAGCTTTAATTAACGTGCTGAAAACTAAAAAGAAAGAGCTCTTTTATAAAGATTGGAAGGTTAAAAAATGAACTATATATAGGGTGTATAATAATTGACTGCATTTAATCAAATTATTACTAATGTATTGACCTTCTGATTTGTATCAATATTTAGAGGTTTTATCAAAATACGCTGTTTTATCAGGATCAATATCATTCGGAAATCAAATTTTTCCTGACTTCTTTAATCTTTTCAGGTTCGAATGTTGCAAATATCTTTTGAAACTTGGAGGCTATTTCATTATTACACAGATTTCCGATACTCCCTTCATGGGTATGATGAAGCACTACAGGTGGATTGAAGGTTCCATCTGCAATTTGTTTTCCGACAAGCTTATAAGCATCCCTGAACGGGACACCCTGTAAGACAGCATCGTTGACAGCTTCTACGCTAAACAGATATGAATACTTTGGATCTTCGAGAATATCTTTTTTTACATTCACCTTTTTAATCATGAAAGCCGCAATTTCAAGTATAGACTGCAACTCTCCGAAAGCAGGTAGAAATGACTCCTTGATCATCTGCATGTCACGGAAATAACCAGAAGGCAGATTACCCATGATAGCACCAATTTCATTTGGAAGCATTTGTAACCTGTTGCTTCTTGCCCTGATCAATTCAAAGACATCCGGATTCTTCTTATGTGGCATGATACTTGAACCTGTCGTCAATTCATCTGGTAACGTGATAAAACCAAAGTTCTGACTCATGTAAAGACAAAGATCTGTAGCCATCCTGCCCACCGTAGAAGCGATATTGGCAAGCGCAAACGAAGTGATCTTTTCAACTTTCCCCCTTCCCATTTGGGCATAAACCACATTGTAGTTCAGATCATCGAATCCTAGTAATTGTGTAGTCATTGTTCTGTTTAGCGGAAATGAAGAACCATATCCGGCGGCAGATCCCAAAGGATTCTGATTATTAATATGGTATGCGCTCAAAAGCAATTGCAGATCATCTGCAAGGGCCTCGGCGTAGGCTCCAAACCAAAGCCCGAATGATGATGGCATAGCAATTTGAAGGTGGGTATAGCCGGGTAACAAAACATCTTTATATGTCTCACTTTGTTGTTGTAATGCAGTGAACAATAAATTGACAGCTGATGCGATTTCAAGAATACTATCCCTGATAAACAGACGTAAATCAACAAGTACCTGATCATTTCTGGATCTGCCACTATGCACTTTTTTCCCTGATTCGCCAAGTTTTTGTGTCAATAGATACTCAACTTGTGAGTGTACATCCTCAATCCCGGCTTCAATTACAAAGTTACCATCCTGTATAGTCTGGTAGATGGCAGATAATTCCTTGCGCAGTGTGATCAGTTCTTCTGAACCAAGCAATCCTACACTCTCGAGCATTATTATATGAGCAATGGTTCCAAGTACATCAGATTCTGCCAGATAGAGATCCATCTCCCTGTCACGGCCAACTGTGAATGCCTCTATGACTTCATTTACCGGTGTTCCTTTTTCCCAGAGTTTCATATTTATTTAATTTAACTGTAAACCAAATATATTATTTAATTACTGAATATCTATATACAATTCAGTTATTAATTAAATAACATCAATTAAAATATTAGTTTTTGTAAAATAGTAATATATCGTTCGATACCCAATCTGATTTCCTCAGGATAGATAAACTCGTTGGCTGTATGTGATCGGGCAGAGTCACCGGGACCCATCTTGACAGAGGGATATGGAATGACTGCCTGATCTGAAGTGGTAGGTGAACCGTAACAATTGATTTTCATTTCACGGGCAATCTGAACCAATGGATGATCTTGAGGAATAAACGATGAATTCAATCTGAGCGATCGTTCACGGACCTCACATTCAATATGTTGTTTGATAACAGCCAAAGCATCCTTGTTCAGATAATGCTCATTGGTGCGAACATCTACAACAAATTCACAGATATCAGGAACCATGTTGTGTTGATAACCCGCTTTAATTTGGGTAACACTCATTTTAACCTGGCCCAGTACTTCCGAAGTCTTTTCAAAACGATAATTTTTGAACCACTCAATGTCTTTCAATGCTTTATAGATTGCATTGTCGCCTTCTTCTCTGGCTGCATGACCCGGTTTGCCGGTTGCCTTACAATCCAATACCATCAGCCCTTTCTCGGCAACGGCTAATTCCATTTTAGTGGGTTCTCCAATGATGGCAAGCGTCACAGGTCCAATCTTATCCAAGATAGACTCAATGCCGTTGACTCCTGAATTTTCTTCCTCAGCAGTTGCGGCAAAAATTAAATTATATGGAATTGTATCTGACTGACTGAAGTATAAGAATGTTGCCATTAAGCTAACCAAAGGTGCTCCGGCATCATTACTACCCAATCCGACCAGTTTACCTTCAGATTCAGTGGGTACAAATGGATCAAAAGTCCATGCCTGAGATGGTTTCACTGTATCGTGATGTGAATTAAGCAATATGGTAGGGCGTTCAGGCTGATAGTCAGGGTGTACAACCCAAACATTGTTCAGATGCCTGTTGACATTCAAACACTTCTTCTGAAGAAATTCAGCAATGATCTCAGCTGTAAGATTTTCTTCTTTACTGAATGATGGGTTTGAGATCAATACCTTCAGTAAATCGAGTGCCTCTATGTAAATTTGATTGGTCATAAACTAAGATGTGTTCCGTTTGAAAAACTAAAAGTACCTGCATTTGTGATAATTACTTCACCAACACCCATTTCCAGTGCTTTAAAACTGTTGTCAAGTTTTGGAATCATCCCTGAATGGATCATTCCTTTTTGCTTAAGTTCCTGATACATTTTATTATTCAATCCGGAAATAACGGATGCGTCATCATTCGGATCAGATAATACTCCTGCCTTCTCAAAACAATAGACCAGTAAAACGTCATATGTTTCTGACAGTGAGACTGCTATTGATGATGCAATGGTATCGGCATTGGTATTTAACAACTGTCCTTTTGTATCGTGCGTTATCGGGGCTATTATAGGAACGATTCCGGCCTGCAACAATAAGTTGAAAGCAAAGGTATTGACACTTTCAATATCTCCAACAAGCCCATAATCAATTTTTCCCACGGGACGTTTGACAGATGAAATTAAATTCATATCTACACCAGTGAGTCCAATAGCATTACATCCTTTTGACTGCAATACAGCCACAGCATTTTTATTGATCAATCCACCATAAACCATGGTCACAACTCTGATGGTTTCTGCATTCGTGATTCTTCGGCCATCAACCATTTTCGTTTCAATACCCAAATCTTTCGACAGTTGGGTTGCGGCCCTGCCACCACCATGAACAAGGATCTTTTTTTCCGGAATAGCAGTGAAATGATCCAGAAAATCATTCAATGTTGCCGCATCTTCCAGTACCGCTCCCCCCACCTTTACAATTATCAGTTTTTCCATCCTGGGTTAATTGTTTTCCAGAACAATTTTCAAAGACGAGATCAGTCTGTCGACTTCATTTTTCGTAATACACAGAGGAGGCAAAAGTCTAATGGTATTTTTCCCACTGTATCCGGTAAATATTCCTTCTTCAAAGAGCAATTTTTTGCGAACAGGGGCAACCGGGAATTCAAATTCAAGTCCCACGATCAAACCCATACCCCTTATTTCTTTTAAACCTTTCAATCCTTTTGCAGCTTTCATCAAATAATCACCCACTTCTGCAGCATTTTGGATGAGATTTTCATCTTCTATGACATCCAGAACGGCCTGTGCCGCAGCACAAGCCAGATGATTGCCCCCAAAAGTAGTTCCCAGCATTCCATAAGAGGCGGTAAACGCAGGATTGATCAATACACCTGCGATAGGAAAACCATTTCCCATACCCTTTGCAACTGTGATAATATCAGGACGAATGGCTGCATACTGATGTGCAAAAAACTTTCCGCTTCGACCGTAACCCGATTGAATCTCATCGAGAATTAAATAAGTTCCGTATTGTTTTGTCAAGTTTTCAAGAGCCTTAAGAAAAGCAGTGTCTGGAACATTTATTCCACCCACTCCTTGGACCCCTTCAATAATGACTGCACTGACATCACCTTTCCTGATTGCATTTTCAGCTGCTGCTATATCATTCCAGGGTAGAAACTCAATATTGTGCATCGCATTGAAAGGGGATACAATTGAAGGGTTGTCCGTTGCAGCTACAGCCCCTGAAGTACGACCATGAAACGATTGACTAAAAGCAATGACCTTACTTCTTTTGTTTGAAAATGAGGCTAATTTGAAAGCATTTTCATTTGCTTCAGCTCCTGAATTACAAAAGAAAAGTGTATAATCTTCATAACCCGACAGCTTACCCAACTTCTCAGCAACGTCGAGTTGGAGCTGATTTTTAACAGAATTGCTGTAAAATCCGATTTTACCGAGTTGTTCTGAAATGGTTTTTACATAATGAGGGTGAGTATGGCCAATTGAAATAACGGCATGTCCTCCATAAAAGTCGAGATATTCGTTACCTTCTTTGTCCCAGATGGTTGTGAGATGAGCTTTAACAGGCTCGATGTCATATAATGGATAAACGTCAAAGAGTTTCATTTTGTATTTTTTTGATGATCTGGCGGTAATAGTATTGTTTACTTTTGTAATTATGTTGATTGGTATATCTTTAGAATGCAATGGATTTAAGGCGTAAGCCTGCATCCTGCGGAAACCCAAACATCAGGTTCATATTTTGAACGGCTTGTCCTGATGCTCCTTTAATCAAATTGTCTATGATGCTGATAATGTAGATTTTATTTTCAAACATCTCGAGGTAAAGTATACATTTATTTGTATTTACCACCTGTTTCAGATCAGGCATCGAATCGCTGATTGTTACAAATGGATGCGTCTGATAGTACTCCTTATATAAATTTTTGACATTTGTAAAATCGTCGGTGCATTTTGTATACATGCTGGCAAAGATCCCTCGACTGAAATTTCCTCTTATCGGGATAAGATTCAATTGTTTATCGAAATCGGGTTGCAGCTTCCTTAAAGACATGCCAATTTCTTTCAAATGCTGATGTCTGAAGGGTTTATACACAGATATGTTATTATTGCGCCAGCTAAAATGGGTGGTATCTGATGGTGCCTGACCAGCACCGGTAGAACCCGTGATAGCCGTGATATGTACATCATCTTTCAGCAAACCTGCAGCCGCAAGAGGCAATAATGCCAACTCTATCGTTGTTGCAAAACAGCCTGGATTTGCCAACTTACGTGAAGAGATAATCTTATCAATCTGCAATTCAGGCAATCCATAGATAAAACCATTGTCCTCCTGCCGGAAATCCTGACTCAGATCGATGATCTTCAAAGCCGGTGGAAGTACCTGATTCTGGAGAAAAATCACAGATTGACCATGTCCCTTGCACAGGAACAATATATCACAATCATTAAAATCGATATCGGTGAAAAGGAGGTCCGTTTCACCCAGCAGGTCTTTATGAATGTTTGTTACAGGCTTTCCTGCATTGCTTTCGCTATGAATATATTTCACCTCAGCTTGTGGGTGATGTATCAGCAGACGAACTAATTCACCCGCAGTATAGCCTGCTCCACCTTCGATAGCTACTCTGATTTTGTCCATTAGGGATATTTCTTTAAAAATGCAGGGAATAGATGCTTTGGCTAATTACAAGGAGCTTTCAACAACATGACTGAACTGACTCTATCACATTTGCTCCAGATCTTCACTCTCAACCCTAACGAGCCGCACATTCATATTCCCATGCATTTTCAATATTATTATGATTTATGTGAATTTTTATCTTTGACCGACTGATAGATCTTGAGTTGATTTCCGAGCAATTTAGTGAAGCCCTTGACATCGTCACCACTCCAACCACCACTCATTTCGCCATAAAGTCCCGATCCGGCATTCATTAAATCATATTGACTTTCAATTCCTTCAACCATAAACCTGTAGGGCATCAGCTTGACAAATACTTTCCCGGTTACTGTTTCCTGTGTGTCCATCAGGAATTTCTCGATATTGCGCATAACGGGATCGAGATATTGTCCCTCATGTAACAACATACCGTACCAGTTTGCCAATTGCTCTTTCCAGTATTGTTGCCACTTTGTAAGCACATGTTTTTCGAGCGTATGATGAGCCTTAATGATAACCATTGGTGCAGGTGCTTCAAATCCTACCCGACCTTTAATACCGATAATTGTATCACCTACGTGCATGTCTCTTCCGATGGCATAGGCAGATGCTATTGCATCAATTTCACGGATTGCATCAACCGGATTAATGAAATGTTTTCCATTTACTTTTACAACTTCACCATTGACAAATCCAAGTTCAATTGTTTCTTCTCCTTCTTTTTCAAGATGTGTAGGATAAGCATCCTCAGGTAATGCCAGTTTGGAAGTCAGTGTTTCTTTACCACCAACGCTGGTACCCCAAAGTCCTTTATTGATCGAATAAGCCATCTTCGTCCAATCGGCCTCTACGCCCCTTTCTTTTAAGTATTTTATCTCTGCATCGCGTGAAAGACTCAGATCACGGATAGGAGTGATAACCTCGATTTCAGGAACCATGATACTGAAAACCAGGTCAAACCTTACCTGATCATTGCCTGCTCCCGTGCTGCCATGGGCAATATATTTAGCACCAATGCTCTTTGCATATTTTGCGATTGCCAGAGCCTGGACAGTTCGTTCGGAACTTACAGATAGGGGATAAGTACCATTTTTCAGTATGTTGCCATAGATCATGAAACGAATATAGTCATTGTAATATTCGTTTTCAATATCCAGGGTAACATGTGATGAAACGCCCAATGTATAAGCACGGTCGCTGACCTGCGACATTTCTTCTTTCGTAAAAGCACCCGTATTGGCGATGGCACTGTATACATCCAAACCTTTTTCTTCAGTGAGGTATTTGACACAAAATGATGTGTCTAATCCACCGCTATAGGCTAAAACAACTTTTTCTTTCATTTTATTTTTTATTGTTCGAACGAATTCAACATCTGTTTAATGAGAGCTTCATCCGGTAACATACCTGTTTTGTTTGATAATAGCACAATCAACTTGCTTAGAAAATTCAAATTGATATTATATTATTTAAAAAGAGATAGTTTAATTTTTTTATTGATTTTAACTTCTCCATTCTCCTTAGTCTTTTTGTTCTTATGCAGACCCGAAAGTACATGTTCTTTAAACTTGAACCATCGATCGTAGACCTGGAGAGAATGCTCGCGTTTGTCTTTTTCTTCCTGAGAAATGACCTCAACCTTCTCTTTTTCCCATTCAGGATCATACAACATACCCGTACACAAACAATGTTTCCGGTCGGTCCTTTGGAGAATATCATAGTTCACACAACTCTGGCAACCTTTCCAAAATTGTTCATCATTGGTTAGCTCTGAAAATGTTACAGGCCTGTAACCCAGCTCTGTATTTATTTTCATGACTGCCAAAGCCGTTGTTAGACCAAAGATCTTGGCATCCGGATAACGTTCTCGGGAAAGCTTAAATGCGGCTTCTTTGATATTTTTTGCAACCCCCTGTCCACGGTATTCCGGTCTGACGATCAAACCCGAATTGGCCACAAATTTCTTTTCTCCCCACGTTTCTATATAACAAAAACCAACAAAGATTCCATTTTCGAGCGCAATGATAGCTTTACCCTCAAGTATTTTTGATTCAATATATTCCGGCTTGCGTTTTGCAATACCAGTGCCTCTGACTTTGGCGGATTCTTCTATGGTTTTCAGGATTTCATCAACATATTTTAAATGGCTTAAATTAGCCACATAAACCCTGACTTCATTCATTTTATTTGAAATTTAATTAACAGTATTACACTGTGATTCAATTACCTGATGTGCATTTTAAATAACTAGATTACCTTATGCTCAATGCCGGGAAAAATACTGTCCAGTGCATTGAGTAACTGTCGTCGTTTAAAATTTTCTCCCGGTATGATGAGAATATTGTCGTCCCCGGCTATTGTTCCGACAATTTCGATCAGATTTGAATAATCAATGTATATTGCAACACTCGATGCAAATCCAGGTAATGTCTTTAGCACACAAAGATTGTTGGCGAATGCAACAGTAAGCACACTTTCGGCTGGCATTTTAGGTGATGAAGGTATCTTCTCGGCTGCGGTTAGTTGTTGATGAAGGAAATAGATGTTTCCCTTCTCAGGATCAGGCATTTTTCCCACTTTTATTTCTTTCAGATCACGGGATAATGTTGCCTGTGTCAGTTCATAACCTGCTGCTCTAAGTGATTCCAACAGTTCTTCCTGATTGGATAATTTCTTACTTGTAATCAATCTTTTGATGACAAGTAGACGTTCTTTTTTCGTTTTCATTGTATATTAATACATTTGATCTGCAAATTTATACATAAATTCAATGCGAAAATCAATTATTTATACATTTTTTTTCAAAAAAAATCAAAAAAAATAAACCCGAATGATAAATTCGGGTTTAAATGTTTATAACTTGTTTAAAATAAGTCTTCTACAGACAGATAGCGTTCACCTGTATCATATGCAAAAGTCAGAATCCTGCTGCCATCTTTAATACCGAGCGATATTTTATTGACAGCCGCGAGTGAACTTCCCGATGAAATTCCCACAAACAGACCTTCTTCGAGTGCAGCTCTTCTTGCAAAGCTAAATGCTTCATCTTTGCTGACAGTAATGATCTCATCAATTAGAGAAGGATCATAAATGGCCGGAACAAAACCTGCTCCCAAACCCTGGATAGGGTGTGGACCTGGTTTACCACCACTCAAAACAGGTGACAATTCAGGTTCAACGGCAATGACTTTTAGCTTTGGAAATGCCTTCTTTAATCGTTTTGCAACTCCGGTAATGTGACCTCCTGTGCCTACACCTGTGATCATATAATCAAAACCTTCGGGAAAATCCCTGAGAATTTCTTCGGCTGTCGTTTTCTCATGAATCCTGACATTTGCGGGGTTTTCGAATTGAGATGGCATCCATGCCGATGGCAATGATGCCGTTAACTCTGTGGCCCTCTGGATAGCTCCTTTCATCCCTTTTTCACGAGGAGTCAGTTCAAGTTCTGCACCATATACCTTCAAAATCCTTCTGCGTTCCAATGACATGCTTTCCGGCATGACCAGAATCAACTTATAACCCTTAACAGCTGCCACCAGTGCAAGCCCAATACCGGTATTTCCTGAAGTAGGTTCTACAATCACGGTTCCGGGTTTAAGTAATCCTTCGGCTTCAGCTGTCTCGATCATTGCCAGACCAATACGGTCTTTAATGCTTCCCCCGGGATTGAATGATTCTACTTTAACCCATACTTCAAGTTCTGATCTGAACAGTTTGTTAATCTTAACATGTGGTGTATTTCCAATTGTTTCAAGGATGTTGTTTGCTTTCATTTTATATTGCTTTTATATAAATAATTAACTTTATTTCTCTGATATTTAGATTACAAAATCAAAATAGTTTTCGTCAAATTGACGTTGAACTATGGATATTTTACTTTGATTGACAACAGTAGAGTAGGGGATCACGCTCTGGGTCAGCCATACATTGCCACCAATTACACTATTGTGGCCTACGACCGTATTGCCTCCCAGGATAGTACAAGCAGCATATAACACCACATTATCTTCAACAGTCGGATGTCTTTTTGTTCCTTTACGCCATTTGTCCACACTCAAGGCTCCCAGCGTGACTCCCTGAAATATTTTTACATTTTTTCCGACAACGGCAGTTTCACCAATTACGATGCCTGTACCATGATCTATAAATAAACCCGAATCCATAGTGGCTCCGGGATGAATATCAATTCCTGTCAGACGATGTGCATATTCTGCTATAAGCCTTGAAAACAGGGGAGTACCCTCAAGGTAAAAAAAATGCGCCATACGGTGTAACGACAAAGCATAGAATCCCGGATATGCTAGCATGATTTCTTCCTTCGAAGTAGCTGCAGGATCTGAAGCGACAAATGCCTCAAGATCAATGATCAGATGTTTTTTGATCTCCTTGATTTTCAATGCAAATTTTTCGGTGATTGAATTAACCAGTTTGTTGTCATCCGGATGCAATGTATCGAGCAATTCGGCTAACCTCGAAATATATACTTCTGTTAACTCAAAAGCCTCAGGCTCTTCAATGAATAAATAGTTGTAGGCTTTTGTAGCGAAAACACCTGGAGAATTGCGTATCTCTGAACAAATCATCTTTGATTTTTTGGTTAACTCTGTCATTTTATTTCGTTTTTAAGAATAAAAAAAGCCCCTTCAAAAAATGAAGGAGCCTGGATATGTAAAGCGTTATCTTGAATAGCCCGTAATATCTAAAGCGGTTCCTTCATCAGGAATTCATTAGTACAACAACAAAAGCTAAACATTGATATCATTGTTCAATCATTTTATACAAAATTACAAATAAATTATTTAGATTTGATTTAAATTGAAAATATTTAAACTACATTTGGCTTTAAACTGTTTAAACCAGTGAACATATAAATCAAAAATTCTAATTTTATGATTAACGAATTCAATCATTCAGAGGTATTTAACTACACAGACCTGATCGATTATGCAAACGGGAGCATCGTCAGCCGTCAAATTATCCAACGTAAAACAGGAAACATCACACTTTTCTCCTTTGACAAAGGACAAAAACTAAGTGAACATACCGCACCTTTTGATGCCTTGATTTTAGTTATTGATGGCGAGGCTGAAGTTAAGATCAATTCGGTTCCCTTCAAGGTAACAGCCGGACAAACTATTATCATGCCTGCCAATGTGCCACATGCGGTCAATGCAACTGAGCGATTTAAAATGGTACTGACGATGATCAAAGACAACCAGCAATAGACCTCAAAACACTTAGAAGCAACAATTTTCTGAAACTGAAGCCATCATTATCGTAAATTTACGATACCATTATCTATATATTACGATCGCTCCTATAGCTTATCCTATACTGATTGGTAGCTGATGCTATGCACTTTGGTCTGCAGAGACCGAAGGAAACCAGAAGTACTGTCCAGGAAGTTTAGGTACAGTTACCTTTGCTACCATAGATTTATGGTAGTTATATGGTAATTATACTATCAATATTGATCATGATTTTATTTATTTTATGTTTACCCTAATAATCTGATCTTTACTTAACTTTCTTAAACACCAAAACTGAGCGGTTGATATTATAGATGGATAACATACAGAGATCTCTTTCAACGGAATAATGCGTGATGTACCTCATATCAGGATCAATCCGTTTAAAACCACCAAAATATTCATCATCACTATTGAGGATAACTTTGTAATCTCCCATCCTCGAAACAGGAAACTCATAATTAGGTACACTGTTTGAAACATGAAAATTAAAGACAAATATCAGTTTACCTCTCTCAAAAATAATGGTTTTGTTAAGTTCGTCAATATTTAAAAGCTTTGGAAATTCATCATTAAACAAGTGGCTTTCTTTACACAATTTAATCATGGCATTATCGAAACGAAGCAGAAATTCATATTTCAGCTTAGGGTCATCTGACAAAGACCATTGTCTTCGGGCATATTGATAACTCCAATCATTGCCAACCCGCGGAAAATCAATCCATTCAGGATGACCGAATTCATTACCCATGAAGTTCAGATAAGCAGTACCACCAACGGCCAAAGTCAACAACCTGAACATTTTGTGGAGAGGAATACCGCGATCTACCACAATGTCGTGATCATCTTTCAACATTTTGGTATACATAGATTTATCCATTAACCTAAATGCCAGCGTTTTATCACCTACCAATGCTTGATCATGTGATTCTGCATACGAAATTGTCGGTACTCCGGGTATTCTTTGATTCAAAGTTGTCCAGATATTCTGCATGTTCCAATCCTCATCTTTGGATTCTTTCAGTAACTTAATCCAAAAATCCGGAATTCCCATCCCAAGCCTGTAATCAAATCCAAGGCCGCCTTCTTCAGGTGGACTCGTTAAACCCGGCATACCACTTACATCTTCGGCAATTGTAAGTGTCGTAGGTTTCATCAGGTGAGCAAGCGTATTGGCTAGTTGAAGATATACAAGTGATTCATCATCAACTGTATTATCAAAATATTTATCTATATTGTCAAATTCAGTATAGGCATGATGTTTATAGAGCATCGAGCCTACACCATCAAACCTGAAGCCATCGAAATGAAATTCTTCGAGCCAGTAACGGATATTGGAGAGCAGGAAACGCTGAACACTCAGTTTTCCATAATTGAACAATTTAGAATCCCAAAATGGATGATTTCCTCTGTCGCCTTCATTGAAAAACTGCTCAACAGTGCCATCAAAACAATTGATACCTTCATTTATGTTTTTAACAGAGTGAGAATGAACAATATCCATTATTACAGTAATTCCAAGACCATGAGCTGTTTTAATCAGGAGTTTCAAGTCCTCGGGTGTACCGAAACGGGAAGAAGATGCAAAGAAGTTCGAAACATGATAACCAAACGACCCATAATAAGGATGTTCCTGGATGGACATCAACTGAACAGCCGTATATCCGTCGGCTTTAATTCTCGGTAACACATTCTTTGTGAAATCGTTATAAGAACCTGTACCCGGATTTTCCTGAGCCATGCCGACATGAGCTTCATAAATAAGGAGTGGAGTAGGGGGGTTGAAGTCTGCATCATTTCCCCAGTCGAAAGGTTTATCAAACCATACTTGCCCGCTAAAGTCCTTATTTTGCTCATCCTGGACTACCCTGCGGATAAACAATGGAATCCTGTCGAATTCTCCGTCTTTTGTGAGAACCGTAACTTTTAATTTTGAACCATCTATAAAAGTAGATGCATAATTTTGGTCACTCAGAAATATTTCCCAATATCCTTTTGCGTTGATCCGCATCGGATGTGATCTTCTGTTCCAACCATTGAAATCACCGGTCAGATAAAGACCTTTTGCTGCAGGAGCCCATTCCCGATATGTCCATCCTGTACGTTTTTTGTCATAGTGAAAACCAAGATAAGTATGCAGTTGAGCAAAAGAAGACAAAGATCCATATTCTGAATTAATCTCATCTAATGCTTTAAAATATCTTTCCTTTCTGGCTCTTATGATTGCAGCATAGGGTTTTAAGGCTTGATCATCATGAATAAATAAATCTTCGAGTTGCTTATTATCATGTAGATTCATATTATATTATTCATTTAGTGGTACATACTAAATTAATTCATTCCATTTAACAATCATCTAACATGTATTGTTTCATTTATGAAGTTAGGAATTATTTCAATGCAAGAAGAATTACTTGAAAAATAAAGTAATTTAGCACAAAATAATTGTTGAAAAATGAAACTAATCAATCTATGTATGCTGGCGATGACAATTGCCATTCCATTAACATCTTTTTCGCAGGAAAAGGTTAAAATTTATGACCCCTCGGCAAATGCCGAAATGCAAGTCAACCTGGCGGTTGCACAAGCATCCAAAGAAGGAAAACATGTAATGTTACAAATAGGTGGTAACTGGTGTATCTGGTGTGTACGGTTAAATGCTTTTGAACATGCTGACACTAAAGTGGATTCTCTGATTAAGGCTGACTATGTTTTGGTACATTTGAATTACAGTCCAGAAAATAAAAATCTTGAAATGCTGAAGAAATTAGAATATCCACAAAGATTTGGATTTCCTGTTTTAGTAATTCTCGATGCAAAGGGTCGTCGTTTGCATACCCAGGATAGCGGATTTTTAGAAGCTGTAAAAAACACAGAGAACATTTATTATGATAAACAAAAAGTTTTGACTTTTTTAAGCAAATGGAGTCCTTCAGCATTGAAGCCTGAGAATTATCCAAACAAGTAATTGATACAGAAAAAGGTTCTCTGTGCGATTCTCAGGGGGATATCATTTTAGAGAAATCACAGATAAAAAAGACACATAATTTACATTATGTTAACTAGTGTTTAAAATAAGAGAGGGAACATAGGTTCCCTCTCTTTATTATAATTTCAAACAGTTAATTTATTTTACTGCCTGAATATCGGTATTAATCGCTTTAAGTTGATCAAGCATCTGAAGACGCGTATAAATTTCTTTTAAAGCTGACATACTGCTCATATCTTTTGGTTCAAGTTTGTGAGCCTTTTCAAGATAAGGAATAGCCATTTTCAAAAACACATCTGCATCACCTTTTAACTTGTCATATTTTACCGTTTCGGTTAATGGAAGCTTATTGGCTTCTTCAATGATACCGGAGGCTTTATTGACATATAATGCACCCAGGTTATAGGTAGCATCAAAATATTCGGGCTTGATAATTAATGCTTTCAAATAAGCTTTTTCAGCTTTCTGATAGCAGGCAGCACGAAAATCAGCTGGTTTCGTCACATCATTACCAAGGATGTTGTAATTAGCCCCTACTGCAAAATAGATAGTCTGGTTAGTTGTATCTTTCTTAAGTGCTGATTCCAAAGCATTTAATGCTTTCTCGGTTTGACCTGTCTTAAGAAATACATTAGTTTCTGCGATCAACATGTCAAAATTATCAGGAAATTGTGCTTTCCCCTTCTCAATTACTGCTTTGGCTTCATCAAATTTACCTTTATTGATAAGCATGACGGCAAGACTTGAGTATACAGGAGCCTGAGGATATTTCAGATCAACCAGCAATGTGTAATATTTTATTGCATTGGTTTCGTCTTTACCCAATTCTGAAGATAATCCGGCATTAAACATAGATGCGGTATCTATTTTCCCTAATTCTTTATTTAGCGTATAGGTTTCTTCGAATGCCTTTGCAGCTTCAGCGTAATTTTTAGCACCATATAAAGCAGCACCGCTATTGTAAAGTTGAGATACAAGATTAGCATTTGCTTTTGCAACGTCTTCTTTCAGTTCGTTCTTTGTATCTAATGTTTTAACTTTTGCCATAGATTCTTTAGCCAGATCTAAAGCATTTGGTGCCAAATCTTTGTACATTGGCAATGGACTGGTATAAATATCCATATAGATATTAGCCCTTAAAAGCCATGTTTTGGCTTCTAAAGAAGTTATAGGATCCTTAATAGCCAGTTCAATTGATTCTTTGGCTTTGTCAAGTTTTCCTTTTTTGGAATTGCTTTCAGCATCTCTAACTGCTGCTTTTTGTGCAAAAGACATAGTTGCAAAGAGAAGTACAACCAGTATCAACGATAGTTTTTTCATTTTAATTTTCTCCAATTGGTGATTAATAAGAAACAAATTTACAGAATTTAATTATTTATCCAAATTTTCCGGGTCTTCATTTTCAATAGAATCCTCATTATTTTCAACTATTTCGTCTGAAGGCTCAAAATCATTTAAATTTATGGTTTCATTGTCTGAAATTTCGGAAGTTTCATCAAGAATTTCTTCCTCCACCTCTACTTTTGTGACGGCTGCAATGGCATCGCCTTCCCTGATATTGATCAGACGAACACCCTGTGTAGCACGACCAACAATTCTTAATTCAGCAACACCCAGACGAATCAAAACGCCTGATTTGTTGATGATCATCAGGTCATCCAGATCGGTTACATTTTTAATTGCGATCAGATTACCTGTTTTTTCGGTAATATTCATGGTTTTAACACCCTTACCACCACGATTTGTTACACGATAATCTTCTAATGCTGAACGCTTTCCATAACCATTTTCAGAAACTACCAATATTTCATACTGGTCGTTTTCCAAACAGATCATTCCAACTACTTCGTCATCTTCACTGGCAAGTCTCACACCACGAACTCCGGTAGCATTACGACCCATCGGACGAACAGTCCTCTCGTTAAAACGTATGGCCCTCCCCGACTTCAACGCCATGATAATTTCACTGCTGTCGTTGGTCATTCTGGCTTCAAGCAAATGATCGTCCTCACGGATATTTATTGCATTGATACCATTCTGACGGGGTCTTGAATATGCCTCAAGCGATGTCTTTTTGATCGTTCCCTTACTGGTACACAGAATGATAAAGTTGTTCTGAATATAATCCGGATCCTTCAGATCTTTAACGTTGATAACCGCCCTGATCTTATCATCCGATTCAATATTCAGCAGATTTTGAATAGCACGTCCCTTTGAATTTTTACTGCCTTCAGGAATTTCGTACACTCTCATCCAAAAACATTTACCTTTCTCCGTAAAGATCAGCAGGTAATTGTGCATGGTAGCAACATAAAGGTGTTCCAGGAAGTCTTCATCTCTTACCTCAGAGCCTTTCATTCCACGCCCGCCCCTGCTCTGTTTCCGGTATTCGGTCAAAACTGTGCGTTTGATATAGCCCATATGAGATATTGTAATAACAACACCTTCATCGGCAATCGTGTCTTCAATCTTGAAATCCTTGGCAGAATAGATAATGCGTGTCCTACGTGCATCACCATATTTTTCTTTGATCTCAATGGTTTCCTGTTTGATGATTTCCATACGGACAGATTCATCGGAAAGAATGAGTTTCAATGAATCGATTAATTTCAATAATTCATTGTATTCATCTCTTAGTCTGTCACGTTGCAAGCCTGTAAGCGTTTGCAAACGCATATCCAGAATAGCTCTTGCCTGAATTTCTGACAGGTTAAAGCGTTCCATCAACCCGGTACGTGCCTCATTAGGTGTCTGTGAACCACGGATCAGTGCAATGACTTCATCCAGATGATCGAGTGCAATAAGCAGACCTTCAAGAACATGCGCTCTTTTTTCGGCTTCCTGTAGTTCGAATTTTGTTCTTCTGACAATGACTTCATGTCTATGATTGACAAAATGACCAATCATGTCAAGAAGATTCAGCATCATTGGACGGCCTTTTACCAGTGCAATATTATTTACACTGAAAGAAGTCTGTAGCGCAGTCTGTTGGTAAAGCTTATTGAGTACAACGTTTGCAACGGCATCACGTTTAATCTCATACACAATCCGCAAACCAGTCCTGTCTGATTCATCACGCAGATCCGAAATACCTTCCAGTTTCTTATCGTTGATCAGATCAGCCGTCTTCTTGATCATTTCGGCCTTATTAACCTGATAAGGAATAGAAGTTACAATAATTGACTCACGATCGTGTTCATCAACTTCAATTGTACTTTCAGCACGCATCATGATACGTCCGCGACCTGTTTCAAAAGCCTCGCGTACACCATCATAACCATAAATCATTGCTCCTGTAGGGAAATCCGGGGCTTTGATAAATTCCATCAATTCTGAAACAGTGATCTCTTTATTATCGATATAGGCAATGATACCATCACAAACTTCTTTGAGATTGTGAGGAGGCATATTAGTTGCCATACCTACAGCAATACCTGATGCACCATTAATCAGCAGATTAGGAATTTTTGAAGGAAGAACAGTGGGCTCCTGAAGCGAATCATCAAAGTTAAGCTGGAAGTCAACTGTGTTTTTATTGATATCTGCCAACATTTCTTCAGCAATCTTGCGCAGTCTTGCTTCAGTATAACGCATTGCTGCAGGACTATCACCATCAATAGAACCAAAGTTACCCTGACCATCAATAAGTGGGTAACGCAATGACCATTCCTGCGCCATACGTACCATAGCATCATAAACCGAAGTATCTCCGTGTGGGTGATATTTACCAAGTACTTCTCCGACAATACGTGCAGATTTCTTGTAGCCCCTGTTGGACAAAATACCAAGATCAAGCATTCCATAAAGGACCCGCCTGTGAACAGGTTTCAAGCCATCTCGCACATCTGGCAGGGCACGTGACACAATGACCGACATCGAATAATCGATGTAGGCCGATTTCATCTGATTTTCAATATTAACTTGAATAATCTTTTCGCCTTCTAACATTTTATTAGCTTCAATTATAGGATTCTTAGCAATTTAGTGTCGATTCCGGCACAAGGAACAAAGTTACAGAATTTTATCCAATTATTCATCCTTGATGATACGATAATTACTAACAAAAGTATGTTTAAAAATATACTAATATTATGAGCATTATTCGTTTTTTCAAGCGTATATTTGATAAGTATTTAGTTCATCATAAACAATCACAATTCATGCCAAACATTATTGGTCTGAATTTTGTTAACTGTTCAACAAAAACAATAAAAAGTGAAACAATGAATTGTGTTTCCTAATTATTAACCTTATCTCTTTTTAAATGGAAGCAAAGTTTTCACAACGCGTTAGAGATGTGTTAACATACAGTCGGGAAGAAGCACTTCGCCTTGGAAATGATTTTATCGGCCTTGAACATCTATTGCTGGGAATCATCCGTGAAGGAGAAGGAATGGCTGTTCGCATTCTGAGTCTTTTGGGTGTTGATCTTCAAGTTGTTCGACGTACTATTGAGCAATCTATTAATAATAGTTCTACAGCAACCGGTAAGGTTAAATCATCTGATAACATTCCTTTGGTCAAGCAAGCTGAAAGAGCGCTTAAACTGACATACCTCGAAGCAAAATTATTTTCCAGTGAAATTATTGGCACTGAACACTTACTATTAGCTATGTTAAAAGACGAAGAAAATCTGGTAACAAGGACCTTGAACAAGTATGGTATTGATTACGAATCTGTGAAAGAGGAAGTCAAAAGCATGCATTCAAGTGACGAGGATAATAAACCTAATATTCCTCCATCAAACGAATTCCCCGGTGGGGATAGCGGAGACGAAGAACAGGACGAAAGCCGCAGTTTTTCAAGTAGCATGAAGAAAATGTCGGACTCAAAATCAAGGACTCCGGTTCTGGATAATTTTGGTCGCGACCTTACCCGTGCTGCTGAAGAAGGCCGACTCGACCCAATAGTTGGCAGAGAGAAAGAACTCGAGCGTATTGCTCAGATTCTCAGCCGACGCAAAAAGAATAACCCTATCCTTATTGGTGAACCCGGTGTTGGTAAATCTGCTATCGCAGAAGGACTTGCACTGCGCATTATCCAACGTAAGGTGTCAAGGGCATTATTCAATAAACGGGTATTTACACTCGATCTTGCTTCTTTGGTTGCAGGAACGAAATACCGTGGTCAGTTCGAGGAACGAATGAAAGCAGTGCTCAATGAACTTGAAAAGAATCGTGATATCATTTTGTTTATCGACGAAATCCATACTATTGTTGGAGCCGGTAATGCCTCAGGTACACTGGATGCTTCCAATATGTTCAAACCCGCACTGGCTCGTGGCGAAATCCAATGTATCGGCGCAACTACGCTTGATGAGTATCGTCAGTACATTGAAAAAGATGGCGCACTCGAACGCAGGTTCCAAAAGATCATGGTTGACGCTACTTCAATGGAAGAAACTGTTGAGATTCTCAACAATATCAAGGCAAAGTACGAAGACCATCACCTTGTTAATTACACTCAGGAAGCGATTGAAGCATGTGTTAATCTTACATCACGCTATATAACCGATCGTTTCTTACCCGATAAAGCCATCGATGCACTCGACGAGGCCGGTGCCCGTGTACATATCAAAAATCTGAATGTCCCACAGGCTATTCTTGATCTCGAGGTTAAAATCGAAGACGTAAAACAAAAGAAAACCAAGGCCATCAGCATTCAGAAATTCGAAGAAGCTGCCAGATTCCGTGACGAAGAACGCAAACATCAACAGCAACTCGAACTGGAAAAAAAGAAATGGGAAGACGACTCAAGGATAAACCGCGAGGTTGTATCTGCCGAGAATGTTGCCGAAGTTGTGGCCATGATGACAGGTGTTCCCGTTCAAAGAATTGCTCAGAATGAAGGCGATCGTTTGATCAGCATGGAAACTGAACTTGAACATTCGGTTATTGGTCAGAAAGAAGCGATTAATAAAGTAACACGTTCTATACGTCGTAACCGTGCCGGACTGAAAGACCCCAATAAGCCAATCGGTTCATTTATCTTTCTGGGTCCTACCGGTGTTGGTAAAACCCATATGGCTAAGGTCCTTGCAAAATATCTTTTTGATTCAGAAGATGCACTGATTCGCATTGACATGAGTGAATACATGGAGAAGTTTGCTGCATCACGACTGATTGGAGCTCCTCCGGGATATATCGGTTATGAAGAAGGTGGACAACTGACAGAGAAAGTTCGCCGTAAGCCCTACTCTATCATTTTACTTGATGAAATTGAAAAGGCACATCCTGATATTTTCCATATCCTTTTGCAGGTACTCGATGATGGAATTCTTACTGACAGCTTAGGCCGTAAAGTAGATTTCAAGAATACAATCATCATCATGACCTCTAATATCGGATCACGTCAGTTGAAAGATTTCGGACAGGGAGTTGGATTTACAACTACCGCAAAGAAAGGCATGACCGATACATACACTCAATCTGTCATCGAGAGTTCTTTAAAGAAATCTTTTGCTCCTGAATTTCTAAACCGTATTGATGATGTGGTAATCTTCAATTCACTGAAACGTGAAGATATTCACAAGATTATCGATATCGAACTGTCACATCTTTACAAACGTGTTCAGTCTCTCGGTTATATGATGGAAGTCACCACAGAAGCCAAAGATTTTATCATCGAAAAAGGTTGGGACGAACAATATGGTGCCCGTCCGCTAAAACGTGCTATTCAGAAGTATATCGAAGATACACTGGCGGAAGAGATCATCAAATCGAAACTTCACGATGGTGATGGTATTGTGGTTGATCTGGATCCTGATACCAAAGAAATTGTTATCAAATTCACTCCTGGCAAACCTGTTGCTGAAAGTGTTTCTCCTGAACAAGTATCACCTGAACCGACTACATCCAAACCAAAAGCATAAAAACAAATTCATAAAACAAAAAAGCTCCCGATGATTTTCGGGAGCTTTTTTTTTAATGTAGATTTTAAAATAATATCCTATAATAAGGTTGGTAAGTGAAGTAACACTACCAAATGCATTATAATCCAATAGAGTGAAGCTGAAATAATTATTGCAATTGGAATTGTTAAGATCCATGCTGTAATGATATTTCCTGCAATTCCCCACTTAACGGCCGAAACACGTTTTGTGACTCCGACACCCATGATTGCACCTGTTATTGTGTGAGTTGTACTAACAGGGATGCCAAGAGCAGTAACAGTAAAAAGTGTAACAGCACCGGCTGTTTCAGCACAGAATCCACCAACAGGTTTCAGGTGAGTCAGTTTAACACCGAGTGTTCTGATTATTTTCCATGCTCCCGTTAGCGTTCCAAGTGCGATAGCTGATTGAGCTGCCAACATAACCCATAATGGAATAGAATCTGGAGCATAATATCCGGTATAGATCCATGATGGGACACCAATTTGTATCAAATTGCCTTTGATAAATAAGATTAATATCATGATGACTCCCATAGTTTTTTGGGCATCATTTCCACCGTGCCCCATACTAAATGCAGCAGATGAAGCGAGCTGGAATATCCTGAAAAAAGAATCTACTTTATGTTGCGTCGTTTTCCGGAAGGCGACTAACGTCAAGACCATAAACAGATAACCAATAATGAATCCCATTACCGGTGCCAGTACAATGAATATCACAATTTTACTAACACCCCAAACATGAATACCGGATATACCAGCTTTAAGCAATGCGGGTCCGATGAGTCCACCTATTAATGCATGCGAAACGCTATTGGGTAAACCATTTTTACCACAGAAATAAACCCAGGAAATAGCAGCAAGCAAAGCTGCCAGAATAAAATAAGCATCAGGTTTAACAAGTTCATTGACGACTATACCTTTTCCAATGGTAGTTGCAACTTTAACACCAAAAATCATGATAGCAATAAAATTGAAAAAAGCTGCCCAAACCACAGCGGTTTTAGGTTTTAGGACTCCTGTCGCTACAACTGTAGCAATTGAATTCCCGGCATCATTCATACCATTCAGGAAGTCGAATGCCAGGGCAATGAATATGCAAATTATGACAAGTGTTAACATAATATGTTTAAAAAAAAGATTGTGTTGCTACGATTTAAGCATTCTTAATGATGATAGTCTGAATTACATCGGCTACATCTTCGCAGCGATCAATCGCTTTTTCGAGAGAGGTAAGTATGTCTTTCTTTTTGATTAATTCGATACCATTAGTCTCTTCCTGAAATATTTTGGCCAGATACTCATGATTGATATCGTCTGACTGGCTTTCAATGTCATGGATTAACCTGCAAGAATCTTTATATTGCAACAGTGAATGAACATCTTTCAGACCGTTGAAGATCGAATCGATTTCTTTGGCACAGGTAAGGATCAAATCAGCCATTTCAATAAACTCTGAAGGTATTTCTGTCAGATTATACAAAACAATCCGCTTGGCAGTTGTATTGATCAAATCAACAACTCCGTCCAAACGATTTGCTAACTCTAAAATATCTTCTCTGTCAAATGGAGTAATAAAAGTTCTGTTTAATTCTTTCAGCAATGTCTTAGTGTAATCATCACCCAAATGCTCTAGCACCTTAATTTTAGCAACGTATTCAGCTCTTTCGGAATTGTGATTATTACGAACCATTTCGGTCAGTAAGACTGCGGCTGATACTACATTAGTAGATGCTTCCTTAAAAAGAGGATAGAATTTCTTGTCTTTTGGCACCAGAATCTGAAAAATTTTGTCCAGTTTCATATTTTTAAAATAATTGTTTCTTTAGTAATAATATGATTTTATAAACTTTGGGCAAATCTATAATAAATTGATGAAAGCAGAAAGAATAATGTTAAGTAATTGTTAACAATGTGAGTTTAATGTTAACTAAGGACACAAGACTATTCATGATTTCTACCAGTGCAGGCAAAGAAGAAAACATGTTTGAACCAATCTACCAATAAGAATAATAAATAGAAGGTTTAAAAAATCAGCCAACAAATGAAGTGATCATCTTCAGCAAAGCTTCCCTGTTGATAGGTTTTGAAATATAATCATTACATCCTGCGCTCAGACATTTGTTCTTTTCACCAACTAATGCATATGCTGTTTGTGCTATAATAGGCAGAGTGGGATTAAATTTTCTAATCAAACGGGTAGCATCAAGTCCATTCAGATCAGGCATCTTGATATCCATCAACACCAAATCGAGATCAGGCTGATCTTCACATACTTTAACAGCTTCTTCACCATTCTTTGCACGGAATAAAGTGGCCCCGGTTCTTTTTAAAACAGTTTCCAGATAAAAATAATTTGTTTCCTCGTCTTCGGCGATAAGAATTTTCTTCCCGGCAAAGTTATATGTGTCTGATGCCATAATTTTTGATTTTAATAAAATCAGAGATCTGATTATCTATTCTTTTATTCCAAAAATAGATTGTTAAAATTCGTCATACAAATATGCAGCTTTTTTTTTATTCTGTCATGATTTTTATTGTGAATTGAAGATTAATTTTTTATTTCCTCTCTGTTTTTTAAAACTCATTAAAAATCTCTGGTTTGAGATCCCGTTTAAGATCATAATTATTTGCATTATTCTTCCCGTTTTATATAAAGTTACCTGTTTATTTCTCAATTTTGCATATTACCTTTAATCTTCAAAATATATAAGATTATGAATATTGAATCAAAAGAAGTAAAGATGAAGAATGGCCAGACAGTCATTCAATATACGCTGGCAAACGATAAAGGAATGTCAGTTGGTCTTCAGAATCTGGGTGCTACCATCACACATCTGTTTGTCCCTGATAATAAAGGAAATAAGACAGATATTGTCCTTGGTTACAATACTCCCGATGAGTATTTAAATAATGCACCATATTTTGGAGTCATCTGTGGTCGTTATGCCAATCGTATTGACAAAGGCACCTTTACGCTCGATAGTAAAGTATATAATTTACCAATTAATAATGGTCCAAATTCTCTCCACGGTGGACCTAATGGTTTTCATATTCAACTCTGGGACAGTGAAATAAAAAAATCAAATGAATCAATAAGTGTAGATTTTACATATAAAAGCAAGGATGGAGAAGAAGGGTTTCCCGGTAATCTGGATGTAAAGGTAACCTACAGCCTCAACAATCAAAACGAATTGAAAATTGAATATACTGCAACTACAGATAAAGCAACGCATGTAAATCTCACCAATCACAGCTATTTTAATCTGGCTGGTGCAGGAAACATTTTCGATCAGGCCCTTACAGTTGACAGCGATTACTATACGATTAACAACGAAAACCTGATTCCATTAGGGAATCTTCAAACGGTTGATAACACCCCGATCGATTTCAGAAAACCTGCCCTGTTTGGTGACCGCATTCCAAAGATGGAAACAGGTTATGATCATAACTTTGTATTAAAAAATGAAGGAAAGTTAAAACAGGTAGCTTCGGTATGTCATGCAAAAACCGGAAGGATTTTAGAAGTCATTACAGACCAGCCCGGTGTGCAATTATATACGGCATACTATGTTGAAGGTGTAATTGGAAAAAATGGTGTTCATCATCATTATGATGGCTTTGCTCTCGAGACACAACATTTCCCCGACTCACCAAATCAACCACAGTTTCCAACAACAGTTTTAAGACCAGGTGAAAAGTATAACACCACTACAATTTATCGCTTCTCTGTTGCCTAAAATAGTACTACTGCTTATGCGTTCAAAAATAATTTTCCTCTCTGTTTTGCTCCTGGCAACCTTATCTTCATGTCATGTTGCCAGGTTTTTCTATTACAATTTTGCAGACATGCACGATTATAAGAAATTCCCAAATCAGAAAATCGATAAGCCCTCGCAGACTTTTTACTTTAAAGAGGCTGTAAAGCAAATAGATCCTGATATCCCACAGGAATTTAATAAGAAGAATTACAGAACAATTGAGCAGTTTCTTGGAAAAGAAAAGACGTTGTCGCTCCTTATTATCAGGAACGACAGCATTCTTTATCAAAACTATTTCCACAGCTACGATTCGGCCTCTATCCTACCCTCTTTTTCAGTTGCTAAATCATTTGTGTCAGCATTGATTGGCATTGCCATTTCAGAGTCTGCCATTAAGAGTGTACATCAACCCATTACAGATTTTATTCCCGAGTTGAAAAACAATCCGGGCTTTGATAAAATCACCTTAGAGCATCTGCTTAATATGCGTTCAGGCATCAGGTTTAACGAAGGTTACAGCAGCCCCATTGCAGACATGGCCAAATACTATTATGGCCTCAATCTGAAGAAATATATGCTAAAACTTAAAGTGAAGTCACCACCCGATCAACACTATGAATACCTGAGTGTGAATACATTATTACTGGGTATTGCACTTGAACGGGCAACCGGGAAAACACTATCTAAATATCTTGAAGCAAAAATCTGGAAACCTATTGGCATGGAGTTCCCTGCCTCCTGGAGTGTAGACAGTCGCAAAAATCAGACTGTAAAGGCCTTCTGTTGCATCAATGCCCGGGCGCTTGACTTTGCCCGCTTTGGACGACTCTATTTGAACAACGGTAACTGGAATGGCGTACAGATAGTTCCTGCCTCCTGGGTAAAACACAGCACTTCAATTGTAAATGACTCCCGTGACTCACGCAATTATCCTTATACATATCATTGGAGAGTCACCGAGAAGGGATGTTTCTTTGCTTACGGTATTCTTGGTCAATACATTTATGTTGATCCCCACAAAAAGATCATCATCGTGAGGACAGGTACCGGAAATGCAGATGTTAACTGGCCTCGTTTCTTTGAGACGCTCACGCAGCAATTATAGTTTTTGTAATCTCTAATATCATGTAGAGACGCAATATTTTGCGTCTCTTTTTTTGGGGGGAAGATCTTCATTAAAAGAGACGCAAAATATTGCGTCTCTACATCATAAACGAATAATTTAGATTTTTTTAAATTACCTGATTGTCATCATTCATTAACTCAGGTTCCGGATACCACAGTTTTTCCTTTGCCACTTCCTGTGGAAATGTAAAATATTTTACGGTAGCAACCGTACACAAATCATTATTGGGGCCATACAATTTCACATCTACAATGGCTATATTTCGTTTCATCTCTACCAGATGAGCCTTTATCGTGATAGCCCCCATATTTGAAGGAACTGCCTTTTTATATCTTACCTCCAATTGAGAAGTAACTCCACTCGTCTTAAGCTTAACAAATACAACCCAACTGGCAATTTCATCCATGAGTGTAGATTGAATTCCCCCATGCAACACATTGTACCATCCCTGAAAGTTTGGCGCCGGGTCCCATGTTGAAATCAATTCATCACCCACTTCAATAAACTCCATATGCAATCCAATCGGGTTATTGGGTGAGCATCCAAAACAATTATACCCTTCATAACGCCGAAACGGATTAGAGATCTTCTTATTCATGAAAAGATTATTTTTTTAGCACTACACCTGCCTTGTATGTATCTTTTGAAATAATTGCCTGATTCTCATCATAAACCACCCAATCACCATCTTTCAGATCGTCTTTATATGTTCCCTGCGCCTTGACTTTACCGGTTTCAAAATATTCAACAGCTGCTCCCTGTCGGATATTTTTCACATAATGCTCTGTTGTCATCACCTTACCACTGGGGTAATAGGTTTTGACATCTCCATCCAAAAGTCCGTTTGCATACATATATTCAGCCACTAAATGACCTTCCTGAGTAAACCATCTCGACAACCCATTCTTTTGATCATTGGTATAATTGGCCTCTTCCATGATTCTATCCGGTGTCTCCACATAATAAGAGCGTTTCACACCATTCAGTTTGCCGTTTTTATATTCGGCATACGATTTATAAAACCCGTCTGAAGTAAATGTTTTGTAAGTACCATTTAAAATCCCGTTGACATAATAACCCTCCGAAATCAGTCTCCCCCAACGATCGAGTTCAAGCGCCACTCCGGATAATTTACCATTTTCATAATTTTCTAAGATCCTGAGGTAATTACCGGCAAAATAGGAAAGCCACTGCCCTACTTTTTCACCATTCTTATACACACCCCTGGTTTCAAATTGTCCGGGTATGATCCATTTACCCTGTTTCAGCCCGGCAGGATCTACTCTGTTTACAGTATCACCATTGACAACCTGAAAAGCCTGTGCTGAGACACCTACACTCATCAGGCAGAATAAAACAAGTACACTTAGTAATTTCATATCGACACCAAATTTTATGATTAGTTTTCAGTTACTGGTATTCCAAATAAATCAAAACTTTCTGACGAAGTTATTAAAATTGTTGCAAATTCACCAACTTGTATCCCTTTTTCTGTTTTTAGCACTAAAACCTCATTGTCAATCTCGGGTGAATCTATTTCAGTACGCCCAACAAAATAATCGTCTTCTACCCTATCAAACAAGACTTTATATGTTTTCCCAACTTTTGCAAGATTGAGTTCAGCCGAAATCTTCTCCTGTATGGCCATAATTTCATCAGCACGCTTTAGTTTAACCTCTTCAGGCACATTATCTTCCAGTTCTGAAGCCTTGGTACCCTCTTCCTGAGAATAGGTAAACACGCCTGCCCGATCGAATCTGGCAATGGTAACAAATTGTTTCAATTCTTCAAAGGCGGCATCTGTTTCTCCGGGATAACCAACAATAAATGCTGTCCTCAAAGCCAAACCCGGAACCCTGTTCCTGAGATTCTGCATCAGTTCCTTGGTCTCATCTCCGGTGATATTCCTACGCATAGATTTGAGCAGGTCATTGTTAATGTGCTGGAATGGAATGTCAATATATTTACAGATCTTTGGATTGTCACGCATTTCGTCCAGTATTTCCAAAGGAAAACCTGCAGGATAGGTATAATGCAGTCTGATCCATTCAATGCCTTCGACTTCAGAAAGTTTTTGCATCAGCTCGGACAGTTTCCGCTCTTTGTATAGATCGAGTCCATAATAGGTAAGATCCTGCGCAATCAGATTGAGCTCCTTTACACCGATTGAAGCAAGATATGTTGCTTCAGCAACCAGTTCTTCAATGGGTCTCGAAATATTTCCACCTCTGATCAAAGGAATGGCACAGAACGAACACTTGCGGTCGCAACCTTCTGCAATCTTCAGATAAGCCGAATGCGAAGGTGTTGTAATCATCCTTTCTCCAAGCAATTCTTTATTATAATCAACCCCTAATGTTCTTAAAATAAGGGCCAAATCTTTCACGCCAAAAAATCCATCAACTTCAGGGATTTCACTTTTCAGATCTTCTTTATAGCGTTCTGAAAGACAGCCCATAACATAGATTTTTTTGATATACCCATCGTCTTTGGCATCAACGGCCCTTAGAATAGTATCGATTGATTCCTGTTTGGCATCCTGGATAAAACCACACGTATTGATGACAATCGTCTCGGCTTTATCAAAAGGTTGTTCATAAAGGACCTCAATATTTGCAGCCTTGAGTTGTCCCATCAGAACTTCAGAATCCACCAGATTTTTCGAACAGCCGAGAGATATTAAATTGATTTTTACAGCCTTTTTTCCTTTACGTATCATCAACAGATTTGCAGATTATTATTAAATTTCAATTACTTATAAATTATTCAGAGAATGATTATTTTTGATTTGTCAAAAATAAACTATCTACAAACTCTCCCTTATCAAACAATTGCAGGTCTTCCATCTTTTCGCCCACACCGATATATTTCACGGGCACCTTCAGCTGATCCGAAATACCAATCACGACACCACCTTTGGCCGTACCATCAAGTTTTGTCAAAGCCAATGCCGTAACTTCTGTCACAGCTGTAAATTGTTTGGCCTGCTCCATTGCATTCTGACCCGTCGAAGCATCCAGAACCAGCAAAACCTCGTGGGGTGCATCCGGAATAACTTTCTGCATCACACGCTTGATTTTTCCAAGTTCATTCATCAGATTGACCTTATTATGAAGGCGTCCAGCTGTATCGATAATCACAACATCCACATCTTTTGCAACAGCCGAGCGCAAAGTATCATAAGCAACAGAAGCCGGATCTGCATCCTGTCCCTGTGCCACAATCGGCACTCCTGCCCTCTCTGACCAGATGATCAATTGATTCACGGCAGCAGCCCTGAAAGTATCACTGGCACCCAATAGCACATTTTTACCTGCCTGTTTAAACTGCCATGCCAACTTTCCAATGGTGGTGGTCTTTCCGACACCATTTACACCCACGACCATAATGACATAAGGTGTATCGCGTTTCGGAAAATCAAAACCGTAAAAGTCTTTATCATCGTGTTCAGCAAGTAATCCGGTGATCTCTTCCTTCAATAACTGATTTAATTCAGCAGTGCCCAGATATTTATCTTTAGCCACCCTTGCTTCAATTCTTTCAATGATACGGATTGTGGTATCGACTCCCACGTCTGCCGAGATCAGAATCTCTTCCAGATTATCCAATACCTCCTCATCTACCTTTGACTTGCCAACAATGGCTTTAGAGATTTTAGAAAAAACACTTTCACGCGTTTTTTCCAAACCCTTATCAAGGCTTTCTTTTTTATCTTTAGAGAAAAATGAAAATATTCCCATTAAGTATTAAGTTGAATTACAGTAATTTGTAAGTTTCGGATCACCAATAAATGATATAAGCAATCACGCAAACAATAAGATGAAATCTCTGACAAAATTATAAAAAAAGGAGACAACAAAAGAACATCTTTATAAACACATCATATGCAATAAAAGTTCTTAAAATCTCACTTTATATCAACCCAAACAGGTATAAACAAAAACAAGCTTTCTTCACGAAGAAGAAAGCTTGTTTTACTTACCTTATGAGGTTGATTATTTCTTTGCAAGTACGTCTTTTACAAGGTCTTGTAGAACAATCTGTTCCTTAAATGTATAGGCTCCTGTCTTAGGGGATTTAACCACCCGGATAACCTTAGCGTAATCTTTTCCACTATTGGTTCTCAGCGTTGCAACTACTTTCTTTGCCATAATTTATTCTTATTTAATTTCGCGATGAACAGTCACTTTCTTCAAAATTTTGTTGTACTTCTTGAGTTCAAGACGACCAGTTGTGTTCTTTTTGTTTTTTGTGGTAATATATCTTGAAGTTCCCGGCATCCCGCTGGATTTGTGCTCAGTGCATTCCATGATCACTTGCACTCTTGCTTCTTTGCTCTTTTTGGCCATTGGTTGAGTTCTTGAGTTCTTTTTATTTCAGGCTTGCAAAGATATTCAATTTTTATAATAAATCCCACATTCTCAGAAAAAAATTGATAATCAATGAGCAAGCCTTAAAGGGTTTGGCTATTCAAAACCATATTTTTATTATCTATCAGCTAATCAATCTTTAATAGAATTTGCTTTCATTGATTTTTCTTTCTTTAAATTGTATAATTTTGCCCTATATGTTATGGAAAAATTACCTTACCGGCTTCCAATCTTACTTAATACTGGAGAAATCGCTTTCAAAAAACTCCATTGATGCCTATTTGCGCGACATCAAGAAGCTCATTGGATACCTCGAAGAGGAGAATTTAAGCCTTCGTCCCGACGAATTACTGAGCAGCCATTTCCATTCTTTCATCCAACATCAGTCAAAATCCGGACTGAGTCCCCATTCTCAATCCAGACTTATTTCAGGCATCAAGGCTTTCTTCAAGTACCTTATTATGGAAAACATCATCATTGACTCGCCGGCTTTGATGATAGAAACACCCCGACTTGGACGAAAACTTCCCGATATATTGAGTCTTGAGGAGATAAACCGGATCTTTGCTGTCATCGATCTTAGTTTGCCAGAAGGCCAACGCAATCTGTCGATGCTCGAAACGCTTTATGGATGCGGATTGAGGGTTTCAGAACTCATCAACATGCATCTGTCTGATATCTACGAAAAAGAGGGATTTATCCGCGTGATCGGAAAAGGTGACAAGGAAAGACTGGTTCCCATTGGTGATGAGGCGCTTAAATCTATTGCTATTTATCGCGATCAGTTACGCAATCATATTGCAGCAAAACATGGTGAAGAAGATTTTGTCTTTTTAAAACACAACGGAACCCGCATCACGCGTCAATGGGTCTTTCTGATTATTAAGAAACTTGTTGAAGCAGCAGGAATTCACAAGAAAATCAGTCCGCATACCTTTCGCCATTCTTTTGCAACACATCTTGTAGAGGGTGGTGCTGATCTAAGAGCCGTTCAGGCAATGCTTGGACACGAATCCATCACAACTACCGAGATTTATACGCATTTAGACAGGGAATATCTGCGACAAAATATTCTTGATTTTCATCCCCTTTATAAACACAATTAGATTTCAAAAACTGATTTCCATATTGTGTAGAGACGCAATATTTTGCGTCTCTACGATAACCTATGCAGATTTTTATACTTAACCACTTATCTCACAGTTTTTTCCCAGGTTTTCTATTCCTTGACTTTTTGTTCATAAGAGATCATAATCACCAGATCTTCCTTACCAACCTGGGTCAATCCATGCGAACTACCCGGACGTGTCAGTATGGCATCCCCCGGATTCATCGGAATTAGCTGATCATTCTCTTTCATCTCACCCTTTCCACTAACCACGTAATAAATCTCATCCTCGGTCTGTAAATGATAACCAATCGAAGAGCCGGGATGCAATACCCGCTTACGGAAAACCAACTTTAATCCTTCAGCTTTTGCAAAAAAGCTATATCCCGTTGTGGTTCCTAATCCATTGTGAGGCCCTGGCTGATCTAATGCCAGCGTTTTCTCATGTTCCAAAATATATCCCGAAGTCTTTGCCTCCTGCGCAAAAGATGGAACTACACTCAAGGAAAGAATACATAATGCAATGGCAGAAATGATGCGTGATAAATAATTCATAATAAACGTTTTAAGTATGTAAAGTCTTCAATTTTTCGGTTAAATAGTTTTTAGTAAGTTCGTAATTTTCATCATTATAGCATACCAGAAACACTTTTGCAATGGAGCTATCTCTATTCAGGAAATCAACAATCGTATCGACAGAGATCCTGGCAGCACTCTCCTTTGGAAATCCATAAACCCCTGTGCTGATGCCGGGAAATGCAATTGTCCTGACATCATTGTCAACAGCAAGCTGCAAAGAATTCTTATAACACTCTGCCAGCCTGATTTCTTCACAAGCCTTACCACCCGTCCAAATAGGCCCGACGGTATGAATCACAAATTTTGCCGGTAAATTTCCGGCTGGAGTGATAACGGCCTTTCCGGTCTTGCAGCATCCCTGATTATCAACAATCTTCCGACATGCTTCAACGATTGATGGCCCACCAACACGATGAATCGCACCATCGACGCCTCCCCCGCCCAATAATGAAGAATTTGCAGCATTTACTATGGCATCTACCTTCAATTGAGTGATATCTCCCTTTATAATTTCAATTTTTAATTCAGATCCCATAATGAATAGACTTTCAAAAATAAACAGCGAATTTGAAAATTTGTCTTTACAAATTTACTCCTAAAAACAGTTTTCTGAATATACTTCCGTATAAATTAAATAACCCGGCCTAAATTTTCGGATCACTTTTTAATAATTCTTTGATGACTCCCGGATCATCAGCAAACCAATTGTAGACAATTAGTAGATACTTACCCCCTTTACCGCACCATCTCAGCACCTTCTCCACACCTTTTCCGCACATATTAGCGGAGAACCTGCGGAGAAGGTGCGGAGATCCTGCGGAGATGGTGCGGAGAACCCCCTCTTTATACCCTGAGTGTATGGTCTGTTTTTGGTCTTGATCCGGAAGTCATGTTTTCAGTTTCTTTCGAGTGTCATTTTTTTAAGAAACATTAAACGAACCTTGATTTTGATTAAATTAAACTCGATTAAAAAACAAAGGCTGTCTTTATAAGAGACAGCCTTGCAAATTGTTGTAAATATTTGAAACTTAATTTTTGCTTTCTTTAGCGCCTTCATCCAGATCAGACTCGTCGAATTCTTCAAAGAAGACACCCCAGTTAACTGTAACCATTTCTTCATTTTCAAAATAGAAATCGATCAATGCCTCATCAAAAGAGAGCCTTTTTTCGCCCCATTCTTCGGTATCTTCATCAACCTCTTCAAAACCATGCGCAAGCATCATATCAATGATCTCCTGCGATTTCATTTCGAATATCTTTTTCCCGAAGAGTGTTGTGTTTTTATTGTCAGTTTCAACGCATGAAAAGAGTTTAGGTTCTTCTCCATCAAAGAAAAGGGTAACTCCCGTATCGTTAAAAGACCAGATGACAGTTTTCAACTCATCATCACCTTCTTCCAGTTCTTCTATCTCATCCGGTTTGCCAAAAACTTCAGCTACATCTTCTGCGGTTGCACCAAACTCAATGTCATCAAGACCTTCGAGAAGTTTTATTTCCATGTTAGTTGTTTTCATATTTGAATATTTAATTTTTTAAAGATAAAGCAAAAATCGACTCGATGCAAATTATTTAAAAGGTGAATTAGGTTCTTTGGCCATATGGGCATATGATAGCCGATCCATCAATCGCGGCATCCATTTACCCAGAAAAACAGTCAGTTTGCCTTCGACAAAAGTAAGTACCAGACTACGACTACGTTTTTCAATACCGTCAGCAATTTTAATCGCCACTGTTTCAGCCGACATCATCTTGCTTTCGTCGCGGGGTGTTCCGCCCTGCTGTGTTCCATCTCCCGTTAAAGCCACGTTACGGATGTTAGAAGCTGTGAATCCGGGAGCTGCAACCATTACATGTAAACCGTTATGTAGGTTTTCAGTTCTTAGCGTATCCAAAAAACCACGTACTGCAAATTTTGATGCCGAGTATCCTGTTCTGCCCGGTAAACCGATATAACCGGCTATTGAAATTACGCCTACAAGACTTCCCTTGCTCTCCAGCAAATAAGGTAATGCATATTTTGTACAACAAACCGTCCCCCAGAAGTTGACATCCATCAAATGTCGTATGACATCTAAATCACAATCAGCAAACAAAGCACGCATTGAGACTCCGGCATTATTGACCAGGACATCAATCCTTCCATATTTTTTAATGGTCTCTGTTGTCAGATTGCGACAATCTGTTTCTGAGCTTACATCGCAAACCACAGGCAGTGAATCGGCACCCATAGCAACCAGTGCATTGTGGATCTCTTCCAGTTTTGGAAAGTGACGTGAGGCAATCACGACCTTTGCTCCTCTTCTGGCAAATTCGAATGCCAGTGCCTTGCCTATGCCCGAAGAAGCACCTGTAATGATAGCGACTTTATTTTTCATTTAATTACTTTTTTCAGCGGGCAAAATTACCCAAAATTTTCAAGAAGATTACTATTAAGAAACTGTTTAAATTTTGTTTTTTCTTTTGCCCGTAGGGCATAAATATCAACAGAATAACGATTTTCTACCTCAATTTGCCCGTAGGGCATTCACATTCAATGTTGATCCCCTACGGGGAAAAGATAGATTTTGTGAATGTTTCTATTGATATTTATCCCCTACGGGGAAATTAAAATAGTTTCAAAATTTTCTACACCCTTAAATAATAGTTGTTGATAACTTTGAAGGAATAAATTTAGTTATTTCTCTTACATTTGTCACTACCAATTAAAAAGAATTACCATGAGTTTTGAAATAAACGGAAAACTTTACGAAAAATTTGAAACTGTTACAGTTAGCGAGAAATTTCGTAAGCGCGAATTTGTAATCGAGAAGACTGAATCTGCCAGTTTCGGTGACATTACTGATTATCTTAAATTTCAATTGACGCAAGATCGTTGTGATCAATTGGATCGTTATAATATCAACGAAGAGATCAAAATCAGCTTTAATATCCGTGGCCGTAAATGGGAAAAGGATGGCAAAGTGAGTTATTTCTCTAATCTTGAAGCTTGGCGCATCGAGAAAATAGCTGTTGAAAACCCACAAGGTTCAGCACAGATCCCTGGTGTTGACTTCCCTGATTTCGAAGCCGGCTCAGATTCTGATCTTCCATTTTAGTCAGAAATAATAGGTGAAGGAGGATTGCCTCATGCATTACTTTATTAGAAATATGGTTTGTAACCGTTGTATTATGGTCGTACAGCAACTCTATGAAAGCATGGGTTATCCTCCTGTTCATATTGAACTGGGTGAAGTTGAAACAGAACATCCGCTCACCGAAGATGATCTGGAAAAGATGAAAACATCACTCGTCGGTTATGGTTTTGAAATGATCGACGATACAACCAGTGTGCTAATTGAAAAGATCAAAACACTGGTTATTGAAATAGTCCATTACAAGAGTGAACCCATCCGGGAAAACTATTCTTCTTATATCGAGACAAAACTCCACAGGGATTATAATTATCTGAGCAACCTTTTCTCAGATGTAACCGGCACAACATTAGAAAAATATATCATCCGACAGAAAATAGAACGTGTCAAGGAACTTCTGGTTTATGATAAATTGACCCTTAGTGAAATAGCTTACGAACTAGGTTATAGCAGCGTGGCTTACTTATCGGGCCAGTTCAAAAAAATTACAGGCCTCACACCCGGGCACTTTAAAAAAATCAAAGAGAATAAACGCAAATCATTGGATGAAGTTTAACAGGTATTGTCTATTAATATCTTCTTTTGCGTTTTACTTTTGAAAGCATTTTAAGTTATGGTGTAGAGACGCAATATCTTGCGTCTCATTTACTGAAGATCATCATTACATTGAGACGCAAAATATTGCGTCTCTACACAACTAAACATTAAAAAGCTAGTTCAATCCAAAATTCAATCTTCAATAAGATTAACCTGTGAATTATATAAACTTTTCCTGTAATTCCATAATAGATTCCATTTCCCATGGGCTTAATTTTGAAGAAAATTTAATTCATGGCGACGTCCGTTAAGAAAAGTTTTCCGGTTACAGGTTTGAGTTGCGCCTCATGCGCCATCAGTGTTGAGAGTATGCTCAAAAGTCAACAGGGTGTTGTTGATGCCAGTGTTAATTATGCTGCATCCACTGTACTGGTTGAATATCAACCGACAAAAGGTATATTGGATGAATTTAAAAAATCCGTACAATCAATTGGTTACGATTTAGTTATCGATTCAGAGCAGAATAACCGGCTCGAAGAACAAAAACAGAATGCTTCAACAATTCTGAAAAATAAGACTATTTGGGCTGCAATATTGACTGTGCCAATCGTCATAATTGCCATGTTTATGATGGATATGCCATATGCCAACTGGATCATGTTGATTCTTTCAACTCCCGTGGTCTTTTGGTTTGGCAGAAGTTTCTATATCAATGCATGGCGTCAGCTAAAACACGGCATGACGAATATGGATAGCCTTGTCTCGCTCAGTACCGGTATTGCATGGTCTTTCAGCGTGTTGAACACCTTGTTTCCGCATTTACTGATGCGTGGATCGGCGCATCCACATGTTTATTTTGAAGCCTCGGCCGTCATTATTGTCTTTATTTTGTTGGGAAAGATGCTTGAAGAAAAAGCAAAATCCAATACTTCGTCGGCAATAAAAAAATTGATGGGTCTTCAACCCAATAGTACCACACTTGTAAATGCTGATGGTAATGATCAGGAGATTTCTGTTTCGGATATCAGGATCGACAACCTTTTGAGGGTAAAACCCGGTGAAAGAATTCCTACGGATGGAGAAATCACTGAAGGCGTCTCATTTATTGATGAGAGCACAATCACCGGAGAATCAATGCCTGTAGAAATACAAGCCGGTGATCATGTCTATGCAGGAACCATCAACCAGAAAGGCAGTTTTGTCATGAAAGCCGTGAAAGTTGGTAGCGAAACGCTATTGGCACGTATCATTCAAATGGTTCAGGAAGCCCAGGGAAGTAAGCCCCCGGTTCAAAAACTGGTAGATAAAATCGCTTCAGTGTTTGTTCCGGTTGTGATCAGTTTATCCATTGTCAGCTTCACTATCTGGATGATTTTTGGAGAGACACTTCCGCTGACACATGCATTGCTTGCCATGGTCTCCGTATTGATTATCGCCTGTCCGTGTGCGCTTGGACTGGCTACTCCCACAGCAATTATGGTAGGAATAGGTAAAGGTGCCGAACAGGGTATTCTGATCAAAGATGCTGAAGGACTCGAACAGGCTTGTAAAGTCGATGCCATTGTCTTTGATAAGACCGGGACAATTACTGAAGGAAAACCCGTTGTCACTGACTGGGTTTGGCGATCAGAACATTCAGTCCTTTTAAAGCGAATTCTATTTAGCATTGAATCCAGGTCTGAACATCCATTGGCAGAAGCCATTACGAAAGTTTTAAATACTGAATCAGTAAAAGCTTTGGCTTTAGACCATTTCGAAAGCATTACAGGTCGCGGAGTGATTGCAACTATTGAAAATGTCATGTATGTTATTGGCAATGAGGCATTGATGAATGAATCGGGGATTAAACTTTCAGACAGAGATACCCGGATGATCACCGAATTTCAGGAACAGGCCAAGACCGTTTTATATTTTGGTCAAGGCGAAGAAATTATTGCAATCATTGCCATTGCGGATCAAATCAAGGCCTCTTCGCCCAAAGCCATTGAACGGTTAAAAAAAATGGGAATTGAAGTCCACATGCTTACGGGTGATAATGAAGAAACAGCTAAATCAGTGGCATTCCAGACGGGGATCGAAAATTACAAGTCAGGATTATTGCCTGCAGATAAGGCTGAATACATTAAAAAACTGCAAAAAGAAGATAAGATAGTCGCCATGGTTGGCGATGGCATCAATGATTCGCATGCTATGGCACAAGCGGATGTCAGTTTTGCTATGGGACAGGGTTCTGATATTGCCATGGATGTTGCAAAAATGACCATCTCTACTTCGAATCTTGATGCAATCCCATCTGCCATTATCCTCTCACAACAAACAATTAGGACTATCCGTCAAAACCTTTTCTGGGCTTTTATATACAATATCATCGGCATTCCAATTGCTGCAGGGCTCCTCTACCCTTTCAACGGATTTCTCCTTAATCCAATGATTGCAGGTGGAGCAATGGCATTGAGCAGCGTGAGTGTTGTAAGTAACAGTTTGAGGTTAAAATACATGAAACTAAATACTAATCTTAAAACAAATCGATATGAAAACTTTAAAGTTTAAAACCAATGTGAATTGTGGTGGTTGCATTTCCAATGTGACTCCTCATCTGAATGAGATAAAAGGTATTGCCAAATGGAGTGTCGATACTGCCAATCCGCAGAAAATACTGACAGTGGAAACAGAAGAAACTTCTTCTGCAGAAGTCATCAACGCACTAAATGCTGCAGGATACAAAGCAGAATTAGTCGCTTAGGGCATAAACAGGTAGAGACGCAATATTTTGCGTCTCTACGTTTTACAAACATTTTATGAGCCTATTTCAGTTTCCAGACTACCACTCCTGCAGTTGGTAGTTCTTTGGAACCAATTAAAATTTTAGCATCATCCGGAATATTCATCTGATATTTCTTATCAGAATAATTTACTCCAATGCCCATGCCATCACGGTATTCAACAGTTACTCCTTCAGGATAATTCTCTGTACGAATATTCAAACCGGCATATAGTTTCTTCAGCACATCTTTTTCCAATAAACCGTTGTTGCTATCAACGCCCACATAAGTCACGGTTCCTTTTCCAAGTTTTCTTGAGATCACTGCAGGTTTCCCGGCATAAAAATCGCCTTGATAGGTCGCCCAGACATCGGTTCCTTGCTGTGGCTTGAAAATCTCACCCCATGTCTTCCAGGCATATTTCTTATTATCCATCTTAACAGAATCAGGTATACGCGACATTGGTAGGTCATAAAACTCGATCTCCGCCCCTATCAGGTTATATATGGGTTCAGCGAACTTAGCTTCCCAAAGATGCATCTCACGGTCTTTATGGCCTGTTCTACAGGTCAACACCAGGTTCCCACCTGCCTTCACATAGTTTGTGAGTTTATCGATCAGGATCTTATCGATCTGTTGATAGGCTGGAGCAATCAAAACCGGATACTTTGAAAAGTTTGCAGAATCGACAATAAAATCAACTGGTGCGCCAAACGACTTCAGGGTGTTGTAATACTTGCTGATGTGTCCCATCGAGTTCCACTGATCAGTTTGCTTGTTCATATCCATTCCCCAGTTGTTTTCATAATTGAAAAGAATAGCCGTTTTCCTGGCCAGATACGCTGTTGGCAATGGCGCTTTTGGATCTGTATCTTTCCGCAATGAATTGATCTCCTGAATGAATTTCTGATATTCCAGTCCACCCGGTGTTGGAGTAACGCCATCGGTACCCACTATTCCATAGTGATATTGTTCATACCCGGTAAGTGGTGCCCTGTAACGATAGGTGCAAACAAGTTTACTCCCTCCGGCAAACTGATGCCACAGCCACATATGGACTGCTCCCGGAAGTGGCTGTGGATTAATGTGCCCCCAGTTTACCTGTCCCGGTTGAAGTTCCATTACTCCATAATAGGGCGAAAGTGGTCTGAAAAAGTCATTGGCCATCGAAATGCGGTAAGGATCACCCAGGCGATAACCCTTTGGACCAACACCCATATCATCTCCATAGACCATGTAACGTGTATAAGTGATAAAATCAAGTTGAGTGCTTTTCCCGATATATCCGCAATCATAAGACGGAATGTAATTCGATGTAACCCACTGATTTTTTGTAGCATATTTCTTGATTTCCTTGGCCTGATCATCCAGAAAAGAAGAAGTTTCCCATGCTGCAAACCGATAATGATCCAGTCTTTGATTAAGATTCATGCCCCATTGTTTGTGCATCGGGATATTGATCTGAGCGAAATCAGAATATAACTGGCTCCAGAACGATGTTCCCCATGTTTGGTTGAGTTTATCGATTGTAACATATTTCTTTTTCAGCCATGCCCTGAAGCGTTGCTGAGCATCAGGATTGTAATCGAAGAAGACTCTTGGCTCGTTGTCAATCTGCCAACCCATGATCCTTGAATCTTTACCATAATGTTTTGCAAGTTCGGCAACCATTTTCAGAGAATACTGCCTGTAGATGGTACTTGAAAAAGATGCAGCCTGACGGGATCCATGATCATCACGCACACCATTTTCATTCAATGCTAATATATTGGGATACTTCCTGACCAGCCATACAGGTGGTGTACAGGTTGACGTACACATAATAACTTTCAGCTTGTACTTGGCAGCCAGTGCAACAGCCTTATCCAACCATGCAAAATCATATTTACCTTCCTGAGGTTCAAGCTGTGCCCAGGCAAACTCAACAAAGTGAGTAAATTCAAAACCCATGGATGCCATGTTCTTAAAGTCTCTTTCCCATTGCGAAGGATCCCAGTGCTCGGGATAATAATAGACCCCGGTAGTAATTAGTTGGTCTTCGGGAAAATAATTTGGACTCTTTTGAGCATTTACCGAAAATGCTATCGTCATTAAGAGCAGCAACAAGGAACGTTTACGCATACTATTTGTTTTTATAGGTCAAAAATAACGCTTATTTTCTTTAATTTCAAGCAGCAAATATGTAACGTATCTTCATTATTCTAAATTATTCTTTTACTTTGATTTTTATATCGTAATTGCGATCACAAAAACCTCTATCATCATGCAAAAGCAGTTTACTATTACCCTTTGATGTGAGCAAAAATACAACAGCATTGACGTTTCTGGATTGTGATAACAATAAACTAGCCACACTCGACTTGTCCAAAAACAACTTACTGACCTCCTTGTTTTGTTATTCCAATCTTCTGACAAACCTCGACATCAGTACCATAAACGCCATTCCTGATAATCTTTACATCAAAACAGACAACGTTACTTTAGCCAACAATGGCAATTCAAACCTTGCCACGCTCAAAGTAAATACAGCATTACAACAACTCAGCGAAATCAAAAATATAAAAATATTCAGGACCGGATGTACGATTTCGACCTAGAGCAATGGTGTTCAGGTGTGTGGCAATTATAATCCAATAACGAATACCTGTCCATAAATCCCGATTATTTAAGTAATTTTGCACCGTTTTTGATGATCAGATTTGGAGCAATGTTAATGATGTTGTAGAGACACAATATTTCGCGTCTTCCCGAAATGATGATTCAAAAATAAAAAAGACGCAAAATATTGCGTCTCTACCTGATATACTTTAATCAACTATTATGTACACCATCAATAAAGAATTCCATTTTTCAGCAAGTCATATTCTAACAGGCTTAGAAACAGAGCATCCCTGCAGTCGTTTACACGGACATAATTATGTTGTTAATATTTTCCTTCGTTCTGAAAAGCTCAATGAAGTTGGGTTTATCATAGATTATGGTGAACTCAAACCTGTCCTGCAATACATTAAAGACGTGCTAGATCACAGACACCTGAATGATGTTCTGCCTTTTAATCCCACAGCAGAAAATCTGGCCCGACATTTCTTTGATACTTTTAAGCCTGAGTTCCCGTCACTTTTTAAAGTAGAAGTGAGCGAGACTCCAAAAACGAATGCTTCATATGAATAAACTGAAGGTTGTCGAGATCTTCTACTCTATCCAGGGTGAAGGTGCAAACACAGGAATGCCTGCAATCTTTATACGGCTTTCAGGATGCAATTTAAATTGCTGGTATTGTGATACAGAATGGCATAACCATATCGAGATGTCGATTCCTGAAATCCAGAAAAACATTCAACAATATCCCTGTAAAAACATTATCTGGACAGGTGGTGAACCAACTCTTCAGCTAACGGATGAAATACTTTCGCATTTTGAAGGATATTTTCATTGCATTGAAACTAATGGAACAAACCCGGTACCGACAAAAATTGATTACATTTCATGTAGTCCAAAGGTCTCTCCTTCGACCTTGAAAAAGAATTTTCTTTTTATTAACGAATTAAGATATCCATTCGCTAAAGGAGAAAAGCTCCCCGAAATCGAAGAGCTTCCTAAGGCAACTAATTATTTTATCAGTCCTATATTTCTTGGAGCAGAAAACCTACGCATGGATCTTAATCAGGAAAACATTGATTATTGCATTGATTATATCATGCACAATCCCGGTTGGAGATTATCTATCCAGCTTCATAAGTTGCTGAAAATTCAATAAAACATCGTGTCAAACGAATACTGAATTAAAAAATTCCGTTACTTACAAATGCAATTTTCTTGCTGTCGGGTGACCAGCTGGGAACATTCATGCTGCCCTGTCCGCCATAGAGATAACCAATTACTTTCACCGGGCCACCTCCCACAGGCATCATCCTGAGATAGACCCTTTGATAGAATGGATGTTGATCTGCCGCGATCTCCTTTGGAAAAGTAATAAAAGCCAACCATTTATTATCGGGTGAAACATGTGGAAACCAGTTATTCAGTTCATCAAAAGTCAACTGTGTCTGGTTCTTGCCATTGGGATCCATTCTCCATACCTGCATCTTTCCGGTCCGGGTTGAGCAGAAATAAATATATTTCCCATCTGGTGAATATTCCGAACCATCATCCAATCCCTTTGCTGAGGTCAGTTGTTCTTCCTCACCGCCATCTTTCGAAATCCTGTAGATATCAAAATCTCCATTGCGTTGACCTGTGAAAAGCATAAACTTACTATCTGGTGACCATCCATGAAAATAAGAAGGACTATTCAAAGTGATTTTCTTTGGAACCCCTCCCCCAACAGGAACTGAATAAACTACAGACTGTCCTTTAGTCTCTGATGGAGCATTACTGATTCCAATCTGTTTACCGTCAAATGTCAACACATGATCATTATTGTTGTTAGTGGCAAAGTCTGTATTCAGGACAGAGGAAACCTTTGTTGAAAGCATGAAATTATACAATTTGCCATCGGCATTATAGATCAGCTTTTTCCCATCAGGAGTCCAGTTGGGAGCCTGCCATGAACCGGGAGCAGACGCTAGGATTTCCCGTTGTCCGCTTGCAACATCCATCACTTCCAAAAGGCTTCCAAGGTATTCTTTGTAGGGGACCAGTTTATCAGGAGCAGTATTAAACACTCTGACATTGCGATATTCAGCTTCTTCCGAAAACTTGCTATTATGCGAACAAATAAACAATCCCGTCAACAGATCCGTTCCCAAATCCATATTTTCCAGTTTCTGCACCTCGTAGACTTCTCCAAAATGAGCCACCGACATGGTGTAGGTGTTACCTTTTTTCTCCAATTGCAGAACATCCGGAGCAGATATTGCAAACTTTATCTCCTTCATGTCCTCACCTGCCTTCATACGGTATTGCAGTGAGGTCAAACCATCACCATGTACCGTACAACTGACTACCGGAGAATCAGAATCCTCTGTTTTCCTGATCATGATTCCGGCTTTCCGGTGAAGTTCATGACCGGTCCCTATAAAACGCACTCTGGTCTGAATGATAAAATCTCCGTTCATCTTCTTCCAAAGCAATGTACATGTATCATGACCAAACCAAATGTTTGATCCTGAATTTGTAAGCCGGTAAGTCTGTCCAATTTCATTATACTTTGCAGTACACGGAATCACCGATGCACCAATAATCGATAATTTATCAAACGAACCTACCTTATTTGAAGTGTTTTGTGCCTGCAAAGAAAGAAAAGTTAGAAAAAAAATAAGCAGACTTACTGTGTGCAATTTATTGGTTCTCACATTTCAAAGAATTAGCTTATCAGATAATAATCATTTTGGAGCGACAAGATCATATTTCCTGTTCAACCAGCTCTTTGGAACCGGAATAATACAGATATTCATTGATTTGTTATCTTCAGAAAGCATTGCTGATTGTATCTCTATTTTGGTACCATCGGCGTTAAAGCTAGGATGAGTATGATCAGAAGCAGTAGGTTTGTGACCTGTTGAAAGCATGATCATCTCACCGGTATGTCTGTCGATCAGATAGACACTGCGTGAGAAATCGTCACCAACAGCCCATCGGCCATCACCAGAACCATTAACATGCCACAATCCACTACCACTTGGAGTCTGCGCTTCAATTCTCATTTCTCTTGTTCTTAGGTTTACAATACCCAGACCTGTTGGTTTTTCACGGGTTCCTGAGTTGCCCCATCCTGTTTCCTGGCCCGGATTCAAAGGATCTGTAACCCCTTTCGGTTCATTTCCTGTTGTGCCTGCTACATAATTAACACCCACTTTCCGATGACCCATGATAGCGATTGCAACTTCGTCTTTAGTAATGACAGATTCGTGCGTTACCCATTCATAACTGGCTTCAGGATATAATGGTCTTAAACCTGTTCCATCGGCCATCACTGTCCAGGTACGTTGTGGAGCTTTTCCACCAGTCTCCCAACAAAAAACAATTTCTCCTGAAACCCAAGGATTCGATTGAATATGTCCAATTTGGAAACCCACTGAAACGATATATTTGATTTCACCGGTTTTCACATTCATGCTGATCAATCCAGCAGGGCCAGCTCCCATGTTTCTGGAACCAAAAGCAGATTCTATTTTCATACCCGGTGCAAGATGTTTAGATGCTTCTTCTTTTCCTACACGTCCATAAACCACCTGTTCATCGGCATCCAATGCCAAATCGGAACCGGGATTCATTTCTGCAGGAATAACTCCACACACACGTTGATATGCTGTTGCGGGCTTCATCTTTCCGGCTTTGCTGTCTTCAAATACATTGGCAAGGTTGACTTCCATCACCTGCAAAGCACCACCACCTCGTCTTTGCGGAGGTTCTGAAGAAGCAGGAGCCGTTGTAGTTGCAGAAGGAACATTCCTTAAAAAATATAAAAACATTGATTTTCGCGCAACACAAAGCATTCCGGTATAACCACCTTCAGTCACCTGAACAATATCACCGGTCTTCTCATTCACTGCAAATGCTTCATTTCTGGCACGACTTGAGCGGAATATCAACCACTGACCATCAGAAGTCCACTGTTGATGTGTCTGATAAATCTTAGAATCACCTGCAGGTGTACTAGTAAGAAATGTAAGAGGTGTGCCGGTAACGGGATCTTTGATCACCTTTTTTTCAGATGGAAAGCGTTTTCCGATCTGGGAATAGACATTAGAGCATGGCAACATATTCAGAAATAAGGTTGCGGCTACGATCAGGTAAAGTTTTTGTTTCATGGATTTTGGTATAAGATCCACAAAAATAATAAAGTTTGGATTCCGATACCTAACATTAAGATTTTATTAACCATAAATATAGGGAGTGTCCTATATAATAATAAAGTAATCTACCGATTTGGATACCCCATTAATATTAATTATTTCGCCTCTGCAGGGCTTGACAAAAGGCCTCCTTTGATCAAATAAGGCAGAGAAATTAGAATCCTTTCGCATAATAAAACGATTGTTATTCAAAACTACCTACTTCAATACCTTAACCGCATTCAACGGAACCTCTTTTCCAACAATTAATTGTTTATCAGGATTGTTCATTTCTACATTCTTCAGAATTACATTTTCCGTTAATGGTCCTGAAAAACGAACAAGAAGATTATCTACTGAAGTACCATAAAGTCCGTCGATGCTCACATCGCGACTATTATTAAAATCGACACCCGACATTTTTTTGGTAATCAGTTTCAGGTTTTTGATTTTAACACCGGTAGCATCGCGACACACCATCCCATTGTCACACTCGATCAGTATATTTTCAAGCTGAATGTTTTTGATGTTCATTTCAGGTAATCCCTGTAAAACAATTCCCTGGTAAGCCCCCTTACAATTCACATTTCTGATAAAGATATTTTTGAATTGAGGCGTTTCTTCAGTTACAGGTTTTAGAGGAGTTTCCTTGCTAATACCTCCTGCCTCCAAATCTTCCGTTGCCGAAGTGCCTCCATAATAAAGATCGAACGAAATAGCCTGTGCCGGAATATTCATCATTTCAATATTCGAGATATAAATATTTTCTACCACTCCTCCCCTGCCGCGGTTACTTTTAAATCGCAAACCTACATCAGTTCCAATAAAAGTACAGTTCGAAACATGCATATTCCGAACCCCGCCCGACATTTCACTACCCACTGTAACGCCGCCATGACCATGAAACACGATACAGTTCTTGATAATCAGGTTTTCAGTTGGCATATTGCGAACGCGACCCTCCTTGTCTTTGCCCGACTTGATACAGATTCCATCATCACCTGCATCGAAATTCGAATCATAAAGCAATACGTTTTTGCAAGACTCAATATCTATTGCATCACCGTTTTGAGAATACCAGGGGTTCCTGACAGTTGTATTTCGAACAGTCAGATCCTCACACATCAAAGGATGAATATTCCATGCAGGTGAATTCTCAAAAACAGGACCATCAATCAATACCTTTTTACAGGAAATCAGGCTAACCATGACCGGACGAAGGAAATCACGGATCTTCATGAATTCTTCTTTCGTTTTCGGTTTCGAATAGGTTAGTTTTTCACCATAAATAAACTGTTGAGAAGGATACCAGGTCTTGCCATCTTCTCTTACAATACCACCCGAAGCAACCAGTTTCTTCCATTGCGATTCGGTCAGTTTATCCTTCTTTACGGCCCTCCAGGCATCCCCTGAACCATCATAGACACCCTTGCCGGTAAGCGCTACATTTACAAGGTTTCGACCATTGATGGGTGACATGCAACGATACATATTGAGCCCTTCATAAGTTGACTGAACCAAAGGATATAAATCTTTATCTGTGCTGAATACTACCAATGCTCCGGCTTCGGAATACAATTCGATGTTACTTTTCAATGTAATCGGTCCTGTCAGCCAGGTTCCCCGAGGGATGATTACTTTTCCACCACCCTTTTTCGAAACAGCATCGATTGCATCTGCAAAAGCTTTCGTGCATAGAAACTGGCCATTGCTCTTAGCCCCAAAATCGGTAATAGAAACCACGTTTGCAGGGATAACCGGTTCTTTTACCCGCGGCATTTTAAATTCAATCCCCGAATACAAATCTGCCTGACTGGTTGTTTTTGTTTGAGAACTGGCACAGGTTGCAAAAAGGATTGCAATAGTCATAAGGACTGAAGATTTTATATTATTCATCTTTTTATAATTATATATTCATTTAATGTAAAGTACAAAATTAAAACTTTATGCCAACTATAGAAATTAAATTATGTCATGATTCTAATTTTAAATCCCTGAGTCTCTTATGCCCCGGTTATTTTGGTAGAGACGCAAAATATTGCGTCTCTATATAATACAGAACTTTAATAAATTAGACACAATAGTTGGAGTCTCATTGCAATATAGATCTTTAATAAATTAGACGCAAAATATTGCGTCTCTACAAAATATTTGGAATTGGAATTAATGATTCCAGTCACTAATAATTTTAAAGCCATCTTCTTTATAACCACTTCTTCCGTTTGAAATATAAAATCAACAAAACGACAATCCCAACCTCTACAATAGCAAGGTACCAAAACGAATGCGGATCATCCTGAAACGGGAGGCGGATATTCATTCCATACAAACTTGCTACCAAAGTCAGTGGCAACAAAACTGTTGAGAAAAAAGTCAGCAACCGCATGATCTCATTGGTTTTATTGGTCTGCAGCGAATCGAAAGTTTTCGACAAACCCTCGATCATCTCCTGATAGTCTTCAATCATGTCCCACATTTTCTGGTAATAGTCCAGAATATGGCCCCAATATTCCTCCATATTACTGGCAAACCCGGGGATTTCAGCCGACTCTATTTTCTGAAAAAATCTAAGCTGGGGCTTAAAAGTAGTATTCAATGAAATTATATTCCGCCGGGTCATAGAGATCCGCTCAATGGTATTCTCTGCTTTTTTATCAAACAATTCCTGATTAATCAAATCAACTTCCACACCCAGTTTTTGGATCATGGTTAAAGTTGAAATCATTAAATGCTCCAGGATCTTATACAATAATACATCACTCGAACCGATCGATCTAAAACCTTCAACATCTGTCGGATCTTTGGCTTTATTAAAAAGGTCAGTGATAATCCAGCTTGTTTTACCAATTGTGATCAGATATTTTCTACCCCAGAACACCTTAACCTCACGGATTTTAAGGGAATGATTCCAACGATCAAATACAGGGAAATGAAAGATAATAAAATAATAATCATCATAAATATCAATCTTTGGACGTTGATTTTCCTTTCGGCAAACCTCAAGATCCAAAGGATGAAACTTAAAGTTATCTTCAAGAAATTTCAGATCATCAAACTTTGGATCAACAATGTGATACCATTTAATTTTTCCTATTTCAAGCGTTTCGACCATACAAAAAAGAAGATAAAAGTTGTTTTGGATACCTAATCACTGTAAAATGCGACAGCATGTAAAAGTACTCATTTTTCAACTGACCTATTTTGGAAAAATATGACATGTAAAACCTTCTCACTTTGGTTGAAGTAATCATAACAATTTTAAAAATCAAGAAAATGGCTTACCAAAAAGGAATACTCGATTACAGAGGAAGCTTTAAAAGCATCCGTAATTACAAGAACAAAAAAGATCCGAAGATCTATGCCGGAGAAAAAGGCGGTGCTAACAAGGATCTGATCATGAACAACCCGGCCTTTGCACTGACCAGAGAAAATATGTGTGAATTCAAGGGGTGTGGTGCCGCTGTCGAAGCAATTCGCCGGGGACTTACACATCTGATCCCTGAACATACCGACACAAGGTTTACAAGTCGACTTGTAAAGATTGTCAAGAAGATCAATGTGAAAGACCCGTTGGGTGAACATGGCTCAAGAGCAATCCTATTCTCGATCGGCAAGATGATATTGAATACAATGACCCTTCACGAAAGAAGAAAGATCGACAATCAACTCAGAAGGTTTATCACAACCAGTCATACTGATTCGCGTGCAGAGGCAACAATCAGGGTAAATGGTCTCATTCCAAACCCACTGTTGGTCCCCGCCTGCGCGCAGTATTATCGCGTGGTGAACCACCTGAGTATTATTTCGGACTATGCTTACAATGAAAGTAATCGTAGATATGAAGCGCTGAATCCGCTGGATACAACGAGTGTTTTTGCTTATTCGGATTATATTCCGGTCAATACACCTTTGACCGTCTCGCTTAAAGCCGCGTTTTCGGAAGGAACTGTACTGAGCGATTCTGCAACAGTTTTGCAGTGTGTTGGCATTGTGTATTATATCCGGTCTGGAGTTGACGTTTATTTTGCATATACATCCGGGACTATGTTGGTGTATGATGTGTTTTGAATAAATGATGCAAATCAATCAAATTTAGTATTAATCGATGATTGCGATGTATGGGTTACATTTATCAGTGAGGGAGCGGGATGGTTGAATTCATTGGGATATTATTATTACAACACCGATAATATTTCACCGGGAACATACCTGGGTTCAGATGTTAATTAAGAATGGATTTGGATTTCAACTCCCATTCTAGGCATCCTATGTAACTATGTGTGAGATCAAGAGCAAGAAGACCGGTTTGCCTATAATGCTTTCTAGCATAGTCAATATTGATCCGGTAACAGGGTTAGAAAAGAATCAGACCAATGCAGTTTTTATCTTATCAGACAATGGTTATAATATATTACCACAAACCGGAAGCGGAATTGGTGTAAATACCCCACCCGGGACTCCCTGGACAGGTCCTGACACGTGGATTACAAATACACACCAGCAAGTCTGGGTGAGTCTTTATTGAAAATCTGTCAACATTTTTTAGATTATAATCCTGTTAACAATATTCCTTGAAGTTATTATGAAATTGTGTCTTCCGTCTGATAAAATAATATACATTTGAATTGTGATAAAAAGTGAAAATTTAATCAATTTGAATAATGGATCAAATTGAAGTAGAAATTATAAAAGGGATCCAATCTGCGAATCAAAAATCGTTTGGATACCTTATTCAGTTATATTTTAATCCAATCACTTTATATGCAAAGAGTATTGTCCTGGATGCTGAACTGGCAAGGGAGATCGTTCAGGATGTCTTTCTGAAAATATGGAACAACCGCGAGACTTTAGAAATCAAAACTTCACTGAAGTCATATATTTACCAGATGACACACAACCTGTGTATTGATCATCTGCGTAAAAGGGCAGGGAAAAAAAAACTAAGCTTTATATCTTATGATGACCTGACAATGCGTCTGGAGGTTTTCGAACTGGAGGATCATGACTCATTCTTTGATAAGCTTTTTTCGGAACAGATGGAACAAGCCATTCATCATGCCATTGAAGAATTACCAGAGCAGTGTCGCGAGGTTTTTATGTTGAGTCGTTTTGAGCAGCTGTCGTATCCACAGATCTCTAAAAAGCTTAACATTTCTCTGAGCACAACAAAAACCCAAATGGTAAGAGCCATGCATAAACTGAAAGATGCATTGAAAGAATTTTTATAGTAAAACTTGATTTCTTGTAAACCAATACTCTTTTTTTCCCGTCATAATAGCACTAATCAACGTGTTTCTAAAAGAGGAAAATAATATATCTGTAGATAATTGTTTATTATCAGATATTTATTTAAATATTACCTCTATAGTTAATACATTTCATTATTTCAAGTTGTATTTTGAATAATCAAATAATCTTGTTTTATTTATTGTACATCAAAATCACCTTCTATTAATAACTGATGAAAAAAACATTTAAGAATCTCACTTTCCAGGTAATCGTTGCCATTATAGCAGGTATTGTAGCAGGAATGGTATTTCCATCCATTGCCGGTACATCAAAAGTTATAAGCAGCACATTTATCAATATGATCAATATGATTATAGCCCCGATTATTTTTTGTACGGTTGTATTGGGCATTGCAAAAATGGGGGATATGAAAAAGGTGGGCCGTGTAGGAGGTAAAGCCTTACTTTATTTTGAGTTGATTACCACATTAGCGTTAGTGATTGGAATGGTTTTGGCAAATATTTTTCAACCGGGTCAGGGAGTTAAGCCATCTGTTAACATCGTTCCAACCCAGGCACTGGCAGATAATCTGGCTACAAAAATTAATTGGGTTGACTTTATCGTTCATATTATTCCACATAACATTTTTGACGCTTTTGCAAAAGGAGACATTCTTCAGATCCTGTTCTTTGCAATATTGTTTGGTTATGGCATAAGTAAAATGGATCAGGCCGGCTTGCCGTTAATTGCCACCCTTGATCGCATATCCAAAGTATTGTTTAATATGATGGGGTTTATCATGAAACTGGCTCCGATCGGAGCGTTTGGTGGAATGGCCTACACTGTAGGCAACTTTGGTCTAGCCATTTTATTGCCAATGAGTAAACTCATCTTTTTGGTCTATCTCACCTGTTTTTTATTCATCTTTGTAATACTGAACCTGATTTGCTACTATTATAAATTTAGCCTGTGGAAATACCTGAAATACATTCGACAGGAAATATTGGTTGTATTTGGCACATCTTCATCAGAATCTGTATTGCCAAGTATGATGCTGAAACTGGAAAAGCTGGGTTGTTCAAATTCTGTCGTTGGATTAGTCATACCCACGGGCTATTCTTTTAACCTGGACGGCACGGCGATCTATTTATCCATGTCACTGCTGTTTCTTGTACAGGTTTTTCATATCGACATGAACATTTGGCAACAAGCAACTGCACTAGGTATCTTGATGATCACCTCCAAGGGGGCGGCAGGGGTTACCGGGAGCGGTTTTATCGTCCTGGGTTCAACACTGGTTGCTTTAAAGATCATGCCAATAGAAAATGTGGCGATTTTGTTAGGTGTGGACAGATTCCTGTCTATGGCCCGCTCAATGACAAATTTGATCGGCAATGGAATTGCTACTATAATTATATCAAAAAGTGAAAATGAGTTCGATGAAAAGGTTTATCAAAGAGTAACTACTCAAGGTTATGTGGAAATTCCAGTACAAGTTGAAGTCATGATTCCGGAAAACAAAGAAAAGAAAGTATTAGAGTCATTTAGGTAATCAAATTTTAATTTTAAAAAAGGCAATAATTTATAAAATCAAGCACTATGAACAGATTATTTTCAGTAAAAATCTCAGTAATCATCATTTTATCTCTTATGTTTTCAGAAACAGGAGTATATGCTCAGACCGACACAAACTGGACCGTTGAAAAAGCAGCGATATGGTACAATCAGGGAGAGTGGCTGAAAGGGTTAAAACTACGTCCTCATGAATCTACCGATAAAGTGGAATTTGCAAAACAATATAATGCGAATAAAAAATGGTGGGATGAAGCATTTGCATTTTTAAAGAACAACAACCTTGACAGCCTTAAACCGGGTAAATATGTTATTGATGGCGAAGATGTATTTGCCGATATTAGTGTCAACCCTTCCTCGGAGCTGGTTGACGCTAAATGGCATTCGCACCGGCAGTATTGCGATATCCAATATGTGATACGAGGGAAAGAGAACACGGGGGTGGCACCGATTGCAGGAGCTCCTGTTATCATTCCTTTTAACGACAAAGGTGATTCTCAGTTTTATAACCAAGGTATGAAAGGAGAGTATTATCTGTCAAATCCTAACACTTTTTTCCTGTTCTTTCCTTCAGATGTTCATCGCCCGTTTATTAAAGTTGAAGGGTATGATTCGGTCAAGAGAATAAGATTCAAGATCAGATCAAGATAATTTAAAAGCTTCATTCGGACAGTAAAACGTTAACAAAATACTTTAATGAATTAAAAATTATTAAAAAAACCATAAAACTTACAATATGGAATCTACAAGACGTGATTTTTTATCAATTGCTTTAATGGGTGGAGTGGGCGCTATGCTACCTTCTTCAAGTAAGGCTTCTTCAATAGATGTGCAGAACACAAATTCGAATTATGCAAAACTTGATAAAGTACTTAAAGAACCTATATTAAAAAGTGAATTATTTGGGTCGCCGGTTATCATTGAAACTCTTGAACTGTTAAGATACAAAGATAATTTTTTGTGTCATGTACGCTCAAAGGATGGCGCCGAAGGATATTCATTCGGACAAAACGAACAGATGAAATCTCTATATCCCATTTTTGTTAACAGGATGCAGGATTTTTTTATAGGTAAGGATGCACGTGATTTGGAATCACTACTCGACCAGGTATGTGTTTACAAAAGCAATTACAAACTGCAAGGTATAGCCATATGGGTGCCACTGGCCACCATTGAATTTGCTATCCTTGACATGCTGGGTCGCATGGTGGGAAAGCCCATCGGGGCTTTAATCGGAACAGTCCAAAATCATAAGATCAACGTTTATCAGGCCAATAGTGAACGTTACATTTCTGCAGAATTAACCGTTGAACACCTTCAACAGGAATTAGCAAAAACAAAAGCTAAAGCCATAAAATTCAAACTAGGAGGCCGAATGGACGCCCCTGAAACCCCTATTGGAAGAAGTGAAAAACTCATACCCTTAGTTAGAAAGACTTTTGGTGATAAGATGGTTATTAGTGCTGACGCAAATGGCTCTTATGATGTAAAAGAAGCCATTAAAATCGGTAAGATAATGGAAGAGTATAAGTATGATTTCTATGAGGAACCGGTGCCCTTTGATTGGTACGAAGAAACAAAACAAGTTGCCGATGCAGTAAATATACCCATTGCAGGTGGAGAACAAGAACCAAGTCTCCATAACTTCAGATGGCTATTGGCAAATGAAGGGCTCCAAATTGTACAGGCCGATATGTTTTATTTTGGTGGAATGATACGTTCTATGAAGGTAGCACGCATGGCAAACGCATTGGGAAAACTGCATATACCACATGTTTCAAGCATTGGATATATTTATATGATGCATTTTATTTCTGCTATTCCTAATGCAGGACCTTATCATGAATACAAATCGTTTAAGCTTGATTTTCCTTTTGAATGCAAAACATCATCCCTAATCCCTGAAGATGGAGTGGTTACAGTTCCTACTGGTCCAGGATTGGGGATAGACATCGATCCTGATTATATTAAAAAGCATTCAGTGTTAAAAGTGATATAATTTTGGGTATAAAGGTTTATTTCAATTACAAACCTGTAAATATTTTAAAGTTTTATTGACCTTTTTAAAAATCCGGACTAAGAATTGTGTTAATCCTTAGTCCGGATTTAAGCATAAACTATTTAACGTTAACTATTTTACCGTTAACATAGAACTCTTTGAAAGTTAGATCCTTTGTAAAGTTGAGCAGATTACCTTTATTAACGCCGTTAAACTTGCAATTCTCAATATTTACGTTAGTAACCGGACTTCTTTCATATGCATCTAAAAACAAACCATAATCACTCTTTTCGCTGGTGACGTTTGAAACAAATACATTCCTTACAATAGGTGTGAAGTTACCTTTATCACCTTCCTGGTATTTAAAAGAAACCAGAATAACAGCTTGCTTTACCTGACCGATCTTTATATTCCTTAAATAAATGTTTTCAATGACACCACCACGGAGTGAATTTGTTTTGATTCTTAATCCTCTATCTAGATTAGGACTATCCATGACACAGTTTTCGACATAAACATTATGAACTGAGCCTGATATTTCACTTCCTATTGAAACACCCCCATGACCATCATTCATTCGGCAGTCCTGGATAACAATATTATCACATGGGACATTTACTCTCCGACCGTCATTATTACGACCCGATTTGATAGCAATGCAATCATCTCCTGTGCTAAAGTCGCAATTTTTAATTAAAACATTTTTGCAGCTTTCCGGATCACAACCATCATTGTTAGGACCAAGGCTGTTTATTTTAACATTTTGAATAGTTACACTTTCAGATAACACAGGATTGATTTCCCACATTGGTGAGCGAAGAATGGTGAGACCATCCATTAAAAAACGTTTACATTTTATTACTTGTATAAAGTTAGGACGCATATTATAGCTTGCACCAAATACTCTTTTTGAAACAGGCACACCATCATCACCCATTTTATTCAGCATCTGAACACTATTTGTTGTATCCTTCCCATTTGGGTCTTTGCTTCCTTTCCATTTCCACCAATTGCTTCTGTCTGCCTGGCCGTCAAGAATTCCTTTACCTGTTATAGCAATATTATCCTGTTCATAAGCATATATTAATGCTGAATAATTGTAACATTCTACTCCTTCAAATCGAGTAAAAACATTTGGCAAATATCTATTTGGATCTGTATAGAACTTTATCGTTGCTTCATCAGAAACATAAAGATTTACATTACTCTTAAGATGAATAGCGCCAGAGAGGAATACACCTTTGGGAACAACAACCCTTCCACCTCCTGCCTGGTTACATGCTGCGATTGCTTTTTTAAAGGCTTCTGTGCAATCAGTTGTTCCGTCTCCCTTGGCTCCGAATTTTAGGATGGAAAAATCTTTATTTTGAAAGACCGGTAATTTAATTTCTGCTAAGACATTTTTTAATTGTGCCCAACCATGTTCGGAACTCGAAGGGTTTTGTTGTGACTTTCCTGTCATGAAAGAAAATGACAAAAGACAAAGTATTGCCGTAATTCTTAATGTTTTAAAATGATTCATTTTTGAGAAGATTAAATTTTTAAAATGTGAGATTGTTTGATTTCATCGTATCATCAATAATAATAATCTCTTATTACTCAGAATTTGCTTATTCCTATATCCGATCGATTTTAAATTATAATTACCATTGGTTTATAATGGGTTAATATTATAATTCAATATATGTAAAGAGATATAATAAACAGTTTAAATACTTTATTTTCGGGATTACTAGTGGTACATTGAAATTTATCATGATCTTATCATAATAATTTCAAATAAATATATAATATATTAATTATCTTTAATTAAACAATTATATACGTCGTTCAAATTTCCAAGATATTCTTTAGCCTTAATTCTATTGCCGGAATAAAACTCCCATTTATTGAGAGTTTAAAATATTAATTATTTCAAGTGCAAATATAATATTTTCCAACAAATACAAAGTTAAAAATGAAATTATTTAGAAACTGATTTTCTAATGTGATTTATTTCATAAAAATGCAATAAATCTTGTAGACCAAAACACAATTTTTTCCGTCTTAATGGTAATAACGAATTCTAACGACTAGTGAAAACGGATTTTAATGATATAGATGATCTTATTATCAGATATTTATCTGGCGAAACTTCGCCTTCAGAGAATGCTATTATTTCAGATTGGATAAAAGAATCAGAAGACAACCAATCTAATTTTAACACTATTAGAAATATTTGGTTAGCCACTTCACAGATAAATAATGGAGCGACAGATTTTAAAATCAACTCCTATAACTTAAATAATATTCAGAACGACACAAAAAGTATCTTTGATGAGGAAAATGAATCTAATTATTCACCTTCTACTAGACCATATACTTTTATTAAAATCCTTAAAGTTGCCGCAATAATTTTAATAACTCTCACGATCGGAGCTCTTGGAAATCAGTATTGGGTCAATAAACAACAAATTGCGTTCAACAATCGCAAAATAAATATCGAAACAACGTTAGGCTCCAGAGCCTTTACCACTCTCCCCGACGGATCAAAGGTTTGGTTAAATGCGGGTAGTAAATTAGAATATTATCTGGAATTTGGCAAAAAAACAAGAATAGTGAAACTAATTGGTGAAGCCTTTTTTGATGTTAAAACAGATTCTTCGAAACCTTTTATAGTAAAAGCAGGGAAACTTGCAATTAAAGCTTACGGAACAGCATTCAATGTAAAAGCTTATCCGGAAGAAAAAGAAATTACAACCACCCTTGTCAGAGGGAAAGTTGTAATAGCAGGAAAAGACAATGCAGATAAAGATTTTGTTATAAACATGAAACCAAATGATAATATTGCTTTTTTTATTGATAAATCACAAAAAATAAATACATTATCTAAACTGCAAAGATTAAATAACAGGATACAAAAATCTGCTCCAATTATACTGACTGAATTAAATGCAATAAAAGAAGCTGAAATCAAGACTGAATTATATACTTCGTGGAAGGATGACAGATGGGTTATTGAAAAACGGGATATCAAAGGGCTGGTCAATGACTTCGAAAGAAGGTATAATATCAAAATTCAGTTAGAGTCGGGCGATATCAAGAAATATCATTTCACGGGAACTTTACAAAACGAAACGATCGAACAGGTGCTTGTTATTTTAAGGCATACCATTCCATTGAAGTATAAAATCGATAAAGGACTCATAACTATCTCGGAAGACGAAAAACTGATGAAAGAGTTTAAGTCGGCAAATATTGATAATTAATTCATTAACATAACAACTAAACGCAAGATGATGATAAAAATTTACACTTAAATTATCCTTAAAACGGATCAGGAAATGAATCCCCAATCCGTTAGTTCAAGATTTGTTTAAAATTACCCCTTGCCGAGGATAATTCGTTCAATTATTAAATAATTAAACACATACAAAGGTATATAAAAAAATGTTTGTGTTTATGTATCTGGTAATTGTCTACAATTATTTTTCTTGAACCCAAATCCCATCTTTTACAAAAAATGATCAAAAAAACAGAATAACCAGTTGTCGTATATTTCTGATATTTTGAACATTGTTTTTCTCTCTTCTCTTTATTGAGGATGCTTAAATTGAAATTGTTTTAACCATCTGATCAATTTTCACTTTTGAAGTAAGTATAAAATTCAACAATAAAATAAAATTATTATTCACCTTAATTCGTCACGTATGGGAAAAGTTTCCGTTGTTACTTAAAACAGAAAAGGCTTAGAGCCTCAGTCTGTTAGTTCAAGATTTGTTTAAAATTACTTCTTGCCGGAAGTAAATCATTCAAAAAAAATAAAATAACTAAACACATGAAAGATTATGAAAAAAAATTGTAATTGGAACCCTGTATGTTTTCCTCAAAGGTTCAAACATTTACTTTTAGCCATGAAATTAACAATCCTATTAACACTGTTATTGTCCCTAAATGTTTCAGCAAGCGTTTACTCGCAAAATTCGAAACTGGACTTAACCATTAATAATCAGACAGTCAAAGATGTACTGAAAATAGTAGAAAGCAAGACATCTTATCGGTTTTTCTATTCCGACGATTTTAATGCACTTGATAAAACTGTCTCATGCGATCTTCATCAAGCCACATTAGAGGCTATATTGTTAAGCGTCTTGCGCAACACCCAAGCTACATACACAAAATTGGAAAATAATGTCATTGTTATTTCTCCCTTTTCTGTTCAGCAACAAAATAAATTGACAGGAACTGTAACAGATGCAACAACAAACGAGCCTATTGTTGGTGCAATTGTTGCAATTGATGGAACCACTATCGGAGTCCTAACTGATGTCAATGGTAGATTCACAATCAATTTACCCAAATCCAACGCTGTTATCAAGGTTACATTCATGGGGTATCTTCCTGAAACGATTGCGTTGAAGGGTCAAACCAAAATCGATATTAAACTAACGTCTGATGTTAAACGATTAGATGAGGTGGTAGTTGTTGGATATGGTACTGTAAGGAAAAAAGACTTAACAGGTACAGTTAGTTCTATCAAAACAGCAGATCTTGTTAAATCGCCGGCCGGTAATGTTATGGAAGCTGTCCAAGGGAAAGTTTCCGGAGTAGACATTATCAGGAGTGACGGAAGAGCCGGTGCAGGCATTAATATTACAGTACGTGGAAATCGTTCTATCAATGCCGGTAACGATCCATTGTATATTGTTGATGGTATTCAGTACTCCAATATACAGGATATCAATCCTAATGATATTTCAAGTATGGATGTATTGAAAGACGCTTCTACAACTGCTATTTATGGTTCCAGGGGTGCAAACGGAGTTATTATAATTACTACAAAAAGAGGTTCTGAAGGAAAGATAAAAGTTACAGCAGGCACTTATTATGGCGTTTCTGAAGTTGCAGGTTATCCAAAACCTATGAACGGAACTCAATTTGCAGATTTAAAAAGACAGGCATTCAAGACCAGTGGCACTTGGAATTCTACTGCCGATGATGCTAAAGTTTTCACACCAGCTGAAATTGCAGCAATTAGTGCCAATACCTCGGTTGATTGGGCCGGGTTAATGTTAAATAAGGGTTCTCAACAAGATTATATTGTTGGTGTATCAGGTGGTACCGAAAAGACTAAAGTTTATTTCTCGTTCGATTATTTTAAAGAAAACGGATTGTTGAGTAACGACTACTCAAACCGTTACACCCTTCGTTTGAATATTGATCAAGCCATTACTGATAATTTTAAAGTAGGACTTGAAAGCCAATTGGCGTATTACGATCAAAATCTGAGAAATGATGGCGTTCTTAATCAAGCCAATAAGATACTCCCCTACTATACTCCCTATGGTGCTGATGGTTTATTGACAAGATATCCCGGAAACGGTAGTCAGTTTAATCCATTATTAAACAGTGTCTTGGGTAATTATGTTAATCAAAATAATATTACCCGTCTTCTTTCTACTGCCTATGCCGAATGGAAACCATTTACCGGTTTGGTTATCAGGTCTAATTTAGGTGTTGTTAATGCAAGTAGCCGAAATGGCCATTATGAAGATGCTAACACCATTAGTAGAGGTCTTTCAACAGGTTCTTTATCCTCAATTACTAATACAACCCAAGCCGATTTAACCTGGGAAAATATCATCACTTATCAAAAAAAAATTGGCGATCACTCATTAAATCTGACTGCAATTACCAGTTATTTGTCTAATCGAAGTGATAATTCATCAGCTTCAGGCACCGGCCAACTATTAGCCGGCCAATCTTACTATGCTTTGCAGAATAATCCTGTCAACCTTGCAATATCAAGTAATTATGTTGGTAGTAACTTGGAGTCTGGTGCTTTTAGATTTAACTATTCATTCAAGGAAAAGTACCTTCTTGCTTTTACCGGACGTGAAGATGGTGCTTCGGTATTGGCTCCTAAAAACCGTTGGTCATTTTTTCCTTCAGCTGCCGTTGCATGGAGAGTAATCGACGAAAATTTCATGAAGAACATACCAGTAATCAGCGATTTGAAGTTGAGAGGAAGTATTGGCATAGCCGGTAATTCTGCCGTAAAACCATATCAAACGCAAAGTGGATTAATGTTAATTCCTTTTGCTTGGAATGATGTAGCTGCACTGGCTTATGGATTACAACCACAAATTGGAAATGACAATCTGAATTGGGAGTTAACCACGACACAAAATATTGGGATTGATTTTGGTATTTTGAAAAACAGAATTACTGGTAGTATTGATATGTACGACTCAAAAACAAAAGATCTCTTATATTTACAGCAATTACCCCCATCAACCGGTGGATATTCCATGTTGACTAATTCAGGTAAAACCCGAAATAAAGGAATTGAACTTTCCATAAAAACGGTAAATATTCAAAGCAATGACTTCTCATGGACGTCGAATATTTCCTATTCCAGGAATAAAGAAACGATTGTCTTTTTACCGAATGGTAATGCTTTAGTGAGTACCTCAATTATAGGTTATCATAATACCGTTGGGAGTTACTTAATTATGGGAAGTCCGGTAAACTCATTCTACGATTATAAAAAAATAGGTATCTGGCAAACTGCCGATGCAGCCTTGGCAGCTAGTTATGGCTATAAACCCGGCGATATAAGGGTCATGGATATTTCGGGTCCCGACGGTGTACCTGATGGAAAAATTACTGCATTATATGACAAAATGGTCATTGGTTCTGCGGTACCTCTTTACAGTGTGGGATTCAACAACGATTTTAAATTTAAAAACTTTGATTTAAATATCTTTATTTATGCCAGAATTGGTCAGACTTTCATTTCTGACTATGCCAATAAATTTGAACCCAATGCCATACAAAACGGTTCTGTTGTTGATTATTGGACACCAGAAAATCCCACTAATGCTTATCCACGACCTGATTCAAGAGTTTCAAATTCAGCTCTCCCGTTTGCAACAACTTTAGGTTACCAAGATGGATCGTTTGTAAAGGTTAGAAACATCACCCTGGGTTATACACTTCCTTCTTCTTTAACAAAAAAACTTCATGTAACTTCTATTCGTTGGTATGCAAGCGCTAAAAACTACCTTACATTCTCTAAAGTGAAAGGCTATGACCCTGAAGGTGGTGGTTCTTTCGAGGGACCGCTAACCAAACTTATAGTTACAGGGTTAACTGTTGAATTTTAATTAAAATTATTGTGAAAATTATGAAAATTATGAAAAAATTAATATTTACATGGATATTGGGCTTATTTGGATTAATGGCCTTATTCACATCTTGCAATAAACAACTGGAGGAATTTAACCCCAGTGGATTAACACCATCTACCGTTTATACTAAGGCTGCTGGTTTTGAAACGATGATTGATGCAGCATATTCGTATACCAGATTTTGGTATGGGAAAGAGGAAGGGTTCAGCCTTTCTGAAATGGGGACAGATATCTGGTCTAGTGGTTCAGGAGATGTATACCCACAACTAACACAGTATAATAACTTGCAGGGAGGTAATACTGCTTCTTTAAATTTAGAATGGAATAACTTTTATGCTGCAATTAATCTTTGTAATTTGGGAATTACATCAATAGCAAAAGTCACCGATTATACTCCAGTCCAAAAAGCAACCCGAGAAGGCGAGCTACGTTTTTTACGTGCCTTTTATTATTGGCACATTGTAGAAACCTGGGGAGGGGTTAATTTCTCAACGGAACCAACTTCTGGTGTTGTTACTACAGCCAACAGAACATCTGTCGATACCATTTATAATCAAATATTTTCCGATTTAAAATTTGCAATAGCAAATTTACCAACAACTACAACAGAATATGGTAGAGCCACAGTTCCGGTTGCAAAAGCTTTTTTAGCACGTATGTATTTAACCCGTGGGATGAATGCAGAAGCTAGTGCTTTAGCGACCGACGTAATTAAAAATTATGGTTATTCTCTGTTGCCTAAATTTGCCGATTTATGGAACATGGCTAACTTAAAGAATAAGGAAATTATCTGGGCTATTGATTATTCAACTAATCTTGCCAACAATGATCTTGCTACTGCATCATATCCGAATGGTCATTCGCGTGGCTCAAGTACTAGTCATCTTCTATTTCTGATGGTTTACGATGTTATGAATACAAGTGTTATTATTAGAGATATTCCTTATGGCCGTACCTTTAATCGTTATATGCCAACACTCGCTTTGTTAAACATGTTCGATGAAACAAATGATTCAAGGTACAGTGCTTCTTTTCAAACAGTATGGCTTGCAAACAAAGCCAGCGGAACTACTAAAATAGGCGATACCGCGATTTATTGTTCAAAATACACCATTCCGGTTGCTTTACAAAGTCCCAAGTACATAACGTATGATAAGGCAAAAATATATAAAGCAAATGGTGGCTCAGTTCAGAATAAATATTATATTCCGCTAAAGAAGTTTCTTGATCCTACCAGAACTAGTGTAAACGAAGCACAAAGTGCCAGGGATGCCTTTGTGATTCGCTTGGCAGAGATTTATTTAATAGCAGCCGAAGCTAAATTCAAATTGGGCAATTCAGACTCTGCTGCATATTACATCAATCAAGTCAGGACACGTGCAGCACTTCCAGGGCGCGTAGCACAAATGCAAATAACTCCTGCACAAGTAAATCTTGATTTTATTCTGGATGAGAGAGCCAGGGAACTTTGTGGCGAACAGTTGCGTTGGTTTGATTTAAAACGAACCGGTAAATTAATCAGTCGTATTAATTTAATGAATCCGGAAGCTGCAACATATGTTCAGCCCTTTCATTTACTAAGACCCATTCCACAAACTCAAATTGATGCTGTAACCAATAAAACGGTATTTACTCAAAACCTAGGGTACAATTAAAATTTTTAGTTTACGCTAATTGATTAAAAAAGAGGGCTGGTATTTAAAAACCAGCCCTTCTTAAAATGAAAAAATCCCAAACTCATTTATAAAATTCACAAAAAGCCTTATGAAATTAATTATATCAGTTTTAGTATTGTTTTTTACGGTTTCCGGTTTATGGGGAACATGCCAGAATAGTAAAAAGTCAGGCCCCTGGGAAGAAGCATACAAGATCATTAAGAATTTGGATGAACCTAAATTCCCTGACAAAGAATATAATATCGTGGCATTTGGAGCAGTTGGCGATGGAGTGACAAAAAATACTGCAGCAATAAATGCAGCTATTAACAAATGCAGCAATGAAGGCGGTGGACGGGTGCTTGTTACTAATGGAGAATTCCTGACAGGAGCGGTTCATATGAAAAGTAATGTTGATTTGCATATCGATGCAAATGCAAGCTTAAAGTTCAGTACAGACCCTTCTGATTACTTGCCACTGGTACGCACGCGTTGGGAAGGCGATGATTGTTACAATTATTCACCGCTGATTTATGCGAATGGTCAGCATAATTTTGCAATTACCGGTAAAGGAACTTTAAATGGACAAGGAAGTACAAAAAACTGGTGGCCCTGGAAAGGTAACAAAGAAAGCGGATGGGTTGCCGGAACTCCCAGCCAATTAGAAAAAAATAACAGACCATTATTGAAAATATACAACGATACCCGTGTACCAATAGAAAAAAGGCAGATGGGTGAAGGTCATTATTTAAGACCCCAATTTATCAATTTTATTTATTGTAAAAATGTTAAACTTGAGGATATTACTGTAACTAATTCTCCTTTTTGGGTTATCCATCCGTTGCTTTCTGAAAACTTAATTATACGTAATGTAACAGTCAATAGTATTGGACCAAATAATGATGGTTGCGATCCTGAATCGTGTAAGAATGTATTAATAGAAAACTGTACATTCAATACGGGAGATGATTGTATTGCATTAAAATCGGGAAGGGATTTCGATGGACGGAAAGAAAACGCTGCCATTGAAAATGTTATCATACGGAATTGCAATATGAAAAAAGGACACGGCGGAGTTTCCATGGGAAGTGAAATTTCGGGTGGGTGTAAAAATATTTTTATTGAAAATTGTCAAATGAATAGTCCTGAGTTGGATCGGGCCATCCTGATTAAAACGAATAACAGCCGTGGTGGAATAACAGATGGCGTCTATGTTAGGAATGATACAGTTGGAGAAGTTAAGATTGCTGTGATATCAATTAATTGCCTTTATCATATCGACAGGGAAGGCCAGGGAAAATTCCCTCCTGTAGTAAAGAATGTTTATGTCTCAAACCTGACTTCCAAAAAATCTAATTATGCTTTTGAATTAGAGGGAATTGAAGGATTTAAATGTGTGGACAATATTAACATTCAGGATTGTATATTTTCCGGAGTAAAAGAAAAGAATTTAATTAAGAATATCGGAAAACTTACGTTAAAAAATGTCCGCATTAATGGTGAACCTCTTAATTCAGTAAATTAAATAATCGGAAATAATCTTGCCCTGGTTCTTTTTTTAAAACCCAATGACTTGGCACTACAGAATAAACCTATTATTAATTTTAATTAATTGCAATATGAAAACTGACAAACAAAGAAGGCTCACTGCAATGTGTTTGATTAGCTTACTGATGTGGGCAAGTGTGTCGTGGGGTCAAACACGATCCATCAGTAACACAGTGACTAAAACGAAGGGAATATCTTATAACGTTTTAGACTATGGTGCACATAACGACGGAACGGAAAACGCATCAAAAGGAATTAACGCTGCAATACAAGTTGCAAAAGCTGCCGGAGGTGGCACGGTTTATATACCGGCAGGTAATTATACATGTGGACCTATCGAATTGACAAGTAATCTTGAATTGTATATCGAAGCCGGAGCGATATTGAAATTCCCGGCCCAAAACCTTCCGTTTACAAAAGGAAGAAACCAGGAAATAGATTGTCTTACCCCGGTTCCCTTAATCGGTGGACATGATCTGGAAAATGTAACCGTCAGGGGAAATGGAACAATAACCACTAGTAATGCTGAATGGATGAAACTGAAACCGAGATATGGCGGTTCAGCAGCAGGAATAAATTGGGCGAACTTATTAAAATCGCTGGAGATAAAGACACCCGCTACTGAAGAAGAATATCTGAAAGCTGCTCCGGAATTGCGTCCGCCGTTTATTCAGGTAATGAATTGTAAAAATGTTCTTATCGAAGGAATCCATATAATTGGCTCTGCGATGTGGCCGGTACATATTTTATATTCAGAAAATGTAGTTGTACATGGTTTAACAATAGATACTTACCCTGGTGTACATACTGGTGGTATTTATCTTTCATCAAGCAGCTTTGTCCGTATTTCAGATTGTTTTATTGAGACAGGCGACGACGGAATAGTGATTAAATCGGGCAAGGATGCAGACGGACTGCGGGTTAACCGGCCAACTGAAAATGTAACCATTACAAATTGCACAGTGCGTCGTGCCCACGGAGCAGTTACACTTGGAAGCGAAACCGCCGGCGGGTTAAGAAACATTGTGGTCAGTAATATGATTTGTGAAGGAACACAGGTTGGTATTCGTATTAAAAGCCGCCGTGGTCGTGGAGGATTTATTGAAAATGTGCGTTTCAATAACTGGACAATGAATAATGTTGGTGAGGCAATTGACATTACTAATTATTACTCTATGGAAGGGGAAGTCTATACAGGAGATACAACCACAGTTTCAAATCGTACACCCCGTTTCACAAATATAGCAATAAGCAATATTACGATTGATCATGCAAAAGTAGTGCTTAGCGTTATCGGGCTACCGGAAATGCCTATTGAAGGACTCAGAATTACCGATTTAATCGGTTCCGGTAAAATAGGAATGAAAGCGTCAAACACCGTTGATCTGGAAATGCACAATGTACGGATTAATGCAGAAAAAGGTCCGGCATTTTCAGTTCAGAATTCAAAAGAATTGGAACTAGACAATGTATCAACACCTAAACCTTTGGCCAATACTCCCGTTATAAGAATTGAATCTTGCCCCGGAGCTATTATTCGCAATAGTAAAGCATACCCCGGTACGGATATTTTCCTTTCTACCGAACCAAATCAATTAAAAGATATCATAATGGTAGGAAATGTAACCTCAAATGCTAAGGAAATAGCGGTAGAAACTTCTACAGTAAACAGTAAATAGCACAACACAAATTTCAGAAACTATAAGTACAAAGATTTAGACCGAGTTATCATAAAAGAAAGAAAAGTTTTTTTCCTTCCCGAGAATTCCCCGGGAGGGAAAAAATCTCTTTTGTCTGAAATATATCCAGCAATGATGAATACTTAATTAAATAAAAGAAGTACCGCGAAATTAGCTGCTTGTCTTTGTTTATGTATCAGCTAAATTTGTTTTCAACTTTATAGTGGAGGTTTGCCAACATAATTTCATTTTCAACCTAATGATTTGTGAGATTTTGTGGTCGTAGAGGTTAATTTGTAAGATATGATAAAAGGCAATAACACGAAATATCACGATTTCCTCTTTTCAGAAATGCTTTGATCTTGTTTTTGAAAAAAAATAATATTTATGATTATCAGTTGATTTATGTTCGTATTATTACGCTATCAAATTTCACCAGACGACTATGATTTTTTTGATAATAATAGCATCTATAATTACAGACTTCCTGACCTCCCATTGAAAATCAAGGGATTTAACGATTAGTATCGCAAACATTTTTGTCGTTTATTTCGTAATTCAGACTTGGTTGTTTTATAAATAATTGATATACAGTTCGTTTGAACTTTGGCGCTGTTGAATCCCTTCCAGCCCGTTAAACTCTTACCATCGAAAAGCAGTTGCCACCCTTGTGAGATTTCCTTTTGAGAAAGAGTATTGATCGGTTGTGCTTTCTGTTTTTGAGCGTGCCCCGTGGTAAGGCAAAAAATAAAGACAATGAATAGAATCTTTTTCATTTTAATAATCATTGTAAGGTTTATAACTAATTTATTTCCATGTTTGAAAATAAAAAGCATTTTCGGTATGAAATTACAAAAACATACGAATAAATATTTAAAATGGTGTTTTTACTGTTAATGAATAATTTCTATATTTGGGTTGATTTAATTTTTACGTTATATTGTTTAAGCTCGCTCAATAACAATTAATTATGAATGAAATCATTACAAAAGATGGTGTATCGCGACGAGAATTCCTGACAAGTGCAGGGATAGTTGCAGCAGGAATTACGATAGTACCGGGTAATGTCATGGCCGGTTTTGGTCACAGAATCCGAGCACCCTTATATGAAAGCATGGTGGCCAAGTGGTCATGTCATTGGTTGGGAACATACTTTTGTTCATCAATTTTCAGATCTGGTTACGGCCATTGCAGAAAACAAACCCGCTTCTCCTGACTTTTATGATGGGTTGAAATGTCAGTTGGTACTCGATGCCGTATCTGATTCCATCAACACAAAAAAATGGATTTCCGTTCCTGAGGTCTGATAAACAGTTATTCATAATAGCTTGCGAGGTCATCTTATAATTGATTTCTATATACATATCATCGCTTTGGTGTTTTTCTTCAACCCCGAATAGAATCCCGACATACTATTATCATATATCTACGATCGGATTGAGGGTTGAGGAGCAGGTCAGGTGATGGTGGAGGGATGATACTTCGGTCGCTGCAACTGAAGGTGGGTAAAAAGAGAGTACCTTCAGCTACCAATAAACCCAGGGAGAGACCGTAGATTTATCATAATATTCGATTCACCTTTTAAGAAATTTGCATACACCAATCAATTAATCTCGCTTCGGATTTCCCGAATGATTATTAAAAACATTACTTTTATTCTCGAATAGAAACTTACATTTTAGCCCAATGATAACAATACCTGTAAGGGAACGTAATTTTGAAAATGAATTCATTATCAGCGCCTCAAGAAGCAGTGGTCCGGGAGGGCAGAATGTAAATAAAGTCAGTTCTAAAATTGATTTAAGATTTAATGTTTCAGAATCTTCATTATTGGATGAAGGGGAAAAAGAAATAATTCTTCAAAAACTTACAGCAAGGATAAATAACGAAGGTGAGCTGATCATTGTTTCCCAAAGCGAACGTTCTCAGTTACAAAACAAAGAACTGGCAATCGAAAAGTTCTATACACTGATCGAAGCAGCCCTTAAACCGGTCAGAAAACGTAAACCTACTAAACCATCTTATGCCTCGAAAATGCTCAGACTGGAACACAAAAAGTTGCTATCAAAAAAGAAAGCCAATCGAAAGAATTTAGGTTTTGATTGATGTTTAAAATGAAAATAAATTGAATTTAGTTCTATGAATGCAATGATTTTTGCCGCCGGACTCGGAACCCGTCTCAAGCCATTAACAGATAATAAACCCAAAGCGCTGGTCGAATTTAATGGCCAGACATTGCTGCAATGGAATATAAACCGACTCAAAGAGGCCGGGTTTGATCGAATTGTTGTCAATGTACATCATTTTGCTCCTCTGGTAATTAAATATTTAGAAGAGAATAAAGGTTTCGGCGCTGAAATCATCATTTCGGACGAAAGCGATCTTTTGCTTGATACAGGGGGTGGTTTAAAAAATGCTCAGCGCTATTTTAAAGAGGGTCAACCCATCCTGATACACAACGTTGATATCATTTCAAACATCGACCTGAAGGCCTTATATCAGTTCCATTTGGACCATCAGGCACTGGCCACTCTGGCTGTCAGAGTCCGTAATTCTTCAAGATTACTTATTTTTGATGATGATGATTTATTGATAGGTTGGTGCAATAAATTAACAAATGAAGTAAAAATACCATCCCCTGAAACCCAACCAGATAAGCAATTCCTTTGGGCTTTCAGTGGTATTCAGGTTATTGATTACAGATTATTGGATTTGATCAGTGAAACCGGAAAGTTTTCACTGATTGATGTTTATCTTCGTCTGTCTGTATCAAATAAGATTATGGCATACCACCACAATAAAGACATTTGGACCGATGTTGGAAAGATTGAAGAACTGAAAACAGCCGAAACAGCAGTAGGCTTGTATAAGTTTTGATCAGTATACAACAGGAAAAGGCCAAAATAATATCTTAGATTTAAAACAATGGAGAGCTTTTTAGAACAGACCGCAGCCTATATTTACTCAGCGTATAAAGACAAACTCGACAGGGTTTGTGTGGTTTCTCCCAACCGGCGTGCGTCACTTTATCTCAGAAAATACCTCGCCAGACTGATAGACAAACCCGTTTGGTTGCCTGAAATGCTTACCATTGAAGACTTTGCTGTAAAATACTCCGGCTACAAACTGGCTGACACAATGAGTCTTCTGTTCGAGTTGCACGCAGTTCATGCCAAAATTGAAGGAGAGAATGCACAACCCTTTGAGAAATTCATGCAATGGGGTCAGATGCTTTTGGGCGACTTCAATGAAGTCGATCTCTATCTGGCCGATCCCAAACAATTGTATTCATATCTGAGCGACGACAAAGCGCTTGAACTTTGGAATCCTTCGGGAGAGCCATTGACAGAATTCGAGAAAAATTACCTTTCATTTTTCTCATCCATGCAGGTTTACTACACAGAGTTGCATGATTTCCTGAAGAACGAAAAGATGGCCTGGCAAGGAATGGCTTACCGCAAACTTGCTGAAGAAAAGGAATGGATGGACACCATCGCGTATGACAAGATCTTCTTCATTGGTTTCAATGCGCTAACCAAAGCCGAAGAGAAAATCACAACACGACTTGAACGCAGTGGAAAAGCAGAAATGTTATGGGATGCCGATAGTTATTATGTAGACAATCCTGTCCATGAAGCCGGACGATTTCTTAATATGTATATGAGGCCTTCAGGCAAAGGTGAATTTCACTGGAAGGGTAATTATTTTAAGGATAATGACAAGCATATCATCATCCGGGGAGTGCCCAATAAAGTCACCCAGGCAAAAGAAGCAGGACGGCTTATTTCCAAATTGCTTCAGGAAAACAAAGACCTCACCGGAACGGCATTGGTTCTGGCAGATGAATCTTTGTTATTGCCTGTTCTGAATGCTATTCCCGAAGCATCAGGCGACTTCAATGTCACCATGGGTTTCTCGCTTACTTACACTCCCCTTTTCAGCCTCATCGATTCCATATTTGGAATGCATGCGACTTCATTGCAGGTTTCAGGAGGTAAAGCAGCGCCTTTGTTTTATACAAAAGAACTACTGCGGTTATTGATGCATCCATATGTAGCAAGACTTGCAGGTGGTTATGGCGCAACGAATTCATTGGCAATCGAATTAAGGAATTCAAAATTACCTTTCCAAACTGCAAAAAATATCAATAAATCATATCAGGAATCGGGAAAAGAAACCGATCCCCGAATGATTAATTTCCTGGAATTATTACTCACCAAAGCATGGCAGACTGCATCGGGGGCATTGGAAAACCTGACCTTGCTGACAGATAGTCTGAAGCAGGCGTTCCCTCATCCTGCAGCCATTTCCGGAACAGGCGATTTACCCATAGAACATGAATACTTTTTTGCCTTTGCCCGCCTGATCTATCGTCTGAAAAAGATGTACAGCCGATACGGAGCCATGAATAATATTGAAACGCTCAGGCAGATCATACTACAGTTGATGAAATTGGAAAAGATTCCGTTCTATGGAGAACCCCTGAAAGGAATTCAGATCATGGGAATGCTCGAAACCAGGACACTTGATTTCGACAGGGTGATTTTGCTTGGAGCCAATGATGACCTGCTGCCGGGTTCCAGAAAACACGATTCTTTTATTCCTTACAATATCAAGACAGAATTTGGTATTCCGATCCACACGGACAAAGATGCTGTAATGGCCTATCATTTCTATCGATTGCTGCAGCGTTCAAAAGATGTTTGGATGTTTTATAACACGGAACCCAACAACATGGGAGGTGGTGACAAGAGCCGTTTTATATTGCAACTGCAGGAAGAGTTGACCAGAGTTAATCCCAATTCGGTCATTGATATTGGCATTCTCTCATTGCCTCAAGCTGGAAAACCTGACAAAGAAGGGATTTCGATTCCGAAGACTACAGCTATCCTAACTCTTCTGGACAAATTAGCAGATACTGGATATTCACATTCAACGCTTTCAAAATACGTCAACTGCTCGTTGCAGTTCTACTTTTCAGTAGTACTTAAATTATCAGAGACTGAAGAAATTGAAGAGACGATCGATGCATCAGTCATGGGAACAGTCATCCATGATGTATTGCACATTCTCTATCAGGATTATATCAATGAGTTGATCCGGCCTGAGCACATCAAGGCAATGATCAGTAAGGTTCCACTTGTCACGCATCAGGTTTTGGATACCAACAAAGAATTTAAAGGAAGCTATACTGAAGGAAAGAATCTGCTCATCGTTCAGGTTTCACAACTCTATGTGGTTAATTATTTAAAAAAGGAACTTTCAGTCATACAAGAAGATAAACAACCTCTTCATATCCGGGAGTTGGAAAAAGCACTCAGCTTTCATATTTCTCTTGACGATAAAAGATCCGATGATGGAAAACGGGATGTAATAATCAAAGGGTTTATCGATCGCATTGACCAGACCGGTGACACACTTCGTCTGATTGACTACAAGACAGGCAATGTTGATGAACGAAAAGAACTGAAACTGCTTGATGCTGCTGAACTGCTTACAGATCCCGGCAAGTCAAAAGCATTTCAATTATTGATCTATAAATTTCTGATCGAAAAGAACCCCGAAATCATTAATGGTGGATATGCTGATATCATGCCCGGTATCATCAGTTTGCGGAAGTATGCCAGCTACCTGATGCCGCTGGATGACAGTGAAGCATGGCATTCAACGGATGGCTACAAAGACTTTGAAAACGTTCTGTGTGACTTACTCAAGCAGATATATGATACAGATTTTGCCTTTACAGCAACAACAGACCCCGATCGCTGTAAATATTGTTCATATGCTGCTATCTGTAATCGATAGTTTTATAAATCGCTATCATCGTAGAGACGCAATATTTTGCGTCTCAGGTATTGAAGATCTATATGTATATGAGACGCAAAATATTGCGTCTCTACGTGTCAGGATATCAACTTCAGTTGCCAGCCTAAATATTTAGACCTTTTATTTCAATTCCCTCGGGATTGTTGTATTTGTGATCCGATTGATATAATCGCTGTAGTCTTTGACTTTTGGTTTGTAATCAGTCTGAAACAACGGTGATGAAATAATAAAATCAGCAGTTGAACGGTTAGAAGCAGTCGGGATGTTATATAAAACAGCGATACGAAGCAATGCCTTCACGTCAACATCGTGTGCATGTTGCATCATTGGATCCCAGAAAAAGATGAATGTATCAATCTTTCCATCCACGATCATGGCTCCTAACTGTTGATCTCCACCTAAGGGTCCTGACTTCAGTCGTTTCAAACGATACGAAGCATCCGGATTCTTAGCAACGTAACGACGCAAAACCAATTCGATCAGTTTTCCTGTTGTTCCTGTACAAACGATATCGTGTTGAATTAAAGACCCTACATTAAATTCCACCCATTCAAGAAGATCATTTTTCATTTGGTCGTGTGCAACCAGACCTATACTTTTCCGCTTTGCCATATTCTTAGTTTAAATATAGAGATTATTAAAGGTTTCTAAATTATTTTACAAAATTATAAAACTATTAGCAAAAAAGCTGTGAAAACTGCATGATACCTACATAAAAGTTGGATTTCTTTAAATTATGTACAAAATTCATTTACCCTCATTATATTCAGGGTGGAGAATAAATATTTTGCAAATATTTCAGGAATACCTTTAAAAAACATTTCATTAAGATTACAAAAACATAAGTTTTTCTTTACCATTTTTCATTTTTCGTTAAAATCCTTTAAAAAAACATAGCTTGGAAGCTGTGAGGGTGGAAAAGGGATTTTTTTTTATTACTTTTGCAAAAAATTTAATAAAGTGCCAAGAAGGTCTTTGTTCGACTTGAAGAAAAAAAGTTTAAGCTATATATAAAAATATGAAGAGAGTATTAGTATTAACAGGCGGAGGAGATTGTCCGGGATTGAATGCGGTCATCCGTGCTATTGTTCACAGGGCTTCACAAGAAAAAGACTGGGAAGTAATCGGAAGTATTCAAGCTTTCGACGGTGTTTTAAAAGAGCCAACTGAGATAATGGTACTGGACGAAAAAGCTGTTCAGGATATTCATGCAATGGGTGGAACAATTATCGGTACTACAAATAAAGGTGGTCCCTTTGCCTGGCCTATCAAGAACAAAGATGGTTCATGGAGTGAAGTAGATCGTTCAGATGAAATGATCCGCAAGCTGCAATATATGGGAATCGATGCAGTTATCAATATTGGTGGCGACGGTTCACAACGTATTTCACAGGCACTTTATGAAAAGGGTTTAAATGTTATTGGTGTCCCTAAAACCATTGACAACGACCTTTCATCTACTGACTTTACATTTGGTTATCAGACTGCTGTTCAGATTGCAACAGAATCTGTTGATAAACTCAAGACTACTGCAATGAGCCATAATCGTGTGCTTGTTCTTGAAGTAATGGGTCGTTTTGCCGGTTGGATTGCATTGAGTGCAGCTATTGCCGGTGGTGCAGATGTTTGTCTGATCCCTGAAATTCCTTACGAAGTTGATAAAGTAATTGAAAAGATTGAGTCTCGCTACCATAAAGATAAGGGTTATGCCCTGATCGTTGTGGCCGAAGGCGCTAAGAACAAACAAGGTGATATGGTTGTCAGGAAATCCGAAGAAATAGGTTACGAAAACCTTCGTTTGGGTGGAGTTGCAATCCAGCTTGTTGATAGTCTGAAACGTGCAGGTTGTCCCTACGACATGCGCGAAACTATCCTTGGTCACTTACAAAGAGGAGGCACTCCAATCGCTTATGACCGTATCCTTGCTACCCAATTTGGTGTTAAGGCAATGGAAATGGTATTAGATGGTCAGTTTGGAGAGATGGTTGCTTACCGTCATCCTAACATCATTGCTGTTCCTTTTACAGAAGCAATTGCAAAATACAATTTTGTAGAAACTGATTCTGCTTTGGTTCAGACAGCCCGCGGTGTTGGTATCTCTTTCGGAGACTAATCAACAATATAACTTTTTATAAAGCCCATCCGCAAGGTGGGCTTTTTTTATTGAACTCAACCCGATTTACTTTGTTCTAGTAGTCATGACCGATAAAGCCTTATCACCCGATGAAATGTATTCTTTTCTGGAATTGAAAGCCCTGCAATACAACAAAACTGCTTTTATTGACAGCGACCCTATTTCAATTCCTCATCGTTTTTCCCGGAAAGAAGATATCGAGATTTCAGGATTCCTGACGGCTACCCTCTCCTGGGGTCAGCGCAAATCTATCATTCAAAAGTCGCTCCTGCTGATGCAGCTTCTTGATGACTCTCCCTATGATTTTATCATGAACGCCAATGAACAGGATCTAAAGTCGGTTGAGAAGTTCGTTTACCGAACGTTTAATGGCGTTGATTGTCTTTACTTCATCAGAGCACTGCAACAGCTCTATCGATCAGAAGGGGGTATGGAAACTGCATTTACCTCTGTTTTTTCAGAGGGAGCCTATTCTGCCATTTCTAATTTCAGAAATATCTTCACAGGTATAGGTGATCCTACGCGAACAGGACGTCATCTTGCAAATCCTTTGCAGGGTTCCGCGGCAAAACGATTGAACATGTTCCTCAGGTGGATGGTGAGAAAAGATGAAAATGGAGTAGATTTTGGCATCTGGCAAAATATCTCGCCCGCTTTATTGATATGCCCGCTTGATGTTCACAGTGGCAGGGTAGCCAGAAAACTAGGTCTGCTGAACAGAACAAGCAATGACCGCAAGGCTGCTGAGGAACTCACAGCAGCCTTACGTAACTTTGACAGAATTGATCCTGTAAAATATGATTTTGCCCTGTTTGGTCTGGGCGTATTTGAACAATTTTAAGCTGAAAATTAAGAAAGACAAAAACCTCAAACCGAGAGTTCTCCTGGTAAGTATTATTTTATCACCTTCCGGGTATTTGTTTTAAAGCTTACAATGAAAGCATCTTTCAATCCTTTAGCGCGCATCTCTGCCAGCTTGGCTCTTGCTTCCGGCAATAATGTAAATTGACCAATGTAATAGCGATACCAACCATCAGGTCTCAACTCCACAGAGACTTTTTCCTTGAGATCAAGCTTTGTAATCACAGATTCAACCTGAATATAGGTCTTGCTGGCCTGTATCTGGACACGATATGTTGGGACTAACCCGGTTATTAAATTTGCAGTAACCTGTGGTTCTGCACTAGTATAAACGTCATTCTTTACCTTACCGTTACCTGTAATCTGCAACTGACCTGAGTCTGCTTCAGCTACCCATATATTTTTACCTGTATTTGTTATACCTGATTTCCCTTTTTGGGTAGTATCAATTTTAGGTTGAGGGGGAGGTAATAAAGCATTATATCCGGTATATTCCTGTATTTCAGGCTGAGTCTTGGGTGTGCCTCTCCTTGAAGTACGCTTTTCAGGTCTTGATGGTTTCGATTGATATGTAGGATAAGACTTAGGTTTCTCCCCACCGTTTTTCAATAATGCAGAACTTAACTTTTGTAAATTAATAGTGACGCCAAGAGTTGTTGTTGAGATTACATCAGTATAACCGTTAGCATACCCATCTACTAAATCAGATCCGGAAATAAGATATGCCTGTTCAAGAGACAATCCGATTCTGTCTGTAAGTTGAAAATGAACACCGAAAGCAAGTGAAGTTGATAATTTATTTATAAAACCAATGCTAGATGAAAGTTCAGGCATAGTAATATTTGTGTACTTAGAGCTTTTTACGTGAGCAACATATTTTGCAGAATCCTTTGTGCTTAAATCCTCATCTTTCAAATCACAATTCCAATTGGTATATCCTACTCCACCTGAAAAATATACATTCCAATTATTTCCGGCATTTTTATCGAAAAGCTTATTTAGATTTAACGTGCCATATATACCAAATTCACTGAATTTCCCAGTCACCGAAAGATTCTTTTTTATAAGATTTATTTTTCTAACTGTATCCTTAGCCCAGAAAAGGCTGTCCTTACTAAAATAATTAGAAATTGAATAACTGATTTTAAATGATAAAGCAGGTGAAATCTGTCGGCTCAAGCTGAATCCAAAAGAAGGCTTTGATTCCTTCCCCAGTTTTGCAAAAAAACTTTTATTGCTTACATCACCATGTATTTGTGCAAATCCGTAATGTACTCCTCCAATCCAATACTGATCAAATTTCTGGTTCGAAGTTGTAAAGTCTACCTGAGCAAAAGCTGCCATGACAGGAAGTAAAGCGAATATGGCGAGGAGTATTTTTTTCATTCCTGATAATTACTTCAACTTAATAATAAAGTTATTTGAAATACAATTTAAGGTATTCTGCTGATTTTGGCTCATTGAGTTCTGCTGCCCTTTGCCAATCTTCACGGGCTCCGGCAATATCCTTTAAGAAATACCTTACTGTTCCCCGGTTAAGAAATACCTGAGCATAAACAGAAAAAAATTGTTTATCCAGTGGCTTTAACGAAACAGCTGTATTCAGATCAGTCAGTGATCCTTCCATATCTCCCAGTTTAAACTTCGCATTTCCTCTGTATGCATAGACAGGATAAAACTTCTCATTTGGTGTCAAACGGATTGCATTGGTGAAATCTGTTATTGCATTGTAATAATCGTCCCGGTCATACGCCCGAACACCTCTTATGAAAAAGCCATTAAAATCTGTAGGCTGTTCGCCTGCAGGCATATCGGCCAAAGCTAGTACTGAGGCGCTGTTAAAGAAATTTGCAAAAGTGCTTCTCAGGCATTCATAATAAGAATGATTGAAAAGACTCACTACAATATCATCCATTAAAAAAGGCTGGTAAATTTTTTCACCCGGATACGTTTTGATGAGTTTAAACTTCACATGATCCTTTCCATCCAGATTATAGGGCATAACTGCTATCAATAGATTTGTAGGATTAATAATACGGTTACCTGCAAATCGCTGTATGGCTGTATTTACTTCGAAATCAATGTCTTTAGTCTCATAGTTCTCTATTCTTCCACTCACCGCAACATCAAGATTAATGGAATGTGGTACGCCTAATGAGAGCGTGTCGGGTAATATCTGCAGGATCCTTTCTGCTGGAAATACATAGAAATCAAGGACTTTAGCTGGTGAAAAGCCTTCTTTTAGTGTAGGAAATTCATAATGTGGCATATAATATTTTAAGACCAGTACAGCATATGTCTTTCCGTTAGCCTGTGTTTCTCTGATCTCCATTATTGAAAGATTGTCCTGACCAAGTACCTTATCAGGTAATATATACTTTGGGTCAGGATTTGGAATTACATTTTTCAAACTGATCCATTTGGTATTATCTTTTAATACCCACCCTGTAATTTCACTTATACTCGCTTTTACAGAACTTACGGTATGCTCCGAGGCGACTTTCTGTTGTATATTCTCCCTATCCGTTTTCCCACCAAAAAGCTGGGCGCGTACAGATATCTGAAAAATTAACATTGTCAATATAAGCAAAAAAACCTTCATATATACATGTTTATCAATATGATAAAGTGTGAAGAATGATTTGAGTATTCTACTTGTTATTAAATATTTTCATCTTTTCACCCTGTTTAAAAAGAGGAAACCACTGCAAATGCTTAAAAACAGATAATCAAAAATCTTCTAATCAGTAAAAATAAGAAAAATCTTTCAGAAAACATGTTTTGTGAAGTAAACTTATTAACTATCTGTTGTTAATTTCTTAGTAAACAAAATTAAATAATTTTCAAAGAAAAGAAGAAGATCCGGGTTGATTTCATTTTTAAGTTTTCATAATATAGTAAGGCATATAATTACTTTTATTTAGAGTATTGTAAAAATGTAGGGGCCGCCCTTGTGGCCGCCCTTGGATTATGCAAATTTTATTTTTAAACAAATTCACCAACAAAACCCATGGGCGGCCACAAGGGCGGCCCCTACATTTTCACCAACACGCTTTTCAATAACCTTTTTTTATGTAATATAGTGCTCCGGATTCAGTCAACTGATAACACGTTGAATTAAATATTCAAAACATAACATTGAAAAGCTTTCGACAGAATTTGAACCAAGCTCACAAAACTTTGTTAAAGGTTAGAGAATATTAGGATTTAACCTGACCAATAGTCTGTATTTTATAAAACATTATTACCCGAACATGAAGAAAAAGCCCATTACTACAATTTCAAATACAACAAACACGGATAATAATGAACTCATTTATTTGGAAGAAAAAACTGTAACAACCAGCGCTTTGACTTCAACAAAACGCTTTTCAAAAGAAGAAGTTTTATCAGATTACCGGATCGCATTTGAGAGCAGGCATGCAAGTACGCTTGGACGCAGGGAGGTACTTTCAGGCCGTGGAAAGTTCGGCATCTTTGGTGATGGAAAAGAGGTTCCCCAACTGGCAATGTCAAGAGTCTTTAATCCAGGCGACTGGCGTTCTGGATATTATAGAGATCAAACGTTCATGTTTGCTGCCGGAATGCTCTCTTTGGAAGAGTTTTTCGCACAGATTTACGGGGATACCGATCCTGCCTTCAACCCACAGACTACAGGTAGGGTCATGAACAATCACTGGGCTACCCGTATCATCGATGATGAAGGAAACTGGAAACGACTCAGCGAACTGAAAATTACCGCTGCCGACCTATCCCCTACCGCCGGACAGATGCCCAGGTTGGTTGGACTGGCACAAGCCTCAAAACTATACCGCCAACATCCTGAACTTACCTATCAGAACCAGTTTTCGAAGAATGGCAACGAAGTAGCTTTCGGTACAATTGGCGATGCCGCTACTACAGAAGGCCACTTCTGGGAGACATTCAATGCTGCAGGGGTTTTACAGGTCCCGTTGGCCATTTCTGTATGGGACGATGGTTATGGCATTTCAGTCCCTGCCCTGCTCCAGACCACCAAACAAAACATATCTGCTGTCTTAAAGGGTTTTGCCCGCGAAGAAGAAGGTGGTCAAGGCTATGAAATATTTGAAGTAAACGGATGGGATTATGCAGCTTGCCGGGAGACTTACGAAAAGGCCATTGAAATCTGCAGACATGATCACGTCCCTGTTCTGATCCATGTCAGGGAACTCACGCAGCCTCTCGGACATTCCACTTCGGGTTCTCACGAACGTTATAAAAGTCAGGAAAGACTGGAATGGGAAAAACAATACGACTGTAACCGACAAATGCGCTTATGGATGATCGCAGAGGGATATGCAACTCCCGAAGAATTGGATCTTATCGAAAAAGATGCTGTTGCTCGTGTCAGGGAAGCACGGAGAACAGCCTGGAATCATTACATCAATGCCCTACGTGGAAAAAGGGATGCACTCATTGCCATCATTGATGCGAGTACCTGTAGTTGTAACAAGATTGGAAATATTGAGAAAATCAAACAGGATCTCATTCAACTCGACGATCCGATTTTAAAAGACACTATTTCCTCAGCCAGAAAGATTCTTCGTTCGATATGCAATACCTGTAGCAATCCAACCAACCTCTTCAAATCATCCATCAAACAGTGGATCGATAGAGAAATGGGCAAAGGCGAACGCAGTTATGGATCTCATCTCAACAGTGAAACAAAGAATTCGGCATTAAATGTTACAGAGGTAAAACCCATTTATCGTGCAGAACCACAACTGGTCCCCGGCCGCGAAATCCTCAGGGATAACTATGATTTCATATTCGGTCACAGGCCTGAAGTAGTGATGTTTGGTGAAGATGTTGGATTGATAGGTGGTGTAAACCAAACCCTCGAGGGATTACAGAAAAAATATGGCGATCATCGCATCTTCGATACCGGGATCCGGGAGACTACAATCATCGGACAGGGAATAGGTCTGGCCATGAGAGGATTCCGCCCAATAGCAGAAATCCAATATTTCGACTATATCATGTATGGCCTGCAGATTATCAGTGATGACCTGGCAACCCTGCATTACAGGAGCCGTGGTGGCCAACGTGCGCCAATGATTATCTCTACACGTGGTCACAGACTGGAAGGTATCTGGCATTCAGGATCGCCACTCAGTATGGTCATCAATTCACTTCGGGGAGTCCATGTACTGGTTCCCAGGGACATGACCCGTGCGGCAGGATTCTACAACACCATGCTCAATTCGGATGAACCGGCCCTGATCATAGAGCCTTTAAATGGTTACAGGTTATATGAAAACAGGCCTACCAATATTGGTGAATTTACGATTCCTCTTGGAATTCCGGAAATTCTGCAAAGGGGAACGGATGTCACGCTGGTGACTTACGGTTCATGCGTCAGGATTGCAGAAGAGGCCGTGAAACAATTGAAAGAATCGGGCATCAGTGTCGAACTGATTGATGTGCAGTCTTTACTTCCATTCGACATCCATCAGATTATCAGGACTTCTTTGGAGAAAACCAATAAAATAGTATTCTTCGACGAGGACGTTCCGGGAGGAGCCACTTCATATATGATGCAAAAGGTATTGGAAGAGCAGCAGGGTTATTTCCTCCTTGATGCTGCTCCCAAAACAATAACTGCCCGGGATCACCGGGCAGCATATAGTACAGATGGGGATTATTTTTCAAATCCCAATGCCGAAGATGTCTTTGATACGATCTATTCACTCATGAATGAACACAATCCGTCAAAGTATCCGGGATTGTTTTAATTGACTGCTTCGACCTGAGTACCCCATTTCATGTTTGGTTTACTGTCCATGACAAATTCCAGCTTGCCACCCTTCATCAGATCCTGGTGAAGGATATAGGTTTTATCATAGACCTTGTCATTCAGTTTCACAGCCTTGATATAAATATTTTTGTCCGAGACATTGGGCGCCAAAACAGTAAAAGAGTTTCCATTATCAAAAGTAAGTACCGTCTTTTTCATTGCGGGAGAACCCAGAATATACTTACCCCCTGTTGGATTTAACGGGTAGAAACCCATGGCGCTGAATACATACCATGCCGACATTTGTCCACAATCCTCATTGCCACAAAGCCCTGCCGGTGAGTTATCGTACAATTCATTCATGATCTTCTGAACATACATTTGTGTCTTCCAGGGCTGTCCTCCATAGACATACAAATAAGCACAATGATGACTTGGTTCGTTGCCATGTGCATACTGGCCGATAAAGCCTGAAGCATTGCCATTCATATCTTTAGGGTATTCTTTTAAAGTAAAGAATGTATCGAGTTTCTGGCAGAATTGCTCCCTGCTACCAAACAATTGCATCAAAGCAGGCACATCCTGAGGAACAAACCACAGATACTGCCAGGCATTCCCTTCTGTAAAAGGAAAACCGCCATTGCCACCATAAGCAAGGGGATCGAAAGGCTCAAGCCATTTCCCATCTTTGTTCTTTCCTCTGAAAAACCCGGTGTTCTTGTCAAACATATTCTTATAATATTCGGCCCGTTTTGAGAAATAAGCATAGTCTGCTGTCTTACCCATCTTCTGCGCCATCTGTGCCACACACCAGTCATCAAAGGCAGTCTCAACAGCTATTGAGACCGATTGTGTCTGAATGTCCTCAGGGATGTATTCATATTTATCCAGCACATTGAATGGTGAATTGGTGTGAGATATCGTCGATGAAGCCTTGATAGCTGCATATGCCTTTTCCCAATCAACGCCTTGAATCCCTTTTAAATAAGCATCGACAATAACAGGGATAGCATGATTTCCGATCATACAATACGTTTCGTCGCCCCACAGTTGCCAGATTGGCAGATAACCATACGTATCAGACTGATGCATCATGCTGTTGATAAAACCTGGAGTTCGCTTTTCTTGCAACAATGTGAACAAAGGATGAGCTGCCCTAAAGGTATCCCACAACGAAAAGACGGAATAATGCAATTTGTCGGGAGCAACAGCACGTGTATAATCAGTCTTCAGATAGCTGCCATCAACATCAGCAATATTTGAAGGATGGATAAAAGTATGATAGAGTGCCGTGTAGAAAATCTGCATCTGCTTGTCTGTTCCTTCAGCCGTTACTTTCCTTAATTCCGTGTTCCATAGTTCACGGGCCTTTGCCTTCATTTCATCAAAATTCCAACCCGGCATTTCGGCATTCAGATTCTTTCGTGCATCTTCAATGCTGACCGAAGAAAGTCCTACTTTCATTACAACAGGAGTCGTTCCATCCGAATCAAAATGAAAAGCAGCCTTTACATTAGTACCGTTGATGACAGAGAGATTCTCTCCAATTCGGTTTCCGTTTGCAGTATTCATTCCCTTGAAAGGTCTCGAAAACTTAGCAACGAAATAGACATGCCTTAATTTAGCCCATCCCGTCAATACCCGAAATCCCTCAACAGTCTGATTATCGACGGTTTTGATCTGTGCTGCAAGGATCTTGCAACTCCAGTAGGTCCTTTTCTTGTCCATCGAATGATCCAGATCTATCAGGATATGAGCATCCGCGGTCTTTGGAAATGTATATCGATGCATTCCAACATGACTGCTGGCAGTCAGTTCAGCCTTCACATCGTAGCTTTTCAAAAGCACACTGTAATAACCCGGTTCTGCATGTTCATCTTTATGATTAAATGAGGAGAAGTAACCGCTACCCGGTTTCGTCATATCACCCGGATTAAACTTCAACTCACCAGTAGTTGGCATCACCAGTATATCAAACAAGTCGGCAACCCCGGTCCCACTCAGATGGGTGTGGCTGAAACCAACAATGGTACTGTCATTATAATTATATCCTGAACAGTCTTCATTTGGCATGGGATGCGTATCCGGGCTCAGCTGTACCATTCCAAAAGGGACAACCGGGCCGGGGAAGTTACTTCCGGCCAATCCCTCTTTACTGGCACCTGTACCGATAAAAGGATTTACAAACCTTGCAGGGTCATTGGTATTCACCTGCTGTGCAAATCCACAGCCAAACAGCATCCCAAAAACCGTAATTATCAATAGTTTTTTCATGAAAAATATAGTAATTTTGTTCTACAAAAATAGTAAATATCTAACGAAGCAACAACTTTTTCGACCTATCTTTAATGGATATTTAACGCGTTGAAAAAGGTTTGAATACGCTTATAAGACTCCCGGATCACTTCCAGTCTATTTGTGAACAATTAGTAGATACTTACCCCCTTCACCGCACCATCTCAGCACCTTTTCCACACCTTTTCCGCTACTATAAGCGGAGAACCTGCGGAGAAGGTGCGGAGATGGTGCGGAAATGGTGCGGAAAACCTCCTCTTTATATCCTGAGTGTGTGGTCTGTTTTTGATTTTCATCCGGGAGTGTTCTCGGAATGGTCTTTTGAGAGTCTTTAGAAGAAATTGGTTTTTTCTCGTATTTCAGGATTTTTTGATTGATCCTTTTTTTATACTAAGAAACTGTTTAAAATTGCCCGTGGCGTAGGCATTAACTTTAAAGGTTAATGCCCTACAGCAAAAGATAAACGATAAAGATCTCTCAATTGACATTAATGCCCTACAGGCAATTTCAAACAGTTTCTCATTAGTTCATTTCTTTTTTAAACAATTGTTAAAATAAAGCAGTGAATATTAGTAATCATTGCATATTTTTGAATATTAATGAAACCTTTTAAACAGTCCTGCGTCATATTGGTGTTATGAAGATCGTGAATACACTCAGAAAGGTAAATCTTGAACTGGCAATCTGGTTAGCCGCTTTGGTAATTCTGGCATTCACCAATCCGACAGAACATCATTTAACACTCTGTCCTTTAAGCAATCTGGGTTTTAAATATTGCCCCGGTTGTGGGTTGGGAAGATCTATTTCGTATATTTTCAGAGGAGATCTGAATGCTTCATTTCACATGCACCCATTGGGGATTTTTGCTCTTGGAATCATTGGTTATCGAATCATACAAATCATCAACATACAATATATTCACAAACCAACACTCAAATAAAATGGACGAAAAGTATTTTTACTCATTCAGCGGCATGGAAGCAGAAGAGTTTATGATGCTGAAACAAGCTACAAAAGACATGACAGAAGAGCAATTCAAACAGTTCGTCATGGTTTATCAGTCACGCAGGAAAGATCCCCAGACAATTCTACTTTGTACGCTGGCCGGATTTTTAGGATTTAGTGGCATTCAGCGTTTCATGACAGATCAGATTGGAATGGGAATACTCTATTTCCTGACAGGAGGTCTTTGCTTAATTGGTACTATTATTGACCTAATCAACTATAAGAAATTAACTCTGGAGTATAACCAGAAAAAAATGTGGGAAACATTACAATTTTCAAAAATGATGAACAGCTAATGTCCTTGAAGGGATTATCGATTTTCATGCTTACGGTTCTGGTTTTTTGTTCTGTATTGGATTTAAGGGGTCAGAACCGTCGCAAGGCCGAGAGATTTTTTTCGGACGCTAAGACTGCTATACAAACATCTGAAGAATCGAAAGTCATTGATATCCTGAATAAATGCCTCCAGGCCGACACTACGTTTGCTGATGGTTGGGGGCTTTTGGGTGATATCAGCACAGACCTTCAGGATTTTGAAACCGCGGTTTCAAGCTATAAAAAAGCTATTTTCTATAATCCTGCCTATGCTTCATTGTACCTGGCACTGGCACAGAGTGAGTTAAAGACAGGACGATATACTGAGGCCAAATCTGATGCCGAAAAATACATATCTGAGTCGCTTTCTCAAAGCAATACCAATCTTAATCCAATCCCTAAGCAGTCTCAGATCATCGGTGCACGGCTTGTTATACAAAAGGCCGAAACAGCAATTGGAATCATGGCTCATCCCCTGCCGGTTGAACTGCACAATCTGGGTTCTACGATCAATACACTTGCTGAGGAATACATCAATTCCATCACTGCCGATGAGTCTACCCTCATCTTTACCCGTAAGTCGTTTAACGATAAACTGAAACGACCTCTGGAAGAACTTTTTATTGCCCGAAAAGATGCTTCAGACTGGAAGGTTTCCCCTTTAAAATTTGATTCTTCAGAAAGCATTAATACCGGCGCATTGTGTATTTCACCCGACGGAAATACCGTTTTTTATACCCTCTGTGGGGCTGCTGATAGTTACGGTAGTTGCGATTTGTTTGTTTCACAGCGTCTGAATAATGGCTGGAGCAGACCAACAAATCTGGGGATGGTCATCAACGCCCCTTCCTGGGAATCTCAACCTTCTATATCAGCAGATGGAACGTCCCTTTACTTTGTAAGTAACCGCTTTGGTGGAATAGGTGGTTCTGACATATGGGTGAGCAAAAAAGACATGAATGGCAATTGGGGTATTCCTAAGAATTTAGGAGAACCTGTAAATACGCCTCAGGATGAGATGTCTCCGTTTATTCATCCCGACGGAAACACACTTTATTTCTCCTCAAAAGGGCATCCGGGTATGGGTGGCAGCGATCTGTTTCTCAGCAGACTGGATGCAAATGGGAAATGGCATGAGCCGGTCAACCTGGGTTACCCGATCAATACCTATGCCGATGAAATCAGCCTGTTGGTCAATCCGGCAGGTGATAAGGGATATATATCATCAACGCAAAAGGGAGGATATGGAGGTTTTGATATTTATTATTTTGAATTGCCGGCTGAATTAAGACCGTCTCCGGTTACCTATGTACGAGGGATTGTGACAGATGCGGATAACGATATGCCTTTGGCGGCGAACTTTGAACTTGTCAATTTGGCAAGCAGCAAGACAGAGATCAAGGAAACTTCATCACCGGATGACGGGAGTTTTCTGGTTTGCCTGAAACCAGGAGAAGACTATGGACTGAGTGTTTCCAGATCAGGTTATCTGTTTTATTCACAACATTTTGCACTTACAGAGATCAAAGGAGCGGGCAATCCTTTCATTCTCAACATCAAACTCCAGAAGATAAAGACTGGTAGTACGACTGTCCTCAACAACATATTCTTTGATACCGACAGTTATGCACTGTTGGAAAAATCACAATCAGAACTGGAAAGGCTCGTTGGTTTTCTGAAGTTGAATCCATCAATAAAGATTATGATCAGTGGTCATACAGACAATCAGGGAGACGAGAAGTCGAATAAGATCCTTTCAGAAAACAGGGCAAAGGCGGTAGTCAACTATCTGATCAAAGAGGGGATCTCGCCTGACCGACTAAGTTCTGCAGGTTATGGTGCAACAATTCCAATCGATACAAACCAAACCGAAGAAGGCCGGGCTAAGAACAGACGGACAGAATTTAAAATAGAATAACTGGAAGTATAAGAAACTGTTTAAATTTAGTTTCTGTTTATCCGTTGGACATACAAAAACATTCTAGTGCTGCCTATTTACATCACGTAGAGACGCAATATTTTGCGTCTCTACAACAGAAAACCCGCTTCCGATGGTTCTTAAACTCCATTTAAATAAATTTTAAACAGTTTCTAAAAATAAATGGGTTATAATTCTACAATCCAGAAGAGATGAAATAATAACTGAACGGGTTTCCAATATTGTCGGGATTGAAGAATAGTCCCGTAGGGACGTCATGATTGTAACACAGTCGTTTATAATATTCTTAGCCCCGTAGGGGTGACATATATAATTAATAATCATACAATTATGTCACCCCTACGGGGCTAAAACTCGTTTGTGGTTTATGTTACAATCATGACGTCCCTACGGGACTTTTCTTCATTTACCGAAGGTTTTCGATCACTACTTCTTGTTCAGGATAAATGCAAAGGGCAATAACGCTTCTATGGTGGTAACTAACGTTTCAGAGAATTCAAAATTACTGCAATAAACATCGATATCCTTTTTGGAAACCTGTGACGCCTCATGGATAATCTGACGACATCTGCCACATGGTGATGGCGGTTGCTGACCGGGAACGCCTTTAAACCCGCCGACAATGGCAATGGCTTCAATATCAAAATCACCGTTCGAATTAGCATTCATAATCGCTGCCGGCTCGGCACAAATGGATAATCCGAAAGAAGCATTCTCCATGTTTGTCCCGGTATAAACTCTTCCCGATTTGGTTCTGACTGCAGCACCTACCGAAAAACCTGAATACTTATTGTAAGAATTTTCTGAAACCTTCAAGGCTTCATTGAGTAGTGATAGGATATCAGGGGATAAACTAGCTTTATTAGTAATAATTTCTGACATAGTCGTTAAAATTAAAATGTTTTATGACAAACAACATCCTTGCACTTATAAGCGTTTCATCAGTAAAATCAACTGCACTTAATGATACAAATTTAAACTTTATATATTAGTTTCCATTATTATCCTAAAAACTATTCAACTTTGTTTTTTGACTGTTTAGATTGCTATTTAACCGTTCCAGCCATTCTCTAAAAAACGGCTAAGCGGAAGAACTAAATTTGCATGGTTTCTAAATAAAAATGACAATTTTAATTTTATCCAAAAATACTATTATTAACCTGATAACAACTATCTATTGTTCTAAAACAGACATACATAAACATGAAGATTCAATTTTATATACTCATTGTTTTTCTGATTTTTTGTTACACCAAATCAAGAGCAGGAAATATAGCACCAACAGGGCCAGGTTCTAAAATAACGATTAGTGGTACGATCCGTGACAAGAGCAACGGTGAGGTGCTGATAGGCGCTATCATCTACATCAAAGAACTAAAGACAGGTGCCACAACCAATTCCTATGGATTTTATTCATTAAATCTGAATCCGGCTAGCTATACCTTCACGTTTAAATATCTGGGATATCAATCCATAGAAAAAAAAATAGACCTGAATAAAGAAACCACGTTCAATATAGAATTGGAGCAACAGGATAAAATGTTGTCTGAAGTTGTGATTACAGCAGATAAAGCTGCCGATAATATCCGCAAACCCGAGATGAGTGTGAATAAACTGAATGCAAAGACTATTCAACGCATCCCTGCCCTTATGGGAGAAATAGATATCATCAAAGTCATTCAATTGTTGCCTGGGGTAATTTCGACCAGTGAAGGTTCCTCAGGCTTTAGTGTCAGAGGGGGAAGTGCCGACCAGAACCAGATCATTCTGGATGAGGCCACAGTCTATAATGCATCACACCTGATGGGGTTTTTCTCTGTTTTTAACAATGATGCCATCAAAGATGTAACGCTTTACAAGGGCGATATTCCTGCGGCTTATGGTGGGAGGTTATCTTCGGTACTCGACGTGAGGATGAAAGATGGGAACACCAAGAAATTTTCAGGCGAAGGTGGAGTTGGTCTGTTATCGAGTCGTCTTACACTTGAAGGCCCTATTGGGAAAGAAAATGATTCATATATCGTTTCTGGTCGCCGGACCTATGCCGACCTGTTTCTGCCCCTCTCCAGCAACAAGGAAATTCACAACAACAAGCTTTATTTCTATGACCTGAATGCTAAGGTGAATACCACCCTCAATGAAAACAACCAGTTGTTTATATCAGGCTACATGGGGCGTGATGTTTTCAAGAATAACTTTGCATTGATGACACTAGGGAACCAAACCTTCACTATGAGGCTTAATCATCTCTTCAGCAAGAAACTATTCGCCAATTTCAGTCTGATTGGCTCACGTTATGACTATCAGTTGGGAACTGCCGACGGACAGACAGATTCGTTTAACTGGACATCGCAACTTCAGGACTATTCATTTAAAGCCGACTTCACCTGGTATCTGAATCCGGGTAATACCATTAAGTTTGGAGCAATTTCGACCTATCACTATCTGGATCCGGGCCAGGCAGAGGGAAAAGGTTCACAAAGTCTGTTTTCGAAATTCGTTGTCCCTGTAAATAATGCGCTGGAACATGCGTTCTATGTCAGCGATGAGGTGAAAGTAGTAGACAAATTGATCTTTAAGTATGGATTGAGAGTATCTGTGTTTCAGAATATCGGAAAGGCAACAGTCTATCAATACAATGCTTCTCATGAAGTGATTGATTCAGTGACCTATGCTTCAGGTAAAGTATTTAAAACGCAATCAGGAATTGAACCACGGTTGGGAATTACATATAACATCACACCATCCACTGCTGTTAAAGCAAGTTATTCAAGAACAATGCAATACATGCAACTGGCCCAGAACTCTGCTGCGGGGACGCCACTGGACATCTGGTTTCCAGCCAGTCCAAACATCAAACCACAGATCTGTGATCAGTATGCACTGGGTTATTTTCATAATTTCGCGGATAACAGCATTGAGTTCTCGGTAGAAGGATATTATAAAAACATGCAAAACACCATTGACTTCAAGGATCATGCACAGCTATTGCTCAACAAACAACTTGAAGGTGAAGTGAGAGTGGGTAAGTCGACTTCTTATGGTGCCGAAGTACTGATACGCAAAAACGATGGAAGATTAAATGGTTGGATCAGTTACACCTATTCAGCAGCAAAGAGAACCATCAAAGAAATCAACAATGGCAATCCTTACAGGGCTCCTTATGATAAACCCAATAACCTGGCCATTGTCGTTAATTACCAATTAAGCAAACGAACCTATGTAGCCGCCAACTGGATTTATGCTTCAGGAACACCAATGACAGTTCCTACAGGCAGAGCAATGATCGGCAATGACCTGATTCCAATATATAGCGAAAGAAATGGTTACCGTATTCCCGATTATCACCGACTGGATGTTTCATTTGGCATCAAAGGAAAAGAAAAACCGTTGAAGAAATGGAGTCATGAATGGGTATTCTCGTTGTACAATGCCTACGGTCAAAAGAATACATGGGCGCTGAACTTTGTTCAGGATAAAACCGATCCCAATCATACCTATGCAGAGAAAACCTATCTCTTCACTTATATCCCTTCAATAACCTATAACTTCAAATTCTAAAAAGACTGTTTATAATGAAAACTTTCAATAAATCTATTTTCTATATACTTTGCCTGTTAACTGTGTTCCTGTTAGAACAGTGTACTGAAAAGATTAACATAAAACTAGACAATAATCAACCTCGCCTGGTCGTAGAAGGGATGGTTACCAATGAAGCTACGGTGAAAACAATCAGGTTAAGCACAACAACCGACTATTTTTATACACAGGTTGCGCCTGCTGTTACACAGGCAAAAGTCACCCTTAATGATGATAAGACTTCAGTGACGCTGATTGAGAATCCTGCAAACAGTGGTATTTATGTTACTCCTGCCATTTATACAGGAATACCCGGCACAAAATACACCCTGAATATCGAACTTCAGAGTGCCATCAATGGACAAAAAATATTTTCTGCCAGTGAAACAATGCCCAAAGCATATTCTCCTGATTCTATTCAAATGCTGTATCATTCCGATTGGGGTAAAAGTGGATACTGGGAGACACAGCTTTTTATTCAGGATCCTCCGGGGGCTAATTATTATAGTTTCCGGGGTTATCGAAATGACATACTGGTTACAGACACATTAAGCAATGTAAGGATCAGCGACGATAAATTTTACGATGACAGATATGTCAGGGGAATGCCTACCCTATTCTGGAACCAGGAACAGCAATCAGAAAAGATAAATATTGGGGATAGAATTAAGCTGCAGGTCGGATCTATTACAAAGGAATATTATACTTTTCTGGATGAGTTAAAGCAGGAAGTGAATCCAAAGAACCCTTTATTCAGTGGTCCTTCTGCAAATGTGTCTACAAACATCAACAATGGAGCCTATGGATACTTTTCGGTCTATGCTGTAAGTTATATCTCTACAACCGCCAAGAAATAGAAAAAAAAGGTTGTTTAATAAGTCCGGTATATGGTAGAGACGCAATATTTTGCGTCTCTGGGAAATATTGATCTACAATACATGAGACGCAAAATATTGCGTCTCTACACGTTAGGATAGCAGAATATGGTGAATAGCTCTATTTTGAGACATCTTCATTTAATCCAAACATAAAAAAGGATGGCAACAAGTGCCATCCATACATTTTTAAAATATACTGTTGAAGATTATTTAGCTTTTCTGATCACAATCAACTTAACACCGTGAGGAGCAACTTCAGCAGAAAACGCATCGGTAAAAGAACCCAGATCTTTCTGTCTCCATGCATCTCTTACAACCTGTTTGCCTTGAAGACCCAGATCTTTCCAGTCGGCTTTTATAGTTGCTGGTTCTATATTCCGGTTAAACATTCCGACAGCTTTTGAGCCATCTTCCATCTCCTTAACCCATATTTCCAAACCTGCCTGTTTATAGACCCTACCGGCCTGTTTTCCCAAAGGATCCTGATTGATTTCGATCACCTCATCATTACACAACAGATTCTGTGTAAAAGGATCCAAACGGGTCATATCACAACCAATCAACAATGGAGAATCCAGCAACGACCACAATGAAATGTGTGTATATTGTTCATCAGGATTCAGGCGTGAAGGATGAAGTTGTGGACCCCAACCTACCAAACCAACAACCAACATATCGGGATCATTAAAGTGACCGGGACCTGCATATTGCTCCTGCCCTGCCTGATTAAAACCAATCTTCGACATACTGTTCCAGGTGTCTGTAATGTCACCTGTGGTTCTCCAGCTATTGCCACCAATCTTCTCACCCCATTTCCAGACATCACCCATACCATACTGGCAGAAGCTGAACATGATATCTCGATCAACTTTATCTAATGCCTGACGCATGACGATATATGGTTTTTGTTGCTCATCAAGAGTAACACCCTTAGAAATCTTGCTGTAAGAACACCAGTCATATTTGATGTAATCGAATCCCCAATCAGCCCAACGACGGGCATCTTTATCTTCGAACTGATAAGAAGCAGTAAATCCTGCACAAGTGGTTGGACCAGGAGAAGAATAGATCCCTGTTTTCAATCCCTTGGCATGAATATAATCGGTAAGTCCTTTCATATCGGGGAACTTCTTATTGGTATTGATCATGCCATTGGCATCACGGATCTCTCCGGATAGCATCGGATCAGTAGAACCCGGTTTAATTTCCCAGCAGTCATCGATATTGATATAGGTCCAGCCATGATTGATCAATCCTGAATTCACCATAGCATCGGCTGCGGCCTTTACTTTATCCTCATCAACAGCACTGGCAAAACAGTTCCAACTGTTCCACCCCAGAGCGGGTGTAAGTCCTATTTTGTCACCTCCTACAATCTTCAGTTTACGGGTAGCTGTTCCAAGATAATTTTTAACTGTAAGTGTAACAATAGTTTCCCCTTTGGCAACTAATTTTCCTGTAATGATTCCTGTCTGTGGATCCAGTTTTAATCCTTTTGGTAGATTAGTGGCAGAATATGTCATTGGCCGCTTACCTGTTGCGGCTATCAGAAACTGGAAAGGATTACCAGGACGGGATCCAATAATCTTTGCTCCGTTGATACGTGGTTTGGGAGATTCTGCAGGAGTCAGTATATAAGGCTCAACAGCAGGAGCACCTATTGCCATAGGCTTGATTCCATTATATAATATAAATGCATTAACCCAATCGGCATGATCAGAATCAATACCATCGCCCCCATCTTCAACAATCAACGAGAGTCTTTTAACACCTTTAAGATTGATGTCAACATTAACAGCAGCCATACCTGATTTCATCAAGGAACTTCTGAAAACCTCCTTTTTATCGGTCATCACTACAAATACCGCGCTCCCCATTTTTCCTTTGACTTCATCGTCAAGTCCAACAAGTCCCTGGAATCTTTCGGCAGTACCCTTCAGCTCCATCTCGATCAACCCAACTGCATGTGTACCAATTCCTTTTTTATAAACCACACCTCCAATTGTCAGCGGTTTTCTGTCAACACTTTGATTGGCTCTTGGAGTACTCCATTCCTGACTGACTTTCTGAAGATCAATCTGATTAAGCCATAGTGTATCAGACTTCTGTGCTTTTACTGATCCAATGGTTATCATTGCCATCAGCATCAGTGTTACAGTAAATCTTGTGTAATTAAATCTTATCATCTTATAAATAAATTGAAGTGGAAATAATGAAGTCAAAGGTCAAAAGACAAAACTTAAAAAGCAAGGGTATTTATAATTAATTTTTCAAACCCTTATACTAATTTTAAAAAAGGTCATAATATAGCATTTTGAAGCATGAAATTTGTTTCATCTTTATTTTACTAAAAGTAGAGTCTGAAGTTGCTACAAGATTACTTCAGTTTTATTGCTTTACTTTGCAAAATCCATCGGGAAGATAAAACATGAAAATATTAATCATTGAAGACGAAAAAGTTATCCGTGAAAGCATAGTCACATACATGACTGACGAACGCTATTTATGTGAGATAGCGGTTGACTATCCCTCGGCCCTCGAAAAGATAGAGATGTACGACTATGATTGTATTCTGCTGGATATTACTTTACCTGGAGGGAACGGGCTCTCACTATTAAAAGAACTGAAGAAAACAAACAGATTGGATGGTGTATTGATTATTTCAGCCCGCAATGCAATAGACGATCGTGTTGAGGGACTTAACCTGGGTGCTGATGATTACCTCACAAAGCCTTTTCATCTTTCAGAATTGAGTGCCCGGGTGGCAGCCATCATCAGACGCAAGCAATTTGAAGGAAACAATGAATTGCAGTTCAATGAAATCAGCATTGATACCTTTGCAAAAACCATTTCAATTAACAATCTTCCACTTGACCTTACCCGCAGAGAATATGATCTGATCCTGTTTTTTGTGACCAACAAAAACAGAGTCATTTCAAAGAATGCCATTGCTGAACATCTCTGGGGTGATGAAATGGATGCCATCGACAACTTTGATTTCATCTATACTCACATCAAGAACCTGCGTAAGAAGCTGACCGATATAGGATGCGAGGACTACATTCACTCTATCTATGGCATGGGTTATAAATTTTCAAATCAATAAATTATTCAATCAGAGATATTCTTCATGAAATTACTTTCAAAATACAACCGCATCTACTTAACCGCATCCATAATTGTCTTCCTGTTTATCGGAATTGTCTATTATTTTGTCATAAGTTTTGTGCTGATCGAACAGTTAAATCACTCTCTCAAAGATAAGCTCAACGAAATACAGACTTATGCCAACACAAACAAGGCATTATTACCGATCGCCAATAGCAGACACCAGATCATCTTTTATAAACCAACGCTCAGTCCCCCGGAAAGAAGAAAATTCAGTAATGTTCCTGAATTCGTAAAAGAGGACAATGAGATGATCCAGTTCAGACAATTAAGAACGGTCATTGCAGTAGATGATCAGAATTATGAAGTCATTATTCGTGAACCGGAGACCGAAACCGATGATTTAATCCAGTTAATATTAGTCATCACCAGCATCATTGCCGTATTCTTCATCTTAATGCTCTTTGTCATTAACCGGTTTTTGCTGCAGAAGATGTGGAAGCCATTTCAATACATCCTCGCTCAGATACAACGTTTTAATCTTTCAACGCAGACAGGTATAACCGTTCAGGAAACAGATATCACTGAATTCGAAGACCTCAATAATGCAGTGTTGTCAATGTCGGGAAAGGTAAATCAGGAATATCACTCATTAAAGAATTTCACTGAAAATGCATCACACGAGATGCAGACTCCACTTGCTGTTCTGAATGCCAGACTGGATCTTTTGATTCAAAATGATGATATTTCTGAAAAGGAGATAGGCCAGTTGCAGGAGATGTATGGTGCCGTCAACAGATTGACACGTTTAAACAAATCATTGCTCTTGCTTACGAAAATAGAGAACAGACAATTTTCAGAAACAGAATCTGTTCAACTCGATCAGCTCATTGAAGAGAAGATTATTCAGTTTTCCGACTTAATCAGCGCAAGAAATATAACGATAGAAAAAGAGATCCGACCTACCGAACTCAAAATGAATCATCAACTGGCCGAGATCATCATCAACAACTTACTCATCAATGCCATCAATCACAATCATGAAAATGGTTCAATCACCATCAGTCTGGAACACGATGAATTAATGATTTCCAACACCGGTTCCCCATTAACAGTTGATCCCGAAAAAGTTTTTGAGCGTTTCCAAAAGAGTGAACATTCAGAAGGATTAGGACTCGGTCTGGCCATCGTTAAACAAATCTGTGACCGGTACAATTTTATCATCCGTTATTCCCAAAATGAAGATCTTCATATCATCAGGCTGGTCTTTTAGCTTCAGATTTTCTACAATTTCAATATATTCCTTTGTAGTAATTTATAAACTTAAACAATGAATCGTAAATCTATTTTTCTAGTACTTCTTGTACTTCTCACGTCTTTATATTCATCTGGACAGAAAGCTGTACTACCCAAAGTCAAATCGGGTATCAGTCTGAATGGAAAAATTATCGAAAAGGGCACCAATAAACCTGTAGAGAAGATATCATGTGGGAAGCCGGATACAAAGGCGACTTCTCTACCGGTGATTTTAATTATGTTATTGAAAATCTAATCAATCCCATGAATACTCCTGTGTGGGCAATTGATCCTGCACACTCAAACGATTTCAGGTTTACCCAGAATGTAAATGCCCTTTACATGACCTTTGGACAGGCCATAGACAAGTTCAGTTACATGTTTTGATGACCAAATCTAAAAAAAAGAGCTAAAAATTTAAACATAAACAACCCATAAATCACTCCTAAAACTCCCGGTTCAATTTTTCCTCAACTATTTATAAATATTCGTGAAAACCTAAGATTTACTTATGGCTTCTGATAATCATAACTTTAGATTTAGATTAGGATATTCAAAAACTATTTAAATTTCGTTTTTTCTTTTGCCTGTAGGGCTTAAATATCAATAGAAATTCATTTCTCCCTACCCTTTTGCCCGAAGGGCGTTAACTTTAAAGGTTAATCCCCTACGGGGAAAAGATTAATAATGTGAATGTTTCTATTGATATTTATCCCCTACGGGGAATTTTAAACAATTTCTCAATAATTTAGAAACTGTTTAAATTTTCTCCAATTGGAGTTCAAGAACGGGCGGAAGCGGTTTTACTGTTGTAGAGACGCAAAATATTGCGTCTCTACGTGATGCAAATAGGCAGTGTTAGCAGGGTTTAGCATGTCCAACGAATAAACAGAAACTAAATTTAAACAGTTTCTTAATCATTCTCAGATTATATTTTTTTTACTCCCAGGTTGGTACAATAAATAGAGGAATCTTTGAATGTGCCAATACTTTTTCAGTCACACTTCCCATCAGTATTTTATCCAACCATCTCCTGCTGTGCGAACCCATCACAATAACATCAACTTTTAGTTCTTTTGCGGTTTCCAGAATGGCCTCTGAAGAGTCACCTTCTGCAATATAGGTTTGAATCGTTTCATCACCGAGGTGCTTTTTTGTTTTATCAAGAAAGTCCTGCGAAGTTTCTTTGAGCACCGATACATCAATTGTCTCCAATAATTCGGTGTTGGTGAAACCGCTAAACCCCATGATAGGTGAGTATTCGAGTGAAGAATAATAATTAGCACTCCCGATAACATGTAATAGAATGACTTTAGCATTCATGGTTTTGGACATCAAATAGCCTTTCTCCGCTACTTTTTTTGCCGTTGGATCATAATCCAAAGCAATCAATACCTTTTTCATAATTGCTCATTTTAAAATAAAGAAAAATCTTTTTCCAATGAGGCATTGTATTTGCCAAGACGGGCCGCACTGCTACATCTTGCGCGATGATAAAGCGACTGTTGGGCAGCGGATTTGTTTTCTTCCAGCCCTTTCCAGATCTCCAGTGCCGGTTGTTGAATGGCTCTTGAAAAAGAGAAGGTCATTGCCCAGGGTAATCTGTCATGAAAATTAAGATTCATGGCATTCAATCTGGCTGATGCCAATTCATAAGGCTGTCCGCCCGAGAGAAAAGCAATTCCGGGAACTGCGGCGGGTACTGTCCGAAGAAAACAGTTTACAGTTGCTTCTGCAACTTCATCGATGCTATCCTGTTTCAGACTTTTGAGTCCGGGTAAAACCATGTTGGGTTTCAAAATCATATATTCCAAAGCCACTTTCTGTTCATAGAGTTGCGTAAAAACAATGCGCAACACATCTTGCGTCACCTCATAACACTTTTCCAATGAATGATCGCCATCCATCAGCACTTCGGGTTCTACCACAGGCACAATTCCGGCCTGCTGACACAAAGCAGCATAGCGTGCCAGTGCATGTGCATTAGCCTGAATGCAGCCCCCTGATGGTATGTTTTCTCCAATGGCTATAACTGCCCGCCACTTTGCAAAACGTGCTCCCAGTTGAGCATATTGAGCTAAACGGACATCTAAACCATCGAGACCTTCTGTGATCTTCTCTCCCGGATGTCCTGCCATATCTTTTGCCCCCATATCTACTTTTATTCCCGGAACGATGCCGGCATCTTGAAGAAGGGTGATAAATGATTTTCCATTGGTAGCTTTCTGACGAATCGTTTCATCGTAAAGAATTGCCCCACTGATAAATTCATTTATCCCAGGGGTAGTGATAATCAATTCACGATAAAATCGTCTGAACTCCTCGGTCTGTGGTATTCCGTTTTGGGCAAAGCGTTTATTACAGGTTGGATTGCTTTCATCCATTGCCAGTATTCCTTTACCTTCAGCCAACAGTGCCGATATTGTTTTTTTCAATTCTGTAGTATTCATTGCTTTCTTTTAAAAAACATCAACATACATAAAAAACTTATTTTTTGGTCTTCTCTTTTTCTATGGCTGCAATCTTATCGAGCCGACGCATGAACCGTTCCACACCTTTAAATTCAGCACTCAGAAAAGTCTGTACCAGTTCCCAGGCCAGAGCTTGTCCGATTACTCTGCTACCCAGACAAATTACATTCATATTGTCATCTTCAACACCCTGATGCGCAGAAAATGTATCGGAGATCAAGGCAGCTCTTACACCCTGGATCTTGTTTGCCACGATACAAGCCCCCACCCCACTGCCACATATTGCCAATCCTCTTGAGATTTCGCCATTTGCAACAGCCTTTGCCAAAGGGCCTACATAGTCCGGAAAATCATCTAAATTGTCCAATTCATGGGCTCCAAAATCCACGACCGAATAACCGGCTGCCTTTAAGACAGGAAGCAATGATTGTTTCAATGTAAAACCACCATGATCAGCAGCAATACCTATTGACTTTGATTTATCCATTTGTTTGATTCACACTTTTAAAGAATTAAAAAGACTACAAACACATTTTAAGTTTTCAACAATCGCTATGATCTTTTGTTTTTAATAAAAATCAGTTTAAGATTATCAAAACAGATTCATTTTTTTTATCTGAATATATTCAGACATATTCTTTGAGACAGTCGTAGAGATAAAAGTAACCATTAACTTTGCTCATGATTTAAAAAGAGTGACCGAAGATTATCATTTTAAAACTTTTCTATGAATCAAAAACTAAAACTTTATCAGGTCGATGCCTTCACCGATAAATTATTTCATGGGAATCCTGCCGGAGTATGTATTCTGAAAACATGGCCGGAAGTAAATGTAATGCAGCATATTGCCGCAGAAAACAATCTTCCTGAAACTGCTTTTATTGTACAGAAAATGCATGAAGTCGAAATAAGATGGTTTACGCCAACCATTGAAGTCGACTTATGTGGTCATGCAACACTTGCCAGTGCGCATGTCTTGTTTACATATTATACCCCGGAGATCAATCTGATTAATTTTTTCTCTCCCCGGAGTGGTTTTCTTGAAGTAGAACGCAAAGAAGAATGGCTGACACTCAACTTTCCTAAAGACACTTACACTAAAATAGAAGTTCCGGAAGTATTGATCAATGCTTTTCAAATAACTCCAATAGAAGCATTCAGAGGAAAATCTGATTTCCTGCTGATCTATGGAAGCCAGAGAGACATAGAAGATATGAATCCTGATTTAGCAATGATAGCATCGATCGGAGGGCGTGGAGTCATTGTATCAGCACCCGGCACAACGGTTGATTTTGTATCCCGTTTCTTTGCTCCCCAGTCAGGGATCAATGAAGATCCGGTCACAGGATCTGCCCATACAACCCTTACGCCATACTGGAGCCATAAAACGGGTAAGTCCCGTCTCACCGCTTTGCAGTTATCAAAACGAGGCGGCGAACTGGTTTGTGAGATGGCAGGATTAAGAGTACTCATTTCCGGAAAAGCGGTGACCTACATGATAGGCGAAATTGTAATTTAAAGAAGTATAAAAGTTATGGTTAATAAAATTAAAGTCATTGGCTTTGATGCTGATGATACTTTGTGGGTCAACGAACCTTACTTCAGAGATGCTGAGTATAAGCTGGCAGAACTGTTGAAACCTTATGCACCCGATACCGATATCATAGATGAACTCTTCAGGACAGAAATGAAAAACCTTGAAATGTATGGATATGGCGCTAAAGCCTTTACCCTGTCACTTATCGAGACAGCAGTAAAACTTTCAGGAGATCTGGTTCCGGCTTCTATTATCAATGAGATCATTGAAATGGGCAGAACATTGATGACTATCCCAATTGAACTCATTGACAGCGTTGATTCCGTATTGCCATTACTCCAACCCCATTACAAACTTATTGTAGTCACCAAAGGTGACCTGTTGGATCAGGAACGAAAACTCATGAAATCGGGGCTACTCCCCTATTTCCACCACATCGAAATTGTGAGTGACAAACAGGAGCGTGACTATCAGAAACTCATAGACAAACAAGGCATCTTGCCTGAAGAATTTATGATGGTAGGCAATTCGGTGAAATCAGATATCCTTCCTGTCATTGCTATTGGTGGAATTGGTGTTCATGTCCCCTTTCATACTACCTGGCAACATGAGACTGTAAATGAAACACCAAAGGCTCATTTTTATGAGATAAGCGCATTAAGCCAACTCCCGGATATTTTATTAAATTTTACACAGAGTATATCAAACTTTTATTGATTCTATGGGTTAGAAGTATGCTATAAACAGAGGATTAATCCTTTAAATCAGACCTAATAATTTAAATAAATATGGATATCAAAAATTTCATTCAGGATTCAGAGGGAAAATCAAATTTCAAACTCTCGAAGTTTAAAACTGATGATACCAATTCGTATAAAACAAAAGAAGATGCGCTGGCACGCCTGGATAAGAATCTGGAGAAAATGAGTGATCTTCAGTCAAAATTATATGCAGAATCAAAATATGGAGTCGTCATTCTCATCCAGGCTATGGATACTGCCGGGAAGGATGGAGCCATTAAGCATGTAATGTCAGGTTTAGATCCTCAGGGCACAACGGTTTTTAGTTTCAAACAACCATCTTCACTGGAGTTACGACATGATTACCTATGGAGAGCCAATATGCATTTACCTGAACGCGGACAAATAGGCATTTTTAATCGTTCCTATTATGAGGAAGTTTTAATTGTCAGGGTTCACGACCTCATTAAAAATCAGAACATACCGGATAAACTGACAACCGATGATATCTGGAAAGATCGCTACAGACAAATCAATGACTATGAAAGATATCTATCCGAAAATGGATTTGTGGTCATTAAGCTGTTTCTGCATATCTCAAAAGATGAACAAAAACAAAGGCTTTTAGACCGCATTGATGATAAATCCAAGAACTGGAAATTCTCTCAGGCAGATCTTGTGGAAAGAGAATATTGGGAGCAGTATACAGAATGTTATGAGAAAATGCTGGAAAGCACCAATACCAGTCATAATCCATGGTATATAATTCCCGGTGATAAGAAATGGTATGCACGGTTAGTTATTTCTGAAATTATTGTCAAACATCTGGAAAAACTGGAATTAGCATTTCCACATCTTGACAGCAAGCAAAAGGATGAACTTGAAGTGTGTAAGAAAAAACTGCTTGAAGAATGATCTATTTGTCAATAAAGACCTATATTTAGAAACTATTTAAATTTAAACAGTTTCTAGTATAGAACAAACTAACACTTCAAAATAATGGATTTATTTGCGAATAACTATGTCCGGATTATTGTAAGCACCGTTGCTGTATATCTTTTTCTCATTATTGCAATTCGACTATTTGGAAAGAAAGAACTTGCCCAATTATCTGTATTCGATTTAGTCTTTATCCTGCTCATCAGTAATGTGGTGCAAAATGCTATGACAGGTCCTGACACAACCTTATCGGGGGGCTTAACAGGTGCTGCTGCATTGTTTATTGTGAATTATATTCTAAAGTTTCTGGAATTCAGATTTCCTATCGTCGGCAAGGCGATACAAGGAGAATCTGTTATGCTGATCTATAAAGGAAAAGTCCACCGTAAAAATCTTGAGAAAGTTAAAATCACAATGGATGAATTAATCGAAGCCATCCGTGAACATGGTGTGACAACCATTGAAGAAGTCGATCTTGCCGTATTCGAAGTTGACGGTAATATCAGTGTGCTTTCGGACCAGTTTAAACGTAAATCATCACGAAGACGAAAAGCCCGTAAATTGATCTCAAAAAACCAATAAAATCGACAGTAGGGAGATTGAAAAGAAACGTCCATTACCATTAGCCGGATATGTTCCGGATCTCAGTAAATATTTCTATCAAAACTCCCTACCGGTATCTTAAATTAATTAGAAAAGATAAATGGCACTAAGTGACTGGGCGATAATTACTATTGAAAAGACATAATAGATCAACACTTTCTTATGTTTATCTCTTGCAACGACTGCTTTATTGGAAAGTATCAATCCCAGTGTTGCAATCAGCAATGCAAAAAACATCATTACAATGTGTTCTATTGGCCATAACCGCTTCGATGCCAGTCGGGAACCACTCTCTGCGCCCAAGTAGTCGTATCCCGACATGGGACCAAATTTAGTAAAGAGTAAAAAGCCAAAGAACAGTTGAAAATAGAGTGTAACCAAAAAAGCATAAGCCAGAAACCTGTCCAGTTTGGTATAGTCCCTATGTTTTACAATTCCTATAGAAGAACGTATGATCAACCAAATAGCAAACAGCATAAATGTTGCACTTATAAGAATATGAATAAATCTTATAATGTCGTGTATATTAGACTGATGAATATCTACTGGCATCATTTATTGTTGTTTTTTAAATTTCCTGTATCAAGCTTTACATCGTATCAAAATAAATGGCCTTATCTGCAAGCATTCTGCCTTGCAGGATACGGTCTGCCATACCGATTCCGTTTCGTAAGTTACCCCCAATGATTAATCCGGGATATTTGTTTTCAAGTTCTGTGATCGTTTCGAAACGTTCACCACTATCTGCTTCATATTGTGGGATGGCATATTCGTGTCGAATGATTTTAAAGAGATCGGGTTTGAATTCATTTAAATGCATCACACCACAGATCTCCTTTTCAATAATTTTCACTATTTGCTCATCTGTGAGTTTAAAAACTTCAGGCTTTCTAACACCACCCATGAATATTGACAACAAGGCGCCATCCTTAGGAGCCCGGTTATTAAAGAGTGCCGACATAAAAAGCACACCCAGGATATCCCTGTTTTCTTTAAACGGTATCAAACCACCAAAAGCATCCAGATTCATCCCTTTCCAGTTATCAAATCCTAATACAACCTGAATCACTTTCGTGTAGTGAAGAGCTGTTAATTTAGAAAGAGATTTTCTGTCGATAAAAGTAATCACTTTATCCAATTGATGTGCACCTATGGTAGAGATTACTTTTCGGGTTTCTAGCTCAACTGGTATGCCGTTCTGATCGGTAAATGAAACAATGTAATGACTTCCAGCTTGTTTTAAAGAAAGACTAGAGATTCCAAGCTGTATATTTTCTTTCCCAATTCTTGTTAATAATGCATCGGTTAACTTTGAAAGACCACCTGCCACAGAAAAAACATCACGGGTCACCCTCTTCTCTTCATCAGTTTTGGGTTCAAACTTCTTCTTAAAAGAACCCTTGATAAAGCTGCCATATTGCTGTTCAAGATAGTAGAGCTTAGGCAATGCATATTTGGGAACCAGTCGGTTGGGGTCACCTGCATAGACACCAAGAATGAATGGATCGATGGCATAATCGAGAAAGCTTTGTCCCATCCTTCGTTTCACCATGTCTGCCAGAGTCTCTTCCGGGTTGGTACCAGCCTTGCGAAAGGGCTCTCCAAGTATCCTGAACTTATCTTTTAAGGTAAACAAGGGGGTGTTGACAGCCGTCATGAGCGAAGAGGGCAATGCTTCCCACTGTCCGTTTTTCAGGATATACCGTTTCTTTACATTTTCATTGGCATTCTCGATCTCACACTCACCTTTCAGGTCTTCAAATAATCGCAATACTTCCACGTTGCCCAGGACGCCTGAGTTGGGGCCTTCTTCGTAGAGATACCCCTTTTCGTTGACGGTATTGATAACGCCCCCTACCCTGGTAGCTTTTTCGAGCATAAGGAAATCCATCCCACTCTTTTTCAAATGATGAGCCGTGGTGAGTGCGGTTAGACCGGCCCCAAGAATTACTACATCTTTCATAACCTATTTTCTTACAATATCTGCCAATAACCGAATGAATGTTTTATCGGCTTCTGGAATTAATACTCTGGATACATGAACAAATCCGGGCTCGGTCTTGCCAAACGGAACAATTACCTTGTCGAGATCATATAAGGTTTCAAGATTTTCGTTTACAAAACTGATCGGAATAATTACAATTTCTTTCTTTCCTGCTTTAGCCAGGTTCTTCAGACTCGTGTTGACATCGGGACCGAGCCATTTTCCACCTCTCATACCCGATTGATAAGCCACTTCATAATCAAGCCCAAGTTTACGGGAGATCAATGTTCCACTTTCTCTGATTTCGCGTGGATAGGTATCTCCGTTTCGGACCAGATATTCAGGAATAGAGTGCGCACTAAACAAAAGAAATGGGTGTTTAAGATGATGAAGCTGAATATGTGCATTGATCAGATTTGCCCAGAATTCTACAAATCCATCATGCTGATATAAACCATTTTCAAAATGAATATCAAGCGTTTCTTCATTATTCATGACTCTTTGAATATCATCCAAAACACTGCCGGAGGTCGAAAAACTTGATTGAGGATACAAAGGAATGACGCTGATTTCATTGATCCCTTCATCTTTGAAATAAAGCAGACTTTCTTCAATCGTTGGAGAACTGTATGAAAATGCCATCTTCACCTTGTATCCCGAATTGAGTTCTTTCTGAAGAGACTGCACACTTTTACGGGTAGCATCAATGATCGGGGTCCCTCCTATCAACTGATATTTCTTCCAGGACTTTTTATACCGTGAATTGCTGATAATAAATGAAAGTATGTTCCGGATAGTCCTTCCAAAAGGAAGAATCCTCGGATCTTTGAACATCCTGGACAGAAAAGACTTCATCTCCTTTTCAGTCCTTGCTCCTCCCATATTAACCAGCAGAACTCCTGTCATACAGTTTTAGAATATACGTTATCACCATTTTGGAGTGCAGGATCAAGTGCCATAGCTATATTGCGTGCAAACATCAGCCCATTGTCATGAAGCTTTATTTCTTTGTTGTTAATAAACATCAGGTCGTCAAGGATAAAATCCAGAAACTTTATGGGCTTATACTGAATAATATGTTTTAACTCATCAACAGTCATATCAAACTGACCTGCTATTTTTTCAAATACCAGTAGCCCATTACACATGATGCTGTTGATGACTGTTCTCACAATCTGTTCTTCACGACTTAAAGCATAACCCCGCTCAATAGCAAAACCGGTCTCTTCAATGGCTTTCATATATGGCATGAAGTCTTTGATGTTCTGTGCATAGGCTCCCCACAACTGACTGATGGATGAAGCTCCGAAGCCATAAACCTGTCCGGTAGTCTCAAGAGTACAATAGCCCTGGAAGTTCCGATGGAGCTTTTTGTGTTTAAATGCCTGAGCCAACTCATCATTGGGCAGAGCAAAATGGTCAATCCCTATCGAGATATAACCGGCTTCCTCCATCTGATGGATAGTGTTGATCAGCATGGTCATTTTTTCATCTGCAGTGGGCAACCCAATCTTTTCAAGCTGCTTCTGGGCTGATTTCACCCAGGGGACGTGTGCATAAGAAAAGGTAACAATGCGGTCGGGTTTGATTGCAATAGCCTGTCTGAGGGTTTGAGCAAAACTTTCGACAGTCTGCAAAGGCAATCCATAGATAAAATCAAGGTTGATGCCATGAAATCCTTTGGTCCTCAAATAGTCAACGATATCTTTGACCGGATGCTTGGGACCCTTGCGGTTAACAGCAAGTAACACATCTTCTCTGAAGTCCTGGATTCCCAGACTCATGCGGTTAAAGCCCATCTCTGCCAGCTGATCGATATGGATATAGTCCAGATAGGCCGGACTGCATTCCATGGCAATCTCTGCCTTAGGATCAAGGGTGAAGATCCCTTTGACGTGATCCATGATCTCACGGATGTAGTTCATCGAGATTGAATTGGGAGTACCCCCACCCCAATGGATCTGTGTGACCTTCCGGTTCAAATCAAGCAATGCGGAGACATTATTTATCTCCACCTTTACGGCTTCAATATACCGTTCAACAATAGATTTCTTTTGGGCTATAACAGTTGTACAGCCACAGAAATGACATTGCTGGGGACAGAAAGGGACGTGAAAATACAGGGATATATTTTCCGGAGTCTGACTGTTGGAAGCTTTGATCTGTGTCTTGTAATCAAATGTGGTAAATTCTTTCGTAAAGTAGTTTGCAGGAGGATAGCTCGTGTATCTTGGCCCCGAAACATTGTATTTAGTTAGAAATTCACTGCTTATTTTCATCTTGCTAACTCCTTTCCCAGTTAGTTTGTTTAACCCAGTCGACAACCAGTTTTGCATTTTCAAAAGGAATGTCGGGAATGAATCCATGTCCCAGGTTGAAGATCCAGTTTTGATTTTTCGTTCCGAAGGAGACGTACTTTTCAAGCGTCTCAATGATGGTCTCTTCATCTGCCAACAGTAACCTTGGATCAAGATTACCCTGGATGCCAATTTCAGGTTTCACCAGTATGCGGGCTTCTTCAATGGGTGTCTGCCAGTCAATGCTCAGGAAATCACAATCTTCAGGTTGAATATGCATGATGCCAGTTCCCAGTCCTTTGGGAAGGAAGATGACAGGACAGCCAGTGTTTTTCACAGCTTTTGAAATCTTACGCACATATGGCATGATCATATCGAAATAGAGTTCCGACGGAATTAATCCGGCATGTGTTTCAAAGATCTGAAATGCGGAGACACCGTGTTTGATCTGGTTAAGGGCATATTCCACAGAAAGCTCTGTGATCATAGATAACAGCTGATGTGCCAATACCTTATTTTGATACAATAAAGCCACTGCATCGGGGAATGTATGATTGGTGCCCAATCCCTGCACCATGTAACAAAGTGTCGTAAAAGGGGCTCCACAGAAGCCTATGAGGGGAGTACCTGAAGGACTGGTCTTCAAAACTTCATCAATCGCATTATAGATATATTCAAGCTTTGAAGCATCAGGGTTTAATGCATGCATTGGATCAGACATCCCTTTCAAGGCATGCTCAAACTTAGGTCCCGTTTCAGTAAAAGTCAGATTCATTCCAAGGGCTGCGGGAATCACCAGGATATCTGAAAACAAAATAGCTGCATCGACCCCCAGATCATATACAGGCAGTAAGGTTACTTTTGCTGCAAGCTCCGGAGAATGCATCAGTTCTTCAAAGCTATATTGCTTGCGCATTTCGAGATAAGAAGGCAATACCCTGCCGGCCTGCCGCATAAACCATACAGGTGGACGTTGGGTCTTCTCTCCCTTCAATGTTTTTATGAAAATGTTTTCTGCCATTTATTATAATTGTTGTAATGCCTTCAGATTTGCAGCAATAATTGTTTCAATATCCCGATCTGTGTGTGCGTATGATACAAACAAACACTCGAACTGTGAAGGGGCCAGATAAATACCGCTTTCCAGTGCCATTTTAAAATAGGCTGCATACTTCCGGGTATCTGAATTCATGGCTTCTTTCAATGAGGTCACTTGCTTTTCGTTTGTAAAGAACAATGTCATCATTGAACCAACCCGGTTTATAACACCCTTTACGCCTGTCATTTCCAGATTCTTCAAGATCCCTTCATGCAATCTGGCTGCTTTTCTTTCCAGTTCGGAATAGAAATCCCCGGTTTCATCAATGAGCTTTAACATGGTGATCCCTGCAGCCATAGCCAACGGGTTACCTGATAAAGTGCCGGCCTGATAGACAAGACCCTCAGGAGCAAGCATATCCATGATTTCTTTGCGGCCACCATAAGCGCCTACAGGAAGTCCCCCTCCGATAATCTTACCCAGCGTGGTTAGATCAGGCATCACATTGTAATACTCCTGGGCTCCACCCTTGGCAAGTCTGAATCCGGTAATCACTTCATCGAAGATCAACAGTGCACCATATTGTTTGGTGATGTCTCTCAAGCCTTGCAGGAATCCTTTTGAAGGAGGCACTACACCCATATTGCCAGTTACCGGCTCTACAATGACTGCAGCGATCTCATTTCCCTTTTCACGAAACAAGGCCTTCACAGAATCGAGATTATTGTATTCGGCAATGAAAGTATCATGTGCAGTGTTTATAGTCACACCCGGACTGTCAGGAAGACCAAGTGTAATGGCACCCGACCCTGCATGGATCAGAAAACTGTCACCATGTCCATGGTAATTACCTGCAAACTTGACAAATCCATCTCTTTTGGTATATCCTCTAGCCAGTCTGATTGCACTCATGGTGGCTTCAGTTCCTGAGTTTACCATGCGGACTTTCTCTACAGAAGGAACCATTTTAACGATCAGTTCAGCCATTTCGGTTTCATACTCTGTTGGGGCGCCATAACTGGTCCCTTTCTGAGCAGCTTCATTGATTGCATTGAGTATGGCTTCGTGGGCATGTCCAAAGATCAGTGGTCCCCATGAAGCCAGAAAGTCGATGTATTCGTTTCCATCAATATCGGTAATCACAGTCCCTTTAGCCTTGCTGATGAAGACAGGGTTTAAGTTAACACTCTTAAATGCCCTGACAGGTGAATTAACACCTCCTGGAATTGACTCCTGAGCGCGTTTAAAAGCTGTTATACTGTTTGAATGGTTCATATTAGTTGTTTATTGGGTTCTTTTGTATTTCAATTTCAATTTATGTCACCCCTACGGGGCTTTTTTACAATTATGTCAGGTTATTACAATCATGACGTGCCTACGGCACTATCTCTAGTCCCGGAGGGACGTCATGATTGTAATAAAATTCGGTATCTTAAATAAGCCCCGTAGGGGTGACATAATTTCATTATCGAACACATAGAACTTAATTTAAATCTTACTTTTTCCCGTTTAAGATATTGGCTGCTTCGACGGCATGATAGGTAATGATGATATCTGCTCCGGCACGTTTGATAGAAGTGAGGATTTCCATCATCACTCTTGGTCCGTCAATCCATCCTTTTTCGGCTGCAGCTTTCAACATTGAAAACTCTCCGCTTACATTGTATGCCGCTACCGGCATGTTGAATTCATTCTTCACCCGATAAATCACATCCATGTAACTCAAAGCAGGTTTTACCATGACGATATCTGCACCCTCTTCTATGTCGAGTTCAACTTCTCTCAAAGCCTCGTCTGAGTTGGCAGGATTCATCTGATAAGTAGCCCTGTTTCCAAACTTGGGAGCGCTTTCAGCAGCCTCGCGGAAAGGACCATAGAACCCTGATGCATATTTTGCAGAATAAGCCATGATAGGGATCTTCACATATCCATTGGCATCCAACTGTTCACGGATAATGCCTACACGACCATCCATCATATCGCTGGGAGCAATCATATCGGCACCGGCTTCAGCCAGTGAAACAGATTGTTTTGCAAGCGTAATGAGTGTTGCATCGTTATCAACATCTCCATCTACAATAGTACCGCAGTGACCATGTGTTGTATATTCGCAATTACAGACATCTGCTATGATAAACAGATCCGGAAGTACCTTCTTAATGGCACGGATCCCCAGTTGAACGATGCCGTCATGCTCACATGCAACGCTGCCATCTTCATCTTTGTGGGCAGGTATTCCAAACAACAACACCGCTTTTACACCAGCGGCATAAATCGTTTTACACTCTTCAACCAATTGATCAACTGACAGCTGATAATTGCCTGGCATTGAGTTAATATGGTTTCTTACGTTTGTACCTGTACAAACGAATAATGGCATTACAAAATCGTCAACAGAGAGCTTGGTTTCAGTAACCATTTGTCTCAAGACTCCGTTATACCTTAATCTTCTTAATCTTGTTACCGGAAATGACATAATAGTTGTTTTTTATGTTTTGTTTAAAATTATATAGTTTGCTTTTAAAAAGTAGTCGTTGTTTTGTAATATTCAATGATTGCATCCCTGATCCCCTCTGCTGTTGATTTCTTTGCCGTGAATAAAGGTTCGAATCCGGCATCTGTAATGGCTTTGGTAGTTGTGGCTCCAATGCTCACCATTTTCAATTTCGGAATCAGATCCTCTTCATAGAATGTACAGAAATGATGGAAAGTAGATGGGCTGGTAAATACGATTAAATCATACTTATCTCTCCTGATGATTTCAAGAATCGTATTGTCGGCACTATCGGGTAAAACAGTTTTGTAAACATTGATCCTGTAAACCTTATTGTCAACCGATAACCTGTCAAAAATCATATTATCAGCAAGTGACCCAACTGCAAGCAGTATTTTCAGATTAGTATTTGTATGCCTTTCAATGAAAAGATTTACAAGATTTTCAGAGGTATTGTTCTCGTTGATAAATGTGGGGCTATAACCATAATAATCCAACTCGATGGCTGTCTTGGCTCCCATTACAGCCATCTTAATCCCTTTAGGCAGTTCCGTATTTCCTTTCAATTCCAAAAGATGTTGAAAGAAATTAACCACACCATTTTTACTTGTAAAGAAGATCCAGTCAAAGACTTCAAGGTTCTTCATCAGTTCCTGTTCATCAGTTCTGAGATGAGATTTGACGATTCCAATCATTGGAAGTGCCAATAACTTAGCCCCTCTCGCTTTGAGCAGATCAGGAAGTGAATCTCCGGACTCCATAGCCCTGGTTGAGATGATGACCTTACCCTTTAAAGGCAGATATGACTGAGAATATTGAAGGTTTTCGTCTCTTATTGCTTTTAAAATTTCATTTCCACCTCTGGTGTAAAGCATAGTTGCCAGTCTCTTAGATAGGTCAACAGCTTCATCTACATCCCCTTCGATAGTATCTTTTAAATATTGCGTCCCATCAACACTCGAAACAAACCCTGTTAGCTTAAAACGATCACCATCAATCTGGCTATAACTGCCAACCGGAATCTGGCATCCCCCTTCAAGTGTTCTTAAAAAAGCACGTTCAGCATCCACAGCTATCATCGTCTCAGGGTCATTGATCTTATCAACCATTGCTTCAATAAAAGGATCATCCTCTCTGATTTCAATAGCTATAGCTCCCTGGCTACAGGCCGGAATCATACTTTCGAGGTCAATCAGTTCTGAGATGTATTCATCCAAATCCAGTCGTTGCAGACCCACCGCAGCCATTACCATCGCATCACAATAACCTTCCTGCATTTTCCTGATCCTGGTATTCACATTTCCACGGATCTCGATGATCTTGAAATCTTTATTGATACGCAGCAATTGTGCTTTACGTCTCAGGCTGGAAGTTGCAATGACATCGTTTACAGTCAGGTCACTTATTTTTCGGTTGTTCAGACTGATGAGTGCATCCCGTATTTCACCACGTTTCAATACAGCACCCAGCCTTGCTCCTTCAGGAAATGAAGTAGGAAGGTCTTTCAGGCTATGAACAGCCATATCGATTTCGCCATTAAACATGGCTACTTCAAGCTCTTTGGTAAAGAGTCCTTTATCGCCGATCTTTGAGAGAGGAACATCAAGGATTTTATCGCCCTTGGTTTTGATTATTTCAACAACAAATTCGATGTGTGAGAACGATTGTTCCAATTCCTTTTTCACTTTATAAGCCTGGAGTAATGCCAATTTGCTTCCTCTGGTGCCAATCCGAACGGTTCTTTTCATTCTTAGTTCGCCTTAAATAGTTTGTTGACTACACCAATATATTCATGCTGGCGACCGTTGTCTGTAACAGACTTAACGCTCTGAACCATTAATGCAATGAATTTATTGGTGATCAGTTTTCCGTATTCCATCGCTTTCTCACATTCTTCCTCGTCTCTGTTCTTCACAAATCTCTCAAATTCTGTCTTGTGAAGATCATGAAAACAGGCACAAATGCTTTGGAAAGTCTCTGTCAGTGATCTCGCATGATGCCATGTTTCGAATTCAGCCACAGCATCTTCGATAATTTCTTTAGCCTGGCTGATCTCGCCACGTCTCTTTTCCAGATTTTCTTCAATGACCCCGTTTAATGCATCAATGTCAAAGACATGTACATTTTCAATGTTCCCAATTTCATGTGCAACATTGCGTGGGACAGAGAGATCAAGAAAGAACAAAGTCCGGTTATCTCTTGCTTCCATTGCTTTACGGACCATACTCTCTGTAAACAATGGTTTTTTGGATGCCGTCGAAGTGATCACAATATCGTTTTCAAGGAGCAAATCCTCCAGTTTCTCAAATTCTTTGGCTTTGCAATGGTATTTTTCAGCCAGTTCGCAAGCCTTTTCATAGGTTCTATTGACGATCGTAAAGAGTTTGCACTCTTTCTTGATTAGGTGCAATAAGGTCAGTTCACTTGTTTGTCCTGCTCCAACCAACAAAACAGGATGTGAAGGGAGGTTTTGCAATTTCTTCAATGCCAATTCCACGGCAGCATAACTGATTGAAACGGCGCCTTCATTGAGGCTGGTTTCAGTTCTTACACGTTTGCCGGCTTTCAATGCAGTATTGAATAGTCGTATAAGAACAGTGCTGTGCAGTTTATGTTTTTCGCTGATATTGTATGCATCCTTGATCTGACCTACTATCTGATATTCGCCCAATGCCATGGAATCGAGTCCGGAGACAACGGTAAAGAGGTGACGGGCAACCTCTTCATTTTTCATTTTATAAAAATACTTTCCTACATTGAGATCTGTCTTGCGATATGAAGACAGGATTTCCTGAAAAATCTCTAAATCTGTAGAGGGATGATTATCTTCAACTTCATAATAAATTTCTGTTCTATTGCATGTCGATAAAACAATTGCGCCCAGTATGCCTTTATCCCTGAGCAGATTGACAAATCTTTTAATATCTTCTTCACAGAATACAAATCGTTCTCTCACCTCTATTGGCGCAGATTTATGATTTAATCCTAACAGTCCTATCATGATTTAAAAATATTTGTTGTTTTATTGTTAATGCAATAGTAGAGACAACATTCTGAAGAACTTCTGAAGTTCATTGTTAAAAAAATAAAAAATGGGATTATTTTTCAAGTTTTATAAGGTCTGTGGAAGATCTCTACACCAAGTTGGGCAAGGCCGAGGGATACCTGACAATTCCATAAGGGAAATCCCCAAAATAGAATCTACTTAAATATGAAAAGATCAAATGTAGATTTACAGTAATGTAGAAAAGTCCCGGAGGGACGTCATTATTGTAACCAAGGTATTAACCCAGATTCAGTCCCGGAGGGACGTCATGATTGTAACACAGTCGTTATCTTAGTTTTAGCCCCGTAGGGGTGACATGATAAAATTACACAACATCATATGTCACCCCTACGGGGCTTAATATGTGGTGTCGTTATGGTTACAATCATGACGTCCCTACGGGACTAAATATAGAGTATTTGTCTTGGTTACAATCATGATATCCCTACGGGACTAAATACACGATAATTTTCTACGTGACTATCCTTGAATGAAATCCACTCTGATACAATGCAAATCATTCTGGTAACTATAATTCAATTTAAAATCATATACTTCACAAATCTTCTGTACGATTGACAACCCCAAACCCAACGACTCTTTTGAAGAGGTAGATTTATAAAACCGCTTAAACAAATCTTCAGGATTGGTCTCCAATGCTGAACCCGAATTTGAAATCACCAGAAAATTGGAAGTCAGTTCAACGATGATCTTCCCTCTTTCTATATTGTGCCGGATGGCATTCTTGATCAGGTTCGAAAAGAGCACCTCTGCCAGATAGGGATTCACCTTAATCTGTACCCCCTCCTCATAATGTGTACTGATTTTCAGTTTTTTCGATACAATCAAATCTTCCAGAAACTCAAACTGATAGTCAAAAATATCTCTGGGAAAGATCAGTTTAGATTCCGGAAACTGTCTGTTCTCAATCTTGGCCAGCAACAACAACGTCTTATTCACCCTGGAGAGCCTGTTTGAAGCCTCGAAAGCATCCAGCACAGATTTCAACTGCTTCTCCTTCAGATCACCCGACTGAAGCAATAACTCCATCTTTGCATTGATAATCGATAAAGGGGTCTGTATTTCGTGGGATGCATTTTCGGCATACTCCTTCATATTGCTGTAATTCAATTTAATCCGATCTATCATCTTGATCAGCACCTTGTTCAGATCATCGAATTCTGTAATATCAGACTCCCTCAATACAAAAGGTTCCTGGGTATTGATGTCATAACTATTGATTTTTCTGATGGTCTCATAAAAATCCCTCCAGATCTGTCCTGAGGAGTACCGGTTGATCAGAATAATGATAACAATGATGGCTATGATCAATAACGTCATGATCAAAAAGATCCTGATAATCAAATTATCCGTCTCTTCAAGTGACTTAAAGAGCTGGATATAATATTTCTGATTGTCAAAATCCATCACGAAACCATGCTGTCTGAAAGCCTCAAATCTTTTCTCTGTCTTATTGAAGATCAGGGTGTCGTAAGAAGTGGTGTTATGTTTTACATTGTTTTTGAGAGGTGCAATCCTGATCTTTTCATTTTGAAAAGGAGTGATGTTTATAAATGACTGGTCGTAAGCTATCTGGTTAATGATATTGGCTTTCCGTTTATCCATCTCATTATTGATATTCTGATCAACCTCAAGACGAAGAAGATAATAGAATGCAATCACACCAAAGAGAAACACAAACAATGTGAGCGACAATAGGGTAAGACTATTTTTGGTAAGAAGTTTCATTTACAGTTCCTTAAATTATTACTCCTCTTCATCAACGGTGAATTTATAACCGACACCATAAACCGTTTGAATATAATCAGCACACCCATTGCTTATCAGTTTCCTGCGAAGGTTTTTGATATGGGTATAGATAAAGTCATACGAGTCCGCCGAGTCCATGTAATCGCCCCAAAGATGCTCAGCCAGTCCGGTCTTGGTAATCACTTTGTTCTTATTCGACACAAAAAACATCAACAGTTCATACTCTTTTCTTGTAAATTTCAACTCCTCCCCATGAATGAAGACCTTGTATTCATCAGGCAGGAGCCTGATTTCATTGACAATAATCTCATTGCGGCCACTGAAACTGATTCGGCGGTTGACAGACTTTAATAATGCATTGAGTTCTGCCAAAGAGAAAGGCTTTGTAAGGTAATTATCGGCACCTATCTCCAGACCTTCTATCCTGTTTTCTAATGAATTACGAGCAGAAACGATGATGATCCCCGAAGTAATGGATTTCTGTTTAATCAATTTAATCAGATCAAACCCACTGCCATCGGGTAAATTGATATCGACGATAAGACAATCATATTCATAGAGATTGATCTTTTCAACCGCATCCCTGTAATTATAAACGGCTTCACAGATATGGCGTTCTTCGGATAGATATTCTTCGATGGAATTCGACAAAGCCTTTTCATCTTCAATGATCAATATCTTCATTAAAATAAATATTTGAACGATAAACAACGTTTTGACAAAATTGATTGCCTACGGATAACACAAAAAATGTAGGGGCCGCCCTTGTGGCCGCCCACGGGAATAATAGTAAAATCTTCATTATCCATGGGCGGCCACAAGGGCGGCCCCTACATTTTCAACATTACCTCACTCCGTGAACTTTCATGTCGATGATATAAACCGACTTTGAAGCCGTGATAAACAACTTATCCAGTTTCTTCCCTCCGAAACAAACATTGGCAGTCCATTTCTCATCAATCGGAATCTGTTCAATCTGTTCACCTTTAGGATTGAAAACCGTAATCCCCTTCTCATTGGAAATATAGTAATTGCCCAGATTATCAATCGTCATCCCATCAGAATTCATTTCACACATGAGCTTTCTGTTGATAAGCAAGCCATCGGACCCGATATCATACCGGTAGATCTTCCGGTCTGCAATGTCAGAAACATATAAATACTTGTTATCCGGAGTTCCGACAATACCATTGGGCGTCTTAAGATTATCAGCTGCACGGGTAAGTTTCTTTTTATCGGGAGAGAGATAATAGACACACTGTCCGTCCTGTTCAGAAACCGGAGTCCGTTTCCAATAGTCACGGATATAAAAAGGATCGGTCATATAAATGCCACCCTTTTTATCGATCCAAACATCGTTGGGACCATTAAGCAATTTGCCATTGTAATTTTTGACCAATACCTTCACCTTTTTATCCATCCCGATCTGCCACAACTGATTATCTAGATCGGCACAGGTAATCAGGTTGCCCTGTTTATCAAAATACATCCCGTTAGAACGCCCTGCATCATCCATAAAAACTGAAAGGCTGTTGTCTGAAGCCGACCACTTGATGATCTTATTGTTGGGTTGATCGGTGAAATAAACATCCCCGTTCTTATTCACAGCAGGGCCTTCAGTAAAACTGTACTGATCACTCAACCTGATGAGTTTTGCTCCTTTTTTAATAACCGGACTCTCTTTTTGACCCGCCTGAGCCATAGTCAGCGTTGTCATCATTAAAAAGACAATGCTAAACATGAAAATTTTCTTCATTGGATATTTTTTTATAGTGTTTAAATAACTCAACAACAATCCACAAACCCATTAATCCCCTTTTTATACCTGAGATGAATAATGACGATTGCATTAGCCGGGCATTCATAATTAAACGTATTCCTCAACCCATTCACTTCCTTTGTCATCGGGACAATCTTTTCAGGCTCTTTCACTGAGTTTTCGTCCATACAGTTTCCCGAAGTCATCACGATCACCTCTCCCTTATATTTGACCTGCTGTTTATATTTCAAAACAATCCTGCAATGGCTGGGAACTGTATTCAAATTGACCAGTTTTATGATTACGATACCCGACTTTTCATGAATACCTGCCGTGGCAGAAATCCCTTTAACGTTCTGATCATCTCCATTCAAACTAACCTTAATCGGCATCAATTTATCTGGTTGGTTATTCGAAAACATCTTCAATGCATAATAAGTTGGCGTATGAATTGATTGCTGAAGATTATTACCTTTCAAGCTCTGATTCGTTTTCAAATCATTCAGATTCAATAATGAAGATGAATCAGAAATGGAACCAATACTATCAGCATTGTTTTCCAGTTCAATCATTTTAGCAGCCAGATTCAAAGCAGTTTTCAGGTTTCCTTTTTCAGGCCCACCCTTTAAATCAGCATCAAGTTTCAGATTTTCAATCACATGCCCATACAAATCCTTTGGAAAAGTCTTACCCGGTTGGCTCAGATCTATTGCTATCTCTGCATCCGGTTTACCATGATTCAGAAAGTTACAACCTGTCAACATGATCAACAGTAAAACTGTAATCATCAAATTGAATGACGTTGTTTTTGAATAGCAGGGCATAATGTAGAATATGAAAGCACGAAATTACACCTATTTAAGCTTAAAATCAGAAGAGTACCTGAAAATATTGTAAATTTTTAACGCTGGTCACTCATAATTGATTATGCCAGACTGCTTCTGAACTATTCAACTACCCTGTTGTTTGAAATAATAACTTCAAATAATTCAACTAAAAATCTACAAACAATGAAAACAAAACCAATTGCCACCCATGCATTCACCAATCCAGATGCAACAACAATTGGCAAGAAATTCAACATGCCCATAGAATACAACAAAAAAGCCGACATGGATTTCTGGAACGACATGAAGATGTTTTTCAATACGATCTTGAAAAAACAAGACCGATGCATTACTCCGGGTTTGATGAAACCTCTTTTCCGGAGTAATGCATTTTTTACGCTTTAGTTCTGTCAACTTTATTCAGAGCGCCATATTTAAAAATTCAGTACAATATATTTATTTTTCATAGTTGAAGTTTCCACTGAAAATTGTTGTACCTTTATAATTATCAAATGTTAAGCTGATTTAAAAATCAACCTTCCATCCTCAGAATATCCCCGGAATACTCCCGGATAATTGTGATATAATTCTCCTCTTAGCCGTATCTTAGCCGTATCTTAGCCGTATTTGAGCCGTATGATATAATACGGCATAAATACGGTAATGATACTTGATACAATTGGCAATTTATTGCTTGAGAGAAGAATTATCCGGGAGTATTCGTTAAGTCTTTAAGCTGTTATTGAAGAGTGTTACATTTGAGTCAAATTCAATTTTAGAAACTCTTACAAAACAATTTTCATTGAGACATTTGATCAATTACTCAAATTTATTTTATTGAGGATTTTAGCTTATCATAAAGCTCCTTAAGTTGGCTTTTTCTCAAATCATTACAAATATATTTAACAATTAAATTCAAAATAGAAAAATCGATAAATATTCTTTATAGTTCGTTTTATTACTATCTTTGTTACGCCAGTTCAAAAGAAAGTTGTGCGAAAAAGGGTGAAAGAGATCATTGATATTATTGAGGCTGATGGTTGGTATTTTGCTCGCCAAAAAGGAAGCCACAAACAATACAAGCATCAAACCAAAAAGGGAACTGTAACAATACCTGATCATGGTAAAAACGATGAATTAGATCACCAATTGGTAAAATCAATTTTGAAACAGGCGGGACTAGCATAATGACAAACAATAAAATAATCAAAATGGGAAAAGTAACTGTATTAATCGAATTTACCGGTAATAATTATTGTGCTCATGCTCCTATATTATTGGGTTGCGTAAGTACGGCCGGCACTTTGGATGAGATGAAAAAGAATATAAAGGAAGCCATTTCGTTTCATATTGAATCCAGTCTTGAATTTAACGACCCTATTCCTGAAGTCTTTAAAGGGTCTTATGAACTGGAATTTAAATTATCAACTGAAGCCTTACTGAATGCCTACAGCGATATTTTCACAAAGGCTGCATTATCACGCATCACTGGTATCAACGAACGTCAGCTTTGGCACTATGCTTCCGGAATGCGTAAACCCCGGCCCCAACAACGTAAAAGGATTGAGGATGGATTACATCGACTCGGAGCTGAACTATTGAACGTAAGTATTTAATAATAGGAGAATATTGCCTATAAAGCGCTTTATGCATTATCGACAGGTGAGCTGAGCGCTTTGTCAGATTATATCACTGCAGTACATCATCGAAATCAGACATCGCTGCTGGACTATTTAATAAACCTTTACTTCCCATATCCCGGGGGTGCCATCGAGAATGCGTATGCGGAGATAGCGGGTCTTGCCGATCTGTGAAGCGACATGAGGTGAACGGATAGTGCGGGTCTTCTCTTCGGTGACGGTTTGCCATGTTTTAGCATCGAGGGATTTCTCGACTACAAAAGCATGGCCAAGTGTCGGGTGAGCAAAGAAGATGTCGCAATGATCGAGGGTCTTGGTTTTGCCAAGATCGACCTGCCACCATTTCTCGGTGTCAGATGGTGTTGCCCACCACTCTGTAAAGTTGTCGTTATCGACTGCATTTTTAGGACCGAAGTTATGGGTCCTTGTTGGCAAGGTGTCGGGTAGATTGTAGAAGAGTTCGTTCTTGTTTTTGGTACTTCGACGGGCTGAGACTACGATTTGGTCGCGTGAAGAGGATGCGGTGATCTCGTCGTGGGTAAGATCAATGGGTTTGGGCAAGGTAAGTGTGGCAAGGGGTCCAACGCCAAAGTGATTGAGATTCATGAGTTGGATGGTTCCGTCTGGATTGAACTCCATCTTATTGGCATAGATCTGACGGGATGCACCGCCCATTCCATATTCGAGATAGACGAAGATCCAGTTGTCGGTGTTGTTGACATTGAAGGCGAAACCATGACCTGGCCCCCAAATATATTGGCGGAGATTGGTCCAGAGGGGCACATCGTTCTTAGGTGTCTCGAAAGGACCGAGAGGTGATTTGGTACTCATGGCATAGCCGTACTGATAGTCAGCATATCCGCCCATAGTGTAAAAATAGTAGTATATGCCTTTGCGTTTGATCATGAAGGGACCTTCTGAATATCCTTTGTAGTGTGTCGCGATGGTGATGGGTTCTCCGGCTATTTTTAACAGGTCGGGAGTGAGCTTAGCTGCCTGACGTCGACGCCAGAAGATGTATCCCTGACCATCATCATCCAGAAATGGACAGCCATCGATGTCGGGGACTACCATGGAATTGTGTTCTTTTCCGGTGAAGACTTCGGGTCCGTTGGCAAAGTGGAAAGGGCCTTCGGGTTTATCTGCTATTGCGACATGTGTGACGCCTTCGGAAGTGAAATACATATAGTATTTGCCGTCCCTGAGAAGTACGCGCCCGGGAGCCCAGAAGCGGTTTTTAGACCAGTCAACACCTGGAAAAGAAACACCTTCAAAGCTCCAGTTGACAAAGTCTTTGGATTTCCAGACAACGGGGTTGCCGGAGAAGCTGAGGTCGGACTTGAGGTCGCCAACATCACTGGTGGCGTATAGATAGAAGGTGTCGCCAAACTGGACAATGGTTGGGTCGGCAAGATTATCAGGAACCAGGGGGTTATACAAGGTTTTCTGGGCGTGAATTATCAGGGTTGTTATTAAAAACAGAAGAAATAGTGCGGTCCGGAACATGAGTTGGATTTTTTTGGTAAAGTTAAATTTTATTTAGAAACTGTTTAAATTTTCTCCAATTGGAGTTCAAGAACCGGCGAAAGCGGTTTTTCTGTTGTAGAGACGCAAAATATTGCGTCTCTACGTGATGGAAATAGGCAGTGCCAGTATGGTTTAGCATGTCAAACGGACAAACAGAAACTAAATTTAAACAGTTTCTTAATAAAAAGATGAAATCCAAAAAAAAACATGTTTAGTAGACAAATTAAGAGGAAAAGGTATATTTGCAACAAATTCATTTCTTATTTATAAATAGCTGTATTCATGAAGAGTTCTCCTCTATTCAGGATTTATCTGATCTTAACAATCTTTTTATCGCTGGGCATTCAATCGACCCGGGCTCAACAAGACAACTGGACGCAATTCAGAGGAAGCAATCTCAACGCGATTGCTACAGAAACGCAGGTTCCGTTGGTCTGGAACGACTCAACAAACATTGTGTGGAAAACTGATATCGAAGGAAAGGGCTGGTCGTCGCCTGTGGTGTATGGCAACCAGGTATGGATAACAACTGCAACCGACAACGGCAAAAAGATGCTTGCAGTTTGTGTGGATATCAACAGCGGGAAGAAGATCTATGATCATTTGTTGTTCCAACCCGATACCATTCAATCGAAACATGCAATCAATACTTATGCGACCCCGACCTGCTGTATCGAAGAGGGTTTTGTTTACGCCCATTTCGGGACATATGGAACGGCTTGTATCAACACTGCTAACGGTGAAGTTGTATGGAAAAGAACGGACCTGAATTGTAAACATGCACAGGGCCCGGGATCCTCGCCTATACTGTATAAAGATCTACTGATTCTGCATTATGACGGCACTGATGTACGTTATGTTGTTGCTTTGGATAAGAAAACCGGGAAAACGATCTGGAAAACTGACAGGCCTCAAGAGTTGTATAAAGGAATAGCCCCTATTTCAAGCAAAGCATACATCACTCCTATCATCATCAATGTGAAGGGTGAAGATCTGTTGATTTCATCTGCATCACCGGCATTGATTGCATATAATCCTTTGAACGGAAAGGAAGTCTGGAGGTTGGTAAAAGGCCATGAGACAACAATTGCTGCGCCGTTCTTTGAGAATGGGGTGCTTTATTATTATTCGAGCTGGACGACGCCTCCTGAAGCTGTTGAGACAATGGTTGAATTAGTGGCTGTAAATCCAGTCGGGAAGGGTGATATTACTCAATCGAATATTTTGTGGAAGATGGAGTCGCCAAAAGATCAGCTTAGTACTCCTGTGATTAAAGACGGAAAGATCTATACTGTGGATAATAGAAACCTTTTGATGTGTATTGATGCGAAGACAGGGAAAATGATTTATTCTTCGAAGCTGAAACAGAAATATAATTCGTCACCGGTATTTGCCGGGGGAAATGTTTATTTCACATCTGTCAAGGGTGAAACAATGGTAATTAAACCGGGTAATACATTGCAGGTCGTGGCTGAAAACAAATTGTCGGGAGGTGAGGTTTATGCCACACCGGCATTTGTAAGGAATTCTATATTATTCAGAACAGACAAGTATTTATATAGGATCGGAATGTAAGTCTAATATAGTGTCACCCCTACGGGGCTAAAAATCAATGGATGTTCGTGTTACAATCATGACGTCCCTCTGGGACTAAAAAAAATAAAAAGGGTGGCCAAATGTGCCACCCTTTTTTGATTAGACAAGTTTTGATGTTTTATAAAGAAATGCCTAAACGTAGTCCTACAAATGCACTGTTCCAGCCATTCTGTGTAGCTGATTGATATTTCAGTGCCAGATCAACCTTGTTAGATAATTTCATACCTATTCCAGGTGACCATGTAAATGCACTACCTGTATTGCTTCCGGTAGCAAAAGATAAACCAGCCTCTAATGTACCAAAGAATTGGTCAGAAAAATAATATTTCCCACCGGCAAGAACAGGTACAAAACCTAAATTACCGTAATCATTTTTTCCATTAAAACTAACATAACCGGCATCCAGGATAAGACCAAACTGAGATGCTACGGGGAATTCACCTTGAACATCTAATCCCCATACAAGATTTGTGTAAGGTACTTCAGCACCTGATGGAACGCCCATAGTAATACCAGCACTAAAAATAGGTTTTACGTCTCTGTTTTGCGCATTTACAGAAATAGCAAGAACAGATAGTAAAGCTATCAGGAAAAGTGTGTTTTTCATAATATAAAATTTATATGTTGATTTCGGGTAACAGATTTTCCGCTACTTTGATACAAAGGTACTTCAAATAATACGAAATTATCCTTTTATATGTAAATATATTATTTATATTGTGTTGATTATTAGATACTAATGAGTTTTTGAAATAGCCGATGGCTGTGTACATGAATAGTACAAAAAGGATGTTCATTTATAGTAACTTTATTAATGTTGTATTGTTCATTTCTCTGTATTATTAGAAACCCTATATTTGTAATTGAAAAAATTGATTTTTTATGATTCCGGATAAAATTATTACTAAAACAGTGACTGTACCGAGTGTTGGTTTTGGAACGTATAAACTGACCGGAAATGCTTGTATAAAAGCTGTAGACGAGGCTCTGCAAATAGGTTACAGACATATTGATACTGCCCAGTTTTATAACAACGAGGAAGAAGTTGGAGTGGCTATTAAAAACTCAGGGATCTCAAGAGGAAATGTTTTTATTACGACCAAAGTGTTTCCGACTGACTTCAACAGGATCATAAAGGCAACTGAAGAGAGCCTGAAGAAATTGAAAACGGATTATGTGGATTTGTTATTGCTGCACTGGCCTTCGGATGATGAAGCTAACAGAATTGCAATCGATGGGTTGAATGATGCGCTGAATAAAGGCTATGCAAAGAGTATCGGGGTAAGTAATTTCAATATCGAAAAGTTGACGATGGCAATGGAACATGCACCGGTGGTTTGTAACCAGGTAGAATATCATCCGTATATATCGCAAGAGAAACTGCTGACATTCATGAAGTCGCATGGTTTGTTCATGACCGCATATAGTCCGTTGGCAAAAGGTAGAGTGATCCGTGAGGGTATTTTGTTAGAAATAGCTGCAAAACACAATAAAACAGTGAGTCAGGTGGTATTGAGATGGTTGTTGCAACAGGGAAATATTTCGGTGATTCCCAAGGCTTCTTCTCTGGAAAGGATTAAAGAGAATCTGAATGTATTTGATTTCGGGTTGTCAGATAAAGATATGGAGGCGATTTCGGGTCTGAGTGGGGAGCATAGAATTACCAATTCTGTCTGGTCCCCAAAATGGGATTAAATAGGATATAAAGTTGAACTAAGATAATATAGAGGCCGCCCTACATTGATTTTGTCCGCTATAGGGCTGAACGTTAAAGGCTCCTCATTTGAATTGATTTTTCCGGATTTCAACATAGTAAAAAGGAATTAATGGGTTATTTACTGCTTTAGACTAAATAATATTGAATATACAAGCATGAAAAAGTCTATTTTATTATTCGGGGCGCTGTTACTTAGCGCTGTGGGATATTGTCAGAACAACATACACAAAGGTTTTCTGGTGAATAAAGATGTGGCGCTTTTTTATCCTGCTGAATTTGACTCTATTGCAACATTACCATCAATCGCTTTGGAGAAGGAACCTGTGATGCTGAAAGGAAGTTTTCCGGCAACATGGAAACAGATTCCTACCTTTTATAGAATCGGGGCTAAGAGTGTTGCTTCTCTATTTGTCAGAAAAGGAACCAGCCTTTATGGAACAGGAGAAATAGCAGGGCCATTGTTGCGAAACGGTAAAGATGTCACGTTATGGAATAAGGACAATTACAAATATAAAGATGAAAACGGTGCCAGGTTGTATCAGTCGCATCCATGGGTACTGGGTATAAATGCCGATGGTACTGCTTTTGGCATCCTGGCAGATAACACCTGGAAACAAAAAATTGAGCTTGGTGACAGTATCCGGTTTATTTCCGAAGGAGAGCCTTTCAGGGTTTTCATCATCAAAGGAAGTTCTCCGCAAAATGTGATGACTTCTCTGGCTGAACTGATAGGGAAAATGCCTCTTCCTCCCTTGTGGGCACTTGGATTTCAACAATGTCGCTTCTCCTATTTCCCGGATAGCCGTGTCAAAGAGATAGCCGATACCTTCAGACTGAAAAAGATCCCTTGCGATGTAATCTGGATGGACATCGATTACATGGACAAGTTTAAGATCTTTACTTTCGACAAACAAAAGTTCCCCGATCCTTCGAACCTCAATCAATATCTTCATTCAAAAGGATTTAAATCAATCTGGATGATCGATCCCGGGGTTAAGGTTGAGAATGATTATAGTGTATATGAGTCGGGAACAAAAGGCAACCACTGGACACTGAACAATAAAGGACTTCCATTTCATGGGAAAGTATGGCCTGGAGATTGTGTATTTCCTGATTTCACAAGGCCGGAGACCCAAAGCTGGTGGGGTGGATTGTATCAGTTTTTCATGAGAACAGGGATTGACGGGGTCTGGAACGATATGAACGAGCCTTCTGTGTTTGACGGGCCCGATGGTTCTATGCCGGAAGACAACATTCACCGTGGCGGAGATCAGCTACCTTATGGTTCTCAATTACGCTATCACAATGTTTACGGAATGCTGATGGTGAAGTCTTCAAGAGAGGGAATTCTGAAATATAATCCTTATCAAAGACCATTTATTTTATCACGATCGGGTTTCCTGGGTAGTCAGCGTTATGCAGCTACCTGGACAGGTGATAACGTGGCTTCGATGGAGCATTTAAAGATGTCTGTTCCCATGTCATTGAGCCTTGGTCTATCCGGACAGCCTTTCAGTGGACCGGATATCGGGGGATACAGCGGCAAGACGACACCGGAGTTATATGCACAGTGGATTGCGCTGGGGGCTTTCTATCCATTCTCAAGAGGTCATTCTGAAAAAGGTAATACCAACAAGGAGCCTTGGGCATTTGGACAGAATGTTGAAGATGTTGCCCGTGTGGCATTAAACAGACGTTACAGGTTATTGCCTTATCTATACAATTTATTTTATGAGTCTTCTGTTAATGGTTTGCCGGTGATGAGGCCAGTGTTCTTTGCTGACACTAAAGACCTCTCGTTGCGCAAAGAAGAACAGGCTTTCATGTTGGGTAATGATTTACTGATTGTTCCGAAATGGGCTACAAATCCTGCTTTGCCAAAAGGAAAGTGGACGAATGTTTCTCTTGCCGGAGAAAATAGCAGTAAAGATCCTTATCAGCCGGATGTAAAAATTAGAGCCGGTGCTGTTGTTCCGTTGGGTATGTTCATTCAAAATACCACTGAATATACGACCAGCGAATTGACATTGTTGGTCTCGCTTGACAAAAATGGTCAGGCTAAAGGGACTTTGTATGAAGATGAGGGAAATGGTTTTGGTTATCAGAAGGGCGATTTTCTGCTCTCTACGATCATTGCTAAAAAAGTAGGTGGTCAGGTAAAGGTTACGATCCTCCCTTCAAAAGGAAAACGCAAACCAGTTAAGAGAAAGATAACCGTAGTAGTTGTTGGAGAAGAAAAGAAATAATTAACTAACAGATTATAACTTAATTTCAATTATTATGTAGAGACGCAATATTTTGCGTCTCTTTTTTTTAGTCTCATTATTACTCAGAGACGCAAAATATTGCGTCTCTACACTAAACCCGAATCAGCTATTTCAATTATTCCCTGTTATCTTTTTAAAATATCCTTGGTAATACCCCATTATCAAAGATATTGCAATGATGAGCAAAACTGTGCAAACCAGTGAGCCTTCGAATCCAAACTGACCACCATTTACCGTGTTGCTACCTATGAATGTAACCTTGAAAATGGAGCTGATCTTCATACCGCTAACCGAATATCCTAAAACTGGTCCCTGAAAGAAATTCCAGAACAGATGCAGACTGATTGGAAACCATAGGTTCTGTGTAAATATATAGGTCGAACCCAAAATAATTCCGGCCAACATCAGATTAATAAATGACAGGAAAGAAATGTTGGGATTCAATCCATGTAAAACAGAGAAAATCACTGCGCTTATTAGCAAGGCCACATATTTATTTGTTGAAGTCAACAGGTTGTTCAGGATGTAACCCCGCATAAGGATCTCTTCATTGAGTGCAACTATCGTAAATAGAACAAGACTAAGCCAAAAAGCACTAATATCAAATCCTATATAAGTAAGACTGATAGCATTTATTTCAACCAGAATAAACGAACCAAAAATAAAAAGAATTACTGCTATGAAAAAACCGGCAACAATATCTCTGGTTCTGTTTTTCAAAGAAAATCCCATAGAACTGATGGACCGTTTGTCAATAAATTTACGGAATGTATAAATTATCAGGGCCAATGGGATTAATCCCATAGCCGAGAGTATTACATTTTGTTGTAAACTGATTGCCTGTGATGCAAGCCTGTCATGAAAAGAAACATGCATAAGCAGCATCCCGAGCATTTGAAAAACACCGGTCATTATAATAAATGAAAATATCACCAGCACTATCCTCGCCCATACAGGAAGAGCAGGTTTTGTTTCATTTTCCGGGTTAACTGTCATAACTTTCTGTCCTGTATGATCCCTTAGGAACAATAGTGATTGAATAAATACTTATTTCTGAGGGGTTTTGGCTATTTCAACTGCATATACATTTTCTCTTCCTTCAAAGTTGGCCCTGAAGATGATCCATTTGGCATCAGGAGAGAAATGAACATTGGGTTCCAGTTTGTAATCATGTTTTTTCATGTTTACCAATCTTTCTGAAACAAAATGATCTCCCGTTGGACGGAACAAATAGATCCACATACCGTCTTTTGCCTTGGCTACCTGTCCCTCATTTGCCCCATCACCGGTAAATAGTTTCATATCATGGGTGACATTGAAATGGAAAGACCATTCGTCACGGGTCATGCGATAACGTATTTCAGAATGATCTTTAACATTACTGCCGGTAAGGAAAAAGTTTTCGCTTCTTGGAACCTGGTTGTCAAACCAGATGGTTTTTCCATCGGGACTAAAGAATTCGTGACCTGCAATCTCCATATCGACTGCACGTTTGTGCATAAGCTGAACAAAACCTGACTTGACATCAATGGTCCAGATGCGGTCAACTTTATGCCAGGGACCTTCGTGACAAAACATCAGCAGGTTAGGTAAGGTTGGCGAAAACTGGATATGGCCAAGCCATGTCTTTTCAGCATGGATTTTCTTTAGCTCACCGGTTTTAATATTGATAGTAAAAAGTTGATTGAGTGCATGGGCATCGAAGATCCGGTTGAAGAATTGGCTTTTTTCAGGGTATTTCTTCAGGATCTCTTTTTGTTCATCTGATGCCCAACCACCTGCAAGCATGGTCTCATCAGCATTCAGCGTTGAAATGCTGCCTTTAAAATCAGCCGGGAATACAAAGACAAGCTTTGTCTTTTTGGTGTCGAGATTGGAGACATAGACGCTGTCTTTCTTCTGATAATAGATATTGTGGCTCTTATGACCCACGATCTCACCTGTAAATGGGGCATTCTGATTGGTAATTTGTTCTATTTTGAGGGTCTTCAGATTGACAGTATAGCCTTGTTTTCCATTCTTGCCGGTATTGTAAAAGACCATGCGGTCGCCTTCATTGCCGGTTTGAGTGAGGAAAGGGTTGTTGTGAAAGTAAAAGCTCAGGCTGTTTCCTTCCATGCGGGATAGGCAGATTACTTTATGATGCGTGTCTTTATCAATCCATTCATTGGGCATTGGTTTCTGACTGCCGGTTTCTAATACAGGTTGTGACCAGACAACAAATGGCATAAAGACATAGATAATCAGGATCATGAGAGATAATAAGACGCGCAATGTTTTCATTTTGTTTTCGTTTTGAGATGTTAGAATATTATTCAATAGGTTTTATACTTCAATATTAATAACCGAAATCTACTTCTTTTTGGGAAGATAGAAATCTTTTTCAGTCAAACCACACTTATTGATGATTTCAAGCGCGTAGTCGGCTCCTGAAAAGTTGGCATCCAGGTTATTTGTGCCGACAGTGAATTTCACACCTGCTTTTTTAGCTCTGGTAATGAATGCAGCCGAAGGTATACGATAACGATTGTTGATCTCGATAGCGATATGATGTTTATAAGCAGCCTGGATCACCCGATCCATATAGGCTGGAGTCCAGAATGTGTCATAACGGTCACGCATTTGCACAGGTAAGTTTGTAGGATTAACATAAATATTGATGGGTTCAGTATTCAGGATTTGCACAATAGTATTCACGTAATAGTCCATAAACTGTGCCTCATCATCAATCCACGTTTCTTCCTTGATCCAGATCCTATTTCTTCTTCCTTTTGCATCGGTAAATGTCATGGCATCGGTGAATACATAATCAAATTTATCCATCGACTTTTTGGAAAAGTTTTTGACCCATTCACGTCCTTCAGCCTGCATTCCCCGATAAAACTGAGGATATTTCTTTAATTCGGTGATGGCTGAATCGATCTGGCTGTCATTATGGATCGGAAAGCCGATTCCACAATTTACAACAATACCATATTTGATTCCTTCCTGAACAGATTTCTTTACAGCATCTTCAATAGTGAAACCACCTTTGCAATGCACGTGTAAATCAAATAGTTGGAAAGGATGTTGGATCTGACTTTTCAATGAAGTCAAAAACAATAAACAAATAGAGAGTAAAAATACTTTTCGCATCATGACTGGATTTAAAATTTTGTATCTGATTTAATTTGAGAATACAATATTAGTATTTTAAACTGAAAGCCAATCTATAAACCTGAAAGTTTGTTTTTACTGTTTTTAATCAATTTAGCTCCAATGTGAAATAAACCTTTTAATTCTATCTTTGTCTAAGTTTATGAATATTGAAATCAGAGTATTATGAACAAATTATCTTTTCTTATAGTAGTTTTCTTATGCGGTTGTGGTTTAATGAAAACAATCCCCTACAAGAATAAATGATTTTTGGTTTAAAGTTCATCTGAACGGCGTGAAATAAAATCTGCTAACTTTATTCAAATGGATGAGGCTTACAGAAATCAGGCCTGTAGAAATCTGAGCTTTCGAATTCCTGCCACCATCCACGACTGAGTCCCAGGCATTCCATCTCAGCCTGTACAGCTTCGTATTCCCTTGGACCGATTACTCTCCCCAACTCAGGATGCCCTATTGACTTATGCGCAGGATAATATTGCGACATGAGAGAGATGTGCAACATTGGTGTGATCTCAATGGCCAGTCGCCTCAAAACTTCCAGACTGTTTTCGACATGATTGGGCAGAATCATGTGACGCACAATGACTCCTGAAGAGGCATAGCCATTTTCATTTATTGGAAGATTGGTTCCTTTCAGCCTTTTCATTTCCGTTATGGCTGCCAACGCTACTTCAGGATAATCACTGACACCCGAATAAGCTTGAGACAACAAACCATCGGCATATTTATAATCCGGCAGGAACAGATCGATGTAATCATCAAGACTCCTTATGGTTTCAACTTTCTCGTAAGCATTGGTATTGTACACAAATACAGGATTATAGCCCCTATATCTTAATGCCGTAACAATCATCTTTACAATGGGGACGTAGTGTGAGGGAGAGACAAAACCTACTGCCCCTGCCCCATCTTCAAGCATCGGAACGATGATATCAATGACTTCCTCAAGTTTAAACTGATAATCGACAATGTCTTCGGTTACAGAACTAATCTGACTATTTTGACAATAAATACACTGGAGGTTACACCTACTGAAAAAGATATTGCAAATGCCCCCGTTGCCACTAACAGCAGGTTCTTCACCCTTGTGTACACACACTGAACTGAGTGATATTTCGGCCCCACTGTTGCAATATCCTCGATCATTAAAACGGTCTGTACCACATTCACGTGGACAAATTGTGCAGTTTCGGAATTCTTCTGCAAACTGTTGTAACTTTTCAGTCTGTATGGAGTCAAAATAGGTCATAGAATAATATTTTCAAAGATAGATTCTAAGCAAAAGAAAGAAATCATAGCTTAACATGCAAGAATAAATTGCAATTTATACCCGATTTAAAAACTTTGGCCCTTGGTCAAAGTTTTTTTTATATTAATTTTACAATCTCAGAGTCACTTTATAAAAACGACTACTTATGACAGACAGAAGAACTTTTGTAAAAACCGCCGGTCTTGCAGTTGCTGGATTGGCAATAGGAATGAAGGGATTTCCCACATCATTGCTTTCCACAATGGATTTCACTTCAATGCGACCGGTTTTAAAAGATAGAAAATTTACAAGTAAAGCTGTTGAAGAGACAATCGCAACTGTCAAGAAAGCTATTGCCGATCCTGAATTGGCCTGGTTGTTCGAAAACTGTTTCCCTAACACGCTGGATACTACAGTGAACTTCAAAATGATAGATGGCAAACCGGATACATTTGTGATCACGGGTGACATCAATGCCATGTGGTTGCGCGATTCCACAGCACAGGTTTGGCCCTATCTCTCTCTGACCAAAGGTGATGCTGAACTGAGACAACTCATTGCAGGTGTTATAAACCGCCAGATGAAATGCATCCAGATCGATCCTTATGCCAATGCCTTTAATAATGGCCCCGGTCATTCAGAATGGCTGACAGACCAAACCGATATGAAACCCGAACTGCACGAACGCAAATATGAAATCGATTCATTGTGTTATCCTGTCCGCCTTTCTTATGGATATTGGAAGACAACAGGTGATACATCTGTTTTTGATGAGAACTGGGTAAAAGCAATGAAACTGGTCTATAAGACATTCATCGAACAACAACGCAAAGAAGGACATGGTCCTTATAAATTCGGTCGCAAGACCGCATGGCAGTTGGATACACTACCGGGTGGAGGTTACGGAAACCCTGTCAGGCCGGTTGGACTGATTTGTTCGATGTTCCGTCCGAGTGACGATGCAACGACCTTTCCATTCCTGATTCCTTCAAATTACTTTGCAGTTGTTTCATTGAATCAACTCAACGAAATATTTACAACGGTCATAAAAGATAATGAGTTTGCCAACAAATGCAAGCAGTTAGCTACAGAGGTTGAAAATGCTATTAAGAAATATGCCATCACCACCCATCTTACTTTTGGTCCTATGCTGGCTTATGAAGTAGATGGTTTTGGCAATCAACTCTTCATGGACGATGCCAATGTTCCCAGTTTGCTTGCTTTGCCTTACCTGGGTGTGTTCAAGCCAAATGATCCATTATATCTCAATACACGCAAGTTTGTCTTCAGCGACAGTAATCCTTATTTCTTCAAAGGAAAGGCCGCAAATGGCGTCGGAGGCCCTCATTCAGGCATGAATATGATCTGGCCACTCTCCTTCACGATGAAAGCACTCACCAGCACCAGTGACCAGGAGATTACAGACTGTATCCGCACGCTTAAATCAACCCATGCCGGGACAGGATTTATGCATGAATCTTTCTTTAAAGATGACGCAACTCAATTTACCCGCAAATGGTTTGCATGGGCCAACACCTTGTTTGGCGAAATGATCCTCAAGGTTTATCATGAACGCCCACACCTGTTAAAACAAACTTTTTAATAAAATATAATGAAACTGTTTAAATTTCCCCGTAGTCCATTAACATTTAAAAAAGCAACCCCTCGATTAATAACATGAAGAAAAGAAGTTGCTTAAATACGTATTGTTGAAAATGTAGGGGCCGCCCTTGTGGCCGCCCACGGTAATTGTGATTTTTTTTTATTAAATATAAAAACCATGCATAATCCATGGGCGGCCACAAGGGCGGCCCCTACATTTTCAACAATTCCCTAAAAAAGCTCAAATCAAACATATTTCTCGTAAAACACAATCATCTGAATCATAATCAATCATAATAAGTTACATAAGAGGGGATAAATATCAATAGAAAACTACACATAATGAATCTTTTCCCCGAAGGGGACAACAATAAATGTTAATGCCCAACAGGCAAAAAAAGAGGGAGAAATGCATTTCTATTGATATTTATGCCCTACGTGCAAAAAAAAAATAAAATAAAACAGTTTATTATTATTAAACTATACATTTAATTAAATTGTTTATTATTTTGAATAACAGAATTTAATATTATAAATAATATGATTATTGTTGAAGCATGTGTCAACTCTGTTACCTCTGCAATTGAAGCAGAAAAAGGAGGCGCCCAACGGGTTGAACTCTGTGACAACATCTATGAAGGCGGCACTACACCAAGTGCAGCTGCGATTATCATAACTGCTCAAAGCATCGGAATTGATCTTCATGTACTTATTCGTCCAAGAGGTGGTGACTTCCTCTATACTGATCTTGAGTTTGAAGTAATGAAACGAGACATCGCTTTCTGCAAAGAAAATGGTGTGAAGGGAGTTGTGCTGGGTGTCTTAACGGAATTTGCAGAGGTTGATATAAATAGAACTCTTGAATTGGTTAAAGCTGCTTCACCGATGTCTGTTACATTTCACAGAGCCTTCGATATGGCAATAAATCCAATTAAATCTCTTGAAGATGTGATATCTACAGGATGCCATCGGATACTCACATCCGGTCTTTCAAACAAAGTAGAGAACGGACAGGATATTATTAGAATGCTGATAAAGAAAGCAAACGGAAGAATAATCATTATGGCAGGTAGCGGCATCAATCACGATAATGCAGAAGAGTTAGTAAAGTATACCGGTGTTACCGAAATACATGCCTCTGCCCGATCATCTTATCCAAGCAAAATGTTATATAGGAAACAGAATTTATACTTGGGGGGCTTGCCTGAAATTCCTGAATTCGAAATATCACAAACAGATTCTAATAAAATAAAACTTATCGTTCAATCAGTAAGTGAGTGTTAAAATTCTTATTTTCAAAGATATTACAGTAATAAAACTATCGGTAATGAAGAAAATAACCCTGTTTTTAATCGCGATGATGTTGTTCCCTTTCGTGTTTGCTCAACATCTGATCAACAATGCTGCATATCGTCAAAAAGTACATCTTCAGTTTTTGAGGAGGCAGACGGAGATGTCTACAGCTAAAAACAGGCCTTTCGCCATCTTTCAACAACCTCTTTCCACTGAACAACGTGAGGCCATGGAGTTTCTCTATGCCTATATGCCACTTGGTGATATGGCCGATTACGACGGCTCTTTCTTTCTGAATCAGGTCAATGCCTCTCTAGAAGCAAAGAAAACTTTCAGTTGGGGAAAAACCATACCCGATGACATTTTTCGTCACTTTGTTCTCCCATACCGGGTCAACAATGAAAATCTGGATTCGGCAAAGCTATTGTTTCTCAAAGAGATAAAAAACAGAGTTATCAACATGTCAATTAAAGATGCCGCGCTTGAAGTCAACCACTGGTGTCATAAAAAAATGACCTACAGGGGTTCCGATGAACGCACTTCTGCCCCATTGGCATCTCTAAGAACTTCATTTGGACGTTGTGGAGAGGAATCCACGTTTACCGTAACAGCCCTCAGGTCTGTTGGGATCCCTGCCCGTCAATGCTATACGCCACGATGGGCACATAGTGATGACAATCATGCATGGGTAGAAGTCTGGATCGATGGCAAATGGTCCTTCATGGGTGCCTGCGAACCCGATGCCGATCTCAATATGGGTTGGTTTGCCGGTCCTTCAAAACGTTGCATGATGGTTCACACCAATGTCTTTGGGACTTATGAAGGAACTGAAGAGACCAATCAGAAAGAACCCTGGTTCAGCAAGATCAATATCCTGTCGAATTATGCTCCGGTAAAGAAACTCATGGTTAAAGTGATCGATGCTGAAAAGAAGCCTGTAAAGGATGCACGCGTCGACTTTGGACTTTACAATTACGCAGAGTTTTACACAATTGCATTCAAGATGACCAACTTAAAAGGTATGGCATCATTGATTACCGGTTATGGTGATCTCTTGGTCTGGGCTACAGATGGCAAACGATATGGTTATCATAAAGTCACTGTTGAGAAAACAGATACCCTAACGATTACACTGAATCAGACCGGTAAAAAGGAATATACCGAGGACTTTGATCTGGTTGTTCCCATCGAAAGAGCCGTGGCCGATGCCGGATCTGCAAACAAAGAGATCAATGCTGCCCGACTGAAACAGGAAGACGTCATCCGCACTGCCTATATGAATACTTTTATGCAACCCGAACAGGCAGGGAAACTGGCTAGTACATTGAATCTCAATGCAGACAGCGTTAAGAAGATCATCAGCAAGAGCTATGGTAACTATCCTGAAATCATTGATTATCTGCAACAGGGAACCACGAAATACAAAAACATACTGACACTGCCATTGCTTAATGTGATCTCTGAAAAGGATCTCAGGGACACTCCGGCTGCCATATTGCTTGATCATCTTACCAATGCTGAAAAAGTAAAGCCAGAGGAGTCATTGTCTCCTGAACAATATGCCCGGTATATTCTTTCTCCCAGGGTTGCAAATGAAATTCTGTCATCATGGAGAGGTTTTCTATTAGTTTATATGGGAAATGAGTTGAAAGGAAGTGGTCCAATCACTCCGGCTTTAATCAAAGCATGGATTCAAAAAAACATAAAGATCAAGGAAACCGAAAACTATTACGATGTCCCCATCACTCCTTCAGGTGTCTATAATCTGAGACAGGCCGACCCTAAAAGCCGGAATATCTTCTTTGTTGCCGTATGTCGCACTTTTGGAATGGCCTCACAGATCGAAGCATCCACAGGTATTCCACAATATTTGAATAAAGGGAAATGGATAGATGTGACATTTAATGAAACAGGTGCTAAGGATGCTGCGAGAGGAATACTTCAGATTGACAATTCACCAACAAATACCATTAAACCCGAATATTATACACACTTTACAATTGGCCGTTTACAGGAAGGTAAATTTGTTTCGCTTGATTTCGAGTACAGTGACGATATGAAATCACTGCCAACTACCATCAGTCTCATTCCGGGGTATTACAGAATGGTAACCGGAAACCGTATGAACAACGGTAATATACTGGCACGGATAACCTATTTCAATATTGAGCCGGGTGCTACAGTCAAGAAGGTTGTCGAACTGCGTCCTTTAGTCATGAAACCTGAAGTGTTGGGCACGATTGACATGAATCTTACTTTTTCTACATTTGACAACAAAAGAGTTCCCCTCAAAGAGCTGGCCGGAGAGACGGGATTGGTCCTTTCATTGCTTGATCCCCTGAGTGAACCCAGTCGTCACGTGATGGTTGATATTCCATTACTGAAAGAGTCTTTCGAGAAATGGAATGGTGGCATGGCCTATCTGGTGCCTGATGAGAAATATTCAACAGCTTTTACAACAGATAATTATCCCAACCTGCCAAATCAGAAGGTGTTTGGTAAAGATATAAACCACCTGTTAGTAAATGCACTTCTCAAGGCTACTAAAATCAGTTTCACCAACAACTTCCCACTCATCACAATCATTACACCAAAGGGTGAGATCATCTTCCTTTCACAGGGCTACAGAATTGGCATTGGTGAAAATCTGATCAAGACAATCCAGATGATGGCAAAATAATTTTTAGGTAAGCACGTTTTCCTGCGGTCATTTTCGCTTAAATCTGAATTCATATTTCTTTGAAATAGCCTGGAATACTCCCGGAAACACTTCAGGCGTTTTATATATAACTCCCCCATATAGAGCACGTATAGAACACCTGTTCAGCACCTGTTCAGCACACCCCTATAGCTGAACAGGTGCTGAACAGGTGCTCTACACGTGCTCTATAGGCGCTCTACAGCAAGGGATTATATGACGGTATTTCGGACGGTGTTTATGCCTATTCTACCCTTTATGTTTTCAGGTTCTTTCGAAAATCAATTGATGAAGACCGAAATACAAAAGAAAGTTTGTTGCTTTTCAGGGCAGTATCATTGAAAATGTAGGGAGGCCCCTTGTGGGTCTCCAGGGCAGTAACAATAAAAATATACATTACCGGTCAGGAGACCCACAAGGGGCCTCACTACATTTCCACATTACTGCTTTATGCACAAAAGAAAAAAGAAAATTTAAACAGTATTTATACCATTTCACTCCATGCTTGTGTGAGTGCCTTCAGAAAATAGTTGCTATCCTGAGCGCCCGATACTGTATATTTAGTATCGATCAGGAAGAAAGGAACTCCCCTGACCCCGATCTGGCGTGCTTCATGGAAATCCAGCTTTACTTCATCCAGATATTGATCACTTTCCAGCAGTTTTGTCAATTGCTCTTTCTGTAAACCAATCTCCTCCCCCAGCCTTGTGAGTGTTGATCGGTCCTGAATGTTTTCACCTTCGGTAAAATAAGCTTTGAAGAGGCGTTCTTCCGCTTCATCCTGCAATCCATTCTGCAAAGCCAGTTGAAGAAGACGGTGCGCATCCAGTGTATTTGCCGGTTTCACCCTGTCAAAATTCATCACGAGTCCTTCTCTGACTGAGCTTGCAACAATACCGGCAGTCATTTCTTTTACATCTTCAGGGTCATAGCCCTTATAATCAACCAGATATTCAGTCATCGTCCTGTCGGCTTCAAAACTGACAGCAGGATCAAGTTGAAAACTATGCCAGATGACCTCTACATCTTCTCTGTTTTCAAATTTATTTAAGGCATTTTCGAATTTACGTTTACCCAAATAACAAAATGGGCAGGCAATATCACTCCAGATTTCTACTTTCATTTTTCTTTATTAATAATATTAAACTGAATTTCAGTATTTTAATTTTCACAATATGCATCAGTCACCAATTATGAAAAAAAGATAACAGAACTTTCCCCTGATTGTTTAGATCAGAATAAGCCATCAAAAATAACCAAAACAAAAACAATGTATCGTTTTTATAAAAACTTAATGCTGCAAACAGCTAACGTTTCTCAGTTATTATTACCTTAGCCAATGATTTCCCGATGCTTATTTCTATAAAAAAACAGTTCATGAAAATAGTGCCCTCATTGCTTTTAAAAGCATTTGTGTTGATGATTTTGATTACACAAATCACTTTATATTCAACTGCTCAGACCCTAAAACAAATTGAATCAAAACGAGTTACATTGTCTAATGGATGGAGCCTCACCCCTATTGGTGAACAGATCCGTTTAGGCGATCTGCCACTCAATATTGCAGTCTCATCTTCAAAGAAACTGCTGGCTGTCACCAATAACGGTCAGAGCGATCAGTCGGTCCAGTTGATCGATGCCGTGAACCATCGCGTTCTCGACTCTGTTCCAATGGCAAAATCATGGCTGGGACTGGCCTTTTCATCTGATGAGAAGTCACTCTATGCTTCAGGGGGTTTCGATAATATGATCGTTCACTTTACGATTAAAAACAATAAATTAGTTCCAACTGACACCATCGTACTGGGTGAAAAATGGCCTGTAGCCATTGGTGTGACAGGGATTGCCGTTGATGACAAGCACAATCTTTTGTATGCCGTCACCAAGGAGTCCAATTCGTTGTATGCTGCAGATCTCAAAACCCGTAAAGTCATTGGTCAATATCCATTAGGTGGCGAGGGCTACACCTGTATCCTTTCTCCGGACAACAACACCCTGTATGTTTCTTGCTGGGGATGCAGTAAAGTTGAACTGTTCGATACCCGCAAACAACAGTTTACAGGTTCCGTAACCGTTGGCAGCAATCCAAATGACATGTGCCTCTCATCTAATGTTGCATTTTTGTATGTGGCCAATAGCAACGATAATTCGGTTTCTGTGATTGATGTTAAGAAACGAATGGTTATCGAAACACTGAATGCTGCCCTATTTCCTGATGCACCTTCAGGATCTACCACAAACGGTGTGGCGCTCAGCGAAGACAATAAAACGCTTTATATCGCCAATGCAGACAATAACTGTCTGGCTGTTTTCAATGTAGAGAAACCGGGAAGCAGTGTCAGTAAAGGGTTTATTCCTGTTGGCTGGTATCCCACCTGCGTAAGGGTTGTCGGAAAAACCCTCTTTGTTTCTAATGGCAAAGGGCTTACATCACTGGCAAATCCACTTGGTCCCAATCCTATCAGCAAAGCTGAAACGGTAGAGTATCAAAAAGGAGCCAAAGTAAAACCAAACAAGGAACAATATATAGCCGGTCTATTGAGAGGTGCCTTGAGCATATTCCCGACTCCTTCAGATGAACAATTAGCGGTCTATTCACAGGCTGTCTATCAAAACACACCCTATTCCAAAGAAAAAGAGACTTTAACAGAGGGGAAAGAGGGAAACCCCATCCCGAATAAGGTTGGTGATCCGTCACCGATTAAACATGTTTTCTATATCATCAAGGAAAACCGCACCTATGATCAGATCCTTGGAGATATTCCCGAGGGCAATGGTGATAAGAAACTGGTTTTGTTTGGTGACAAAGTCACTCCCAATCAACACGCTATAGCCCGTGAGTTTGTCTTACTCGACAATTTCTATTCAGATGGAGAAGTCAGTGCCGATGGTCACAACTGGTGTATGGGAGCTTACGCTACGGATTTCCTTGAAAAGACATGGCCTACATCCTACGGCAGCCGTGGAGGTCCTTACGATGCTGAAGGTAATCGTGATGTTGCAAACAACAAGAATGGCTTCCTGTGGGACTTCTGCAAGCGATTTGGCGTGACCTATCGCACTTATGGTGAGTTCATGGAAGGTACCGTACCCAATCTGCCTGTTTTAAAGGATCATTTCTGCCGCACTTTTACAAGTTGGAACCAACGTGTAGCAGATACCACCCGTTTCAGACAATGGAGACATGACTTCGATTCTCTGCTCAGCATCAATAAATTGCCACAGTTCAATTCGTTGAGATTTATCAATGACCACACAGAAGGAACGCGTATAGGCCGCCCTACACCGTTTGCTGCAGTAGCAGACAATGACCTGGCTGTAGGACTCTTTGTTGATTACCTGAGCAAAAGCCCGATCTGGAATCAATGTGCTGTCTTTGTTGTTGAAGATGATGCACAGAACGGTCCTGATCACGTAGATGCACATCGCACTACAGCTTATGTTGCCGGTGGAATGGTCAGGAACAGCTTTGTGGATCATACTCCCTATTCTACTTCATCCATGGTCAGAACCATCGAGTTGATATTGGGATTGCCTCCGATGAGTCAATATGACGCAGCAGCTACACCGATGTGGAGATGTTTCTCGGAAGCAGCAAACCATGCAGCATATCAGGCACGTCCTGCAAATATCGATTTGAAAGAGAAGAATGTTGCCGTCACACAATGGTCACGCAAGAGCGAGAAGATGGATTTCAGCATTGAAGACCGTGCTCCGGAACAGGTATTGAATAAAGTCCTCTGGGTTGCAGTCAATGGAGAAAACGTTGCCATGCCTGCTCCTGTCCGTGCAGCTTTTGTAGCTACAAGTGCAAAGAGTGAGGATGATTAAATACAAATCTTGCTTATCCATCATGCTTCATGCAAAACCATTTCATAAAACAGGTACCTTTGCACCCTCTTAAAAATATGGAATGATATCAGTTGATGGGCTTACAGTAGAGTTTTCAGGAACTACACTTTTTAAAGATATATCGTTTGCGATAAACGATAAAGACAGGATAGCCCTGATGGGCAAGAACGGGGCCGGTAAATCGACCATGCTCAAGATAATTGCCGGTGTCAGAGGGTCTAACAGTGGACGGGTCTCTGCACCGAAAGATGCCATTATTGCCTATTTACCCCAACATCTGATCACTGAAAACGACCGGACAGTCTTCGACGAGGCCGCTCAGGCTTTTGCTCATATCTATGAAATGGAGCGTGAGATCGAAGCAATAAATAACCAGTTATCATCACGTACAGACTACGAATCTCCCGAATATTACGCATTAATAGAAGAGGTTTCAACCCTGAGTGAGAAGTATTACTCTATAGAAGAGACCAATTTCGATGGTGAAGTTGAAAAGATCCTGCTTGGACTTGGTTTTGTGCGTGAAGATTTCACCCGTTCTACGAGTGAATTCAGTGGTGGTTGGCGCATGCGGATTGAGCTGGCAAAGATCCTGCTTCAGAAGCCCGATCTCATCCTGCTCGACGAACCTACTAACCATCTTGACATCGAATCTGTCATGTGGCTCGAGGACTTCCTGGTCACCAGTGCCAAGGCAGTCATCGTGATATCACACGACAAGGCCTTTATCGATAACATCACCACCCGCACCATCGAAATCACCATGGGGCGCATATATGACTACAAGGTCAATTATTCCACCTATCTCGATCTGCGTCAGGAGAGAAGAGCTCAACAGATCAGGCAGTTCGAGGATCAGAAGAAAATGATTAATGATAACCAGCTTTTCATCGACCGGTTTAAAGGAACCTATTCTAAAGCTACCCAGGTTCAGTCGCGTATCAAGATGCTGGAAAAGATGGAGGTTGTCGATGTGGATGAGGAAGACTCATCGGCACTCAGACTGAAGTTCCCTCCCGCTCCCCGTTCAGGCAGCTACCCTGTTACCGTTGAGGGTTTGTCAAAGAGTTATGATGATCACAATGTATTTAAGAATGCCCACTTCACCATAGAGCGAGGAGAACGTGTTGCATTTGTTGGTAAAAATGGTGAGGGAAAGTCAACCATGGTGAAAGCCATCATGGGCGAGATCGATTATGAAGGCACTATGGCACTGGGTCACAATATCCTGATTGGTTATTTTGCACAAAATGAAGCTTCGCTGCTTGACGAAGAGAAGACTGTATTTCAGACTATCGATGATGTAGCCGTTGGAGATATCCGAACTAAGATCAGGGATATCCTGGGAGCGTTTATGTTTGGAGGCGACAACTCAGCCAAGAAAGTCAAAGTACTTTCGGGAGGAGAACGAACACGTCTATCAATGATCAAGCTGTTGCTCGAACCTGTCAACCTGCTGATTCTCGATGAACCTACAAACCATTTGGATATAAAGACTAAGGAAATCCTGAAGAGTGCTCTGAAAGACTATGACGGTACCCTGATACTCGTCTCACATGATCGTGATTTCCTGGATGGGTTGGTCACGAAAGTTTATGAGTTTGGCAACAAGAAAGTCAAGGAACATCTCGGAGACATCAAGGGCTTCCTCGAGAAGAAGAAGATGGAGAACCTGCGTGAATTAGAACGCAACAACCAGAAATAAAACACCAAAGTCTTATATAAAACAAAAGGTCTCACTTATTAGGTGAGACCTTTTTGCATTTATGGCATTACAAAAACTAAATCATTAATTGCCAATTCTATTGTTTACATATGATGGCGATGATATTCACCATGATGCCTTTTAACGAAATTAACTGCAAGAATCTGATATAGACCTGCATTAGTTGAGCTATTGATAACTATTATACCATTAGTTTTAACTGCATTATCCAGTTGAGCAGGTGTAATACCTACAAACAGCTGATCCAGATAAATCTGAACTACACCTGAAAACGTACTGGTAGTGGTTGAGGTTATCGTGTCATTCTTCAATTCGGTTTTAATTAAAACCGGTTCGAATACTTTAAAGGTAACCGGGATTACAACATTGGCACTGTTTGTATAATTTCCTGTAAGGTTAAATACAGGGACCGTGTCATTATTGTTTCTGGTCGAGGCAACTCTCAATTCAATTTCATCATAGAAACCGGGCTGCAAAGTTAGCTGTCCAAAATCAGCTGTGGCGTTTAGGAGATCAACTACTTTCGGACCGTTCCAATTGTATTCAATACTCACTGAGTCATGTGCCTTGTTACTGGACTTAAGTTCAGCTTCAAAACTAAATTTCGAAACCAATAACTTTGCTGATGTTATCTGCACCAATGATGTTGCAGATAATGATTTCATGGTTGTTGACGACACAGGTAGATTAAAACTAGGATTTAGCGCTTGTACTGATAATCCCATTACCGGTGTAGAGTTATTATTTGATGCATCTTTTTTACAACCTGTTATTGCCACCACTGACAATACTGCGCCAATAATTAAAAGATTTACTTTTTTCATAATTATGATAGTATTAGTGAATGATTAGATATTTGACTTAGTCGTTTTATATTTTTACAATTACTATACCACTAACAAGTATTTCGCTACTTGTATTCCCTTATAATTCATAAAATAGATGTTAATTATTTAAAGACAAGTGTAACATGCTATCTGATAGCAGCATCAGTTTGTGAATATTTTGATGAATCACCCCCACGTATAAAATACCTCTTCCTTCATAAAGTAACCGACTCTACTTTAATCAAATATCAAAAACAAAGTGAGATGAATATTTGTTAAGCAAGTAAACCTTCAACCATGGAAGAACACATTGTCAGAATATTCAGCATCGAGTATGTAACACATGATGTCAGGAGATACAAAATAGAAAAACCTGCCGGGTATACATTTATCCCGGGACAGGCAACAGAAGTGTCCATTAATACCCCAATATGGAAAGATGAGAAACGACCTTTCACTTTTACCTGTCTGACAACTGACCCTTTTCTTGAGTTCACCATCAAATCATATGCGTCACATCAGGGTGTGACGAATGAATTGCACAAACTGGAAGAAGGAGCCGAACTGATCATCAGAGATGTCTGGGGTGCTATTACATATACGCATCCGGGAGTCTTTATAGCTGCCGGTGCAGGAATCACACCATTTATAGCCATACTTCGCCATCTGAGCAAAATAGAATTAATAGAGGGCAACAGCCTGATTTATTCTAATAAGACATCTCGGGACATTATTCTAAAGGATGAACTGGAGAAAATGTTGGGTGATCATTTTACCAATACCCTCACCCGCGAAAAGAATGATCTCTATGATAACCAAAGGATTGACAAGACTTATCTACAGGAGAAGATCAATGATTTTAAACAACCTTTCTATGTTTGCGGCCCCGACCTTTTTGTTACCGAGATACACCAAACCCTCATTGACTTAGGCGCCAATGTGGATTCAGTGATTATCGAGAAATAAATGTAGGGATACCCACAAGGGGCCTTCCTACATCACTTTCGTTCATGGTATTACAAAACCTTTAACAACCGTAAATGCTGTCTTAAATTTTCAGGCGACTCAAACTGAATGGCTTTAAACCCAATAGTTTTGGCGCTTTGAATATTCAGATAGTTATCGTCAATAAAAATACAGCTTTCCGGATTAATATTGTATCGGTTGATTAAAATATTATAGATTTCAGGAAAAGGCTTTACTACTTTCTCATCACCCGAAACAACAATCCCGTCAAGACTTCTCAGAAATTCAAATTGCTTAAATACAATCGGGAAAGTATCTGCACCCCAGTTTGTCAATCCATAGACCGGAAAGTTCTTTGCCTGGATCTCTTTCAGTATTTCAACAGTTCCGGTGATCGGCCCTCCCACCATTTCAGACCAGCGGGTTTCATACATTGCAATCTTGTCACAATATTCAGGAAACTTCATTTGTAATTCAGGGATTGTCTCTGAAAATGGTAACCCTTCATCCTGCAGATTATTCCATTGATCAGAACAAACATTTCTCAGGAACCATTCCATGTCTGTTAAATCATCAAAAACCTTATTGTATAAATATCTGCGATTCCAATCAATCAATACACCACCAAAGTCAAAGACTACTGTTTTATATTTACTATTCATTTTAAAAATTTAGAATTATATAGAAAAGACCGGCTCTTTTGAAGCCGGTCTTATTCGTTTTGATTCACTTATTACTGCTTTACCAACAATAAAACTCCAAATTAACCGGATTATTGTCCAAATGTTGAAAAAAAAACCTTACTAAACATTAAACCTGATATTCAGTAAGTCGCCATCAGCAACCACATAATTCTTACCCTCAACAAACAACTTACCATGTTCGCGGCAGGCAAGTTCTGTCTTATAATGCACGAAATCGGCATACTTGATCACCTCAGCCCTGATATAACCCCTTTCGAGGTCACTGTGGATAACCCCTGCAGCCTGTGGAGCCGTCATCCCCTTGTGAATCGTCCATGCATGAATCTCTTTGGGCCCAACCGTAAAAAACGACATCAGGTTCAGGATTTTATACGCCGCCCTTACCAACCTGTCTACACCCGGTTCCGTCAACCCTGCATCTTCCAAAAAAATCTTCCTGTCATCCGGATCTTCCAAAGCAGCTATTTCAGCCTCCAGTTGTCCAGCAACGATCAGCACCTGCATATTTTCATCTTTAACAGCTTCTATTACCCTCTCAACATAGCTGTTACCGGCAATGGCAGACTTCTCATCCACATTGCAGACATAAATAACCGGCTTATCCGAAAGCAGAAACATATCGGCAATCCATCTCCTGTCCTCTTCCGAAGCCACGAGAGTACGCATTGGTTTAAAGTCTTCCAGGTGTTTGGTGAAATGCGTCAACACCTCTATCCCCTTTTTGGCATCTTTATCCCCAACCTTTGATTGCTTCTCCAGCTTGGCAATCTTGCGTTCAATCAGCCCCAGGTCACGCACCTGCAGCTCAAGATCCACGATCTCTTTATCTCTTACCGGATCTACACTTCCTTCGGGATGTGGCAATGTAGGGTCATCAAAACAACGCAACACATGAATAATGGCATCGGTCTGCTGGATCTCGGCCAGGAACTTATTCCCGCCACTCTCCATTCCACCTTTGGTCAGTCCCGGAATATCAACAATATCCACTGTCACGGGAATAATTTTTTGCGAGTTGACCAGATCACACAAGATCTGCAAACGTGGATCCGGTACAAAAACCTGTCCAAGATTAGATTTGGTAGCGCTGAATTCGTAACCCGAAGCCTGTGCCTTAGTATTTGAAATACAGTTAAACAAAGTTGTTTTTCCGGATTTGGATAACCCGATTATTCCACACTTAAGTCCCATAGAAATAGTATAATTTTATGCAAAGATAAGACAAAGCCGGTTAATATATTTCTATGGATGACTATCATTCAGACTTTTCATTATTTTTGCACTCATTAATACCGTTCACCCCTTACAATCCAACTATAAATCACACACAACAATGAAAAAACAATTACTGGTATTCATTTTTCTAACAGTATGTTGCACGCCAGCATGGCTCTCCGCCCAGACCGTTAAGAAGCCACTGACCCCTGCTGTCTACGACAACTGGAAGTCTATCGAAGCTTCAACACTCAGCAACAATGGCCGTTATGCAGCCTACGAGGTCAACGCCCAACAAGGCGATGGCAGACTCAACTTTTATGACCTGCAGACCAACAAACACGACTCTGTCAACCATGCAGGCGGTATCCTCTTCTCCCCCAACAGCAACTTTTTTCTTGCAAGGGTCAAGATGAGCTATGCCGATCAGCGCAAAAAGAAGCTAGCCAAGAAAGACAAAGAGATCAAGGACACCCTGCTGCTACATGTCTTCGACGGCAAAGAGAAGAAGTTCTCCAAAGTCAAGACCTTCCGCGTTGCTGAAAAAGAATCCAACTGGTTTGCCGTGCTGCTTGAACAGGATGCCAAGAAAGACTCCGTTAAAAAAGGTGACTCTCTGAATAAAAGTTTAGCCCGTAGGACAGCTCCACAAAGACCCGACAGCACGAAGAAAGCCATTTCCAAAACCCCTAAACATAAATCAGAAGTCGTCAAGACCGATCTCGGCGAACTGATCATCTCCAACCCAATTACCGATAAGGAATACCGGTTCAAGGATGTCAAGGACTACGACCTCTCCAAAAACGGACAGGTCTTCACGGCAGTACGTGCCTGGGGTGATGCCATCGACTCTACAGAGATCGTATCATTCAACACCCTCACTGAAAAGCAGATCACGATCTATAACGGTCCCGGTTATGCCATTAAGCCTACTACCGACTATCAGGGAAACCAGGTTTTCTACCTGATGGCTACCGATACCGGCAAGATCAAGCGTTACGCCCTCTACGATTACACCTTCAAAACCGCTAACCTCAGGATGGTAGCCGACACCGCTACTGCTGCCTTCACAAAGGGATGGTGTTTATCTGAAAACGGCCCTATCAACGTCTCTGAAGACGGCACAAAGCTCTTCTTCAGTGTTGCTCCCCGACCTAAACCCGAGCCAAAAGACACGCTTACAGAAGACGAAAAGGCCCATTACGATATATGGAGCTGGACCGACAATGAGCTCATGACACAGCAGCTATTTAGCGTCGCCAAGGACAAAAAGAAGTCATACACAGCCCTCTATAACGTTGCAAAAAACAAAGTATTCCAGTTGGGTGACGAGAACATGGAAATGATTCTTCCTACTTTTCATAACAATGGTGAATTCACCCTCGGTTATGTTTCAAAACCATATAGAAAAGAGCGCGCAACGAAAGGCACTTCACCCCGCGACATCTATCTGATCAACCTGAATACCGGTGAAAAGAAGTTACTGCTCAATAAGACCGAAGCACAAGGCTCCCTCTCTCCTGCTGCCAAATACATTGCTTATTATCTGCAGGCCGACAGCACCTGGAATTGCCTGAATCTGGCAACGATGCAGTCTGTCTGTCTCACCAAAAATCTCAACGTCAAGTTCTATGACGAAGAACACGACACCCCCGACCAGGCCAATTCTTATGGACAGGCCGGCTGGACCCAGGACGACAAACAGTTCCTGATCTACGATCATTACGACATCTGGGCTTTCGATCCTTTGATGAAAAAGCAACCCGATATGCTGACCAAAGGTGCAGGTCGCGAACAGAAGATCTCTTTCCGCTACAGCCAACTCGACAATGATGTCAATTACATCGCCGGCCCCATGTTGCTTGATGCCTTCAACACCGTGAACAAACAAAGTGGTTACTATCGCCTAGACCAACCCGTTTCCGCCGTTCCAACCAAACTGACCATGGGAGAGTTTAAATATATCGGCGAACGCAAGGCAAAGGATGCCAACGTCATGTTATGGGCCAAGAGCACCTTCCGGATGTTCCCTGACCTTTGGGTCAGCGATATAGACTTTGCCAATGCCAAACGTATCAGCGACGCCAACCCACAACAAAAAGACTACCTCTGGGGCAATGTGGAACTGGTCCATTGGACAGCTTTCGACGGAGATAAACTCACCGGGATGCTCTATAAACCCGACAACTTCGATCCCAATAAGAAATACCCGATGCTGGTTTACTTCTATGAACGCAACAGCGACAACCTCTATGCCCATTCCACTCCACGTCCGAGCCGTTCCATCATCAACACCTCGTTTTGTGTGAGCAACGGATATGTTGTTTTCGTACCCGATATCACCTACCGGACAGGGATGCCGGGCAAGAGCGCCTTTAACGCCATCATCAGCGGTACCCAGGCCATGGTTGAAAAAGGATTTATCGATCGCGACCACATGGGACTTCAGGGACAAAGTTGGGGAGGCTATCAGACTGGTTTCCTTGTCACCCAAACTGACATGTATTGTGCAGCATTTGCAGGTGCACCTGTAAGCAATATGACCAGTGCCTATGGTGGAATCCGCTGGGAAAGTGGTTCTCCGCGTACCTTCCAGTACGAAACAGGACAAAGCCGTATCGGTGCCAGCCTGTGGGAAAAGCCACAACTCTATATCGAAAACTCACCTCTTTTCTATGTAGACCGCATCCACACTCCACTGCTGATCATGTCTAACGATAATGACGGTGCAGTTCCCTGGTATCAGGGCATCGAGTATTTCAATGCCATGCGACGTCTCAACAAGCCGGCCTGGTTGCTCTGTTACAATGGTGACCAGCACAACCTTGTCCGCCGTGCAAACATGAAAGACCTCGACATCCGCATGATGCAGTTCTTCGATCATTTCCTCAAGGGTGCCCCCATGCCATTATGGATGAAGGCCGGATTACCCGCAGTTGACAAGGGATTACGCAATGCGTATGAGCTGACAACTGACGATGATCAATAAGCATTAACATAAAAAATGTAGGGGCCGCCCTTGTGGCCGCCCACGGGAATTGTAAATAAAATCTACATAACCCGTGGGCGGCCACAAGGGCGGCCCCTACATTTTCAATAATACCGTTTAACAATACCGTTTAAACAATACCGCCTATTCAACAATACTGCCTGAATATTATTCGAACCGTAGCGAATGAAACAACGACCTCATCCCCGTTGGAAAAGCATCCTGTTTATTGGCCAGGAAAAACAAATAGGCATCGCCAACATTATCCTTGTGCAATGCCACCACCATACAAAACCTGTAACCCTTTCCAAAATCCGACCTCAACTCCACCAGTGTAATGGCTCCCCAATCGGCATTAAACTCATCCTTGGCTGCGCTCTTTTCAAAAGTCTTAAACTCGTAATCGTATCCCCCCGAAATATCATATAACACCGCCTTCATGTTGGCTTCATACGACGTGTTTCTGATCTGTACCTTGCTCTCCATTGCCTTTTTTAAACTATCGTTGGTATAGACCTTATATAGTATAGGCCTGATCGCATACCGCAAAATAAAATCCTTGTCAGGATACTTCACCGCGTAATCATAGTCCATGTTTTTGTTGGCAACAACAGGGCTTGAAACAAAGACCTCGGGAATATTCAGACTCATCCCGCATTCTTTAACTAATTCTTCAAACTCTTTCAGACTCTGACTAAAGCCTTGATTCGAAATCAACAATATCAATAGTGTTAGGGTAACAAACTTTAGTTGTTTCATGGATTAAGTATAACCGGTTAATATTTCTCGCCAAATTTAGATCATAAAGTTGATCAGAAGTTTAAATAACAAATGTATTTATACAATTTCATTTTAAACGTTCACATATTCTTAATTTTTTAAAATCTTAAAACATTTTAACTTACTTTTAACTCATTAATAATCACAATTAAGTCTGTTCTTTTTTTGTTTGTTTTTCAACGAGTTAAAACATCAAAAATATCAGTATGAAAGATGCATTTCTTATCGATTTAATCTACAATGCAGCAATTCTGCTTGCATTTTCGATGCTGTATGAGAATTTCTGGCTGAAGAATGAATCGTCAAAACGCTTTTTGACTAAAATTTTAATCGGCATAGTGTTGGGATGTATTGGAATTATTTTAATGTTGAACCCGGCGACTTTGGTACCGGGTATATTAATTGATGCCAAAACAATTTTACTTTCTATATCCGGTCTGTTCTTTGGGCCAATCCCTACCATGCTAGCAATGATCATCATCGGAACCATGCGCATATCAAGGGGTGATGACACAATATGGATGGGGCTGGCAGCCATCATTTCATCCGGTTGTATAGGTTTAATGTGGAGCTATTTCAGACCTTCCTGGCGAGAGAAAAACAGCTATCTCGAATTACTCAAAATGGGAATACTGGTAAATCTAACTATATTTATCTTAAGGCTATTCCTGGTGCCAATTGATATCACATTTATCCAACATTTACTCGCGCTTCTGATCTTTATTCCTTCGACTGTTCTGCTCGGCGTATTGATGTTACGGCAAGCTAAAAATTATAAAAACGAACTTGCAATCAAACAGGACAATATCGAACGCAGACAATTGGAGCTTGAACTAAAAGACTCTCTCTCTTTAATGCATACTACCCTGGAAGCGATCAGTATTGGGATCCTGATAGTCGATCAATCCGGAAAGATTATCACAACCAATTCCCGGTTTGCAGAGATGTGGCATATTCCCGATGCACTGATCTCCAAAGGAGATGACAAAATACTGATTGATTATATACTTGATCAGCTTATAGATCCTGCTAAGTTTACTGCAAAAGTCACGGAACTTTATGAAGATCCTAAAGCCGAGGTAATAGATACACATTACTTCAAAGATGGACGGATCTTTGAACGCATTTCCAAACCATTGACACTGGCAAATAACAGGGAAGGGCGTATCTGGTCATTCCGTGATATCACAGAACGCATGCAGGCAATAGCTAAGCTTGAGGAAAGTGAAAAGAAATACAGAGCCCTCTATGAAAACTCACATGAAGGGATCTTTCAGACCAGATATGATGGTTCTTATATCTCCGTAAATCCTGCATTGGCCAGGATGTATGGTTTTGATACACCCAAGGAGTTAATGAAAAGCCGTACCGATATCTCCAAGGAAGCCTATTCCGACCCCACAGAGCGCAATAACTTCATAAAAATGATGGAAAAAGATGGATTTGTCAAGGGCTACGAATATGAAGTCAAACGCAAAGACGGAGAAAAGATCTGGTTCTATGAAGACGCCCATGCCATCAAAGATGCGAATGGCAAGATTAAATTCTTCGAAGGTTTCGTCATTGATATCACCCAACGCAAAAAGGCAGATGCAGAGGTAATCCAGAAGACCGAGGAACTCCAAAAGCTCAACAACGAGAAAGACAAGTTCTTCTCTATCATTGCCCACGATCTCCGCAGTCCGTTCAATAGTTTCCTGGGACTCACCCAAATAATGGCAGAAGAATTATCGAATCTGACGACAACCGAGTTACAAAAGATCGCAGAAAGCATGCGCAACTCAGCTGTCAACCTGTTCCGTCTGCTCGAAAACCTATTGCAGTGGTCCAGGATAGAGCAAGGCTCACTCCCATTCGATCCCGAAATAACTGATCTGAAAACCGATATCGACGAAAGCATTGCAATGGTTCTTGAGTCGGCACGCAACAAAGAAATAGAGATAATCTATGATATTCCAATAGATTTAATGGTCTATGCCGATAGCAACATGCTTCGGACAGTAATACGAAATCTCGTTTCAAATTCAATCAAATTCACACCTTACCAGGGAAAAATAACCCTTGAAGCAAAAATAGATGAAAATCAGAGTACCTTAATATCCATAAAAGACACTGGTATAGGAATGACACCTGAAATCGTTGAGCACTTGTTTCAACTCGATGGCAAGACCAACCGAAAAGGGACCCATGGCGAGCCCAGTTCAGGACTTGGACTTTTACTGTGCAAAGAATTTATCTCGAAGCATGGCGGTAGGATCTGGGTAGAGAGCGAAGAGGGAAAGGGCACAACATTCCATTTCACCTTCCCCGACCATCCGGTCCCTGAAGCAGCTTTCAGCCATTAGAAGGCATTATCATATAAAATGTAGGGAGACCCCTTGTGGGTCTCCAGAGCGGTATCATTAAAAATCTTCATTACCGATAAAGAGTCCCAATAGGGGCCTCCCTACATCTCCTTCATGCATTAATTTAAAATTTCTACATGAATACATTGGAGACCCTATTACCAGCTGACTCAACAAATTCTAACCTTTATCAGAATTATTGATGTTTTCCATATCAAAATCTCTTTAAACCTTCATTATCATAAATCATAATTAAATATCTTCCCCACTATTCTGCCTTGCAAGGAAGATTAAAATAAAAAGTGGAGCCTTTTCCTTCAATACTTTCTACACGGATTTTACCATTGTGCTTTTCTACAAATTCTTTGCATAAAAGCAATCCCAATCCGGTACTGGGCTCATTCTCTGTCCCGATTCTGTTTGTTTGACGACCTATCTGGAATAAATTTTCAACCAGATCTTTACTCATCCCAATTCCTGAATCAGTTATAGCTATTTCTATACTCTTGTCAGCAAATGCTTTAGCAGTAAGTTTTATTTTTCCACCCCGGGTTGTAAATTTTATTGCATTTGAAACCAGATTCCGAATTATAGTTTGTAGGATGTTTTTATCAGCAAAGACAGTTATATCTTTCTGAATATTGAAAGTAATTTTTATTTTCTTATTTTGGGCAGATTCCATGACCATGGCTATTGTATCAGTAAAAACTGAAAGTAGATTTAATTCTTCAGGTCTGAATGGAGTGAGACCTTGTTTTATTTGAGACCAGTGCAATAAGTTTTCGAGTAAACTATATAAGCTGGTAGCCGATTTCATCATCCGCTCGGCTATATTTTGAATTTCAGCCATCGTCAGACTTGACAATTCTTTTGCCATTATTTCGGTCAGTCCAAGAAAGCTACTGAAGGGACCCCTTAAATCGTGAGCAATAATTGAAAAGAATTTATCTTTCTCGGCATTCAATTTTATTAACTGATCATTTTTCAGTTTAATCTCTGCTTCGATTTTCTTTCGTTCAGATATTTCAACCCGCAGGCGTTGCATTGCATGAGCCAGTTCATCAGCTTGATGTACAACTTCAATATTTGATTTAGATTGTTGAACCTGTTTAGCAAAATTGCGGATTTGAATAATCTGACTTTCGATCAATTCATTTTTGATCTCTGTCTCCTGTTTCTCAATCTGTTTATTTGTTGCATTACCAGCCAATAGTTTTTTCAGAAGATAAGTTCGATAGAATTTTTCCATCGCGTTAATCTTTGAATTGGCACCCCATTGTTTGTAACATACATAGGCTTGTTTCCAAAAGACAAACGCAAAATGATCATTCCCCAGCTCCAACCAAAAGTGATATGCTCTTTCATTTGCCATTCCCTCCCATTGCAGGAAGTTTCCCGAACGGGCAGCTTCAATGGCCTTGTCATAAAGCTGAATGGCTTCAATTGATCTCCCATCAATTCTTGCTAATTCAGCGGCAGCCAAAAGGTATTTATGCTCAAAGTTATCGGAACAGTTATCAGACCATATCCGCAGTTTATTTAATATCTGATCTAATTCAGTACGCCATAATACTTGTTGCTTGACATCCGCAGTTGAATACAGCATGGTGATTATCAATAATCTGGAGAAAACGTATTCAGGCCATGGCAATAACCCCTGGCTCCCAACGGTATATAATAACGGTTCTGTATTATCTGACAATACAAGGGCATCATAATAATTATCCGCTAAAAGAAGCGAGAAAGTTTTGAGGATTTTATAAATACAATTCACCTGAATATTACTGTGATCAGCAACCCTTTTCAGATATTCTGCTTCAGACCGGGCATTATCCTCATTTTCAGAAAGACCTTCAAGCGTTAAACGATTAAAAATATTCAGCCCGCCTTCCAGTAAATCTATAGCCCATTGATTCATGCGTGTCTTACTGAATTCAAGAGAACGCTCTGACTCATTTATTAAACCCTCGAGAGGGACACCCTGATAGAATCTGCAATACATATTATGCCCAAAAGCATAAGCAGCATATTGTAAATTCCCGGAGAGTAATCCAATTTCGTAAGCATCCGTATAATCCTGCGTTCCTAATCTGAGATGACTGAACCAATGCCTTATTGAACTGCCATGCATCAGATAAAAAACACTTTGAGAGGAGGGTGAACGAAATGTTTCTGTCATGAGTTGAGTAGCTAATTCTCCAAACTCTTTGGCTGTTGCATAATCATCGTCGACCCATCCGAGTAATCCTCCAAATGCTGTGTGACTGTATCCTACCTGGGAAATGTTGCCATAACGCAATGTAAGAGATACAACTTTAGGAACAATCACGCTCCATAGTCTTTGGTGAGATCGATAACAAGGTGGTCCCAAGGTAATCAAAATCTTAGATGCCATTAGCATTTCAGGATTCTGCATTGGGGGCAAATCAAATAATGAAGAAACTGATCTTGTTCCGATTTCCTTTCGGATATGTTTAATCTCCTGATCACGGACAGATTCATAGTCTTCTTCAGGAAGATCGATCCCGAGTGTATGCAAAGCCTGTCGGCCCGCTTTAATGGCTTCCTGATATCTGGATTGTAAAGTATAATGTACAATAAGAATATTAAGGGCGTCAGCAACCTCAAGTGCTGTACGGGAATGGGTGACCGCTTCCTGAATACACTGTTCGGCTAATTTACGATCGCCTTCCAGGAATTCACATTCTGCCCTTTCTTTGAATAGGCTCATTGTCAATAAGTGATGGTCTTTCCACATGAATAGAACAAAATCATGCTGTTCTAAAAACCGATTGGCTGCTCTGTAAAGCTCAAGAGATGAACGATAAGCTGCTGCAGCATAAGCTTTGCGTGCTGCTTGTATATTCAACTCTACAATCTGAAATTTCTCTGAAGTGTGCTGAACTAATTCATACCCAGCATTAAAATCACTCACTACATCAAATAATTTTTCAGAAAGTTGTTCTGCATGAAAAGATTTGAGTAAAAGTCGGCCTATTTTTAATCTTAATTGGGGTAGATCTCTTGTAGGGATTAAAGTAAATGCTGCTTGTTGGACTTTGTCGTGCAGAAATTCACACATGATAGAAGTCAGATGATAATCCTTCTGAGCTAAGTCATTAGAACTATTCAAAGGGTATAACAAGCCCTTTGCCTGGTCGGAGTAAAGTAACGCAATGCATTCCTGCGGATTACTCCCACTGATGATACTCAATATTTTAACATCAAAACGGTTGCCAAGACAGGCAGCCATTGAGAAAAGATTTCTGCTTATATCATCAAGGCGCTGAAGTTTGAGAACAAACAATTCCATCACATTTTCAGGCAAGTCTGTATGTTCTTTCTCATTGATAGACCAATGCCAACAGTTTCGACCATTTTCAATCCATTTTATATTAAACTCAAAGAGATAACTCAATAACGAGTGTACAAAAAATGGATTTCCTTGCGTTTTTTTATAAACAATTGATGCCAGTTCATTAATATTTTCAATTTCCGGTTTCAATGTATCCCTTAACAATTCCTGAATATCTGCAGCTACAATGTTATTTACCGGAAGAACTTCAACAGGTACTGCACGACCTTTTAAATCTTCAATTGTAGTGATGAGAGGGTGGCCAATTTTTACTTCGTCGACACGATAAGACGCGATTACAAGTAGATAGCGTAGAGATATTCCTACTTCTAACTGTTTGAGCAGTCCAAAAGAAGCAGCATCAGCCCATTGCCAGTCATCTATAAACAACACCATTGGATGTTCGGGAACACAGATGACTCTGAGAAAGTTTCGAAAAACGTCAACAAAACGGTGCAATGCTTCTTGTGGACTGATATTTTCCAATGGGGGTTGTTTTCCCAGAAATGATACGAAATCAGGGACCAGATCAATCAGCACCTGACCCATATTTCCAATTGACTTAAGTATGTTGTCTTTTAATTGATTACGGTACTGGTCATCAATTGTTAACAATATCCTGCAAAGTTCTGTCAACGCTTGTCGAAATGCAAAATAGGGTATATTCTGTTGGTATTGATCAAACTTACCGGTTACAAAAAAACCGTTTCTATTCTGAATCGGTATTTGTAATTCTTTAACCAAAGCCGTTTTTCCTATTCCCGATGTGCCGGGAATCAATAAAACCTCCCCATGGCCACTACTTATTCTTTCAAATGTTTCTAACAGCCTCTTAATATCATGGTCGCGACCATAAAGTCTTGAAGAGATAACCGGTTGTTCCATGTCGGCGAATTATTGGTTTATAAAGTCAAACTTACGAAATAATTTTATTCACCATACAAACAGCAAAGTATTATTTGCAATTGTACGTCATCATCAACTATCAATGCTTAAATTCTGTAATCTGCTTAGATAATTCTTTGAATTCGCTTTGAATTCGCTTTGTTATCGTTTTAAATAACTAAGGCAGTTCCGTGTTTCTCTCGTATAGCCACCGTATTTGTTTCGCCTCTGTTTCGTATCCTTAGACACCAAGCAACCACGAAACAAATACGGTGGGTATACGGAACAAACACCTTACTCCGGAGCATATTCAAACCATATTCAAACCAAATCGAAAGCGTTTTCCATCGATTAACCTATAATCTCCAATGTAGGGGTCGCCCTTGTAGCCGCTCACGGATAACAAAAAAACCGTTTTCAAAAAAAACATAACACATGGGCGGCCACAAGAACATCACTTACATTTTTTTGTTAATTTTAATTTTGTGAATCACGAAAATTGATATCTGATGACACCTGCATAATCCTTGATTAGTCATATACCGTTTTTTGTAATTTAGTAATGTTGATCAACATTTTTGTAATTTACTGAATTATGAACCCGGTTGCTGTTGACTGTTGGATATTGAAAACCAACAATAAGAGCCGACAGCATAGCAACCACAAAAGCTAAGAAAATGGCTATTCTGACTGGTGATATTAAGTATCGCGGAAGCTTAAAGTGTATCCGCAATTACATGACCATCCATGACAGCGTGATCCAGTATCGGTGTTGAGTTTTACCTAAAGTCGGATGCTACTGATTATCTGCCGCTGCCATGAAGTATCTTACTGAAAAATTCAAAGGCAAACCAATTTTGAGTGTTGACAAAATCACTGCCGGAAAAAAAAGTTTCCTATGAAGTAGTGGTTCAGAAAGGTAAAGCAATGATGTTTGATGAAGCCGGAAAGTATTCGAATACTGGTAAAGATTAATTCTTTTTTCTATAATACGAATTATCCAATGCTGGGGCAGATTTGTAATTTGCCCCAGTTTTAAGTAAAAGTTGATTCGGATTACAAATCCGAAACGCAGAGAAGTAGTAAAAGTTTATCAAATATCTTTAACTTTACTTTAGGATTTAAAACTGATTTAATATATTAATATTGCAAATTGAAATCCACAAACACATAACGAAATTGAAAATTAAACATTTACTCTTTGCCATCATAATGAGCGTGGCAGGTATTATCACCACTCAGGCACAAACTCGAATTACTTCAGTAACACTAAAAGGTATCGTTACAGATAGTATTACCAATCAGCCAATGGCTTTTGCAACAGTCACGCTATTGAAGGTCAAAGACTCTTCGGCTGTCACTGGGGGTCTTACCAGCGCAAAAGGCGATTTCAACATCCCCGGTGTCCGTCCGGGCACTTACACCCTTAAGATCGCTTACATGGGATACAAAAGTATTTTGGATCCCCTGACCATTAAAGCAACGACGAAAGAGGTAACCATTGGTCCGTTTACAATGAACAGTAACACCAAGACACTTGGTGAAGTTATTATTGAAGGACAGAAAGCACCGGTAGTCGTCAAAACAGATACTGTTGAATTTACAGCTGTCAATTTCAAAGTCGAGAAAAACGATGTTGTGGAAGAGATGATTAAAAAACTTCCGGGTGTTGAAGTGGACAAAGATGGTAACATCACCGCCCATGGGAAGTCGGTCACGAAGGTTTTGGTTGATGGGAAGCCATTCTTTGGAAACGATCCAAAGCTTGCTACTCAGAATCTCCCTGCTGAAATGATTGATAAAATCCAGGTGATAGATCAGAAATCTGATCAGGCCCAGTTTACCAAGATTGATGATGGCCAGAGTGAAAAGGTCATCAACATCATCAGCAAAATGGGTTATAAAAGAGGAAACTTTGGTAAAATGTCATTGGGTGACGGTCAAAATGTAGGCACAGGAGCCGACAATCGTTATGACCTGAGTGGGATGTTTAATTCGTTTAAAGATGATCGTCAGTTATCGGTTATCGCTATGTCGAACAACACTAACGTAACCCGTTTTACTGCAGACATGGGAGCCAGTATGGGCCGCGGTGGTGGCGGTGGTGGTTATCGTGGTGGCGGTAGTGGTATTAATGTTACCAATGCGGTAGGTGTCAATTTTAAAAATAAAATAGGCAAATTGGATTGGGCATCGAGCTATTTCTATAATCAAAGAAGCAGTGATAACTCTTCGAACAGTCACAGACAAACATCAGTATCTGCTGACAGTAGTTTCCTGACAAACACAAACAATATCAACAAGGGCAAGAATATCAATCACAGGTTCAACATGCAAATGGACTATGTTGTAGATACTTCTTTTTCTATGCGTTTCGTGCCTAATATCAGCTTTGGTAATAACAGTTCATCTTCTGTAAATGATGTTTATTCGACCGGTAATAAAGTTCCTTCTGATTCGATCAACCACAGTAAATCGATAACAAACAGTGCAGGTACCAACATGAATGCATCTGGTTTTCTTTTGCTCAGAAAGAGATTTAGCAAACCAAGACGAACACTCTCGATGAATCTTTCGGGAAGTTATAATATGAACGATGGTAATGGTTTCAACAGTTCACAAACCAGTTATTTTTCTACTGTAAGCAATGTCAACAAACTGGATTCATTGATAGATATTAAACAGAATAATGTCACCAAATCTAATGGATCAGGGTTCAGTGCAAGACTTGTATATACTGAACCGCTTTCGAAATTTATAAGTTTACAGTTGGAATCTTCTTACAGCTACAGATATAGTAATTCTGACAAGAAGACCTATGATTTCAGCACAGCTACAAATGATTATTCGTTACTGAATAAGAGGTATACCAACCATTTTGAAAACACTTATCAGACTCAACATTACGGGATAAGCATTCAAAAGCAGAAAGTGATGTACGATTGGACCCTTGGAGTTGGTTTAGATCCGGTTTCTATTTCAAGCAAGATGCTGATTAAAGATACTATGCGTTATCCTTCGTTAAATGTTGTCAACTTTGCTCCCAGGGCCGATTTTGATTACAAATTCGATAAGAACACTCGCTTGAAATTTGAATACCATGGTCGTGCTAATCAACCTGATATATCACTATTACAACCTATTGAAGACAACTCCAATCCACTGTTGATTACGAAGGGAAATCCAAACCTGAAGCCTGAGTTCTCGAACAGCTTAGATATCAACTTCAATACGATGAACTACGTAAACTTTGCAAATTATTATGTCAGCTCATCGATCAGTAATACGATGAACAGGATCACCAATTTGAATACATATGGAAATGGTGGAGTCCAGACAACAATACCTGTCAATGTGAATGGTGGTTTCAATACTCAGATCATGGTGGGTTTGGGAAAGCCGTTTAAACAGAACAAATTTGTGCTGAATACTTTTGGAAGGTTTAGTTATAATGAAAGCATGAGTTACTCAAGCAACAGAAACACCCCTGTTGGAACTGGTACAGACATATTGGCTAATTTGCCTCCAAAGAATACGACCACAAACGTATCAGGTACCTATAATTTAGGATTTACGCTTAATCTGAAAAACTTTACAGCAACTACATCGGGCCGTGCTACTTACACGAAAGCAAAATACACGATCTCTACTTCACAAAATACGGAATACACTAACTATGCTGCGTCAACAGATGCCAGACTTACATTATTTGGTAGCTTGCGTGTGGCCAGCGATATTTCTTACTCGACCAATAATGGTCTGTCAGCCGGATTTAACCAGTCAACGACAATGTGGAATGCAAATATTACAAAGGATTTCTTCAAAGATAAACGTGCTCAGATCAAAATTCAGCTGTACGATATTCTTGGACAAGCAATAAGTATCAGACGTACTACAACTGAAAACTATACCGAGGATTCACAGTCAAAAGTACTGACCCGTTATTTCCTTGTAAGCTTTGTCTATAACTTCAATAAGTTCTTAGGTGCACAGAAGGCCCAACAGCAAGAAGGCGATCATGGACCGGGGAGAATGAGAATGGGTGGCGGCGGCGACTACAACAGAGGTGGCGGTGGTCAACGCGGAGGTGGTGGTGGCGGTTTTTAAATCCTGAACCTGCTTAACTTAATTTATGTCTTATAAAAAATCCTTCCTGTATAAGCCGGAGGGATTTTTTATTTCTTCTCATATTTCAAGGCAGAGAGTGCTTCTTTGATGTGTTGTTCGGGCTTGGAGAGAGAGTTATAGATATGGATGACAATGCCTTTCTTGTCGACAATATAAGTTACGCGGCCAGGGACTACTCCCATCATACTGTTGGGTACACCAAATAATTTCCGGATTTTATTACCCTGGTCGGACAAAATGGTAAAATTGAGATGATACTTATTGGCGAAGTTCTTGTGGCTCGTTATATTGTCACCACTTATTCCTATGATTGTAGCACTGATCTTTTTGAATTCATCAAGATTGTCCCTGAAACTGCATGCTTCTTTCGTGCATCCGGTAGTCCCATCCTTGGGATAAAAATAGATCACCAGATTTTTCTTACCCAAAACGGTACTGATATTGAAGATCTTTCCATTCTGATCGGGTAGTTTGAAGAGGGGAATATGGCTTCCAACTTCTATTTTGTTTCCTGTCTGGGCAGATAATGATGTAGATGGGTATCCAACCATCAATAATAATCCCCATACCATAAGTGAAATAATCAGGATCTTCATCTTTTGTTTATTTTATTTTGTTAAATGGATTAACAAATATAATAAAAAAAGGACTTTAAATATTTCAACAAATAATATGGGGATTTTTAAGGAACTTATTTCGTCATATAGGGATAACGGAAACCTGTGGGTGGTACAAGGGTTTCTTTGATAGTGCGGGGACTGACCCAACGCATCAAATTCATCTTACTGCCTGACTTATCATTGGTTCCTGATCCCCTGGCTCCTCCAAAGGGTTGCTGACCTACCATGGCACCGGTGGGTTTATCGTTGATGTAGAAGTTGCCGGCAGCATAACGCAACAGGTCGAAAGCCTTGAGCATTGCGTTACGGTCGCGACTGAAGACAGCCCCTGTAAGCGCATAGGGTGACGTGGAATCGCAGATCCTTAGCGTCGCTTCATAATCCTCATCCTCATATACAAAGACTGTCAGAACAGGCCCAAAGATCTCCTCTTCCATGGTCTTGAAATGTGGATCGGTAGTCACAATAATAGTAGGTTGAACGAAGTAACCTTTTGATTTATCACCCTCCCCTCCTGTAATGATAGTTGCGGCATGTGATTTCTTTGCAAAGTCGATGTATTTCATGGTGGTATTAAATGCCTTCTCATCGATCACTGCATTAACAAAGTTGTTGGGATCGGTAACATCACCTACTGTGATCTGGCCTACCATTTCAATGAGGCCTGCCTTAACGCGTGTCCACAAAGAGGCAGGAATGTAAGCACGGGAAGCTGCAGAACACTTTTGGCCCTGGTACTCGAATGCACCACGCACCATAGCGGTGACTAGTTCATCTACATCGGCAGAACTGTGTGCAAATATGAAGTCCTTTCCACCTGTCTCACCAACTATCTTAGGATACGAACGGTAATGATCGAGGTTCTCTGTGATTTGTCTCCAGAGGCCTTTGAAGGTATTGGATGATCCTGTAAAGTGGATTCCAGCAAACTCGGGATGTGCTAAAACGATATTGCTGATGGTACTTCCCGGGCCGGGTACAAAGTTGATGACACCATCGGGTAAACCTGCTTCGATGAGTATTTTCATGAGGTAATAGCTCGAAAGCAGCGATGTGGTAGCCGGCTTCCAGACAGTGGCATTACCCATCAATACAACTGAGGTATTGAGGTTTAAGGCAATAGCTGTGAAGTTAAAGGGTGAAACGGTGTAAACAAATCCTTCAAGTGGGCGGTACTCCATACGGTTAATGGTGGTATTGTTTGAGGATGGCTGTGAGTCGTAGATCTGTGATGCGAAATATGCATTGAACCTAAGGAAGTCGATGGACTCGCAGACAGAATCAATCTCAGCCTGCATAATATTCTTGCCTTGACCCAACATGGTTGCGGCATTTATCAGGTAACGATATTTGGTAGAGATCAGTTCGGCTGCCTTGAGAAAGATTGAAGAACGGTCGATCCATGACATATCCATCCATTGTTGCTTTGCTGCAATGGCAGCCTCTATAGCCATCTTAACCTCTTTTTCAGAGGTCTGGTGACACAAAGCAAGTACGTGTCCATGATCAGTTGGCATCACAACTTCGTGAATAATCCCGGTATAGATTTCTTTTCCACCTATGATAAGAGGAATTTCAATCTTTTGATTTAACTGCCGATTTAGTTCCTCATTTAAAAGACGGGCCTCGATACTACCCGGGAGATATTGTTTTACGTCCTCGTTTACAGGCTCTTTAAAGTTAATAATTGCATTGTTCATTGTGGGCTAAGTTTTAAATTAGTGCATGAGTAACAACAGCGTAGTCATACTTTTTTAATGTGTGCAAAAGTAGAAATAAATAGCGTTATGCATCATCGTGCATGTCTATTCGTTTTATTTTTTTTAAATAAATCAGAATGGTAACAAATGAAAACAGAAATATATTTATGAAGGCATCAGAAAAAAGGTTAATTCATAAATTTATAAAGACAAATTAATGGTGGCAAAAAAAAAGAGGAGAATATTTAGTTGAATTACTGTTAGCGTAAAAAGCAACTATTTATAAAAAAGATGTATTTTGTCGACTAATGACGCTTTTTATTCTGTTAATTGCATGAGATATTCTTCACATTAACAAAATAATGATTTACTTTATGCTAACATTTTATTATATTTACTTTAATTGACAGTTAAGTAGATCTGTTAACAATATCTTGAAAATTGATATTATGATAATTCAAAAATCTTTTACACCTTTATTCCCTTAAATAATTTATCGAATGGGCATTGAAATCAGGGAAGTAAAAACGAAGCAGGAACTAAAAACTTTTATACACCTGCCGGCTAAAATACATACGAATCATGCTAATTGGGTTCCCCCGATTTACATGGATGACAAGGTCTTTTTTAATGCTAAAAAGAATAAATCTTTTTCCTATTGCGATACCATTCTCTTGTTGGCTTATAAAGATGACAAGTGTGCCGGAAGAATAATGGGGATCATCAATCATCGCTACAATGAATTGCACGATGAAAAGGATGGTCGTTTTTGTTTTATGGAGACTTGGGATGACCGGGAGGTATTCGATGCATTGATTTCATATGTTGAGAATTGGGCTAAGAAACTGGGAATGGAAAATCTGGTAGGTCCTCTTGGGTTCTCGGACAAAGATCCACAAGGTTTTCTGGTTGAAGGTTTTAATGAACCCATGGTGATATCTTCAAACTGCAACTTCTCTTACATGCCTCTGCTTTTAGAAAAAGAAGGATTTGAAAAGAAGGTAGACTGCATTGTATTTAAGGTGGATATTCCCAAGGTGATTCCCGAAATCTATTTAAAGATTTCTGACCGGGTAATGAGTCGTGGTAAGATCAACATGTTGGAGTTCACCAAAAGAAGTGAACTGAAACCATTTATCAGACCCATATTTACCTTGTTGAATGAAACGTTTAAAGATATTTATGCTTTTGCTCCTTTCGAGATCAGCGAGATGGATGACTTTGCAAACCGTTACCTCTTATTGATGGATCCCAGGTTCATAAAGGTGATCACAAATAAACAGGATGAGGTCATTGCTTTCTTCATTGCCATGCCCGATATCAGCAAGGGTATTGTAGCATCAAAGGGCAAGATTCTTCCTTTTGGTATATTACAGATCTTCATGGCTCAAAAGAAGACCAAACAACTGAACCTATTGCTAGGTGGCGTAAGGAAAGACTATCAGGGAATGGGGGTTGATGTCGTAATGGGTGTGAAGATGTTTGAATCTGCTATTAAACGTGGAATGGAATATATTGACACTCACCTCCAATTGGAAACCAACCATAAGATGAATGCCGAGTTCAAGTTCATGGGTAAAGAGATTTACAAACGTTACAGGATTTATAAAAAAGAGCTTAATCAAAAAACTAATTAACAAGCGTTCACCATCATAACCAATAATCATCATCGAAAGATTGATTTTTATTTTCGTCAATAAAAAACGAATGATTACCTTTGAACCCTTGAAATAAAATATATCAGCAAATAAATGGGACTATTACAAGATCGATTAGCTAAGTACGATGCCCCTCAGAAGGTAATGGAGGCTGGCATTTATCCCTACTTCAGGGCAATTGAATCAGAACAGGACACAGAAGTAACCATTCATGGTAAAAAGGTTTTGATGTTTGGTTCAAACAGCTATCTGGGGCTTTCAGTGCACCCAAAAGTAAAAGAAGCTGCAAAAAGAGCAATTGATAAATATGGAACAGGCTGTGCCGGGTCTCGTTTTTTGAATGGTACACTTGATATTCATATTGAATTGGAAGAGCGTTTAGCCAGATTGGTCGGTAAAGACGGGGCTTTGTGTTACAGTACCGGATTTCAGGTAAACCTGGGTGTGGTCTCTGTTTTGGCCAGTCGCAATGACTATCTGATTTTGGATGAACTTGACCATGCTTCGATCATTGAAGGCAGCAGACTTTCATTCTCCAATGTGCTTAAGTTTGCACACAACGACATGGAGTCTCTCGAGGTTAAGTTGAAATCGTGTAATGCTGATCGGGTTAAACTGATTGTAGTAGACGGTGTCTTTTCCATGGAAGGAGATTTGATTAATTTACCTGAAGTAGTAAGACTTGCAAAGAAATACAATGCAAGCATCATGGTTGACGATGCACACTCATTGGGTGTATTCGGAAAGAATGGTACAGGTACAGCTTCACATTTTGGTCTGACCAAGGATGTGGATCTAATCATGGGGACCTTCTCAAAGTCACTGGCTTCATTGGGTGGATTTATTGCAGCAGACAAGGAAATAATCAATTTTCTGAAACATAACTCACGTTCTTTGATTTTCAGTGCGAGTATGACTCCTCCATCGGTGGCGGCAGTACTGGCATCTCTGGATATCATGGCAAGTGAACCCGAAAGAATTGATCACCTGTGGGCACTGACACGTCATGCACATGCAGGCTTCAAAGCTGCCGGTTTTGATATTGGTAAAACAGATTCACCCATTATTCCATTGTTTATCCGTAATGACATCAAGGCATTGCAAATGACAAAGACACTTTTGGAAGAGGGTGTATTTATCAATCCTGTAGTCTCTCCTGCTGTTCCGGTCAATGATTGCCTCATTCGTTTCTCTCTGATGGCAACACATACTTTTGAGCAGGTTGATATCGCAATTGATAAAATCACAAAGGCAGCCGTTCAATATGGTGTCTTAAATTCGGTTGAAGCACTTTAACTAAATTCATAAATATATGCGGCAAGTAGTTTTTATTACCGGTGTATCATCTGGCTTCGGAAAACGAATCGCTGTATTGTTGTCTTCGAAGGGTTATGCCGTTTATGGGACTACCCGGAAAGAAGTTGAAACAGATCAAAATGTTACAATTTTAAAAGCCGACGTAACGGATGCTGCTTCTATAAAACTTGCAGTCGATACAGTCATCAAAAAAGAAGGTCGGATTGATATCGTGATCAACAATGCCGGAATGGGGATCTCGGGTCCTATTGAAGAGTTTTCTGTCGATGATATCAAAATCCAGATGGGCACCAATGTTGTAGGTGTTGTCAATACGATTCAGGCAGTATTACCTGTTATGCGCAGACAGGGTTCAGGCACCATTATCAATGTCAGTTCGATAGGTGGATTGATGGGATTGCCTTTCCAGGGATTCTATTCGGCCAGTAAATATGCGATTGAAGGCCTCAGTGAAGCATTACGCATGGAGGTGAAGCAGTTTAATATCAAGGTGGTCGTAATTGAGCCCGGAGATTTTGCAACTAACTTTACAGCCAACCGTAAGATTGTTGCAAACGGAACGACCAACAGTGCATACAAGGAGCAGTTTTCCAAGACGCTTGCCATTATCGAAAAAGATGAAAAGGGTGGTTTTCCTCCTGAATTCCTTGCCAACAAGTTGTTGAAGATTATTCAGAAGAAAAATCCTTGTCACCGGTATGTGATCTCTTCATTTGAACAGAAACTGGCAGTGTGTCTGAAGACAGTGCTTCCCAATGAATGGTTCTTCAAGATCCTTGCATCACATTACGGGATAAAATAATTATTCTTCATTATAGATCGACTGTACGACAAGGCCGGCAAGGGTGAAACCAAATATGGCTGTGATGTGCGCTACCGTTCCGTTGATAATAGCCTTCTTGCTGCACCATTCATGATCTGCCAGTTCAGGATCTCCGGGTCCATTCTTTGACTTGGGACACAAACATTTATCAGTACCACACGATGTGCCTTCTCCCAGATTATCCAACAACTCATCACTGTATACGCATTGAAATGGTTTGGCAGGGAGATCACCCTTACGGATCATCTTACGGATCCGGGCACCCAAAGGACATCCTTTAACATTCCAAAACTCTGCTACTTTTACCATAGTAGGATCCAGTTTTAAAGAGGCTCCCATCGAAGAAAAGAATGTGGCATTTGTTCGGGTAGCTTTACGGATCAGATGGATCTTGCTAGCCAGACTATCGATAGCATCAATGATAAAGTCATACCCGTCAAGGTCAAACTGGTCGTGATTCTCTTCGTTATAGATTTTTTGTAACGCAGTGATTTCGGCATAAGGATTGATTTCCAGCAGCCTTTTCTTCAGGGCATCCGTTTTCACTTCACCGACAGTCAGTGTTGTTGCATGGAGTTGACGGTTTATATTGGTAATACACACCCGGTCTGAATCGACAATGGTCAGTTTCGTAATCCCTGTCCTGATCAGGCTTTCAGCGCACCAGCTACCTACCCCTCCTATTCCGAATATAATGACCTTTTTAGAGGCCACTCTATCCATCTTATCATTTCCAAACAGTAACGCAGTACGTTGAAAAATACCTTTTTCAATTTTCATGTATAGACTATAAATAATAACACACTCATTACCAGCGGTGTTTGCAATAAGTAATAAGTGGTAAAGAAGTATTTGAATCTTCGGCAAAAATACAAAAAATTATAAAGCATAAAATATGGAATCAGGGCGACCTTAGAAAGGAATTGTCTTAAATAAATCCTCTATATTTGCACCCCTAAAGACTTTTAGTCAATTATGATGGATCAGAAAATATGGAATAAAAAATTCATTCTATTGATATTATCAAACCTGTTGATGTGTATCACCTATTATTCACTTATTTCAACATTGCCTATTTATATCAGTGAAGTGCTCCATGCCAACAAAAGCATCGTGGGAATTGTACTGGCTTCTTATATTGTAGCGTCTGTACTCATCCGCCCTTTCTCAGGATTTGCCCTTGATAAATTTGGAAGGAAGACCATACTGCTCTCCTCTTTGCTCGTCTATGCCCTGATATTCTTTGGATATGCCTTTGCAGCAACCATTCTCTTTCTGATTGTATTGCGCTTTGCACATGGTTTTACATGGGGGATCACAACCATTGCCCAGAATACTAATATCGTCGATATTATTCCGGCTTCTAAACGGGGTGAAGGGCTTGGATACTATGCACTCTCAACAACCATGGGAATGGCTATAGGACCCATCATCGGAATATTCATTCTTCACAACTGGGGTTATTTGATCATGTTCTCTACAGGGGCTTTTATCAGTCTGATCAGTTTTACCCTTGCCTCATTTGTTAAATATCCACCCTACAAACCCAGTGAGGAAAACCATCATTTCAGTTGGCCCAAGCTCTTTGAAGTTCAATCTATCCTGCCTTCTCTTAATCTGACCATCATCCAAATTACTTATGGCGGTCTGATGACATTTATCGCGTTGTATGGACATGAAATCGGGATCAGAAATGCCTCCTGGTTTTTCCTGATTTATGCATTGGGTATTATGGCTTCACGAATTATGTCGGGAAAAGAGTTTGACAAAAGGGGCCCCAGGTATATTCTGACAATATGCATCACCCTGTTGATCATTGGCTTCGTACTGCTAGCACTTGTAAAAAATCCTGTTGGATTCTATGGTGCTGCCATCATACTGGGGATCGGAAACGGGGTCATCTTCCCTTCTTTTCAAACCATGGTCAACAATCTGTCGAAACCGACCCGACGTGGAGCAGCCAATTCAACGCTCTACACGGGACTTGATCTCGGTATGGGATTGGGTATGATTGTGATGGGTTTCATCTCTCAGAGCACCTCTATTACCACTGCATTCCTTGTAAGCGCAGTAATCTGTCTGATTGGTCTGATCTATTTTGTCACATTGACCCTGGGACATTATGAGAAAAGAAAACTGGTTTAGTAACCTTGCAAATTAAGATCCCTGGTCTGGACAAGTGTAACCCGTTTCCCCATCTTCTTCTGGATCACATGGAAATGGTGCAACTCCTCGGTACTGATCAAAGAAATGGCTTCTCCTTCAACCCCTGCCCTACCTGTTCTGCCTATCCGGTGAATATAGTCTTTAGGAGAGCGGGGCAACTCGTAATTGATAACATGTGGCAATGACTGGATATCAATACCTCTTGAAGCAAGGTCGGTAGCAACCAATACCCTTAGAGTTCCGGCCTTGAATCTGTTCAATGCATCGGTTCGGGCGCCCTGACTCTTCTTGCTATGCATGGCAGCAGCCTTGATGCCGTTATTGAGGAGTTTATTTGCAACAGCATCCGCTCTCAACGTTGAAGAGACAAAAACCAACACCTGATCCATGTCCTCTTTGATGATCAGATAGCGCAACATGGGGCCCTTACGTTCATCATCCACCTGATAAGCACGCTGCGTGATTAAATCGAGATCGACCTCATCTTCTTTGATTTCAACCAGAACGGGATCTGTCAAAAGGATATCTTTTACTGCATTCACATCATTGGTCAGTGTTGCCGAGAAGAGCAGATTCTGTCTTTTAACAGGTAACAACTTGAAGATGTTGGCCATCTCCTCTTTAAAACCAAGATTAAGCATCTTATCGGCCTCATCCAACACCAGCGTTGACACCTCTGAAAGGTTAACGGCATTCATGGCAACCAGTTCGATTAATCTGCCGGGAGTAGCAACAAGGATCTCAATTCCATACAACTTCATCATTTGAGGGTTAATGGAAACCCCTCCATATACCGCCATGGTTTTAACCTTCCTTTGGGTTGCAGAGGCAAAAAAACTGAAAACTTCGTCAACCTGCATTGCCAATTCACGGGTGGGAACGAGTATCAATGTCCTGACAAACCTGTCCTTAGAGGGTTGATCATGTTCCATCATCTCCAAAAGCGGAAGGACATAACCAAGGGTTTTGCCCGATCCTGTTCTGGCAATACCCAGAAGATTTTTTCCTTTTAAAATCTCAGGTATTGCTTCGAGTTGAATGGGGTATGGACTGGCATAATTCTTTTTTGCTAAAGCCTGTAAAAGAGGTGCTGATAAACCAAGGGTTGAAAAGGGCATAGAAAGATTGTGATTTTTGAAAATGAATTCAGTTAAGTGTTTGCAAAGATACTATTTATAAACTATGACTGGTGTCGATTTTAAATCCACACCAGCCATAGTTTAGGGTTGATCACCAATCGTAGAGACGCAATATTTTGCGTCTCTACACAAAGGAGATAAGAATTATTGAATAGACAATAAGAAATTCAACATTATTCCTCAGTAATCTCCAAAACCACACTACTCAATGACTGAGTTGATGATACATTTAAACCGATCTTCATCAGGTAGTCACCACTATATGCCTTGCCGGTTCCTTTGAATACTGGTTTGGTGACAACATTGATCTCCTTTATCTGATACTTTTTCAAAGGATCGAGTCCTTTCAGCAGCACATTTTTAAATGAATCACCATAACGTAGATTCAGCGTATAGGAAAATAGCACCGCCTTGCTCTTGTTCTCATTGACATACATCAATACTGCCCTGTTTTCATCGTAAGGAGAAATCAACCTGAACAAATCACCCTGCCAGATCACAGTATTCAGCCTTTTATAGTTGGCCAGCGCATCCTGAGAAAACTTCAATTCGCTTTCGGTCATCTTGTTTACCTGGATATCCCAACCCATCTTCCCCATCATCGCAACATCGGTCCGAAACTTCAAAGTTTGGCTTCCCCATGAAGTGATGTGACAACATTGAGCAATAGAAGGATAGAAATAGGAATAACCCCATTGGATAAAGACACGTTCCAGAGGATCGGTATTATCGCTTGGCCAGAACTCGGTAAAGTATTTCATTGCGCCATAGTCAATACGACCACCACCACCCGAACAAAGCATGATAGGCAGATGAGGATATTTCTCACGCACCCTTGCCATCACTTTGTAGAGGCCATTGACATAATCAATATATAATGCCGATTGGTTGTCTTTGAGATAAGGTGAATAAGCATTGTAAATCACGGCATTGCAATCCCATTTAATGAATGCCATAGTAGGATGCGCAGTCATCATATTGTCAACGATGCCAAATACAAAATCCTGTACCTGTGGATTAGAGAGATCGAGCACCAGTTGGTTTCTGAAATATTTCTCAGGACGATTGGGTAGTTTAAGCACCCAGTCATTGTGTTTCTCATAGAGTTCGCTCTTGGGATTCACCATCTCAGGTTCCAGCCAAATGCCGAACTTGAGACCTTTTTGTTCTGCTGACTTCACCAGAGCCGAGATCCCGTTTGGAAGTTTTGAAGCGGTCTCTTGCCAGTCACCCAATCCTGCCTTGTCGTTGGCGCGGGGATATTTGTTTCCAAACCATCCATCGTCCAACAGGAAGAGATCAACACCCAACTTTACGGCATCATCAAACAAACCATTCAGTTTCTCTTCAGTGAAATTAAAACCTGTTGTCTCCCAATTATTAAGCAAAGTCAGTCTGGGCTTGTCACCATCAGTCAGGCCATTCCTCCTTGCCCAACTGTGCAGGTTACGGCTAGCTTCACCTTTTCCCTGATTGGTATAGGTGAAGATAAAAGTTGGGGTTGTAAAAACCTTATCGGGTTGCAAAGTATATTCTGAGGCATAAGGATTCATCCCTGAAATAACCCTCAGTGAATTCTGCTCATCCACCTCAAAGTCAAACTGGAAGTTACCCGACCAGGCAAGGGTTCCTGCGATCAATTCTCCACTGGTCTCATCTGAAGGCGCATTCAGTGAAAGGAAAAAGACCGGAGTTTGATACATATCGGCCCTGGTTCCAAGTTTGCTGTCGATGATCTTGATGCCCGAAGTCAGTTGACTCTCCTGCATGCGCATCTCCTTGGCCCAGTTACCATGGAATTGTGTCAGCCAATAAGCAGAGGCATCGAAATGCAGCATTGAAGAGGCAAAGTTATAGAGTGTCACAGCCTTCTTCTCACTGTGTTTGATCTCGGTCCACTGCTCGATGACATCTTCTTTGAAGTTGGCTTTAAAATTCAAAACCACCTCAAACGGGTACTGGGGATCTTTTAACTTAATGGTTGTGAGCGTTGTATTCTCATTAAGTTTTGTCTGTTGATGACTGACATATTGCAGATCGAGCGATGGATTGTTATCGGCATGCCTGACCCGGATGGCAGATTCAAATAAATTGGAGGTGCCGGCGGTGAGATAGGCCTCAAAACTTTTGGTTCCTATGTTTACATAATCTGCTGACTGATTTAAACGTGTCCCCAAATAAGACTGGTACAACTTTTGATCTTTCCCGACTGTGTAAAGCAAAATCGTTCGTTTCGTTTCAATGGGAATCATATTTGTGGTCTGTGCCTTCATCAATTGTTGGCATCCCATCGTGAAAAAAAGGAAAAAGATAATTTGTTTCATTATGTAAATATTTAATTTTAGTAGCTGTGGAATAGTTTAGCGAATGTACCAAGAATTCGGAACAATCAAAACAGGCGTTTAATGGAAACTACCACGAAAGTTCTTATTTTTGCAAAAGATTTCTATTCTCAATAAAAGCATATATAATGACTGAATTCAACTTGCCTGATCATCCCCACAGAAGATTTAACGCCCTGACAGGAGATTGGGTACTGGTTTCTCCACATCGTGCAAAGCGTCCATGGCAGGGACAGGTAGAAAAAGCCCAGGTAGATAATCGACCTGCCTATGATCCAAAATGTTATCTCTGTCCGGGTAACGAACGTTCGAGCGGAGATTTCAATCCCGATTACCCTGCTACTTATACGTTTATCAATGACTTCAGCGCCTTGATGGAAGCAACTCCTTATGGCGGTTTCAACGATGGAGAGCTGTTTGTAGCCGAGAGTGAACGGGGCATTTGTAAGGTCATCTGCTTCTCACCACGTCACGATCTCACGATTCCTGAAATGGAAGTCGATCAGATCAAAGGAGTTATAGATGTATGGCAGGATGAGTACAGGTCAATCGGAAAAGTTGATTTCATCAATTATGTACAGATATTTGAAAACAAAGGAGCCATCAATGGGTGCAGCAATCCTCATCCACATGGTCAGATCTGGGCTTCCAGATCAATCCCTGTCGAGCCTTCGAAGGAAGACGTGCGTCAAAAAGCCTATTTTGAAAAACATGGCGTAACGCTGTTATCAGACTATCTGGAAAAGGAAACTACTGCCAAAGTCCGTTTACTGTGCGAGAATGAACATTTTGTGGCTTTGATTCCATTTTGGGCCACATGGCCTTTTGAAGCAATGATTGTCAGTCGCAAGCCTGCTCAGAATATTCTGGCCTTCAATGAGGCTGAAAAGACTTCATTGGCTGCCATCTACAAGAGTCTGACGGTGATGTACGACAACCTGTTCGAAGTCTCGTTTCCTTACTCAGGAGGCATCCATCAGTCTCCAACAGACGGGAAAGATTATCCATGGTGGCATTTCCATATGCACTTCTATCCTCCACTTCTTCGATCTGCCACCGTCCGCAAGTTTATGGTTGGCTACGAACAACTGGCCACTCCACAACGCGACGTCACACCCGAAACCAGCGCTCAAATGTTGCGTTCTCTGCCCACGACCCATTATAAACAAAAACAGATTTAATCTTTAATTAAACCCTATTTTATCATTCAGGAATAGCAATACGAAAACCACTCTATAATCTTTATAAAAAAATTATTTATCAGACAATTTATCCTAAATTGACCCATGGTTTAGCCATACTCTATGAGTATGTATTAAGTAAGGCTCAAGTATGGCTTAAGTATGGGTCAACTATGGCTATATAGACCATTATCAGAGAATTATAGAAGTGATTTTAAACGACTATTTCGTGAATATTTCAGCGTTCATAAAACATATCAAAATCAGCTTAGCGACTGATTTTGATAAAGGTACAACATCATTTCAGAAAAAGCAATTGATTTTTATAAAAAGTTTAGCCATAAAAAATAGTGTAGGTTTCATTTTAAAAAAAGTATTACCTTTGACCCATTAAACAAAATGGTCAAATCAACTGTTAGTACACTTATTAAATGATGCGCTCAGTTATTTCAACAAAAATATGGTCTCAATCACACACAGCGGGGAGAACATCTTTCGCCTGAATCAAATTTTAAGCACTGCCCAGAAGCACTTTGCCCTGTATGGGCTTGAGAAAGCTACTATGCGGGAAATTGCTTCGGATTTGAATATCTCAAAGGGAGCGCTTTACTATTATTTTTCAGACAAAGAACAACTTTACAAAGCAGTTGTTGAAAAAGAACAGGAAGAATTTATTCAGTTGCTGACTGAAAAACTATCCCTGATGTCTGATCCCGGTGAGATGATCCATGAATACATTGAAATCAGGATGAAATACTTCAGAAAAATGTTGAATCTGAGTCGTTTCAGATTACAGGATTTCAGAAGTCTGAAACCTTTAATCGGGGATACCTGGATACAGTTTCAGACTAAAGAGGTGGGGATTATTGAACAGATACTAAATGTAGGAATTAATCAAAACATATTTTTCATTGAAAAGCCCCATGATGTCGCGCAATTGTTTTTGGACATTCTGAAAGGACTCAGAAAGAATGAACTACACGAAAAAGAATTGTTTTATCTGAATGAGACTGAATACTCCGGACTGGTGAACAGGACATTTGAATTTGTGAAAATATTTATCAAAGGCTTAAAACACAAAGAGAATTAATCAGAACAGGATAAATCTGACAGTAGAAAATCCTTCAAAAAATCAATATTACGAGATGAAAGAAAACATGGAGAAGAAAACCGTAGAAAAGGAAATCAAGAAAAAGGGCATTGGAGTCTATATTCCATTGGTATTAATCGTTCTGGCTGTACTTGCCGGAAGTTATTACTGGTATCGTGAATATCAAAAATATATCAAGACTGATGATGCTCACATTGATTCGGATAATGTAGCTATCAGCTCGAAAATACTGGGTCGAATCATGCATCTTTACGCAGAAGAGGGAGATTCAGTCAAAAAGGGAATGTTGCTGGTTGATCTGGACAGCACGGATCTGATTGCACAGGTGCATCAGGCCATCGCTCTGAAAGCTCAGAACAGTGCTGCCCTTTCACAGTCTGAGGCAAAGTATCGTTTTGATATGGAAAGCATGAAAGTCCCGGAAGTCAATGTGGAAAAGGCAAAAGAAGACTGGGACCGTGCAAAGAGTCAGTTTGCGGGTCAAGTCATCACCAAAGAGGCATATGACCATGCAAAAAAGGCACTGGATGCTGCAACTGCACAATATGATGCAGCACAGTCACAACTCCAGGTTTCGAAGGCACAGACGCAAAGTGCTGCCTCTGCAATCGAGAGTGCCCAGGCACAGGTCAACGTGTTGCAAACCATGCTAAAGAACACCAAGCTTTATGCACCAGTCAGTGGCCTCATTGCCAAAAGATGGTTGATGGCGGGTGATATAACTCAACCGGGTCAATCCATTCTGACGTTGAATAACAATAAAAGCACCTGGGTATCTGTCTATCTTGAAGAGACCAAAGTGGGACAACTTCATTTGAATCAAAGAGCACAGTTTGATGTCGATGCTTATCCCGGAGTCGTCTTTACCGGAAAGGTAATTTCTATAGGCTCAAACACAGCTGCCCAGTTCTCATTGATTCCACCCAATAATGCTGCCGGTAACTTCACAAAAGTGACCCAGCGTGTTCAGGTGAAGGTTTCTATTGATGGCACTGAAAACAACTCAAATCTTAAAAACTATCAATTACTGGCTGGAATGTCGGTAGTTATGAAAATAATAAAAGACTAATTATGCGGAAGATATCACCTTCTCATCGCATACGAAGAATGATCAGAAATCGTGATTCAGGGTTCCACCCTAAACACGATAGCTACAAGTGGTGGTTACTGGCCAATGTGATGATCGGAACTTTTATGGCAGTTCTCGATTCTACCATTGTCAATGTAGGACTCCCAAAGATCATGGCTTCGTTTGGCGTTGGGATCGACAAGATTGAATGGGTATTGACTGCCTATATGCTTGCACTGGCTGTTATGTTGCCCACTTCAGGGTGGTTGGCAGACCGGTTTGGTTACAAGCGAATGTATTTTATCGGGATACTGGTTTTTACTTTCGGATCTTTTCTGTGTGGTATGTCGGGAGACGAAAACACGTTGATCTTTTCGAGGGTAATACAGGGACTTGGTGCAGGTATTATCATGCCGCTTGGGATGGCAATAGTTTCACGCGAATTCCCTCCACAACAACGCGGGATGGCATTGGGATTCTGGTCTATTTCTGCGGCGGCATCTGTTTCCTTCGGCCCTCTCATTGGGGGATACCTGGTTGACAACTTTAACTGGCAATTGATATTTGATGTCAATCTGCCGGTAGGTATCCTTGGTTTGGTTGCAACAATTGTGATCCAAAGAGAATATATCAACAAGAAGGTTCTCAATTTTGATTACTGGGGATTTATTTCGGTCAGTATTTTTCTCCCGCTCATCCTTTATGCACTGGCAGAAGGTAGCGCTTCTACAAATACTGAAGGTTGGGGCGCAACGTATGTCATGGTATGTATTGCGATATCGGTTATTGCCTTTGTAGCTTTTATTACTACTGAACTGGTAGTTAAAAATCCACTTATCGATCTCAGGCTCTTTAGAAATTACAACTTTGCCGTAAGCAATATCATCATGTTTATCTTTGGACTAGGGATGTTCGGCAGTACTTTTTTATTGCCTCTTTACCTGCAGAACTCACTGGGATACACAGCAATACAAGCAGGTGCAGTATTTCTGCCGGTTGGTATAATACAAGGGATGGTTTCACCCGTTATAGGAAAGATTGCTGATAAAACAAATGCCAAGGTTCCTATTATAATTGGTGTCGTATTACTTGCTTTTAGTTTTTATCTGAACAGCAACATGTCTTACCTCACCGAACATGGTGCCGTCATGGTAACGCTTTATTTAAGAGGCTTTGCAATGGGAATCATGTTTACACCACTCATGGCAATTTCACTGTTAGATATTCCAAGGGAGAAAATGGCTCAGGCATCAGGTATCAGCAATGTTATCAGGCAATTGGGTGGCAGCTTCGGTGTTGCTATTCTCGCAACCTTGCTCATTACCAGGGTAAGCTATCATACCGAAATGTATGGTGAATCTGTAAGTCCCAAGTCAGAAACATATCAGGCTGTGTCTGTTAAAATCAAACAGCAGTTAATTCAGCATTCCGGAAGTTCTCCTGCAGCAGCAGCAAGACAAAGCCAGGCTTTAATAGTTGGCCAGTTGAACAAAGAATCTTATATCAATGGCATTGATGATGATTTTCTTGTTGCCTGTGCATTTACACTCATTGGTGGAATACCCGTCTTCTTTCTTCGTGTAAAGAAAAAAATAGCTCCTACAAAAACAATTCAACATGAATAATCGTCTTTTCAGATACATAACTACATTTTTACTGATCGTAAGCTGTAGTGCAGCTGTTCAGTTATACGGACAGAACTTAAACGTTTCAGCAAACAAGGGAGCAAATGACTCTCTTGTGCTGAGCCAAATCATAAAGGTCGTTTTAGATCAGCATCCATCAATCCAGGAAGCCCAGGAAGCAATCAAAGCAGCAGATGTAAAAATTGCATTGGCTAAAACAGCTTATCAGCCAACAGTTGATGGGAATGCCTCTTTCACGAGAATAGGCCCTGCCCCTTCTTTCGACTTCCCCGGTTTTGGGAAAATCAGTCTGGCCCCTGCCAATAACTATAATACTTCAATCGATTATCACCAGAGTATCTATGATTTTGGCAAGACGGCCAGTGAAGTAGCCGTGGAAACAGAAAACAGAGAACTGGCTAAACTCTCGATTGATCAGATCAAACAAAGGCTGGCAATCACGGTGGTCAACTCCTTCTATACATTGGCTTATCTCCAGGAGGCGCTCATTATCAAAGAGCAACAAATCACAACTTTGCACGAGCACCTCGATTTTGTGAACAAGAAAAAGGAGACAGGTTCGGCAACACAGTATGAGGTTCTAACAACTAAAGTTAAGATTTCGGCTACAGAGAATCAAAAAATAGATCTTCTGGCAGCCATAAAGATTCAGCAGGGTGCATTGAATTCCCTGATGGGCCAACCCGAATACACCACCATTCATGCTAAAACAGAAATGGCATCATCGCTGCTGCCTGCTCAGTCTGATTCCCTCCTCTCCTATGCATTTACGCATCGCGACGAGATGAAAATCGGCAAAGAAAAAACCAATATCGCAGAGTTACGCCTCAAGGCTATACAGACGCAACTGAAGCCCTCACTGAATGCATTTGCAAGTGTTGGTGGCAAGAATGGTTATGTGCCCGACATCAATAAATACACGCCTAATTTCGCAGCGGGTATTGGCTTTAAGGTTCCGATCATTGATGGTTACAGAAACCGGAGTAATTTATTACTGGCCAAATCTGCAATTACTTCAAACGCGTTGAATATAGCGTCTACCAAAAGAACGATCATCAACGATGTGGTTGAAAATGATGCAAACAGAGAAGCCGCTTTAAAGAAGATTGATCAGTATGCTTTGCAGCTTGCACAGGCACAGGAAGCGCTAGGATTGGCAGAGACAAGTTATCAGAATGGCACATTGACCAATCTGGATCTGATTGATGCAACGATGTCAGTCGCCGAAAGCAGATTGCAGTTATTGAAGTCTAAAATTGATTATTCTGTAAGCCTTTACCGTTTGAAGATGGCATTGGGCGATCGTTTATATTAAACTTTATCAGCTTTAATGCTGATGTAAAGCCGAAGAATATTGCTAATTGACGGAAATGAAATCTGTTGATGATCAATGTCATTCGGCTTTATTATTAAAGCTTCACTTACATCATCAGAGGGGTGCAGCGTGGTTCCTTCAGAGATCGGACAAACAAAAGCCATGTCGCAGGTATAGTAGCTTACTCCCTTATAGACATATTCATTGGGAAACGAACCGATATAGTTCATCGAGGTAACAGTAACATTCAACTCTTCAAATATTTCTCTTTTAACGGTATCCTCTATACTTTCGTTTATCTCTACAAATCCACCGGGCAGGTCAAAAGTGCCCTGTCTGGGTTCGAACTTACGAAGTGTCAAAACGATTGATCCATCTGGATATTCCAATATAACAGCAACGGCAGGTGCAGGATTGATATAGTAATCCAACCCACATGCCGAACACGACAATACCTTGATGCCATTAAATGTAAGGTCTTTATTTCCGCATTTAGGGCAGAAGTTGAAGAGATTTGATGGATGGGTTTTAGAGAAAACTTGCATGTGTATAGTTTAAAGCTTTGGGATAATTAAAATCAAAGTGGTCTTGCCGGACCAAAGAATTTATAGATGTCATTTTCAATTTTGATGATCTCAGGGTATTTGCCAAAGGAGAAGTTATGTTTGACATGGTTTTCGAAGTCATGACCATTCGCATACAGATCATTGATTTTATGACTTTCATTGTTCTGCTCAACCTTTCGATGTTCCAGTAGCTTCTCACAAACCTTGCGCCCGATAGAAACCACGGCATCAAACAGATTGTGTCCCCGGATAAAGAGATAGACATTATCTGTATTCACCCCTAAGTCGTTCAACCGCTTACGGATGGATTCAATATCTACATATGGAAAATCAATGGTCAAAGAACCAAGTTTGTGTTGCACCCTCTGCTTCAGAATAGCAAGCTCGGCTTCACCGTTGTTATTGATATCGGGATAAGGTCCACTGTGCCTGATGCTGATGAGATCCTGAAACTCCCACCGTTCAAATTGCAGATGAAAGTTAGACCGGGAATAGATGTGCCAAAGAAACAATTCAAAGACAATGGCAGAATAACGCTGAAGAAAAAGTTCGAAATTAAATATCCCATTCTGCTGACCGGTAGCACGTTCACAAACGAAATCCAAACCCTGATAAGCACAGTAATGATTTTCGATGGAATAGGTATAGGTCTGGAAAATAAAATGCTTAATGTCTATATCCTTTTCCTGCATGAGGTAACGGTAATCGCTGTCGATACAGATAAAGAATTCTTTCGACAGATAAGGAACAAAGCTTAAGGCCTGGGTTACTCCCGATGCCTGAGCACCACTCCATGTTCTGGAATGCGTAATAAAATGTAACCGACGTTGTGGAGCAAAATGATGAAACATGGAATCCCAGAAGCGTTGATCCTGATCAGCTTCAACATGGACAGCTGCATCGCAACGTCTCAATCTGGCCTGTCCTTTGAAATCAATCGAAAGTAGTCTGTAGTGTTCTTCCCGGGTAAGAGGTCTGTTAATCATAGCATTAATCGAGTGTCATATCTTCAAGAAAAAACAGTTTATCTCCCCAGCCGTCTCCAAAGATGCTGGGTGAATGGGTAGAGATGATTAATTGACTGTTGGAATTCAGTTTTCGGATGACGTCAATAAGTTGTTGTTGCCATTCGATATGTAACGAGTTCTCAGGTTCGTCCAGTAACAGAATAGATGGTTGTTCATTCAATAAAAAGACCTGAAACAGAATGATCAGCAATTGTTTTTCGCCGGAAGACAACTGGGTAAACAACAACTGTTCTTTTCCTCTGAAGATGGATATTGTATCGGTAGAAGGATCTATCAATAGTTTCTTTCCCGATCGATCAAACAAGTGGTTTATGGTTTCAAACAATACCTTAATACGTTGTTCAAATCGCTCTGAACTTTCGGAAGAAGTCTTTGCTGCTATATGCTGATTATGGAAAGAATCGCGTCCAGGATGATGCGTATAGATCAATGAATCCAGTTCCACATCGAGCAAACTGGCACTGTCTTTAATGTATTTTCTATCCTCAAGTGGAATATCGAAATGTGATATATCGATAAAGTTCCTTTTTTCCCAACCCGCAATCGGGTTACCCTGGTTGAATGAGAAGGTAAAGTCGCTTCCTTTGATGATACCATTGACTCCAAACTCTTTCAATCTTTCAGGTTCTGAAGCAAAAACTGCATCAATAATTTGTAAGACAGAGCTTTTCCCGCTCCCGTTTAATCCTGCAAGGATATTTACATCGGGGTTTAACACCCACTTATAATTGAACTTTCCCCACAGATTACGAATTTCAATTTCCTGAATTTGATTAGCCATCTTATGTGATTAAAAAACAATTTAAATCTAAGACTTTAAATATAACCGGTAACCTTATAAATCAGATAACCAACCCATTCATGGGTCAGCAACGACCAGTACTGCAAAGCATCCAGATCGGGTATAAACAGATACTCAATGTTGTGATAAGGCGATGTAGACAGTCTTCCAACAGCATAAGGGGTAACTTTTAACCCTACTTTGTTATAGCAACCCAAAGAACGCCGCATGTGTAGCGCCGAAGTAATCAACAAAAACTTACCATTAGGACACAATGAATCCAGAATTGCTTTTGAGTTCACTGCATTCTGGCGGGTATTGTTTGCCAGAGAGTCGCTGATAATATCTGTGGCCGGGACCCCAATACTGATCAGATAATCCCGGTAATAAGATGATTCATATTTATCCTGATAGACCAGACTCCCGGGACCTGCAGTAATGAGAATTTTTTTGATCCTCCCCTGCTTATAGAGTTGCAGTGCCTGTAATCCGCGGTCTGCACTGCTGCGAAAGATAAGACGCTTATCATCTTCGTTGTAGGTAATGATTCCTCCTCCAAGGACGATCCCGACATCATAAGAACTGCTATCAGCCGGAAGATTCTTCACAGGGTATTCCCAACCACGTAGGAAAACATCCACCATGTAGTGATTGGAGAGGAAATAAAACAAGACGACCGATAAAATGATAAGGCGCTTCGAATGTTGTTTGTTTTTAATAATCAAACTAACAATCAAAAGCGCCAATACCCAGAATACCGGTGTCAGCAAGTATGAAAGAATTTTGGATACGATGAAAAACATAATAAGCGAAGATAGTTAGAAAAAACTAATCTGTTAACTCATTATTCGATTCCGTATGACATTCTTTGCAATCAAGACTTTTATTGTACATTTCCATGGCTCTGTAGCTCATACCCATGCTTGAAAAGCCTCCGTCGTTGAAAAGATTCTGCATGGTTACCTTACGTGTAAGATCGCTGAATAGCGTAATACAGTAATCGGCACACTCCAGTGCTGTGGCATTGCCAAGCGGTGACATACGTTCTGTAAAGTCAATCAGGGCATCAATTCCTTTTACTCCCTTTCCTGCAGTTGTAAGTGTTGGAGATTGAGATACAGTATTGATTCTAATGTGTTTCTCGCGACCATATATGTAACCGAAACTGCGTGCTATAGATTCAAGTGCGGCCTTGGCTTCTGCCATGTCGTTGTATTCAAACAAAGTGCGTTGTGCAGCTATGTATGATAAAGCCACAACTGAACCCCACTCATTAATGGCGTCATGTTTCTTGGCAATCTGGAGTACCTTATGAAATGAAAGCGCTGAAATATCAAGTGTCTTCATGAAATTATTATAATCCAGATCATCATAAGGAAACTTCTTCCTTACATTTGGTGACATACCAATAGAGTGAAGGATAAAGTCGATCTTTCCATCAAAATGTTCCATTGTCTTGTGAATTAAATTCTCCAGATCAGGAACACTTGTGGCATCAGCAGGTATAAAAATCGAGTTGGTTTTCCTTGCCAATTCTTCTGTATCACCCATACGGGCTGCCAGTGCAGTATTTGAAAGAACAAATTCAGCCCCTTCATCGTGTGCACGTTCAGCCACTTTCCATGCGATTGACATGTCATTTAAAGCACCGAAAATCAGTCCCTTTTTTCCTTTTAACAAGTTATAAGCCATGATAATTTATTTGATGAAATGTTCAATATTTGATTATAATTTAGTTTAGTTGTTGAAAAGCAATTCTTTGGCTGTTGCCATAGCAGCTTCGGTAACCTTTTCATTACTCAACATTTTAGCTATTTCTGTAATTCGTTCATCCTTCGTTAACATTCTGATAGATGTAGTAGTTGAGCCATTATCGTGTTCTTTGTAGACCAGATAATGGTTATCGCTCATCCCTGCAATCTGAGGCAGGTGGGTAATTGCGATCAGTTGCAGGCTATTCGACATCCGGCGCATGATGTTTCCAACCTTGCCTGCGATGTCTCCTGAAACACCTGTATCAATTTCATCGAAAATGAGTGTCGGCAAGAGTTTGCGCTGCGAAATCAATGACTTCACGGCTAACATTACTCTCGACATTTCACCTCCTGAAGCAATCTTTCCCAGTTCACCGGGTTGGGTACCTTTGTTGGCTGTGAATAAAAATATAATCCGGTCGGCACCTGAAGACTGATGTTCATTCAGTGGTTCGCATTGAACGCTGAATAATGCATCGGGCATGCCCAGTTGCTTCAATGTAGTTGTGATTTCTGTTGCAATCTTTGTCGTTACAGCCTTTCTGCTTTCAGTTAATTTCTTTCCTTCTGCTTTTAGCTGAACAAATGTATTGTTGATCTCAGCAGTAACAGAAACGATTTCATCTTCCAAAGAAGAGATCTCCGAGAGTTTGTCTGAAATCTCCTGTTGCAATTGCAATAAAGCTCCGGTTCCTGACACCCTGTGTTTTTGTTCAAGGTGATAAATCATATCCAGGCGCAATGAAACCTTATCAGCAGTCTGAGGATCAATTACAGCATGTTCTGTGAGATTCAAAATATGATAGGACAGATCCTTCAGGTCGATCAGGTTGGTTTCTACACGTTGGCTGATCTCTGAAAACTCACCCTTTAATCCCGAGAGACTGTTAAAGATTGATTGAATCTCTGTAAGAGAGTCAACAATGCTGGATTCATTCTCTGATAATAATGCTGCAGAACGGCTGAGTCCATTGGTGATCTGTTCGGCATGGTTGAGTATCTCCAGTTCAGCTTCGAGCTCCTCCTTCTCGCCCGGTTTCAGATTGACCACTTCGAATTCATTTAACTGAAACTGATAGTAATCCTGATCGGCCTTGCTTTTCTTTTCAACAGCCAGCAGTTCTGACAGTTTTCTATTTAAGGTCTGATGATTATCAAACAAATTTCGATAACTAGTTCTTAAATCCTGATTATCTGCCACAGCATCAACAATGCCCAACTGGAAGCCTGTATCACCCAATGTGAGTGTCTCATGCTGCGAATGGATATTGATTAGCCGGTCTCCAAGTTCTTTTACTACATTCAGACCTACAGGAGTATCGTTAATAAAGGCACGCGACTTCCCCAGAGGCGTTATCTCCCTCCGGATGATCGTGAATACATCATAGTCGAGATCGTTCCTCTCAAAGAAGCTTTTCAGGTCATAGCCCTCAATCCTGAAGTTACCTTCCACCGTACATTTACTGTCTTTCAACAACAATGACTGTGTGTCGGCACGTTGACCAAGAATAAGTGCAAGGGCCCCGAGGATAATAGATTTCCCGGCTCCCGTTTCACCGGTAATGGCTGTAAAACCCGTTGAGAAATCTATTTCAAGACTTCTGATGAGTGAGAAGTTTTCAACCTTCAGGTGTGTTAGCATAGCTGAAGAGATTTTTAAAAGGTTTTATGCAGTAATAATGCCGCGACAGCAAAGTTATTTGTTTTGTAGAATTTGCTGGTATTTATTCGCATTTGCAGGATCAATTTCACGAAGAATATTTACTGCTTTGGTTTGATCTGCCGGAGAAGCCTTGGTGAAGATGTTAATAATTTCGTCACGTTTGGCTTCTAACATGAGTTGAAGAATGAAAAGTCCGGGGCGTTCATGATAGACTCGCCGCATATCATCCAACGATTCACTGATCGAGTTGCGTCCCTGTTCAATCTGATCAGACATCACATCAAGACCAAGCCGATGGTATTTATAGATTGATTCCCGAAATACATTATAACTTGGATTCAGATAGTTTTCAGCCATCCAGTAACGGTTACGCTGGCTCTCAAAAGCTTTCCATCCCGGATCCTGTGAGCTTTGTGCAGCATTTACAATATCCTGTGCCTTCTGAAAAAAGTAGGTGCCCCCCATGGATGAAAATGAGTCTCCATCCATTCCCAGGAAGATATTCAGATAATAAGCAATAACAGAAGTAAGATTCGAAGTGTAGGTGTTATCTGCATAATTCAGAACCTGTGACTCCACATAGTTAAATCTGAAGTCATTGTCGGCATAGTTGAGCAACGATGTATTGTAAGAAGTCTTATAGACAGGTCTTTGCAGAATGACATTAATTTTTCCACTGTATTGATCACTCGAAGGATGATCACTAATAGTGATGAGGATAAAACCTACAATGCGTTCTTCAGGCTTTACTACATAGGGAGACCATTTCCTGTCATTGACAAACTCATACAGCGACTTTTGCAAAGCCTCGTAAACCCTTCTGTCTGTACCCTGAATCTGAGGAGATATAATCTGTACCTGAACATTAAACTCTTGTGCCGTTCCCGCAACAACTTGTAAAAGCAGTATCAACAGAAGAATTAATCGCGTCATGGATTTCTTATATTAAGGTCTGAATACGACCTATATTCAGATTGGCAATGGCATTTACAATATCTACAGCTACAGCTTCTTTTGGTTTAGTGTCAAATTCAAATTCTTCTCCTTCAGCACTCAATATTGTGATCTTATTGGTATTGCCAAATCCTGCCCCTTCATCATTCAGTGAATTGAGCACAATCAGGTCACAATTCTTGGCAATCAGTTTGGCATTGGCATTTTCACGTTCATGATCAGACTCAAGAGCAAAACCAATCAAAAGCTGACCTTTCTTTTTGTTCTGCCCCATCGCCTTTAATATATCCATTGTTGGTGCCAATTCAATCACCAGCAAGGCATCTTTCTTTTTTATCTTAACAGGGGAAACTCTTACAGGAGTGAAGTCAGCAACGGCAGCACTCATCACCACGATATCAGCATCCGGATAGACACTCATACACGCTTCAAACATCTGTTCTGCTGAAGTAACATCAATCCTATCAATATTGTTTGATTCTTCCTGATTAACGGGTCCCGCAACCAAAGTCACATGAGCTCCTCTCCGTGCAAATTCCTCTGCAATCGAAAAGCCCATCTTTCCGGATGAATAGTTACCAATAAAGCGAACAGGATCGATAGCTTCATAAGTAGGACCGGCAGAAACCAAAACCTTAAGTCCATTGAAATCTTTGGTTTGTATGAACCACGATTTCAATGTCTCTACAATTGCTTCAGGCTCTTCCATACGGCCTTCCCCTATCAGTCCACTGGCCAGTTCTCCTGCATTCGGTGCTATGAGATGATTCCCATAGCTCAGCAGCTTTTGAATATTGGCTTGTGTACTGGGATGATGAAACATATCGACGTCCATGGCAGGGGCAAAGAAAACAGGACACTTGGCTGCCAGATAAGTAGCAATCAATATACTATCGGCTAATCCATTTGCCATTTTAGACATAGTACAGGCCGTAACAGGGGCGATTAAAAATAAATCGGCCCATAAACCCATTTCAATATGACTGTGCCATTCGCCGTTTGACTGTTCAAATCCGGTTGTGATAACCGGTCGTTGAGACAGCGTGGCAAGGGTAAGCGGTGTGATGAAATCACAGGCAGATTCAGTCATTAAAACCTGTACATCAGCGCCTTCTTTTTTCAATAAACGGATGAGAAAAGCAACTTTGTAAGCTGCTATGCTTCCTGTAACGCCAAGTAGTATTTTTTTGCCCTTAATCATTGAATATTGCCTTTATTCGAGTTCTTTTTTCATTTCACGCTCAGGATTACGGTAGTAAATCTGATCGTTCAGAAACTCTTGTACAGCTATCAGTGTTGGTTTTGGAAGATGCTCGTAATATTTAGCGATCTCAATTTGCTCACGGTTTTCAAACACCTCTTCCAGGTTATCACTTGGAGTTGCAAACTCATCAATCTTGCCCCGGAGTTCTTCTTTGATCTCACGTGCAATCTGATCAGCACGTTTTGACAAAATGTTTACAGTTTCGTAAATGTTACCGGTTGGATCGGTGAGATCCTTTAAATTACGGGTAACGGCAGTAGGCTCCGTTTTAATCCTTTTAAAATCCATATCGATTGTTTGATTATTTCTTAATGTACTTTGATGCGTCTTCCTGAGTTGCAGTTACTTCTTTCGTGTACTTGCTCTTTGGAAAGTCCTGTAATATTTTATCACATGTCTCATATACCAAGGCATACCTTTCAGAAATCTTACTTGATATACTCTTTTCTGCATATTGCTTATGTGCCTTCATTAACATGTAGAGTGCGTCTTCACGAAAACGGGTATCGGGATACTCTTTTAACAAATTATTAAATGTAACAATTGCTGCCTGAAGATCATTGGTTTTATAAAACAGCATTGCCTCATCAAATGCTTTTTGTTCCAGTTTATCTCTCAACTTATCAATGAGCTCATTGGCTTGTTCAACACGGGTGCTTTGAGGATAACGGTTGATAAAGACCTGAAGATCCTTCATGGCATCAGTTGTATTGGTCTGATCCAAACTTGAGATAGGTGAATCGAGATATTTACAATAGGCAGACATATATGCACACTCCTCAGCAAACTGACTCGTTGGAAAATTCTCCGCAAATTGTTTAAACTGGTAGTTTGCAAGAATATAGTCCTGTTCATGATAGTAACAGTATGCATTCATATAGGCAATTTTTTCTGCCTTATCTGTTCCCCGAAACTCGGCAGTGATCTGTTCAAATAACTGCATCGCTTTATTATACGATGCCTTATTAAACAAACTAACAGCTGTTTCATATTTTAGTTCATTGTTGTTGCTCTTTAGCAACTTTTGGAAATCACCGCAAGCCGAAAAGAGGAGCAAAGAGGCGAATAGCGTTAATAGGAATACACGTTTAAACATTTTGCAAAATTATAACATTTAAAGCAAATTTAAAATGTTTTATCACAAACTAAAATCTTCGTGAAGTAAATTGAGAAATTTTAACATTTATAAGCCTATAAACCCCTAAAACAGGGCTAAATTTAATATTCATTATTTCCATTTAAACTAAATAATCTAAAGAAAAAACAATCATTTTTAGATTTTTTAAGGATTTATAGCTTCTAAACGGAACAAAATTCATAAGTTTGCATAATATTAATGCGTAACTATAAATTTACAATACTGTGGATATTTTCGAAAAACGTCTTTCTAACCTTGGCCCTCTGGGAATACATGCCGCCGCTGCCGATGGTTATTTTATGTTTCCCAAACTTGAGGGAGAAATAGGTAACAAAATGGTGTTCAGAGGAAAAGAATGCCTGATCTGGAGTTTGAACAACTACCTGGGTCTTGCAAACCACCCCGAAGTACGCAAAGCAGATGCCGATGCAGCTGCCAAGTGGGGTCTGGCTGCTCCAATGGGAGCCCGCATGATGTCGGGACAAACGGTATACCATGAGCAACTTGAGCGTGAACTGGCTGCTTTTGTGTACAAAGATGCCTCTTATCTTCTCAACTTCGGTTACCAGGGAATGGTTTCTATCATCGATCAGATGGTAGACCGCAACGATGTGATTGTTTATGATTCAGAAGCTCATGCATGCATCATTGATGGTATGCGTCTTCATATCGGCAAGCGTTTTGTCTATCCACACAACGACATGGAGAAGTTCCACAAGCAAATGGAACGTGCTACCAAATGGACTAAAGAGACCGGTGGTGGCATCCTTGTTATTACAGAGGGAGTTTATGGCATGTCGGGTAACCTTGGCAACCTGAAAGATATCGTTGCATATAAGAAAGAATTTAATTTCCGTTTGCTGGTTGACGATGCACATGGTTTTGGAACCATGGGTAAGGATGGACGTGGTTCACATGTAAACATGAACGTTGTTGACGGTGTGGATCTCTACTTCGCCACCTTTGCCAAATCAATGGCAGGTATCGGTGCTTTCGTTGCCGGTAATGCAGACATCATCAAATATCTCCGTTTCAGTCTGCGTTCACAAATCTATGCCAAGTCACTCCCGATGCCTATGGTTATCGGTTCACTGAAACGTCTTGACATGATCCGTACCAGTCCTGAATTCAAGGATAAGCTTTGGATCATTGTAAATGCACTGCAAAAAGGATTAAGAGATGCCGGTTTTGATCTTGGAACCACACAATCTCCTGTAACACCTGTATTATTTAAGGGTGATATTCCTCAGGCTACACAGCTCACTTATGATCTTCGCGAGAACTATAATATTTTCTGTTCTATCGTTTCTTACCCGGTTGTTCCCAAGGGAGTACTCATGTTGCGTCTCATCCCCACAGCAGTTCATACCTTGGAAGATGTAGAATACACGATCAAAGCCTTTAAAGAAATCCGCGAGAAACTTGCTGCAGGTCACTACGACAGTGGTGTCTTTGCCAATATCAGCGAATAAACATTGATATTATCATTTTAAAAAAGAGAGGCTCCCATTATTGAAGAGCCTCTCTTTTTTTGTGCCTGATCTGTCATTTTGTAGAGACGCAATATTTTGCGTCTAGAAGTCATGAAGATCAAAAATAAAAGAGACGCAAAATATTGCGTCTCTACATGTTTAGATAGTATCAAAAGGGAAAGAAAAAGAAATCTCCTATACCTATTCCGCAAGTAGTTTAGTTATTTTGTCTTCGATGATCGCATAGACATCTTTGTTGACCGGAACCAATGGCAGACGCAATACATTTTCACAGAAACCCATGAAATGTAAAGCAGCCTTTATGCCAGCCGGGCTTCCGTCCAAAAATATGGCATGAATGAAATCCATCAGTTGATAATGGATCTTGGCCGCAGCTACATAATCCTCTCTCAGACATTCTTTAACCAACAGTGCCATAAAACCCGGGCAAGCATTTCCTGCAACAGAGATTACACCAATTGCACCCAACGACATGACAGGTAATGTCATCAGATCGTCTCCCGAGATGACAGAAAATCCTTCAGGTTTCCCTTTGATGATCTCCATGATCTGTGGCATATTTCCCGATGCTTCTTTAACCGCAATGATATTCTCGTGGTCATGTGCAAGCTTTAACGTTGTTTCAGCTGATAAATTTACACCGGTACGGCTGGGAACATTATATAAAATAACAGGTACGGGAGAGGCATCTGCTACAGCCATATAATGCGCATATAGTCCTGCCTGATTTGGTCTGTTATAATAGGGTGTGACGCTCAATATTGCATCAACGCCATCAAAGTTGGTTGCTTTTATTGTCTTAATCAACGCTGCAGTATCATAACCGGCCAATCCCAATACAACAGGAAGTTTCCGTTGATTGAATTCCAGAATGAAATCCAGTATATTCCGTTTCTCATCTTTTGTGAGAGTTGGCACTTCACTGGTAGTTCCCTGTACAACGAGGTAATCAGTTCCCTCTTTTGTGACGAATTCCAGTAACCGTCTGAGTGAAGGGTAATCAACCTCACCTGACTGTGTAAAAGGGGTAATCAATGCCACCCCTGCTCCTTTTAGTTGTATCATAAATTAACGATTAACCTTTGATATATAATGCCTGACATGTTGAATAAATTCCGGAAACGTTTCTACCTGCTCGGAGTGAATCATCAAATCATAATATTTCGCATTGCGTTCAGTATATCTTCCTGCTTTAAAATGAGCCTTTGACAAAGCCCCCGCATAAATTAACGGATTATAATCCTCCAATGTCAAATCGATCAGTAAATCAAATTCCTCCTCACAAAATGACTTGGCAAACGGTGCAATCGGTTTATTATACCAATTCACAGTTTTAGGACTCAACATAAACCAGGTCAACTTCTGAATGTAATAATTAGGAATGTAATTGTCTTTGTAAAGTCCCAGAACCTGTACTTTCCGACTTTTACCTTTTAACTCATCAACAAATTCATTGACCATTTTATCGGTTTCCTCATTTGTCAGATGATAAAGAACCCCGATTGAACTCACATCGTCCACATTGAACTGACGATGTTCACGTTCATTATTTGCAATATCTTTTTTTAGTTGTTTTTCAAAAGCAAGGTCCCTGAGATGTCTGAGTAAGTTCACGATTTGTTTGTTTTTTGGCTTGCTTCCTTATGAATTCGGTTGCAAAATTAACAATAGATAAACGTTAAAAAAGAACTATTCCTTGTTTTCAGGCTTGTTTTTAAGATTTCAACAAAACTGTTCAAATTTCATTAAAACAAAACAGCTTTATATCCTGACAAGCGAATAGTATGCAGTAAAAATAAGCAATTTGAGAAGCAAAAACAAATCAAATCTATTTTTGATTGGTTACATGCTTCAAGGTCAATAAATTCATCGGGTTACTTCCAAACCCTTTCACATGATTATTGACAAAACGCAACACTTCATCGTAATAGAGCACTACAACAGGAGCATCGGTCATAACAAGCCGGTTCATCTTAAGGTACAGTTTGTATCGCAGGCTGTCGTTCACCTCTTTACGGGCCTGTTCGAAGAGCTTATCGAACTGAGGATTGGTAAAATGAGTATAATTGGGACCATCGGGACTATGGTTTTTACTGTAAAAGAGCGACAGATAGTTCTCGGCATCGGGATAATCGGCAATCCAGGATCCCCTGAAGAAGGGAGCCTCCCCCTTTGCCATCATCTCGCGCAGTGTTGCAGGTGGTGAAACATCGATCCTGATATCAAAACCGGTCTGGTTGAGTTGTTGTTGAATGTATTTACACAAATCAAGATAGGTAGGATTGGTGATCAGCTTAATAGGTGGCAACCCTTTTCCATTGGGATAACCTGCAGCAGCCAACAGTTGCCTGCTACGGTCGGGCTGATAATCATACCCATGCATCTGTGAAGAGTCATAACCCGGCATTCCGGCAGGTATAAAACCAAAGACTCCGGGCGTACCAATGCTGTTCCTCAGGTGTTTCATCATCTTGACCCTGTCGAAGCCATAATTGATGGCTTGCCTGATCCTTACATCGTTGATGGGATTGGTTTTGTCTGTTGGATTCCCCACGTAGAAACCCAGATATTCGGTGTTCAGATAGGGTTGACGGATCAGTTGAAACTTCCCCTTGTATTTGTCTTTCAGCATCCCCGACCGGGTGAGCAGTTCATCTTTATAGCTGGCATCAATCCCCGACATATAATCAAGGTTTCCCTTTACGAATTCAAGAAAAGCAGCCTGTTTGTCGATAATAAAACTGATACTGATGGCATCCAGGAAAGGCAATCTCCTCCCCTTTACGAATTCAAAGTAATTGGGATTCTTCACCAGAACCAGTTTAACGCCTTCCTTCCATAGCTTGAAACGGAATGGTCCTGTTCCTACAGGATGATTTCTGAAGTCATCATCATAGCGCAAAATGGCTTCAGGGGGCACTACAGAACAATACTGCATGCTTAGCAAACCCAGGAAAGGAGGAAACGATTCTTTGAGCTGTATTACAAAAGTTGAGTCATCTATGGCGTTGAACTTTGTGTCTTTCCGAAACACCCATGCACCCGGAGAAGCAACTTTGGGATCCACCAGACGGGTAAAACTGTATTCCACGTCATGCGCGTTCACAATTCTCCCTTTTCCACCCGGAAATGCGGCATCATCATGAAAAAAGACATCCCGGCGCAGATGAAAAGTATAGGTCAGGCCCTGATCCGTAATCTGCCAGCTTTTGGCAATACAAGGCTGAATGATAAGCTGATCGTCCAACTGAACCAGACCATTGTAGAGCTGATTAACCGCCCAGATGTTACTCCCGCTACGGGCAAAGGCAGGGTCGAGAGAAGTGATCCCTGCCGATTCGTTGTATTTGAATATCTGATACTTATTATTATTCTGTAGTGTGGAAGTGCAGGCGGCCAAAAGAAACACAAAGCCCGATAATAGAAGAATACGGAAAACCATCCTTGATTTTTTTTAACAAACTTACACAAAAGAACGACATTTATCAATGGAAATGCTGTAAAAACACTACTCCCTCATATACGGGTCTTTTAAAATAGTATTACACACTGCCTTTTGAATTATTTTTTTAAAATAATTTTACTTGCTACATCAGCATTGGCTGAAACACGAAAAGAACCGGGAACCTTGATACTGGTCCAAAATGTAGTATAGTCTTCAGTCTTGAAGTAGCTGTTTCCAATGATTAAACTCCCCTTTTGTCCCTCAATATCAATATCCAGAGAATCACAAACAGTGGATTTAGTAATTTCAACTTCCCTTCTTTTGCCAAAATCACCTTTTATATTAATCCTCTTAAATTGACTTTCATCAATACTTAAATTATTTGGTCCTTTATTAAATATTGATAGTGAATTTCCTTTAAAATCAGAAATCATAGTTCGAAGTCCGGAATTTTTAAACTCCAGAGTTGCATAAGGTGATGTTGTGATAGTCACACTTTTTAATTCGGGAGTAATAACATTGATCGAACCCCAATCACCAAAAGCATTTTTATTTATGGTAACATACAAGGTATCCAAACGCACGAATGAGCTTAATGCATTTTTGAATTTGGAAGAATAACTTAGACTGGTTTTATGACCAGATCTAATTATTAAATTAGTAGTTAGTTTAACATCTCCTATATCAATTTTAATATTCTTAAAACCAGCCAGTTGTTTTATATTCTCCAGACCTGAAACACCTGCATAACTGCATGATTTCCCTGATGCAATGATATTATAAGCATTGGCTTGTAACCATCCGCTGATTAAAAACCAGCTAACGATTAAAACGGCGACACAGATCAGGATTATATTGCTTTTTTTCATCTCTTTTTGTTTTACTGATTTGATACATTATTTTGATTGTACGAAATAAACTGCTCTGACAGTTCATCAATACTCACTCCGAGCAATTGCATATTGCGGAATATGAGTGGCAGTTCATTGGTCAGGAAATGGTTGCGGCGATTGGTAATGATTTTTGATTTTGCATCACTTCCCAGAAAATTGCCGACTCCCCTTTTGTTGACAATGATCTCATTGTTCTGCAACAGTTCGTAAGCCCGCATCACGGTATTCGGATTCACCTGCAACTCTACCGCAAGGTCACGCACAGAAGGAACCCTTTCATCGCCCTTCCATTCATCTGTCAGAATGCGGTCGTAGATATACTCCACTATCTGCAAATAGATGGCTTGTTTATCGTTAAATTCCATAGCTCTTCCTCCTAGATTTCTTTTTCCTTCAGTTTAAAATACGCAGCTATATAGAAAAACAAAGTCATTATTCCATAAACCAAATAGCTAATATTCGAAATCAATTGACTGGTTATTTCCTTTATCCCATCTTCAAAGCGGAAACTTGTATATAAAGGAAATAAGTTGAAACCAGTTCCAAAAACAAATACATTTCCTCCGGTTGATGAATGCATATAACTGATGAGCAAAAAATTGCTAGAAAAAAGCATTAGTCCAATTATTGCCAGAGCAATAAAAATCTGGTTCTTTTTAAACCATACGGCACATAATAGAAAGAATGACTGGAATATTGTGAAGGGCAAAAGAACATACAAACAAAAAGCAGATAAAACAGTATGCCCTTCGAATAGACTGACAATAGAGAAATTCAAAGATGGATTTGAAATTTTAAAAAGCACCATACTGGAAAAGTAATAGACCAGTGTAAATATGGGAATAAACAATACAATAGTAAACAATAGAACCACTGCAATCCTTTCAAAAACTGTAACCGGTAACATAAAAAAAGTTATTGCACGTGATTTATTGGTCCATCTTTTAAAGAATAAGCCGGTATAAATCATTCCGGTATATACGAGAAATGCAATATAAAAAATAAATAATTGTTTTGGTGTAGGGTTGTGGACTATGATCCTGACCAGTATAGCCGGAATAAACATACAGACAATAGAAAGCATGAAGAGTCGTCTGTTCTCGTTCACATGATTACGAACCAAAAGCACGAAGCTGTTATAATTGAATAGAGTTTCCATGGTCTTTATCTAAGCGTTAAGGATTTGTTGAAATATTTGGGGATTGGAAATAAAACCGGTAAAGAGTGTCTCAAGATCAACCTGACCCTGTGAAGTTCCATTGTTCTTCAGGATATACGATTTTCCTAATTCACCTGAACCACTGTAGATCATATCTGCATCCTGTGGTATGATACTGCCATGTCCAAAAGTCAGTTTTGCAGAAACTGTATCCAACGGGATATTCAACTGGATCTGGTGGTCATTCAAAATGATGACCCTGTCGATCAGACTCTGGAGGTCGCGTACCTGATGGGTTGAGATAACAGTAACACGGTTTTCATCATAAGTCGAAGCGATGATACTTCTGAAAAGTGCCTTTGAAGGGATATCCAACCCATTGGTAGGTTCGTCAAGAAACAAATATTTTGTCCGACATGAAATGGCAAAAGCTATCATTGCCTTTTTCATCTGACCATACGATTGTTCGCAAAGCTTTCCGGCATAATCAACTTCTAGTTTATTCAGCAATTGCTGAAAAAGCGCCTTATCGAATGAAGGGTAGAAAGGAGCCAGATAATCTTCCATCTCTTTAGGGGTGCGTTGTGCTATATATATTTCTTCGCTGAGAAAAAATATATCAGCCAGAAAAGGAACTTCACGTTTTGAAGGTGTAAAACTACCTACATCAATTTTACCTTCAACCGGAAATGATAAACCACAAATGAGTTTTAGCAATGTGGTTTTTCCTGCTCCGTTTTTACCAAGAAGTCCGTAGATACTGCCAGGAGAGAGCGTGAGATTCATGTTTCGAAAGAGTTCTGTCCCCTTTCGATAACTAAATGCCAGATTGTTTACTGTTATCATATAAAAATATATTAGTGTATTAATGTATTAGTACACTGCAAATATAATACAGATTTTCTGTTTCCGACAAAAATTTGTAAAAAAAATAATATTTTTTGATAAAAAATTGATGAAGAATTGTTAAAGCATTGAATATCGGTAGATGACGCTATAAAACAGCCCGGAAACAGGGTCTATAATCCAGCCCTGTAGAGCACGTATAGAACACCTGTAGAGCACCTGTTCAGCACCTGTTCAGCTATAGGGGGGTGCTGAACAGGTGCTGAACAGGTGCTCTACAGGTGCTCTATATGAAGGCTTTATATACGCTGTTTAAAGAAAGAAAAAGTGAGTATCTTGACGGTGAACAAAGAGTAGTGAATTCGTTTTCAATGAAATATCACGTAATCAGCGAAAATAAATGTGCGGGAGTTTAAAAAATGCCGAAGGCATGATAGTATTATTTCCATATGTTTTATTAGTCCCAGAGGGACGTCATGATTGTAACATTGACAGATACACACTATCAAGCCCCGGAGGGGTGACATAGTTGCCTTGATGAAAAGATATGTCATCCCTACGGGACTAATAGAGTAGTAGTCATCTTGTTACAATCATGACGTCCCTCCGGGACTTTCTACAATCCTGAGGAATATCAGTATGCTATTTCGGGACTTTATAAAATCCTAAGGAATATCAGTATGCTATTTCGATTGGATTTTTGACTTTTTCATCGAGTAAAGCAACTTTCAGCACCTCATTCATTTCATCTACATAATGAAAAGTAAGTCCGTCGATATAGTCAGGTTTGATGTCGAGGATATCAACACGGTTTTCTTTCGAAAGGACGATGTCTTTGATCTTGGAACGTTTGGCAGCCAGCATCTTTTCCTTCACGCCACCTACAGGCAGTACTTTACCACGTAGTGTGATCTCGCCGGTCATTGCCAGCAAAGGTCTTACCTTGCGTTGCGTAAAAGCTGAAGCCAGTGCTGTAAACAGGGTCACTCCTGCTGAAGGACCATCTTTTGGTGTTGCGCCTTCGGGAACGTGAATATGCACATTCCATTTTTCAAAAACGTCGCTGCTTAGGTTTAGTTCACCGGCATGTGCTTTCAGATATTCGAAAGCTATGACGGCAGATTCTTTCATTACCTCTCCCAGGTTTCCGGTTAAAGTAAGACCTCCTTTTCCTTTAGAAAGACTCACTTCGACAAAGAGAATCTCTCCGCCTGTCTGTGTCCATGCCAGTCCGGTTACTACTCCGGGAACTTCCGGATTTATGCTGCGTTCGGGTTGAAAATGAGAAGGTCCAAGGATCCTGGCCAGCTCATCAACGGCAACCTTTTTATTGTAAACTTCTTCTTCGGCAATATACCGTGCTCGGTTACGGATCAGTTTAGCCAGCAGCCTCTCCAATGAACGTACTCCAGACTCACGGGTATATTCTTCGATGACGACCTCCAGGACAGGTTTACCCATTACGATTTGCTTGCTGTTCATTCCATGATCCTTCAAAAGGCGTGGAATAAGGTGTCTCTTGGCTATTTCGAGTTTTTCTTCGAGCAGGTAGCCACTGATGTCGATCACCTCCATACGGTCGCGCAATGCGGGATGTACTGTATTGAGTGTATTGGCAGTGGCAATGAACATGACCCTTGAAAGGTCGTATTCGATCTCGAGGAAGTTATCGTAAAATGCATTGTTTTGTGCGGGATCCAATACTTCGAGCAATGCTGCTGAAGGATCACCCTGGATGTTTCCACCTGTTACCTTGTCGATCTCGTCGAGGACAAAGACAGGATTTGAGGATCCGGCCTTGCGCAGACTCTGGATGATACGACCGGGCATGGCACCAATATACGTCTTGCGATGTCCTCGGATCTCGGCTTCATCACGCAAGCCGCCCAAAGAAACGCGTACATATTTACGTCCCAATGCCTCGGCTACAGACTTACCCAAAGAAGTTTTGCCAACACCGGGAGGGCCTAACAGACAGAGAATCGGAGACTTCATGTCGCCTTTTAGTTTCAGTACGGCAAGATATTCAATGATGCGTTCTTTTACTTTTTCGAGACCATAATGGTCGCGATCGAGTACCTTTTGCGCATTCTTCAGATCAAAGTTGTCGGCGGAATATTCTCCCCATGGCAGGTCGATCAGTGCCTCCAGATAATTCAACTGCATGGAATATTCCATGGCAGCCGGATTCATCCGTTGTAGTTTTACCAGTTCTTTATTAAACACCTCAGCAACTGCTGCGGTCCATTTTTTATTGGCTGCTTTATCTTCAAGCTCCTTGATTTCCTGTTCATGCGGACTTGAACCCAGTTCTTCCTGAATGGTCTTTAGTTGTTGATTCAGGAAATAATCGCGTTGCTGTTTGTCGATATCGGTCTTTACCTTGGTTTGAATCTGATTGCGCAGCTCGATGATCTGAAGTTCGCGGGTCAGATAGATCAATACCTGGCTGGCACGTTCCTCGATATCGATCACCTCAAGCAGATGTTGTTTCTCTTCGAGGTTGATATTCAGGTTAGAGGCAATGAAATTGATGAGAAAAACAGGACTATCGATATTGTTGATTGCAAAAGAAGCTTCGGAAGGAATGCTGGGCGACTGGGTCGTGATCTGCATAGCCATCTCCTTCAGCGTGGCAACCATTGCCTTGAATTTCTTGTCTTTTAAAGGAATCTTCTTGTCCTGATACTGCGTTACTTTAGCTTTAAAGTAGGGATCGTTCTGAATGATCTCAGTTATTTTAAAACGTTTTTTCCCCTGGAGAATAGCGGTAGTATTCCCATCAGGCATCTGGAACAATTTGATAATCTGTGCAACTGTTCCGATTGTATATAAATCGTTAGTTGAAGGATCTTCAATCTCGCTGTGCATCTGTGCCACAACACCAATTATCCGGTCTTTCTTGTATTGTTCCTTTATTAAACGAATAGATTTGTCTCTGCCAATGGTAATTGGAATCACAACACCAGGGAAAAGCACTGTATTTCGTAGAGGAAGAATAGATAACAAATCGGGAATATCTTCCGCATTCATTATTTCCATATCCTCTGTCGACATTAAAGGGATAAATTCAGTATCATTTTCCATGACATCTGTAAAGCTGGGTTTATTATCAAATTCCAAAATACCACTCATAGTTTAAATTTTCTTACAACAGCTTAAAAATCATTATTGCATGCTTTTCAAACAAAAAAGGTCCCAATAGGTTATGGAACCTTTCAAAAATATATTTAATATTTACAACTAACAAGAAAACATTTAGATTTTCCGGTAGTCAAATGTTGTTTCAAATACATGTGAGAAAATTGATTCATCTGCTTCGGTCCATACTTCGCCACGGCGTCCATAAGACTCACGGGCCACGTCAATTGCCCTTTTCAGATCATAGGTAGAGAACCCTGAGGCTCCTCCCCATGCAAAAGATGCAATAAAGTTACGCATAAAACCTGATCCGAAAATGTTGGTACTGATACCGATTACGGTACCGGTTGTAAACATAGTATTGATACCGCATTTACTGTGATCGGCCATGATGAGGCCACAGAGAATGAGTCCGGTATCGATAAATGTCTTTTCGGGATAGCTCCAAACACGAATACTGTGATAAGTATTCTTCATGTTTGAACAGTTGGTATCGGCACCAATGTTACACCATTCAGCGATAACAGAATTTCCTAGATAACCGTCGTGTACTTTATTGGAACGACCCATGATCACAACATTATTCAGTTCGCCCCCAACTTTACATTTTGGGCCGATAGTTGTTCCACCATAGATTTTGGCGCCCATACGAACTGTACTCTTTTCGCAAATAGCAAAAGGCCCCCTGATAAGAGCGCCTTCCATGATCTCAACATCGCGTCCGATATAGATGGGACCCTTGGTTGCATTGAACGTTGCAAACTCAATCGTAGCGCCTTCTTCAATAAATATATTTTCCTCGCCGATTACGCGGTTGGTAGCACTCATACTTGCAGACTTTCTACCTTTTGTCAGTAGTTCGTAGTCCTGGATCAAGGCTTCACCATTGCGACGAAAGATGTCCCACAGGAAGGATATTTCGATAAACTCACCATTGGCTTCTACTTCCTGGATATTGGTATTGGCTAAATCCATTTCATCGAGCTTGCCGACCTGGTCTTCGATCAGGTGCATAGCGACAATGGTGTCGTTGTGCACCAAAGCTTGTAAAGGTTTAAGTGCCTTAATCTGTTCGATCAATTCACTTGTCGGACAAACTGCACCGTTAATAAGGATGTTTTCATCCTTCTTAACCAGCGGAAACTTCACATTCAGATATTCTTCTGTTAAAGTGGAAGTTTTGGTATCAAGCATCATTTCCCACTTCTCGCGGATAGTAAGAATCCCTAACCTGATATCAGCTATAGGCCTCAAAAAGGTTAAAGGCAAAAAATAATTTCGACGAGCGTCATCAAACAAAATGAAATTCATATCGACAATATTAAAAGCTAAAAATAAGCTAAAAAAATAAGTGTAAAACTTAAAAAGTCCCGGCTTATTGGGACTTTTTAGTAATTTTTTATATCAGAACCCTTACTCTGCGTTAGTTCTGGCAGCAAAATGTTTTTTGTACTTACTGTTAAACTTATCGATACGACCTGCTGTATCTACAAGTTTCACCTTGCCAGTATAGAACGGATGCGAAGTGTGGGAGATTTCAAGTTTATAGAGGGGATACTCTACACCGTCTTCCCAAACGATTGAATCTCTGGTTTGTACACATGACTTTGTTACAAAAGTATAGTCGTTTGACATATCTTTGAAAACAACCAGCCTGTATTCCTTAGGATGAATGTCTTTTCTCATTGTTTTTACCCTTTCATTTTAGGTCGGCAAAATTAGTAATTTGATTCTGTAAATCAAAGCTTTTACCGGATAATTTTTAAAATTCCTTTTTCGTATTCCTGATAATGCGTGCAAAGATAACCATTTGAGTGGTAAAACATATATTCTTTTAAAAAAAGGAATAAAAGTGGTTTATTATTTTGTTGGAATAACTTACCTTTGTTCAAGTAAATATATTCTTTTAAGTAACTAAGAACCAGTTAAAGACTTAAACGTATCAATTATGAAGAAGCACAACTTTAATGCGGGCCCCTCTATTTTACCGCAGGTGGCGATTGAAAACACAGCAAAAGCAATTCTTGATCTGAATGGTTCAGGGTTATCTTTACTCGAGATTTCTCACAGGAGTAAAGACTTCCAGGCTATTCTGGATGAGGCAGTAGCACTCTTCAAAGAGTTGCTCGAAATTCCTGAAGGTTATCAGGTTCTTTTCCTGGGCGGTGGTGCCAGTATGCAATTCTGTATGGTTCCCTACAATTTATTAAACACTAAGGCTGCTTATCTTGAAACTGGTGTTTGGGCTAAGAAAGCGATAAAAGAGGCTAAATTATTCGGCCAAGTCGAAATAGTGGCTTCTTCCTCCGATAAGAATTTTTCATATTTTCCAAAAGGCTTTACTATTCCTGCTGATGCTGATTATTTTCACATCACAACCAATAATACCATTTATGGTACAGAAATCCATACAGATATTGACAGTCCTGTAACGTTGGTTGCTGATATGTCATCAGATATCCTGAGCAGAAAAATGGATGTTTCCAAGTATGGCCTGATCTACGGTGGTGCTCAGAAGAATCTGGGGCCTGCAGGTGTTACTTTTGTGATTGTCCGTGATGACATTCTTGGTAAGGTAGACCGCAAACTTCCATCCATGATGGATTACAGACTGCATGCCAGCGAAAGTTCTATGTATAACACGCCTCCATGTATGCCAATCTTTACGGTTAAAGAGACCTTGAAATGGTTGAAGAGTATTGGTGGTGTTCCGGCAATGGAAAAAATGAACATTGAGAAAGCCAAGGTTTTGTATGATGCTATCGACAACAGTAAAATGTTTGAAGGAACAGCAGCCAAAGATTCACGTTCGCTGATGAACATCTGCTTTGTAATGACAGAAAAATACAAAGACAAAGAAGAGGCCTTCATGGAATTCTCCAAGGGTTATGGTATCGTAGGAATCAAGGGTCACCGTTCAGTTGGTGGTTTCCGTGCTTCTACTTACAACGCAATGCCAATCGAAAGTGTAAAAGTATTGGTCGAAGCCATGACAGAGTTTGAACGTATCAACGGTTAATATCATAAAACGATGAAAAAAGTACTTGTTGCTACAGATAAACCATTTGCAAAGGTCGCTGTTGACGGAATCCGTAAGGTGGTCACCGAAGCCGGCTATGAATTAGTAATGCTTGAGAAATACACCGAGAAAGCTGATCTTTTAAAGGCTGTTTCAGATGTTGATGCTGTCATTATCCGTTCAGATATCGCCGATAAAGCTGTATTGGAAGCCGGAAAGAACCTGAAGATAGTTGTTCGTGCCGGTGCAGGTTACGACAATATCGATCTTGAAGCTGCTACCAATAATAATATAGTAGCGATGAATACACCGGGTCAAAATTCCAATGCAGTTGCAGAACTAGTATTTGGCATGATGGTACTGATGGCCCGCAATAATTACAACGGAAGCTCAGGCACTGAGTTACGCGGTAAGAAAATAGGTATTCATGCCTATGGCCATGTTGGTCGTTATGTTGCTAAAATTGCTTTCGGATTTGGTATGGAGGTTTATGCCTTCGATCCATTTGTAAAGAAAGAGGCAATGGAAGCAGAAGGTGTTAAAGTGGTATCAACTGTCGAGGAGCTTTACGCAACTTGCCAGTATGTATCGCTGCATATTCCTGCAACAGCCCAAACAAAGAATTCTATCAATTTCGAATTGCTTTCTAAGATGCCTAAGGGGGCCACTTTGGTCAACACGGCACGCAAGGAGGTCATCAACGAAGAAGGACTGGTAAAGATGTTTGCAGAGCGTCCTGACTTCAGATATGTTTCAGACATTGAACCGGGTTGTAAAGCTGAAATTATGGAGAAGTTTTCAGGAAGATTTTTCTTCACTCCAAAGAAAATGGGTGCACAAACTGATGAAGCGAACATAAATGCAGGCCTTGCAGCAGCTCATCAGATCGTGAATTTCTTCGAAAAAGGAGATATTTCATGCAAAGTCAATAAATAATCGTGCCGCTATCTATTGATATACAGTATTTTTAAGAATTATTAACAAGTCGGGTTTCTATTTTGAAATCCGACTTGTTTTTTTTATAAACCTACTGTATATTGGTGAACGAAATTATGACCGGATCAACCCTTCCGGAATTCACAGATTCTACACCAAAACCAACGCATGTTAAACTAAATACACACACTAAAAATGGAGAACGAACTGGAGAAAAACACGGCCTTCTTTCGATTTGAGGATCTGCGTGTCTATCATAAGGCATTGGATTACATTGATTGGGTTAATCAAACAACAGCAGAATTTCCTGTTCAAAAAGGCACAATATTAAGTGAGAAGTTTTTCCATTCAGCAATGGTGATAGCCATTAACATATCGGAAGGATCATCTAGAAATAAGAGTCAGTTTGTCTATTATCTTAAACTTGCAAAGAGTGCAATCAGAGAATGTATTATTTATACATCACTGGCTTCTAAAAGAGGTTTTATTGATAACACAGCATATGAGTATTCGCGTAATCAACTCATGGAACTGACTAAAATGATTGGTGCCCTAATCGGATCGCTGCAAAGAAGCTCTTCGTTTGTTGCAGACGAAGAAGACGATTTTTAATTTAATGTTGTCAGTTGTCATTATATTTCAAATCTGACGACTACTAAACACAGATTTTTCTTTACTTTTGAAGCAGATTTTCTCTTTTGGGGAGAAAATCTGCTTTTCTATTCATTATTCGCAACTTAGTAATCAATATGTCTATTCTAAAACCCTTCAAGGGACTTCGTCCCCCTCAAAAAATCGCCAAAGAAGTAGCTTCACGTCCTTATGATGTATTAAATTCGGCAGAAGCGCGCATTGAAGCGAAAGATAATCTATACTCATTATTACACATTATCAAGCCTGAAATCGATCTGCCGGCGGGTATCGATGAGCATGACAGTTCGGTCTATGAAATGGCCCATACCAACTTTGAAAAGTTTCAGGAGTATGACTGGCTGATTCAGGATGACCAGGAGTCGCTTTACATTTACGCCCAGACCATGAATGGCAAAACCCAGTATGGTATAGTGGGTTGTGCAGCCGTTCAGGACTACCTGGACAATGTCATAAAAAAGCATGAACTGACACGCAAAGACAAAGAGGAAGACAGAATGAAACACGTTCGTATCACCAATGCGAACATGGAGCCAGTTTTCTTTACTTATCCTGCTGTTCCTGCCCTTGACGAAATAGTTGCCAACTATATTAAGGAAAACAAACCTGTTTACGACTTTACCGCTGATGACGGTTTTGGACATCATTTCTGGGTGATCAATAATCCTGAACGGGTCAATCGCATCGTGACATTGTTCAGGGATGAAGTGCCTTTTACTTATGTAGCCGACGGTCATCACCGTACAGCAGCAGCGGCACTTGTTGGTAATGAAAAGAAGAAAAACAATCCACACCATACAGGGAACGAAGAGTACAATTTCTTCCTTGCTGTACATTTTCCGGATAATCAGTTAACCATCATTGACTATAACCGCGTTGTGAAGGATTTAAATAATTATACCCCAGAACAATTGCGCTCTAAACTATCTGAAGTTTTCACAATAGAAGATAAAGGAACAGAGATCTACAAGCCTGATCATTTGCACAATTTCAGCATGTATCTTGAAGATAAATGGTACTCTCTGACGGCCAAACCGGGCACCTACAACGACAATGATCCCATTGGCGTATTGGATGTCACTATCCTCTCTAACCTGATCCTGGAGCCTGTATTGGATATAAAAGACCTGCGTACAGACAAACGGATTGACTTTGTTGGTGGAATCCGTGGTTTGGGAGAACTCAAGAAGAGAGTAGACAGCAATGAAATGAAAGTTGCCTTTGCTTTGTATCCTGTTTCAATGAAACAGTTGATCGACATTGCAGATACAAATAATATTATGCCTCCTAAAACTACCTGGTTTGAACCCAAACTGCGTAGCGGACTGGTTGTACACAAACTCGATTAATCAATTATTATCCTTTAAACCCAAAGAAGATGATTAATGATCTGGTAATGCAAACACTTACTGTTGCTGGTAAACCTCTTAAATCAGGAGAAATAGCCCTGGCAGCAGGAATTGACAAAGCTGAAGTGGATAAAGCAATCAAACAGCTGAAGAAAGAGGAGAAAATCTACTCTCCGAAAAACTGCTTTTACGATGTTAAAAAGTAAATGAATAAAAAAAGCCCCAATGGGGCTTTTTTTATTTCAAAGGTATACTAAAAGTAAAAGTAGATCCGACACCGTGTTGTGATTCTACCCAGATTTCACCATTCATCAATGTAACTAGACGCTTTGAAATAGAAAGCCCCAGCCCTACTCCTCCATATTGTCTGCTGTATGTTCCATCGACTTGTGTAAACACTTCAAAAATCTTTTTCAGGTTTTCTTCTAATATCCCTATCCCCTGATCCTTTACGAAGAAGTTGCAATTATCGTCTTTAACCCGATATCCAAAAGTAATTTCACCCTGTTCAGAAAACTTCATAGCATTATTCAACAGATTCACCAATACCTGATCGATTCTAAACCGGTCACTGTTCAAATCAAGTTCAGGGAACAATGGATCAGGATCATATTTTACACTAACAGGAGATTCCATCTGGATGATTCTTTCACGATAAATAATGAGTATATCAGACATCAGCTCATTTACCTTGAACACATTTTTCTCAACATCAACCTGTCCTGATTCAATCTTAGCCATATCAACGATGTCATTAATCAGGTTGGCCAATGAATCTCCGCTTTGTGTAATCATTCGTGAATATATCTCTTTGTCCTCAGTCTCAATATCATCAAAAACAAGCAGATTAGAAAACCCGATTATAGCATTTAGAGGTGTCCTGATCTCATGCGACATATTGGCCAGGAAGGCAGTCTTCAACCGATTGCTCTCTTCAGCCTTTTCTTTTGCAATCTTCAGCTGTTCTTCCATCTCATAGCGGGCCGTTATGTCGTGACTGATACCAATGATGCCCTGTACATTTCCATTTATATCATTGAAGGTAGTCTTGATCGTTTCATACCGAAGCTGCCTTCCATCGGGATATGTAATCAGTTCTTCATTGATCATCGGCTTTCTTGTTTCAAGCAGTAACCGGTCAGTCTCATGATAAGCTGTTGCCATTTCGGCACCCAGCAAATCAATGTCAGTATGACCTATGATCTCACTTTCGGTATGTCCCATGTAGTCCGCAAAGGCATGATTACATCCGATATACACACTATCTCTGTTCTTGTAAAATATCAGATTGGGAACTGCATCTATCAGAGAACGCAATAAAATCTGTTCCTGACTGAGCGCATCAAAAAAGTGATTACGTTCTTTGATCATTTTATTCGCAGATGTTGCCAGTTCTTTGAATTCCTCGTAATTGATTTTTTCCAGATCGACCATAGAGAAATCATCTGCTGACTTGGAAAAGACCTTTTTAAAAGCTTTTACATTTTGACTGACAGATCGATTTATAACCCTGTTAATTATAAAGAGCATTAAAAGAATGAAAATAAAAATAACACCTACTAATTGCAGGATATCATGTTTAATTTCTTCCCTCAGTTTACTTCTTTGAATATTTGCAGTTTTATTTATCTCATCATAATAGACCCCGGAACCAATCATCCAGCCCCATGGTTTATAAATTTTCACGTATGATATCTTATAACCGCTGGTATTGCTGGAATGCATCTTAAATGGATACTCAAAATAGTGACCGAACCCATCAGAAGATAATGTATCTTTCATCTTTTTATAGTGGCCATACCAACCAGAGATATCTGATTTTAAGATATCAATCGGTTTTTCCTGAAGCTTACCATCAAATATTAATGCTTTACCGTCAAGTGTATTTACAAAGACATAGCCTTCCTTTCCAATTCTAGTATTACTAAGTCGGACAAGAATTTCCTTTTTCAACTTACTCTCCATTTTATTAAGAGCTGAAGAGTTCAAACTATCTGCATGTATAATTTTTAGTGCGAAATCCATGTCGAAGATCACTTCATCAACAGTATTCTTTATCTGTGCTTTTTGATCATTATAATACTGTGTCTGGATCTTTAAGGCATCCGTATTAAATTGTTTTACCATTGAAGTTGTCCATATATATCCCATAAAAAAAATTGGAATAATAGACATGATTACCATCCATGTAATAACAACTACTGATAAACGACGATTGGCGTTAAATTTACCTTTGAAAAGTATCATATTATAAAATTCTCATTAGGTTCCATTTTAATAATGCATATAGTCATCAAACAACACCTGCAAATACGATTTCCCCTCTTTCATAATACTGTCCCTTTCATTGACGGGTAAATGCATCTGATAGTAATGTTTCATTCGTTCATCATAAGCAAAATAGCCTGATTTTCTGACCCAACCTACCCCCTCTTCAAATGAGTAATAGCCATAGGCAGGACTTGTTGGATTCAACAGATCGATACTCCATCTGAAAGGCTTAGCATCAAGATTTAGCTGACGAAGCAAAGTAGCTGCCAGATCATGATGACCTCCCAGGTGATCACATTTATAACCACGGTATTCAGGTTTTATTACATCACCATAGAATAACATCGGGATATGATGATACATTGGCGAGGTGAAAGGCCAGTTTTTATACGATCCATGACTGTGGTCAGCTACCAGAACAAAAAGTGTATTCTTATACCATGGCTCTTTCCTTACTTTAGCAAAATATTTGCCAAGACAATCATCGGTATAATAGGCCGAATTGATATACTTGCGTTCTTTCACATCCCAATGCAACATTTCGGGCATGGGCTGATCAAAAGGAGAATGCGAACTAAGGGTGAACAAGGCTGAAAAGAATGGTTGCTTGTTTTTATTCAGTTCCTGATGTTGTCGTTCAAGGGTAAACTCATCGTGCACACCCAGTTTCCCTTTTATGACATCATTACCGAAGTCATATATTTCCTCGATCTTGTCAAAGCCATTCGACATGATATACCCCTTGATATTGCCATAGATCAGTTGTCCGCCATAATAGTAGGAAGTCTGATAACCTTGCGACTTCAATACCTTGGTGAGGCTGGGCATTTTGGGATACTTATCAGGTTGAACGGTAATGCTTGAAATAGCATGTCCGGGGAAACCTCCAAACAGACAAGCCATCCCCTGTTCAGAACGGGTTCCACTCGATATTAAATTTGTAAACAGCACTCCTCCCTTTTCTAGTTTATGGAACTGGGGTGTTATTCCCGGAGTCCCGCCCAAAGATTCTATCAGATCTGCAGACCAGCTCTCCAGTATAATCAGTACAACATTGGGTCGTTTAGTTGTAAGAATGTCGGGTGTTGTATCTTTTGGTGTAGTCAGAATCCTTCTTACTTCAGCTTCTGCTTCTTTTTTGTCATACAATTGAAATGGATTCTTATTCAGATTACCCATGTTCTCGCTCACACTGATAAACAGGTTGAAAACCGAATTCACAGAAGCCAGGTTCAGTATGTTAAATTTGGAGTAATATGATTGGCTTTGATTAATGGGTATTTGTTGAAATCCACCCCTCATTCCCAAGAGCATAAAGGGTACAACCAAAACAATAAGTCCAAGAGGTCGTAACCAATATTGATAAGTAAACTTAATGTCTTTATAAAAGAACCTGCGGTACATGAAGATAGCTACAGTTGTCTGAAAAACACCAATGACAAGAAGTAAAAAGAAAGTAAGTGTATCTGCTGAACCGTAGATTTCGGCAGGATGTGTAATGTACATGAGTGCCTTGTAATGAAGCTTTGTACTCCATTCAGGATAGATCCCCAATTCTGTGATCGTAATCAAAGTATAAAGGATAATGATAATTGTAGTATAAATCCTGTTTACCTTATTCAGCCAGTTAGCGCTGTAGACCGACTGTACCAAAACAATAAACAAAGGAATAACCAGAAGATAACAGGCTGTGGCAACATCAAGCTTTAGCCCATACCAATAACTGGCGAGCATTTCCCAAAATGGAATTTTATCGGAAAATAGTTCTCCAATATTGAATAATAAAAAAATTGTTCGTGCAAAAGCAAAAAACAGAATCCAATATATGAGCTGTCGAAGCAAGGACTTTAATAATTTAACCATCGATAGTACAAATAAATAGTAGGGATGGCAAAAGTAACGAAATAAAAAATATCTTTATACTGTTAGTAGGGTATAATAATAATTGCTTGTATTATATCTGAAAACAAATAAGGATCCTAAAGTTTCACTTATGAATATCAACGAGAAAGGTATTGATCAGTCCGGATCTGATATTTAATCAATGGTACAGCTATAAACACGTTATTTGTTTCCATATCTCTCTATTTACCGGAATTCCATTTAGGAGGTTTTCATTTCTGATCTTTACTACATTCTCTCCAGGATATCTGATTTTGGTAGTTTCTGTCTCCGGTTCAGATTTTTGAAGATCTTCAATGATCTGATGGATTGAGTGATCAATAGCATGAAAGTTTTTCAGGCTTTTAAGATTGATGGCAATAAATACCTGTGAAACACTATGCTCAACCTTGTCTTTACTTATTTCATGGGTCGACAGACCTCCTGAGAGTATCGTAGCCATGATATCGAGTAGCAAAGACAGACCGGCACCTTTCCAGTAACCTATCGGCAATGCTCTTTGAGACGCAATAATATCATCCGGATCTGAAGTCAGTTTTCCATTACTGTCAAAGCCCCCCGGATAAGGCAGCTTCTTACCCTCACGTTGATAGGATTCCATTTTCCCATACGAAAACTGTGTCATGGCGAAGTCAAGAACAATTGCCTCATCCCTATAAGGCAATGCGATGACAAGCGGATTATTCCCCTGGCGGAAATCTTTAGCGCCCCAGGCAGGCATATTCGCAGTGGTATTGGTCCATCCAATAAACACAAAGCCTTTACTGGCAGCCTGCCAGCCATAAGTTCCCCCACGCATCCAGTGGTTTGTGTTAGCAAGTGCAACCAGCCCTATCCCATTCTCCCGGGCCATCTCCATGGCTCTATCAGTGGCAAATAAAGCATTCAGTGGCCCCGGACCATTCATGCCATCCCACTGCTCCAGAGAACCTGCTCTGTGTAACAAAAGAGGGTCCGCCTCAGGCATGATATATCCTTCCTTAATGTTCTTCACAAATCCGGGAAAACGATTGATGCCATGTGTATAAACTCCCTCCAGACTGTTAACAGTAAATAGTTCAGCACATATTTCTGCCTTTGGTACTGAAAACCCATTGCTCAGAAGGATCCTTGAAAACTCAGCTTTCATCTGATCCTGAGTTATAAAAATATTTTTCCCACTATTATTCATACGACTATTCATAATACGCTATAAGAAATGATTAGAAACTGCAATTTACCAATTTTTTGGACTCTTGTAATACAAATTTACTCAGGATAGATTGTCCACATTATAATCGGGACACACAGAAATACCGGCAACCGGTTAATATCATTATGAATAATGAGGTTCTTCTATCTCTACAATCACCTTTTTATCACCTTCAGGACTTGAAACATGTTTTCCTTCCAGATCAATACCACAGATTTTGCAGACAATCATCTTTGATTGCACAACCTTTTTCTTTGGAGAAAAAGCAACTACAATGAAAGCTATTAATGGAGTGAAAATTACTGCTATATGAAAAACATTCTGGGAACTTACTATCTTATTTTCTGCAGCAAATGCTGCTCCAAAACATCCAAAAAAATAAGATACTGATAAAAGTATTGGTATTAACATGGGATATGGATTAGATAAATTCCAGATAGCGAATTTACACTATATTGAACGTGAAGTCAAGCAAAAATATTCACCGATTTATATGTTGATAATAACTTTTTATGTTAAATATTACGACACCATTGATTATCATTGCATTACTCCCTACTAATTTATAATAAGATTTATTAACTGTTAATTATTTAGGCTATGTTGTAAGAAAATGTAGGGGCCGCCCTTGTGGCCGCCCACGGAAAACATAAAAAATCTTCATTACTCGTGGGCGGCCACAAGGG